>JACCDG010663374.1_pt1 | contig 601753 bp, 586 predicted proteins | sample 7442471 | NCBI WGS metagenome assembly JACCDG01 (sample SAMN15323444, study PRJNA562643) | freshwater metagenome | isolation source: river surface water | place: USA:Blue River Watershed | collected 2017-08-17
ACATGAATGTTTTAACCAAGACAGGTATCAATTGGAACGATTTAGGTGTATTGGCAAAAGCTGGCATCAATTGGAGCGACATGAATGTCATGAGCCGCACCGGCGTAAACTGGGGCGATTTAAACCGTATGAGCAGCTTGGGCGTCAATTGGGCAGATTTGAACAAGATGAGTTCTATCGGTGTCAACTGGCAAGATATCTCGGTATTAAGTAAGAATGGCATCAACTGGAATGACTTCGGTGTCTTAAGCAAGACCGGTATTAACTGGAATGACATTGGTGTCTTAGCTAAGACAGGTATTAATTGGTATGACTTCAACGTCTTAAGCAAGACCGGCATCAACTGGAATGATTTAGGTGTGGTCTCCAAGACGGGCATCAATTGGAGCGATATCGGTGTCTTAGCCAAAACAGGCATCAACTGGAATGACATTAATGTTGTAAGCCGTGCAAATATCAACTGGTATGACTTTAACGTCTTAAGCAAGACAGGCATCAACTGGAATGACATGAGCCGCTTGTCAACGGTTGGCATCAACTGGAATGATATCGGTGTCTTAGCCAAGACTGGTATTAATTGGAACGACTTAAATGTCTTAACCAAGACAGGCATCAATTGGAATGACTTTGGTGTGTTGTCAAAGGTTGGCGTTAATTGGAATGACTTAAATGTCTTAAGCCGCACTGGCATCAATTGGAATGACGTTAATACGTTAACACGCAATGGTATTAACTGGAGAGATTTGAGCGTCTTTAGTAATGCCGCGATCAACTGGCAAGGTTTGAATGACTTATCAAATTCTGGTGTTAACTGGACTAATTTAAGTATCTTGAGTGCAGCGTCTGTCAACTGGAGTGACTTAGGTGCATTAAGTAAAGCAGGCGTTAACTGGAATGACTTTGGTGTCTTAAGCAAAACAGGCATCAACTGGAGCGATTTAGGTATCTTAAGCAAGACAGGCATCAATTGGTATGACATGAATGTCTTATCAAAGACCGGTATCAACTGGTATGACTTCAACGTCTTAAGCCGTGCCGGCGTCAATTGGGGTGACTTGAATGTTGTTAGCCGCACTGGCGTTAACTGGAATGACTTCGGAGTTCTCTCTAAGACGGGCATTAACTGGAATGACTTAGGTGTGTTAAGTAAGAATGGTGTCAATTGGTATGATTTCAATGTCTTAAGCAAGTCTGGCATCAATTGGAACGATATGAATGTCTTAACCAAGACTGGTATCAACTGGTATGACATGAATGTCTTGAGCAAATCTGGCGTTAACTGGTCTGACCTAAATGTATTAACCAAGACAGGCATCAATTGGTATGATTTCAATGTCCTAAGCAAGGCTGGCATCAATTGGAATGATTTTGGTACATTGACCAAGACGGGTATCAATTGGTATGACTTTAACATCTTAAGTAAGACAGGCATTAACTGGAATAACTTTGGTGTCTTAAGTAAGGTTGGTATTAATTGGAATGACATGTCGGTGATGAGCCGTGCTAGCGTCAACTGGGCTGATTTAAATAGCATGAGCAGCTTGGGCGTCAATTGGGCTGATCTTAATCGCATGAGCTCAATCGGTGTTAATTGGAATGACATCGGTGTCTTAAGCAAGACAGGTATCAACTGGAATGATTTTGGAGTCATCTCTAAGACAGGTATTAACTGGAATGACTTTGGTGTGTTGACCAAGGTTGGTGTTAACTGGAACGATTTAGGCGTGCTTGCCAAGACAGGTATCAATTGGAGCGATTTCAATGTCTTAACCAAGACAGGTATTAATTGGAGTGATTTAGGTGTCTTAGCCAAAACAGGTGTCAATTGGAACGATATTGGCGTCTTAGCCAAGACAGGTATTAATTGGAATGACTTAAATGTCTTAAGCCGTACTAATATTAACTGGAGTGATTTCGGGGTCTTAAGCAAGAATGGCATTAACTGGTATGACATGAATGTCTTATCTCGTGCAGGTATCAACTGGAATGACATTGGTGTGTTGGCCAAGACAGGTGTCAATTGGAATGACTTTGGTGTCTTAAGCAAGACAGGCATCAACTGGAATGATTTAGGTGTCTTAGCTAAGGCAAGCATTAATTGGAGCGACATCGGCGTCTTAAGTAAGACAGGTGTTAACTGGAATGACTTAAATGTCATTAGCCGCACAGGTGTCAATTGGAATGACTTTGGTGTCTTGTCAAAGGTCGGCGTCAATTGGAATGACTTAAATGTCTTAAGCCAATCCAGTATTAACTGGCAAGATTTCAATGTCTTAAGCAAGACAGGCGTTAATTGGAGAGATTTAGGCGTACTAACCAAGTCTTCTATTAACTGGCAAGGTTTAAATGACTTAACCAACTCTGGTGTAAACTGGACTAACTTAAGTATCTTAAGTGCAGCGTCGGTAAACTGGAGCGACCTAGGTGCATTAAGTAAGGCTGGCGTAAACTGGAATGACTTTGGTGTTCTTTCAAAGAATGGCATCAATTGGAACGACATGAATGTCATGAGCCGCACCGGTGTAAACTGGTCAGATTTAAATCGCATGAGCAGCTTGGGTGTCAATTGGGCAGATTTGAACAAGATGAGTTCCATCGGTGTCAATTGGCAAGACATTGGCGTCTTGAGCACAACGGGCATTAATTGGCATGACTTTGGTGTCTTAAGTAAGACTGGTATTAATTGGAATGATTTTGGAGTCATCGGTAAGATGGGTATCAATTGGTCAGATTTTACGGTGCTCTCCAAGGTTGGTATTAATTGGAACGACATGAGCGTATTAAGCAAGAACGGCATTAACTGGAATGATATTGGTGTCTTAGCAAAAACAGGCATCAACTGGAATGACCTCAATGTGATTAGCCGCACCAATGTTAATTGGAGCGATATCGGCGTCTTAAGTAAGACTGGTTTAAATTGGAATGACTTAAATGTCTTAACCCGTACAGGTATCAATTGGAGTGACTTTGGGGTGTTAGCTAAGACAGGCGTCAACTGGAATGACTTAGGTGTCTTGAGCAAAACGGGTGTTAATTGGAACGACATCGGTGTCTTAGCAAAGACAGGCATCAACTGGAATGACTTTGGTGTCTTAAGCAAGACAGGTATTAATTGGAATGATTTCGGTGTGTTGGCCAAGTCAGGCATCAACTGGAATGATTTTGGTGTGATGACAAAAACAGGTTTAAATTGGAATGACTTAAATGTCCTAACTAGAACTGGCATTAATTGGTATGACATGAATCGTCTCTCTAATACAGGCATCAACTGGAATGATATGGCACGCTTGTCAACGGTTGGCATCAACTGGAATGATATCGGTGTCTTGGCAAAGACAGGTATCAACTGGAATGACTTAAATGTCTTAAGCAAGACAGCGATCAACTGGAATGATATCGGTGTCTTAAGCAAGAATGGTATCAATTGGAGCGACATGAATGTCTTAAGTCGCACAGGTATTAATTGGAATGATTTCAATGTCTTAAGTCGCGTTGCTGTCAACTGGAGAGATATGAGTGTATTAAGCAATGCATCCATTAACTGGAGAGGCTTAAATGACTTATCAAATTCAGGTGTTAATTGGACTAACTTAAGCATCTTAAGTGCTGCCGCTGTTAACTGGAGTGATTTTGGTGCCTTAAGTAAAGCTGGTGTCAACTGGAATAACTTAGGTGTAATGAGCACCGTTGGTATTAATTGGAATGATTTTAGCAAGTTGTCTCAGACGGGTATTAATTGGAATGACTTAAATGTTTTGTCTAAGTCTGGTATCAACTGGTCTGGTATTGATGTGTTATCTAGTGCTGGTGTTAACTGGCAAAACTTTGGGGTATTAACCAATGCTGGCGTCAATTGGACCAATATGAGTTTATTGTCAGCCTCGGCGATCAATTGGACGGATTTAGGTGTCATGACCACCATTGGCGTCAATTGGAATGATATTCAAGCGTTGACGACAAAGGGCGTGAATTGGAATGATTTCGGTGTCTTAAGTAAGGTTGGTATTAATTGGAACGACATGAGCGTCTTGGCTCGCACAGGTATCAACTGGAACGATTTCAATGTCTTAAGCCGTAACGGCATCAATTGGTACGACATGAATCGTCTTTCTAATACAGGTATCAACTGGAATGATATTAGCGTGTTGGCTCGCACGGGCATCAACTGGAATGACCTAGGTGTGGTTTCCAAGACGGGCATTAATTGGAATGACTTTGGTGTCTTAAGCAAGAACGGCATCAACTGGAATGATTTAGGGGTCTTGTCAAAGACAGGTCTTAACTGGAGTGATTTCGCGGTGATGGGTAAGACAGGTATTAATTGGAATGATTTGGGCGTATTATCTAAAACGGGTGTTAATTGGAACGACATCAATTTGATCACCAGACTTGGCATCAACTGGAATGACTTAAATGCACTTAGCCGCACAGGTATTAATTGGAGTGATTTTGCAGTATTGGCTAAGACGGGCATTAATTGGAATGATCTTGGTCGCTTGAGCACTGTTGGCATCAATTGGAATGATTTCAATGTCTTAAGCAAGACAGGTATCAACTGGAATGATTTAGGTGTCTTAAGCAAGACGGGTATCAATTGGAATGATATGAACCAAATGACACGCATCGGAGTCAATTGGAACGATATTGGCGTATTAAGCAAGACAGGTATTAATTGGAATGACTTTGGTGTATTAGCTAAGACGGGTATTAATTGGAATGATCTTGGTGTATTATCAAAGGCTTCAATTAATTGGGCTGGTATGAATACATTGAGTAATGCTGGTGTAAACTGGGCAAATTTAGGCATCTTAAGTAACGCGCAAGTTAATTGGTCTGATTTTGGAACTTTATCTAAGGCTGGCATTAACTGGAATGATTTAGGCATTATGAGCGAAATTGGCATCAACTGGCAAGACTTCAATCGTTTAAGCAGCACGGGCATTAATTGGAATAACATGAGCGTTATGAGCCGTGTCGCAATCAATTGGAATGACTTTGCAACGTTAAGTAATACAGGTATCAATTGGAACGATTTAGGTGTGGTCAGTAAGACGGGTGTCAATTGGAATGACTTTGGTGTCTTAAGCAAGACAGGTATCAATTGGTCAGACATTGGAGTTTTAGCGCGTACAGGTATTAATTGGAGTGATTTCAATGTCTTAAGCAAGACAGGTATCAACTGGAATGACTTTGGTGTGTTGTCTAAAGTTGGGGTAAATTGGAATGACTTTGGTGTCTTAAGTAAGACAGGTATTAACTGGAATGATTTAGGTGTATTAGGCAAGGTTGGCATTAACTGGAATGACTTTGGTGTATTAACTAAAACAGGCATCAATTGGAGCACCTTTGATGTGATTAGCAAAACAAATATTAATTGGAACGACTTTGGAGTTATGAGTAAGACTGGCATCAATTGGGGTGATTTAGGCGTCTTATCACGATCATCGATTAATTGGGCTGGCATTACGTCACTCGCAAGTTCAGGCGTTAATTGGGAAAACTTCGGGGTCTTAACGAGCGCCGGTGTTAACTGGACCAACTTAAGTCAATTAGCTGGCTCATCAATCAACTGGTCAGATTTAGGTGTGATGAGTACCACGGGTGTGAATTGGAGCGATCTTAATACCTTAAGCCGTACGGGTGTCAATTGGAATGACTTTGGCGTCTTAGCTAAGGCTGGTATTAACTGGAATGACATGGGCGTATTAAGCCGCACCAGCATTAACTGGAGTGATTTCAGAGCGCTTAGCACCACAGGTATTAATTGGAATGATTTCAATATTCTGTCTAAGACGGGCATCAATTGGAGTAGCTTAGGTGTATTAAGCTCCTCTGGTATCAATTGGACTGACTTCCAACGCTTAAGTACGACAGCAATCAATTGGGAAGATTTTGGAAGATTATCCACAGTCGGTATTAATTGGAATAACTTTGGTGTGATGAGCACGGTTGGTGTTAATTGGAATGATATCAACACATTGTCTAAGGCTGGTATTAACTGGAATGACTTAGGTGTTTGGAGCAAGGCAGGTATCAACTGGTCCAACTTTGACCTATTGACTAGAACAGATATCAACTGGAGTGATTTCTCATCCTTAACAAGAAATGGCATCAACTGGTCCAGCTTAGGTCAAATGAGTCAAGCAGGTGTTAATTGGAATGACTTTGCTGAGCTTGGTAGAATTGGCGTCAATTGGGAAGATTTCAATATCTTAACCCGCACAGGCATCAATTGGTCCAACTTTGGTGATATGACAACCAAGGGCGTCAACTGGATGGATATGAATCGTTTAACCATGGCTGGTGTGAATTGGAATGACATGAATGTGTTGACCAAGGCGGGCGTTAATTGGGCTGGTATGTCTAACTTAACCAACAGCGGTGTAAATTGGGAAAGCATTGGTGGTTTATCTCGTACAACAATTAACTGGTTAGCGTTGGAAACAATTTCTAGCGCAGGCGTCAACTGGGAAGGTATTGGTGTCATGAGCGACGCTGGTGTTAACTGGGCTGATTTTGCGAACCTCAGTACCCGTGGCGTCAATTGGGATGAAATTAGAAAAGTCACTGAAACAGGTATCAATTGGCAAGACTTAAACAGCCTTACAAACTCTGGTATTAACTGGAATAGCATCGGTTCCTTAACAACATCGAACATTAATTGGACAGGCATTGATGTGATCTCTAGAACAACAATTAACTGGAATGATATTGGCAGATTATCAACTGTCGGTATCAACTGGACTGATGTGTCTAAACAACATTCTGTTGGCATCAACTGGTACGACTTTGCCTTACAAACTGGTGCAGGTATTAATTGGGAAAATGTTTCGAGCGGTCAGTCTGGCGTCAACTGGGCAGGTATCAACTTCTTGATCAGCGGTGCTAGCGCGTTAAATAGAATTGGTGCAGCAACCGACTCAGCTAGCGCATCATCTACCACCTTGTTTGGAAAGCTTGGCTATGTGTCAGATCAGGTTACAAATTTAGGAACTACAACCGGATCTGCTGTTGATACTGTACTAACAACCGTGAATACAATTTCAGATACATTGGGTTCTTCAACAGACACATCAGCATCAAACACGATCTTTGGTGATATCAAGAATGTTGAAGCCTACATTGGTACCAACACAACTGGTCAAAGCATCTTTACAAACTTAGCGAATATTTCAACAGCCGCCACCAAGGGCAAGAGCAGTGCGGATGCTGCCTTAGGTTATACTCAAGAAATCATTGCGGCTATCGGAACCGCTGGATCGTCGGGCAACATCTCAACAAAGATGCAAGCACTGCAAGATGCCGTCGCTGAAATCAAGAAGTCTGCGGATGATATAAGCCGTAACACCAATGATTCGCAATCATCCTTGAAACAAATCATCGATGGTGTCAATCAGCTCTTATCGCGTGAATCTGCGAAGGCAGGGTTAGAAGATTCAATGACGGTCGCGGATCTTTCAGCTCAACAAGCTAAGGACATGGAAAAAGTACATATGAAGTTGGAAGAAATTACCGCGAAAATCAATGCCTTGAAGGAAGCAATGCAGTCATCCGACGTGGTTGTCAAGTCCTGGTTTGAAAGTGACTAATACATATTATGAAGATTAAAAAACACATCATCTTAGGCGTCATCTTTGCTATGATCATGATACCGTGTGTCTATGCCGACGTGTATATCAACGTTATGGCGGTTAACGGTTCTGAGATTAAAAAAGAAACGCCGGTAAAGTTTAATTTACCGGGAGATGTAACTGCGGGTGATATATTAGACACCAATGGTTTAACTTTAGATTATAATGCCAACGATGGCAATTATGTTGTTTCAGGCACAGCTACCTTAGATCCCAAAGCATCAAAGACCTACCGCATCCGTATTCGTGATGTATGGAAATTATCACAAGAAGAAACAGATAAAATTAAGAATCAAATCAATAAAGGTTTTGAAGAAATTGGTAAGCAATTTGATTCAACCCATACGCAAGAATTAAAGGATAGGCTTTTAAAGCGTTTGGATTTGGTTATTGAACAGCAAAATGTAAAGGCAGACAGCATAGAAAAACGCATTGACGCTGCGCGTTCGTATCGCAAAGAGATGCAGCGCATTCAAGATGAGGCATTAGCGGTAGATTACTGGCGTTCACAACCAGAAGAAGTTAAGGCGCAGAAAGCCATCCGTTTAAAAATAGAAGTTGAGAATCCAGCGTCGAGCGCGAATACAAAGGTGAAACAGAAAATCTTTTTGCCGTCCGAGGTTAAGCCGCAACATGTCTTGGACGCAGCTGGGCTTGAAGTACGCTACGATCAAGCTAAACAACAACCATTTTTGTTCAAAGAAGATGATATTATCCCAGGTCAGAAAAAGACCTATGTGGTTAGTATTTTAGATATTTGGAATGTTGAAGCAGGGGACATAGAAGGCATGCGCAAGCGTGGGTCCTATGCTTACGATTTCTTAAAGAATTCTAAATTTGTTGACACAGCGAAGATGTTGTTCGATAGTGCTAATGCCCATTTAGATGATATAGAAAAATCTCAAGCGGTACCAAAGGAGATTAAAGAACACATTAGTGCATATCGCGTTAATCAAGAAAGTTTTGAAGCATCACGATCAGACATTGAGAACTTAGAAAAGTTGCTGAATGTGTATCGTGAAGATCTGGAAAAGAGTAAAGTTAAGAATGTATTGCAAACCATTAGCACCTTTAAAGGTATTGGGGATGTTTCCAAGCAAGTCTTTGAAAAGAAGCCAACGCCGTCGACAACATGGAATTTTATTGGGTATGTTTTAATATTCGTAGCTGTCATCGCCGTCTTGTATTTCGTTTTCTTAATGATACGTAGCAGCGCTAAACCCAAAGTGGCTAAAACAGAAGAGAAGCCTCAAGAACAGCCAAAAGCTTAATGCGTTGTTAAGGAGCAATATGGAATTAAAACCCTTACAGTATACAGAAGTTGGTGTTGTTAAATCCTTGCGCGGTTGTATTGTTATCGTCGTAGGGTTTAAGAATTGTATCAATGGTCAGAAAATTAATTTTGGTTATGGAACCATGGGCATGATCGTTGGTTTCAATGAAACCGAAGCCCAGGTTTTATTAATCAAAGAAGTTGATAAGATAAAGACGGGTGACAAGGCCATTGCGTCGATTGAACCTTTTGAAATGCCAGTTGGTGATAAGTTTATTGGACGCATTATCAATGTGTTGGGTGACCCCATGGATGGTTTGGGTCCCATTGAGAGCGATAAGACTGCACCCATTTTTCCAGAAGCCCCCCCTATCCTTGTTCGACAACCATTAAAGAAAACATTAGAAACAGGCATTAAGGTATTAGACGCGATGATTCCTATTGGTTTAGGGCAGCGTGAATTGATCTTAGGGGATAAGGCAACGGGAAAAACAACCTTTGTTACCGATACCATATTAAATCAAAAAAATACCGACGTGCTTTGTATTTATTGCGCTATTGGTAAACCACGTTCTGCATTAGCAAAAATTGTTCAATTATTTAAAGATCATGATTGCTTTAAATACAGCATGATTGTTACCGCAGGCGCGTCTGTGCCTCCAGGGCAACAATATTTAGCCCCATATGTTGCTTGTTCTTTAGCAGAACACTTTTTGCATCAAGGTAAAAATGTTTTCATCGGTTTTGATGACTTTACCAAACATGCATGGTGCTACCGTGAAATCTCTTTGCTATTAGGTCGTCCTCCAGGACGCGACTCTTACCCAGGAGACATTTTCTATTTGCATTCAAAGATGATCGAACGTGCATGTTACATGGATGAAAAACATGGCGGTGGTTCGATCACATTCTTCCCGATCGTCGAGATTCTGGAAGGTGACTTAACAGCATTCGTTCCTTCTAATCTTGTTTCGATGACCGATGGACAGATTTTGCTAAGCAGCACACTTTTCGGTGAAGGTCAAAAGCCCGCTTTGGATCTTGGGTTGTCGGTTTCTCGCGTTGGTTCTAAAGTTCAGTGGCATGCCATTAAGACTTTGTCAGGGCCACTACGTTTGCAATACTTGCAATACCGTGAGTTGTTGCGTATTTCAAAACTAAAAACTACAGGGCACTCCGACGAAACATTAGAAAAATTAAAGCGTGGTGCTATCTTAACTGAAATTTTGAAACAAGATAAAGATAAACCTGTGTCGCAAGAAATTCAGGTCATTATTTTCTTTGCATTTAATAAAAAATTATTAAATGATCTTTTGGTTGAAGAAGTGCGTATCTTCCAAGACGAAATTTTAGAATATGCTCAAGCTGTGAACGAGAATTTATTGAAGTTGATCCGGGAACGTCGTAAGTTAGACCCAGAGTTGGAAACGGGTATGACAGAACTTGTTAAAGAGCATGTGAAAGATATTGTAGGTCGTCGTAAGAAAGAACCTACGGATAATATGGATGATTATTTAAATAAGGACAGCAAGGCAGCGGCGGTGTAGGCCATGGCCAAAGTTTATAAAAATAATTTTTGGTGCACTATTCTTAGCCCTAAGAATATTATTTTTGAGAACAATGTTAATAGTTTGTTTATCATTGGTGACAGAAGTGAATATGAATTGTTAGCTTATCATTATCCATTGGTAGGATTGGTAAAAAAGGGCGATATCATCATTGATTGGAAGCGACGTTTACCTATTCGTTCAGGGATCTTAAGATTTTTTGCAAATGAATGTACGATTTTGATTGAAGAGACAGCGGAAACATTTGCGGCTTCTCAAAATAAACAAGAACAAGCCATTTCTATTTAGGAAGGAACAGGCATGATAGCCGAAACGATTATTATCATGACAGTCATGTTCATCGCCGTCATGGGGCCATCTGTGGTCATTGCGGTGCTTGGTTATGCTGTTATAAAAGCGTTGAGCCGTAACCCATCAGCAGCACCAAAAGTTTTCATGGGCATGGCGATCATGTTGGTTTTTGTCGAGGCCATTGCTGTTGTTGCCATATTAATTGTATTCCAGCTCTTTTCACCTAAGTAGGGATAACATATGGGTTTTAAATTTTGGCATGAAGCGTTTATCTTTGTATTGGTGTTTAGCGTCTTAATCATTGTTCCATGTTATTTTATCGCAGCATTTGGAGCCAAAATGATCAATGAGATTGGCAATTTTCCAACGCGTTCCGATGAGATTCAATCGAAGTCGTTGTGGAAGATCTTAGTGATATTTATTGTGACAGCATTGTTACTGTCGTTATTTTTTCATATTTTCTATTAATCAAAGATAGGAGACTCTTATGAGTTGGAATTTAATCATTCAATTTTTAGTCCTGACGACATTTATATCAGGCGCCATTATTTTTGCGTTATACATGGTCTTGATTAGAACCGTTGATGGTGCTAAGCAACGTTTAGACCGTGATGCGGAAGCGGCGCGTAAACGTGAAGCTGAACTTAATCAAAAGATTAAGGAAGCTGATGCCCAGTTGCAACAACGCAAAAAAGAATTAGACATCATGGAAAAGAAAATGCGTCAAGAGTTAGAAGAGCAATCAGCAAAACAAAAAGAAGAAATTATTAGCAAAGCGCGTACCGAAGCTGAAGAAATCATTGTTAAAGCACAGAATGCCCGTGATCAGATTAAGAAAGAATTAGAAAAGAATTATGAAATTAAAACTTTGGATTATTCCGTTAAGATCTTAGCAGACGTCTTCTCAAATAGTGTTAAGGATACCATTGACCGTCAATTGTTTAATGAATTTATTGAACGTTTAAAGACGGTTGATTTCTCTAGGCTTGGTCCTGATGTTAAGACAGCAGATATCATTACAGCTAATCCATTGGATCAAGCGGCGATCACGACGGTGTCTAACATATTCAAAGAAAAGTTAGGTCGTGAGATCAAATTTAATCCAAAGATTGATAAGACAGTTATTCAAGGTGTTGTTTTGCAATTTGAAAGTTTGTTATTAGATGGTAGTTTGCAAAATTCATTCAAAGAAGCTGCGGGGGCATTACGGCAACAGGTTGAGAAACAATACGCAGCATAATACCTTGAGGCGACATGGGCAAAGCCAGTAAAGTTAAATATGAAGTTATGGAAGTCCGTGAGCTCGTCGACCTCGTTCAAGTTTTAAAAGACGTTGCGGATATGAAGTATCACTCGCTGATTGCCCAGCGATCAAAGTTTAATCGTTTTACAGAATCCTTTACCGATTTCTTTAGTCTCGTCAGTTTCTCAGAAGTAAGACACCCTTTAGTTAATAACAGCACCCCTAAAACAGCCATTTTAGTTATCTCATCTGAACGTGGTTTCGTTGGCGATTTAAATACGCGTGTGGTTAATCGTGCTGTTGAAGAATTAGAAAAATTAAATGGTAATGCAGAATTTGTTGTTATTGGCAAAAAAGGTGTTGGTAAATTAGAGAGCATGGGCTACAAGCTCTTAAAATCATGGGAAGATGTTGAAGACAAAGGTTTTTATGAAATGTCTTTGGAGATCAAAGACTTTCTAGTTAAAGAAGTTATGGAAGAGCGCATTGGACGTGTGATTGTCGTTTACCCATGGCCTAAAGACTATACCGTGATCAAGCCGCGTGCCGTTAAATTATTGCCCTGTGAAGATCTTTTGCCGCAGCAACAAGCGAGTGTTGATTTTTTTAAAGAACTGATTGAAGAATCTGATCCTGTCGATATGATGGGTTATCTAGCAGATATGTGGTTGTCATCGAAAATATTTGAAATATTTTATGATACAAATTTAGCGGCAGCATCGGCGCAAACCCAGCAATTGGATAATAGTTTAGGAAAGATGAAGAAAGAGCGGGAAGTTGTTAAGTTAAAATATCGCAAAGCCCGTCGTGGTGACATTGATAAGAGTTTACGTGAAGTTTTCTCAGCCAGAATGATGGCGATCAAATAGGAGATAGATTATGTCGGAACATGAAAACGTAGCAGCACAACCACCAAAAGAACCTAAATTGGTTAGACCAACAAATGTGGTCAAGAATACAGGGCGTATTGCTGCTGTGCAGGGACCTGTTGTTGACGTACGTTTTCCCGTAGATGAAGAAGCACCTGCGGTATATGACTGTATTGAATGTTTCTCGCTCGACGGTAAACGTATTGTTTTGCAAACATCAGAACATTTGGGGCCAGGTTTAGTGCGTTGCATTTCATTTATGGAAACCTTGAACTTGCAATTGGGTTCTCCATGTACGAATATGAAAGAACCTACGGCTATTCCAATTGGTGATGGTTGCTTCGGACGTGTTATGGATGCGGCAGGTCGACCTTTGGATAATGCAGGCCCTTATGATTGTCCCGAGACGGTGCCTATCCGTAAACCTGTTCAGCAATTTAATTTTGACTTAAAGAAAAAAGGTCGTGAAATTCCTGAGCTGTTGGAAACAGGTATTAAATATATTGATTTGTTGTATCCGATGATCAAGGGTAGTAAGACAGGGGTTCTTGGGGGCGCAGGTTGTGGTAAGACTGTCGTTATTTTGGAACTGATCAACAACATCGTTAAGGCTCACGGTGGTGCGTGTGTGTTTACAGGTATTGGTGAGCGCATCCGTGAAGGTAATGAGTTGTTTTACGAATTACATGAAGCGCATCTTTTGCCTAAGGTTATGTTGGCCTTCGGACAAATGGATCAACCACCAGGTGCCCGCGCTGAAGTTGTTAATGCTGGTTTAACCATGGCGGAATATTTGCTTGCGAAAAACAAAGACGTGTTGCTTTTCATGGATAATTTATACCGCTTCATCCAAGGTGGTCAGGAAGTATCGACGTTGTTAGGTCGTGTTCCTGCAGAAACTGGTTATCAGCCAACCTTGGCATCTGAAGTTAATGCTGTTCAAGAACGTATCCGTTCGGTTGAAGGTGGTGGTTCGATCACGGCGATGCAGGCTGTTTATGTTCCTGCCGACGACATGACCGATCCCGCGGTCGTATCTATTTTCGCGACGCTAGACGGTGTTATTGTTCTTTCCCGTGATCTTGTTCAACGCGGTATGTATCCTGCGATTGATCCTTTGCAAAGCTCTTGTACCAACCTTGATACCAACGTTGTCGGTCGACGCCATTATGAAATGTCGCAACAGGTTATCCAGCATTTTAATAAGCACAATTCGTTAAAGCGTATCGTCGCTGTTATTGGTCTGGAAGAATTGAGTAAGGAAGATCAGAAAATTTATAAGCGAGCAGAGAAATTATACAATTTTATGACACAGCCTTTTACCGTTAGCGAAGTCTTTACTGGTAAGAAGGGTGAGTATGTGAAATTGGAAGATAATATCATTGGTTGTGAACGTATTTTACGCGGCGATTACGACCATATGGAAGCCCAAGACTTTTATATGATCGGTAAAGCTCCAAAGATATGATATGTTTAAATCCGTTTCCAATAAGATCCTCCAAGATGTCCTTATCAAACAAGGTATCTCAAGCGTTACCGATGTAGCCAGCCATTTTTTTGCCGCACAATCCCAGCGACGGGATTTGTATGCATATCTCATTGAGAATAATGTTATCCCTGAGACGGTCTTAGCTGGGGCATTGGCCAAAGAATTTCGCGTTGACATCGTTGATCTGCGCAAAATTGAAATCCCCGATAGTGTCATCGACCGAGTTCCTGTCAAAATAGCTAGTTTCTATGAATTCATGCCTGTCGCTTTAAATGGCAATGAATTAACCATTGCCGTCTATCTTCCAGGTGATTTGCGTATGGAAGATGACATTCGTATTAATCTTGGTTTGTCACCTAAGTTTGTTTTAGCACCTAAGTTGCAAATTCAAGAAGCGTTAAAAAAATATTATGGTTTTGCCTCCCAAACCATTGAAGGCATTTTAAATAAAGAGCCTCAAAAAATAGCGACTGATCACACGCAAGCTTGGGTTGAGGATATTGAGAAAAAGAGTGAAGATCCGTCGGTAGCCAAGTTGGTTAATCAGATCATTCTGGAAGCGTATCAAAAAAGAGCTACCGATATTCATTTGGAACCGTACCGTGATAAAGTGCGTTTACGTTATCGCATTGATGGTGTTTTGGTTGATGCAAATTTACCTCCTGAGGCGAAACATTTTTTGTTGCCCATCTTATCGCGCATCAAGATCATGTCGAACTTAAGCATCACTGAGCGTCGCTTGCCGCAAGATGGCAGTACGGTTGTGCGCACCAATGAGCAAGATTTGGATTTGCGTATCTCAACTATTCCCACACCTCGGGGGGAGAGTATGGTGATTCGCATCTTGCCAACAAAAAGCATGCGCAATAATTTAGAAAGTTTAGGGCTTAACGCCTACAATGCAGAAAAGTTTCGTAAATTAATTAGCCAACCCCATGGCATCATCTTTGTTACAGGACCGACGGGAAGTGGTAAGACCACAACCTTATACGCATGTTTGCATGAATTAAATCGAGATGCTCATAAGATCATCACGATTGAAGATCCCATTGAATATGAGATGGAAGGTATCACCCAGATTCAGGTCAACCCTAAGATCAATTTTTCATTTGCGGAAGGTTTGCGTAGCATCTTGCGTCATGACCCTGATATCATCATGGTCGGGGAAGTTCGAGATTTAGAGACAGCAGAAATAGCCATTCGGACAGCATTGACTGGTCATTTGGTTTTTTCAACCTTGCACACCAATGATGCTGCCTCAGGCATTACACGGTTGATTGACATGGGGCTGGAGCCCTATTTGATTGCCTCTTCTGTTGAAGCATTTGTGGCTCAACGTTTGGTGAGATTGATTTGTCCTCAATGCAAACAGAAAGATGATCAGGTGCCTAAGGAAATTCGCCAAGAGATTAAAGAATCGTTGCAATTACCGACGGATGACTTCGTGGCATATAAGGGTGTTGGGTGTGATCATTGCAATCGTACCGGTTATTTTGGGCGAACGGCAATTTACGAGATTTTTGAAATGAGCCCTGCGGTTAAAGCCATGCTTAATACAAAACCAAAATTAGAACAATTAAAAGCGTTAGGTTTGCAAAACGGGATGGTGACATTGCGTCAAAATGGTTGGCAAAGTGTTGTCGAAGGTTTGACGACGGTATCAGAAGTCTTGAATGTCACGGGAAGAAAAGACCCGGTTTCCGATTATGCCCTCGTTCGTCTATAAAGCCAAGAATACTAGCGCACAAACTGTTACGGGGCATGTTCAAGCCCAGCATCAGGAAGAAGCGTTGGAATTTATCTACAATCAAGGCCTTGTTCCTGTTTCCATCGAAGAAGAAACCAATCGCGGTGTTTTAGTCAGCCAAATTCAAACAAAGAAAATTAAGAGCAAAGAAATCTATTTGTTTACAAAACAATTAGCAGGCTTAGTCAAATCTTCCGTGTCGTTGTTAAAAGCTTTAGAAGTTATTGCGCAACAAAATCGTAATCCTTATTTTTCAAAAGTTATCGACGAGATAGCTCAAGGGGTCAGGACTGGTCGTTCATTTTCAAATTGTTTGGCGCAGTATCCGGTGATATTTTCAAATGTCTATGTGTCTATGATTCGTGTTGGGGAGGAGATGGGGCATTTGCGAGATGTGTTGATTGACTTGGCGCAGTTTTATAAACGCCAAGATGAATTATCAAGCAAGGTATCGAGTGCGATTGTTTATCCGCTTGTCATGTTAGGCGTGGGTTCATTAACCGTAATCTTTATTCTGACCTTTGTCTTGCCAAAGATAGCTGTGATCTTTGCTGATGCACATGAGCAATTACCAACACCGACGATCATCGTGATGACGATTAGTCAGTATGTGCGTTTATTCTGGATTCCAACATTTGCAGCAGGAGCGATCCTTTTTGTCGGGTTTAATCGTTGGCGCAAAACAAATATGGGTAAGATTGTCATTGGCGGGTGGTTGTTGCGGTTACCCGTCATAAAAGATTTGGTTATTAAGATTGATTTCACCCGATTTAGTCGCACCACCTTCTTGTTATTGCAGAGTGGTTTGCCATTATTGCGGGCAATTGAGACAGCCGCTCAAACAATGTCTAATCCGCAGTTAAGGATGGATATGTTAATGACCGCAGAAGCGTTAAGTGGTGGTGAGAATTTTGGACGATCATTAGCGCGTTGTCATCATGTGCCTCCTATTTTTATAGAGACTTTGGCGGTTGCGGAAGAGGGTGGGCACTTAAAAGAAGCCTTTGCGGATATTGCTGATTCTTGTGAAATGGATGTTTCCGACGCTATTAAAACAATTACAACGTTGCTCGAACCTTTTATGATTCTAGCCGTTGGTGCCGTTGTTGGTTTTATTATCTTTGCAATGCTCTTGCCTATTTTTTCTATGGATATCATGGCCAGATAAAATGCCTAACATGTTTACATGGATGCTGTGTTTTTTATTGTTTCTTAATGTTCCAGCACAAGCTTTTGAGATCAATTTTGATTTGGAACAATGGAAACAGAAGAAAGGCGACCATTTTGTTGTTTATTATACGCAACAATCACAGGAACAGGATGCAGGAGAAATCCTGCGACATGCTGAAGAGGATTATGAGCGTATCCTAGATCGTATTGGTGCTAAGAAGGTTGATAATTTCTGGACGTGGGATGATCGTGTAAAGATTGTTTATTACCCAGATGCGCAAAGTTTTGTGAAAGCAACTGGGCAACCGTCATGGTCTAAGGGTGTTTCCCTGAGCCATGCATCTAATTTCAAAATGCGTTTGATTGTTAGCTTTCAAGGTCAAGATGACTTTCTAGGTGCCGTCTTGCCACACGAAATTAGTCATTTGGTGATGCATGATTTTATGCGCAATAAACCCATGCCACGTTGGTTTGATGAGGGGGTTGCACAATTAGACGAAAGCAATAATAACGAGGAGCATCGCAAACTTTTAGCAAAATTGATTGAAAGCAATCGTGGGATTCCTTTTGCGATGTTGGATGCGTTTCCTTCCATGATCAGTGAGGATCCCATGAAGGCTGCAATATTTTATGCAGAAAGTCTTTACATTGTTGACTTTTTGATTAAAACTTATGGTAAGGATAATTTTGCCGAATTATGCCGGTTATTAAGAGATGGTCAAAATTTTGAAGCAGCTTTGGCAAAAGCGTATTATCCGACCATAGATTCGTGGCAAACATTAGAAGCAAAGTGGAATCAGTACATGTTGTCTTTTGTACACATTTAATAGAATAAACAGGGGGCTATATGAATCTACGTAAATTTAACCAAGCATTTACCTTAGTTGAGATCTTGCTAGTGGTTGTGATCATTGGGGCATTGGCTGCTATGATCATCCCACGATTTGCAGGTCGAGGAGAAACAGCCAAGGTCAAAGTTGCTCGGACTGATATCGAAGCAAATATTTCAACAGCCTTGAAATTATATGAATTAGATAATGGCAGCTTTCCTTCAACGTCACAAGGTTTAGCGGCCTTGAAAACCCGTCCAAGTGGCAATCCAATTCCTGCAAATTGGAATGGTCCTTACATCGAGAAAGCTCCTCTTGATCCTTGGGGTCATGCATATGTTTATGCTTCTCCAGGGGAACATCGTTCTGACTATGACCTTTCTTCAAAGGGAAAGGATGAGGCATCTGACAAGGATGACATCACCAATTGGCAATAATTCAAAAGGGTTTACCTTTGTTGAAGTAATGGTGACGTTGGTTGTTCTTTCCTCGGGGATTGTTTTTATCTACAAATCTTTTTTCTTGTGCGCTGATTATTTAACCCGCCTATCATTGCGCTTGGATGCGAATCAATTGCTCGATAATAAGATCACAGAGATCAAACGCTATGTTAGCGGTAGTCATGATCTTTCTTTTTCGCGTTCAGGAATTATCCCCGTGGAAGCGTTTAATCATCGCACGATTCAATTCTTCTATCAGACGGAGTTGTCGCCGATCATTGGTTCTGAGGATTTGTATCAGATGAATGTTAGTCTGTCGTGGGAAGAATATGGTCATAAAAAACATTTAAATCGCATGAGCTTGTTGGAGATAGGATGAGATTACGTCGTTCTGGATTTACCTTAATGGAAATTTTGTTGGTCTCTGTCCTTATTGCTACGGTTTCGATTGCCATTTTTGGTGTTTTAAATAATGGCATTAAGTTATGGAGTCGTGGTATGGCGGTTGATAAAAAGGGCGAATTATTTATTGGCCTTGAGAAGATTGCCCAAGATTTTAGAGGGGTGTTGCCTTTTTCATTAATTAAATTTAAAGGCATGGAATCGCAAGTTTCATTCGCAACCATTGTACTGACGCCTGCGGATGTTCGCAGCAGTCGCGTAACGGAGGGGATTGTGGATCAGCTTGGTGCTGTTGAATATCGTTTTGATCCTGCTTTAGGCAAGATGTTCCGACGACAAGCAGATTATGGTCAGGCCATTAAAAAGCAATGGGGTCAAGAACAAGAAATAGCATCGGGGATAAGTGATGTCCGTTTTGATTATTATATTGACGGGCAGAAAAGTTATGAACGCAAAGCGCATATTGAAACTCACATCCCAAAGGGTGTGATGTTGACCATGCGATTTGGTGAACGTGGTCCACAAATGCAGCGTTATTTTGAAATCCCTGTGGGAGGACAGTAAAAGCCGTGCGATTTAGAACATTACGACAAAATGGTTTTGTTTTGATCTTTGCCTTATGGGTTTTGGGGTTGTTGACTTTTTTGGCCGTGAGCGTCGCTTTAGGTGTGCGCCAAAAAACGTTAGCGGCAGAGAAACTCGAAGAGCAAAGTCGCATGTATTATTTGCAAGAAGCGGTGCTTAAGCAAGTTAAGGTGTATATTCGCAAACAAATGAATGACCATCAATTTATTTATACGGCAGATCTTAAACAACAACTTCATAATAATATAAACTTTTTTGGCCGCATTCCATTCGGAGCGGACAATGCATCTGTTAGTTTTACGTTGTATGATCAAGGTCGTTCCATGGAACAGTTTGGTGTTGTTGACGAGGAGAGAAAGGTTAATCTCAATACAACTAATATCTATGTTTTACAGCGTCTAATCGAGCAAGTATTAGATGTAAAGCCAGAAGAGCGTTTACAGTTAGCTCAAGCCATTTTGGATTGGCGTCAACAAGGACAATCACAAGCTGACGGTTTTTTTAGCGATGATTATTATGGGAATTTGAAACATGCATATTTTAAGAAAGATGCAAATTATGAATTGATGGAAGAGTTGCTATTGGTTAAGTGGATGACGCGCACTAAGTATGAACGTTTATTGCCGTATGTGACGGTGTATGGTGAAGGTAAGGTGAATATCAATACAGCGTCGGGTGTTGTGTTGTATGCTTTGGGGCTTGATCATGCTGTCGTTGAAAAGGTTTTAACGGCCCGACGTGGAAAAGATGGGTTGGAGGCAACCGGGGATGATTTATTTTTTACAAAGACATTTGATGTGGCCAGTGATGTTGGAAGTCGTGTGAAGTTGGAACCGCAAGAAATGCGCGCCATAGATGCGCTTAATTTACAGGGTGTCTTGACGACAAATTCATATTATTTTTATTGTGCCATGCAGTCGCGTTTGTCACGCTCGGGTTGGTCTCGCCAAGCCCAAGCCATTTACGCGTCTAGGGATAATAAGGTTTTATATTGGAGAGAAAAATAATTATTTTTCCATGGTACGGTTATAAAATTTAGTTATAATAAAAACAATTAAATAAATACCAGAGGGCTCATGTTCGGAAATGACAAAAAATTTTTAAGTGTCTTGATCGCAGATGCAACCATCAAAGTGGCACAGGTTACATCTTCCGGTAACGTAGAAAAAATCGCCCGTGCCACAGCAGCGAGCTCTACGCAGGATGAAGTTGTTAAGGCGCTTAAACCGCTTCTTGGTGGTTTTGATCGCAAGGCATCGGTTGTCTGTGTTATTTCAACAGCACATGCCACATCGAAGAGCATTGAAGTTCCATCCAGTGATCCAAAAGAAATAAAATCCATTATTAATTTACAAGCTAGCCGTCATACACCATATTCCCGTGAGGAAGTTATCATTGGGCACGTGAATCTTGGTAGCATGGCAAATGGTAATACCAAAATCCTACTCGTCATTGCTCATCGCAATGTGATAAAAGAACGTTTAGCTATTTTAGAAAAATGTGGTTTAGTTGCTGATAAGATCTTGTTTGCTCCTGAAGGCATTGGTCGTTTATATTCTAAGGGATTAAATCTTAAGAATAATGCCAGTGTTGGTGTTATCGATTTCGGTCTAAATAACGTTAATTTCTGCGTAGTCGGTCGAGGCAGCGTGATTTTTGCACGTTCCATCAATTTAGGCATCAAGAATTTGCTAGAGCCTGAAGGTGCAAAAGCGGTGGCTGATGAAATTAGCAAAACATTGGTTGCATTTCAAGCAGAAGACACCCAAGCGGTTGAATCTTTTATTGTGACAGGCGATCATAGTGTTATCAAAGATTTCTTAACCACGTTAAATGATATTTTAAAAGTTGAAGTTCGTCTAAGTCCATATGTATCGCTTTTAAAGACAAATGCAGTGAAGGGTAAATTACAAAAAGATTATGCCGATGACTCATTCTTAGAGGTTGTTGCTTCTGCTGTCACAAGCGCTAAATCAGAAGTTAATTTCATCCCAGATGAAATTGTCATGAAGCGCACGGTTGAACAACAAAGTGTTGAGGCAAGCAAAGCAGGTGTCGCAGGTGTTGTCATCATGTTGCTTTTAGGTGGCATCTTGATGAGTAAGATTTATTTCAAAGATGTTTTCTTGACGAAGAATTTAAAACAGCGTTATGCAGAGCAACATGAAGAAGTTGTAGCGTTGCAAAATAAGATGGCTAAGGTGAGGATCGTCCGGGAATACATGCGCGATCGTCTGGTAGGTCTTGATGTTTTAAAAGAAATTTATCGTGTCACGCCTAATGACATCTATTTGTCAGCGATTAGTTTAGAAGAAGATGGCTCGTTGACCTTGTCAGGTATTTCACCATCAATGTCACAAATCTTTACTTATGTTAAGACGCTCGACGATTCACCAATGTTTGTCGATGCCAAAACAAAATCAACCTCAACAAAAAAAGACGGCGCCAAAGATTTAGCTGTGTTTGAGGTGGCATTAAAATTAAAGGAAGCGAATTAGCATGAATGTGATCACACAATTTATAGCTGGCTTATCGAGCACAGGAAAAAAGTTATTTGCGATTGCATTTGTGATTGTTGCCATTGCCTTATTTGATCGCTTGCTTATCTCGCCGACATTGTCCCGCATGTCTGCCATCGATAGTGACATTGAAAAAGAGACCAATAGCATTAAGCAAGATTTACGATTTTTAAGTTATAAAGATAAAATTAATTCAGAAAGCAAGGTTTATGCACCATACTTAAGCGAAAAAGCTTTGTCAGAAGAAGAAATTATCTCAGCTTTTTTAAAGAGCATTGAAGTTTTGGCTAAAAAAGGAAATGTCACGGTTGCAAAAGTAACGCCATCGTCTGGTAGTAAAGAAAAAGATTATGTGAAGTATGTTGCTGATTTAGAATGTTCAGGGGTGTTGTCTGACGTGGTGACGTTTATCCATTTAATTGATACTTCCGAAGAATTAATGAAGGTAGTGAAATTTAGTTTCTCTTCAAAGAAAGCCGACTCCGACGAAATCAAAGCCGTCATGACCATCCACAAGGTCGTTATCTCAAAACGTGATTAGATTTTTCCTCATAGTTTTATTAAGTCTATTCGTTGTTATCCCCAATGCGATGTCTGCAACTGTGCGCGAATTATACGAACAAGCTGTTGATAGTTACAATCAACAAAAGTTCGATGATGCCATTACGTCTTATCAAGAGATTTTAAAGATGGCTCCAAATTTTGCGCCAGCCTATGTTGGCATCGGTCTTTCTTTGAAAGCTAAGGGGGCAGAGACCGACGAAGTTGTTCATTATTATAATGAAGCTGTGAATCATGATCCAACCAATTTGCAGGCCTTAGAGCAATTGGGGCGATTGTATTATGCTATTAATCAATTTGATAAAGCAGAGAAGGTTTTTTTAAAATCACTTAAGATAAATCCTGCCCAACCAGAGATTAAACAAGCATTGGCATGGGTATATTTGATTGGAAAATCTAAGCCTGAGCTTGCCATCAAGTATTTTAAATCCGCAGGTCAATTAAATAAGCCAGACACGATGTATGGCCTTGGCATGGCGTATTTTTCTAACAATCAGCGCGTGGAAGCAATGGATATGATGATGCAATTGCGTTCCGGTGGTTTTGATGATTATGCCAAGCGGCTTGAGCAAGCCATCCGTGAGAACAGGCGTGTTGTCTTAGATAGTAATGAAGATGGTGGTTCGAAAGAAGATTTTTCCGATATGACAACCAAATCAAGTAAAAGTGGTGTCAAGGTCCGCTTACGCGGCAAGCTCTCCGATTTGAATTAGCCATTATATAGATAATATGGTATTCTTTTGGCATGCAAGGGAAGTTCTTAAAATTACTCCTATGTTGTTGTTTACTGCCATTTCCTAGATTATTTGCAGGGGAGATTGTATTGCCTGCACCAGGGACAATGGTGCATTTAAGCCCTGCTGTAGAAATACCCATCTTAAAAGGCATTAAAGTTCACAGCGACGATCCTTTCCGTCTCGAATTCGTCTTAGACTCCGGAAACAATACATCCACCGATCTAAAGGAAGAATCTAATAAGCTGATTAAATATTTCCTAGCCAGCTTAACCACCCCCGATAAAGACATGTGGGTCAATCTAAGCCCATATGAAAAAGACCGCATCATCCCAGATCAATTCGGCCAAACTCAAATGGGGCGCGATCTATTGGCGCAAGATTATATCCTCAAACAAATCACCGCGAGTTTGATTTATCCCGAGGACACAGTTGGTCGAGAATTTTGGCGACGCGTTTATCAATCTTCAGCAAATAAAAACATTCCCGTTAAGACATTTAACAAAGTATGGATCGTCCCTGATAAGGCTGTTGTCTATGAAAATGCTAAGGCAGGGGCTGCGTATGTTGTGGAATCATCCCTTAAGGTTTTAACAGAACAAGATTACCTCGCCAGTACCAAAAATAACAATGAATCAAATAACAATCAAATCATCAAAGACGTTGTGATCCCGCAATTAACCAAAGAAATCAACACCGGCGCCAACTTTGCTCAGTTGCGACAAGTATACAATGCCTTAATTTTAGCGACGTGGTACAAAAAGAAGATTCAAGACAGTATTTTAAATAAGGTTTATTCGGATAAGCATAAGATTCATGGAGCAACATATGAGGACACGTTAGATACTAAATTGATTTATGCGCGTTATTTGGAAGCATTTAAGAAAGGTGCGTATAACTACATCAAAGAAGATACTGAAACGCTTGGCATTACAGGGCCAAGAAAGTATTTTTCTGGTGGATTTAATTTGGCGTTGAGTGGTGATGACAGCCTAAAGGTTACAACGGATGCGGCCATGGTATATCGACGTAGGGATCATTTAATGCAAGTGGATGTTAATCTTTCAGGCATTTCATCACCATCAAGAAACTTGTCAGGGAAGAAAGTTAAGTTTTCTGAATTTGTTGAATGGATGAATCAAGATTTTGATAATCCTCATGTGCTTTCTGACGCAGAAGTTTCCTCGTTAGCTGCAAGATTTAATATTCAACATCGAGATTTTGATCTATTGAAAAAAGAAGGAATGAATATTGCTAAGGGAAGTTATGCGTTTTATCAAGATTTACCAAAAGATGGAAAGTTAAATGTCTATTTATTCCGTGATGCATTTGGACTATACCTTGCGGATAAGATGTCTGGTGGAGATCCTTTAGCCATGATGGTTTCAAAAACCTCTGTTAGTTCATTAGGATTGGATGGATTAGACGTGGAGATGTCTGCCGTTGTTGATGAGATCAAAAGGAGGATGGGTTTAGCACTGGATGCTCCTATACCTGAAGAGCAATATGCTAGATTTAAGCAATTATTTTTTAAGTTTTGGGACAACTTATTTGAACATAAAAGCGTTGGAAAGATGTCGTCGGATGATGCGTTTGTTTTGAAGGATCAAGATAATCTCATCAATGCCATGCATCAGTTATCTGCATATGCCAATAGCATAGGGATAACCAGTCAATTGGTAAAGACGAGAGGGGTTAGATTTATTGATACTACGATGAGAGGGACCCTTGTTCTTTTTATGGAAGCTGTGGTGCATATGATGGCTAAAAGTGATGGTTTACAACAGGATCAGATTAAAACAGATAGTCGGATGTTTTATAGTCAATGGTCGCAAGCTTTAAGCGCACTAAAGTTATCTTCATCTGAAAAGATTGCGCGCATGACAGAATATTTTGATTATCCTATTAGGTTTAGAGGATTTGATAAGAATTATACGCCACGCGTAGAATTTCGAGATCCTCACTTTATCAACAAGTTTATTTTTTTAACACGATTAATAAAAAGTGAACTCTTAAGATTAAATCAAGATCACGCTCAAATGTCACAAAGTTTGTCGATGGATGATATTTCAATAATACAGACGATGCCTTTGAGTGAGGCTGGCAAGCAATTGATTGTACGTAAGGCGCGGGGGTTGATGGGACAAATGCAAGCTAATAGAGCACTATACCAAAATGGTCAGCACGATATATGGCAGGATGTTCCATCTTTAATAATGAGTAATCCATATTCTGCTGTTTTTCGTCCAGAAAATAAAGAGGCAATTCATGTGTATGCAGAGGAATTAAAAAGATTATGGCTAGAGAATGGATTTGATGAGGCTTATGGGGCGCTTACTGAGGTTATCGCAGCGTTTGAAGCAAACAAAGGCGCCCGTCCATCACAGCTCACATTGTTTCACCAAGTATTCCTGCAATTTCTAGAGAGTTTCGATGCGCAAGCGAAGGCGATGGGTTTAGCACAGTTAGTCGTTAATCATAGTTTGCATTTAAGGTTTAATGGATTGCATGATGAGGTGCATGATGTTAATTGGGGTTCAGTCTTTATTGATAATGAATTATTAATTGGTCATGATGATATACAGGGAGCGCTTCAGAGGTATTTACTATCATTAGTTGAGTTAAGCAAAGACAAAAACAGATGGGAATCTATTCTACCGGGTAAGGACGGAGCAGCGAATCATTTAGGGATTAGATTAAAAGATCATTTGTTATGGGTGCTTGTTCTAGGAATAGATCCTAGTCTTCATGCATTTACAAATCAACCAAATGATGTCATAGATGAGGTGTTGAAGAAATATTGGGGCACTGATAATCGAGAACAGGTGATGCAATTGGCTGTAAAGAAGATATTTAGCGATCCATTATTAAAAGATCATCTGGAAGAGATTAATGTATTAGTCAAAGAAGCGTTAACGATTTCTTCTCAAGAGTGGGAAAGCAAAGGTTTACGTTCACCATATCGTTTTGGTGTGGATTTTGGAAGTGCTGAATTATTATTCAAATCGACAAGATTTGCAGATACATCAGCTTGGGAAAAGTATCCTTTAAAAGATAGGTTTTTGATGGTTGGTTTGCAACCTGAATTTCTGCCCACGTATGAGATCTTTGAAGATAGAGGTCTTAAGGGGAGAGTTGATGTGTATTTGGCACAAGATAAGGGTAAAGATTTGAGACCTTTGTATGAAAGAATTTTAGAGAAACAGTTATCCCTGTCGCCAACAGGTGGGATTGATTTGAATGCGAGTAGAATGAATTTGGAGACGCAGCAGGTTGGGGAGGGGATTCGGTTTAGGTTGGATGAGGGGCAAATTGAGCGTTTGAAAGATATGGAAGGTTTGTCGCATGTGATTATTAAGATTGCACCTGTCACAGATCTGCAGCAGTTTTTAGGGATTTTATAAGACTTGAAATGTTTTGATTTGTGTCCTGCCGGTTAAATCACTGCTTGATTTGATGAGTTTGAAGTTTTCCATCCCTTGTCCGTTAAAGAAATATAATTTCATCATCAGTGAATTCGCTAATGAAGTATCCATCAAGCGGCATAGGGTTTGATTGTCTTGGGTGTAGATGACGATGGAGTAATTCAGTGATGCGTTGGGAATCTTTTGTTCAGTTATCACGCCGTCTTTAAGGTAAACAATGCTCTGCGGGCTGCCGTGGCCGTATTGATTTGAGTTCATGATGGCGCGTTTATAATCTGGGCTGACGAGCAAGCCAGGGGCAAAGAGCAGGCCATCGTCGGTTTTATTCACGACAGTAAATTGTTCGCTAAACTTAGACGGGCCGCCGGCTAATTCCCAGAGATAATTGATGAAATCTTTGGAGTTAGGTTTTGGCGCAAGGCTTAATAGGGCGGGGCTTGAATTAATTTCTTCGATCTTCCGAAAGTTGCGTCGGCCCACAAAAACAATCCCGATATTTTCTTCTACAATCTCATTATAAATTAACAAATAGCTATGTGGCATGGTGCTATGGGTGAGGCGTAATAATTGATTGGCATCGTTGACACTCATTAATGAAGTCAAAGTACCGCGCGCGTCATTTAATGATTGCGGGGCAATGGTGGTTAAGATATCGACTGCATCAGAAGTCTTGAATTTCTTCGATAATAAAAATTCCGTTGCTTTATTGCCGCTTAAATTGAGCATGCGCAAGATGCCTTTGGCTTCTTGCTCGTCGTTGCTAAGGTAAACTTTGGCCATCCAATAGCCGGTCTGACCTTCACTTAATGAGGCGCCATCAAACATGACCCGTCTGTTAGCAATGGCTTTGATAAAATGACCGGGCGGCCACCACGTGTTGATGATGGCGTCACTGGGTGTTTTTGTTCTAAGTGCGGATAAGTTGTCATTCCACACGTCATTGAAGATGGGGGTTAAGACGGTGCGGATATTAGCATTGGCTTCAACCCAACAAAATCCAACCAAGCCCAAACCACATGCGAGGCTGATCCATGTTGATTGAGGAATACGTCTGATGTTCTCAAGTATCATCTGAAGTGCTAAACCAAAGAATAAACTTAGAGGGATGATCATAAAGATAACAAAACGCGTGGCTTTAAGTGTTAATACCGTCGTGATCAATAAGAATATTAAGACGATGATATTCTTTAAGTGAGCAGGATTCAGGCGATCTTTAAATAATTTAAAACAAGCAATCATGCTTCCTATAAAACTTAATGTTAAAAATATTGGACCGCCGGTGTCGCCTAAGATATCGGTAAGACTAGATTTCTTTAATTCACCAACTTCCATAAATAAATTAGGCCATAGGTTTAAACCTTTGTTGGTGAATTTGCCCAATTCACTGCTACCCTCGGTAAAGAAGGTAAAAAATCCGCTCACACCATAAATCAATATTCCGATGACAATGATTGTTGTTAAAAAGGTCAGTATAAACGTAAATTGAAGCGAGATGATGGATTTATTCTTTTGAATAATAAAGCCATATCCGCCGATCGCGCATGCGGCTATGAGGGTTAAGAAGAACAAGAAAATCCAACCTTGCCATATGAGTGAGAATAAGATTAAGTTAAGACTCAATAACCCTGCCCAGATCATCATATTGCGTGTCGTGGAAGTGGGGATGGCCTTAAAGATGATATACAGAAAGCCTAAGGTGAAAAGCAAGTTGTAAGGATCTGTGTCATACCAACCTAATGCACTACGTTTAAGAAAAACAGGGAGCATAGCAAAGTAAAATGTGCTGATTGCAACGACGGGGTAGGATAAGCCAAATAATCGTGCGCAAGCAATAAAAGCCCCGATGACAAAAAATGTTAACACCAGTGGTGTGATGGCGGCAGCTTCCATGAGTTTGATTGAGCTATTGAATATTTGTGCAATTTTGTAGACGATAAATCCAACATATGGGTGAAGGCTTAAGGGTTGCCAGAAACCAAATGGGGCGCCCATGTAGGTGTTGAAATATTGATGGCCTTTGATCACTTTTGCCATTTTCCCAGTGTTTAAGATGTTTTCTGTTAAGTTATAAAAATAAAAGGGGTCAGCCTCAAGCAAATACACATTATTTGGCAATCCACTTTGAGCAAACATGGCTTGATTTGTTTTCTCAATGGCGCGAGACAGGTTGCTTTTTTCTTTGCGCAATGTTTCGTTTAATTTCGTTGTCGCAATGTGGCTAGCTTCCTCGATGGACATTTGAGGATATTGCGCGTGAATTTGGGACAAAAAATTTTGTTTGAGGTTATAGACAACCGACATGGTTGCGGCTTCATGGGTGGGGGCCCAAATGTGGCCCCAGTGGGGAAAACAGCGGATGTAAATGCTTAATAGGCCAACAATAACCCAAATGCATAAAGCCCACCCCCAAGATTTTTGAAGATTTTTTAACATAGAAGGCATTATCCTAAAATTTCATTTATTGTCTACGGATATTTGAGAGTAAAGTTAAATATTGTTCGTGGATTTTGTCAGAAGCAATGCAGAGGCTAGAACGTTCTTTGCTTTGATGTTTACCCATCACCATTCCAAGTAACTTTCCTTGGCGGTTAAAGATAGGGCCGCCACTATCTCCTTGATATAAATTCAAGTTTGTTTCTATGAATTCTATTGTACCTTGTGAACGACTTTGAATCAGGCTTGTGATATTTCCTGATAAGATGCTGTTATTGTTATATTCAGATGATCCAATGGCAATGATAGGTTCTCCAATTTGCGCTAACGCTGAGTCTGCAAACTTAACAGGGCTTAGTCCGAAACCAGGATTGATTTTAAGGATACTAAAGTCGTGGTCGATAGATACATATAGCACTTGTGCGTTATAGCTTTTTTTGTTAGACAAGGTGATGATAATGCGTGGCGCATTCTTAATAATATGGGTGTTGGTGACGATTAAACCCTTTGCGTCAATGATGATCCCTGTACCTTGGCGGGTGTAGGCTACTTGTTTCTTGCCTTTTTTTGTCGACATGACCTTGGTATAAACGGTTTGAACGCTAACCAAAGATTTTTCTAAACGTTGCATTTGCTCTAAAACAGAGGGTCCGGCATGGCACACCTGCGGTACAAAAAATATACAAATAAGGCAGTAAATAATTCTTAACATTATTTTATTCTACCGTATAATAATCGCTTATGTCTAACCTTATTATACGTCCCTTTACGAAATCTGACACCCAAGCTGTTCGAGATATTTGTGCAGACGCAGCGGATAGGGGAGAGCGGGTTGAGAATTTTTATCCAGATAGGGAAAGCATTACGGATCTCTTGTGTGGCTATTATACCGACTATGAACCGCAGTCTTTGTTTGTAGCTCAACAAGATGGTCGTGTAGTTGGTTACATCATGGGTTGTTTTGATAATCGTCGCTATGGTTTGGCCATGACATGGATTATCATTCCTAAAGCATTGTTTAAAGCATTTAAGCGTGGCGTTTTCTTTCAGCAGCAATTTTGGGCATTAATCGCTGGTATGTTGCAGAATTGGCCGCGTTTATTTGCATGGCGCAAAGAATCATTTCATAGTCACGCTGGTCATTTTCATATTGGCATTGCCAAAGATTTTAGGGGACAGCATATTGGTCCTAAATTAATGGAAGCATTATCAACGTATGCCAAAGGTCAGCATGTTACATCCTTATCTGCGTCGGTGCATGATGGTAATATTTCTGCAGTTAAGTTTTTTGAGAAAGCAAAATTTAAAATCATTCAACGTTACCCCATGCGCATGTATCAGGGGGGTAAGTACGTTGATTATCAATCGCTCTTATATGTTAAAGAAATTTAGTCTAATCATTGTGTTATTGTTGGTCACCGTCGTGAATGCTTTGGCCGCAGATACTAGTATTCCTGAATTGACCTTGTCCCCAGATGATCGCATTTTGGTTTTAGCGCCACATCCTGATGATGAGGTTTTGGGTACGGCAGGCATTTTGCAAAGGGCTGTAAGCATGAATATCCCCGTCAAGGTCGTTTTCTTTACATATGGGGATAGCAATCAATGGTCATTTTTGCTCTACCGCAAGCACCCTGTTTTTATCCCCAAGGCGGTTGAGAATATGGGGCTTGTCCGTCGAGATGAAGCGATTTCAGCCGCAAGTATTTTAGGGGTAAAACGAGACGATTTAATCTTCTTAGGGTATCCGGACTTTGGTACCATGAATATTTGGTCTGCGCATTGGAATGATCGCAAACCTTTGCGTAGCATGTTCACCCGCGTTAAGAAGGTTCCGTATCAAGGGGCTTTAAGACCAGGAGCACCATATAAGGGAGAAGAAATCCTGCGTGATTTGCGTTCCGTCTTACATGCATTTAAACCAACCAAGATTTTTCTGTCACATCCTGCGGATCATAATGGGGATCATTTGTCCTTGTATTTGTTTACGCGGGTCGCTTTATGGGACGAAGGGATGGAGAACAATGTCGCGCTGTATCCATATTTAATCCATTACGTGGGTTGGCCTAAACCATTTGGTTTTCATCCAGAGCGCACCTTAAAGCCACCCGAAGCGTTTAGTAAAATTATTTCGTGGCAACAATTTACGTTATCAAAACAGGAATTTACTTTTAAGAAAGCTGCTTTACAAGCGCATAAAACACAATACACCTCCTCGCGCAGTTATTTATCGTCGTTCTTGCGTCAAAATGAACTCTTTGGAGATTTTCCAGTAATACGTTTGCATATCAATGAAAACTCTTCGGTATTTTCAACTAAATATAAATTTACCCCCAGCGCTGCGTTGCCTGAAGAATTAAGTCCTAAAGAAAAGTTAGCATTTGTTGGTATTGAATGGAAATTTGTGCGTTGGGAAGGGGACCATTTGTCTGTATCCATAGCCTTATCAAAGCCATTGGCCGCAAATGTGGAAGCCTCGATTTATATTTTTGGTTACCAAAGAAATGGGGATAAAACGCCCTTTGCTCAAATGCCAAAGATTAGGGTGAATTTGGGTGTTCTTAGTTATAATGTTTTTGATCAGGACAAACGCATCGACCAAGGCTCTGTTGAGATCAAGCGGAGTGCCAATGAGATTATCATTAATGTTCCTTTAAAATTAATTGGTAATCCTGACCGTATTCTAACCAGTGCGCGCACCTATTTGGATAATGTGCCGCTTGATAGTGCCTCGTGGATGGCTGTGGAGCTAAATTAAATGGATTTCTTTCATGCGATTATTCTAGGGATTGTAGAAGGGGTAACCGAGTATTTGCCTGTTTCTTCGACGGGGCATATGATCATTGCCTCACATTTATTGCATTTACCTGAAACAGAATTCTTAAAGACATTTGAAATTGCTATCCAATTAGGCGCCATTGTGGCAGTGTTTTCATTGTATTGGCGCACATTTTTATTAGATTGGGAAGTGGGGCAAAAAGTATTAGCAGCTTTTATACCTACGGCCGTCATCGGGTTTGTTGTTTATAAATTCGTGAAGCATTTTTTGATGGGGAATGTTTTTGTTGTTGTTCTTTCATTATTTATTGGCGGGGTTATCCTTATTGTTTTTGAAATGCTTCATAAAGGCAAAGAAGGTAAGACCAATCGATTAGAGGCCATTTCATACCCACAAGCCATTGTGATTGGTTTGTGTCAGTCTGTGGCTGTTATCCCAGGGGTTTCACGTTCTGCTGCCACCATCCTTGCTGGTTTAATGGTTGGGATAAGCCGACAGACAATTGTAGAATTTTCATTTCTACTTGCCGTACCGACGATTAGTGCCGCTGTTGCTTTAGATATCTTAAAAAGTTCTGCGAGCATTACTTCAATGCAATGGGGTTTATTGGCGGTAGGGTTTCTGGTGGCTTTTGTGGTGGCATGGGGCAGTGTGAAGTTCTTATTGAGGTTTATCAAACATAATGATTTTATCGTTTTTGGGGTTTATCGCATTTGTGTGGCTGTGCTTTTATTCTTTTTACTTTTAGGACATTTGTAGTAGAATTTCTTCTTTATTAATGAAAGGAATACCTTTTAACAGGTATCATAGGTTATATGAGTTTTATAGGTAAGTTAAAAAATACGGTTATTGGCAAGGCGCTTAATTTGCATGAGGGGGGCATCTTTCATCAGATGTCCTTGATTGCTTTCTTTGCGTGGGTTGGTCTTGGGGCGGATGGTTTATCGTCATCTTGTTACGGCCCAGAAGAAGCTTTCTTAGCGCTTGGTCAACATCAACATTTAGCTGTGTTTGTCGCTTTAGCTACGGTGATCACAGTTTTTGTCATCAGCGCTAGCTATTCTCAAATCATTGAAGTTTTTCCTTCAGGTGGTGGTGGATATCTTGTCGCAAGTAAATTGTTATCGCCTAATTGGGGGATGGTTTGTGGTAGTGCTTTGTTGATTGATTATTTGTTAACGATCACCATATCGATAGCTAGTGGAACGGATGCTTTATTTAGTTTTCTTCCGCTTGATTGGCAGCCTTGGAAGATACATTTTTCTGCATTTGCACTTATTTGTTTGATGGTGTTGAATTTGCGTGGTGTTAAAGAATCTGTACTACCGTTAGTTCCTATTTTCCTTACGTTTATTTTTACACATTTCTTTATTATTATTTACGCTATTAGTACGCATTTAATGGATTTTCCTCAAATGGGAGTGAATATTCATAATGATGTACAGTCTTCATTTTCAGAGGTTGGTTTTTGGGGATTGTTCTTTTTGATTTTACGGGCATATAGTTTAGGTGCAGGTACATATACAGGTATTGAAGCTGTTAGTAATGGCATGTCAATTCTAAGGGAGCCTAAGGTTAAGACTGGTAAGCGAGCGATGTTATATATGTCGTTATCTTTGGCCTTCACGGTCATGGGCCTCATGTTGGCATATTTGATTTACCAAGTCAGTCCTCAGCCAGGAAAAACACTCAATGCTGTAATGTTTTCAACCATTTCTCAGGGTTGGGGTACGAATGGCTATATCTTTGTGTTGGTTAGTTTAATTTCAGAAGCATTGTTGTTGTATATTGCTGCTCAAACAGGTTTCTTAGGGGGGCCAAGGGTTTTAGCAAGCATGGCGGCTGATCGATGGTTTCCGACGAAGTTTGGGGCTTTAAGTGATCGATTGGTCTATCAAAAAGGCATTTTGTTGATGGGCATTGCCGCACTTGTTGTTATGATAATGACCCATGCGTCAGTAAAATTTCTCGTTGTTTTATATAGTATTAATGTGTTTATCACATTCTGTTTATCCCAGTTGGGGATGGTGCGTCATTGGTGGATCTCGCGTAGTCGTAACAAAGAATGGGTTAAGAAGATTTTTATTAATGGTTTAGGTCTTTCGTGCACAACATTTATCTTGCTTTCTGTGACGGTGATCAAATTTCATGAGGGCGGCTGGATCACCTTACTTATGACGGGCTCTGTGGCTATGATCGCTGTTGCCATCAAACGCCATTATATTAATACGGCTAAGCAGCTAAAGCGTTTAAATCCTTTGGTTCAAGGGATTATGGCAACTAATGCCACGCGGCTTAAAGTTGATGGCCCAAGTGAGTTTGATCCGAAAGCTAAGACAGCGGTGTTGGTCGTTAATGGTTTTAATGGGTTAGGACTGCACACGCTATTTAATGTGGTCCGTTTGTTCGGCGATCAATTTAAAAATTATATTTTTATTCAAATCGGTGTTATTGATGCTGGAAACTTTAAAGGGCATGAAGAAGTAGAAGCCTTGCAGACAAAGATTGATGCGGAAAATCAACGTTATGTAGATTACATGCGTTCGGAAGGGTATTTTGCACAAAGCTATACAGCCACAGGCATTGATGTTATTTCCGAAGTTGAAAAATTAAGCATTGATGTGTCACAAAAATATCCTGGGGTTGTTTTCTTTGGTGGGCAGGTTGTTTTTGAGAAAGAAACTTTCTTTAATAAGTGGTTGCATAACTACACCGTTTTTGCCTTACAGCGTCGATTGTATAGTCATGGTGTGCCATTCGTCGTTATGCCAATTCGGGTGTAAGCATGGGCGGTAAATTAAAGTTAGATCTACATGACATCTTTAATAAAGGCTCAGAGATTGATGATGCTCTGCAAGATGTTGTTGATCAAGCTGTCACTAAAAAGATTGATATTGTAGAGATCATCCCAGGCAAAGGTAGCGGTCAGTTAAAGAAGAAAGTCATTCGCTTTTTAGAGCAGAAGCATATTAAGTCTTTATATCGGCGTTTAGAAAAAGACGATAAGAATTTTGGCCGCATCTTTGTTCACTTCTAAAATGAATAAAATCAAAGCATTCTTCCAAGGCATTTATCATCAAATCATCACCATGCATGATTCACCGCATCACATTGCGTTGGGTTTTGCGTGGGGAGTCTTCCTTGGTATTTTACCTTTCACAGGTGTTGTTGCTGCCGTCACAGTTGCTGCCATCTTCAAATTTAATAAAGCAGCGGCATTAATGGGGAGTTTGCTTACAAATGCTTGGCTTAGCATTGTGACCTTTGTGCTCGCAGGTAAACTTGGATGCATGATTTTAGGTCTTGATTGGGAGAAGATTTATCAACAGGCTAAAGATGTGATCTTTCATTTTTCTTGGAGCGCTTTGTTTAAGACGGCATCATTTCAAATCCTTTTGCCGCTTTTTTTGGGTTATGCGATTGTTGGTGCGTTATGTGGTTTTGTGTCATATTGGGTTATTTTGTTTATTTTAAAGAAAAACAATCCACGTTGAATTTTTCTTGTCTTTTTTTTCGCGTAGCGATATACTACCCGCACTATGTTAGATAATCGTCGTCATATACGTATTAGAGAAATCACCGATGTGCGTTGGACTGTCCTTGGCACAGAACTTTTAGGTGAAGGTAAGATTGTGAACATCAGCTCATCGGGTTTATTGCTTCAAACAGATAAGAATTATAATCCACATGTGCGCGGTAAGGTGTATGTGGATGCTGTTGGTGCAGATCCTTTGGTGTTTGGCCCTAAACGTGGTCGAGTGGTGTGGACCCGCCGTATAGAGAATGCTGAGGGGTTTCAATGTGGGGTTGAGTTTGAGAAAAATATGCCATTTGATTCACGCCTAGAGCAGTGGATAGATAAAAAGGCAGAGGAGATCTCACAAACAACCAATGCAAATATTTTAAGTCATTACGTTTAAAAGCTTACATCGTCATAGTAAAACAGGAGGAGCACGTGGCAGAATCAGTATTGAATCAGCAAGAGCAAAAAGATAATCAGGTCAATGATGGGCAACATCAGAAGAACACATTAAAGAAGATCATTGGCGGGATTTTAACCGTGATCATGGTGGCTTTAACGGTTTATGTTCTAAATATTCAAAGTCAGAATTATAACACACTCAATAAGAGCTCAGATTTGGCTAATGTTGCTCAAGCGCATCAAGCTGCCAATTACCGTGCCTATGTTAAACAATATAAAGAAACGAAAGTTGAATTAGAAGAGACAACAGAAAAGTTAGCACAAGTCACCAAAGACTTGGATCGTGTGAGTGGTGAATTAGCCACAGCGAAGAGCATGTTGACTCAAACACAAGATTTATTGACGTCTGCTCAGCAAGAGAATACTAAGTTAAAGGCAGATATTCAAGAATTAGAAGCGTTACGTAACGCTGAGAATGTAAGCAATATCGGTGAATTAGAAAATAAAATCAATTCATTGAAGAAAAAGAATGTGGAAGTGACAGACCAATTAAATTCTGTGAAGACTGAAATGCGTGCATTTGAAGCTGACTTTAATAATATGGAAGAAGGAAAGTCTTTATTAGTCTTATTCCAAAATAAATTGAAATTGGTTAAAAGTCGTATGCGTTATTTGAAGCAAGAGGCATATTTTGCTAAAGTCGCTGCTCAAAAAGAACGTGATCGTATTGAAGCATTAACTGGAAATAATGGGTTCCTAGTTAAGGATGGAGCACAGTCAAAGGGCAATGCCTCTAAAGGGTTCGCCATTGATGTTAAGATTGTTCCATAAGTAGTTGTGAGGCTAAACTTCAAGGCGTATGATGAATTTCTCATACGCCTTTTTTTATAGGGAGGAAATATGTCGTTAGAAGAAAAAATCAACCAAGATTATGTAGTTGCTATGAAAGAACGTAACAAAGAACTTTCTGCGATGTTAAGCTTTTTGCGTGCTGCTGTTAAGAATGTGAAGATTGATAAACGCATCGACGTTGTTCCTGATGAAGAAGTGATTGCGGTTATAAAGAAACAAGTCAAGCAGCGTCAGGATTCTATTGCGCAATTTACTAGTGGTGGTCGCCCTGAGCTTGCAGCGAAAGAAGCTGCAGAGATGGATATGTTAAAAGCATATTTGCCTGCGGAAATGTCAGCGGATGCTTTAAAAGTGATCGTTGAAGAGGTGATTAAGGCAACGGGTGCGACATCAATCAAGGATATGGGCCGTGTGATGAAAGATGTGCTGGCGAAGGTGGCTGGTCAAGCGGATAATCAAACGGTTGGGGCTTTGGTTAAGGAACGTCTGTCTAAGGTATAGGAGCATTAAACTTGCCGCGTAAAAGAAGAATTCTTTTCTCCGTTTTTGTTGTTTTGGCCATTGCGGTTCTCACCTTTGTGTTTTGGGTACGAGATCGTTATGTGGTACCTATTATAACGTATCATAATGTTTCAAATCAGCATGGTTTGTATTCTCTTAATAATGTGTCTCCGAAGTCATTTGCTTGGCAAATGAAATTTTTGAACAAGCACCGTTATAATGTGATAAGTTTTGATGATTATGTCCAAGGGATGAAGAAAGGCGTTGCTTTTGCGCGCAATACGGTGGTCATTCATTTTGATGATGGGTATGAAGATAATTATACCTATGCATACCCCATCTTAAAGCAGTACCAATTTCCAGCCAGTATTTTCTTAGTATCCGATAGTATAGGTAAAGATAATTTTCTGAAATGGGATCAAGTTAAAGAAATGGAAAGTTCCCGTATTGAATTTGGTTCACATACTCGTCGTCATGCGTATCTTCCAGAGTTAAATATTTCGAATGCTGTGGATGAAATTGCTGGCAGTAAACAGGTGATTGAAAAAAACCTTGGTCATTCGATAAAATATTTTGTTTATCCCTCAGGCGGATATACAGATGAGGTTAAAGGCATTGTGCAAACAGCCGGATATGAAGCAGCAGGGACAACAAATCGCGGCAGGGATATGTTTAACCGAGACCTGTTTGAATTAAATCGCATTCGTGTAAAAAATAAAGAAACAGCGTTAACATTTTGGGCTAAGTTGTCGGGTTATTATAATTTATTCCGCAAATCACGTTGCGGTGAGCATTGTGGAAAGGAAAAATATGCCGTATCGTCTTGATCAAGCAGGCGCATTTGAAATCACGGATTATAACCAAGAAAAAGTTTTTGCCAATTTCTTCCCAGGTGTTGCGGGTTTATACGGGATCCCCATGTGGGCTTTTTATATTAACCGAGGGCAGGGGATCAGCTCATTTGGCATTGAATCTAAAGATAAGAGCATTCTTGAATTTCAACCCGCCAATCGCGCGTATCGTTTAACATCAATTCAAGGTTTCCGTACTTTCCTAAAAGTTGGTCATGCATCGGCTCAAAAGTTTTACGAGCCATTTGCTAATCCTGTAGCAAGTCCTTATAAGATTAAGCAACGCATGATCATGCAAAGCCATGATTTAACCGTTGAAGAAATCAATAGCACCTTGGGGATTAAAACAACGGTCAATTATTTTACATTGCCACAAGAACCATATGCGGCTTTGGTTCGTCGTGTAACATTTGAGAATATTTCAAAGAAAGATCTGCAAATACAATGCATTGATGGTCTGCCGGCGCTCAATCCATACGGCCTCAAAGATTGGTTGGGTAAACATATCTCACGCACCGTTGAAGCATGGGTGGCCGTGCATAATATTGCTAAAAAGGCTCCGTTTTATCAATTGAAGGTAGAAGTGGCTGATACACCTCAAGTTACCCACATTCACGAGGGGAATTTCTATTTTGCCTTTGATGCGAGCACCAAAAAATTGTTGGATCCAATTGTTGAAGCTGCGTTGGTTTTTGGGCAATCTAGTGATTTCTTGGTTCCAGAAATATTTTTGAAGTCCGATAAATTTAGCGTTCCATTAAAACAACAAACGACCAACCGTACGCCCAGCGCTTTTGTTACCCAAGCGTTTAATTTAAAGTCGGGTAAAACACATCAGATCACCGCATTAGCAGGGTATGCGCATGACATGGATGAATTAAATCGTGTGGTCAAGCAAGCGACCAAATCAGATTTTATCGAAAATAAGTCCAAAGAAAATCAAGCCATCATCGACGATATCAAAGGGTATTCCTTGACGCACAGTGCGGCTAATAATTTTGATCAATATTGTGGTCAAAACTTCCTAGATAATGTGTTGCGAGGTGGTTTGCCAATATCGTTGCAAACAGCCCAAGGCCCTGTGTCGTTTAATGTGTATAGCCGTAAACACGGTGATCTAGAACGTGATTATAATTTCTTTACGCTGGCACCTACATTTTTATCGCAAGGTAATGGTAACTTCCGTGATGTGAATCAGAATCGCCGTAATGACATCTGGTTTAACCAAGACGTGAAGGATAGTTTGGTTATTAACTTCTATAATTTGATTCAAGCAGACGGGTACAATCCTTTGGTGATCAAAGGTTTAAGTTTCACCGTGTTGGAAGATGCACAGATCGACGCTATCATTAAAGAATTTTCCCCTCAAGGCAATTTGGCTAAGTTAAAGAGCATCTTAAAGAAAGGCTTTATGCCAGGTGACCTCTTAAAGCTCATTGATCGTGAAGTGCCGATCACTGGCAAGAGCGCAGATTTCTTAAGCCGCGTTTTAAGTGTTAGTCAAAAGCAAGAACAGGCGGATTTTGGGGAAGGGTACTGGAGTGATCATTGGACGTATAATCTAGATTTAATTGAAAGTTATTTGAGTGTTTATCCAGAGAAATTAAAAGAAATCCTTTTAGATAAGAAGGTTTTCTATTTCTATTTTAATGATGCGTACGTTTTACCGCGTGAGAAACGTCATGTGTTAACACCTTATGGTGTGCGTCAATATCATTCTTTAGCCGAGCATGATAAAACAGTTCAAGCCACGGCCAAGGGTCATCGCCTGCGTACCAAGGGTGGCTCAGGGGATATTTATCATACAAATTTAATGGTTAAGTTATTGGCCATGTTGGCTAATAAAGCAGCCACCTTAGATCCCAGTGGTATTGGCGTTGAAATGGAAGCCAATAAACCAAATTGGTATGATGCCTTAAACGGCTTGCCAGGGTTATTAGGTTCATCCATTAGTGAAACGTTTGAAGTAAATCGTTTGGCAAAGTTTGTTAGGAAAAATATCGACGCCTTGCGGTTAAACGATCATGAAAAAGTGACCATGATGGTTGAATTAGCGGATTTCATCGAGGGGTTGACCCACGTTTTAACCAATGAACACAATAGCCTAGAATATTGGAAGAAATCAAACAATCTCAAAGAACATTATCGCCGCAGCGTTCATTTAGGGATAGATGGGGCAGAGCGTCCATTAACGATCCTTGAGGTGAAGCATTTCTTAGATGGTGTTATTAAGAAGACATCCCAAGCCCTTAAGAATGCCCAAGATGACAAGGGTTTGTTTGCGACCTATTATTATCATGAAGTCACACAATATGAAGAATTAGATAAGAGCCATCATGGTGATCATCATGTCAGGGCTTTGGCGTTTAAACGTCATGACTTACCATATTTCTTAGAAGGTTTTGTGCACGCATTGCGTGTTATGGATCAAGCGGATGCGTCAGCTTTGTATCAAGCCATTAAGAAAAGTGCGTTATACGATAAACCTTTAGGCATGTATCGTGTCAATGCGTCATTGTCCAAGGAAACCGAAGAGATCGGCAGAACACGTATATTCCCGTCGGGTTGGTTGGAGAATGAGTCGGTGTGGCTGCATATGGAGTATAAGTATTTATTAGAATTGTTGCGCGTTGGTTTGTATGAAGATTTCTTTAAGGATGCCAAGCAATGTTTTGTTCCATTCCTTGACCCCAAACGTTATGGGCGCAGTGTTTTAGAAAATTCTTCGTTCATTGCCTCAAGTGCGCATGAGGATAAGAATCTTCATGGTCAAGGTTTTGTAGCCCGTTTGTCAGGTTCCACGGCGGAGTTTATTCATATTTGGTTAACGTTGTGTATTGGCAATAAACCATTTGTGTTAAATGCGGCAGGTCAGATTGAATTGCATGTAAAGCCCATTTTACCTGCATGGTTGTTTACAACGCAGGCGACGGAAGATTTTTCAAATGATACGTTTGCGTTTAAATTCTTAAACAAGACCATGATTGTTTATCATAATCCCAAACGTCAAAACACCTTTGGCAAGCAAGGTGTGCGCGTGCAAGAAGTTCATGTGTTGTATCATGATAAAAAAGAAGTTGTCTATAAAGGTGATGTGTTACCGTCGGCAATCGCATTGGACGTGCGTTCGCTTAAAGTGCAGCGCATGGATGTTATCTTAGGTTAAGTATGGCGAAACAAAAATTACGTGTGGGATTGATCAAGGGTGGACAGCTGGGTTTAATGCTCTTAGAGGCTGCCAAAGGATTCGATGTCCAAACCTTTGTTTTAGATGATGATCCCAATTGCCCGTGCCGCCATTTATGTGACAATTTTGTTCAGGGTGATTGTCAGAATTTTGATCAAGTGTTTATGTTTGGCAAATCGTTGGATTTGTTGACATTTGAATATGAGCACATCAATATCGATGCGTTAAAAGAATTACAGTCTGCGGGATTAACCATTTATCCGGATCCCAAAATCTTAAGTGTTGTTCAAGATAAGGGAACGCAGAAAGAATTTTATCGCACGCATGAAATACCCACTAGCCCATTTCATTTAATACGTTCAAAAGAAGAATTAAAGTCCTTAAAAGTTGCATTGCCCTTTGTGCAGAAGACGCGTAAGGCTGGGTATGATGGCAAGGGTGTATTAAAGATCAATACAAAAGCAGATCTAGATAGAGCATTTGATGAGCCTTGCGTTGTGGAAGAATTCATAGATTTTGAAAAAGAGATCGCGGTTGTGGTTGCGCGCAATCTCAAAGGTGATGTTGAAGTGTATCCGACGGTTGAAATGGTTTTTCATCCGGTTAAAAATTTAGTGGAGTTCTTGGCCAGCCCTGCTAATATCACGCCGGAAGTTCATATAGAGGCACGACGCATTGCGGTTGATTTGGCGCATCAGTTAGAAATGGTGGGGATCTTGGCGGTAGAAATGTTTGTGACTAAGAGCGGTAAGGTCTTGGTTAATGAAATTGCACCACGCGTGCATAATAGCGCCCATCACACTATTGAGGCCAATGTCACCTCGCAGTTCGAACAACATTGGCGGGCGGTGTTGGGCATGCCCTTAGGGTCGACGGATATAAAATCACCTGCTGTGATGGTGAATATACTTGGGGAAGATGGTTGCCAAGGCAAGGCGCGTTATGAAGGCATTGAAGATGCAAAGCAATTAGGCGACGTCTATGTTCATTTGTATGGCAAAGCCATTACAAAACCTTTTAGGAAAATGGGGCACGCAACCATTTTAGATGGTAAAATTGATAGGGCATTAACAAAAGCGCGGTTGGTCAAAGAAATCATCAAAGTAAAGGCCTAATATGAGTAAACCACAAGTCGCGATCATCATGGGTAGCCAAAGTGATTTAAAAATCATGGGTGGAGCTGCTGAAATCTTAGAAAGTTTTGGCGTTGCTGTTGAAGTGACGGTTGTCTCAGCACATCGCACGCCAGCACGCATGTATGATTATGCAACCAAGGCGCAAGCGCGTGGCATTAAAGTGATCATTGCTGGTGCAGGTGGTGCAGCGCATTTGCCAGGGATGGTGGCGTCATTATCGACGATGCCTGTGATTGGCGTTCCTGTCTTGCTTAATAATTCATTAAATGGTTTAGACGCATTATTATCGATCGCTCAAATGCCTGAGGGTATTCCTGTTGCGACTGTGGCGATCAACGGGGCAAAGAATGCCGGCATCTTAGCAGCAGAAATCATTGCCATTAACGATCAGAAGGTTGCCCAAAAGTTGATTGTTTATAAGAAACAATTAAAAACAAAAGTAGAAAAAAGCGTGAAGGAAATTGCCGCCAAGGGTTATAAGGCTGTGCGTGCTTTAAAATAATTATGTTTTCAGATTCTCACGGGATATCTTCCCATACACATATTCGCCAAGATGTTCGTTTTTTAATGGGGTTGTTGTCGGACATCATTAAAGAGCAAGAAGGTGAAGAATTGCTCTTGAAGATCGAGCAAATCCGCACATTGGCTAAAGAAATTCGTCATACACATAATCCATTGTTGGTGGAGTCTCAAAAGAAGCTGATTGCATCGTTGACGCTGACCGAAAGTTATCACGTGGCGCGCTCCTTTACGATTTATTTTCAATTGGTTAACATCGCCGAGGAAGTGCAGCGTATCCGTCGGTTAAGAGACTATGATAAGAGTGAAGATGTGTTGCAAGACATGTCCTTGCGCAAACTTTTCAAAGAATTGATGGAAGATGGGTTTACACCGAAGGAAATTACAAACTTTATTTCAGAAAGTGATATCCAGCCTGTATTAACAGCGCATCCAACAGAGGCAAAACGAAAAACCGTGTTGGATCATTTGTTCTTTATTTCCGGACAGCTTATCCAATTAGATCGTCCTGATTTGACTTATTCCGAGAGAGATTATCTAACCAAAAACATTAAAGAGACGTTGGAGATTTTATGGCAAACCTCAGAAGTGCGTAGCCGCAAGGTGGAGGTTTTAGATGAGGTGGATCAAACGCTATATTATTTTGATCGCACCATCATCATGTTGATTGCTAATATGCATGAAAAAATTCATCGTGAATTTCATCGCTTAGGTGTTGAGATTGATGAGGAGCTTAAGCCGTTTTTGCATTTTGGTTCATGGGTTGGTTCTGATCGCGACGGTAATCCTAATGTGACAGCAGAAATCACCAAGACCGTTGCACGCAAACAGAGGCAAGTGATCATTAATTTTTATCTAAAGCAAATCGAAGGTTTCATTAAGAAATCTAGCCAGTCAGACCAGTACATTGATTTTACTAAGAAGTTTTATGATTCATTAGAACGTGATCGCGCGCTGATGCCTGATTTAGCGCATGATTTAAATCGGTATGAGACACAAGAACTCTATCGTAAGAAGTTTTCTTTTATTCACCGTCGATTAACCTTGGTTTTGATTGATGCCAAGGCAGCGTATAAGAATGCGGATGAGTTCATTGAAGATTTAGAGATTGTAAAAGAGAGCTTATTAAAACATAAGGGGATGTTGGCCGCTAATGGTGATTTAAAGCGCTTGATCATTCAGGCCAAGACCTTTGGTTTTCATTTGGCACGTTTAGATTTCAGAGATCATTCTGGGAAATTACGTAAGACCATCACGGAACTATTTAAAGGTGAAACCACACAAGCAGAATTATTAGATGCTTTAAATGAAAAAGTAGTTCGCAAATGGCCGCATGTGACAAGTAATGAGGCGAAAGATATCCTCGAACAAATGGCTATGTTTCGATTCCTCAAAGAAAAATTTGATCCTAATATCGTTGATGCGTATATCATCAGCATGACGGAATCTGCGTGGGATATGTTGGCTTTATTTTATTTGGCCAAACGCGAAGGCATCATTGAAATTGCTCATAAACGTGTCAAAGTAGCCAATATGGGGCTGGTCCCTTTATTTGAAACCATTCATGGTTTAGAGACGGCACATGAGGTGATGGAGGGATTATTTAAGATCCCTATTTATCGTTCTTATTTGAAAGCCCGTGGGGATGTGCAAGAGATCATGTTGGGTTATTCCGATAGTAGCAAAGACGGTGGTTATTTAGCCGCGAATTGGAATTTGTACATGGCTCAAAAAAATCTCCATAAGGTCGCCGAGAAATATGGCATTAGTTTGAAATTCTTTCATGGCAAAGGCGGCACCATTGATCGTGGTGGTGGTGAGTCACATAAAGCCATTTTAGGTCAACCATATTCAGCAAGTGAAGGCCGCATTAAGTTAACAGAGCAAGGCGAAGTTGTTTCTCAAAAATATGCCAACTCCATGGTAGCAAAGCGCAATTTGGAACAACTGATTTCGGCGGTTGTGACGGCGAATTTAGTGACCAATAAAGAAATCAAACATAATGCTAAGATTAAGGTATGGGAAGAACGACTAAAGCATTTGTCATCGAGTTCTTTTACCTTTTACCGTAATCTTGTCTTTGGTACACCAGGCTTCTTAGATTTTTATCATGAAGCAACGCCCATCAATGTCTTGAAGATCACCAAGATTGGGTCTCGTCCTTCAGCGCGCGGTAATCTACGTTCGTTTGAACAATTGCGGGCGATCCCGTGGGTATTCTCGTGGGTGCAATCGCGTTATATCATTTCTGCATGGTATGGGGTGGGGGCTGCGTTACGTCAATATATTGATGATAACCCAGAAGATGGTTTAGCACAATTGCAAGAAATGTATCGCCAATGGCCCTTGTTTAATTCCATGATGCATAATGTGCAAGCGTCACTGGCTAAAACAGATTTATATATCGCGCAGTTGTACGCCGATATTGTGGAAGATGAAACCTTGCGTGCAAAAATCCATACGATGATTTCCGACGAGTATGAACGCGCCTTAAATGTTGTCTTAGAGATCACTGAACAACAAGAGTTGTTGGATTATCACAAGGTTTTGCAAGAATCGATCAAATTGCGTAATCCTTATGTTGATCCACTAAACTACATTCAGGTTCATTTCTTAAAAGAACAAAGCAAGTTATCCGCCACATCCGATACCAAGCGTGCCGCCATCGATGAAATCCTACTGTTGACGGTCAACGGCATCGCTTCGGGTATGAAAAGTACGGGTTAGCCGCGTTAAAAGAAATTTTGGCTTATATAGTATTTATATTCTATACTTTCCGTGTGAAATCCCCCTATAAGAAGCTTATTGCAATTGTGGTTATTTTAACTTTTTGGGCATCGCTATTTGTCCCACAGCAAGTCCATGCCCAATTAAGCTTACCAGCACCCGGCACCATGGTGTCGCTTAGCCCTTCATTTCATCCGCCCGTCCTCAAAGGCATTAAGATTAATCCCAATGATCCTTTAAAGTTTGATTTCATCCTAGATAAAGGTTCCATAGAGACGCGATTGATCGCGTCTCAAACAACAACTTTAATTAAATACTTTTTGGCCGCATTAACAATCCCAGAACAAGACCTTTGGGTTAACTTAAGTCCGTATGAAAAAGACCGCATTGTGCCAGATTCTTTTGGTCAAACCGAAATGGGCAGAGATTTATTAGCCCAAGATTATTTGCTCAAACAAATCACGGCATCATTGGTTTATCCCGAAGGGGATATTGGCAAAGCATTTTGGAAAAAAGTTTATGCGTCATCCTCGACAAAAGATGTCCCAATCAATGCATTTAACAAAGTTTGGATTGTGCCTAATAAGGCCGTTATTTACGAAAATACCAAAGCAGGTACGGCTTATGTTATTGAATCTTCGTTAAAAGTTTTAACCGAACAAGATTATCTTGCCAGCACTAAGAATAGTATTAAAACGAATAATAATCAAATCGTTAAAGATGTGGTGCTCCCGCAATTAACCAAGGAAGTCAACGAAGGGGCAAATTTTGCCAAGCTTCGTCAAGTCTACAATGCGCTCATCTTGGCCACGTGGTACAAAAGAAAAATCAAAGATAGTATCTTTTCAAAAACATATGCCGACCAAAACAAGATTAACGGCATAGCGATAAGCGACCTTAAAGAAAAACAGAAAATCTATGAACGTTACTGTGAAGCTTTTAAAAAAGGCGCATATAACTACATCAAAGAAACACCGATGCCTGACGGGACAATGGTTCCAAGGAAATATTTCTCAGGAGGGGTAGTCCTAAAATTTGGCAACAATGATTTCGCCATGGTTGATCATATTTCGGGAGAAGTGAAGGGAGATTTTGCACAGGTTAGCGTTGCATTGAAGTGGTTAAAGAAAATATTTGGTTCAAATACAAAAGGGATGTCGCAGCTAGAAATAAAGTTGATTGGCGATAATCCATTAAAGAAACAGGCGATTGAGGCGATATTGCAACGCATCGAATTGGGGAATTTAGTTGATAAGCAACGTCTAAGAGAGCTTGTGAGTATAGACCCAGAACATATTGCCATGGTCATAGACCCAAGAAATTATTCTGAAGCGATTCCATATAGTGCCGATTTTGTAACCATGGTGATAGGTAATGGCAAGGCTTTGGCTCAAGTAAGTCTAAGTCATGTCGGGATGGATTTCTTTCAGTCGGATGAAGGCGTTTTAATATTAAAAGAATTAGGCATGGGCATAATTTGGAAGACGCAGTTTGATCAGAATAAGGCAGTGATTCCAAATGTGGTCAATTTTTATTCTGTGCAAGGCATTAATAAGATTATCACGGAGAATGCAGAATTTTTAAAACGTTATGGATATCGCGTTCAAGGTTTTATGGGGCAAGCTGACATTGAGCGTTTCATCACGTTATTGCTTATTAGTGATTCAGCGCCACAACATGAATCGTCGATAAGCGCATTGTTTTACGGTTATCCTCGCGAGGCTGTAGAATCGTTTATGAAGCATATACAAACCATGTACTCCTTTCGAGACGCAATAAGAAACATATTCCCAATATATTTTCATAAAATCAAAGGCATTCATCCATTTGCCAAATTTGCCATCACCAAGGAGTCGTTTTTACCAGCCATGAAAAAATTAGAGGAGCGATATCGCGGCATTGATACCGTCTCAGCTGCATTAAGATATTCAAAAGATACAGATCAAGCGCAGATGGTTAAAGGGGTTTCATTAACGATAGAAGAGGCGAAGGCTATTAAGGTTTTAAGAAATATTTTGTCTAAGAATCAAAATGATATTTTATCGATTGGCGGCACGTCTGATGTTTTCTTTAATCGCATACGTTTTGAGCTTATTTTTGGTTTATTAGGTCAACACGTCGATGTTTTTCAGCCAAGGAAAGCATATTACAAGCAGTGGCAAAGAGATTTAAAGACGAGGGATTGGCAGAAGGTAAAAGATAATGTTTCGTTATATGAGGAGCCCTTTAGAAGCAACAGTCGCATAAATCCAAAAACTAAGTCAGTTGCTGTATTGATGAGTGTTCTTTCTGATCCTGAAGTAGCGGATTGGATAAAACAACGGTTGTTACAAAATGTATTAAATGTACTTCAAGAAAATGGGGTGTTGATTGTTGGTTGGTATAAAGATCGGAAGATCAGAGATCGTGAATTCCAAGATACCAAACGCATACTAGATTGGTTTGTCGAAAGAGGGTATACCTTTACGCTTGATACAGAACATCAGATCACAAGTTCCATGCATGAGATACAAATTTATCGTGTCACAGGGCAGCGTATAGGTTTCTTTCGATACTGGGCAAAGAGGTTATTTAATCAGCCTGTTGATCAAGCGATCCCAATTAGATTAAATGAAGCCTCGACTGATGAGATTAATTTCATCCGTGAGATGTCGTCGTTAAACTTAAGAGATGGTTCAAATATTGCAGCCATAGGTTCAACTAATGGGAAAGAAACGCATCTTCATGAAAAACAAATTCGAGTTCCAGAAGTTTTTGCGTCGATGGGGCATCATGTGGACGTTTTTCAACCAGAAACATTTGGTGCAGATAAGTGGGAAACAGCAAAAGCTGCTGCAAATAGGCCTAAATATTTCAACAATATAACCATTCACCGAAAATCCGTTGGTTATAACGGCGTGCTTCCAAAAGATTCAGTGTCGGTTGCTTTTCTAGATGCTGTCTTATCAGATCCTTTTATCATGGCTACAGAAAGAAATGGGTTTGCTTTGCTAGGATCTGTTATGGAGGCGATCAAGGATAAGGGCTATTTGATGGTTGGTTGGTATAAGAATGATCCCACGGATTCTGAGCGAAGAGACACCTATTACTTTTTAGATTTGATTAGAAATCGTGGATATCATTTACAGAAATTGCCAAATAAGATAAGTAGCGAAGCACATCAAATAGAGGTGTACCGTGTGATCAAAGATCATGCGCAGAGTTCTTTGGTTAATGGCGTGCGTTTAGTTCAATACGCTCTTGCAACTGATGTTGCCCAACACGTCGCACGTCGTATGGCAGATGTGATTAAAGCAAATAATGAGTTGGGTCGAGAGACGCGTTTTATTACTCCGACGGGTGGGACCTATGAGGCGGTGTATCAGCAATTGATTGCGATTATTGAGCAAGAACAGATCGATTGTTCACGGTTAATCACGTTTAATATGGATGAATATATTGGCGTTGCAGATGAGCAAAGTTATCGGCATTACATGGAGCAGAATTTATTTAGCGCCTTAGAGCGATTTGGCTGGAAGAAAGCAAATGGGCATGTGTTAAATGGTAAAACCGTTAACATAGAGGATGAAGTAAATGCCTATGAAAAAGCCATTCGTGACGGTGGGATTGATTTAGCATTAGGTGGCATCGGCCAAGATGGCCATATCGCGTTTAATGAGCCGATCATCCGTGTTGGAACAACTGGGGTCACCTTTGAACAAGCGCGCGATTTTAATGAGTTTGTCCTCGATGTTCCAGAAAGTCAACGCGCTGCTATTATCCAACAAATTCATGATCAGCGTAGAAAAGCACGAGAAATTGAATCTTTAAAAAGTTATTTAGCTTCTAAAATTTTTGGTAAAGATGTGACAGGTTTAGCGGCAAGGCTGAAAGATCAACCGATAAAGATTTATACAGATTCAAAAGAAATATCAAACCTACAAACACGCCATGTGCAACTAGCCCTACAAACCATCATCGACAATAGCCGCTATTTCCCCGATGCCAATCAAATGCCAATAGAGGCGCTTACCATTGGCATTGCCACGATCAAGATCGCCAAGGAAGTTATGATTGCGGCCACAGGTTCAAATAAGGTGGATGCGCTGATGGCTGCTCTTAAGAAAGAACCATCGACGGAGGTTGCGGCTTCGCAGTTAAGGGGTCATGAAAATGTAGCTTTCGTGGTTGATTTTAATTTGACCGAAGAAATACATGCGCGTTTGATTAAATACATGTTACATCAGGAAGAATTTGATTTAAAAGAAATCATAGCCTATGGCAAAACCTTAGGGCTAGATCAAGGGGAATTATTCAAGACCATTGAACAGTTAACAAATCAAAAAGCGTTTATTCGAGAGCCTCAAAAAGATCCACATCGATGGACATCATTTCTTCCCATTTTTAGACGGGATGGTACTTTTACAGGTAAGGTCAAAGATTATTGGGCGACGGGTAGAGACGGGGATTGGTACAAGGCAAGTTGTGTTTTTCTCCAGAGTCAATCAGGGAAATTATTGCTTCAGATCCGTAAGGATGGAACGCTTGATATTTCCATTGGTGGTGCTGTGGATATTGGTTTTGATGAAGAAAGCACGGCCATTAAAGAAGCACGGGAAGAATTGGCGTTAGATATTAAAAGCAAAGATTTAAATCAAATCAAAGGTTCTAGTAATGGTTCGATCATCGAGCCTGTTGATGAATACGTTATATTTAATTTTTTTCATGTTGCTTTGACGCGGGCTAAAGAGAATTCTTGGAGAAAAAATGTGGGGCATGTGGTGATGTCATGGGACGATTTTTTACAAGGCAAGACGCGCGTATTAAATGATGAAGTTTCGGGCATTGTTGAAGTTCAAGCCAAAGAGCTTATTGACTACTACTTCAAGGATCCAAAAAACCAGATAAAGTTTGCACAGGGTTTAAAAGCTGCATTGGAAGATCAAGATGTGCGTTCCTATCTTAAATCCATCGATCCTGCACAAATAGGGCAAATGGCAGAGCGTCTGACGCCAGGTGGTATCGACCTAAATGCTTCTAAGATGAATGTTGAGACGCATAATGCTGGTGAGGCCATGAAGTTGGGCGTTGACCCAGTGCTTTTGAAGCAACTTCAAGAGGCTGGAGGGTTTATGCCGGTTATCCTGAAAATCCAGCCTTTGGTGGATGTGAAGGCCTTTTTGGGTGTGAGCGGTTAAGTATTTTTTCCTATCCTAAAGCCCCTGCTTTGTGCTAGAATAACCCCTTCCTATGAATAAATACTATAATATTATAAATAAATTTAAGTCCAAAAGGCTTCTCGTTATTGGGGATCTGGTGTTGGACCAGTATATCAAGGGGTCAGTTTCCCGCATTTCTCCGGAAGCGCCGGTGCCCATTGTGGTTCAACAAGAGTCTTTTTTCACCCCAGGGGGCGCGGCTAATGTGGCCAATAACCTAAGTAGTTTAGGCGCGGATGTGACCTTGATTGGTAAGGTTGGGGATGATATTGAAGGCGCTATTTTAAAACGGGAATTAAGCCATCGTAAGATTCATACCAACGGCATTTTCATGGATGAAACCATCCAGACCATATTTAAGACCCGCATCATCGCCCAACATCAACAAATTGTACGTTTGGATCGTGAGACGGTTGGTGTCACCAATGATGAGCTTTTTAAAACCAAGATTGTGCCATTTTTAAAGAAGAATTTTACCAAGTATGATGCGGTGATTATTTCTGATTATGGCAAAGGCATGATTGATATGGGGCTCATGGCAATGGTTCATGAGTTGGCCTTGCAACATAAAATTCCCGTCGTGGTTGATCCTAAATTTGAAGATTTGCGTGCTTATGGTGTTGTGACCTGCATCACACCCAATAAAAAAGAAGCAGAAACAGCCTTGAAGGCGATCACAGAAGCGGCACGCAAAACATTTGGCGTTGTATCCACACGGTTGGATAAAAAAGAAGAGATTGAGAAAAACGGCCAAGGGTTATTGGCTTACTTAGGCATTGAATCATTGCTCATCACCTTAGGTGAGCATGGCATGTATTTATTTGAACATGATCGCAAACCTTTTCCCATTGCAACCCGCGCCCAGGAAGTTTTTGATGTTAGTGGTGCAGGGGACACGGTGATTTCTGTTTTTTCTCTAGCACTAGCAGCCAAGGCTGATCGTCGCAATGCAGCCGATATTGCTAATTATGCCGCCGGTGTGGTTGTTGGTAAAATGGGGGCAGTTGCCATTGAACCTGATGAGTTAAAGCAGGCGGTTAAAGCATCATGAGAACCATTGGCGTCATCCCTGCACGCATGGCCTCAACGCGTTTTCCAGGGAAAGTTTTAGCCAAGATAGGCGATCAAACCATGATCGAACGGGTTTGGCGCAAGGCAAAAGCGGCGACAAAATTAGATGATGTCTTAATAGCGTGTGATCACGACGATGTTTTAAAGACAGCCAAGAGTTTTGGCGCACGGGCGGTGATGACAGATCCAAATCATCCCTCGGGTTCTGATCGCATTGCACAGGCCATTTCAAATGAGGTTTGTGAGATTGTCATCAATATTCAAGGTGATGAACCTTTTATTGATACAGGTGTGATTGATGCTTTAGCAGGGGCATTGCAAGCAGATGCGAAAATTAGCATGAGCACGGTGATCAAGCCCATTGCCTCCGATGAAGAATTTCTTAACCCTAATGTGGTTAAATGCGTCATTGATGAACAAGGCTTTGCATTGTACTTTTCACGCGCACCTATTCCCTATAAACGAGATGCGCAATCAGCGACGATCAAACGCTACAAACATTTAGGTATTTACGCGTATCGTAAAGAATTTTTATTGCAGTATAAAGATTGGCCTAAGTCGAGTTTAGAAAATTGTGAGCAACTTGAACAATTACGGGTTTTAGAAAAGGGCTATCGCATTAAGACCGTTGAAACACATCAAGAGTCGATTGCGATTGATACACCCGCAGATTTAGAAAAGGCGCTTCTATGGTTACAAAAACAGTCAAATTAAATAACAATGTTCATTTTGGTGGCAAGCATCCGTTTGTTTTGATCGCAGGCCCCTGTGTTATTGAATCCCCAGACAGTGCCTTTAAAATTGCACAAACATTAAAGGCCATCACCAAAAAGTTAGGGGTTGCCTTTGTGTTTAAAGCCAGCTACGACAAGGCGAATCGCACGTCCATTCATTCATTTCGCGGTCCAGGCATCGTCGAAGGTTTAAAAGTATTGGCGAAGATCAAAGAAAAGTTAGATGTGCCGGTGGTGAGTGATGTTCATTCCGTCGAGGAAGCAACGATTGCCGGAGATTTCTTAGATATCATTCAGATCCCCGCGTTCTTATGCCGTCAAACAGATTTGATTGTTGCTGCTGCCAAGACCGGTAAGATTGTTAATGTTAAGAAGGGTCAATTCTTGGCACCGAGCGATGTGAAGGGTATTATCAAGAAAATGGAAGAAGCGGGTAATAAGAAATTATTATTAACAGAGCGTGGGTCGAGCTTTGGTTACAATACCTTGATCACTGATTTTAAAGGCATGTGCGCCATGCGAGAATTAGGTTATCCTGTTGTGTTTGATGCAACCCATAGCGTGCAAAAGCCAGGTGGGTTAGGTCATGCCACTGCAGGGGAGAGTCAATATATCCCTGCATTATCCAGAGCCGCGGTTGCTGTTGGGGTGGATGGTTTATTTATTGAAACGCATCCAAATCCAGCAAAGGCTTTGTCCGACGGGCCTAATATGTTGCCCTTAAATAAAATGGAAAGCTTACTCAAAGATTTAATCGCCATTAATAAGGTGGTCTTAAAATAACATGTTAAAACGCGCAAAAGAAGTCATCACGATTGAAGCCAATGCCATCAAAGCGCTTTTAAAAAAGCTCGATGGTAATTTTGCAACGGCGGTAGATTTGATCGCCAAGTGTTCAGGGCGTGTGGTTGTTTGTGGCATGGGCAAGACGGGCATCATCGGCCGCAAGATTGCTGCCACCTTATCATCGACCGGAACGCCGAGCGTCTATTTGCATAGTGCTGAGGCTGTTCATGGTGATTTAGGGCAAGTGACATCTAAAGATATTATCATCGTCATTTCACAAAGCGGCGAAACCGAAGAAACAGTGCGTTTGTTGCCTGCGGTTAAAAAGATTGGTGTTAAGACTATTGCCATGACAGGCAATTTAAAATCATCTTTGGCGAAACATAGCGACGTGGTGCTAAATACATCTGTTGCTAAAGAAGGTTGTCCATTAGGGTTAGCGCCCATGGCATCGACGACAGCAACCTTGGCCCTAGGCGATGCCTTGGCTGCATGCTTGATTGATCGTCGAGGATTTAAAAAAGAAGATTTTGCCTTTTATCACCCAGGCGGTAGTTTGGGGCGACGTTTATTATTGAAGGTTGAAGATATCATGCGCACAGGTGCAGGTTTAGCCTTGGTTAAGCCGACGATGAAAGTCAAAGACGTCTTATTGGCCATCACCAAAGCTCGCAGCGGTTGTGCGTGCGTGGTTGATGCCAAGGGTCACTTGGTCGGGTTTTTTACAGACGGTGATTTGCGTCGACATTTGAATGAAGGCGCTTTGGTTTTATCGCAACCTGTTGAAGGGATCATGACCAAAAAGCCAACATCCATCACCAAAGATAAATTAGCTGCGGCAGCGTTTGATATTTTAAAAACCCGTCGTATTGATGAGTTGCCTGTTGTTGATAAAACCAATAAGGTGGTCGGATTGGTGGATGTTCAAGATTTGCTTAAAGCAGGTTTGGTATGAACACCGCGGCTCTAAAGAATATAAAAGTCTTGGTCATGGATGTCGATGGTGTATTAACCGATGGTAAGATCATTGTTGATAGCAATGGTGTTGAGTCAAAAAATTTTGATGTTCAAGATGGCTTAGGGATTGTCTTGTTGCATCAATGTGGGATTAAGACAGCGATCATTTCAGCACGTCAAAGTGAAGTGGTTAAGTTCCGTGCTGGTGATTTAAAGATCGATCAAGTTTTTGTAGGCGTGTATCCAAAGATGAGTGCCTATGAAGAAATGCTTAAGAATTTAAATGTCAGCGATAGTGAAGTATGTTTTATCGGTGATGATGTTGTTGATTTAAAAGTTTTACGCCGTGTTGGTTTTGCTGTGGCGGTTGATAATGCCGTGTTTGAAGTTAAAAAAGCAGCACATTATGTCACAAAGAAGCGTGGCGGTAACGGGGCAGTGCGGGAAGTTGTGGAGTTAATCTTAAAGGCCAAGGGCCAATGGACAAAAGAGCTATATGAACATTAAAACATGCATGTTGATAATGTTGTTGCTTTTAAATGTGTCGTTGGTTGTTGCTGATGATAGTGGTCCAACGCAGCAATTAGAAGGCTTTAATTTGAATGGTTATACGACGGGTGGGAAAAAGTCTTGGGAAATTAATGGCGATAAAGCAGACATCACGGATGAAAGCATTAAGGTCACCAATGTCAATGCCAATATGTATGATAAACAGAATGCAAATTTAAAATCAAAGAGTGGGGTCATCAATAAGGTTAACGGCGATGTGCATTTGCAAGATGATGTGGTCTTAACATCTGACCGTGGCACCACCATGACAACCGATAGTTTGGATTGGAGCCGAAACAATGATTTGGTTAAGACCGATGACAAAGTGACCATTCAAGATGAGAAGGGTACATTGACGGGAACCGGGTTAACTGGTCATCCAAACTTAAAGAAGGCGCAATTAAATGAAGATGTGACAGCAACAATCAAAGCAGGGCAATCTACGGCTTTATCTGGTTCTTTGGTGCAAATCACCTGTGATGGGCCAATGGAAGTTGATCAGCAAAAAATGAATGCGGTGTTTAATAAGAATGTCGTTGCGCGTGAATTACAAACAGGGCGTCAGCTGCAAGCAGATAAGATGACCATTTGGTTTGATGACAAAAACAAGAAGTTAAAGAAGGTTGTTTGTTCTGGCCATGTGATCGCCACCCAAGGCAACAATTCAACATATGCCGACGAGATGATTTATACCGGCGATGATGAGAAGTTGATCATGACAGGGAGGCCTAAATTGATTTTTGATACAGGCACTGAAGGCAGTAATAATTTGTTCGATAAGATAGGTCAATAATCATGCGTTTATTGGAAGCAAAGAATCTGGTGAAAATTTATGGCGGCCGTAAGGTTGTCGACGGGTTAACCATATCTGTTGGCCGTTCTGAAATTGTGGGGTTGTTAGGCCCCAATGGCGCAGGGAAGACCACGGCGTTTTACATGGTTGTTGGCATCGTTGCGCCCGATGAAGGACAAGTGATTTTTGACCAAGAGGACATTTCCAAAAAACCCATCCATGAGCGCAGTCGTCTAGGGATGGGCTATTTGGCGCAAGAAAGTTCGATCTTTCGCAAGTTAACTGTTGAGGAAAATATTTTAGCGGTTTTAGAGACCTTGCCCATTAGTCCGCAAGAACGCAAGCGTCGCCTTGAATCGCTTTTAGAGGAACTCAATATTTCACATTTGGCAAAATCAAAAGCATTTACGTTGTCCGGCGGAGAACGCCGTCGTTTGGAAATCACCCGTGCGCTGGTGACCAACCCATCGTTTTTATTGTTGGACGAACCTTTTTCCGGCATTGATCCGATTGTGGTTGCTGAAGCGCAAGAAATCATCAAAGATTTAAAGAAGCGTGGTTTAGGGATTTTGTTAACCGATCACAATGTGCGTGAAACCTTGTCGATCACCGACCGTGCGTATCTGGTTGCTGACGGCAGGATATTGATTTCAGGTACTGCCCAAGATCTCATCAATGATCAAAAAGCCCGCAAGATTTACCTAGGCGAAAAATTTAGCATGTAACCCTCCTTCGCTCCAAAACTTTCGTTTGGGAGCTATGGCGGGTAAACCAACAACAGAAATGGAGTCCAGTATCATGAAAGTCGAAGTTAAAAAAGTAGATGCATTACGTCGTGAATTATCCATTGAAATCCCTCGTGAACGTGTGACTGTTGCGATGGATGAAGTTTATAAAGAAATCGGCAAATACGCCAAGGTCAAGGGTTTTCGCCCAGGGAAGGTGCCGCGCAATTTATTGGTGAGCTCCCATGGCAAGATGGCCCAAGAAGAAACGATTAAGAAATTAATCCCAGAAGCCTATCAACAAGGCTTGGTTCAAGAAAAATTAAATCCAATCGATTTGCCAGAAATCACCGACGTGGCTTTAAAAGATGGTGTGTTAACATTCAAGGCAGCGCTTGATATTCGTCCTGAAATCAAGACCGGTGATTATAAAGGCATTTCTGTAACACCCATTAGCACCAAGGTGACGGAAGAAGATATTAATAAGACATTAGAGTTTTTCAAGAAGGGCCGTGGGGATGATAAGGAAGTCACCATTGACGATGCCTTTGCGCATGGCATGGGCTTTCCGTCACTTGAAGAATTCAAAAAAGCGCTGACACGCCAATTGGAATTTGACAAGGATCGCCAGAACCGCATAGAACTAGAAAATCAAATTGTTGACCACTTGTTAAAACATGCTAAATTAATTGTTCCTCAATCGCTTGTTAAGCGCCAATTTGAATACCGTTTAAATGAAACACTGCGCCGCTTGAAATCCCAAGGCATGGGGGATGAAGAGCTAAAGACCAAGCAAGAAGAAATTGCCAAGAATTTAAATGAAGTCGTTGAACGCGATGTAAAAATCTTTTTAGTCTTAGAAGAAATCGCGAAGATCGAAAAAATTGAAATCACCTCAAAGGAAGAAAGTTTACCGATGAAGGTGATGGAGCTGTTATTAAAAGAAGCAAAGTGGGAACCAGCTAAAGATGTGAAAGAAGTCAAAGAAGCGAAAGAATCTAAAAAAGATAAGAAATAATCGTTTATACAAAAGGGAGAGATCATATGGCACAATCATCGCTGTTAGTTCCAATGGTTATTGAAAAATCATCACACGGTGAGAGAGCGTATGACATTTACTCCCGTTTGCTTAAAGAGCGCATCATCTTTTTAGGTACAGCTATCGATGACAATGTTGCCAATTTGATCATTGCCCAACTGTTGTTCTTGCAGTCAGAAGATAGCACCAAGGATATTAGCATTTATGTTAATTCCCCAGGCGGTTCGGTGACGGCAGGTATGGCTATTTATGACACCATCCAATTTATCAAGGCGCCGGTTGCGACCTTTTGTTTAGGTCAAGCGGCAAGTATGGGGGCGGTGTTATTAGCAGCAGGTGCCAAAGGCAAACGTTATGCGTTACCCAATGCACGTATCATGATTCACCAACCATGGGGCGGCGCACAAGGTACAGCTAGCGATATTTCTATTCAAGCAGAAGAAATCTTACGTATGAAACGTGAATTAAACGGCATCTTAGCCAAGCATTCTGGTCAAAGCATTGAAAAGTTGACCAAAGATACCGATCGTGATTATTTTATGTCTGGTCAAGAAGCCAAAGATTATGGTTTGGTCGACGGCGTTATTACCAGTATGAATGATTTGAAATAATAATGTTTTCTTAAGGAAGGAAAAAACCTCATGAAACGCAATCTGTTGTTAACACCAGGACCAACACAAGTGCCAGCAAAACTTTGCGCTGCGTTGGGTCGTCCCATCATCCATCACCGCACACCAAAGTTTCAAGAATATTTGAAACTCGTGGTGCAAGGCTTGCAAGAAATCATTCAAACCAAGAATGATGTCTACTTGCTCGCGTCATCGGGATCAGGTGGGATGGAGGCTGCTGTTGTTAATATCTTATCCCCAGGGGATAAGGCAATTGCTGTCGACGGAGGAAAATTTGGTGAACGTTGGGTAGAATTATGTCAAACGTATAAAGCCAACACCATTGTTCATAAAGTGCAATGGGGTAAAGCGCCAACAGCGGCGGAGATCAAAGCTTTATTAGCTGCCAATCCTGACACCAAGGCTGTCTTTATCACCTTGGCAGAAACATCGACGGGTGTAACCCCTGATGTGAAGGCCATTGGGGAAGTTGTCAAAGATAGTAAGGCTGTCTTAGTTGTCGACGCTGTTTCTGGTTTAGCTGTGCAAGAACTTAAAGCCGATGATTGGCATGTTGATATGGTGATCTCAGGTTCACATAAAGGCTTGATGTTGCCTCCAGGGGTTGGTTTTATCACCGCCTCACCTAAAGCCATTGCGTATATTAACGCGTGCACAACACCACGCTATTATTTTGATTTGCGCGAAGCCAAGAAAGCATTAGAGAAAACAGATACACCATTTACCCCTGCAATTGGCATCATCATTGCCATGGTTGATAGTATCGCCATGATCAAGGAACGCGGGTTAGAAAACATGTTCAAACATTTTGCGCGTTTGGCTAAAGGTGTTCGCGCGGGATGTAAGGCGATTGGTTTGGAATTGTACACCGACCCATCATGTGCGACTAATGTGTTATCCGCAGTGGTATTGCCTGCTGGCATCGACGGAGAAAAGTTAGCTAAGATCATGCGTGATACACATGGCATCACCGTTGCAGGTGGTCAAGATCAATTAAAGGGAAAAATCATCCGCATTGCTCATATGGGTGCGCTTGATGAATATGACATTCTGACAGGTCTTGCCTGTTTAGAAAAAGTCTTACTCGAAATGGGTCATAAATTTGAATTGGGCGCGAGCTTAACCGCAGCTCAAAAGGTTTTTAATCAAAAAGCATAGATAGAGGATGATATGTTTAAAGTATTGATTAGCGACAAGCTAGAAAAAGAAGGTTTAGATATTTTTGCTGAAGAAAAAAATATCACCGTTGATTGCAAATTTGGCATCCCAGCCGCTGAACTCAAAAGCATCATCAAAGATTATGATGCCTTGATTGTGCGTTCAGGTACTCAAGTCACAGCTGAGATCATTGAAGCTGCGGCAAAGTTAAAGGTCATTGGCCGTGCAGGCGTTGGTTTAGACAACGTTGATTTACCAGCTGCCACCAAAAAAGGCATTGTGGCGATGAATACACCGGCGGGGAATACCACCTCAACGGCAGAACACACCATGAGTTTGATCTTAGCATTATCACGTAACATTGCTCAAGCAGTTGCGTCGGTTAAGTCGGGCAAATGGGAACGCGCTAAATTTACTGGTGTGGAATTATATGGAAAAACATTGGGCATTGTTGGTTTAGGCCGCATTGGCTCGACGGTCGCTAAGATGGCACAAGGTTTTGGCATGAAGACAATCGGCTATGATCCATTTTTATCTGCCGAGATTGCTGCCAAAAATGGCATCACCTTGGTTGATTTAGAAAAATTGTATAAAGAAGCAGATTATATCACCGTCCATATTCCAAAGACGGAAGAGACGACCAATATGATCAGCGACAAGCAAATTGCCATGATGAAAAAAAATGTGCGTTTGATCAACTGCGCACGTGGTGGCATCATCGATGAAAAAGCCTTGGTTGCTGCGTTAAAAGAAAAACGCATTGCTGGTGCTGCGCTCGACGTATATGACGTTGAACCACCAGATTTTTCTCAAGAAATTTTCAAATTAGATAATTGTGTAACAACACCACATTTAGGCGCATCCACATCTGAAGCCCAAGTCAACGTGGCCATCGAAATCGCACATGCGGTCAAAGATGCCTTGTTGGGTCGCGGGATTCGCAATGCTGCTAACTTCCCGTCGTTGTCAGAAGAGGCGTATAAGGGTGTTGAGCCATATTTGAATTTGGGTGAACGCATGGGCAAGTTTGCTGGCCAATTGGTTCAAGGCCGCATTAGCGCTGTGAAAATTACTTACAGCGGTACTGTCACCAAGCAAAATTTAAAAGCGGTGACCATGGCGGTGGCTAAAGGTATTTTAACTCCTGTCTTAGGTGAAGGGGTTAACACCATCAATGCGCTTAACATGATGAAAGATCGTGGCATCAACATCGCAGAAGTTTCATCGAATGTGGAAGGCGAATATGTGAACTCCATTGCCTTTGATATCACGACCGATAAAGAAAGTGTTGCCTTGCTTGGAACATTAACCAGCAACAAGCAGCCACGCATTGTTAAAATTAATAATGTCTACGTCGAGGCAGTGCCAGCAGGTCATATTTTGTTTATCAATAATAATGATAAGCCAGGGATTGTTGGTGCGATTGGTACAATCTTAGCCGGTGCCAATGTGAATATCGCGGGCATCACCTTAGGCCGTGAAAATCAACAAGGTGTCGCTGTTAGTTTGGTGAATGTTGATAGCGAAGTGCCCGAGAAGGTCATCGAGCAATTGCGTCAGACAAAGAATATTTTATTTGTCAAAACCATTAAGGTGTAAAACACCATGAGCATTTTGCTCTTTAACGTCTTGATTGCAGGTCTCAAAGACGGTTACAGTTCGACGATGATCATGGCTGCTGGGTTGATCATGGTGCTGTATATTTATGGTTGGCGACGTGGTTACAAAGTGAATTGGTTTGTAGGTTGGTTTATTTTTGAGTTAATGCTCTTTGGTTTTTTTGCACATTTAGATGCAATCACCTATAACCCGTATCGTATTTTCTCGTTGTTGCACGATGTGTTGGCTGGTTTGCTTTTTGTTATTGGGGTTAAGTTGTTTTTAAATTGGATTGCAAAAAAACAAGCAGTGTCGTTAGCACCAACACCACTTAAACTGTGGCAAAGAAGTTTGTTGAGTTTAGTCATTGCCGTATGTGCATTAACCTTGGTGATTGCCGATGTGCGTTATCCCATGGATCCATACATGGTGGCATTAAGTAATAATATTTTTGCCAAAGTGGCAGGTGTGATCAGTATTTTGGCGTTATGTTTATATACCATCTTAAAGTTTTGGATGGTTTGGGTTGTGGTGATCGTATTTTTAAGTTCACGGATTGAAAAGAATTTTAAGATTATCTTAGCAGCAGCGTTTTGTTTAGCGTCGGGATTAAGCATTTTTTATTTGAGATAAATTTTTTAGGAGGATTTTGTAATGAATTTAGCGGTCATTGGCGCTCAATGGGGCGATGAAGGTAAGGGGAAGTTGATCGACATCTTATCTCAAGATGTTGATATCACGGTCCGTTATCAAGGTGGCAACAATGCAGGGCATACTGTCATTGTGGGCGATAAAGAATATATTTTTCATTTGATCCCATCCGCCATCCTACATCCATCCAAGACCTGCGTGATAGGCAACGGCGTGGTCATTGATCCTAAGGCATTGCTAGGCGAGATCGATGATTTAAAGAAACGTGGCCTTCCCATGCAACCCAAGCAATTAAAGATCGCCACCAACGCGCATGTGGTCATGCCATATCACCGCGTCATGGATCAATTGCGCGAAAGCAAATTGGTCAATAAGATCGGGACAACCGGTCGAGGCATTGGGCCATGTTATTCCGATAAAGTCGGACGCATGGGCATTCGCATGATCGATTTGCTTAATCCCAAAGTGCTCAAAGATAAGCTCGCCGATAACTTAAGTGAGAAGAATGACATCTTTGCAAAAGTGTATAATTTTAAAAATTACGACGCTGGTGAAATTTATAAAGAATATCTAGCGTATGGCCGTCGTCTTAAGCCCTACATTTGTGACACCGCATTATTCTTAAATGATGCCATTGATCGTAAGCAAAAGGTTCTCTTTGAAGGCGCCCAAGGCACATTCTTAGACATTGATTTTGGAACCTATCCATTTGTCACCTCGTCGAATGCGACCATGGGTGGTGTTTGTGCAGGGACGGGCGTGCCGCCAATGAAAATTGGCAAAGTCATTGCCGCTGTTAAAGCCTATACAACCCGCGTCGGCGAAGGCCCATTCGTCACTGAATTTGACAGTAAGTTAAATGAATCCATCCGCACCAAAGGCCATGAGTTTGGTTCAACAACCGGCAGGCCCAGACGCTGCGGTTGGTTTGATGCTGTGCAGGTACGTTATGCCGCCATCATCAACGGTGTCAGTGAACTTGCCATCATGAAGCTCGACGTCATGGATGACCTCAAAGAAGTCAAAATTGCCACATCCTACACCTATAAGGGTAAGAAATTCACCGAATTCCCACACGACTACGATGCCCTCACAAAAGCCAAGCCCGTCTATGAAACCATGCCAGGCTGGCAAGCAGACACCCGTAAAGTCCGTAAATACAAGGACTTACCGCCACAAGCACGCAAATACTTGGAACGCCTAGAAGCGCTTCTCAAGGTTAAAATCAAGTACATTTCAGTCGGCTCCAAGCGCGACGAAATAATTGTTCGCTAAGACTTGATTTTTACCCCATTTATAGTGCATACTTTAGCTGTATGCTACATATTTTCCTGACATTTACATTTATTTTGAGCCTTTGTATTGGCCCTAGAGCTGTTATGGCTGAGGGGTTAGTTGTGCCGTTGATGCCAAAGCCAGGTGAAATGGTGGGGTTGAGTTCTGCGTTTACGCCGGCGTTGATGCAGGGGATTACGGTTAATAAGGACAATGCACTGCAATTTGATTTTATCATGAATCGTGGTGAAGATAATTTGACGGATGCGGATAAGACACTTGAATACAATAAGCTCATCAAATATTTCCTCGCGTCGCTGACCATTGCGGACAAAGATCAATGGGTCAACCTTTCGCCTTACGAAAAAGAACGCATCATCGAAGATGGTTTTGGTCGGACAGAAATGGGGCGTGATTTGCTCGCGCAAGATTATTTGCTTAAACAAATTACTTCATCTTTGATGTACCCTGAAAATGGTTTGGGTAAAACATTTTGGGATAAGATTTATGAACGCGTGGGCAAAGAATTTGGTTCCATCAATATCCCTGTTAATACGTTCAATAAAGTTTGGATCGTCCCTAGTGATGTCACCGTTTATGAAAGCGGCACGAGCGCGGTGATTTTAAAAAGCCATTTGAAGGTCATGTTAGAAGAAGACTATTTGGCTACACAAAAACATCAGGTCATTCAAAATAAAACAGCTGTCCAAGAAATCATCCGCGATGTCATCTTGCCTGAATTAGAGAAAGAAGTAAACACAGGCAAAAATTTTGCACCGTTGCGTCAAGTGGTCAGCGCCATGATTTTAGCGACGTGGTATAAGAAGTCCTTAAAAGAATCATTGCTTGGCAAAGTCTACATGGACCAAGCAAAAGTCCAAGGCATCAACACTGACCCCAAAAATAACACCATCATCTATGATCAATATTTAGAAGCTTTCAAAAAGGGTGTCTACAACTTCATTAAAGAAGAAGTCAATCCTAAGACGCAGCAATTGATTCCTAGAAAATATTTTGCGGGTGGGATTCAAGGCATCCAAGAAATGAATGTGGTTCAAAACATTGATAGAGCTATGGTGGATCCTACAGATATAGGCGTTGATTTTTTGATTCCAGATATTGATATTGTTAGATCTGAAGTTAAGCCAGCAAGGTTTGAATTGTCTCCAGGTCCGCTTCCTGTAATGAGCATTCGGCAAAGAAGTTGGAATGCGTTAGATTCACAAGTAATAGCTGATAAGGTTTTTAAGTATTTATCAACCAAATATAAGGGTTACGCTTTACTAGGAAAGGTTTTTCAAGTCAATGTTAGCGCAACTGACATAGTTGAAGGCAGAAGACTTGAAGTAGCGGCAATAGGCTTAGATGCTAAAGAACAGGATCCTATTTCATTATTAAAAGAACAATTTATGGATGGCAGGATGCTGCCTTTAAAGATTCGTTTTACGGATAAAGGTATTAAGGTTTCTCTGGGGGAAATACTTGAATCATTTTTAGAGCCTAATGAGATTAATGATTATCTAGTTAATACAAATATTGTTTTAAATAAAGTGCAGCAGCAACTGAATCAGATGTGGGATCAAGAAGCGACGGTTAATAAAAATTTGACGACGCCTGTGCAAGATTTAAAAACTGATATTAAAATATTTCAAAACAATCAAGATGGATCAATTCGATTAGATGGAATTAAGAATGAGGTTGAGGTAAATATTCTTGGTGAGAAATACAAAGTGATCAAGCAGTTAAAAAGCGGTGGATTTGAATGGGTTTTGATATTGCCAAATTTGCAGTTTTTTTACTTTAAAGTGCGCTTAACAAGGCAGTATCCTGTTGAGTTCTTAACCACAGATCTTGAAGGGCACTATATTGTTAAAGATGGAAAGAAAATCCCAATTGAATTTGTTCTGTATTCTAAAGAAGATAGGAATCAATTAATTATTAGGATGGGTAATAAGTTGTTATTTTCTGATATTACATTAGGTGATACAAAGACGGATAGAGCCATGCTAAATAATATCAATCAAGTTGTTGTTGATAGGCAAGGTGGGATTGATTTGAATGCGGAGCATTTTGATATGTTGATTAAGCGGGATGAGAAGGGTGTGGTTTTGCCTTTTGCGTTGCAGGATTTGGAGAAGTTGCAAAGTATTCAAGGTTTTACGCCGCGCATTTTGGAGATTAAACCGGCGGTTAATGTGCCCATCTTAAGTGAGATTCAAGAGCGGTTGAAAATGGCTCAATCGGCTTCTTAATACTTCCTCATAGACTGTCCAATTCCCTTGACTTACCTGTGTGCTTATGTTAATTTGAATGTCTAAATTTCGTTTAAATTAACCCCATGGATAGGGAGGTTGTAATGTTTTTTCGTAAACTTTGTAGTTTCCTCGTGATCTTAACTTTAGCGGTCGGTTTAACTGGCTGTACCGTCATTTTCCAAAAAGGCCGTCGTACAGATATTGAAAAAATATCCAAATTAAAAAATGAGCTCTCCGAACTTGAACGTGCCAAGTTGGAATTAGAGAATCGTTTGAAGAATGAAATCAACGACAAGCAAGTCAAGGTTGAAATGCAAGACAAGGGGCTAGTTATCACCTTCGTCGCTGAAGTTTTATTCGATTCTGGCCGCGCGATCTTACGTAAAGATTCCGCACCTAAATTAGAAAAAGTTTCTTCTGTTTTAAACACCACCGTCGCTGATTTAAACATTGGCGTCGAAGGTCACACCGATAATGAACCCATTAAGAAATCTGGTTGGAAATCCAACTGGGAATTGTCAACCGCACGCGCATTAAGCGTCTTGCATTTCTTAAGTGAAAATGGTGTGAGTGAACCACGTTTAGCAGCGACAGGTTTTGGTGAATACAAGCCTGTGGCCGATAATGGTTCACGTGAAGGTCGTCAAAAGAATCGTCGTGTAGAAATTGTTATTTTGCCTAAGACTGAAAAACAAAAAGCACAAGAAGAATAATTCACCTTTTAGGGGGTTTTATGAAGAATACGCTGCTGATTGTGATCACGTCCGTTATTACTGTTGGAGCTTTGTTGGTTGCATTTTTTTCGTTTGAGAAACAGAATAAGTTAGGTAAAAGTTTAGCAGAAGAGAAATATAGCCGCATGGTCGCGGAAGAAAGTTCTCAAAAAAGCGCCGCAAAATTAGCTTCTTTGGAAGTGCAATTACGGTCCGCAGAAGATCGCATGACAAAGGTTAAAGATGTGTTGGATCAGGAAAAGGGTGTTAATTCTGATCTAAAGAATCAATATGAAAAGTTGCAGGAAGCTAAGGCTGATTTAGAAAGCAAGGTTAGAGAATTAGCGGCGCAAAAAGAAGAAGCCGATAAGAAAGCTCAAGAATTAGCGGCTAAGATTGATGCAGCGACATCACAAGCATCAGCACAGGTTGCTGCTGCGGAGCCTGTTGTACAATAAGGGTTTTGCCTTTTAAGGGTTAAGGCGTATGAGGGGGAATTATATCCCCCTTTTTGTTTATGTCAGAAGATAAGCTTCCACAACATGTAGCGATCATCATGGACGGCAATGGGCGCTGGGCAAAATCCCGTCATTTGCCGCGCACGCAAGGTCATGCGGAAGGTGTTAAACGTGTTGAAGAGATCATCATTCAAGCGCATGCGCTTGGTATAAAGGTCATGACGTTGTATGCATTCTCCACGGAGAATTGGGCAAGACCTGCCGAAGAAGTTAGCATGCTCATGCGTTTGTTTATCATGGTTTTGTCGTCACGTGTTAAAGATATTGCAGAGCAAGGTGTGCGGCTGCGTTTTATTGGGCGCCGCCAAGGTGTTCCCAATGAAGTTTTAAATGCCATTGATGCGGCGATGGATAAGACTAAGCACAATACAGAATTAATTGTTAATATTGCTTTTAATTATGGCAGCCGTGCAGAAATTGTTGATGCCGTTAAAGTCTTGACCCAAGATGTTTTGGATAAGAAATTAACGGTTGATCAAATCGATGAAGCCTCCATCACACAATATTTGTATACGGCAGGACAACCAGAAGTTGATTTGTTGATTCGCACGTCGGGAGAACAACGCATTAGTAATTTCTTGTTGTGGCAGTTGTCTTACGCTGAGTTTTATTTTACACAAAAGTTTTGGCCGGATTTTAACGCGGCTGAATTTGAAATAGCGATTAAAGAATTTGCTAGACGACACCGTCGATACGGAGGTGTATATGCCTAAAAATCGTTTATTATCTGCATTGTTTATGATTGCGCTCACCATTGGTGCGGTTATCAATGAGTGGATGTTCATTGCGGTCATTTGTTTTTTGACCGTGGGAGGATTGTATGAATTCTTCTACATGGTCAAAAAGAAAGATGTGCCAATATATAGTTATGTCGGTACCTTTATCGGGCTTTTGATTCCTTTGTCGATCTTTACGCGCTTTGAGTTGACCAAGAATTGGGAATTGTTATTTATTGTCGTTGGGTTCTTGATGATCTTGTTGATGCAGTTTTCCCGTCAAGATAATAAGAATGCCATCTTGGGTTTGTCGACGACGCTTTTTGGTGTTTTGTATGTGGCGTGGTTTCTTAGTTTTTTAGTGAAGATTCGTTTGTTGTTGCCAGGTGTTGAGGGCGTTAAATTGTTGGCCTTTATTTTATTGGTGACAAAGAGTGCTGATGTGGGCGCTTATGTGATCGGCAGTAAGTTTGGTCGCACACCGCTCATACCCAAAGTAAGTCCTAATAAATCGGTGGAAGGTTGTATTGGGGCGATCATTTTTAGCACAGCTTTTGCCGTGATGTTTCGTTCCTTCTTACCAGCGACGATTGAGTATCCGCTGTGGCTGGTGATGTTCATGGGTGCATTCTTTGGAAGCCTTGGACAATTAGGGGATTTATCAGAATCATTGATCAAGCGTGATTGCGGTGTTAAAGATTCTGGAAAGTTAATGCCAGGTTTAGGTGGCATTTTAGATATGATTGATAGTTTGTTATTTGCGGCACCGGCATTTTATTTATACATTAGTTCATCATTAAGAGCATAACCGTAAGGCATGAAGAAAAAAAATATTGCGATCTTAGGATCGACGGGATCCATCGGGATAAATGCACTTAAAGTCATTGACCGTTTTCGTGACCGGTTTAATGTGGTGGCGTTAAGTGCATATCAGAACAAAGACCTCTTGGCAAAACAGCAGGCGAAATATAACCCACAGCATGTTGCCTTAGGTGCTGACAATGCAGCGGCATTGACGGATTTTGCGTCGTTAAAAGAAGTGGATATTGTTGTCTTAGCATTACGCGGTGCAGGGGCATTGGCGCCGTTTTTAGCAGCTGCTAAAGCAGGTAAAACAATTGCACCTGCCAATAAGGAAGCTTTAGTCATTGCGGGTGATTTGATCATGGCAACCGCGCGCAAACATAAAGCGACGATCATTCCGGTTGATAGTGAGCAAAGCGCGATTTTTCAATGCATTGATGGTCAAAAAGCGCCCGTGCATAAGGTGCATTTAACAGCGTCGGGTGGACCGCTAAGGACAGTAAAGCAAAAGAAGTTTAAAAGTGTTACCGTTGAAGATATTTTGAAGCATCCCCGTTGGAACATGGGGCCGAAGATCACGGTTGATTCAGCAACGCTCTTTAACAAAGGTTTTGAATTTATTGAAGCACAACGCTTGTTTGATTTGCGCCACGACCAGATTGAAGTGGTGGTGCATCCTCAGGCGATCATCCATTCCATGGTTGAGTTTGTGGATGGCTCAGTGTTGGCTCAATTGGGTGCGACCGATATGCGTTTGCCAATACAGTACGCATTGACATACCCACAACGATGGTCAACGGGTATAGCGGCGCTTGATTTTGCGCAATTAAAGAGCTTGGATTTTGAAAAGCCAGACTTAAAAAAGTTTCCTGCATTGCAGTTGTGTATGGATGTGGCTAAGGCTGCAGGTACGCTTCCAAGCGTTCTTAATGCGGCAGATGAAGAAGCGGTCGAAGCGTTCTTAAAGGGGAAGATTGGCTTTAATGCAATTTATAAAGTGGTTGAAAAAGTTATTACCCGTCATAAAATAGTACATAAACCAACACTCAATGATATTCTAGCTGCGGATAGTTGGGCTAGGATTGAAGCGTGCAATTTAATCGCAAAGGTGTGACATGTCATTAATTGTTTTCTTAATTATTTTAAGCATCTTGGTCTTGGTTCACGAATGGGGCCATTTTATCACTGCTAAAAAATGCGGTGTTAATGTTGAGCAATTTTCATTAGGCTTTGGGCCAAAATTGTTTAGTCGCGTCCATGATGGTACGGAATTCTGTTTATGCGCCATTCCTTTGGGTGGTTACGTTAAGATGTCTGGCGATGAACGTGAAAAATGTAAGGGTACCAAAGATGAATACTTTTCTCAAAGTGTTGGTAATCGTTCTCTCATTGTCTTGATGGGGCCTGTTGTTAATGTGGTTCTCGCCTTTGTGTGCTTCTGGGCGGTGTTCATGTTGGGTTATGTCGACATGGAAGCGTCAGGCAAGAAAGTTGCGCCATATGTTGGTCAAGTCGTGGCTAATTCCCCATCAGAAAAAGCAGGATTGAAAACAGGGGACAAGATTCTAAAGATCGATGACACGGTCATTAATCATTGGCCTGATTTGCAAGATTATGTGACAAGTTCAACAACGCCTGAATTAAGCGTTTTGATTGAGCGTAATCAACAAAGCATGGTCTTAAAGATTAAGCCCAATGAAGTAAAACAAAAGGATATTTTTGGTCGAGAGCATAATACGCGCCGGATTGGTGTTGGCCCTGTTCAAATCAAAGATAATAGCGATGTGGTGATTGTGCGCTATGGTCCGATAGGTGCTTTAAGAAGAGCTTTTGAAGAAATCATCGATATATCTGGTAAGACGTACAAAGCGCTTTACGAGATGTGCATTGGCTTGCGTAGCCCCAAAGAAGCCATGGGCATTGTTGGCATGTTCTTTGTTATCAAGTTTGCACTAACAATCAGTTTTTCATTTTTGTTGCATATCGTCGGTGTTATATCGTTAAGCTTGGCTATTTTTAATCTATTGCCATTGATACCTTTGGACGGTGGACATTTATTATTGTTGGCCATTGAAAAGATACGAGGCAAGGCCTTGTCGTTAAAGACAGATGTCACGATCACGCGCATTGGTTTTGGTTTGATCATGACGCTGGCGGCTTTTGTTTTTTATGTTGATTTTGAACGTATTGGTGTTTTTGAAAAAATCTTTCAATTATTTAAACCAATGGGTTAACAAGGATAACGTATGCCTCCACAACAACTAAGTGCTGCTGAAATGAAAGAGTTGGTACAAGCTTTCTTGATTAACAAGACGAATTTCTTGCAGATCAAAGACACCATGCACGAAGATGGCTTGCGTAGTTTTGTGGATACAGCGATCACCAATATGTGTAAAGAAAAGCAGTTGATGATCAACATGGATGATCGTTTAAAGATGATCCGTGAGCTGGTCAGTGGCGTGGTTAGTTTAGGCCCGTTGCGTCCTTTGATTGAAGATCCAACGATCACTGAAATCATGATTAACGGCCATCGCACCGTCTATATCCAGCGCAAGGGGATGATTGAAAAGACCAATGTCATGTTTGAGGATAATCAATCCTTGATGCATACGATTCAAAAGATTTTAGCGGCCTCACAATCTAGTCGTCGGGTTGATGAAAGTTCTCCCTATGTTGATTTTTCTATGACGGATGGATCACGTGTGAATGTTATTTTACCGCCATGTTCACCGATTGGTCCAGTCATGACCATTCGTAAATTCTCGAGGGACTTGACGTCGATTGATGATTTGATTGAACGCAAGACCTTAAATAAACAAATGGCGGCGTTTTTAATTGCAGCCATTAAAGCGCGTCTGAATATCATTTTTTGCGGTTCAACCGGTAGTGGTAAGACCACATTATTAAACGTTTTGTCGCGCCATATCCCTGAACATGAACGCATCATCACGATTGAAGACACGGCAGAATTGCGTTTGATGCAAGAGCATGTGGTGGCCTTGCAGTCTAAGCCTGCAAATATAGAAGGTAAGGGTGTGGTGACGATCCGTGATTTATTTGTTAATTCATTACGCATGCGCCCAGATCGTTTGATTATCGGTGAAGTTCGTGGGGAAGAAATTCTAGACTTGGTTCAATCCATTTCATCAGGTCACTCGGGTTCTTTAGGGATTGTGCATGGTGATTCACCCCAAGAATGTTTTAACCGCATGGTGACCATGATGTTGATGTCGGGTATCCGTTTATCCGGCGAGCAAATCCGTAATCAATTGGCCAATTCGATTGATTTGATTGTGTATGCGGAATTGTATATGGATGGTGTGCGTCGGGTGACAAATATCACCGACTTAAAATATGATAAAGAAACTAATGAGATCTCTTTGGAAGATATTTTCACCTTTAAACAAGAGCGCATCGATGAAGCAGGAAAAGTTATTGGTGACTTCGTGATGATTAAGAACAAGCCATCTTGTTTTCATAAGTTCGTTAAACGTAATGTCCCATTACCGGGATTTTTTGAAGGAAATTAACATGTATTGGTCTAAATATTTTATTCCCACACTCAAAGAAAATCCGACGGGCACTGAAGCTGTCAGCCATGCCTTAAGTTTGCGCGCGGGTTTGGTGCATATGTTAACCTCGGGGGTGTACTCCTATTTGCCGTTGGGTTATCGTGTCTTATCTAAGGTCCAAACCATTATCCGTGAAGAGATGAATGCGATTGGTTGCCATGAATTATTGATGCCAGCGTTACACCCGATTGATATTTGGAAAAAAACAGGACGGGATGAGACGCTTAAAGAAGTCATGATCAGCTTCGACGATAAAAAAGGCCGCCGCATGTGCTTGGGGCCAACGCACGAAGAAATCATCACAACGATTGCCAAAGATTATATTCAAAGCTACCGTCAAATGCCTGTTACTTTGTATCAAATTCAAAGTAAGTTTCGTGACGAGATCCGTACCCGTTATGGCATTGTGCGCGCCTGTGAATTTATCATGAAAGATGCCTATAGCTTTGATACGTCGTGGGAGGGCCTCAAGAAAAACTACGATTTGCAATTAGAGGCGTATAAGAAGATTTTCAAACGTTGTGGCTTAGACGTTTTAGTTGTTGCGGCCGACAGCGGGGCGATGGGTGGTAGTGTCTCCCATGAGTTCTTAATACCAGCACCCATTGGTGAAGATGCCGTCTGGGTTAATAAAAATACCGGTGAGATTATTAAGGATGAAGAAGGTAAGGCTCCAAACGACCCAGCATTTGAAAAGAAAGTTTGTATTGAGCTTGGGCATATTTTCCAATTAGGCACCAAGTATTCCGATGCCTTAGGAGCATTATTTTTAGATGAACATGGAAAACAACATCCCATGATCATGGGTTGTTATGGAATTGGTGTTAGCCGATTGCTCGCTGCCATCATTGAAGCCAATAATGATGCACAAGGCATCATGTGGCCAGAAGGTGTGGCGCCATTTGATGTTCAGATTGTACCAGTGCAAGCGACTGATCCTGTTGCCATGGGATTAGCACAACAATATTTAAAAGAATTGACCGACGTTGGTTTCGAAGTTTTGTTAGACGATCGTGATGAGAGTGCAGGGCGTAAGTTTAACGATGCGGATTTAATTGGTATTCCGTGGCGCGTTATCATCGGCAAACGCATGTTAGCTCAAGACCAAGTGGAGATCAAGAATCGCCGTACAGGTCAAGTGGTGGCTGTCTCAAAGCATCACGTAAAAGAAGAAATGCTCAAACTATGCCCGCGCTAAGCTTAGAAGAAATCGCGATTAAGGTTGAGCAAATAAGTTTGCCGATTTTGGATCGTGCGCACATTGAGTTGGTTGAATTAAGGGTTGTTGGAGCAGTCAATGATGTGCGGTTGGAATTTATGGCGGATAGGCCGACAGGTGGCATAACCATACAAGAATGTGCTACCCTTAACCGTGCCATTGTTGAGGCCATCGACGCTGATGGGTTTTTAGGTGAGAATTATTCGTTAGAGTTTTCGTCACCAGGGTTAGACAGGCCGTTATCGACAGAAAAAGATTTTTTAAGAAATTTAAATCGTCAGGTGCGTGTCATGTTATTCGAGCGCATTGAGCTTAAGAAAGAATGGGTAGGTAAAATCATTAGGGTTAATAGTCTTGACGTGGTCTTATTAACAAAACAAAAAAAAGAAATCGTTGTGCCATTGACTGTGATTGAAAAAGCAGTGTTGGTCATCTAAGAAGGGGAATACTTATGGATTCAGAATTGCTGACAATTTTAGAACAATTAGAACGCGATAAAGGCATTGATAAAGAAACATTGATCAGCGCCGTCGAGCAAGCTGTTGCCTCAGCTGCCAAGAAGTTGTGGACCGTTGATAAAGAACAAGACGTGACCGTGACCTTGGATCGCAAGACAGGTAAATTATCTGCGTTTGCTGGAGAACAAGAGATCCATTCTAGCGAATTTGGTCGCATTGCCGCCCAAACTGCGAAACAAGTGGTCATTCAAAAGATCCGTGAAGCTGAAAAAGATGTGGTGTTCAATGAATTTAATGTCCGCCAAGGCCAAATCATTTCAGGGGCTGTTTACCGTTTTGAACGCGGTAACATCGTCGTTGATTTAGGTAAGACCGAAGCGTTGATCCCACGCGGTGAGCAATCAAATAAAGAAGAATTCCGCCAAGGTGAACGTATCCGCGCGTATTTACTTGAAGTCCGCAAGGATATCCGTGGCCCACAAATCATTTTATCCCGTTCTAATCCAAACTTTGTGAAGCGTTTGTTTGAATTAGAAGTACCAGAAATTTATGAAGGCATCATTGAGATCAAAGCTATTGCTCGTGATCCAGGTGAACGCACCAAGATTGCTGTGTATTCCAAAGATGAGAAGATTGACTGCGTGGGCGCCTGTGTTGGGATGCGCGGTTCTCGCGTTAAGAACATTGTATTGGAATTACACGGTGAAAAGATTGACATTGTGCGCTATTCAGAGGATATTAAGGAGTATATTCAGGCTGCGTTGTCGCCTGCTGAGATTTCTCAAATGCAGCTGATTTCAGATGAAAAACGCGTCAATATCATCGTGGATGAAGATCAGTTGTCACTCGCCATCGGAAAATACGGTCAAAATGTCCGTTTAGCGGGTAAATTGGTTGGGTGGGATTTAGATATTTATTCAGCCAAGCAATGGGAAGAAAAACAAAAGAATGCAGACGCTCAAGATACGACGGGTTTAACATCTACAAAGGCAGAAACAAAGCCTGCGGATGAAGATGAAGCCCAAGAAGAAGAGGATGCATAAACAATATTAGGAAGGTAACATAAGTCATGCGCATTGCCGATTTAGCCAAAGAATTAAAGATCACCGAGAAGCGTGTTTTAGATAAGATCAAAGATCTAAAACTACGCACCAAGGATGGTTTAGAAATCACCATTGTCGTCGAAGAAATCGTGCGCGATGCTTTTGCCGATGAAGGCATTGGTTCAAAGGTTGTGGAAGTAGAAGCGCCAAAGAAAACAGTGAAAAAGGCTGTAGCTAAGAAGACGACCACGGCCAAGAAAACAGCTACGACAAAACCTGCTGCCAAAAAGACAGCGGCTTCTAAGACAAAGTCTGATTCTAAAAAGAAATCACCGATTGTTGAAAAGATCATTGTGGCTAAGTCAGGGCCATTGCCAAAGGTTGATCCTCCAAAACCAGCGCCAGCACCTGTTAAGGTTGAAGCACCTAAAGTTGAAGCGCCGAAAGTTGAAGCTCCCAAGGTTGTTGCACCAACTAAGCCGGTGGTGGTTGAAGCAGCAAAACCTGAAGCTCCCAAAGTTGATGTTTCTAAAATTGTAGTTCCTGCTGAAGTTGTTGCCGTTGATCCATTAAAGAAGAAGGTGCATGAACCATTTGTTACGGTAAAGCCATTGGCTAAGAAACGCCGTAAGTTTGAGAATGAGACGAGCAGCACAGGTTCTAGAGATCATAAGCCATCCTCGTCGATTGATACAGTGAATCAAGCCCAAGCAAGTCAAGGCCCGTTGGTTGATGTGGAATTATCCATTCCAATTTCCGTTAAAGATTTTGCCGCGCGCACTAATCAAAAGTTAAATGTTGTTTTGAAGCGTTTGCTCGACATGGGTGTTTTTGCCAACATCAATCAAAACCTAGGCGAAGAATTGGTTGGAAAATTAGCGACTGCGTTTGGCATTAATATCATTAAGAGTAAGACACAAGAAGAGACCGTTGTTGATTTGCATGCGCAAGAAAAAGATGATCCTTCAACGCTCAAACCACGTGCGCCAGTTGTTACCTTTATGGGTCACGTTGATCATGGTAAGACATCGTTACTTGACAGCATTCGTTCAGAACGCGTTGCACATGGTGAGCATGGAGGTATTACCCAGCACATCGGTGCATATTCCGTCAGTGTTCCAAGTGGCGGGCGTATCACATTTTTAGATACCCCAGGTCACGAAGCATTTACCGCCATGCGTTCCCGTGGTGCACATATCACCGACATGGTGGTCTTAGTTGTGGCTGCGGATGAAGGCATTATGCCTCAAACCGAAGAAGCCATTGACCATGCACGTGCAGCCAATGTTCCAATCATTGTTGCGATGAATAAGATGGATAAAAAGAATGCCAATCCTGATAAAGTGAAGAAACAATTGGCAGATCATGACCTAGCCGCTGAAGATTGGGGTGGTAAGGTTGGGGTCGTCGGTGTTTCAGCGTTGACAGGGGATGGTATCAATGATTTATTAGATCGTATCTTGCTTGAAGCAGAAGTTTTGGAATTAAAAGCTAACCCTGCTAAAAAAGCATCGGGTATTGTTATTGAAGCGCATATTAGCAAAGGCCGTGGTGCGATCGCGTCCATGATTGTTCAAAGCGGGACATTGCGTGAAGGCGATGCCATTGTGGTTGGTCCTTATGCAGGTCGTGTGAAGGCCATGTTGGATGATCATCATCGTCCCATCAAACAAGCTGGCCCATCCATGCCGGTTGAAATCTTAGGGTTATCCGAAGTTCCTGCAGCGGGTGATATGTTCTATGTTGTGGCAGATGAAAAGACAGCGCGCGAAATTGCCGCAACCCGTCAAGAAAAGATCAAGAATGAAAAATTGTCTGGTACCGCAAAGGTATCATTAGAAGAGTTATATGCGCAAATTCAAGAAGGTCATATTAAAGAAATGCGCGTGTTAATTAAAGGTGATGTGCAAGGTTCTTTGGAAGCGCTCAAAGAATCATTGTCCAAGATCCCAACCAATGAAGTTAAATTGCGTTTCATGCATTTAGGTGTTGGTGATGTTAATTCATCCGACGTTATTCTAGCGTTAGCATCGCAAGCCGTCATCATTGCCTTTAACGTTGGCATTGACACCAAAGCCCGTCAAGAACTTGAAAAAACACCGGTCGATGTGCGTCAGTACCGCATCATTTATGACGCGGTCGATGATGTCCATAAGGCCTTGGAAGGTTTACTCGCACCAAAACTCAAGCGTCATTTCGTCGGTAAAGTCGAAATTCGCAATGTGTTTAAATTAAGCAAGAGTGGTATTGTGGCAGGGTGTCATGTACAAAAAGGTAAGATCCGCCATAAATCACAAGTTGATGTGTTACGCAATGGCGCGGTTGTGTTTACGGGTCATTTAAGCAGCTTGAAACGTTTCAAAGATGACGTTAAAGAAGTCGGTGAAGGTTTCGAATGTGGTATCACGGTTGCTAATTTTAATGAGATTCAAGTCGGAGACATTATTGAAGCCTTTGACATAGAATCCATTGCACGTAAATTATAACATTATGTCCAAACGTGTTTTCTCAGCCATGCGTCCAACCGGCAAGTTGCATTTAGGCCATTTATTGGGCGCATTGCATAATTGGGTTTTGCTGCAAAAAGAATACGATTGTGTCTATAGCATCGCCGACTGGCATGCGCTGATGGGTGAGTATGAAAACCCCAAAGCCATCCGTGCCAACATCGTTGATATGGCCATCGATTGGATTGCCTGCGGCATTGACCCAAAGAGCAGCATCATCTATGTCCAAAGCGATGTCAAAGAGCATTTGGAATTACAAATGATGCTCTCATGTTTAACCCCGCTTGGATGGTTGGAACGCAACCCCACCTATAAAGAACAATTGCGCGAAATCACAACCCGTGATTTGCAAACATACGCATTTTTAGGTTATCCCGTCTTACAAGCCGCTGATATCTTGTTATATAAGGCTGATGCTGTGCCGATTGGTGAAGACCAATTGCCGCATTTGGAATTATGCCGTGAGATTGGCCGTCGTTTTAATTTCATGTATAAGAAGGAAGTATTTGCTGATTGCAAGGCCATCATGACAGAGACACCACGCTTGATGGGTACAGATAACCGTAAGATGAGCAAGAGCTATAATAATACGATTAATTTGTCGCATAAACCCGACGAGATCAATGCCATCGTGTCAAAAATGGTGACGGACCCAAAGCGCATTCGTAAGACAGACGCAGGCCATCCCGATGAATGTAATGTCTTTAGTTATTACAAAGATTTAGCTGATAAGTCAACTCAAGATGCTTGCCGTCAATGGTGTACCCAAGCTCAAAAAGGGTGTACGGATTGTAAGAAAGATTTGGCAGCGATCATCAACGATAAAATTTTAGCGCCCATCTTAGAAAAGCGCAGCGCCTTAGAATCCAAAAAAGATTACATCGAAGACATTCTTAATGACGGGGCCAAAAAAGCCCGTGCCATTGCCCAAACAACAATGGCCGAAGTCCGCGAGGCTGTTTTTTCATGAGCTATAAATTACAGTTAGAAAAATTTGAAGGCCCCTTAGATCTTTTATTGTACTTGATCAAAAAAGATGACATTGATATTTGTGATATTCCTATATCCGAGATTACAGATCAATATATGGAATATATTGAGATGATGAAGATGTTGGATTTAGACATCGTCGGAGATTTCTTGGTGATGGCCGCGACGTTGTTGCAAATCAAATCCCGCATGCTTTTGCCACCAGATCCTTTGGCTGCTGAAGAATCCGTTGATCCACGGGCTGAATTGGTCCAACGTTTGCAAGAATATGAACAATTCAAATTGATTGCCGATGAGTTAAAATCAAAAGAATCCTTAAGGCAAGATCTTTTTACTCGCACCGTTGATGAAGAAAAGTTAAATCAACTCAAAGAAGAATCGCAAGAAGTGGTCTTTGAGGCCTCGCTTTTTGATTTGATCAATGCCTTAACCAATGCGCTCAAGAATGTTGGTGAAAAGAAAACATATGACATTAAGTCGGAAGAATATACCGTTGAAGGCAAGATTCATACTTTGTTGCATGTCTTAGTCGATAACCCTGAGCTAAGTTTGGTTGAGCTTTTTAGCAAGGCTTCTGGTAAGGCGGAGATGGTGGTTATCTTTGTGGCCATTTTGGAACTGATCAAACAAAAAGAAGTTGTTGTACTGCAGCGTCGTCATTTCGAAGACATTATCATTAGACGTAATACGTCACACGAACAGCCAGAAATATCTATTTAAGTTATGGAAGAAATCAAAAGGCTTGTCCTAACGCAAGAAACACAAGAAGACAGCGTGGTGAGTTTGTCGCTACGCCCGTCTAAGTTTGCTGATTTTGTTGGCCAATCTGATCTTGTGGCAGGATTGCGTGTGGCGGTTGAAGCTGCTCAAAAACGCGGCGAACCTCTAGAGCATATGCTTTTTTCCGGACCTCCGGGTTTGGGAAAAACATCCTTAGCTCACATTATAGCCCAAGAAATGAATGCCCGCATCACGGTGACCTCAGGTCCAGCCATTGATCGTGCCGGTGATTTTATTGGGATATTAACAGGCCTTGAAAGTGGCGATATTTTGTTCATCGATGAAATCCATCGTTTAAACAAGAGCATTGAAGAATTTTTATATCCCGCGATGGAGAATTACAAAATAGATTTCGTTGTTGATAAGGGTCCATATGCTAAGACAGTTAATTTTAACCTAAAACCTTTTACCTTGATTGGCGCAACCACCCGCAGTGGTTTGTTAGCCTCTCCCATGCGCGATCGTTTTGGGATTTTTTATCATTTAGATTTCTATAAACAAGAAGATTTGGCGCACATTGTCCGTGCGTCAGCAACCAAGTTAGGTATCACGATCGATGCAGAAGCTGCCATGGCCTTAGCGTTAAGAGCTCGAGGGACACCACGCATCGCGAATCGTTTATTGCGTCGCGTTCGTGATTACGCGCAAGTTAAGTCCGGAAAGAATGTCATTGATGTTGCGATCGTTGAACAGACCATGACGGCGTTGGGCATTGATCCCAATGGTTTAGATGATTTGGATCGTCGCTTAATTAATATTATTAAGACCCAATATTCCGGTGGACCTGTGGGGATTGAAGCATTGGCAGCAACCCTAAACGAAGAAGCTGATACCATTGTGGATGTGGTCGAGCCATATTTGTTGAAAGCAGGTTTCTTAAGGAGAACAGGTCGTGGTCGAGAAATCACCGATTTGGCCCGTAAGATCTCATGAAAAAAATATTTTCAACCATCATATTCTTAAGCGCTGTCGTGGGGATTGTTTTCATCGCAGCGGCCGGAGACAAATCAAAGCCAACGACCGATGTTTTGGTGCGCGTGGCCATTGTTCGCGATGCTCGCGAGGTTGACTTAGAAATCAATGGTCCTTACCGTTTAGCAGAGGGTAAGAATAGTCGCGAGTTTAGTACATCAAGTCGATTGGTTAAAACAACGGTGCGTTTGCTTGATAAAGGCTTCTTTATCAACGGCGATGTTTTTCCTTACGACCGTTTGGTGATTTCACCTGTAAGGGAAGCTGAGATCAAAGTTAATGAACATCCATTTCGCGGGCAAGTCATTTTGATTCGCACGACGGATAATCGCATTACGGTTGTTAACACCATCAACATTGAAGACTATATTAAAGGCGTTTTATATCACGAGGTTTCGCATCATTGGCCCATGGAAACGATCAAAGCCCAAGCTGTTGCCACACGGACCTATGCCTTGTATTCAATTAGCAAGACCAAGGACTATGATGTGACCAATGACATTTACTCCCAAGTTTATGGCGGGCGAGGTTCAGAACGTTACCGCACTGGTTTAGCAGTAGAACGCACAGCGTCTGAAGTTTTGGTCCTGAATGGAAAAATTCTACCGGCATATTTTCATGCGTGTTGTGGGGGGATGACCGAGGATGCGGCTGTTTTGTGGAATATTAACTTACCCCCCTTAAAGGGTGTGCCGTGTGTGTTTTGTAAAGAAGCACCGCATATGAATTGGAAAAGAAATATGCGCTTAAAAGACATCCAAGATTTGCTTAACAGCCGCGGTTATAAGATAGGGTTGATCAAAGATATTTCTGTCGCTGAACGTGATCGCAGCAATCGTGTCAGGCAATTAAAGATTGTGGGTAGGGCTGATGAAGTGATCACCATTAAGGCAGAAGAATTAAGAGATTTGCTCGGACCCAATACCTTAAAGGGCAATAATTATGAAATTGAAATGAAAGGTTATTTTGTTGACTTCATCGGCCACGGTTGGGGGCATGGGGTTGGCATGTGCCAATGGGGTGCGCGCGGCATGGCCTTACAACAATTTAGTTATACCCAGATTTTAAACTATTATTACCCAGGCGCCCAGATCGTCGATTACCACGATGTCCGTTAATTATTTTGATTTATCCGCGTACGATTATCAGCTCCCAGAAAAACTAATAGCTCAATACCCATTAGCCAAACGCGATGATGCGCGCTTGATGGTGATCAACCGCAAAGATCAGAGCATAACCCATGATACATTTGCGAATCTCAATCAATGGCTGCCTAAAAAAAGTCTGATGGTTTTAAATGACAGCAAGGTCATTGCGGCGCGTTTGATTGGCCGTAAAAAAGATACCGAGGGAGAAGTTGAAGTATTTCTGCTAAATCCTACTGACGAAGATCAAACGTTTGAAGCATTGCTAAGGCCACTTAAGCGTATCAAAGAAGGTCAGATTATTGATTTTGGCAAAGGTCTCGAAGCTGTCCTTATTGATCGTGAAAAACGACTTGTGCGTTTTAATCAAAAAGATGTCCTAAACGTTATAGCCACCCAAGGCCATATCCCATTGCCGCCTTACATCAAGCGCGATGATGAACAAAGCGATCGCATCAATTATCAAACCGTTTACGCCAAGCATTTAGGTTCCGTCGCAGCGCCAACCGCGGGGTTGCATTTTACAGAGCAATTAATGGATCAATTAAAGAATAACGGACATGATTTTGCCAAAGTGACGCTGCATATCAATTACGGGACATTCAAACCCGTCGAGACCGACGATATACGCCAACATCCCATGCACGAAGAAATGTATCACGTCGATGCGAATACCTACGAGCGCATCAAACATCATCGCCCCATTGTAGCTGTCGGCACAACCGCCTGCCGCGTCTTAGAGTCAATCGCACAAGGCCGTCCACTAGAAGACAAGACCAATATCTTCATTTACCCAGGCTACAATTTCAAATCCATCCAATCTCTGATCACCAATTTCCACTTACCCAAAAGCACCCTGCTCATGTTAGTCAGTGCTTTTGGAGGCTATGATCTAATGCGCCGCGCCTACCAAGAAGCCATCGCCAAAGAGTACCGATTTTATAGTTATGGTGATGCTATGTTGATCCTTTGAGAATAGCGTAGATATCACACATAAGTTTGCCCCTATATAATCTATATGCTATTCTTTCCACATGTTTAAGAAGCTTTTAGCCCTATTTTTATGTGTATGCATGTGTCCAATCTCTCAGGTACGTGCACAGCCTGTGGTCTTGCCGGCACTTGGGACGATGGTCAATTTAAGCCCATCCGTTAATCCTTCTGTATTAAAAGGGATTAAAGTTCACTTAGACAATCCTTTAAAATTTGATTTCATTTTAGATCCAGGCAGTAATAGAGGCGCTACATCAGATGATGCAACTAAGCTGATCAGATATTTTTTAGCGGCTTTAACCACACCAGAAAATGATTTATGGGTAAATTTAAGTCCGTATGAAAAAGATCGCATTGTTCCAAATAGCTTTGGTCAAACGGAAATGGGACGTGATCTTTTAGCCCAAGATTATCTACTTAAACAACTCACGGCATCGTTGGTTTATCCAGAAGGGGATGTTGGTCGAGAATTCTGGAAGAGAATATACCAAGAATCTCCGAATAAAAATATTCCAGTTAATACGTTTAATAAAGTATGGATTGTTCCAGACAAAGCAACTATCTTTGAAAATGCTCAATCAGGGACGGCTTTTGTTACTGAATCAAGTCTAAAAGTTTTAACGGAGCAAGATTACCTAGCGGGTGAAAAGAATGCGTCATCTTCTACGTCTAAAGTTGTCCGTGACATTGTCATCCCGCAATTAACAAAAGAAGTAAATGAAGGAGCAAACTTCGCGTCACTCCGTCAGGTTTATCAAAGTTTGATACTCGCAACGTGGTACAAAAATAAGATCAAAGATAGTATTCTCAATCAAGTTTATGCGGATAAGAATAAAGTGTCTGGGATTAATATTGCAAATCCAAATGAAAAGCAAAAGATTTATGAACAATATCTACAAGCTTTTAAGAAGGGCGCCTATAACTATATCAAAGAGGAAAAAGATCCCATCACCCATAAAGTAACGCCACGTAAATATTTCTCCGGTGGTTTTAATTTAGCCATGACGGGAGTTATTAAAATTGATAATAGCATGACAGCGACGCTACGAAATCGGTTGATGCAAATTGCGCGATTAATAACGGTCGGTGTGGTATTAACAGTTAGTCCAGTATCAACCACATTAGCTCAAACGTTAAAGTTTCCTACACAAGCCAGTGAAGAAATAAAGTTTAAAGATTGGCAAGTACAACGTTTCTTCAGTCAAGCAACGTCAGGAGATGTTCAGGCTATTTCAAGGCTTACTGTCCTTAGTAAACGAGGGAATGAGGAGGCCATTGAGGCAATTAGACGATTAATTTATGTCGAAAATACACAGGTGAGTAAAACAGCGTTGGAAGCTTTTTTGGTGACACCATTAGATGGGGTGGAGCATGAGGTAAAAATTGTTCGCGATGCGATGCGTTTACAACATAAAGAGGCTAAAGATGCATTATCTCGATTGGTTAAAGCGGGAAATATTGAAGCATCGCAATATTTAATTTTTAATACAGAAATTAAGGATCCTGTTCGAGAACAGGCATTTAAGAATTTATTATCTGTATTAACATCAAAGAATGCAAAGACTGTTGAATGGAGAGGTCTAGTTGATGCATTATTAAGATTTTATTCAAATGAACCAAACAATGAAACATTGCGTTTAATACTTGAGAACTTAGCACATGAAGGTGATCTTTATAGCACTCTTGTAATAATCAAAAGCAAGTTGATCAGAATAGATGTAAATAAATTGGCTTTACATGTAATGGATTGGAATGGTGGTGACTCTGTCCTTCTTGATTATTATCAAACTGACCCTTCCGAGAATACGGTAAAGGCAATCATCAATTACTTATTCTCAACTAAACAAACTTTTCAGAATCTTTTAATTATTTTGAGCGATTTTAATAAAACCAAGGAAATCTTAGAATTGCCAGAATATAAAGATAGAGTTCCTGAAAATCCTCGAGTTATTGTTTTACTTGGAGCGTTGGGTCATGAAAAATCATTTGAATTTGCCAAAGAAAATCAACCTGACGAACTTAGTCGACTCTATTACTACCGTTTAGAGCTAACGGCAAGAAAAGGTGATGGAGAGGCATTAGATCGACTAGAAGAATTAGCTAGCGATGAAGAAGAGGCAGACAAAGATGCGTTAGCCATATTAGCGTATTTATCACAACGCAATGATGTGTCAGCAGAAGTAAAAGGGCGCATTAACAATTTTATTGATGACCATTTTAAATTATTTGTTCCTATTTTTACTAAGGAGAATTGGCAAGATTATGCTAAAGATCCCAAACATAAGGCCAACATTCAAACACTATTTGAAGATTTAGAAACCAACCCAAATAGGTTGCTTGCTTTAGAATGGGCTGGTCTTTTGAAGAAAGAGCATGTAGCTCGGCATCCTTTTTCTAAAGAAATATTTGATTCAATGCTAAGGAATTGGCCAGATATGCTGAAGATTTATTTTAAGCATAGTGATGACATTCACCCTGTTTTTTCTGTATTAACACAGAAGTGGCCACAGACGGCAATGTCAAATATTCTGCAACGTGAGCGGTCTGAACTTCAACAGGAGCTCTTGAAGCGTTTAAAAGATAATAATAATTTGGGTGCAATGGCTAATCTTTTTAAGACGGAAGAAGGAAAGTTGGCTTTTTTATTGCAGGCCTTAAAAGCAGAAAATCCGCAAGCATTGCCATTGCTTAAAAGCTTTGTGGAAGAAAAGCCTGATAGAATAGAAACACTATACCACGTTTTTTCGACAGGTCTGGTCGGAACAAGTGTCGATCAATATTTTATACTAAATCCTCAATTAGAAAAAATATTATCAGGCGTGGACGTAAAGAATTTTAGATTCATCCGTCCTTTTGGCAATTTAGATAGAGAAGAAAGTGATCTGATCTTCATGGGTAATCGAAGCGTGCTTGAATATGTATTAAAGGATGCCATTAATTCTAATGATATTGCTAACAAGCTTGTCGATATAGGTCCCCATGTTCCTGAGTCTTTGCTTAATTGGCTTAAGAATATGGACATCACTCCGTATGCTAAAAATAGTGCCCTGCTTCGGATGTTCTTTTTAGTGGGAAATGCTCAAGCAACTAAGCTTATTCAAGACGGCGTATCCAAACAAAATAATGATATCTTTGCGCCAGTTAATGTTTTGAATTTGACTGGGTTTGGAGATCCAATGTTTAAATCGCTTAGTTCAGACGCACAGGCATATTTGGATAAATTACGTAAAGACGGCATGGGTGATTTTAAATCGAATTTACGTAAGTCTGACACTCATCAAAGTAATCATATTTTATTAAAGTTATACCTAGCGGTTTTAGTAAATATGCAGGAACGTTTTCATCTTTTTGATTTTGAAACCTTTAAGAAAATTTCTACACAAATGATCGGAAGAATGACCCTAACCGTTGATTTGAATAATGCTAATTCGGGTTTTGAGTTTGGGTATCGTTTAATCTTAAATCTTGAAAGTATTGATGAAATGCTATTTGTTACTGGGCATGAGGTAGCACACAATTTATTGTTTGCGATGACTAAAGATAAGATTGACGGCATCAAAGGTGATCCAAACAAGATTTTGCAGTATGGATCCATTCACGAGTATTTTGCAGATATGGTGGGGTTTGCTTTGGTCAAAGATACCAAAGCCATAGACAAGATGATGCAACGTAATTTCTTATGTGAATTTTGTGCGGGCTTAAAGACAAAAGAGGATTGGAAGGATCCGATGTCTAATGAAAATACAAGAGAAGTGCACTACATTCCTCGTTACAGCAGAGGGGCTTTCTTGTTAATGGCAAAGAATGCTGGCATCGAACCTGCTAAATTCTTAGCTGCTCAATTTACTGAGAATCAAAACCCAATTCTAGCTTATACCGGCACGTATGAAGATTTTTACCATTATTTCTTTTATACATTGGCCTTAGGTCTGAAAGTTAATTATGAATATGATCCAACCCTTAATATTCCCTCTAATATTGAAAAGATGTTATCGCTGGCTAAAAAGAACGCTGATAGCGCTCAATTAGGATTAAGTAACACAGGGGGGATTGATTTAAATTCCACGAATCTTAATCTTCAAAATGCTGGCTCTGCCATTAAATTTAATATTGATTCTGCAATGTTAAAGCAATTACAAAATGCGGCTGGTTTTACGCCTACCATTACTAGCATGAAGCCGACGCAGGACTTATTACAATTTCTAGGAATATAAATTCTTACGCTAGTGAACTCTTTTAAATAATCACATTTGTGTTATACTTTTTTCCTTATGTCGACACCATTCTTCCAATTACTTAAAAAAGACAAAAATACCGATGCCCGCCGTGGGATTATTTCGACCCCGCATGGGCAAGTGCCGTCGCCGTTTTTTATGCCGGTTGCCACAACAGCGACGGTTAAGACCATGTCGAGTGATGATTTAAATGAGATTGGTTCGCCGATTGTCTTGTCGAATACCTATCATTTATATTTACGGCCAGGCCTTGAGATTATGGAAATGGCAGGCGGTTTACATAAGTTTATGAATTGGAAGAAGCCTATCTTGACCGATAGTGGGGGATATCAGGCTTTTAGTTTGACCAAGTTTCGAAAGATCACGGACGAAGGTGTTAAGTTTCGTTCGCATTTAGATGGTAGTTTGCATTTTTTTACGCCGGAAAAGGTCATGGATATTCAGCGTGTTTTAGGTTCTGACATGGTCATGCCACTCGACGAGTGTTCGCCATATCCTTGTGAGAAGAAAAAGGCTTTGCGTGGGCTTATTCGTACAACGAAATGGGCCAAGGCTTGCCGTAAACATTTTCATGAAACAGGGATGCATGCCAATGGCCAGCGTTTGTTTGCGATTGTGCAAGGTTCAACGTATGAAGATTTACGTCGACAAAGCGCGGAAGAATTAGTCGCGCTTGATATGGATGCCTATGCAGTGGGCGGTGTTAGCGTCGGTGAAGGTGTTAAGGAAATGTTTTTAGCTTTGGGTTGGACCATAGGATTTTTGCCCAAAGACAAACCGCGTTATTTCATGGGCATTGGTTTGCCAGATCAAATTGTCAAGGCGGTTGGCATGGGCATTGATATGTTTGATACGTGTGTTCCAACGCGCTACGGCCGACATGGAGTGGCTTTTACATCAACGGGGCGTATCACCATTAGCAATGCCAAGTTCACCAAAGATTTCACGCCGCTTGATCCAAATTGCGATTGTCATGTTTGCAAGAATTATACCCGTGCCTATTTACGACATTTATTAAATTTACGTGAGATCACTGGGGTGCGTTTATTGAGCTTTCATAATGTGCATATGTATGTGAAATTGATGGAACAAATCCGCAAGGCGATTGACGAAGATAATTATGCGCAATTCCAAAAAGATTTCTTAACACGTTATGGGTCGGAGCTGGCCAATGATACGCTTTGATATCATCACCTTATTTCCTGAGATGTTTAAAGGTGTTTTCGATGCCTCGATTATCCGTCGCGCGCAAGATGATCGAAAGATTAAGATTTTGATTCATGATTTACGCGATTATTCCAAGGATAAGAAGCGCAAAAGTGTTGATGACAGGCCTTTTGGTGGGGGACCAGGCATGGTTTTAAGTCCACAGCCTTTGTTTGATGCGATCAAAAAGATCAAAGGACGCCGCAAAGCCCACGTGATCTACACAAGTCCCGCAGGGGTGCCTTTAACTCAGCCCCAAGCAAAACGCTTGACGCAACACAAAAATTTAATTATTATATGCGGCCACTATGAAGGCATCGATGAGCGGGTTAGAATCAAGCTCGTAGACGCTGAAGTTTCGATTGGTGATTATGTTTTAACTGGCGGTGAAATTCCTGCCATGGTTATCGTCGATGCGGTGGCACGATTGGTCCCAAATGTGGTGGGAAAACAGGCATCATTGCTGAATGAATCATTTGAAGATAATTTGCTCGAAGGCCCTCAATATACGAGGCCAGCAGATTTTCATGGTTTAAAAGTTCCTGATGTGTTATTATCGGGCAATCATGAAGCCATTGTGAAGTGGCGTAAAGAGCAATCAATTCTTAAAACTAAAAAAGTTCGTCCAGATTTATTAGTGAAATAAACGGAGGTTGTATATGGTAGCGTCAAATTTAGAAAAAACAGTTTCATTTGAAAAAGGTCAGATTCGCGCCGATCTTCCAAAAGTTAGCGTCGGAGATACCATCAAGATGCGCATTAAAGTAAAAGAAGCTGATAAAATGCGTATTCACCCATTTGAAGGTACGGTCATCAAAAAAGGCGGCCAAGGTATTTCAGCATCATTTACCGTGCGTAAGATTTCGTTCGGTGAAGGCGTTGAAAGAACTTTCCCCATCAATTCTCCTGTTATTGATAAAATTGAAATTATCAGCAAGGGTTTGATCAAACGCGCGAAATTATATTATTTACGTGATCGTTTAGGGAAAAGTGCTCGTGTCCAAGTCGACCAAGCCAAGTAATTCTAAAGTTTTCACAGATTATGAAACGCAAGCCAAGCAACACGGCTTGCGTTTCGTTTTTGGTATCGATGAAGCAGGGCGAGGCCCATTGGCAGGTCCCGTTGTTGCAGCCGCCGTTAGTTTGATTTCAGAAGATTTTGATGTGCGCATCGATGACTCAAAAAAACTTAGCGAAGCACAGCGCACAAAAGCCTTTGATGCCATTTTTAAGAATGCCTTTGTTGGCATAGGCATTGTTTCAGAAACCGCCATAGATGAATTAAACATTCTAAATGCCTCATTCCACGCCATGGAAATCGCTGTAAAACAGCTATACCGTTATTTGCCCGAAGAAGAAAAAAATCACCCAGAATTTAACAGTCGCGTTTTGTTGTTAGTCGATGGCAACATGTTCAAATCCCAATTACCATTCCGTCATCAAACCCTTGTAGGGGGAGATGCCAAATGCTTATCCATCGCCTGCGCCTCGATTGTCGCTAAAGTTTACCGCGACCGCATGATGGTCAAATACGACCAGATCTACCCGCAATATGGTTTTGGCAAACACAAAGGATATCCCACCGCAGCTCATCGCAAAGCCATCCAAGAGCATGGCATTTGCCACATTCATCGTAAGTCTTTTTGCCCATAAGAATCATTTTATAAATTTGCTGATATATAGATAATATGTTATCTTTTGTCCATGTTTATTAAGATTATTGCTATAGCTTTAAGTGTTTCATTACTCCCATTTACTCCTGTAAAGGCAGTTGAAATTGTGTTGCCAAAGCCGGGAGCCATGTTGGCTTTGACGCCTTCTTTTAGCCCAGCTGTATTAAAGGGTATCAAAGTACATGTGAACGATCCTTTAAGATTGGAGTTTATAGTTGCCCAAGGAAACGATGATAATCTTGCCCAAGAAGAATCTTCAAAACTTGTAAAATATTTTTTAGCTTCTCTTGCCACACCAGAAAAAGATATGTGGGTTAATTTAAGCCCATATGAAAAAGATCGTATTGTGCCAAATAGTTTTGGTCAAACCGAAATGGGACGTGATCTTTTAGCCCAAGATTATATTCTCAAACAAATAACGGCGTCGTTGGTTTATCCTGAGAATGAAATAGGTAAAGAATTCTGGCGTCGTGTTTATCAAGAAGCTTCAAGAAAATCAGTCGACATTTCCATACCAATAAATACATTCAATAAAGTTTGGATCATGCCAGATAAAGCAGTAATTCAAGAAAATGTAAAGACAGGAACGGCCTATATTAAGGAAGCAACCTTAAAAGTGATGTTGGAGGTAGATTATTTATCCACTAAGAAACATGTTGCGGCATCAACTGATTCAGCAACTGAGATCGTAAGGCAGATGGTGATTCCTCAATTGACTAAGGAAGTCAATGAAGGCGCCCATTTTGCAGGCCTTCGTCAAATGTATCATGCGTTTGTATTGGCGGCATGGTATAAGAGAAAAATACAAAACAGTGTTTTATCTGGTGTTTATGTCGATCAGAATAAGACCCAAGGCGTAACTATTTCTAATCCTTTTGCCAAACAAGAAATTTATGAGCAATATTTGCAGGCTTTCAAGAAGGGGGTTTTCAATTATATTAAAGAAGAAAGCGATCCTGTCACGCATCAATTGATACCAAAGAAATATTTTTCAGGCGGGTTAACTCTAAATATTTCACAGCGTTTGGAAATTAATAAGGCCATGACTGCTGCTGAAGCTGTAGGCATTATTAAACAAGGTTTAAAGTTGTTAACCATTTCAGTTGCCCTGACGGGTGCTTTTACGAAGCCTGCTCTTGCTCAAGTAGAGGTAGAGGATCGGCCAGTTTTTGCAAGCAGCAAAGATGAACGTGATTATGAGTTAGTGATGCGTTTGCAAGAACGTGGATTAAATGGAGAGCTGGCTGCCATTAAACGATTAGAGGTGTTATATAGGGATAATAATATTAGTTTTGCCTTAAAAGCTTTGGGCAAGATTGCATTCTCAGGCGATGCTCAGAATTCGAAGTCAGCACTAGAGCTTTTTCTAAAATCATCTTTAAGCTCATTGAAAGATTTTGAAACCCTTCGATCTGCTATCCAATTAGCTCACCCTGAATCAAAAGATGCGTTAATTAAGTTTGTGGAAAGTGGTAATTTAGATGCGTCATTTTATTTGCTGCGGACCAGTCTTACAGGTGATGTTAAAACAAAAGCTATGCAAAATATTTTAGCTTTTTTAAAGCGACCAGATCGTTTTACTTCTGAAACGCAATGGACAACTCTAAGAATAGTTTTATTGGAAGAATTTGGACGAGATAAATCAAATGCACTGATAAAAGAAATTTTACAAGAATTGGCATATCTAGGCACAGCTTCTGTTTCGTCTCAAGTTATTGAGAGTGGTTTGGTAGAGTTAGATTCTAAAAGGTTGGTTGATAGTGCGAAACGTATGGGGTCCGGGGATATTTCGCTAATGAAATATTACCAACATTTTCCAAGTAAAGAATTGTTAAGGAGCATCATTCGGTTTTTATTTGAAGCAGATAGGCAAACATTGAATCTTAGGGGCATATTAGCTGATTATAACATCACAAAAGAAATTTTAGAATCGCCTGAATTTAAGGATCGAGAGCCTCCTGAAGGAAATGGCTTTCATAGAGATTCTATATTGATTTTAGCGGCAGCGGGTCATAGAAAATCTCATGAGTTGGCAGAACAGCATTACTCGGCAGGACTCGTAAAATACATTTATGATCGGTTATATTTAACTGCTTTAAAAGGAGAATTAGATTCCGTTAGTAAATTAGAAGAGATGGCCCAAGATGATGACAATGCTGCCATTGAGATAATCTATAACATATCACGCAATAAGAGTGCTTCTGACTTGATTAAACAAAGATTTAAAAGCTATATTGAGGACAACGTTGACCTTTTTAAAGATTTATTTGATAAAGGAACTTGGCAAGAATTTGGCAAAGATCCCAAACATAAAGCGATTGTTGATGGGTTATATGAAGATGTGAAAACTGATCCCAAGGTGCTTGTCATTTTATATTGGCTTGGACTTTTAACAAAAGAGCATATCGCGTACCATCCTTTCTCTCAAGATGTTATTGATGCATTGGGTTCAAGATTAATAGATGGATTAGAATTATATTTTTCTTACGATGAGAACCCAAACGAGCTTTTTAGGATTCTAGCTAAAAAATGGGGTGGGTATGTTGTAAGTAATTTAATGCAACCCTTTAGAAATGTCGATAAATTGGAATTAAAAAAGGTATTTTTAAAGAGTTTGTCGCGTATGAATATTCTAGAGGCTATGGGTTATTTAAAGGATGATAAAGAGAAGCTTCAGTTGATCGTATATGCTTTGCAAGAAAACATTCCTGAAGCTTGGGGCATTCTTAAAGAATATGTTCAACATAATCATAATAGGGCGGAGTATTTATATGGGATGTATGTTTCAGGTTTTATATCTTTTGGAGATGAAGAGAATAAATTTGTAAGGGGCAATATTCAAATCAAAGATATATTGGCAAATGTGGATATGTCGACATTCAAAACAAAGGATTTCTTTCAAGGATTAGATCCAGAAATATCGCAGTTTATTCGTATTGGAAATCTAAGCATTCTTGATGTGGCATTAAAGCTGGCAATCACAAGACCTAGGGTGGCTGAGGATTTACAGCAAATGTCAGATGATTTTCCTAAAAATTTAAGAGATTATATCAAGGATATGAAAGATATTTCTCCGTACAAAAAGAGTGAAAGTTTAATGCGTATGTTTGTTCTGCTTGGGAACAAACCGGCTATTAGTGAGCTCTTAAAAGGTTTTCGAGTTGAAGAACCTTCGCTAATTAATACTGTTTATTTGGAATCATATAATGATCCACGTATTCAAGCGTTCAAGAATTTATCAAGGACAACTTTGGCTGAGGTAAGAGCTCAAAATATCAGTGCCTTTAAAGAGGGCATTAGAAATATGAGTCCAAAGGAAGGTAATGAGTATATGCTGAAGCTGTATTTAAGTGCGCTTTATGATATTCAGGATCAATTCAACTTATTGGATTTTGAAATATTTAAAGAAATTGCGGTGAAAATGATTGCTAGGATCTCTTTGTCGGTAACGTTGAATAATGCGAATTCTGGTTTTGAGTTTGGTTTTAACTTGTTGTTGCGTTTAAATAGCATTGATGAGCTGCTGTTTGTTTTGCATCACGAGCTTGCCCATAATGTTTTAGATGCAAAATTGTTAGATAGGAAAATCGATCGTTTTAAGCTTGATCAAAAGAAAAAAGTTCAAGTTGGTTCAATTCATGAGTATTTTTCTGACATTGTTGCATATGCGGCTAGTCAGGACGACAAGAAAGTGGCAAGGTTATTTGATGATAATTTCTTGTGTGATTATTGTAGGGCTGTGAACTTTTCAGATTTTAAACTTTTGCAAGAAGAAGTTCATGTTATCCCACGTACTTCATTAGCTTTATTTCGTTTCAAGGCAAAAGCAAAAGGTATTGATACGGCAAAATTCTTTGCTGAGTTATTTAAAAACCATCGTGAGAAAATTCTAAACTACTCGGGTGATTACACTAATTTCAATGATTATTTTATATACACTCTGGCTCTTCAATTAGGGGTTACATACACATATGATCCAAGCATAAATTTATCCGAGAACTTGGACAGGTTGTTAGATTTGCCAGTTCCCAATAAAGCCATGGCGGCTATTGATGGGGGGATTGACTTTAATACAGAGAATCTGAACTTAGTAAATCCTTCAGCAGGCGCTCAAATACATTTCAATGTGTCTGCTGATTTGCTTAAACAGTACAATAATGTTGCAGGTTTTATACCTACCATTAAGGCTGTGCAGCCACTAGTAGATCTTAATTCTTTTCTGAACTTATAAATGGGGTATGAGCTAACTTTTCTATTGCAAATATAGATTTGATTGGTATACTATTGCTTCACTTAACGGCCACAGACTTTATGGCATGAGGTAAAGTCCGTCTGTGGTTAAACTAAAAAGTCGCGCCTTTACCTGAATGCAAGATAAACCGCCGGCGTGAACAAGAATAAGGAGTAGTTAGAAATGGATAATGAATTAATCAAGAAGTTGTTGGAAGCAGGGGTGCACTTCGGGCATCAAAGTCGTCGTTGGAATCCTAAAATGAAACGTTTTATTTTCGGTGAACGCGGCGGGATTTACATCATCGATTTACAAAAAACTGAAGAACGTTTGAATACTGCCAGAGATTTTATCCGCGACATTGCAGCTAAGGGCGGTAAAATCCTTTTCGTTGGAACCAAAAAACAAGCCCAAGATGTTATCGAAGAAGAAGCCAAACGATGCGAAATGTACTATGTTAAGTATCGTTGGATGGGTGGTTTATTGACCAACTTAGAAACTGTTAAGAAATCTGTTAAGAAGTTAGTTGATATTGAGAAGATGGAAAGCAACGGTACAATCAACCGTTTGACCAAAAAAGAAGCTTCTCTATTAATGAAAGAAAAAGAACGTTTATTACGTGACTTGGGTGGTATCCGTGAGATGCCTGTTGTTCCTCAAGCCATGATCGTCGTTGACACCAAAAAAGAAGAAATTGCAGTTGCAGAAGCCAACCGTTTAGGTATCCCTGTGGTTGGTTTGATCGATACCAATTCTGATCCAGATAAAATTGGTTACCCCATCCCAGGTAATGATGATGCGGTTAAATCAATCAAGTTCATCACCTCATTACTCGTTGATAGTATTTTAGATGGTCGTCGTGAGTTTGTCGCTGGTAAAAAAGCCCAAGTGGTAACCCAAGCTCAAGAAGTGACTGTTTAACATAAAGATTTAAATAGGAGATTCATATGATGGCAACCTCAGCAGAAGATATTAAAAAATTACGCGAAGAAACATCTTGCGGGATCATTGATTGTAAAAAAGCATTAGACCAAGCTCAAGGTGATTTTGCCAAAGCAAAAGATCTCTTGCGCCAACGTGGTTTAGAAATGGCTGCGAAGAAGAGTGATCGCGTTGCCAAAGAAGGCCGCGTGGAAAGCTATATTCATAACGGTAATAAGATTGGTGTTGTCGTCGAAGTTAATTGCGAAACCGATTTCGTTGCTCGCAGCGAAGATTTCATCAAGTTTTGCAAAGACGTTGCCATGCACATTGCCGCGATGAATCCTGAAAATGTTGAAGGTTTACTCGCACAACCATATGTCCGTGATGCAAGCAAAACCATCAAGGATTTATTAAATGAATTAGTGTCCAAGATTGGTGAAAACACCATGATCGGACGTTTCACACGTTATAAAGTTGGCGAATAAACGTTAAGGAGTTTTTTTGAATAAAAAACCCGTCTATAAACGCATCTTATTGAAGTTAAGCGGTGAAGCATTGCTTGGCCGTTTGCAGCATGGCATTGACGCTGAGATGTGCGCATCTTTAGCAACGCAGGTCAAAGAAATCCATGATGCGGGTGTAGAAGTTGCGATTGTCGTGGGTGGTGGTAATATCTTTCGCGGGCAAGTTGAAAGCGCCCGATTTGGTTTAGATCGTTCTGTGGCAGATTATATGGGTATGTTGGCAACCGTTATGAATGGGTTGGCTTTGCAAAATGCTTTGGAACAAACAGGCATTCAAACCCGCGTCATGACCGCGATTCAAATGCATGCGGTTGCAGAACCATACATTTTGCGTCGCGCCATCCGTCACTTAGAAAAACGTCGCGTTATCATTTTCGTAGCAGGTACAGGTAACCCGTATTTTACAACAGATACAGCGGCCGCATTACGTGCGACGGAAATCAAGTGCGATGTGATCATGAAGGCGACCAAGGTTGACGGTGTTTATTCTGCAGATCCTAAGAAAGATAAGAGCGCTAAGCGATTTGAAAGTTTGAAGTTCATTGATGTATTAAAGAAGAATTTAAAAGTGATGGATGCGACAGCGATTAGCATGTGCATGGATAATTCGATCCCCATCATTGTGTTTGATTTGTTGCAAAAAGGTAATATTAAACGCGCAGTATATGGCGAAAAAATAGGGACCATCGTTCGTTAATCGTACGGAGGTGCATATGACAGCTAAAGAAATTTTAAAAGACGTTGAATCAAAAATGAAAAAGGCCATGGAAACCATGTTGCGTGAGTTTTCAGAAGTTAGAACTGGCCGTGCACAGCCTGCATTGATCGACGATATGCACATCGATTACTACGGGACATCAACGCCTATTAAGCAAATTGCGCAAGTATCATCGCCAGACCCACGTCAAATCATCATTCAACCGTGGGATGCAAATGCGATCAAAGATATTGAGGCTGCCATCCAGAATTCAAAGTTGGGGATTAACCCAAACAATGATGGCAAAGTTATCCGTTTGGTGTTTCCACCACTGTCTGCAGAACGCCGTGAAGAATTTATCAAAGTGTGCAAAGACATGGCCGAACGTGGCCGCGTGACCATGCGTTCCATCCGTCGTGATGCGAATGACAAAGCCAAGAAGATGCAAGGCGAGGGTCATGTGAGCGAAGATGAAAAATTTAAGACAGAAGAAGAAGTGCAAAAGATGACAGATCGTTTCATCAAAGAAATTGATGTTGTCCTCGAAAAGAAAAGTAAAGAATTACGCGAAGTATAAGCTGCTCTTTGTTTAATCAAAATTTGTTGACCCACTAGCTCACCCGGTAGAGCACAACTCTTTTAAAGTTGGGGTACCGCGTTCGAGTCGCGGGTGGGTCACTTTTTTCTTTTGCTAGTTTGCATGGCTTTTGGGCGGGTGGCGGAATGGTAGACGCGCATGCCTTAGGAGCATGTGGGGCGACTCGTGGAGGTTCAAGTCCTCTCCCGCCCACCAGGCTTCGTCAAAAGGCTTTCGCGTTTGACTATGCCAGGCTGGTGGCAGATGAAAAAATAATTTGAGTTCTTTGAATAATTTTTAGTATAATATTTTTCTATGCGGCGGTAATTCAGTTGGTAGAATGCCACCTTGCCAAGGTGGATGCCATCGGTTCGACCCCGATCCGCCGCTCCATTAAATTTTCCCCTTGGAGGATTCATGAAAATCACAGAGTTTTTGTGTAAGACAGCCGTTGTTGGAGATTTGAACGCCACGACAAAACCAGAAGTCATTGCTGAAATGGTTGGTTTACTTGTTGAAGGCGGGGCGATTGATAAAAAACACAAAAATAAAGTGATTGACGTTTTGATGGCGCGTGAAGCGTTAGGTTCAACAGCCATCGGACAGGGGATAGCTATTCCTCATGGGAAATCTGATGCAACCGATAAGTTGGTTGCAGCTTTGGCCATTAGCAAGCATGGCGTTGCATTTGATTCCTTAGACGGTGAACCTGCCAATATTTTTTTCTTGCTCGTTGCACCTGTTGATTCTGCTGGTCCACATTTAAAAGCTCTTGCCCGTGTTTCACGATTACTTAAAGATAAGTTTTTCCGCGATAGTTTAAAGAATTCAAAAACAAGCAAAGATATTCTTGAATTAGTGTCCCGCGAAGATTCGCGGATTGGTTAAGTTTTTCCTTTGCCATCATGCCAAAAAATAACCTTTCAAAATGGCTTTATCCCGGGATGCGGGTTAAACGCTGGATGTTTGCCTCCCTATTTGGTGTTCTCGTCGTTGGTTTTGGTTCCATTTTTGCTGTAAGTCAATATGCGTTTGTAAGTCATTTAGGCATTGTGATCATTGTCTGTGGCATTGTGTTCATTGTACTCGGCATGGGTAAGATGACCATTTCCTTAATCACGTTATTCCTACCCCAACGTGAGCGTGACATTGTTAATATTTTATTCCAACGTCGATACTTAGAGCGAGGCCCAAGGATTGTGGCCATCGGCGGTGGGCATGGCTTATCACATTTATTACTAGGTTTAAAAGAGTACACATCAAATCTAACAGCCATCGTGACGGTTGCAGACAGCGGCGGGTCTTCAGGGCGTTTGCGTGAAGAATTTAATATCGTAGCCCCAGGTGATATTCGCAATTGTTTGGTAGCTTTGGCAGACGCGCCTGCGTTGATGGGCCAGTTGTTTCAATATCGTTTCTCTGAAGGTGAGGGGTTAAAAGGACATAATTTTGGAAATTTGTTTTTAACCGCGATGGTCAAGTTAACCGGTGGAGATTTTCAAAAAGCGGTCGAAGAATCTAGTAAAGTTTTAGCTATCCGCGGTAAAGTTATTCCCTCGACAATACATAATGTTCAATTGGTTGCGGAATATATGGATGGTTCTATCCTAGAGGGAGAAGCACGTATTCCGGATAAGAACATGCCCATCAAAAGATTATATTTAAAACCAGATGATGCAAAGCCAACCCCAGAAGCGTTATCGGCCATTGCCGATGCAGATATTGTGGTCATTGGCCCAGGCAGTTTATACACGAGCATTTTATCTAATTTAATCATTTCGGGAATGACCGATGCTATTGTAAAATCAAATGCGTATAAGATTTATGTTTGCAATGCCATGACCCAGCAAGGTGAGACGGGGGATTTCTCAGCAGGAGAACATGTGCGCGCTATCGTCGAGCAAACAGATCCCAAAGTTTTTGATGCCTGCATTGTTAACAATGCGGTTGTCCCAGAGAATGCATTGGCAAGATATAGAGATCAAGGTTCTTATCCTGTTGCGCCAGATGTGGAGCGCATTAAAGCCATGGGGTATGCTGTTGTGGCAACCGATTTATTAAGTGTGGCTGATTATGTGCGCCATGATTCTAAAAAGCTAACTCAAGCGTTGATCAAGTTGATTGAGACGCAACATGTGGTTAAAAGGTAATTATGCCGATTATAGAAAAGAAAGTGCTTGTCGCAAATAAAAAAGGTTTACACGCAAGACCTGCGGCCATGTTTGTTCAAATGGTCACTAAGTTTGATGTTCAAGTCACCGTTACCAAGAATGGTGAAAAAGTTAATGGGAAGTCTATTATGGGGTTGTTGACCCTAGGGGCTATCTATAATACACCGCTTACGTTAACGGTTGAAGGTAATGATGCCGATGCAGCCATGAAGGCATTTGAAGTCTTTTTTAGTAAACAGGAAGAAGAACTTTTACCATGAGTGAACTTGTCCTTAAAGGAATCCCAGCAGCCAGCGGCATTGCTTATGGCCCTGCCTTTATTTTGGACAGCCAAGAGTTCATTGTTCCCAAGCGTATCATTTCAGAAGATGAAGTAGAATCTGAGATTGCTCGATTTCAAGAAGCTTTAGATCAAACCCGCCGAGAAATCATTGATATTAAAAACCGCATTGAAAAAGATATGGGCGCGGCCCATGCAAAAATCTTTGAAGCACATCTGATGGTTTTAGACGATCCCATGCTTTATGATCAAGTTGCCGCCTCTGTTCGTGATGATAAAGAAAGCGCTGATTATGTTTTTGCTAAAGTTATCAAAGCTTACACACAGGCTTTGTCTAAGGTGCAGGATGAATACTTGCGCGATCGTGCGACGGATATCAATGATATCGCCAAGCGTGTCCTTAAGCATTTGATGGAAGAAAGCCGTTGGCATGATTTTGAAAACTTCCAAGGTGAATTAGCTGTCGTAGCGCATGACTTGTCTCCGTCGGATGCGGTGAGCATGTACAATAAAAAAATCATCGCCTTTGTAACTGACATTGGTGGCCGCACATCGCACACAGCGATTATTGCAAAGTCTTTAGGTGTTCCAGCGGTGGTGGGATTAAAAGATGCGACTTTACGTATTAGCAACGGGGATACCGTCATCATTGACGGGAAAAAAGGCTTGGTCATTGTTAATCCAAATCCTTCAACCAAAGAGCTATATGCGAAAGAACAAATCAAGATTGTTGCTGGTTTAGAAAAACTCGATGATTTCAGAGATTTGCCAGCTCAAACATTAGATGGAAAAAAAGTGACGATGTTGGCTAATTTGGAATTAACCTCGGAATTGCCTTCGATGCGTAAGTACGGCGGGCAAGGGGTGGGGTTATACCGCACCGAATTTTTGTTCATGAACCGTTTAGATTTACCGTCCGAAGAAGAGCAATTTGAAGCCTATAAAAATGTGGCGCAAAGTTTATCGCCTTTGCCTGTCACGATCCGCACCCTAGATTTAGGGGGGGATAAATTTATTTCAAGCGTACATATTCCAAAAGACATGGCGCCGTTCTTAGGTGTTCGTGCGATCCGCTTTTGTTTAGAACGTCAGGATATTTTCAAAACACAACTGCGAGCTATTTTGCGTGCGTCGGTATTTGGACGTTTGCAAATGATGTATCCCATGATCTCAGGGGTGGGTGAATTACGCCAAGCCAATGCCGTCTTAGCCCAAGTTAAGGAAAGCTTAACACGCGAGCACATTGATTTTGATCCTGACATGAAAATTGGTGTGATGATTGAAGTGCCATCAGCGGTCATGACCGCGGATATGATTGCAAAAGAAGCAGATTTTTTTTCAATTGGCACCAATGACTTGATACAATATTCTCTAGCTGTTGATCGGGTCAATGAAAAAACTGCACTATTGTATGAGCCTGCACATCCTGCGATCTTACGGATGATTCAAAAGACCGTCGATGCTGGTCACAACGAAGGCATTAGTGTCAGTGTATGTGGTGAAATGGCCAGTGATTTAAGTTTGGCATTCTTACTTGTTGGATTAGGTGTGGATTCGCTGAGCATGTCACCCTCGAGTATCCCAGGGATAAAGAAAATGATACGTGGTTTGAAATTTTCTGACATCGCGCATGTGACCATGGAAGCTTTGAGTTTAAGCACAGGAGCCGAGGTGGAGGAATATGTCGGTGCGCAATTGCATCGACTTTACCCAAATTTATGAAAGCACTCATTTTAGCCGCAGGATATGGCACACGTTTAGCCGCCATTGCCAAAGATACACCAAAGCCATTGTTAGATGTTGCAGGTAAACCCTTGATCGATTATACCGTCGATAAATTAAAATCCGTTAAAGCGTTAGACGAAATTGTGGTGGTCACCAACAATAAGTTCTTTAATGTCTTTTGCAACTGGGCTAAAACGCATCCAGATTTTAAAGTGCGCATTGTTAATGACGGCACCAATGTTCCAGAAGAACGATTAGGTTCGGTGGGGGATATTAATTTTGTATGGAGCCAAGAGAAAGAAAAAGATGATTGGCTGATCATTGGTGGGGATAATATCTTCATCGAAGATTTAAATAATTTTATGACCATGGCCCGTCAGAAAGACCCTGCGATCACGATTGGTTTGTATGATATTAAGGATATCAAAGGCGCATCTAAGTTTGGTGTGGCGGCCATCGATGCTCAAGATAAGGTGACATCCTTTGAGGAGAAACCAGCAAATCCAAAATCAAGCCTGATTGTCATGTGCCTATATTATTTCCCTAAATCAACCTTAGGTTTTATTGAAGAATATAAAGCTGTGTCCAAGGCATTGGATGCGGCTGGAAGTTATATTGCTTGGGCTTCAGAAAAGAAAAATGTTTATGGTTTTCAATTCGGTGGAAAATGGTATGATATCGGAAGTATTGAATCTCTCCAAGAGGCTCAAGAGTTCTTTTCCGCCAAAGGCGGATCAGCCGAAGGCTGAAAGCATACAATAAAAAAATAAACCCAAATTGTTTTCATAGAAAGGTGGTTTTTTGTGAAAGGACGTTATTTATTTACTTCGGAATCTGTTGGTGCCGGACATCCTGACAAAGTTTGCGATAATATCTCAGATGGTGTTTTGGATACGGTTTTAAAGGATGATCCTAAAGGTCGCGTTGCTTGCGAAACATTTTGTACCGCAGGTTTGGTTATTGTCGGCGGGGAAATTACAACAACCACCTATGTTGATGTTCACAAGCTAGTACGCGAAGTCTTGCTTGATATTGGTTACAACCATCCTAAATATGGTTTTGATGCCAATACCTGTTCTATTTTAAATGCGATCAACAAGCAATCTCCCGATATTTCCCAAGGTGTTGATAAGGGTGGGGCTGGGGATCAAGGTATCATGTTTGGTTATGCCGTTGATGAAACCAAAGAACTTATGCCATTGCCGATCATGTTAGCGCATCAATTGGTGGCTCGTGTGACCGAAGTGCGTGAAAAGAAAATCTTGCCATATTTAGGCCCAGATTGTAAATCACAAGTCACCATCGAATATGAAGACGATACACCACTTCGCGTCGATGCAGTTGTTTTAGCATGTCAACATACCGAAGAAATCTTGGATAAAACAGGCAAGAAGATCACCGAAAAAGCCCGTCAAGATATTATCAAGCATATCGCTCATCCAATTGTTGGTAAATTGATGGATAAAAATACCAAGTTCTATGTTAATGAAACTGGTAAGTTCGTCGTCGGTGGACCACAATCAGATACAGGTGTTACAGGACGCAAGATCATCGTTGATACGTATGGCGGTGCGGTGCCTCATGGTGGTGGTGCTTTCTCTGGTAAAGATCCTACCAAGGTTGACCGTTCTGCTGCGTACATGGGCCGTTATGTAGCGAAGAATATCGTCGCTGCTGGGTTAGCTAAGAAGTGTTTATTGCAATTAGGTTATGCCATTGGCTTCCCACAACCAGTTTCCATCATGGTTGACACTTATGGTACCGGTAAAATCTCTGAACAACATTTGGTCGCTTTGGTGCGTAAGCATTTTGATTTGTCACCAAAGGGCATCATCGAAACATTAGATTTACGTAAACCTGTTTACCGCAAAACAGCTGCCTATGGTCATTTTGGTCGCCCAGGTTTCACATGGGAAAAGACAGATAAGGCCGCGGCATTAAAGAAGGATGCATAATATGGCAACAGCCACAATGAAGGAGCCTAAAAAAGCTATGGCTAAACAAGCAAAAGAATTTAACGATTTCAAAGTCAAAGACATTGCGTTGGCCGCATGGGGTCGTAAAGAGATCACCATCGCTGAAACGGAAATGCCTGGTTTAATGGCTTTGCGTAAAGAATATGGTTCCAAGCAACCACTTAAGGGTGCGCGTATCGCTGGATGTATTCACATGACCATCGAAACAGCCGTCTTAATTGAAACCTTGGTTGAATTAGGTGCGCAAGTTCGCTGGTCATCGTGTAATATTTTCTCAACCCAAGATCATGCTGCCGCCGCGATTGCTGCTGCGGGTATTCCTGTGTTTGCATGGAAGGGTGAAACGTTAGAAGAATATGATTGGTGTGTTGAACAAACCATCATCTGGCCTGACGGTAAAGGCCCTAATATGCTTTTAGATGACGGCGGGGATTTAACCATCATGTTGCATGGTAAATTTTCTAAGCTTCTTAAAGATGTTAAAGGTTTGTCCGAAGAAACAACGACGGGCGTACACCGTTTATATGAAATGGTGCAAAAAGGCACATTGAAAATGCCTGCCATCAACGTTAATGATTCTGTGACAAAATCAAAGTTCGATAATTTGTACGGTTGCCGTGAATCTTTGATCGACGGTATCAAACGCGCTACCGATCGCATGATCGCTGGAAAAGTTTGCGTCGTTGCTGGTTACGGTGATGTTGGTAAAGGTTGCGCCCAATCTTTCAAAGGTTTAGGCGGACGTATCATCATCACAGAAATCGATCCTATCTGTGCGCTTCAAGCATCCATGGAAGGTTATCAAGTTATGCCTATGGAAGAAGCTGCAAAGATTGGCGATATCTTTGTTACAGCGACGGGATGTATTGATATCATTACGGGTAAACATATGGATGCCATGAAGAGCGGCGCCATTGTCTGTAACATTGGTCACTTTGATTCTGAAATTGAAGTGGCATATTTGAATAATCGTAAGGACATCAAGAAAATTCAAATCAAACCACAAGTCGATGAATATGTTTATCCAAATGGCAAGAAGATCATCATTTTAGCCGAAGGCCGTTTGGTGAATTTGGGTTGCGCGATGGGACATCCATCATTTGTTATGAGCACCTCATTTACCAATCAAGTCTTAGCTCAAATTGAATTATGGCAAAATAGCCATAAATATGAAAATAAAGTGTATACATTACCAAAACACTTAGACGAAAAAGTTGCGCGCCTACATTTAGCTAAAGTTGGTGCCCGTATTGATACCTTAAGTGCTGCCCAAGCAAAATACTTAGGGTTAAAGGTTGAAGGTCCATTCAAACCAGATCATTATCGATATTAAAGAGTGATACTATGTCCGAAAAAATAAAGAAAATTGGTGTTTTAACCTCAGGTGGTGACGGCCCAGGCATGAATGCAGCGATCCGTGCGATTGTACGCTATTCATTGCATTACGGCATTGAAGTAGCAGGGATCATGCGGGGTTACCAAGGACTTTTAGAAGAGGACATAATTCCACTTAATCATCGCTCAGTTTCTAATATCATTAATCGTGGTGGTACCATCTTGAAGACTGCCCGTTCGAAAGAATTCTCGACGGATGAAGGTAAGCAAAAAGCCATCGCCAATGCCCGTAAGCATAATATTGATGGCTTAGTGGTTATCGGAGGGGATGGTTCTTATCAAGGGGCAAAACGTTTCTACGAATTAAGCGGGATCCCAACCATTGGTTTGCCAGGCACCATTGACAATGATTTACATGGTACTGATCAAACCATTGGTTGTGCGACCGCCATCAATACTGCGCTTGAATCCATCGATAAAATCCGCGACACCGCCCAAAGCATGGAGCGTGTTTTTGTCGTCGAGGTTATGGGAAATAAATCCGGTTATATTGCCATGCAAGTGGCCTTAGCCGCAGGCGCGGAAGATGTAATTATCCCTGAACGTAAATTTGATTATGAAGGCATGAATCAAGAAATTTTGACAGCTAGCAAAAGAGGTAAAATAAGTTATATCGTGTTAGTTGCTGAAGGGGCCGCCATGGCCTCTGTGGTTGCAGAAAGCATCACGCGTGCGACTGGCTTGGAATCTCGATATGTTGTTTTAGGTCACGTCCAACGCGGTGGAACCCCTAGCGGTCCTGACCGCATCTTATCCACACGTTTAGGCGCCGCTGCCGTTGACTTATTAATCAATGGTGTCTATGGCAAAGCCGTTGGTGTCTTGGAAGATGAAATCAACGTCATCGACCTAAAAGACGCCACCCGTCGCGCACATACGGACATGGACGAGCTCTACCAATTGCTCAAAATTCTTACCTAAAGTTAAGTTTTAAGGTTGCATTTTGCGACCATAAAGCATTGTTCATAAGCGGTTAATAAATTGGTAAACCTATACTCTATAGGGTACACTATATTTATGACGCCACATCGATGGTTTGCCAACATAATGCTTGTGGTATTTTTTCAGGCGATGGTTTTGCCTGTGCCTTTGACACATGCCCAAGAAGTCGTATTACCTGCCCCTGGTGTGATGGTTGATTTAAGCCCTAGTTTCGTTCCGCCACATTTAGCAGGAATTACCGTTTACCCTAATAGTCCGCTTAAATTTGATTTCATCATTCAACGTGGTGACACGCCATTATCTGACGAAGAAAAACAAGCAGAATACAAAAAGCTTATCAAATATTTCTTAGCATCGTTGGCTGTCCCTGATGATAATCAATGGGTTAACTTATCCCCATATGAAAAAGACCGCATTGTTGGTCCTGATTTTGCCAATACAAAAATGGGTAGAGATTTGCTGGCCCAAGACTACATTCTAAAACAAATAACTTCATCGCTCATTTACCCTGAGAAAGATTTAGGTAAAGGTTTTTGGGATAAGGTATATGCGCAAGCCTATAAACAATTTGGTAACACCAACATTCCCGTTAACACTTTTAATAAAGTATGGATTGTCCCAGACAGTGCCGTCATTTTTGAAAAAGGCAATAGTGCCTACGTTCTTAAGAATCATTTAAAAGTGATGCTTGAACAAGACTATGTCGCCACCGAACAAAATGCGGTGAGCGCGAATGGCAATAAAGTTGTGACCTTAAATGCGTCGACGTCCAACGTCATGCGCGATGTCATCATTCCCGTCTTAGAAAAAGAAGTTAATGAAGGTAAAAATTTTGCGAATTTACGACAAGTTTATAGCGGGATGTTGCTTGCCGCATGGTATAAGCGGGTACTTAAAGAATCATTCTTAGCAAAAGTGTACGCGGATAAATCAAAATTAAAAGGTATCGATCAAGACCCTAAAGCAAATCAGGAAATTTATGCACGATATCTTCAAGCGACCAAAAAAGGTGTGTATAACTTTATTAAAGAAGATGTAGATAAGTATACCCAACAAATTATTCCAAGAAAGTATTTCTCCGGTGGGGCTGAAGGGTATAAGGATTTTGGAAAGGTGCAGCGGATTAATGACCGAGCTCAAGCCTCTGCTAATCCTTCCTATAGACAAATACTAGAGGGCGTTAATGTTGATAATGTAGACATATTATTTGATGATATGTCTCTGCCTGTAGATAATCGATCTGCAAATGTTGTGGATGTTTTTTCAGGTAATGTCAGTACTTCTGTTAGAGGTGTAGATTTCCCTTTAAAAGTGGTTCCTGAATCTACTGAGCACATAGACATTTTTAGTGGTGCTGTTGAAAAATCGGTTGGACATGTACAAATTCCTTCGAATGTAATCCAAGACAAAGAACAACAGGATGCACGTTTAGCTAGGGAAATAAGAATGGATCCTTATTTTTCTGATTTGGATGATATGGGTAAGAATATGGGAATAAATATGCGACGTTTGTACAAATACGACGGGACAACAAATAAAAACACTGTTGATGAAATGATAGAAATCTTAGAACGTATTGTAGACGAAGTAGAATTTAAAGGGAGTAAAGATCAAATTGAAATATACCAAGAAGTTGATGAGTTAAGTTCTAAATTTGGAGAAGGTCGACAACAGAAGTATTTAGGTCTTAAGTTTAAGAAGTTTAGTGTGCATTTTAATACTGAAGCAAATTTAAAAGCATTAGGCGAAAAGACTAAGCTAATGTTACAAAAGATTATTATGGAGAGAGCAAAATCAAGGCTTGATTATGCGATGATTGGTATACAGGGTGCTACAACTCAAGCAGCTAATAACGTTGATGCAGACCAAGCCGCTAATCCCGTGGGTGGTATTGACCTTAATGCTTCTAAATTGAACATGCAAATTAAGCGGGATGGGAATGGGGTTGTTTTGCCTTTGGCTCAGCAGAATTGGGAAGGTATTGTTATTAATGGTTTGACGCCTGTGATCCTTGAAATTAAACCTGCGGTTGGTTTATCCATTCTAGATATACAAAATTAATTCATTGCAAAAAAAACTGGTGACAGCGCCCAATTAAATAAAGTACCAGGTGGTGTTGATCCTGCGATTATTTCTTGCAGGAGGGGAAAGTATATAATTATTTTTTACAGCAAGGAATCTTCGTTTTCTAGAAAATTTTGAGGTTACGAAGATTTCTTGAAATAAGATGATATTTCAGGTAATGTTGTTTTAAGTAGTATGTAGCATTAAATAAGAAGCCAATCTGCCGTAGTATACCTGCCGCTTCGATTCAACAATCCCTATTGGTAATGATTATTTGAGGAGGAGTATGACTAAGAAATTAGGAGTTCTTTCTGATATCCGTTTGCTTATTGAGTCAGCTAGGGCCAGGGTTGCTACAAACGTGAACGCTGAATTAACAATGCTTTATTGGAAGGTTGGAGAGCGTGTACGGCGAGAAATACTCCAAGATAAGCGTGCGGAATATGGACGGGAAACTATCGTGACGTTGTCGCAACAATTAGTTATGGATTATGGCAGTAGCTTTTCTAATAAGAATCTTCGTCGTATGATTCAGTTTGCTGAAGTATTCTGTGATGAAAAGATTGTCGTATCGCTAATACGACAATTGACTTGGACGCATTTTATTGCTTTGATTCCATTAAAAGACAAATTACAACGGGAGTTTTATAGTGAAATGTGCCGTATGGAGCGATGGAGTGTGAGTACGTTACGAAAGAAAATAGAAGGAATGTTGTATGAACGTACGGCGCTTTCTAAGAAATCAGATTCACTTATACAAATGGAACTAAAACAATTACGTAAGGAAGATAAATTAACGCCTGACTTGGTTTTTCGTGATCCATATTTTTTAGATTTCTTAAGCTTAAAAGGGGTTTATCAAGAAAAGGATCTTGAAGAAGCTATATTACGTGATTTGGAAGCATTTATCTTAGAACTTGGGGTTGGATTTTCATTTGTTGAACGTCAGAAGCGTTTGGTTATTGATGGGGATGATTTTTATTTAGATTTATTATTTTATCATCGCACATTGAAACGCCTTGTTGTCATTGAGCTGAAGTTGGAGAGATTCAAACCAGAACATAAGGGGCAAATGGAATTATATTTGCGTTGGCTTGATAAATATGAACGTAAGATTGGTGAAGAACGTCCGATTGGGCTTATTTTGTGTGCAGGAAAATCAGATGAAACAATAGAACTTTTGGAGCTTGGTAAAAGTGGCATTCGCGTGTCAGAGTACATCACAGATTTATTGCCAAAGAAGACTTTGGAAAAGAAATTTCATGAAGCAATAAGATTAGCACGTTTAAAGCTTGAGAATAAGGAATAGTAAATCAAGCAGGAAATCTTGCTAGACATTTTTGATTTTTTTGATATTATTACATCTTCATTTTAATCAATGTTAGGAGGCTTCACATGTCTCAAATGGTGACGGATATTGATCAAACAGTAAAGCAATTAGTTTTAACCGATAATATTAAAGAGAAGGAAACATTAGCGAAGGCGATTGCTGCTGAAGCTAAGGCTAAGGGTATTTATTTAGCATCCATCCACGACGTATATATGGCCCGCGGCAAAGGCCAAGGTAAAAACTTTACCGTACCTGCCATGAATTTAAGATCATTGACCTATTACTTGGCTAAGGCGATTTTTCGTGTTGCTAAACGTCAAAAGGCTGGGGCTTTCATTTTCGAAATTGCCAAGTCTGAAATGGGTTATACGGGCCAACCACCAATCGAATATGTTGGTGTTATCTTAGGCGCGGCGATCAAAGAAGGTTATGCTGGTCCTGTGTTCATCCAAGGCGATCATTGCCAAATCAAGGTGAGCGAATTTAAGAAAGATAAGAAGAAGGAAGTTTCTGCGTTAAAAGACATGATCGCAGATTGTATCGCGGCAGGCTTCTATAATATAGACGTTGATTCTTCAACAACCGTTGATTTAAGTAAACCAACCTTAACCGAACAACAACGCGATAACTTTGAAGTTGGCGCGGATATTTCGGCATTCATTCGTAAGATCCAACCAAAGGGCATTCAAGTTTCTATCGGTGGTGAAATAGGCGAAGTTGGCCACAAGAACAGCACCGTTGAAGAATTGGTTGCCTTCGTCGATGGGTATAATCAAGCCTTGCCAAAGGGCTTGGTTGGTTTAAGTAAAATTTCCGTTCAAACAGGCACATCCCACGGCGGCGTTGTTTTACCCGACGGCACCATGGCCAATGTCAGTGTTGATTTTGATACTTTAAAAGCGTTATCCAATGCTGCAGCTAAGAAATATGGCATGGGTGGGGCAGTACAACATGGGGCTTCCACATTACCAGATAATGCATTTGGTAAATTCCCAGATGTTGATACCATCGAAATCCATTTAGCGACCAATTTCCAAAATAAGACCTTAGACAGCAAATTGTTCCCGAAAGATTTGTACGCTAAGATGGTCGAATGGACCAAGGCTAATTGCTTGAGCGAACGCAAAGCCACTGACACTGACGAGCAATATGTGTATAAAGCTCGTAAGCGTGCTTTAGGTCAATTTAAAAAAGAAATCATGAACTTGCCAGAATCTGTCAAAGATGGCATTTCTGCAGAATTAGAACAAAACTTTGAATTTTTATTCAAGCAACTCAACGTCAATGACACCAAGGATTTTGTGACATCGATTGTAAAGCCTGTTGATGTGACCATTGGTTTGCGTGAAACACAAGCTCATTTAGACGGTGAAGGCGACGATTAATATAAAGGAAAATTAAAATGGCAAAAGTCTACTACGATAAAGATTGTAATATCAACGATATTAAAAATAAAGTGATCGCGGTTGTTGGCTACGGTATCCAAGGTCGCGGTCAAGCGCTTAATTTGCGTGATAGTGGTTTGAAGGTTATTATTGCTCAGCGTCCAGGTGGTCCTAATTATGAGATCGCTAAAAAAGATGGTTTCAAGCCCATGTCCGTCGAAGAAGCGACCAAGCAAGCGGATGTGATGATCATTTTGACCCAAGATCATTTGCAAGCTGAAATTTACAAGAAGTCAATCGCTCCATATTTGACCAAGGGCAAAGCATTAGCCTTTTCTCATGGGTTTAATATTCATTTTAAATTCATCGTCCCACCTAAAGATGTGGACGTTTTTATGATTGCGCCTAAGGGCCCAGGTGCCTTGGTGCGTCGTCAATATGAAGAAGGCAAAGGCGTTCCTTGCTTAGTTGCTGTTCATCAAAATGCAACCGGCAAAGCCTTAAAGATTGCTTTAGCTTATGCCAAGGGTGTTGGTGGTTCTCGTGCAGGGATTATCCAAACCACATTTAAAGAAGAAACAGAAACCGATTTGTTCGGTGAACAAGCTGTTTTGTGTGGTGGGGCAAGTGAATTGGTCAAGGCTGGTTTTGAAACCTTGGTTAAAGCCGGTTACCAACCAGAAATTGCATACTTTGAATGTATGCATGAATTGAAATTAATCGTCGATTTAATGTATGAAGAAGGTATTCAAGGCATGCGTCGACGCGTTTCTGATACGGCCGAATATGGCGATATGACTCGTGGTCCACGTGTTGTTAATGCACGCACCCGTGCAGAAATGCAAAAGATCTTAAAAGAAATCCAAACCGGCAAGTTTGCTCGTGAATGGATGGCTGCGAATGAAAATGGCCGTAAGGGCTTTCTTAAGATGCGCAAAGCAGGCGATTCCCACCTTATTGAAAAAGTGGGCGCTCGACTACGTGCGATGATGAGTTGGATGAGAAAGTAAAAACTATTTAAGCCAAAAGAAACGCATTCGTATATAATTTAAGGGCGGCTTCGATAGCCGCCCTTAGTATTTTTAGGAGCTTTATATGAAAAACGACAAAGTATATATTTTTGATACCACCTTGCGCGATGGTGAACAAGCGCCAGGCGCCACCATGACCCAGAAGGAGAAGTTGGAAATTGCCTTTGGTTTGGAGCGTTTGGGTGTTGATATCATTGAAGCAGGATTCCCGATTTCCTCAAAAGGGGATTTTGATTCTGTTTTGGAAGTTGCAAAGCATATCAAGAAATCCTATGTTTGCGGCTTGGCAAGATCTATAACCAAGGATATCGATGCGGTCATCGATGCGGTAAAACCTGCCAAACATAAACGCATCCATATTTTCTTGGCAACATCCAAGATCCATTTGGAACACAAATTCAAGAAAAGCCAAGACCAGATTTTAGACATGGCCATCGCGGCCGTGCGTTATGCTAGAAAACGCATGGATAATATTGAATTCTCGCCGGAAGATGCCTCAAGAACCGAGAAGGAATTTTTATACCGCGTCTTGGAAGCTGTTATCAAAGAGGGTGCAACCACCGTCAATATCCCAGATACCGTTGGATATTCAACGCCTGCGGAATATGGTGCGGTGATCAAAGGCATTTGCGATAATGTGCCAAACATCAATAAAGCGATCATCTCAACCCATTGCCATGATGATTTAGGTTTAGGGGTGGCAAATTCTTTGGCAGGGGTCTTAAATGGCGCTCGTCAAATTGAATGTACTATTAATGGCATTGGGGAGCGTGCAGGCAATGCGTCCATGGAAGAAATTGTCATGGCCATTAAAACCCGCGCGGATTATTTTAAATTAAACACACAAATTAAGACGGAAGAATTCTACCGCATGTCACGCATGGTCAGCAAAGCAACAGGCTTCTTAGTACCACCCAATAAAGCCATCGTTGGATCAAACGCTTTCCGTCACGAGTCAGGCATTCATCAAGACGGCATGTTAAAAGAACGCCGCACCTATGAAATCATGAACCCAGAAGATGTGGGTGTTCCCAAACATGAAGGTTTAGTGTTGGGTAAACATTCTGGCCGTCACGCGTTTTCCGACCGCTTAAAGCGTTTGGGTTTTAAATTAAACGAAAGCGGCATCGATGCGGCTTTTGTACAATTCAAAGACTTGGCTGATAAGAAGAAAGAAATTTACGACGAGGATTTGATTGCGATCGTTGAAGATAATGTCACCCAAAATAAAGAAACCATCCGTTTAAAAAATTTGGTTTACACCAGCGGCAGTCATGTGAAGCCAAGTGTTACGGTGACCTTGGATATTAAAGGAAAAACCGTTGTCAAAGAATCAACAGGTGATGGTCCGGTTGATGCATGTTATAAAGCCATTGCAACAGCCACCAAGATCAAGGCTTCTTTGTTGGATTACAGCATCCAGTCTGTGAGCCAAGGGGATGATGCCCAAGGAGAAGTTAGGGTTAAAATCAGCGTCGATGAAAAGACGGTGTTAGGGCGCGGGGCGAGCACAGACATCATTGAAGCCTCAGCCAAGGCCTATATTTATGCGATCAATAAAGCCTTGATGAATAAAGAGCGGATGAAGAAATAATGGTCTACGAACCTCCGAGCATATACGGCATTATCGGTAATCCTTTGACGCATAGCTTGTCGCCGCTCATGCACAATGCGGCATTTAAAGCGCTGGATGTTAATGCGGTTTATAAACTTTTTCCGTTAGAAGACGCTGAAGAGCTTAAATTGTTTATGGAAGATTTAAAGGAAGAGAATAATCCGATCTTTGGGCTCAATGTCACCGTCCCTTATAAAGAAGCGGTGATGCCCTATGTCGATACGGTTGATCCATTTGCCAAATTAGTCGGGGCTGTTAATACGTTGGCCATTACCAATGAGCGCAAGATCATTGGCCTTAATACTGACGGGCCTGGCTTTTTAAGTCATTTACAGGAATTAAAGTTTGATCCAGAAGGCAAACGCATTGCCATTTTAGGTGCCGGTGGCACAACGCGCGCCATTTTAACGGTGTTATGCATGATTCATCCTCGACCAGAGAGTATTAAGATTTTTAACCGCACGCCGGATAAAGCGGTGAGATTGGTCGAAGAATTGGGCACTCGCATGGATGCTAGTTTAATTGAGGTGGTTGGCAATACGGAAGATTTGAATATTGAAATTGCGGATTTGCTTATCAATACCACATCGGTTGGCTTAAAGGGAGAGACGTCGCTGTTGATCGATCCTCAAAGCATTCATCCTGATATGTTGGTTTACGATGTCATTTATAATCCCGCACAAACGTCATTGCTCAAAGCAGCGAAAGCTCAAGGTGCCACGGCTGCCAATGGCTTGGGGATGTTGTATTATCAAGGTGTCTTGGCATTCACGCATTGGGCGGGCATGGACATCGATCCAAAATATAAAAAAATCATGCGCCGCGCGCTCGAAGAAGGGTTAGATAAACAACTCCATGGTTGAAGCCATCATTTTTGTGTTTGGTGCTATTATCGGTAGTTTCCTTAATGTGTGCATTGTGCGCATGCCCCAAGAAAAATCCATTGCTTTCCCGTCGTCACATTGTGTTTCTTGTCAGCACCCAATTGCATGGTTTGACAATATCCCATTAATCAGCTGGATGGCCTTAGGCGGTAAATGCCGTCATTGCAAAGCCAAGATATCTTTTCGATATTGGTTTGTTGAATTGTTAACAGCCTGTGTCTTTGTTTGGTTTTACAAAAGTTTTGGCCTGCAGTTGGTTTTGTTGCCATATTTATTTATGGCCGGTTGTTTTATTGTTGCGACCATGGTTGATTTAAAGCATCGCATCATCCCCGATGAAATCAGCATCGGCGGCATGTTTGCGGGCATAGCCTTTAGCGCTTTGATCCCTACATTGCATATGAAGGAATTTAATAATGTTGCCTTGTCCGGTTTTATTGCAGGTTTGATTGTTTTGATATGTTTATTTCTCATCTTAATTTATCCAATATTCTGCAAACATTTGATTGAAGAAGAAGGATCGAATGATGACAGGGAAGTTAAGATCTTAGTGTTGTGTTCTTTGCTTGTCATTGCAGGGATTAATTTTTTTGCAGCGCAAATACCAGCGGTAATATTGCCCTATGCTTTAAGTTTGAGCTCAGCCTTGTCAGGTTTTATCATAGGCGGCGGCGTGATTTATGTGATGGGTTTGATGGGGGATATTATTTTCAAGAAAGAGAGCATGGGTGGTGGAGATGTCAAGCTCATGGCCTTGATTGGTGCATTTTTGGGATGGAAATTAGCGGTATTAACATTCTTTATCGCGCCATTCTTCGGTGCCATCGTCGGTATTATTGAGAAAGTTCGCACCAAAGACAGCACCATTGCCTACGGTCCATTTTTAGTTGCAGGGGCTTTGGTCAGTTTATTTTATGGCGACGCCATTATTAGTTGGATACTGCGAGGAGGTATTTATGGTTATTAGAACAACATTGATACTATTAGCTATTGTTGTGGGGTGTTTTAATCAAGCAGGGGCTACACCACCGTCAGGCATTAAGTTAACCTATGATGTAGAAAAACAAGTCCTGCATATTTCAGCAGCGCATCCATCTGAAAATATGGGGAAACATTATTTAAGACGCATTGTGATTTATAAAAACGATCAAGAGGCGGATGCACTTAATTTATCGCGACAAAAGATACCTGCCGGTTTAGAGGAAGATGTTAGTTTGGCGGCCCAAGGTGGGGATAAATTGTCGGTTGAAATTTTCTGTTATAAGGGCGGCTCAGGGAAGGGTGAGATGACGATACCAAAAGAGGAAACTGAGGAAAAAGAAGCAAAATGAGCGCTCTTAAAAAGAACATTGTGTTGGTTGGCATGATGGGTTCTGGAAAATCAATGATAGCCAAAGCCCTTGCAGAGCAGTTGAAGGTTAAATCTTACTCGACAGATGATCTCATTGTACAGAAAACCAAAATGAAGATCAGAGAGATCGTCGCTAAAAAAGGTTGGGATTACTTTCGTAAGGTGGAACACGCGATCGTTCGTCGCGTTGCCTCAAAAAAAGGTGTGGTCATCGATTGTGGCGGCGGCGTTGTCTTGAATCCTGAAAATTTGAATTTGTTGCGTCTTAATGGTACGATAATTTTTTTAAAAGCATCGCCAGCGGTGATTTATAAGCGGATTAAAAATGATCCAAATCGACCTCTGGTGCACCAAGCGGACAACCCCATGGCCGTGATTAAGATGCTCTATAAACAACGTTACCCCCTGTACAGCCAAGCTGACATTACCATAAACGCTTCACGTCCTTCCATTGCCGGCCCGGTTGCACGAATTCTTAAAGCGATATAAACATGACCCAACAAGAAGCTTTGCAAGTGCTTAATGCCATCCCAGGCTTAGGCGCGGTGCGCATTTTAGCGCTGATGAAACATTTTGGGGATTCCGTCGGTGTATTACAACAGTCATATGACGGTTTGATTGAAAGCAACATCGTGCCACGCAATGTTGTTGAAAACATTATTCATTTTTCTAAGGACAAGTTTTTATCAGTTGAATATAATCTAGGGCGTCAAAATGAAATTTCGATTGTCACCATCCTTGATGATGATTATCCAAAGATGTTACGGGAAGTCCCAGGGGCACCGGTTGTTCTTTATATAAAGGGTCAAAAAGCATTATTGCATAGCGCCTCGGTTGCGATGGTTGGCTCGCGGGCGTATTCATATTATGGAAAAGCTCAGGCCGGACGTTTTGCTGAAAGTTTCGCCCAAGCGGGTCTGGTGGTGGTCTCTGGCATGGCGCGCGGCATTGACACATTTGCCCATCAAGGTTGCTTAAAAGCGGGGGGTTCTACCGTTGCTGTCTTAGGATGCGGCTTGAATCATCTGTATCCTAAAGAAAATAAACAGTTACAAGAGGATATTGCAAGGCAGGGTGCTGTTGTTTCCGAAATGCCACTGGATACACCGCCCATCCCAGCCAATTTTCCCAGACGCAATCGCATCATCACGGGTTTAAGTTTGGCGACTGTGGTCATCGAGGCGGGTGAAAAAAGTGGGGCTTTGATCAGTGCAGGGTATGCGTTAGAGCAAGGGCGTGAGGTTTTTGTTTTGCCTGCCAATATTGATTACCAAACTGCAAAGGGGAGTAATCAATTATTAAAAGAAGGTGCGCAGGTGGCATTAACCCCAGCCGATGTGTTGGAAGTGTTTAAAGATCAACTTACACTTCATTTTCCTGAGATTACGCCAACGGATGCACCAAAGCAAAAATTAGATGAGCTCGAGGCTAAAGTATATAAAATCTTAACCACAGAGCCGATGCATGCAGACATGCTGGCAGAAAAAACAAATTTGCCAATTGGTCAAATCGCTCAAGTTGTGTTACATTTGCAGTTAAAAGAATTAGTTACGGAACTCCCAGGCAAATATTTTATAAAGGTATGATATGGCAAAATCTCTAGTAATCGTCGAGTCTCCTGCAAAAATTAAAACGATCAGCAAGATCTTAGGCACAAAATATAAAGTCACTGCATCCATGGGTCATTTGATTGATTTACCCAAATCAACTTTGGGTGTCGACATCGATCATGAATTCTTGCCGAAGTTTATTGTGGTTCGCGATAAATTCAAGACCATGACCAAGCTTAAAAAAGAAGCTAAGGAATGTGAACAAATCTTTATAGCAACTGACCCTGACCGTGAAGGTGAAGCCATTGGTTGGAATTTGATCGAGCATGTGGCCAAAGATAAAAAAGTCTTTCGTGTCGTATTCCACGAAATCACTAAAGACGCTGTTAAGAAAGCTTTTGAACACCCAAGAGAATTTGATCGTAAGAAAGTCGATGCCCAAAATGCCCGTCGCGTCTTAGACCGTATCGTGGGTTATCAAATCAGCCCTTTATTATGGAAGAAGGTAGGATCCCGCTTATCTGCAGGCCGTGTTCAGTCGGTTGCTTTACGTCTGATTGTCGAGCGTGAAGAAGCCATACGCACCTTTGTCCCGCAAGAATACTGGCAGATTGCTGTTGATTTGCAAAAGAAGGGGATTAAAGATGTTTTGACGGCTGCTTTAGAAAAGATCGACGGTAAGAAACCTGAACTTGTTAACGAATCACAGTCAAAAAATATTGTCGGCGAAATCAAACAACAAAAGTTTGAAATCACCGCGATTAATAAAAAAGAAGTCCGTCGCAATGCGCCAGCGCCATTTATCACGTCCACCTTACAACAAGAAGCGTTCGGTAAGCTAGGTTTTAATGCGTCGCGCACCATGATGATCGCCCAAGAATTATACGAAGGTATTGAAATTGGCGACGAAGAACCTGCGGGTTTGATCACCTACATGCGTACCGACTCATTTAATTTAGCAGCAGAGGCCATTGATAAAGTTCGCGAACATATTAAGAAAGAATATGGCCCTAAGTTCTTGCCAGAGACTCCTAACAAATTTAAATCCAAAAAAAGTGCGCAAGAAGCGCACGAAGCCATCCGTCCGACGGATATTATGCGTCGACCGGATCAATTAAAAGATTTCTTAACGGAAGATCAATTCCGTTTATATAATTTAATCTATAAACGTTTTATCAGTTGTCAAATGACACCGGCGGTATTCGAACAAACCAAGATTGAAATCACAGCTGGTCGTTTTCAATTTGGTGCCAATGGTTCTATTTTAGCCTTCGACGGATATCTGGCTGTGTATAAAGATAACGACGAGGAAGAAGTCTTGAAGTTAGATGCCTCGATGTATGCCAAGGGTGATCCATTGCAATTGGTAGAAGTAAAGCCGTCACAACATTTCACCAAGCCGCCTGCCCGATACTCGGAAGCTAGTTTGGTTAAGGCCTTAGAAGAACATGGTATTGGCCGACCATCCACCTATGCGTCGATCATCTCAACCTTAGTTGCCCGCAACTATGTGCTGCGTGACCGCGGGTATTTTACCGCTACCGAACTTGGGATTAAGATCTGTAATTTATTGATCGAATATTTTAAGATCGTCATGGACATTGGCTTTACCGCCAAAATGGAAGAAGAGCTTGATTCGATTGAAGATGGCACCTACGATTATGTCAAAGTTCTAACTGACTTTTGGGGGCCGTTTAAAGTGGAATTAGAATTTGCCAATGCCAATATTCAAAAGACTCATGACACAACCGGAAAACCATGTCCTAAATGTGGCGCGCCGTTGGCTGTTAAGTGGGGACGTCGTGGGCGCTTTATTAGTTGTACTAAATTTCCAGAATGTAAACATGCCGAGAGTTATGCTGTTGGCCATAAATGTCCTAGTGAAGGGTGTGATGGGGAATTGGTTGAACGCCGCTCAGGGCGTGGCGCAACATTTTATGGTTGCAATAAATTCCCAGAATGTAAATACATCGTCAATAAACTTCCTAAAAACGACGTGGTGCAACCCGTGGGCGCATGAACGCATACATAGTCAAATACCTGTCGTTTTTAGAAATTGAGAAGAATTACTCTCTACACACCATTTTAAATTACCGCCTTGATCTTGAAGAATTCGCCAAATTCGCCGGCGATGTTGCGGTCAGCTCAATCGAATATACAACCCTGCGTCGATTTTTAGCGCACATGCGCGAATTAAAATTAAAGCCGCGCAGTGTGGCCCGTAAATTATCAAGCCTGCGATCATTCTTTAAATACCTGCAACGCGAAAAAGTCATATCCAAGAATCCAGCGGCCTTGCTTGTGACCCCAAAGCTAGATAAGCCCTTGCCACATTTTTTAAGTGAAGCCGAAGCGGTGCAATTAATAGAAGCCCCAAAGAGTGATTTAAAAGCAGACCCTAGGGATAAGGCCATTTTTGAAGTGCTTTACTCGACGGGCATGCGTGTTTCAGAATTGGTGGGGTTGGATGTGGACGACGTAGATTTTATTAGCAACATCGCCCGTGTCATGGGTAAGGGCAAGAAAGAACGCATTGTGCCTATTGGCGATACTGCTTTAGAAACGTTAAAAAAATACATCGATACAAGGCCGCATCAATCAAAAGCCATGTTCCTTAATAAGAGCGGCACTCGATTAACCGATCGCAGTGTTCGCAACATCATCAATAAGTTCATCCTGAAAGAAGCCATGCGTCAACATGTCACCCCACACATGTTTCGCCACTCCTTTGCCACGCATCTTTTAAACAGGGGGGCTGATTTACGTTCTGTCCAAGAACTTTTAGGCCATGTCAACCTTTCCACCACTCAAATCTACACTCATTTGACCACAGATAAGCTAAAAAGCGTCTACGATAAAGCCCATCCAAGGGCCTAGGCCTCCAAAAGGGGGTCGCCTTGACAGTCTATATATAATATGGCATACTTTACCCAGAAAACGTTATGAAAAGCCCATTTGCCAAAATTGCCAATTTTACTGTTTTGCTTACATTTTTTGTGAGCACGCTTTCTATTTCTAAGCTTCAGGCTGGGGAAGTCGTTGTGCCCATTATGCCAAAGCCGGGGACCATGGTTAGTTTAAGTCCAATCTATAGCCCTGCGTTTTTAAATGGGGTTGTGATCCATGAAGACAATGCGCTTCAATTTGATTTCTTGATCCACAAGGGTGATGGCAATTTAGACCTTCCTCAAAAAAATGAAGAATACACCAAGCTCGTCAAATATTTCTTAGCATCCTTAACTATCCCTGACAGCGACCAATGGGTTAACCTTTCACCCTACGAACATGATCGCATCATCAAAGATAATTTCGGCAAAACAGAAATGGGCCGCGATTTATTAGCCCAAGATTATTTGCTCAAACAAATCACCTCGTCATTGATGTACCCTGAAAGCGGTTTAGGTAAAGAATTCTGGAACAAGGTTTACGAACGCGCCGCCCAAGAATTTGGTAACGTACAGGTTCCTGTTAACACCTTCAATAAAGTTTGGATTGTCCCAGATGAAGCGCTAGTCTACGAAAGCGGCAATACCGCCTACGTCGTTAAAAGCCATTTGAAAGTCATGTTGGAAGAAGATTATTTATCTTTAGAAAAACATTCTGCTGTAACCGAAGAGCCAAACAAGGTGCATGCGATCTCATCAAAAATGATCCGAGAAATCATCTTGCCTGCCCTAGAAAAAGAAGTCAACGAAGGCAAAAACTTCGCCCAATTACGCCAAATCTTCTCAGGCATGGTGCTAGCCACGTGGTATAAAAAAGCGTTAAAAGAATCCATGCTCGGCAAAATCTACGCCGACAAAGCTAAAGTTATCGGTGTCAATCAAGACCCAACCAACAACGAAAAAATCTACCAACAATACCTAGTCGCCTTCAAAAAAGGCGTCTACAACTACATCAAAGAAGACGTCGACAAATACACCAAACAAATCATCCCAAGAAAATATTTTTCAGGTGGGTTTGAGAAGAAGGATATCAAAGTTAAAACTACAACAGTTTCATCACAAGCCATGGCTTCAGTGGTTGATCCTCAAACAGATTTAGCAATGATCAGATTAGATGCTCCTGATGCGGCGATGGCTGGTGATGGGAATGCTAAAATTAATGGCGGAGATTATGCTTTTCGAAAAGTTGTATTCGAAGAGCTTTCTGATTTAGGAAAAGATTTTTATGGTGTTGCAGGTGATGTGATTGATGTTGAGGCTAGGGTGGTTGAAGAGGGGGCTAAGCCCAGTATTAATGAGCCTATTCTTGTTCAAAAACTTTTGGCATTAGAAGAGAAAGCAAATAAAAGCAAAGTCCCATTAAGCGTAAATGCTCAAAAAGCAATAGGTTTATACGGACAAATTCAAGCATTAGCTAAAACCAATTTGCCACCAAGCGATATTAAAGCGTTAAGTCCAGTTGCTAAAGAATTGAGTGCAAAGTTAGACGGAGAACCAAAGAAAATTTTAGATCGAGTTTTGAGAATTTTAGGTCTTGATTCGGCGATGAATGCAAATCTGACACCGTCAGATCGACTTTATAATGATTTGAAGATTTCCTATAAGGGCATAGAGGTTGGGAAGACTTTACCTTTGACTGATGAGACGTTGAAACGAATTATAGAAACGGTGAAACCACTGAGCCCTACTCAAAAAGGTATGTTGGCTGTAGAGATGATGCGGGTTTACGCCGGAAATGAACAGAAAATTATTTCCGCGCTAGGTTTAGATAAAGCGATGTTGGGTGATTTTTTTAAGAAATTTAAGGATCGATTGATATATGGTGGATTGGATGACACTCCTGAATTAGATACTGGCGATAAGATTGGCGATAAGAAGGGAGCTATAAATGAAGTGGCTAAAGCATATGGCTCTTCGTTTCCTTCGCAAGTTGAAGTAGCAAAGGTTATTAGATACGATCCAAAGATGCCAGTTTCACCTGAGTTAAATAAAACTTTTAAGGCTTTCGAGATGGTCGGAGGTCTAGAGTTTTGGCAAAAATTTGAAGATAGGATTAATAGGAAAGAATTACCTAATCCATTAATGATCGATGGTTTGGTTGGTCGGGAAGTAGATTTATTAGTAAAAGGTGCAGATGGTAAAGAAGAGATAATTACTCGTAAGATTTTAGGATATCAACCTAAGTCACTTAAAGAAGCTGATGGGTATATAATCAATGTTCAAGAAATAGTTTCAAAGAATGGTGAGATTGTTAGAAGGTCTGGGGAAATTGGAGCAGCAACGATTTTGCAGATTGTTGATAAGGGTGGAGCTATTAAAACCTCTACTATAAACAACTCCGTAAAGATATTAGTTGCTAAAACTCTTCTTGATCCCAACAATTCCGAAGGTGTTTGGGAAAAAGATGACCCAACGACCGGTGTCCTTCGATTAAAGCAAGGTGTGGATATTAAGAGTGTTATAAAACAATTGCCTCTAGAATCAAATAATTTAGATGCACTAAAAACTCTAATTGATGCAGTAGAACCTAAAATAATCTATGAGATAAAATTTGGGCAAGTTATTGATATATCTTCGTTAGGACCACAGCCTAAGATTGTAAACAGAAGTGCATCCAATAATGATGAACTACGATTGAATGATAAGGTTCTATTAACTTCAAATAGGACGGTGGCGCCACCTATAGCAACGCCAGATAAACCTTTATTAGATTATTTGCCGTTATTATCAAAAGGTTGGGATTATTCCATTAAATTTGTTGTAGATGGTCATGTTGAGAATGGACAAAAATATATGGGGCGAGAAGGGGATGTTTTTATTTTTGAGCCTATGCCTGGTATTCAAATGAGATATGCTTCTTCAAGAATTAAAGAAATTAAAGATGTTGATGGAAATCTTGTGTGGCCAGTAAGAGGTTTGGTTGATTCTAATAAGGCAATGATCTCTAAAGGAAAAGATTTTAACAAGGGTGGTATTGATTTGAATGGGGCTAATTTGAATTTTGAGATTAAGAGGGATGGGAAGGGTGTTCCTTTGCCTTTGCCTCAGCAGGATATGGAGTTGTTGAATAAGATTCAGGGGTTTGTGCCGACTATCATAGAGATTAAGCCGGTTACTACTTTGCCTATGTTCAGCCAATTGCACGAAAATTCTACGTCTCAAAATCTCGCCAGTGCGTCTTAATTGGTATATTTTATTTGAAAACTAAGCTAATGGGTGGTATCCTTGTTATAGAACAAGGAGGATGTTATGACCATTGGTGAATCAAAAATTACTACAAAAAGACAGATAACTTTGCCGCTAAAACTTGTCCAACGATTGAAATTGAATCCAGGTGATCCCGTGATTTTCGAGGAGAAGGATGGGCATATTGAAATCACCACGCGGACGAAGTTTACCATTCATGATTTTATCAAGAAATATCAGGGTAAGGTTAAGATCAAATTGACGGATGCAGAGCTTAAAAAAGCTAGAGAAGAAGTTTGGGGGAAAATGAGAGATTCATGAAAATCGCCATTGATACAAATATATTGATTAGATTAATTGTATTAGACGATGAAAGCTATGTGAAGAAAGCTTCTGATTTGATTCTGAGTCATGATTATAAAGAAATTCATGTTTGCTGTGGGGCAATGATTGAAGCGTATTATGTGTTAACAAAGCGGTATGGTTTAAGTGCAGACGAAGCTAGGAAAGCATTTATTGATCTCTTAGGCATTGAACAATTTAATTTTGAATATGAAGACTCAATTCGACTTGCTTTGGCAAAGAGTACCAAAGGTTTGAGTTTTTTTGATGCGTTGATTGGAGAGATTGGCGCGACAAAACATATAAAGACGTATACTTTTGATAAAGATTTAAAATCAGATAAAAATTTTGTTGTTCTGCGCTAAAACACCTCCTTTTTTATGGCTTGTTTACTGGTTTAATAGTACAATACGTCTGTGTTTATACTCTACGAACTAGTCTTTTTCCTCTATTGTATTACCTATGCGCCGTTCTTGAAATTGACTGGGCGTTGGCATGAGGGGTTTCGCCAGCGGTTGGGGCAATTTACGCCGGATGAAGCGGCGAAATTAGGGCGCACGCGCACCATTTGGATACATGCGGTGAGTGTCGGTGAAGTGGCGGCGGCAGCGCGTTTTATCGAGCAAATCCGTGATCAATGGCCTGGCATTGGGATTGTCTGCTCAGTGACGACCGTTACAGGTTATGAGTTTGCTCAAAAGAAACTCGGGCATGCGGTCACAGTTATATTCTCGCCGGTTGATTTTAGCTTGGTCACGGCTAAGATTGTCAACATGATCAAGCCCAAGGTTTATATTTCGATCGAGACCGAAATATGGCCTAATCTTTTCAAAGCATTAAACAAACAAAAAATTCCCATCGCTTTAGTCAATGGCCGTATTTCCGATAAATCTTTTGGACAATATCAATTAGTTAAGGGCATGCTTAAGAAAGTCTTGGGCTATGTCACCATCTTTGCCATGCAAAGTCAGCAAGATGCTGATCGCATTAAAATTTTGGGCGCACCGGCGGATCGCGTGTGGACGGTTGGTAATATTAAGTTTGATGATTTACCTAAGGTCGAAGATGCGCAAATCCATGTCTCAGGTTTTGCACCTAAGGGACCATTATGGATTGCAGGTAGCACACATCCCGGAGAAGAAAAGATTATCTTAGACGTCTTTAAAGCGGTCAAGGCCAGATATCCTGATTGGGAATTGGTCATTGCGCCACGCCATATCGAGCGCACCATGGAAGTGGCTGATTTAATTAAGAAGGCGGGTTTTAATTATTCTTTATTTTCTCAATCACGCATGAGCCGTTACGATCCCAATGCGGTGATTATTTTAGATACCATCGGTCATTTGCGTAGTTTATATTCCCATGCATCATTGGTGTTTGTGGGTAAGAGTTTGTGTGTGGGTGGTGGTCATAATGTGATCGAGCCGGCTTTCTTTTCAAAGCCCATCATTGTCGGCGAACGCATGGAAAATTTTCGTGATGTGGTCGGTTATTTTAAGAAAGCCCAAGCCATAGTCATGGTCAAAGACGCAGCCGAACTTGAAAAAGAGGTTGAGGCTTTAATGGGGGATGATAAGCGCCGCTATGAATTAGGTCGACGAGCAAGGGCGGTGATTGACGGCAATCAGGGGGCAGGCTACAAAATCCTGCAGTTAATCGCGCTATGTCTGTAAGTCGATATGTTTATAGATTGATGACCGATGATGCGCAAAGTTTTTTTGATCATGCCATTAAGTTTTTCTTATGGTTGATGAGTTTATTGTATGGGGCTGTGGCGAAACTTAGGCGCTATGCGTATAAGGCTAGGCTATTGCCGTCGTTTCGTAGTCCGAAACCTGTTATCAGTGTTGGAAATATTACTTTAGGCGGGGTTGGTAAGACACCGCTAGTGATTGCCATTGTGCAAGCTTTGCAAGCGCGCAATATACGTGCGGCCGTGTTGATCCGAGGGTTTATGCCCAAAGATGCCTTGTTTAGCGATGAGGCCTTGATGTTAAAAGAGTCGCTGCAGGGTGTGCCCATCATCACGGGGGCGAATCGCCGTCAAGCCATCGAAGATTGTTTAAAACATCACGCCGTCGATGTTTTTGTCTGTGACGATGCCTTTGGCCATTTGCAACTTCAGCGTGATCTAAATATCTTGGCCATCAACGCAAGCAATCCTTTTGGTAATGCACAGGTTATTCCTCGAGGGATATTGCGTGAGCCATTGTCAGCGCTTAAAGATGCAGATATGGTTGTCCTAACCAAAACCGATGCGCCACATGTCGATTTAGATGGTATACAGCAACGATTAAAAGCATTGATACCAAGTGTCATGGTTGCGGCCTCAGCGCACGTGCCCAAAGCATGTGTGGAAATATTTGATAAAGCGCATGTTGATCTAGAACATTTTAAAGGCATCTCCGTCGTCGGGTTTTGTGGATTAGGCGATACCAATGCTTTTAAACATAGTTTAAATACTGCAGGGTTTCATGTGATCAATGTTTTTGGTTTTATGGATCATCACGTGTATAGCGAAGCAGATATGATGATGGTGCGTAAATATGCCCTCGATCATCAGGTGCAAATGATTGTAACCTCGCATAAAGATGCGGTGAAGTTAGCTGGTTTTAAAAATATTTGGGATGGTTTTAAAGTGTATTATTTGAAAGTTGATCTGGAAATTACTCATGGCAAAAATTTCTTCCTTGAAAGAATCATGTCTGTTATCCGTCATTAAGGTGTCGGCGGCTATATTTCGTTCGCTTCCCTTTACCCTGTCCTTAGCGATTGCTCGCGTAATTGGAGGGATGTGGTTTTATATTTTGTCTAAGAAACGCCGCATCATTTATGGGAATTTAAAAGCAGTATTCTCAACGGTCAAAACGCCTCAAGAAATCATCCACCTGACACAAGATAATTTCAAATTTGTGACGCAAAGTTTTGTCGATTTGATGTGCCTGCCTAAAATTAAAAAGGAAGGTTATGACAAGTATGTGCAGTTTGAGGATCACGCCGTTGTCAAAGATGCCTTAGCCCAAAAAAAAGGTGTTATTTTCTTAGCCATTCATTCGGGCAATTGGGAGTTGGCAAGTCTCGTCGGTAGTTCGTTGGGGTATACCTATAATGTGGTTGCGAACGAACAATCAAAGACACCTAGGATCGATGATTTGCTTAATGTTTATCGTTCGATTGCAGGGGCAAAGATCATTGCGCCAGGGACAGGGGTGACGCGGGATATCATTCGCGCCTTACAAAATAATGAGATCGTTTCATTGGCTTTAGATCAAGGTGGTAAGGATGGAACGCCAGTTGAATTTCTTGGTAAGACAGCGTCAATGTCGACGGGAGCCTTGCGTTTAGGTTTAAAATATCAGACACCTGTTTGTCCCGTGTGGATTGTTCGTAATCCTGATGGTCGCCATACGTTGCGCGTTTTTAATCCGCTTGATTTAACTGGTTTGGAAGATACGCCAGCTGGATTAAAGCAGGCGCTTACCATGGCGGTAAAAGTTTTCGAGCCAAAGTTAAGGGAGCACCCGCAAGAATTCCTATGGTTTAATAAGCTATATAAATATTCTACGCAGAGTTATGTCTTAATCCTCGATGATGGCAAGACCGGTCACTTGCGTCAATCACAAGCCGCTGCAGCGGCTTTAACATCAGCACTAAAGAATCAAGGTAAGGCGGTAAGTGTTAAGTCCGTTCCCGTTGAGTTTCAAAATTCCCTCAAAGCAAAGTTATTTGCGTTATATACAGGCATACTATCGTTGACGGGTTTAGACGCCAATGAAGGCGAATTAGCATTCTTTTTGAAACCTGCGTCGTATACCGCGTTGCATAAAGAGCGAGGAGATTGGATCATTTCTTGCGGATCATCAACAGGTGGGATTAATTTCTTTTTAAAGCGTTGCTTTGATGTGAAATCGATTTGCATATTAAAAGCGGGTTTGGTTGATTGGCGGCATTTTGATTTGGTTGTGGCTCCTCAACATGATAAGAAGGATCAACGGGAGAGTCCTAAAGTTATTTATACCAAAGCCGCGTTGAATTTGATTAACCCGTCGTATTTAAAAGAGCAAGAAGAGCAATTGCTGCATCAATACTCGCATCTAAAGAATAATGTGCGTTTTAAGATAGGCGTCTTGATTGGTGGTAATACCAAGGGTGTTGAGTTTGACGAAGGACAAATGCGATTGCTAGTCAATAAGATTAAAGAAGCGGCAAGTCATTATAATGCAGATATTCTTATTACGACATCCAGAAGAACGCCTCCCGAGGTTGAAGCGGTGATTGCTAAGGAGTTAAAGAATTTTGACCGAACAGCCTTGTGCATTATTGCCAATGTTAATAATTCTGCTTATGCGGTTGGCGGCATTTTAAGTTTAAGTGATTTGTTGATTGTTTCAGGTGAAAGTATTTCCATGGTTTCGGAGGCGTTGGCGTCGGGAAAGCGAACAATCGTTTTTAAGCCGGGTGGTTCCTATGATGACAAGGGGTCATTAGATAAATTTGATCGTTTTGTCTTGAGCTTAAGCGATCAAGGTTTTATCCTAGCTTGCTCGATTAGAGAGATGTCGAATGCCATGGCCAAGATGATGAGTAATAAAATCACGTTAAAATCGTTACAGGATAATGCGCTCGTGCAAAAGGCATTTGAACGCATGCTTCAATAATGAATATACTTCAAATCCTCCCAGAGTTAAATGTCGGCGGTGTTGAGACCGGAACGGTTGATTTTGCCAAGTACATGATTGCGCAAGGTCATCGGGCGGTGGTGGTGTCTCACGGCGGAGCCTTGGTTGATGAATTAGACAAGATCGGCGCCACGCATTATGCCTTGCCGGTGCATAAAAAGAATTTATTTAGTATGATTTCTTCGGTTAAGCAATTGATAGAAATCATTAATAAAGAAGATATTCAAATTGTTCATGCACGGTCGCGAGTTCCGGCATGGATTGCTTTTTTTGCCTGTAGGAAAACAAAAGCCTCTTTGGTGACAACCTGTCATGGGTATTACACCGCACATTTCTTTAGCAGTGCCATGGGTTTTGGCAAGCGCGTGATTGCAATCTCCGAGGTGATTGGCCGACATATGGTGCATGATTTTGGCGTGCCAGCAGACATTGTGCGCATCATCCCTCGCAGTGTTGACTTATCGAAATTTATGATTGAGCGCGCGGATAAAGCTGTGAATGCCCCAAAAGTTGTGACCATGATTGGCCGCATCACACCACTTAAAGGACATCCATATTTCTTAAAAGCCATGTCCCAAGTGGTGCGCCATATGCCCAATGTGAAAATTCAAATCATTGGCGATGCGCCACCTAAGAAAAAATCATATAAAGATGAATTGGTCATGTTGAGCAAGCGTTTAGGATTGTCAGCGCATGTTGAATTTTTAGGCAATCGTCGGGATATCCCACAATTATTAGCGCATAGTGATTGTTTGGTATTATCAACCATCACCCAAGAAGCGTTTGGTCGGGTGATCTTAGAAGCGCAGGCCGCGGGCGTTCCTGTTGTGGCCACCAAGGTCGGAGGGGTGGTTGAAATCATCGACGATGGTAAAACCGGTTTATTGGTTATGCCCAAAGATCCAGATGCCATGGCCAAGGCTGTCATGCGCATCTTGCAAGATCCGCAATTATCAGAGCGCATGGTAGAGCAATCTCAAAAACGCATTGATGAACGTTATACGATCAAGCACATGGCCGATGCCACCTTAAATGTCTATAAAGAGGTGCTTGACTCAAAAAATATTTTAGTCATCAAGTTAACGGCGCTGGGAGATGTGGTTTTGATCACTGCAGCCCTCAAAGCACTTAGAGATCGATTCCCCAATGCCCGCATTCATTGTTTAACATCACCCGACGGGGCAAGTGTGTTGCAACGCTGTCCCTATATTAACAATGTGATTATTTTTGATTTAACGAAGAAAAATTTAAAGTCCGTTTGGGAGCTTGGCAAAGATTTAAGAGGCTATCGTTTTGATGAGGTCATTGATTTTCAAAATAATCGCCTGAGCCACACATTGTGTTTTTTAAGTTTTGCCAAAACAACTTTAGGGTATGACAATGGCAAGTTGTCGTTTTTATTGTCACTGCGCATCAAGAATGATACGCCGCAGATGCCGCCGGTTGAGCATCAGTTTAAATTGCTAAAAGCTCTAGGTATACATTATCAAAAAAATGTGCGCCTTGAGTTGTGGCCTTCACAGCGTGAACAGGACTATGTGCAAGGTTTGTTAGACGGGGAGTGGTTGGGTAATGTCAAAGACATGGTTGGGATTAATATTGCAGCCTCAGCCCGATGGTCGAGCAAGAATTGGCCGGTCGATCACATTGTTAAATTATGTGATCATTTGTCGGCTAAGAATATTCGCGTGTTCTTAACGGGCCAGCAAAAAGATAAAGGCGTGGCACGTTTGATTGTTTCTAAAGCCAAGTCAAAGCCGTCGGACTTTACAGGGAAAACCAATATCATGCAATTGGCAGCCTTGGTGTCCCGTGCAAAAGTTTATGTCAGCGGTGATTCTGCTCCGTTGCACGTGGCAGCAGCGATGAAGGTTCCGGTGGTGGCTTTGTTTGGTCCAACTGATCCTAAGCGCCATATGCCGCCGGTTGATCGTGGGGTTATCATTCATGAGCATATGAAATGTTCCCCGTGTTATAGCGGTGAATGTAAGATCAGGACGCATGCGTGCATGAAGCAAATTAGCGCTGATCATGTTTTATCTAAGATCAAGGAATTGATGGCATGAACATCGTTCTCTTAGCCAATCACTTTAATACCGGCGGGATCACAACCTATATCCTAACCTTGACCAAAGGCTTGATTGCCAAAGGGGATAAGGTTTGGGTTGTTTCATCCGGCGGGGATTGTGAAGATCAATTGAAGCGTTTAGGTGCTGTTCATGTGCACATGGATATTAAAATAAAGTCAGAAGCTCACCCAAAACTTTGGTTGGCCATCCCTGCGTTAAAAGAGCTCATTAAAGATAGTCACATTCATGTGTTGCATGCTCAGACAAGGGTTACGGCCGTGATGGCCTCAGTGGCTGCTCGATCGACGGGAATTTCATTTATCACCACGTGTCATGGTTTTTTTAAGCCACGATTCTTTCGTCTCATGTTTCCTTGTTGGGGTAAAAAGGTTATCGCGATTAGTGCGCCTGTTAAAGAGCATTTGGAATTTGGATTTAATGTTGATCCTAAACGCATTGCCTTGATTCCCAATGGGATTGATAGCACCGCATTTGCACCGCTCAGTCCAAAGCAACGTGATATCACCCGAGAAGAAAAAAATATTACCGGAAATCCTGTCATAGGCATCATTGCCAGATTATCAACCGTTAAGGGCATTGATGTTTTGATTGCTGCCATGCCAACCGTATTGCAACAATTTCCAAATGCATGCCTCTGGATTGTGGGGCAAGGGGATCAGGAAGCGTATTTAAAAGAATGTGTGTTAAAGCGCGATCTATCAGCGCATGTAAAGTTTTTGCCGGCGGTGAATCAAACGGCAGCACTGTTGCCTCTCTTTGATGTTTTTGTCATGCCGTCGCTGCAAGAGGGTTTGGGTTTGTCGGTCATGGAAGCACAGGCCAGTGGCGTACCTGTTGTGGCCTCAAAGGTGGGTGGTTTGGTTGATTTGATTGAAGATGGTAAAACAGGATTCTTAGTGCCTCCAAGTCAACATCAGGATTTGGCATTAAAGATCATTGAAATATTAAAAAACCCTGCACATGCACAAACCATGGCCAATGCCGCACGATTGCGCATACAAACATTGTTTAGTGCAGAACATATGGTGAATCTAACGCGGGCTTGTTATGAATAATATTTGCGTGTTTAATGTTAATTGGTTGGGCGATGCGGTTTTTTCATTACCTGTTTTTACCGCATTGAGAAAAGCCTATCCACAGGCGCGCATCACCTGTGTTTGTGTGCCGCGCGTTGCCGAAGTGGTTAAGTTTTCATCGGACATTGACGATGTGTTGATTATGGATGAGAAAGGCGCGCATTTTTGGCCTTGGCAAAAGTTAGCATTCATCTTGCATTTACGTTCTCTTAATTTTGACACAGCCTTTGTTTTGCACCCGTCGCTATCAAGGGCAATGATTGTTTGGATGGCGGGGATTAAGCGTCGCATAGGTTTTTGCAAATGGCCAAAGCTCATGACAGAGCATGTGCCCAATGACCCAATAGGCGTGCATCGCATGGATCATTATCTAAAAGTCGTTGAGGCGGCAGGTATTAAGGTTGTTGACCGCACCTATCATTTGCAACATTTGACAGATGACGTTTTGGTGCAGGGCAAATATGTGGTCTTTAATACAGGAGGCAATTGGGATTTGAAGCGTTGGCCGCGAGGGATGTGGGTTGCTTTAGCGTCGGTATTTAAATCCGAAAATGCCCGCGTCGTCTTTACCGGATCAATGCATGATTTTGAAGATGCACAATATGTCATTGATCGCAGCGGTGTTGATGGGGTCAATCTTTGCGGTAAAACAAGTTTAGGGCAATCCTTGTCGGTGTATGCTAATGCCAACGTTGTTATTTCTGCAGATTCAGGACCATTGCATTTGGCGCAAAGTGTGGGGGCCAAGGTCATTGGATTGTTTGGGCCAACACGCCAAGAAATCACTGGTCCAAGGGGAACGAGCCCGTCACGCATTTTATTTCATGACATCGGCTGCAATAAGACGCCGTGCTATCACTTGAGTTGTTTGGATAATGTATGTATGAAAGGTATTCGTGTCGACGATGTCGTCAAAGCTTATAAAGAACTTGTCTAATATTTTAATCGTGCGCACCGACCGCATCGGCGATGTTGTTTTAACAACACCGGTGTTTAAGGCTTTGCGTCAATCCTATCCGCATGCCCGCATTACGGTGTTGGTAAGCCCTGCCACGCGAGATTTGGTTGAAGGAAATCCTTATATTAATGAAGTGCTGGTTGATGATCGTCAAGAGCGTCATAAGGGGTTGATTGGTTCATTGCAATTAGCGCGTGATATCCGCAAACGCAATTTTGATGCCGCGATCATTTTTCATACCAAACGCCGTTATAATCTGACATGTTATTTAGCGGGTATTCCGATAAGGATTGGTTATAAAAATGATAAATGGGCATGGTTATTAACGGTGCCTGTGAAGGACACGCGGGCGCAAGGTCAAAAGCATGAGGTGCGTTATTGCTTGGATTTATTACAAACCTTGGGACTCGAGCATATCACGCCTGAAATTTTTATCCCAAGTCAAAAGTCAGCTGAAAGTTGGGCTGTGCAATGGTTTATTGAACAACATTTAACCGCCGGCGGCGTGATTGCCATTCACCCAGGTGCATCGGATCCAACCAAGATTTGGCCTGCAGAACGTTTTGCTGAGTTGATCAATGCGCTGCAGCAGCATTATGCGTATGCGATTGTTTGCATTGGCGGAAAAGAGACAGCTGCGACGGTGGCTATGATTAAGAAATTAGTTAAAGCTCCGGTATATGATTTGTCCGGTCAAATCAGCGTCGGGCAAATGGCTAGTGTGCTACGCCGATGCCGCATCTTGATTTCCAATGATTCCGGTCCCGTGCATGTAGCGGCGGGTGTGGGCATACATGTCATTAGTTTGTTTTTACGTGACCAACCTGGGATTAACCCACAGCGATGGGCGCCCTTTGGTCCGCTCGGGTATATTTTGACCAATAAGCCACACGAGATGGTTAAGGTCGATGCTAAGTCAAAAATGCAGTCGGGTAAATTAGACTCGATCACGCCGCAAGAAGTTTTGGCGACGGTTGAGCGCATTTTATCCGGCGAACATCAATCGGTATTTTATTGGTGATTTATTAAGAAACTTTGTTATACTGTCTTTGTTGTTAAATCGTAGAAAGGGTAATATGAATTTTCAAGATCCAGAATTATGGCGTTCCTTAGGTTTATTAATGCATGCACATCCATGGCACGGCGTGACCGTGGGTGAAGAAGCGCCTAATTTGGTTAATACCTATATTGAAACTGTACCATCCGACACCGTCAAATACGAGATCGATAAGATCAGTGGATTTTTGAAAGTTAACCGTCCACAAAAATATTCTAGCATTTGTCCGACGTTATACGGTTTTATCCCGCAAACATATTGTTCTGAAAGTGTTGCCCAATTATCCCAAGACCGTACCGGCCGTGCATCCGTTACAGGGGATGGGGATCCTTTAGATATTTGTGTCTTAACAGAAAAAGTTATAAGTCATGGAAATATCATTGTCCGTGCAATTCCCATCGGTGGTTTTCGTATGATCGATGGTGGTCAAGCGGATGACAAGATTATAGCGGTTATGCATGGTGATGGTCTTTATAGCCAGTGGCAAAATATTGAAGATTGCCCACGGGCGTTCATTGACCGTTTAAAACATTATTTTTTAACATATAAGGATTTGCCTGGTGCGCAAGAGCGTTTGTGTGAAATAACGCATGTGTACGGGCGTGAGGAAGCGTTGGAAGTCATTAAGCGTTCACGTGAAGATTATCGTCGGAAATTTGCGCGCATCGAAGAAATGATGACATCGTTACTCTCATAATTCTTTAAGTAGGTCGTTGATTGTTTACAGTACATATTGATCCCATTGAACTTCATGCTTGGCAAGGGTGGCGGCTAAAAAGCGGCCCCTTGAGCCTCGTTATTATTCCTGCCATCGGCGGTCGTATTTTATCCGTTCGTTTCGAAGGTAAAGAATTATTATATGCCCCCAAAGATTTGGCGGGCCAAGTCTTCGACTTTTCAACCACAACCGATTTAAATGCCCAGAAAAAAGAATTGGGTTTTCGAATTTGGGGTGGGGATAAGACGTGGGTTGCGCCTCAAGCATCGTGGACGGAAGGCGTTCCGCCACTTGAATTAGATGCTGGCACATATGCCCTGACGTGGGAAGAGCAAACCGCAGTCATGACGTCTCCTGTATGTCGTGAGACGGGCTTACAAATTGTCCGAAAAGTTAAGATCGATAAAGAAGCCATTGTTTATCTTGAAGAAGAATTTCACAATAAGACAGATCAGCCGATTTTAAAAGGCATTTGGAATGTCACGCAAGTGCCACGTCCATGTGAGTTTTTTATCCCTGCACGCAAAGGTGCATTTCGTTCCTATCATCACGAAGATAAAACATTACCAGAAATGAAATCGTTCTTTAAAGAAGAACATGGATGGACGGAAATTTTTTGTCATCAGCCCATGCTGTTTAAATGTGGAGGGATACCGACGGAAGGCAAGGTGTTAATTAAAATGCCTTTGGGTGGTCCTAAAGAAATTGTTTGGCTCAAATCTTTTGCCTTGGATCCCCAAGCAACCTATGCGCATCGTTCCGCGGTTGAGATTTTTAATGCTGATACAGCAGATTATGCTGAAGTTGAGTTGCATGCACCTTTGGTTGAGATTAAACCAGGTGAACATATCAGTTTTGCACAGCAGTGGCATTTTAAGAAACTTTAGGCTTGCTCAAGTTTCTGGGCGAGGGTAGAATATATCAAATTCGATGTTAAATTTAGAAAGAGGATGATCTATGGCAAAGCAAGACAAAAAGAAGATCTTAGTTGTTGATGATGATCCTGCAATTGTTAAGTTGGTTAAAAGCATTTTAGAAGGCGAAGGTTTTGAGGTTGAAACCGCCAATGATGGCATTGATGCATTGGTTAAAGTTAAAGAAGTAAAACCTGACTTAATGGTCTTAGACATCATGATGCCAGAACTTAATGGTTATGATGTTTGCCATAAAATTAAATTTGATTCTCCTTATAAAGAGATCCCGATTCTTCTCTTAACATCCCGCGATCAAGAAATTGATTCCCGCATTGGTCAAATGATGGGCATTACGTATTTACAAAAGCCACTAAAAAGAGAAACTTTCTTAAGCGAAATTAAGAAACTCATTAAGTAAGCATGAAGCGACTAGTTGTAGTGTTTTTAAGTTTGAGCATCGCGCTTGGCGGCATATGCAATGCGGCCGTGTCTTCTCAATTTTCCAAAAATAATCCCGACATTCAAAAGTACGAATATGCCCGCAGCTTTATTGCGTCGCTGACCTATATTAAAGCGGTGCATGAGCGTTGGCACAAATCAAGCCCTACCAAAGATTTTAAAGGCGCTAAAGATGTGACACTGATGCGCGGGTTCTTGTCGTATTTGATCAAAGACAATGCCGATTTGCGCATTGCTAAGAATTATTTGGCGCCATATTTAGAATCAAAAAATGCGTTGATACGAAAATCAGCTGACATGTTTATCATGGGGTGCATCACGGTCATTGCGATTAATGATAAAGAGAAACAAATTTGGGATCAGTGGAATGCGGTTAAGGCCAATGGTTTGGGCACACGCAAAAATGAGACGGCTTTCTTAGACGCTCAAGAAGATTTGGCATTAAAACGCAAAGAAGCGTTTAAGAATATTATCCAATCAAGCGCGTTGCTTACAAAAATTTTACGCAGTGCCCAAAATGAGAATGAAAAGGGCAAGTTGCTTGCGATCAATGACATTCAACGTAAGAAATTAATCAAATCTTTAGACGAGGTAGGACGCTCCAATTTAGATTGGGGGCTGAAACCTGGACAAACATTCCAAGAAGCATCAGTTGCATTGCTTCGTGAAATCCTAGAAGACCCTATTTATAAATCCCTCCCATGAGCCATGTTTTAGATTCAACCCAAGTACGGGTGGTCAAAGCTTCTGCAGGAAGCGGTAAGACCTACGCGTTAGCCCGTCGGTATGTTCAAATCCTTTTGCTAAGTTCGACTCAGACCCCGCAAAGTTTAAAACATATCCTCGCGATCACATTCACCAATAAAGCTGCCACACAGATGAAAGAACGTATCATTGCCTTGGTTAAACGGATCGCGCTTGATCAATTAACGGATGCTCAGGTTGATGATATTCTAAAGCCCATTGGCATGACCCGCGCCCAAGCCCTCAAAGCTGCAGGGGTGGTGATGGATGACATCATCCGCTATTATCATTATTTCAATGTTTCTACCATTGATAGCTTTATGAATACGTTATTATCAGGTTGCGCCTTTAAAATGAATTTGTCCGCACGTTTTAAGATCAAGCGCAACGCGGCCCAATATCTGCTCTTGAGCCTAGATGCCCTGATTGATCAAGGGGCTAAAGATAAAGACACGCGCATCCTCTTTGAGCGATTCATCATGCAATACTTATTCCTCGAGAATCGCAGCAATTGGTTTCCTAAGCAAGATCTCATGGATGTCATGCTTATTTTGTTTAAGCAGCAAAACACCTATCAGCGACCATTGCTTAAGTTTGACGTTAGCGATAAAGATATCCATAGCCTAAAGCGCCGCTTCATTGATTTGGTTGGTGACTTGTGTCCGTTGCTGCCACAAGGTGTGGATAAGCGCTTTGTGAGCGCCTTGCAAGATTTTCATACGGAGCATCCTAAAGGCTTTGATGTCGATCATTTGAGTCGCTATTTTGGTCGCACTGAAATACCCATCAAAGATCCATCGGCCTTATCAGGTCAGTGTGTTCAACTTTGGGAAAATATCACAAGCACGCTCCATAAGATTGTTTTATGCGAAGCCTATGCGGTGTTTAACCCGTATGTCGATCTTTTTGAAGCCCTCATGGTGATCTTAGAGGAAACGCAAGTTAAGGAAGATATTTTATTCCTCGAGCAATTAAATAAAAAAGCCGGCGAGCTTTTTGCCCATGAATTAGTCAGTGTGGCAGAAGTTTATTATCGGCTGGCAACGCGTTTTAATCATTATTTGATGGATGAGTTCCAAGACACTGCCCAAGCCCAATGGCAAAATATTAAGCCTTTGGTTGAAGAAGCCTTAGCCAGCGGCGGGAGTTTGTTTTATGTGGGGGATAAGAAACAAGCCATTTATGGTTTTAGGGGTGGGCTAAGCCGACTGTTTGATCAATTGCCAATGGAGCTAAGCGCCTTTAGTGTTGGTCATCAGAGTTTAGATACCAATTACCGCAGTTCCCGTCAAATTGTTGAATTTAATAATGCCGTATTTGCACATGATAACTTGATGCGCATGGTCGGTGACTTAGAAGTGCAAGATCGATTCAAAGATAAAGACATTGCTTTTAGCCTCGAGGATAAGGCTGCTATCAAGGAAGTCTTTGATGGGGCAACACAAAACTCTAAAGACAATGCCCTATCAGGGTATATTCATGTTGAAACGGTTTATGGCAAAAAGAAAGAAGAACGCAACGAACAGATTCGCGTTAAAGTTTTGGATGCCATTCATCACGCCCGTCAACGTTTTGCCTTAAATGACATTGCTTTATTAACGCGTAATAACAGTGAAGTGGAAGAGGTTACAGGGTGGCTTTTAAGTGCAGGCGTGCCAGCGCAATCTGAGCGAACTAGTGACATCAAAAACCATTGGCTAATCAAACAACTCATGGCCATGCTACGTTTTTTAGATGACCCTTCAGATAACACAGCGTTCGTTGATTTTATTACCTCAGATATTTATCTAAAAGCCACTGGCATCAATTTGCGTGAGATGGAAGATTTCTTATTCCAACATCGGCCTGACAAGAAGGCCATGTTGACACACGTGTATCATCAGCATTTTAAGGCGCAATACAGCGACGCATGGGAAAAATATTTTACCGTGTTCCTACATCAAGTCGGCGTCTATCCTTTATATGAAACAGTCTTAAACATTTGCCAGAAATTCAATGTGCTGTCCATTTTTCCTCAAGAGCAAGGTTTTATCATGCATTGGTTGGAATTGATTAAAGTTTATGAAGAAGAAGGCTGCGACCTTCGAGGTTTTATCAATTACTTTGATGCTCTCGAGGATCAATCGCGCTTTGTGCCCATGCCATCGATTGAAGCCGTGCAAGTTTTGACCATTCATAAATCCAAGGGTTTAGAGTTTGGTTGTGTGATCATCCCATTTTTAGAAATGACCATCAAGGTTGGCTCCGGCGATAAAAGTGGCGGCCAGTCATTTTTATGGGACGAGACCCCAGAGGGTTTACGGTTATTTCGACTTAAAGAAAATTACACACTTTTTTGCGACTTGTTAAAAGACAGGTATGCCGTGGAATATAAGCAAAGTTTCAAACAAGAATTGAATAATATGTACGTTGCCTTAACACGTGCGGTTGATGAAATGATTGTCTTTATCCCAGAGCGGGTGGGTAATAGTATTAATCCGGCATTGTCGTTAATCCCAGAAGCATGGCATCATGTGGGGACACCTAAAAATAATGCGGTGCATGCACCCGTCGTTCGAATATCAACGCCTCTCGCTTTAGCCACATTTAAAGATTGGGCCCAAGGGTGGTCGGAAGAGCTGGCGTTGCCATCGTTGGAAAATCAGGAACTCCGACGGCAAGGTGAAATTATCCATTTTTGTCTATCACAAATTCAAACCATCCATGGACTAGATGTTCGTGAAGTTGTTGCCACTGCTGTCACCAAGGCAGATCGTCAGTATGCCTTGATGGAAGGGCGGGCTCTGTATGAAGACAAGATTTTAGCATTGCTGGCGCTACCTGCATGGCAACAATATTTTGATATTCCTGCATCTGTCACGGTTTTATGTGAGCAAGAGATTGTTAATCAATACGGGGATACACGCCGCATTGATCGCTTGATCATTGATAACAATCGGGTTTGTGCCATTGATTTTAAACCCAATGAAAATCTAGCTGCGTATCAAGATCAAATGAATACCTACGTGCAATTATTAAAAGCACTTTATCCGAAGGCCAAGGTCGAAGGGGTGGTATTAACATATGGCCTCTAGGATTATCACGATCGCATTTACAGAAAACTTCATCGACGCCTTGTGCGATGTGATTGAGCAGGATTACATCAACGCAGGTCGCGACTTATCGCGCTTAAATATCGTTTTTGGTGGGCATCGACCGGCATTGTTCTTAAAGAAAGAACTATCACGGCGTTTAAAAACTGTTTTTTATCCGCCAAAGATTTCAACCATTGATGATTTTATGGCCACCATTGCGCCACAGCGACGGATGTTAAATGACCTAGAGCATTGTTATTTGATCTATACATTAGCCAAGGCACATGCACCCGATATCTTAAAAGGTAGAGAGGGGTTTGTGCATTTTCTTCCGTGGGCCCGTGAGATTATCCATTTCATTGAACAATTGGATTTAGAAAATACCCCAGCAGATGCCTTGCTTAGGTTAATAGCCCAAGCCACCATTGGCTTTGATGTGCCTCAAGATATCAATCGATTGCTCAAAAGTTTATTTGTCCTGCGCGGCGTCTATCATGCGCATTTAGACAAGCATCAAATTACCAGTCGTGGTTATAGGTATTATCAAGCAGGGCTTCATGTTGCCAAAGCCAACCTCGATCAATTTGATGAGACAATTTTTTGTAACTTTTTTTATTTGCATCGCAGCGAAAGCACGGTCATCAAACATTTATTCGAGCACAATCAAGCTTCCCTGTTGATTCAAGGTGATCAGCGACGATGGCCAGCGCTCAAACGCATTGCCAAAGATTTTGGACAGGAAATCAAAGAGGGCCCGCAGGTTAAAGAGCCCACGTTTCATCTCAATGCCTATGCTGCTTTTGATCAGCACACACAAGCTGGTTTGGTGAGTCAGATATTAAATACCATCACGGATAAAGAAAAAACGGTCATTGTTTTACCCAATGCGGATGCCATGTTGCCACTCTTATCCATGTTGTCACATCAAGTCGACGCCTTTAATGTGTCCTTAGGTTACCCATTGCGTCGCAGTGCGATCTATATGCTTTTAGATTTTATATCCCAAGCCCAACATAACCTACGTGCCGACGGGTATTATTCACGTGATTATTTAAAAGTATTAGGTCATCCCTTGGTTAAAAGTTTGGCGATAGGCACATCAACAGATACAACGGCAGATTATATCCGGACACTCGAGGCATGTTTGACGGGTGCTATAACATCATCCATATCGGGATTGTTGTTTATCAACATTGAAGATATTTTAAAAGATGAACAATGTCAGCCTTATAAAGCAGTTGCCCAAAAACTGCACACGGCGTTATTTGAAGATTGGCAAACCATACACAGCTTTGCGCATTTGGCAAAAATCTTAGAGCGCTTTAGTGTTTTTATGAATGCCAATACAACGTTAGGCGAATATCCCTTAAACGAACATGTCACACGCGCATTGATGGACATTGCCCGCGAATGGTCAACGGTTGATTTGCATGACGAGACTTTTCAAACATTGGATTTATTAAAGATCGCGCAAGAACGTTTAGGGCGGGAAGTGGTGGCGTTTAAAGGTTCGCCGCTTAAAGGTTTGCAAGTGCTTGGCCTCATTGAAACGCGGTCGCTTAGTTTTGACAATGTCATTGTTGTTGATGTCAACGAAGGGGTCTTACCCAATTTAAATATTTATGAACCGCTCATCCCGCGTGAGGTCATGATTGGTTTAAACATTGATCGTCTTGAACTCGAAGAAGAAATACAGCGTTATCAATTCATGCGTTTGATCTCGTCAGCAAAACAGGTGCATTTGATTTATCAAGAACGCGCTGATAAAGAACGTAGTCGATTTGTTGAGGAGTTGGTTTGGCAAGAAGAACAATCTAAAGCCAAGGTCAATGTTGTGCCCATCACGCGCCCAACCTATGCTGTTAATTTAACCCAGCAACAACGACAAGCCACAAAGACACCCGCGATGGTAGCGTTCTTAAAGAACTTTGTTTATTCTGCGACGAGTATCAACACCTATAAGCGTAATCCGTATGAGTTCTACCAGAATTATGTCCTAGGTTTAAAACCTAAGGAAGACTTGCTCGAGGATCCAGAAGGCCGTCATGTGGGCACCTTTGTCCACGGCATTTTTGAAGACGCTTTTAAATTACTTTTAGGAAAGCCGCCCGTGATGGATGATCGTTTTAAAGATTTGGTCATGCGCATGTTCCAAGAACGTTTTGACGCGCATTTTGGAAAAGGGCAGCGCAGCGACGCATTCTTACTCAAAGTGGTCTTAGAAAACAGGCTAACAAGATTTTTAGAGATCGAAAGCCTGCGCGTGGCGCATGATGTTGAAAATATTTTGCATATCGAGCGAAAGTTTGTGGACTCAATTGACTTGCCCTGTGGACAAATCAATCTTTCACTGCGCATGGACCGTGTTGAGCAATTAAAGAGTGGGACGATCTTGGTTATCGATTATAAGACGGGCAATGTTGATGACACATCCGTACAAATGCCCCTATATCTCAATTATTTGCGCAAGCAATATCCCAATGTTCCTGTGAATGCCGCCTACTACATGTTAAAAACCCAAGAGCTTAACATGTATCTACATAAGAAAGATACGCAAGCGCTCGATGAGATGTTAAAGAAATTCCTAGAAGATTTAGATCTGGTGATGAGTGAAATATTTAATCATGAAATCCCTTTTATTGATAAAGAGGATCATATAAAATAAATGCATGCCAAAAACCATCCTAGTTGTTGATGATGAACCTGTCATTGTAGAGATTGCCAAGCGCAAGTTAACCGAACTTGGTTATGAAATAGCAACTGCAGGAAATGGGGTGGAAGCAATTAATCAAATGAAGGCCAAAAAACCGGATTTGATCTTACTAGATATACAAATGCCCGTCATGAACGGCTACACCTTTATGATGGAAAAAGTAAAAATGCCAGATTATGCCAAAGTTCCGGTTGTTGTTTTAACCGCCTATGCAGAAATGGAACCCCTTTTCAAACGCCACGGCGCCATCGCCTATATCCTTAAACCCATCAAGCTCCAAGATGTCATCGCCTTAGTCCAAAAGACCATCGGCGCGCCGTAACCCACTTTTCGGAGATCAACTTGTTTTTCGCCCTATAGTATGTATATACTATGGCATCATGCGTAAATTAGTTTTTATCATAGTTTTAGCTAGTTTTATTCTAAGCGTCTTTAATATTCCAACACTTAAAGCCAGTGAGATCGTATTACCTTCGCCTGGCACCATGGTTCATTTAAGCCCTTCGTTTCAACCCCCAATATTAAAAGGCATTAAAGTTCATCCTGATAACCCATTTAAATTCGAATTTGTGTTGTCGCAGGGCGACAACGCATCCGCCGTAGCTGAACACGAAAGTAATTCAGCGAAGGCGGATTTCCTTAAACAAGAATCAACAAAATTAATCAAGTATTTCCTCGCCGCCCTAACCACGCCCGAAAAAGACATGTGGGTTAATTTAAGCCCCTACGAAAAAGACCGCATTGTGCCCGACGGTTTTGGTCAAACCGAAATGGGACGTGACTTATTAGCCCAAGATTATATCCTTAAACAAATCACCGCATCCTTAGTTTATCCCGAGGGGGAGATTGGCAAAACATTTTGGAAACGCATTTATGAAGCAACCGCCAATAAGAATGTGCCTGTAAACACCTTTAATAAAGTATGGATAGTCCCAGCAAAAGCTGTCGTGTATGAGAACCCAGCATCAGGCACTGCGTATGTGGTTGAATCGTCACTTAAAGTGTTAACCGAGCAAGATTACCTTGCTAATACCAAAAATAACAATCAACAAAACAACAATCAAATCGTCCGAGACATCATCATCCCGCAACTCACCAAAGAAATCAACGAAGGCAAAAACTTCGCCCAACTCCGACAAGTATACAATTCCTTAATCTTAGCGACGTGGTACAAAAAGAAGATCCGAGACAGCATCCTTTCGCAAGTCTACGCAGATAAAAATAAAGTAGCAGGGATCAACATAGACGATCCTTTGGAAAAGCAAAAAATTTATGACCAATATTTACAAGCGTTCAAGAAGGGGGCGTATAACTTCATCAAAGTAGAGCAAGATCCTTTAACGCAACAGATGATGCCAAGGAAGTATTTTTCGGGTGGGATGCATATGAATATGGACATGATGTCAACGGTTCATGTAATGCCAAATAGCTTTACCGATTCTAATCAAGCAATGTTGGTACAAGTGAGTATTGCTCCTGAAGGAGCGCGAGTTAATGAGGCGATAGATCAACCTAAAGACCCGAAAGTTTTAGCTTTAACAGATTCAATTAATGCATCTATTCATGAAAAAGGTATTTTGGAAATGCAATCAATTGATTATGACGATCCTTTATATGTTCAGGTCAGAAATATTATTGCAGTTGCTAACAATCACGAGTTTCATGCTGGAGATGAATACCGTAGCGGGATGGCAGAAGCGGTTTACAGGGTTGTTCAATATTTAAAATCGAGAAATGATCTTATGAAATTAGACTTTGAGCAGATAGCGAGATTTTTATTGCTAAAAAGGGTGATGATTGCAGGAAAATTAGCAGAAAAAGGTAATAGTGATGAAATAGATCTTATTTCAGGTGTAGGAGATAGCGACGGATGGAGGGTTAGATCGCTTGGTAGGTTTGGATCTCCTCAATCTATTTCTTTTGCTAGTTCCAAGGGGTATCCTGAACTTTATCAAAAGTTAATGCGTAAGAAAAATGAATTTGAATTATCAAAGAATGGGATATTAACTTATAGAAAAACCTATAGATTTGGAGCGACTAGAACCAAGTATGATCAAATCATTGAAGTTGATAATGATTTTCTGGAATTTAAAATTTATCATGCTGATCCAAATTCAGTTCCTTTAATTTTGTTTCATCTGCAAGATCTCTGGACGGAGATATTAAGTAATTCTAATCTAGATAAACGTGATCGTCTAATAGCTGAAATGGAATGGTGGTTTTATCAGGCTAATCCCTATATCAGGGCTGGGGCAAGCATTGGTAATGCGCTATCTCTTATTGCACAAAGTTTAACAGGCAAGATTTTGGATGATCATTTCGAGCACCATGACTGGGACGCTTTATCTAGCACACTCGAGGAATATATCCTTAATCGTTCAAATCAATTTCATCAATTAAGACAGATACAAGCTGCTTCAAACCCTGCAACTAAAACAGGAAAGACAGCGGACAACGCCCAATTAGCTCAAGACGCTGCCATGCATCATACAGAGAGTGTTCCTGATTTATCTCAATTTAAAGTAGGAATATCAAATGATCGTATTTCATTATTTAATCAGGGAAAAACTTATGAGTCGCTAAGCAGAGAGGGTCGAAGTCACATCTTTATATATGGAAATTATGTTATTCGAGTACGGCCTAATACCGAACAAATGTTTCTTAATCTGCAAAGCATCGTAGCCGCATTTAATTTAGGAAATCAAATTGGCATTCCAATTCCGAGTGTTAGGGCTAGTGGATATATAAATGGAGAAGATGGTAAAGTTTATTCAGCTATCGTTGTTGATCGTATAGAGGGTTTTTCTCTTGATAGTAGTTCTATAAAAATGGTAAATCAAGAAGACAGGGTGCGATATACGGAATTATATATTGAATTATTAAGAGCGATGCTTAAAAATCATGTGGTCCTCGGTGACTGGCAAGCAGCGCAGTTTATGATTGGATATAATGTGAATGACCCTCAAAAAAATATTAAGGCTTGGCTAGTTGATCCGAAAAGCATGTATGTAGATGAGAATAAACGAAATCGAGCAATAGTGTATTATCAAAATATCTTTTCTCAGGATTTTGTAGAAGTTAATGAATATTTAGATTTACGGCTGATTGAAGAATTTTTATTGACGGAAAGTGGAGTACACAGAAGTCGTTTCGAATCTATTCGTGATTCAGCAGCTGCGGCTCGTGGTGGGATTGATTTTAATGCTGACAAAATAAATTTAGAGACAAATGTCGGTGAGGGGATTAAGTTTCATGTTGATCCTGCCATGTTTAAACAACTTCAAGATGCCCCAGGATTTACACCGGTTATTATTGACATTCAACCCATGACGGATTTGCCAAAGTTTCTTGGGCTAAAAGTAAGCAACTTGCCTTAAAGCGTAATTGACGCTCGCCGTCTTTTGTGTTATTTATAAGCTCTAAAGAAGCCCACCTACGTATTATCTCTGCCGCTTCTAAAACCCACCAAATTAGAGGCAGAGTATGAAGTCCCATTTAAATATTGATAAAGATTACAAAGTTTGGCTTGCAAATATCAAGGCAAGAGTCCGTAATGCTCAGATTAAAGCAGCTATTAGCGTCAATACAGAATTGTTAGAACTTTATTGGAGCTTGGGAGCGGATATTTTTAATAAACAAAGAAATGCCAAATGAGGCGAGGGATTAAAGTCAATTGGGCAACAAGTTGTTGCCCAAATTAGACAAATTCAATAGGTGCAAAATAGTGAAATAAATAAGGAAAGGCAGTAAATTGCTATTTTTATATTTAGATGAGTCTGGGAATTATGTTTTTACTAAAAAGGGTTCAGAATATTTAATTTTTACGGCTTTAGCAACAAGTAATCCTTACATGTTGCAATATAGGCTTTGTGAAGTAGAGGAGAAGCTTAGAGAAAATAGTCTAATGACGGCTGAGTCCCAATACTTTCATGCTACAGAAGACAAACAGGTTGTTCGGGATGAGGTCTTTAAAGTTTTGAAAGAGTGTGATGATTTTACAGTGGATAGTATTATTGTTGAGAAATGTAAAACGAATATAGAGTTGAGGGAAGAATCTCAATTATACAGAAAGATTTATCATGTTCTTTTGGAGTATGTTTTTAAAAGACATCAAGACGTTGAGAAAATTATAATATTTATTCATGCCGCACCGGTTAATAAGAAAAGACATGCCTTTGAGAAAGGGATTAAAGAAACCCTAAACGGTATTTTGGATAAAGAGCGACTTGGTGGGAAAATAAAATACCACATTCAGTATCTTCCAACAATTTCTAGCTATGGATTACAGGCTGTTGATTATTGTTCATGGGCTTTAAAGAAGAAATGGGGAGAATGGGGGGAGAAGATCGACTTACGACCATATGGTTGCATTTCGAATAAGGTAAAGAGTGAGTTTGAGATATTTAAAATAGGTCAAAAGATATATTATTGACGCGCTCTAGTTTATAGAATATACTTTTAATGCATTTAAAAGGTACCCTCTGGCTGAAAAATCCCTCGGGATCGACCGAAAGGTTTAGGTTGGAGGGTCAAACTTTTTCTGGGCTATGCAAACTCCTGCAACTTCATTGACGCTCCAAGGCTTTTGTGTTATTTTATCCCCCTATGGTTAAAGATAATTTTCTTAAAGTTCAAGCACAAATGAACGACGCTGCTAAAGCGTCTGGGCGCAAGCCTGAGGATGTTATTTTAGTTGCTGTGACGAAGACGGCGCCTTTAGACGATATTGGTGCTGTTATTGAAGCTGGGGCTTTGCATATTGCGGAAAACAGGGTGCAAGAGGCTCAGGCGAAGTTTCCAACGCTTAAAGCTAAATATCCTCAAGTCACCACGCACATCATTGGGCATTTACAAAGTAATAAGGCGAAAGATGCCATTCAAGTAGTGTCCATGATTCAGTCTGTGGATAGTTTGAAATTAGCCAATGAGATTCAAAAACAAGCATTGAAATTAAATGTTACGGCTAATATCTTGGTGCAATTTAATACAGCGCGTGAAGAACAAAAGTTTGGTGCGACGCCGGAAGAAGCATTAACGTTGATTGAAGGCATCAGCCAATTATCACATGTGCGCATCAAAGGTTTAATGACCATGGCGCCTTATACAGAAGACCAAGGCATTGTGCGTAAAACATTTGCGGATTTGCGTAAAATTAAAGAAGATGTTGCATCACGTTTTAAAGGTCATCCATCCGTTGACATGGGCATCATGTCCATGGGCATGAGTGGTGATTATAAGATTGCCATCGAAGAAGGTTCAACCATGGTGCGCGTCGGGAGCGCTATTTTTAAATGAAAAGAATAGTGATCATCGGCGGTGGTAACATGGGCGAGGCCATCATCAAAGGTCTTAAAAGACAAGTGTTCGTCTGCGAATCAGATCCTGCCAAGACCAAGGCTTTGGCTAAAAAATATAAAACGGTTGCGATTGATCTTGATCAAGCATCATCCTGTGATGTGATTATCTTCGCAGTTAAGCCTCAAGACATGGGCGCTGTATTGGCGCAAATTGAAAATAAAGGCCAATTGTTTATCTCAATTGCCGCAGGATTGACCACAACCTATTTTGAAAAGCATTTGGGTGGCAAGGCGCGGGTTATTCGTTCTATGCCAAATATGCCGGCACTCATTGGTGAAGGCATCACGGCTTTATCTGCTGGAAAATATGCTAAGCCGCAAGATTTGAAATTGGCTCAAGAAATTTTAAATAGCGTCGGAACAACAGTTGTAGTTAAAGAATCGATGTTAGATGCGGTCACAGCTGTTTCTGGTAGCGGCCCTGCGTACGTATTCTTATTTGTAGAACAATGGTTGGCAGCTGCAAAGGCATTAGGTTTCAAACAAGCCGAAGCAAAAGAGCTGGTCTATCAAACATTGATCGGTAGTGCACACCTATTAAAGAAAAGCGAATTCGACGCAGGTACATTGCGTGAAAAGGTTACATCAAAAGGTGGTACAACACAGGCGGCATTAGAAGTTTTTGCAAAGAATAAATTTAATCAAACGGTAAAGAATGCTTTATTCGCGGCTAGCAAAAGAGCGAAGGCATTATCAAAATAGAGGAGTGCATATGGCAATCGTCGGCGTCATTGGTGGCAGTGGTTTGTATCAGATCGACGGGATTGAAGATGTTAAAGAAGTTGTCGTTAAGACACCGTTTGGCGATCCGTCTGACGCATATATCACCGGCACATTAAAAAATACACCGGTCGTCTTTTTGCCGCGTCATGGCAAAGGCCATCGCATTTCTCCCTCGGAAATTAATTACCGCGCCAACATTTGGGGTATGAAGAAATTAGGGGTCGAGGCTATTTTATCTGTTTCTGCCTGTGGATCATTGCGCAAAAAATATAAGCCCATGGATTTTGTGATCCCTGATCAATTCCTAGACCGCACGCGCAAAGCCCGTATTGATACGTTTTTTACCAAGGGTATCGTCGCGCATGTGGCTTTTGCTGATCCAATATCAAAAGAAATTGCTGATGTGTTGGATGAATCCGCGAAGAAATTAGGCATCAAAGCGCATCGTGGTGGGACGTATGTGAATATGGAAGGCCCACAATTTTCGACCAAGGCAGAATCAAATTTATACCGTAGTTGGGATATGGACATCATTGGCATGACCAATCTAACGGAAGCCAAATTAGCGCGCGAAGCAGAAATTTCTTATGCAACACTCGCGGCAGTCACCGACTACGATTGCTGGCATCCTTCGCATGATAGTGTGACAGTTGAAATGATCATTGCGAATTTAAATCAAAATGTGGCCAATGCCAAAAATATTTTACGCGCCGCCATCCCTGTGGTTGGCAAAATGAAAACATTTAGCGCAGCAGATGCCTTGAAGTATGCGATCATTACCAACAAAGATATGATCCCTGCTAAGGTTAAAAAAGATTTAGAGATCATCATCGGGAAATATTTGTAATGGATTATCAGAAAACGCTTAACTTGCCCCAAACTGAATTTGCCATGAAGGCAGGTTTGGTGCAAAAAGAACCGAAAATTTTAGAACGCTGGAATGCTGATCGTGTTTATGAGCGCATTCGCCAAAAAGCACAAGGCCGTAAAGCCTTTATCCTGCACGACGGGCCACCGTATGCCAACGGACATATTCACATTGGCCATGCCTTAAATAAAACACTGAAAGATATCATCGTCAAATACAAGACCATGAAAGGTTTTGATGCGCTATATGTCCCAGGATGGGACTGTCATGGTTTGCCCATCGAACATCAATTGCTCAAAGATTTAAAAGCAAATAAGGGAGACTTTGATACCGTCGAGTTCCGCAAGAAAGCCCATGATTATGCGATGAAATATGTTGGGCTGCAGCGTGATGAATTCAAACGCTTGGGGATCTATGCCGAGTGGGATCATCCTTATTTAACCTTGGCGCCAGAATATGAATATTGGATTTTAAAGTCCTTAGGCGCTTTAACCAAAAAAGGCTATGTGTACCGCAGTTTAAAACCTGTTAACTGGTGCTACAGCTGTGAGACTGCGCTTGCCGAAGCGGAAGTTGAACATGAAAACAAAGAGTCTCCGACGGTATACGCACGTTTTGCGGTTAAAGATTTGCCACAAACATTTTTATTGATTTGGACCACAACACCATGGACATTATTGGCCAACGTTGCGGTTGCGGTGAATAAAGATTTCACTTATGTCTATGCCAGCAATGGTCAAGAGACATTGATCTTAGAGAAAAATTTAGCAGCTAATTTGGTTCCAGATTATAAGATCACCAAAGAAGTAAAGGGTGAGCAGTTAACGTCGCTTTCCTACACGCATGTTTTTGGCAAGCGCCCGTCATGTCCTGTGGTGACAGCGGACTATGTCACCAAAGATGATGGGACAGGGATTGTTCACATCGCCCCAGGCCATGGTCAAGATGACTATCAAGTAGGTCTTAAGAATAATTTACCCGTCGTGATGCCGGTTAATAATAAAGGTGTGTTTACAGAAGAAGGCGCACCCTTTGCAGGACAATTTGTTTTCAAAGCCAATGATGTCATCATCAAAGATCTCAATGATCGCGGGCTTTTATTTAAAACACAAAAGATACAACATTCCTATCCACATTGTTGGCGTTGCAAGAATCCGATCATCTTTCGTGCGACGGAACAATGGTTTCTCAATGTAGATCATGATCATTTGCGTGATCGTCTGAAAAAAGCGATCGAAACCCAAGTTGAATTTATCCCTGCGGCAGGTAGAGAGCGTATCTTTGCCATGGTTAATACCCGTCCTGATTGGTGTTTGTCCCGTCAGCGCCATTGGGGTGTGCCGATCCCTGCGTTGTCTTGTGCCGGTTGCAAGGATGAACAAAAATTATTCGTAGACGTCATAGACCATTTGGCTGACCAAGTAAAAACACAAGGCAGCGGCATTTGGTTTGAAAAATCCGTCGAGGATTTATTGCCTAAAGGTTTTAAATGCCCAGATTGCGGCGGCCATGATTTTACAAAATCTAATGATATCTTAGATGTCTGGTTTGATTCAGGCGTGAGCCATCAGGCGGTGTTTCATTCAATGATTCATAAGCCATTGCCCGCTGACTTATATTTAGAAGGTTCTGATCAACATCGCGGTTGGTTTCAATCATCACTGATCCCGTCGATGGCGATCGATGGCAGACCACCATATCGTCAAGTGTTGACCCATGGTTTTGTGGTTGATGGTCAAGGCCGCAAGATGTCAAAGTCTTTAGGCAATGTGATTAAGCCTCAAGAAATGATTGATCAAAACGGGGCAGAGATCATCCGCATTTGGGTCGCGGCCAGTTCCTTTAATGATGATGTGCGCATTTCAAAAGAAATCGTAGATCGCTTGATTGATGCGTATCGTAAGATCCGTAACACCGTGCGATATTTATTAGGGAATTTAAGCGGCTTCGATCCCGATAAAGACATTGTGCCTTATGCTCAAATCCTAGAGTTTGATCGTTTAGCGTTGCATCATTTAGCGCAGACGATCAACACGGTCGAAGAGGCATATGAGGCTTATGATTTCCCAAAAGTTTATAAGACTATTCATGCGTTTTGTAATGAGACGCTTTCAAGCATTTATCTTGACATCTTAAAAGACCGGCTGTATACTTGCCCCGCTTCGTCACTGGAAAGAAGGAGCGCGCAAACCGTTCTTTATTATATCTTAGACGCTGTAACCCGTTTATTAGCACCAGTTATGGCTTTTACCGCAGATGAAATTTTTGAGTTAAGTCCAAAGCCTAAAGCCTTGGCTGATTTAAAAAGTGTTCATTTGCTTAATTGGCCGGCCGTCGAAGAAAGCTGGATTAATCATGATCTAGAGCAAGATTTTCGCCTTTTGCTAGATTTGCGTGTCATTGTGCTCAAAGCATTAGATGAGAAACGCAAAGCAGGGGATATTGGCAGTGCTTTAGAAGCAAGCGTAACCATTAAGACCAGTGATAAAACCAAGATAGCGTATTTGAATGCCAAGCGTTCTTTATTAGAATCAGTTTTTATTGTTTCTTCTGTTGAAATAAAGCAAGAAGGAACGACCGATTGGACGATTGATGTCCAAAAAGCCAAAGGGGATAAGTGCGGCCGTTGTTGGAATTATCGTTTGGATGTGGGTCAGGATACAAACCACCCAAGCATTTGCGGCCGTTGTGTAGCACAAGTCAACATTATTAACGCAGGGAGTAAATAATGCCCGTCAAGAAAACTGTAAAGAAAGCTGTGAAGAAATCAGCTCCTGTAAAACCAATGTATCCTGTATCAAAACCTGTTAAAACAAATCCAAAGTTTGATGGGTATAAAAAACTTTTATTGAATATTAAAGAAAAAATTACGGGTGATATCCGTAATTTATCTGACGATAATAAAGGTAGCAGCAACGACCGCGGAGGCGATGTCTCAGGACACGCGTTGCACATGGCGGATGTTGCCACCGATATGTATGATCGTGAGTTTACGTTAGGTTTAGCCGCCAATGAACGCGAATTGTTGTATCAAGTTGATGAAGCTTTGATGCGCGTACAAGAAGGCACCTATGGGATCTGCATTGTTTGTAAAAAATCTATCCCTGTGACACGTCTTAAAGCATTGCCACACGCAAAGCTTTGTTTGAAGTGCCAAGAAAAGTCTGAGGCCAGACGTTAAGTTGACCCTATGACGCACGATCAAAAACGTTCAAGGCTTGATTTAGTGATATTTGGCCTGACCACGTTATCCATCATCGGTTTTGATCGCCTCTCTAAGATTTTCTTTAGTAAGATCCTCGACCTTAATGAGTCATTGATTCTAATTAAGAATGTTTTGCATTTTACTTTAGTGCATAACACAGGGATTGCGTTTGGTTTATTTAAAGACAGTGGTTCAGTTTTTGTCATTATTCCATTAATCTTAACTGGATTATTGGTTTACAATATTTACTATTATCGCAACAGCGCCCATCTAACGCGCACGTATATCGTGGCTTTCTCATTGATCTTAGGTGGGGCTATTGGTAATCTCATTGATCGCATTACGTTGGGGTACGTGATTGACTTTATCGATTTTCGTATCTGGCCTGTATTTAACCTTGCAGACAGTGCCATCACCATCGGTGCTGCGGTCATCTTCTTAAAATGCATCCCATCTTCGTCCAAATAGGTAGTTTCCCAATACATACATATGGTGTCATGTTGGCTGTTGCGGTGGTTGTGTGTGCATTTTTATTAAGCCGTGATGCTGCAAAATTAAAGATTTCTGAAGATACGGTTTTTGATTTGATGCTATGGGTGGTGATGGGTGGTTTTATCGGCGGTAAGATTTTTTATACATTGTTATTTTGGGATAACACGACGGATGATTTCTTAAGTGCGCTGTTTCAACGTGCAGGTTTTGCGTGGCAAGGCGGCTTTATCGGCGGGTGGATTGCTGGACTTTGGTTTGTTAAATTAAAGAAATTAAAGTTTCGTTTGATGTTAGATTTGGCGGCGCCCTATATTGCCTTGGGTCAAGCAATTGGACGCATGGGGTGTTTTGCTGAAGGCTGTTGTTATGGCAAGCCATGGGATTTAGGGGTATACTTTCCCGTGCATCATGCACGGTTGCATCCAACGCAGTTGTATGAAACAGGGATGTTGTTTGCTATATTTCTGATTTTGAAATTCGTTAAAAAGCCTTCATGGCCGGCAGGTATGATTTTTGTTTTATATTTATGGTTAGCTGGTATTGAGCGTTTTGTTGTAGAGTTTTACCGTGATGATCATGAAATTTTATTTTGGGGATTGAGTTTAGCGCAATGCGTTGCAGCAGGAATTTTTGTGGCAGGCATCGTCATGTTTATAAGGTTTAGAAAATGAAACAAACGTTCCATGTTGAAGAAGCTTATCAGGGATTGCGCTTGGATGTGTATTTAACCCAAGTGATTGAAAATATCCCATCGCGCAGCTTTGTCGAGAAGTTGATCGATGAAGGTGTGGTCACCATTAAGAATAAAAAGGTTAAGACCAATTATAAAGTTTGTACCAATGATGACATTATTGTCGATGTGGATCCTTCCGCATGGGCGAAGCAAGATATCAAGCCCGAATATATCAAATTAAATATCTTTTATGAAGATGAGGATATTGCTGTCATTAACAAGCCCATTGGCTTGACGGTGCATCCAGCTGCAGGGGATAAGGGTGGCACCTTGGTCAATGCCTTGGTGTATCACTTTAATAATTTATCCGACGTCAATGGCGATATTCGCCCAGGCATTGTGCATCGTTTGGATAAAGATACGTCGGGATTATTGTTGGTGGCAAAAACCAATGTGGCGCATGCGCGTCTCGGTCGACAATTTGAAAAGCATACGATCTTTAAACGTTATGTTGCAGTCGTGCAAGGTAAGGTTCAATTTGATCAAGGTTTGATTGATGTGAATATCAAACGCCATGTGAAATATCATGATCAACGTCAGATCAGTGAAGATAAGTCAGAAGGTAAAGAAGCTGTCACGTTGTATCAGGTATTAAAACGTTCAGATAAGCAAACCCTTGTTGCGCTTTATCCTCAAACAGGCCGGACACATCAATTGCGTGTGCATATGAAACATTTGGGTCATCCTATCTTGGGGGATGATAAATATGGGCGTAAAGAAAGTTTCACGCGCCTAGCATTGCATGCGCAAGGCATTGGCTTCATTCATCCTACGACAAAACAATATATGGAATTTGCTTGCGCCATCCCTAAGGAATTTCTATAATCAATTGTTATGAATGCCCGCGGAAAAACATCCACCATTTTTATCATCTTAATCATTGTCCTGCTTGCCTCAGCGACGTCGATAGGCTTCTTTTTATATAATAAAGAAAAACAATTTCGCAAAGACATTCAAGCTGAGCTTGAAACCAGTCATTATAATGAAATGAAATTGCAGGGTGATTTAAAAGAAGCAAAGAAGCAAGTTGCTTTGTCAGAAGATAAAGCCAAAGAAGCAGATGAGAAGATCAATAATTTGATGGATGAGATGGATCTTAATGAAGGTGTGCGCAAAGAATTAAAAGCAGAGAATGCTACGCTTAAAGAAGCCATTGAAATGGCTAAGAAAGATAAAGAAAAATTTCTCAAAGATGTTGAGATAGCGCAAAAAAAATATAAAGAAGTCTCAGAGTTATTTAAATCAGAACAAGATAAAGTTAATGCCTTACAGTTAAACTTGGCCAAATTACAAACTGCCAATGAAGAAGCCGAAAAGAAGATGGCGGCGATGAAGGAAGGTTTTGTTAACGACAATGGCATTCCAGGAAAAGTTGCGCCTGCGAAAATTGAATTAGACACAATAGTGGTTAATCCCAACGATGGCACCCGAGGTAAGATTTTAAGTGTCGATAAAGATTCAGATTTTATTGTTTGTAATTTAGGTGTTAAGAAGGGTGTGAAGGCGGGGGATGTGATGTCAGTATATCGTGGTGAAGAATATCTAGGCGATGTGCGCGTGTCCCGTGTTCAAGAAGAATTATCAGCGGCGGATTTAATCCCGCCATTTTCTAGTCGTAAAGTCCGCAAAAACGATAGTGTGGTTTTTAAGCCGTGAATTTAAAAGTTAATCCGATCCCATCATTGCAAGGCAGCATTTATCTGCCAGCTTCAAAATCATATTCCATCCGCGCTCATTTCATTAGTGCATGTGGTGGCAATTCTAGCATCCTAGGGTTTTCTAACTGTGATGATGCCATGGTTGCTAAAACAATCGCCAAAGATTTATCGCTCAAGAAAAAAGTTTATAATGTCGGCGAATCAGGAACATCGCTTCGATTTTTATTGCCTTTATTATCATTGCATGTACCAAGCGCAAAGGTGAATGGTAAGGGCACGCTCATCGGTCGACCGAATCATCATTTATGTGAAGCATTGCGTGCGAATGGGATGGACATTGTGGGCGATGGTCCAAAAGAGTCTGTGCCAATTGTGTATCGTGGTGGGCAGATTAAAACAGGCGTCATTTCTATTGATGGGTCGGTGAGTTCGCAGTTTATTTCAGCATTATTGATCACCTTGCCACGTTTAAAAGAAAATACGCGGATTGTCATCACTGGTAAAAAATTAGTCTCCAGTGATTATATTGTGATGACCAGACAAATATTAGCCGCTGCAGGGATTAAGGTAACGCAGAAATCTCCTCGAGAAATCATCATCAAAGGCAATCAACAATTTAAAGGCTTAAAGAAATTTCATGTCCCATCCGATTATGGATTGGCGGCATTCCCCATGGCTGCGGCCGCTTTGTTGCCTTCTAAAGTTATTTTAAAAGGTGCTTTTAATGATCGTTACATTCAGTCCGATGGACATATTTTGAATTTTTTAAAAAAGATGGGTGTTAAATTTACCAGAAGTTCAAGCGCCATCACCATGCGAGGGCCGTTTCAATTAAAGGGCGGCGTGTTTTCTTTAAAAGATTGTCCAGATTTGGTGCCGATCATGAGCGTCTTGGGAATGTTTGCAAAAGGTAAAACAACCTTGACTAATATCGCGCACGCGCGCGTTAAAGAATCAGACCGCATCAGTGATTTAGCCAAGGAATTAAAAAAGGTGGGGGCTTGCGTTGTAGAAAAACCGGATTCTTTAACCATTATCCCGCAAGAAAAGTATGTGACAGACCAAATTTTAGACCCGCATCACGATCACCGTTTAGCCATGGCTTTCGCTGTTTTGGGTTTAAGGGTGGGCTTGACCATTCAAAACATTGAGTGCACCCATAAGTCTTACCCTGATTTTGCCAAAGACATGAAAACTCTTGGAATGGCTTAAGTTATAGCGATAAAAACGTTTGACACCGCTGTTTGTTTTAAGTATCATGTCCAACATGGTAAATCAAGTTCAAAAACTTTTTCGCAAAGCATCCGATGCCTTCATGGGCATGTTCTCTAAAGACATGGGCATTGACTTAGGCACAGCTACAACCTTAGTTTACGTTAAAGGTGAAGGTGTGGTTTTGTGTGAACCTTCTGTCGTTGCTATTGAAAAAGATACCAATCGTGTTGTTGCTGTTGGTGAAGAAGCAAAGAAAATGTTAGGCCGCACCCCAGGCAGCATCGTGGCGATCCGTCCTATGAAGGATGGGGTTATTTCCGATTTCGAAGTGACTGAAGCCATGCTGAAATATTTCATTCAAAAAGTACAACCCAGTAAATTTTCATTTCGTCCAACCATTGTTATTGCAATCCCGTCGGGTATTACCGAAGTTGAAAAACGCGCGGTAATTGATTCCGCCGAGCATGCCGGTGCCCGTAATGTTATTTTAATTGAAGAACCTAAAGCTGCGGCGATTGGTGTTGGTTTACCTGTCCATGAACCTGCAGGTAACATGATCATTGATATCGGTGGTGGTACAACCGAATTTGCTGTTATCTCTTTAGGTGGTTTAGTCTATGCCAAGTCAATCCGCATTGCCGGTGATGAAATGGACATGGCCATCATTGAATATTTACGAAAGACCTATAACTTGATGATCGGTGAACGCACCGCGGAAGAAATTAAAATCCGTTTGGGTTCTGCCTATCCTTTAGAAGAAGAATTAAACATGGACGTTCGCGGTCGTGATTTGATTGCAGGATTGCCGAAGACAATTAATATCACATCTGTTGAGATTCGTGAAGCCTTGCAAGATCCTGTGCAAGCCATCGTCGATGCATCAAAATCAACGTTGGAACATACCCCCCCAGAACTTGCTGCGGATTTAATTGACCGTGGTATTGTTATGGCTGGTGGTGGTTCATTGTTACGCGGTTTGGACAAACGCATCGCTGAGGAAACAGGACTTCCTGTCCATGTTGCGGATGATCCTCTAACTGCGGTGGTCATGGGAACAGGTGAGACGTTAAATATGTCTGCCACCATGCGTCGCCGTTTTACTGCGCAAGCTAAGCTTGACTTCTAATTTTTGTGTATCGCAAATTTCTTAAACCAGCCATTTATCTAGTCATCTTTATCATCCCCTTAAGCATTGTTTTGTTTAAACCAAAATCACCAACGGCGATCGCGGTACTAGACAGAGCCTCAAGGCCTATCAATGCTGTTCAAGAATTTGTCTTTGAGTTTAAAAAGTTTTGGTATGCGCATGACACGTGGGATGCGTACATGCGTTTGCGCAATCAAACAGATTTGTTGAAGGCCAAAGTGATTAAGTTGCAAGAAATGAATTTAGAAGCGAATCGTTTGGAGGCGATCAATGAGTATCGTCGGCATCAAACTTTTACAACGGTTGTGGCCAATGTGGTTGGTCGGGATCCGTCGAGTTGGAATGCTTCATTGATTCTAGATAAGGGTAGTATTCATGCGATCAAGGTGGGCATGCCCATTGTAAGCCCATTGGGGGTTGTTGGTAAGATCATTGAAGTTGGTAAGACCACCAGCAAAGCAATTCTTTTATCTGATCCAAACTTCAGTGTTGCCGCCGTGGTGAGTCGCACACGTGAGCATGGATTGTTAACGGGCACATTGCAAGGTGTTTGTCGTTTGCAATATTTAACCGATAATGCGGATGTGAAAGTAGGGGATAAAGTTGTCACATCAAAATTAAGTTCATCATTCCCAGAAGGCTTATTTGTTGGCACCATCGTCGATGTGCAGGCATCTCAAAATAGTCATACCGTTGAATGTTTGGTTGACCCTGCAGTTGATTTATCGGTCTTAGAAGAAGTTGTGATTTTAAAATCAGGAGCGCAATCGTGAATGCCATTGAAATAAAAGACGTGGTTAAGACATATAAAACAGGCACAAAGGCATTGAAAGAAGTTAGCTTAACCGTCGCAAAAGGCGACTTCTTTGCCTTGCTTGGCGCTAATGGGGCAGGCAAGACGACACTAATTAGCATCATTACTGGTTTGGTGAATAAAACATCGGGTACGATTAAAGTGTACGGCCATGACATTGATCATGATTTTTCAGCAGCTAAAGGCTGTTTGGGTGTTGTGCCACAGGAATTTAATTTTAACATGTTTGAAAAAGTTGAAGATATTGTGGTTAATCAAGCGGGTTATTTTGGGGTGGATTATCCGATAGCTAAAAAAGATGCTGAGCAAATCTTGAAGAAAGTTGGGCTTTGGGAAAAGCGTAATACCATGGCGCGGACATTGTCCGGCGGTATGAAGCGAAGGCTGATGATTGCACGCGCGCTCATCCATCATCCAAAGATTTTAATCTTGGACGAGCCAACTGCTGGTGTCGACGTTGAGTTGCGCATTGGCATGTGGGAATATTTAAGAGAAATTAACGCGCAGGGCACCACCATTATTTTAACCACGCATTATCTAGAAGAAGTCGAACAAATGTGCCGTCATGCTGCCATCATCAAGAAGGGTGAAATAGCACGTTTGGATACTGTTGTGAACTTAACCAAGAATCAAAAGTTAGAAAAAACTTTTCTGGAGATCATCAAAGAATGACATTCGCTGCTCAACTCATATCGCTAAAAACGATCATACGTAAGGAAATTACGCGTATCATGCGCATCTGGACGCAGACCTTGTTGCCGCCTCTGGTAACACAGACATTATATTTTTTAATCTTTGGAAAATTCATCGGCTCTCAAGTGGCTGCGATCAATGGCATTAGTTATATGGCCTTCATCGTCCCAGGGCTTGTCATGATGGCGATCATCAGCAGTGCCTACGGCAATGTGGTCAGTTCATTCTTTGGTGCAAAATTTCAGCGCAACATTGAAGAAGTTTTAGTGTCTCCGACGCCAGAATGGGTGATCATTTTAGGTTATGTCTGTGGCGGGTTGATCCGTGGGTTTATCGTTGGTACGCTTGTATTTTTAATTTCTATCTTCTTTGTGCATCCGGTCGTGCATAATATTTGGATCGTTTTATTCTTTATGATCTTTACATCCATTGTGTTCTCGTTAGCAGCATTGATCAATGGTATCTTCGCACATAATTTTGATGAGGTGGCATTATTCCAGAACTTTATCTTAACGCCGTTTATTTACTTGGGCGGCGTGTTCTATTCGATTAGCCATTTGCCACATGGTTGGCAAGTTTTTTCATATTTTAATCCGCTCGTCTATATGATCAATGGTTTCCGTTACGGATTCTTTGGATTTTGTGATGTGTCATTATGGATTTGTGCATTTATTGTCATTGTCTTGACAATCGTTTTAGCCTGGGCTAATTTATATCTTTTGAAGAAGGGTATTGGGATTAAATCTTAAAAAAGGTGACTGTCACCTTTTTACACATGGAGGAAGGTATGAAAAAGTTAATGTTATTAGTACTGGGTGTTTTGTTTTCATTCAATGTGCATGCCGCAGATGAGTACATACTTGATAATGCGCATTCACAAATTGGTTTCTCCGTTAAGCATTTGATGGTGTCGACAACCAAAGGTTTCTTTGGTGATTATACTGGTAGCATTACTTTTGATCCTGCTGATCTAAAAGCTTTTAAAGCCGAAGCCGTCATCCAAAGTAAGAGCATCAACACAAGCAATGAAAAACGCGATGAACATCTGCGTGCTGCCGATTTCTTTGATGTTGCACAATTCCCAACAATCACCTTTACCAGCAAATCTTTAACAGGTGATAAGGGCAAATATACGCTCGTGGGTGATTTAACCATGCATGGTGTCACCAAAGAAGTATCTTTTCCCGTTGAAATCGCCGGCCCCGTCAAAAGTCCCTTTGGCGATATAGCCATCGGCCTTTCAGGTTCCTTAACCATCAACCGCCAAGATTATGGGGTTAAATGGAATAAGAATCTAGATAATGGTGGGTTAGCTGTCGGTGATGAGGTTGTTATCAATGTTGATTTAGAAGCGCATAAGAAGTAATTTTTCATTAAAGTTTTACCTAAAGCCCTTTGCCTATAAAGCAAAGGGCTTTTTATTTTTCTAACCCATTGGTGCTACAGCTGTTTAAAGCCAGTCATGACAGCGTCGATGCAGAGCTGAAAACGTTTCCTCGAAAACGCTCATATGCCCTTGTAGGGGGCTTGACAGGTGCTATCCTTGTTGTAGAAGCTTAAGTGAGCCTAAGGCTTGCTAAGGCTTTTAGTCCCGGTTCAAACCCAGGACGGAAAGGATAGGTCCTTATGAATACTTCATTCATTCTGGATCCATTAAAGACAGTGTTTAGTATGATTATTACTTATGTGCCGACGATTATAGGCGTTTTAGCAGCCTTAGTTATTGGTGGAATTATTGCACGCGAAGTCGGAAAAGTTGTTAGCTCATTCTTAAAGAGCGTCCACATTGACAAAGTCAGCTCAACAGTTGGGCTTGATCATGTCTTGACAACCGGCGGTATTAAACGCCATGTCAGCGACCTGATCGGTCATGTGGTCTCTTTGGGGATTACCATCACGGTGTTGGTAATCGCATTGAGCTATGCCGGCATCACCGTGATCGGGACCGTAACAGACCCAATCATGAGCTATGTACCTACGGTTATTACCGGGGTATTGATCTTAATGGTGGGTATGTTCTTAGCGCATATCGTCTCAGTATTTGTTCGCTTGGTTGCGGCAAATACCGCTATGCCTAAACCCGAATTACTTGCAACGTTTACAAAGTGGGCCGTTGTGCTCATGGCCATCTCGGCTTTTGTCGATAAGATTGGCTTTGGGTATTTATTCACCGGTACACCATTGATCTTAATGATTGCGTCACTTGGCCTTGGCTTAGGTTTGGCCTTTGGTTTAGGTGGTCGCGATCATGCCGCCCATTATCTCGATAAGTTGTTTAAGAGATAAGTAAAGATCCCTCAGCTACTCTGTATGGGGCAGGGTAGCTTCCACAGGGTCCCGGAGTCCGCAAGGGCTTCGGGACTCGTCCTTTTTTAGCCCATCTTTGTCACAATATTTCTGTTGTGCACAGGAAACTTTATGGTATACTACCGGCCATGGAAAAAAGGCAATATCCGCGTTTTGATTTTACTGAGCCGGTCGGCTATCACGATGATGAGGGGTATCCCGAGTCAGGTAGTTTAGCGGCTGATCTTAGTCAAAGTGGGGTGCGCATTAGGATTAATGAATTTGTGCCATTGCGCAAGGTCATAAGTCTTAAGCTTCACTTAAATAATCCAACGCGCGTGGTGTCTGTCCGAGGTCAAGTGATGTGGGTCCGTGAAGTTCCGTATAGCGAGAGCTTTGATGTGGGTATCCGTTTCTTGGAAATTTTAAAAAATGTCGTTTGAAAGGATAATGTTTTATGGCCGATGAAAAACCAGCCGTGGTCGAAGAAATCAAGAATTGCCCGGCATGTAAAAAACCTTTAAAAAGAGCCCGTCGTTTTTACCGTAATGGTGGGTATTATTGCAACGCCAACTGCTTCAAAAAAGCAGATGCTACCGCTAAAGAAGCAAAAGCTAAAGCGCAAGCTGAAGCCCCAGCAGCATAATCATTTTTTCAGGAGTGACTGTGTCAAAAGCGAATCCCCAAGGTGCAGAACGTCGCAGGCATTTTCGTTTAGATCATAATGTTCCGGTCAAAATATCCAGTGCAGATCTGGATATTGTGACGGAAACATCGAATTTAAGTTGTTCGGGTGCGTTTTGTCGCGTTAATAAATTTATCGCGCCAATGACCAAGCTCAAGCTTAATTTATTACTGCCCATTCGCAAGAACAATAAGATCGTTACCAAACGTGTTCATTGCGAAGGGGTGGTTGTTCGTGCCGAATCTGTCCCAACAGGGGATTATTTTCAAACCGCTATTTTCTTTAGTGATATTTCTCCCAAAGATGCGCAAGTCATTCACGATTTTGTTGAATCAATCGTCAAAGAAAAAAATCAAACCTAAATGAGTTCACCGTCAGTCCAAGTCTTGTATGAAGATGAAATTGCTTTTGTCTTCTATAAACCTGCGGGCCTTTTGACAATCCCAACTGATAAGGGTGTTGAGCAAAGTTTATATCGTTTGGTCAATCAGATTTATCCAGTCCCAGAAGGTTTGTTGCCAGCACACAGGTTAGATCGCGACACGTCGGGAGTTATCTTGTTTGCCAAGGGTAAGGCTAATCAAGATTTGCTCATGCAATTGTTTAAGGAAAAGAAAGTTAAGAAGCAGTATGTGGCTTTTGTGCATGGCAAAGTGGAGAGAAAAGAAGGCACCATTCGCATCCCCATCAAAGATTTTTTCCAAAGAAAATTCAATCGTCAAATGCCAGCACAATCAGCCTTGACGCACTATAGGGTTAGAGATTATTATAAAGACTTTAGTGTGGTGGATGTGATGCCAATCACAGGCCGTACCAATCAGATCCGCATCCATATGGCCAAGATTGGTCATCCGATCGTCGGTGAAGATAAGTATGCGTTTCGCAAAGATTTTGAATTACGCTTTAGACGCACGGCCTTGCATGCAGCTGTCTTAGAATGGCCACATCCAAAGACCGGGAAAATGATCCGCGTCGAAGCACCTTTAGCGGCGGACATGCAGGAATTCTTAAAGAAACATTCATAACGAAAGAGGTTTTACATGGAAAAACGTTCACTTAATGAATGGTCAGCATATTGTCACGGCATTGCTAAAGAAAAAGGTTTTTGGGAAAAAGAACGCAATGTGGGTGAAGCGTTGATGCTCGTTGTGACCGAACTTGCTGAAGCCATGGAAGGCTATCGTCATAATGATCAAGCCAATTTCAAAGAAGAATTAGCAGATACGTATATTCGTTTATTCGATTTATGCGGCGGGCTTGGCATTGACATTGAAGCAGAAATTTCAAAGAAAACTGAATTTAATAAAAGTCGTCCCTACAAACATGGCAAGCAGTGTTAATGATTAAGGGAGCGTCTATGCGTTTTGCCTTGTGTTTGATTTTGCTTATGTTCACGAGTGCTTGCACGACGGTTAACGTCGGTAATTATATTAAATCCGACCATCCATACACAAAAAAGATTTATGGAAATTTTGATAAAATTCTAGAAACTGTTCGGCAGGTCCTGGCTAAGAATGGATATAAGGTTACATCTGAATCGTATCCATCGGTGTATGAACGTTCAGCTGATGAACATCGTGAAACACCAAAAGATGTTTTACTCTTTACCGAGATTAAGCAGCATTCAATGGTTCTATATTCATCGTATACACATTTAAATGTGTTTGTGCATGCCGTGGCAGAAGGCGCTGAAGTGGAAGTGCGTTATGGCAAGGTCACCTCGGCGTTGATCAAAGATTTTCAAAATACACGCAATGATAAATTAGGAAACGCTATTTTAGATCAAATCGAACGTGCGATGTTGGTTAATTAATGTGGAAAAGTTTGTCCTTCAAAGTGATTTCAAACCTGTTGCTGATCAAGTCAATGCCATTGATTTCTTATCCAAAGGCCTAGATCAAGAAGCACCTGCCCAAATTTTGCTTGGGGTCACAGGTAGCGGCAAGACCTTTACTATTGCCAATACCATCGCCAAGGTCAATCGTCCAGCGCTCGTCATTTCCCACAATAAAACATTAGCTGCTCAACTGTATAGTGAGCTTAAAGAATTTTTCCCAAACAATGCCGTCGAGTATTTTGTTAGCTACTACGATTATTACCAGCCAGAAGCGTATATCCCGCAAACCGATGTATATATTGAAAAAGATTCTGCCATTAATGATCGTCTAGATCGTTTGCGTCTGGCTGCCACCACGTCACTCATGTCCCGTCGGGATGTGATCATTGTTGCTTCTGTATCATGTATCTATAACTTAGGTTCGCCTGATGATTATCAAAATTATATGGTGCAATTGCAAGTAGGGCAAAAGATTGACCGTGATGCGGTCTTAGAGCAATTAGTGTCCATCCAGTATGAGCGCAATGACTATGAATTTTCCCGCGGCAAAATCCGTGTGCGTGGGGATGTCTTGGAGGTTCAGCCTGCTTATCGTGAAGATGCGCTGCGCATCGAATTCTTTGATGATGAGATTGAGCGTATCCGTCAGATCAATCCGATTTCAGGGGAAACCATTGCCACCTTAGAAAAATGCGCGGTTTATCCTGCCAAGCATTTCTTGATTTCACCGCCTAGGCTTGAAACAGCGATAAAAGAAATTGATGAAGAGTTAACAGAGCGACTTAAAGTTTTGGAGGCAGAAGGCAAGTTGGTTGAGGCGCAACGCCTAAGGTCGCGCACTAAGTATGACATGGAGATGATGAAGGAAATTGGCACCTGCAAAGGCATTGAGAATTATTCACGGGTGTTATCGGGAAGACCTGCTGGGAGTCGGCCATTTACCTTGATTGATTATTTCCCCAAAGATTTTATCACGATCATCGACGAGTCCCACGTGACGGTACCACAATTAAATGGGATGTATGAGGGGGATCGTTCGCGCAAGACCATGTTGGTGAATCATGGGTTTCGATTGCCCTCGTGTTTGGATAATCGACCACTTAAATACCATGAACTAAAGCCATTGTTGGGCGCGACCATTTATGTTTCAGCGACGCCATCGCCTTATGAGCGCAAAGAAGCAGGCAGCAGGGTGGTTGAGCAGATCATCCGTCCGACGGGCATTGTTGATCCACCGATCATTTTATGTAAAACAGAGGGACAAGTGCAAGATTTGATTGAACGCACCAAGATTCGGGCAGGACGTAATGAGCGGGTTCTCGTCACCACTTTAACCAAGCGCATGACCGAAGATTTAAGTGAATATTTAGCTGAGGCAGGCATTAAGACAAAGTATCTGCACTCTGACATTGAAACAATCGACCGCGTTAAAATTTTACAGGATTTACGCACAAAGAAATTTGATTGTCTTGTCGGAGTTAACTTATTGCGTGAAGGTTTGGATTTACCAGAAGTATCCTTGGTGGCCATATTCGACGCTGATAAACAAGGGTTCTTGCGCTCTCAAACATCGCTGATTCAAACCGCCGGTCGTGCGGCCCGTAATATTCACGGTGAAGTTGTCATGTATGCCGACACTGTCTCTGATGCCATGCGGGGCATGATGAGTGAATGTGAGCGCCGTCGTAAGATTCAAATTGCCCATAACACCAAAAATAATATTACGCCAACAACGATTAAACGGGCCTTGCATGTGGGCATTGACCAGTTTGCCGAAGCAGAAGCGTTGACAGCTGAAATTGTGGGGCTCAATGATGAACAATTTGCCCATAGCAATCGCATCCATGATTTAGAGACACAAATGGAATTGGCGGCACGAAATTTAGAGTTTGAGAAAGCAGCAAAATTAAGAGATAAAATCAAAGCCTTGCAAGCACAGGCGCACTAGATAAATAGTGATTGCAAGATCGTTTTGTGTTAAGATTAATTTATGAGTACTTCACCTATTATTACAATTACATATAACGCCGCAGAAAAAATTAAAGCCCTGATGGCCAAAGAAGGCAAGGATGGTTATGCCTTGCGTTTTGGGGTTGTCACCGGCGGGTGTGCAGGTTTATCGTATGAAATGAAGTTTCAAAAAAGTGCATATGATAATGACATCACGTTCGACCAGCAAGGTTTGCATGTGATCATTAATCAAGAGAGTGTTGAATTTGTCAAAGGCATAGAAATTGACTATGTCGAAAGCCTCAAAGAAAGTGGTTTTAAATACCGCAATCCCAATGCTAAATCCTCGTGTGGATGTGGCACATCATTTAGTTAAGGAAAATTATGACTCCCCAAACGTTGACGATTACCCCTGAAACAGCAGTCGATAATAGTGTGATTAAATTTGCACCTTTACCAGGTTCAAAGAAGATATATAAAAGCGGCAATATTTTTAAAGATTTAAAAGTTCCTTTCCGTCATGTTACAACCCAAGAAGGTGGCATTGAGTTATACGACACCTCAGGCCCATTTACAGATCCAAGTGTGACAATCGACGTTCGTCAAGGTTTGCCAAAGTTGCGTGCCAGTTGGACCAAGGGGCGTACCGGCAATGTCAGCCAAATGCACTATGCACGCAAAGGCATCATCACTCAAGAAATGGAATATATCGCCATCCGTGAAAACATGACGCCAGAATTTGTGCGTGATGAAGTAGCCCGCGGCCGTGCAATTATCCCGTCGAACATCAATCACCCAGAACTCGAACCCATGATCATTGGGCGTAATTTCTTAGTCAAGATCAATGCGAACATTGGTAATTCAGCGATCAGTTCGAGCATTGCCGAAGAAGTTGAAAAGATGGCATGGTCGATCCGTTGGGGTGGGGATACCGTCATGGATTTATCGACGGGTAAAAATATTCACGAAACCCGTGAATGGATCATCCGTAATTCTCCGGTTCCTATTGGTACCGTACCTATTTATCAAGCTTTAGAAAAAGTAAACGGCAAGGCCGAAGATTTAACATGGGAAATTTATCGTGACACGTTGATTGAACAAGCCGAACAAGGTGTTGATTATTTCACCATTCATGCAGGTGTTTTATTGCGTTACATCCCATTGACCGCCAAGCGCGTTACAGGCATTGTTTCTCGTGGTGGTTCCATTATGGCCAAGTGGTGCTTGAGTCATCATAAAGAAAATTTCACCTATACACATTTTGAAGAAATTTGCGAAATCATGAAAAAGTACGACGTGTCATTCTCCTTAGGTGATGGCTTGCGTCCAGGCTCGATTGCGGATGCGAATGATGCAGCGCAATTTGCGGAACTTGAAACATTAGGAGAGTTGACCAAGATTGCGTGGAAACACGACGTGCAAGTCATGATCGAAGGCCCAGGCCACGTGCCCATGCATCAGATTAAAGAAAATATGGATAAGCAATTAACCATATGCCATGAAGCGCCATTTTATACCTTAGGCCCTTTGACAACGGACATAGCTCCAGGCTATGATCATATCACCTCAGCCATTGGTGCAGCCATGATTGGTTGGTATGGTACCGCGATGTTGTGTTATGTGACACCAAAAGAACATTTAGGTTTGCCAAATAAAAAAGACGTCAAAGACGGGATCATGGCCTATAAGATTGCCGCCCATGCCGCTGATTTAGCCAAGGGTCACCCAGGCGCTAAGCTTTGGGATAATGCCTTGTCGCGTGCCCGTTTTGATTTCCGTTGGAGAGACCAATTTAATTTAAGTTTAGATCCAGAAACTGCGATGAGTTACCACGATGAAACCCTGCCTGCCGAAGGGGCCAAGGTTGCACATTTTTGTTCTATGTGTGGACCGAATTTCTGCTCAATGAAAATCACCCAAGATGTGCGCGAATACGCCCAAAAAGGACTCGAAGAAAAGTCAAAAGAGTTTCTTGAAAAGGGTGGAGAGATTTACACCAAGTCTTAAGCAGCTGCTGTCATAAAGGCTTTTGAATGTAAGGCAACCACATCGCTTAAGCGTTTGCGGCAATCTTCCAGTTCTTGAAGCGTTTTATTGCGGAATTCTTGTGTCTCTAAAGACATTTGTGGGAATAATTTCGTGTAGTATTCAATCCCGTCGAATAAATTATTTTTAAACTCCGTAAAATATTTAATCTTTTGATCGTTTAACACATCCACAGATTTTTCGATGTCTTTCTTCAGGTAATCAATGTACATCCGTAATTCTTTGATGAACATATGAGGGCGAGGGGTATTGTTTAAGATATTTACTCGACCATAAATGTGATCGATCATTTCTTTTAAAGTAACAATCTTAGAGAAATACGCAAGGTTTGGTCCAGGGCATACAGCAGCAAACCCAGGGACTTTTGTTTCAATTTTATTGGGGATAATGGCGCTTTCGCCTAAGTCATGACAAATACAAGATTTCGTCGTGATTTTTTCAAATTGTACTTTATGTTGTGACTCGGGCAATTGTTTTGCATTGAGTTCGTCAATTTTCAGCTTTTGATATTGACGTGAGGCAGTGCAAATGGGTTCTTTGGTAAACTCGGTGTTTGAGACCAAATAACTTTTGGGACACGCACTACCAGGGCGACCACGAAGGACTTTCGAATCTCTTTCAGTGTCACTCAATGATCCGCGCAAATTATTAAAAGGAACGCCAAGTGGGGAAACATCGCTTAAATATAATTCATCTTCGGTGGCCATGGCCAATTTGTGCAAGGTGACTTCATCGACGTTGGTTGCTTCAGGGCAGAGTAGGAAAGGTGTAGCCCAGCCTGTGCCGTCTAATGCATAGTGTTTGCGTAAAAATGTATCTTCTTTGCGTGTGCCAATACCACCTTGGGCGACAATCTTGACGGGTAGCGGTGTTGTAAAGGGTGCTTCATTCTTAGTAGCCAATGCTTTATTAAATACGGTATGCAATTGTTCAATTAATTCATGCCTTTTAACGCGAAACTCTTCCATGATGGGGCCCATTAAGAATCCGTCGCTGGCAAATGCATGCCCACCACAATTAAGACCAGATTCAATACGGTATTCCGATATCCATAAACCTTTTTGTGCAAAGAATTTACCTTGGACAATGGAAGACCGAAAATCGCTGACTTTAAGGATGATGCGTTTTTGAATATAGCCAGAAGCATCCGCGGAGAATTCTTTAAATTGTTCAACATAAGAGTACAAGCGGCGATTAATCCCTGCAGAGAATTCAACCGCTGATTCTAATTTGCTTCTTGCAAATCCCCGTAAGGCAGCCAGAGCATCAGAATTTCCAAGAGGAAGCTTATTGCCTTCTTTATCGTAATAGTCGCGATCAAGTTTGGTCATGATGTTGACATTGATATCCCCAGGGCGCATTTTTAGGCGCAGGGCATTTTGGGCGGCAGTTTTTTCGTCGCCTTCTGGCATTAAAAGCATTTCCATGTATTCTTTTTTCAAAGCAGATTCATTATCTAACAATTCGAAATATTTGGTGATTTCCGAACCAGGTTCAAATAGGGAGTTTTTAACAACAATGAACTGGCGTTTAACGATCAGGTTTACTAGATCAAGATATGCCGTGATGCGTTTGGCACGGAAGTCTTCATCATATTTAGTGATAGGGGTGTAGGGTTCGCCTTCTTTATCACAGTAATGCTTGCGCATTTGCTCGATTAAGACGTCGTCGACCAATGAAATGACAGAGTGAATACCATAACGTGCTACCTTGACGGGTGTGTCAATTGAATACCCGGTTCCCATGACGGGAATGTGAAACGAGTGAATAGGTTGTGTATTCATGGGATGTAGTATATATTAACAGCTTGAAAAATCAAATATTTATATTAGAATGGACCCTTATGGATAGAAGCTTCTACATAGGACTCGCCAAAGCAGCGCTTGCCGGCAACGAAATCGACAATGCTACCTGTGAGCGCATTTTAGGGGATAATACCTTAGAGATTTTGCCGCTTTTGGATGCTGCTTTCCAAGTGCGTAAAACCTATCATGGCACGAAGGTGCGGGTCCATATCTTAAACAATGCGCAGAATGGGCATTGCCAAGAAGATTGTCATTATTGCGCTCAAGCCAAGTCATCCAAAGCAGACATTGAAGAATATGGCATTAAACCAGACGCTGAAATCTTAGCAGAGGCACGCCAAGCTTATGCAAAGGGCGCATCGTGCTATTGCATGGTTTTTGCTGGCCGTCAGGCATCCCAGTCACGCATCGATCGTTTAAAGCGGGTCTTAACACAAATCAAACAAGAATTTCCAGATCGCGAAACCTGTGTATCGACGGGTTTTGTTTCGTTAGAAGGTGCTGTGCAACTAAAGAGCGCAGGGCTTGATCGACTAAATCATAATTTAAATACATCAGAATCCAATTACAATAATATTTGCACGACCCACACGTATACAGATCGTTTAAATACCTTGCTCGCGGCGCGACAAGCAGGATTAAAATTATGCGCTGGTATGATCGTCGGTATGGGGGAGCGTAATAAAGATATCATTGAAGTGGCTAAAGAGTTGCGTAAGCTTAAAGCAGAATCAATTCCGGTTAATTTGCTTGTTCCGATCGAAGGCAATCAATTGCAAGTCACCGATGATTTAACCCCTGAATTTTGTCTGCGTGTTCTATGTTTGTTTCGATTCTTAAACCCGTCGGCAGAGATACGTGTGGCCGCAGGGCGAGAGATTCGTTTGCGGTCCATGGAAGTGATGGCATTGTATCCTGCAAATTCTATCTTCATGCAAGGCTATTTGAATGCGAAAGGTGCCGATAATGATCATGCGGTCACGATGATCAAAGATGCTGGATTTGAGATTTTGTCTGATGAGCCTTTGAGTGTGCCCTCAAAGGTTGAAGTTGAGTTAAAAGGTTTGAACGAATTACGCCCCGCACAATAAGTATTTTTTTGATTATTCTTGCCAAACCCCTTGCCAGTGCTATATTAATAAAAATTATGTTATCATTCCAAAGTATAACTTTTCCAACATAAGAGGGTTTCGTATGTCAGTTGAAAAATGTTCAGTTGCACGGTTTGAATTGCTCATGGATGCAGGGTTTGGTGCGCAGAAAGCAGGGGACATTCTCTTGCAAGCGTTTGTGGCCATGGGTAAATATGTTTATGTAGAGCCGATGATCCCTGCGGAAATTTCACCCCCAGCGCGTTCTCGTCCAGCTTTATCCGGCGTTATTATCCGTTTAGCAGATTTTGATGTGACCAATATTGGTAATGACACCGACGTTATTTTAGCTTCTCATGAAATTGTACTTGATCGTCGTCTAGATGATCATGAACATAATCCAAAATGCCGCATTTTGTTGGATATGGGAGATCAAGCGGATAACCCAGATTCATACGAAACAGTTTTGAAGCGTTGCACCAAAGAAGGTTTGAAAGTTATCCCATTTCACGTCGATGAAGTTTCAAAAAACATCTTGAAAGAAATGGGCGGTAAAGGTCAGAATTTGTATTACTTAGGCATGTTGGCTTATATTTACGGGATGGATGAAGCCATCGTCCAACAAGAAATTGTGAAGACCTTCGGCAAGAAATTAAAGCCTGAGATCCTCGAAAAAAATATCACCTTGTACCATAACGGTTATCAATTAGCCCAAAGCATGGTTGATTTCCGCATTCAAGTTGATACCAAGCCTCGTCAAGGTGAAAAGATCTTGATCGACGGTAATTCAGCTTTAGCCATGGGTATCATTGATGCCGGTATTAAATTATTTTCAGGTTATCCCATCACACCAGCATCATCGGTCATGCACACTTTAGCTAAGATATTCCCTTCATACGGGGGCATGGTGCACCAAGCTGAAGATGAAATTGCAGCGATCGGTACAGCGGTGGGTTCTTATTTTGGAGGCGTTCCGTCGATCACAGCCACATCTGGTCCAGGGTTGTCGCTCAAACAAGAATTCATTGGGTATTCTCAATCTGCAGAAATTCCATTAATTGTTTTGGACGTTCAACGTTCAGGCCCGTCAACAGGTATGCCAACAAAAACCGAACAGTCAGATTTACCGTCGGTAATTTTTGGTTCACATGGCGACTACACCAAGGTTGTTATCAGCGTTGCCAACGTTATTGATTGTTTTTATGCACCACATTTAGCGCGTTACTTAGCTGAGAAATTACGTTTGCCGGTTTTTATCTTAAGTGATTTCCAAACCGCAAATAGTTATAAAGTTATTACCAAGCCGACCGTTGTCCAAATGGATAATCCTGAAGATATTCCGGATTTCATCTTAGAACGTTTTCACATGAAGCGTCTTCCAGCAACGGTTGAAATGGTACGTATTTCACAAGCTGTACCAGGTACGGAAGGTGGCATGCGCCGTGTCACAGGTCTTAATTCTGACGCACAAGGTAAGGTTAGCTATTTCTCCGACACCAATCAACGCGGTCATCATATCCGCAATGAAAAAGTCCATCATGTCCGTCGGGCTTTGGATTTGCCAGAATTGTTTGGTAAGGATGCTAATGAAATCCTCGTCGTTGGTTGGGGTAGTACACGTGGGGCATTAGAAGAAACCATCACCATGTGTCAAAAAGAAGGTTTACCCGTTTCTGGGATGCATTTTAAAGTGGTGTATCCTTTGCCATTAATGATCAAAGACCTTTTTAAGAAATATAAAAAGGTGCTTTCTGTGGAAGTTGCGTATGGTGATGAATTAAAACCATCCCCGTTGGCCATGTTATTACGCAGCGAAACATTGGTTGATGTCAGGCCATTGATGGCAGAAGCCACAGGCCGTCCGATACGTCCTAGAATAGTTTTAGAGAAGCTTAAGGAGATACTCAAATGAGCGCCCCTACAACAGCTCCAATTACAATTAAAGACTTAAGTACAGAAAACCCACGCTGGTGTGCAGGGTGTGGCGATTTCGGTATTATCATGGGTTTAAAAAGATTTATTGTTGATCGTCAATTGCAACCTGCAAAGACCATCAATGTTTCAGGGATCGGTTGTTCAGGTCGTGCACCAAATTATTTTAATACCTATGGCGTTCACTCTATCCATGGTCGTCCCATCACCGTGGCTTTGGGTATTGCCTTGGCTCGTCCGGATTTGAACTTGTTCGTTCATGCGGGCGATGGGGATGCGCTTAGTATCGGCGGGAACCATTTAATTCACGGGATCAATAAAAACTTTAATTGCGTGTTTTTGATGTATGACAATGAAGTTTATGCGTTGACTAAAAATCAAACTTCTCCGACGACACGTAAGGATCATCCAACCAATACACAGCCTCAAGGAAGTTTCTTGAATCCTTTGAACCCTATCACCGTGGCTTTAGGTTTGGGGGCTTCGTTTGTGGCTTCAACGGCAGATTGGATCCCAGATCATTTAACCAATACAATGAAAGCCGCATTTGATCATCCAGGGTTTTCATTTGTACATATTTCTCAACGTTGTCCACACTTTGATCCAAACAATTTTGATCATAAATCATCGTCATGGTTTTCATTTTTGAAGCATCCAAATGGCATTGATGCAGATCGTCGTTTGGCTGATAAGACAGAAGTGATTGAACATGATCCGTCGGATATGATGGCTGGATTCAAGTATGCCGCTGCTGAACGCCGTTACTTTGGTTTGTTCTATCAAAATAAAGATAAACCCCGTTATGATGAAATCTTGCATAACGTTGTTAAAAATGCGCCTAAGAAAGACCGCTCGAAGATTTTAGATGGCTTTAATATCTGAGAAATTAATCATCATTGGTTCAGGACCTGCAGGGCACACGGCCGCGATCTACGCGGCCCGTGCTAATTTAAGCCCTTTGATGTTCGAAGGCATGTTTGCCGCTGGCGTCGCTGCTGGTGGTCAATTAACAACCACGACAGAAGTTGAAAATTTCCCAGGGTATGAGGCCATTTCTGGACCTGAGCTCATGGAAAAAATGCGTGCGCAATCATTGCATTGTGGTGCGCGTATTCTAACTGAGACTGTCGACAAAGTTGATTTATCCAAGCGTCCATTTATCGTCTTGTCGGGCGCTCAAGAATATAGTGCGCAGGCATTGATCATTGCAACAGGTGCGACCGCCAAGCGCATGAATTTACCTGGGGAAGAACGTTTATGGCAAAAGGGCATATCCGCCTGTGCTGTCTGCGACGGGGCTTTACCATTTTTTCGTAATAAAGTTTTAGTTGTCGTCGGTGGTGGGGATAGTGCTGTTGAAGAAGCCAACTATCTAACGAAGTTTGCTTCCAAAGTCATCATGCTTGTCCGTCGAGATGTCTTGCGTGCATCCAAAGTTATGCAAGAACGCGCGAAGCATAATCCAAAAATTGAAATCAAATTTAATACGCATCCCATCGAAGTCTTGGGTGAGAAAATGGTGTCGGGTATTAAAGTTGAAGATACTGTTACCAAACAACAATCGGTCATAGATGCCGGTGGTTTATTTTATGCCATTGGTCATGTTCCCAACACCGAATTTTTAGGGGGACAAGTTGCACTTGATGAAACAGGTTATATCAAGGTCCAAGCAGGAACAACCAAAACATCCGTCGAAGGTGTTTTTGCCGCAGGGGATGTTGCTGACAAAGTCTACCGCCAAGCCATCACCTCAGCCGGCACAGGCTGCATGTCCGCTTTAGACGCCGAACGCTTCCTTTCCGAACACGCTTAGAACATCCATCAAAATTGGCATTTTTATTGTATATATAGTATGCTTAAGTAATGCATAAAAGTCTTATCTACATCTTAATCGTCGCATTTGCCTGTGGAACCTTGTGCCCAAATAGGGTTTTGGCCAATGAGCTTGTTTTACCAGCGCCAGGTACAATGGTTCATTTGAGTCCTTCGGTTGATACGCCCATTTTAAAAGGCATCAAAGTACATCCCGAAAATCCTTTTAAATTCGATTTCGTCTTGTCGCAAGGTGATGCAACTTCAAACTTAAACGTAACATCAAACAAACTTGTTAAGTATTTTCTAGCCGCATTGACCACCCCAGAAAAAGACATGTGGGTTAACTTAAGCCCATATGAAAAAGACCGCATTGTCCCTGAGCATTTTGGTACAACAGAAATGGGTCGAGATCTTTTAGCCCAAGATTATTTGCTAAAACAAATTACCGCGTCGCTGGTTTATCCTGAAGGGGAAGTGGGGCAAGCCTTCTGGAAAAAAGTCTATGCGTTATCACCGAATAAAAATATCCCTGTAAACACCTTTAACAAAGTATGGATCGTCCCTAATAAAGCCGTTGTTTATGAAAACGCCAAAGCTGGCAGCGCCTATGTGGTTGAATCATCCTTGAAAGTCATGACTGAGCAAGATTACCTTGCCGACACAAAAAATAAGAGCACATCAACTAATAATCAAGTTGTGCGCGATATTGTCATCCCACAACTCACCAAAGAAGTCAACGAAGGCAGCAACTTTGCGCAACTGCGACAAGTATACAATTCCTTAATCTTAGCGACGTGGTACAAGAAAAAGATCAAAGACAGCATCCTGTCACAAGTATACGCCGATAAAAATAAAGTAGCCGGCGTAAATATCGAAGACCCCCAAGAAAAGCAAAAAATCTATCAGCGTTACCTTGAAGCGTTCAAGAAGGGGGCCTACAACTACATCAAAGAAGAGCAAGACCCTGTAACGCATCAAATCATTCCTAAGAAATATTTTTCTGGTGGGATAAGCGCAACAAATTTTAGTAATCAAGCTATGACGGTAACAACAGATCCTTCCAATATTCAAAAAGGAATGAATGGTGATAATTTAAAAATTGTATCTGTGTCTATAGACAGGGCGCAAATTGTTCCCATTGTCCCAATTGCTTCAGTTAATGTTAATGAAGGTGTGACGAATAAATGGCTTGGTAATCATTTGGATCAAATAGATATGTTTCAAGCTTTTGAAATTCTCAACGAAGAACATCCTGAATTTAAAAAATTAGAAGAACAAGAAAATAAGATTCTTGTTATCGGGGGAACAGTAGAAGAAGTTAATTTCTTAATTCGGCGATATCCAAAATCAAGCATTACGGTAGTCAGCTTAAATGAATCTGATTTAAGAGGCTTGCAAGCGTTTGAAAGTAATATGGGAGTAGGAAAAATTAATGGTTTATTTCTAGGCGATGTCAGAGATTTGACAGCAAGAGAAATTCCTGATGATTCTTTTGATATTGTTTTCTCTCATGGGATAGATTCTTCGACTTTCTTAAGTGAGGTTGATGCTACGAAAGTATTACAAGGAATAGCATCTCAAGAAATGCGCATGCTTAAAGCGGGTGGCCTTTTATATCATCCTTATATAGGGGATAAAAATGCTTTAAAGCAATATTATTCGCAACAGTCTGAAGCTGGTTCTCTAAAAGAACTTAAATCAGGTAAAGAGTACCCAGAATTCTTTGTTAAAAGTATGCAGGGTTCAACTCAATTAAGTAAACAAATATTTGATAGGGCACAAGCATCAAAGAAATTAGTTGTTACAAATCGGGCTAAGGAAATTTTGAGAGAAGTATTTGATATTGGACCGGGTGTTTGGGTGAAAATCCGCGATCTGAGAAAGGGTGAGATTGCTGTTCAGAGAGGTTTATCTGGTTCAGAGCATGAAGGGGATTATATTGGAGATGGTATTTCTGAAGCATTGAATATATTAAATGGAAAGGTAGATCTCGAAAAACGGTCATACAGTCGAAATGATTTGGATGAATTAACATATGCAGTAACAAGTCATTATGCTTTACCTTTTGCAATGCGATTTGCTGTTGATGACAAAATTGATCCAGAGATAGGTTTGAGCGAAGAACATATTTATTTGAAAGGTATGAATCCTGAAAATTTACTTCAAGTTGCTTTGATTCCTAATCGATCACAGGCTTATTATTGGGCTAGACGGTATCTTAGCTTAATAGAGGATTTAGGTATTAAGTTCCGACCTAATAGCAACGGTAAAGTTTTTTCTGATAGCGTTAAAGAGATTATGAAAGAGATAGAGTTCGGAAAGAAGACAGCTTATGGAAGACCAATAAAAAATTCAGATTATATCAATTCGAAGTTAAGTGCATTATTTGAAAAGTATGAAGCGCCATCCCAGCAGGTTGTTAATTTTATCAGCTCTGGTGCAATGATTTCAGAACGTAATATGAACGTGGCGGATAATGCACAAGCATCGTCTGAGGGTAAAATGTTTGGAAGCGTTGAATACCAAGCAATGAAGAATGAAAAAGATATATCGGTTTCAGTGAAGGACGGTCAACTTATTCTTGAGGGAAAAGAAGGGGTTTATAAAATGCCGTTTTTTGATTCTAAGGATGTTCAAATAGGAAAACGCATAGGTCAACGAGATGAAAATTCTAATATGGGGTATAGAAAGATCGTTTTCAAAAACAGTGTAGAATTTTTGGGGTATATGCCAGAATTAGGTAGTTTAACAGCGTTGGAAAGTTTTCTTAAAACACTGAGCATAGTACATACAAACCCTCAGGCTGAGGCTGCATTACCAAGGATTTATGGAGCTTATTATAATGATAGAAATGAAATTGAATTAATCGTTGATAAATTTGATTTGCCTCATCCAGACTCTAATTATTTAACAAAAGATGCATCAGTTGAGGTTTTAGATAATACATCACAAATACTTTCTGATGGTGTGTTGGCCAGTATTGTATTAAATGGTCTTAATTTAAGCAAAGTGTTCGAAGTTGATTATACGTTTATTGAAGCAAATGGACATTTGAGATTTTCATTTCCTGTTAGAACTATCCAATGGATGGAAGAAGTTGGCAGAGGTAAGATTTTTAGAGTCGAGAAGGAGTACCCCTCACTAGATTTTGATGCAATCTTGGATGTGCAATATATGATTAAGGAGGGATACCTTCGAGAAGTTATTTCTTATAAAGCCATATTTGCATCGTTTGTAAGAAGCGCATTTTCTAGATTGATAGCATTTGATCAATCATTACCAAAGATATATTTGATGAGTGGGTATGCTTTGAATGATCTTGTCAGCAATTTGCGTTTTAGATTTCTACGGAGAATGATTAACGAATATGGTTTCAAAGCAGTAATCAAAATACAAAACCAACTACATCTCAACGATCCTCGCTTAGAGCGTATTATTTTAGAAAGAATACACCAACAGTCAAATAATCTTCGTTGGATATTCGAAGTAGAAACAGATCTGGGAGAGTTTATATTTAAGACAGATAGAGATTTGCCATGGGACAAAAGAGTAAGATTGGCTTTGAAAATGAAGTTAAAAGATTTTCAATTAAAAACGAATACAGGATTTGATTTTAAAAGTACATATGAAAGTCTATATCAGGACTTTGTTAAAGAGTCAGGCATTTCAAATCAATCCATGAGCTCTAATCTAAACGGAGCTAAAATATCTAGAAGAGGAATAATTGCTGGTGCGGTTGGTTTGGGTTTGGCGAGAGTGTTACCTAAGGCTTCTGCGCAACCAGTGAACATTGAGTCAGTGAGAATAATAAACCCTAAAACTTCTTTTGGATATTCTATATTTGAATGGGATGCGATGAAAGAAGAGGAAAATCTTAGAATAAGTTTGAAAGCTGCAGACGCGCTTGCACAGATATATTTAATGAAAGATCCAAGATCTAAGTTGTCTGATTTTCTTGAGGTGGCAAAGAATGCTGCATCTGATGAAGATAGAAATACAATGCGATGGGTGTTTCATGTGCTTGATAAACGGGGGGATAGTTGGACAGATAAAATTAATTGGGATAATAAAGCGGATGTGGATGCGCAGTTTAAGCGAGTCTATGATGACGGGTCTAATGAGCTGAGAAAGTCGGCAAATATAGCATTAGGAAAGTATTGGTCGCCGGAATTATTAAAAGCGGTTTTGGCAAAAGATAAGGCTATGAACGTAGATACGAATCAGGATCTTGGTGGTATTGATTTTAATGCTGATAAAATGAAGTTAGAGCTTCAGAATTCTGGAGATAGCATTAAGTTTCAGATGGATGCGGCAGAGCTTAAGCAATTGCAGGATGCGTCTGGGTTTACGCCGGTTATTGTGAATATTCAACCAATGACGGATTTGAAATTGTTTTTGGGTTTGTCTCAAAAATAATGAAAAATATTATAAGCATGCTAATATTGATTTATGAAATCAACTACTAAGACTTGGATAGCTTTAGCAAAGAATGATTTATCCTTAGCTAAAGAGTTGGTTAAGAAGAAGGGGCGGTATCATTATTGTGTTCACTTTTGTCATCAATCTTTAGAAAAGATGTTGAAGGCTATTATTAGCGAACGAACAAGATTGTTGCCATTACCGACACATAATTTTAAGACGTTGTTGGATCAAAGTGGGTTAAAAGATATTCCTGAAGATATTAAGATTTTCTTGTATGGGATGATACCTAATTATATAGGAACAAAATACCCTGAAGATATTATGAAGCTTTATAAGAAGTATAATAAAATTTATGCTGATGGGGTTTTAAAGAGAACGGTTGAGGTTGTAAAATGGTTAGAAAAATTAGCGAGATAAAGAGAATATTGGCCGAATATAAGGCTGAGTTAAAGACGCATGGCGTGCGCGTTTCTAAGATGTATTTATATGGCTCTTACGCAAATGGGAATCCAAAGTCTTATAGTGATATTGATGTGGTGGTAATCTCGTCAGATTTGGCTAAGTATCCTGCATTAAAGCGTCAAGAGGTGTTGTCACAATGGACTATTCCAGTCAATGCGCCTTTAGAAGTAATTGGGTACACACCAAAAGAATTTAGTTTGGCTAAAGGAACAATTTTTGGCCAAATTCTAAATCAAACTGCAATATCGTTAAATTAAGAATATTTTCTTCTTTTTGATTTGAATTTGACTCTCCTTCGCGTTAAGATTAAAACATAATTTGTGACCCACACTAACTCGGATTTGAATCCCAAAAGAAATGTCTTTAAACTTTAGTCAGTACACTTTAGCCAAGTATTTAGATCAACTTTCTACCAAAGAGCCTGTTCCAGGTGGTGGGTCGGCGGCGGGTTTGTCGGCGGCGTTGGGTGCTTCGTTGTTGTCGATGGTGGCGAATTATTCGATTGGACGTAAGGTGAATACAAAGGCGGTTGAAACGCGCTTGGCAAAATCGTTGAAGGCCTCCGAAAGTATTCGCAAACGTTTATTGGAATTAACATCGCTAGATTCAGAGGCGTATTTGAGCATTGTCGCGGCACGTAAGGCGGATGCGGCAACGCAAAAGAAGGCTAGCCGTAACGCAGCGGCGGTTGGCAAAGAAATTTGTAAGTTGTGTTATAAGGCAATGGAATTGACACCTTTCTTAGTTGAAAAAGGAAATCCATATTTAATTAGCGACGTGGAAGTGGCGGTTGAATTATTACAAGCGGGGTACATCGGTTCAATGGTTATGGTGAAGGTCAATCAATGAGTGCACAAATTTTAGATGGCAAACAATTAGCAGCCAAGCTCATTGTTGATTTACAAGCACGCATTAGCAAACTTCATCAAAAGCCCGTCTTATTCGCCATCCATTTACTACAAGATCCTTCGATAGAGTCTTATGCAGCCTCACAAGCAAAGACAGCGCAGAAATTAGGCATTGAATACCGTCGTGTTGATGCTTCAGGTAAGTCACAAGATGCGGTCATTGAAATCCTACAAGACATTCTAAAAAATCCTGACGCAGCCATTTTTATTTTTACCCCCACACCTAAAACGATCGATTTAAAAGTGATTTATGATCGCATCCGCAATATACGCGGCATCGAAGGTGTTTATCCAAATAATGTAGGGTTATTGTTCTTAGGCTGGCAAGGTAGTGTTGAACCACCAACGCCTGCAGCAGCCATGCAATTATTAAAATCTACCAATGTTTCCCTAGCAGGCAAGACGGCAGTAATAATCGGCAGGTCAAATACTGTCGGTAAGCCTTTAATGCATTTATTATTAGCAGAAGATGTGACGGTTAGCGTTTGCCACTCTAAAACACCACAAGATCAAATGATTGCCATGCTCAAGTCGGCAGACATTGTGTGTGCGTGTTTGGGTAAACCATTTTTTGTGAAAAAGGATTGGGTTAAGCAAGGTGCGATGGTCATTGATATTGGTATCAATCAGGTTGATGGCAAGATTGTTGGCGATGTATCGCCGGATGTTAAGGATGTTGCTGGGTACTTGTCGCCGGTGCCTGGGGGTGTTGGGCCTGTGACATCGGTGTGTTTAATGGCTAATGTGATCGAAGTCTTGGAAAAAAAATAATATGTCGAAAATTGTTATCTTAGGTGATTCTCAAACAAGTATTAGTGCGATTGAAACGTTGCGTGCCAGTGGTTTTGACGGCGAGATTGTACTTTTTTGTTCGCAAGGTGTTTTACCATTTGATGGGGATCTATTTGCGGCTTGGGTTGCCAAAGATGTGAAAGAAGCACAGGTGCACTTGAAGTTAGATAAGTTTTTTGAACAAAACAAAGTTGCGGTCATTGCCAATGAGAAGTTGACCCGCATTAGCACCAAACGTCATCAATTAACTACGGAAAATAAAACACATGTTGCTTTTGATAAATTATTGATTACCGATTTACCTGCCGTAGCATACCCAGCGATCAAGGGTTGCCAAAAAGAAGGGGTTTATAACACATATCATTTTCCGTCAGTAAAACATTTAACCAAGACCTTGCACGAGATTGATAATGCGATCGTGAAGGTGACCTGCCTTGAAGGTTTTGAATTTGGCTGTGCCTTGTCGCGCGCTGGCAAAGAAGTGGTGATGTTGGCGCCAAAAGAAGGTTTGTTGTCGAGCATCTTTGATGAAGAAACCTCGATGTTGCTTAAACAAATCGTCGAAGCCAAAGGGATACGCGTTGTTTATGATGACATTGACGAAGTTTTAGGAGATACGAATGTTAAGGCTGTAAAGCTTGAGTCTGGTAAGGTTATGGCGGCCGAGGGCGTTATTTTTGATAATGTCACGCCAGATTTGAAAATATTGCAAGAAACAGACCTTTTGGTCGACGGTGTTTTTAAGGTTAACGAATTTCATCAAACAACTATAGATGGTATTTTTGCCACAGGCACTGCACTTTCAGGATTTGGATTAATTAAAGATCAGTTGATCATGCAGGGCAAAGATGCAGCGTTAAATATGATCGAACCAAAACATAAGCTAGAGATGCCACAATTGATTGTGCGGGATTTTGGCACGAAGGTTTGCGATGGCTTTTATGGTGGGATTTTGCGTTTACCTGAAGGTGGTAAAGAGCACATGAAGTTTGATGGTCCGTCCAATGTCTACAAAAAGATTTACCTCGATAATGACAAGCTCGTTGGTGCCGTGTGGATGAATGCGACGTTAGACAAGCCTCGCGTTGTTAAAGCATTACAAGATGCACAATTCTTGCCAGCTGGCCAAGAAGAACAATTCCTATGAGTGAGAAACAAGTTTTCCTAATTGATGCCTATGGTTTGATTTATCGGGCGTATTATGCCGTTAAATCCTTAACCAATAGCAAGGGCCAGCCCACCAACGCTGTTTATGGTTTTTGTAATATTTTGCGTAAGTTATTAGCCGATTTTAAACCCACCCATTTGGCCGTATGTTTTGATATGGCTAAGAAAACCTTACGCCAAGAAAAATATGCCGACTATAAAGCGCATCGTCAAGCCATGCCAGATGATTTGATTCCACAGATTGATACAATCCGAGACATTGTTAAAGCTTACAATATCCCCATTGTCGAAATGGAAGGGCATGAGGCCGATGATATCATGGCGACCTTAGCCAAACGTTTTGGCAAACAGGGTACTGTTATCATTGTCACCGAAGATAAAGACATGGGGCAATTGGTTACTGATCATGTAAAAATTTATAGTGCCCGTCAAGAAAAGATCATCGAAGCCAAAGATGTTAAAGAAAAGTTTGGTGTGAATCCCAATCAAATTGTGGATTATATTGCCATTGCGGGAGATACGTCTGACAATATCCCTGGGGTTAAAGGCATTGGCGAGGTTGGTGCTAAAAAATTGCTCGAAGAGTTTGGAACGCTTGAGAATATTTATAAGAACCTTGAATCAATCAAGGCTCAGAAATTGCGCGAGAAATTAGAAGCTTCTAAGGCAGATGCGTTTATGAGCCAAGAACTTGCAACACTTCATCCTGACGTGGATGTCGCCATCACTTTTGATGATATCAAAACCCAAGAGCCAAATCGAGCGCGCTTACTTGAGCTATTTCAAGATTTGGAATTCAAGCGCTTTGCCCAAGAATTGAGTATTGTTGATGCGCCTCCTGTAAACACAGCCAATGTTGATTTTAAAATCAATGTGCATGTGCCCCAAGATGGTGGGGTTGATGTTGTTTATGATTTAAAAGCATTATTGAAATTAGGCGGGCATCAGTTTAAGGGCAAGGTGTTCGATGTTTATCTTGCTGGGTATTTATTAAGCGGCGGACAAAAATTTGATGTGAGCACCTTGGCATGGAATTATTTGAAATCAAATGTGCACGCAGATATTTTAAAGGATTTATATGCGCCCATGCATCAAGCGCTCAAAGATCAAGGGCTAGATGGACTATATTACAATATTGAATTGCCGCTCGTTTTTGTTTTAAACACCGTCGAACATAATGGCGTTAAGTTAGATAGAGATTTTTTATTAACGCTTTCTAAAGAGAGTCAAATTAAGATTGAACAGATACAGCAAGAATTGTTTAAAAGTGCTGGTTGTGAATTTAATATGAATTCACCCAAGCAATTAAGTGAAATCTTATTTGAAAAATTAAAGTTGCCGGTTATTAAGAAGACAAAAACAGGTTTCTCGACGGATGAAGAAGTCTTAACCCGTTTAGCCGAGAAGCATCCGTTGCCTGCTTTAATCTTGGAATATCGCCAAATAGCAAAATTAAAAAGTACTTATATCGATGCGCTACCTTTGCTCATGGATCCTAAAACCAATAAGGTCCATGCCACGTTTAATCAAGCAGGTGCGGAAACAGGGCGGTTAAGTTCGCATAATCCCAATTTACAAAATATTCCCATCCGTACAGATTTAGGCAAACGCATACGCCAAGCTTTTATCGCTTTTGATGATCACAGCACGTTATTGTCCGCCGATTATTCTCAGATTGAATTGCGCATCTTGGCGCATTTATCGAATGATGAAAATTTGATTAAAGCCTTTCAGCAAGACCAAGACATTCACCGCTATACCGCTTCGCTCATGTTTGACGTCAAAGAGTCTGAGGTCGACGATAAAATGCGTTATGCAGCCAAGCGCATTAATTTTGGCATCATTTATGGGATGAGTGCGTTTGGTTTATCTAAAGATTTGGATGTCTCGGTTAAGCAAGCCCAAGATTTCATAGATCGTTATTTCTTACGTTATCCTAAAGTGCATGCATATCTAGATGGTGAAGTTCAAAAGGCAAGGGATGTGGGTTATTCGACCACCATGTTTAACCGTCGTCGCTATTTGCCAGATATTAATAATCGTAATGTAGGCTTACGTCAATTTGCAGAACGTCAAGCCATCAATGCGCCCATCCAAGGCACGGCGGCAGATTTGATTAAAAAAGCCATGGTGGATATTGATCGCGCCATGCATCAAAAGAAATTAAAGTCTTTGATGATTATGACCGTCCATGATGAATTGGTTTTTAACGTGCATCTGGATGAAGAAAAAGAAATGATAGATTTAGTTAAACGAAGCATGGAAGAAGCGTTAGAATTATCTGTACCCATTAGAGTTACGGTCAAAATTGGCCAACAATGGCTTAACATGTCAGCAGTTCATTAAACCTTATGAAAATTGTCTTTTGTGCCTCAGAGGTAGTCCCTTTTGCAAAGACCGGCGGTTTAGCCGATGTTTGTGGTTCTTTGCCGCCAGCCCTTGAAAAATTAGGGCATGAGGTTATCATCATCACCCCTCGGTATAAAGCGTCAAAAATTTCCATGCCGTCGCCCATTGTGCGTATTGGTGAAAACGTAAAGGTGTATTTCATTGAACACTCCCAATATTTTGGACGCGAAGGTTTGTATGGCGATGCCAGCGGGGACTATAAAGATAATTTAGAACGCTTCGCATATTTTTGTCATGCCGCGCTTAAGTTACTTAAAGAAATAAAATTCAGACCAGATATTGTACATTGTCATGATTGGCATACGAGTTTAATTCCTATTTTGCTTAAGACAAAATATGGTGATGATGATTTTTTTAAGAAAACCAAGTCGGTGTTGACCATACACAATTTGGCGTATCAAGGCGTTTTCCCAAAGAGTCAATATAGCAAGCTTAATGTCGAGGGGCATTTGTTCCATACTCAAGGGTTAGAGTTTTATGATCAAATCAATGTGCTAAAAGGCGGCTTGATTTTTTCAGATGCTATCACGACGGTAAGCCCTCAATATGCCAAAGAAATTCAGACCGATGCGTTTGGTTGCGGCTTAGAGGGGGTTTTACGCAATCGAGTGAATGATGTGCATGGCATCTTAAATGGTTTAGATTACGATGCGTGGAATCCAAGTGACGATCCATTTTTAGAAACGCCGTTTAGTGCAGCAAACATCGAGGATAAAGCTCAGAATAAAGCAGCCTTGCAGGCGCTCATGGGCGTTGCAGTTTCTAAAAATACGCCATTGTTTGGTTTTGTGGCGCGCTTGTGTCATCAAAAAGGTTTGGATTTGATCATTGATGCGATGAATGAAGTTTTATCACTCGGAGCTCAAGTGGTGATCACGGGGCACGGGGATAAAAGGTATCATCGCATGTTAGAAGAATGTGCTAGTTATTATCCAGATAGGGTTGGTTTGCATTTAAAATTTGACGAGCCTGTCGCGCATAAAGTTTATGCGGGCAGTGATTTCTTTTTAATGCCTTCGGTTTTTGAACCTTGTGGTTTGGGGCAAATGATTGCCTTGCGTTATGGGTCGATCCCGATTGTTTATCGCACCGGTGGTTTGGCAGATACCATCCGTTTATATGATGTGATTCACCAAACAGGCAATGGCTTTGTCTTTACGGAATATTCTAAGCCGTCCTTTGTTCGCGCCGTGGCTGAGGCTGTAAAAACGTATAAACATAAGCTGCACATGGACTTTTTATTAGCGCAGGCCATGCGCATACGTTTCTCTTGGGATAAAAGCGCTAAAGATTACGTCAGGATTTATCAGAAATGCCAGTCATAGGCTTAACAGGAAGCATAGGTACAGGCAAAAGTACGGTGGCAGCCATGTTTGCATTAAAAGGCGTTAAGGTCATTGATGCTGACGCCATCACGAGGGAGCTTTTAACAAAAGATAAAAATTGTATTAAAAAAGTGGCAAAATCCTTTCCAGATGCTATACTTAATAAAGTTAAAATTAACCGTCTAAAACTTGCCGACATAGTTTTTCAAAATCCGCGTGAATTACAAAAACTTACCAAGATTATTTATCCTGAGGCGCTAAGAAAAGTTAAACAACAGATTTTGTCATATAAGAAGCAAAACCCTTGGATCATATTAGATGTCCCTTTATTATTTGAAGCAGGTTGGGACAAGTTGACAGACACAACAATAGTCGTAAAAGCCCGCCGCGATCAGCAAATAACGCGCGTGCAACAACGCATGGGATTAACCAAAGCTCAAATCCAACAGCGATTAAAAATGCAACTTCCGCTACGTCAAAAGTGCCAAATGGCGGATATCATCATCGATAATAGTGGCACCATCAATCAGACGCGCACTCAGGTCAGCGCGATATTTCATAGATTAAACACACGTAAAGTAAACTAGGAGTTAACAACATGGGTAGGACCGAAACAACAAAAAACGATAAAGAAGAAAAAGAAAACGGTGATTATAAGCCAAAGAATCCAGGTGGCAAGACCGTTAATATAGAAGAATTAAAAGAAATGAAAATGGCTGAGCTATCCAAGCTCGCCCGTGATTTAGATGTGCAAGGTGCGTCCACCTTAAAGAAACAAGATTTGATTTTTAAGATCTTACAAGCTCAAGCTGAAAAAGAAGGTTTGATGTTTGGCGAGGGAACGCTAGAAATTTTATCTGAAGGTTTTGGTTTCTTACGCTCTGCCAAATACAATTATTTGCCTTGTCCCGATGACATTTATATTTCCCCATCTCAAATCCGCCGTTTTGACTTAAAGACCGGCGATACTGTTTCAGGACAAATTAGACCACCTAAGGAAGGTGAAAAATATTTCGCACTTTTAAAGGTCGAGGCTGTCAACTTTGAAAATCCTGAAAAATGTAAAGATAAGATTTTCTTTGATAACTTAACACCACTTTATCCAAAAGAACGTTTGAATTTGGAAATCGGCCAAGAAGAAGTTACGACGCGGATTATCAATTTATTGACCCCATTAGGCAAAGGTCAACGCGCGTTAATTGTGGCGCCACCATTTAGTGGTAAAACTGTTATCATGCAAAAGATGGCAAATTCCATCGTGACCAATCATCCTGATGTTGTGTTGATTGTCTTGTTGATCGACGAGCGTCCAGAAGAAGTTACAGATATGCAACGTAGTGTTAAAGGTGAAGTCATTGCCTCAACGTTTGATGAACCTGCCGAACGCCACGTGCAAATCGCTGAGATCGTCATTGAAAAAGCCAAACGTTTGGTCGAACACAAGAGAGACGTTGTTATCTTGCTCGATAGTATCACCCGTTTAGCGCGTGCGTATAACACGGTTGTGCCTCACTCTGGTAAGATCTTATCTGGTGGTGTGGACTCCAATGCCTTGCATAAACCAAAACGTTTCTTCGGTGCCGCGCGTAACATTGAAGAGGGTGGGTCACTCACCATCATCGCAACCGCGTTGGTTGATACCGGAAGCCGTATGGATGAAGTTATTTTCGAAGAATTCAAAGGTACCGGTAACATGGAATTGCAGTTGGATAGAAACTTATTCCAACGCCGCATCTATCCTGCGATCGATATCAAGCGTTCTAACACACGTCACGAAGAATTGTTGGTATCTGAAAGCGATCTTCAACGCATGTGGTTATTGCGCAAAGCCTTTAACGACCTTAATTCCGCAGAAGCGATGGAATTATTGATCAATAAAGTAGGCAAATTCAAGACCAACGCCGACTTTTTGGCGAATATGAACAAATAGCCCTAGTTGTAAACTTTGCTTGCAAAGCAAGGGGATTTAGGCTACTATATCGGCTTCTAAAGTCAAGTAAACAGGAGTTAACCGTATGAAAGCAAATATTCACCCAAACTATGAAATTGCCACCATTTCTTGCGCTTGCGGGAATGTGATTAACACACGTGCGACGAAGAAGGCGATTCGTGTGGAAATCTGTTCACAATGCCATCCGTTCTTTACGGGTTCTAAGAAGTTAGTGGATACGGCAGGACGCATTGAAAGATTCAATAAGCGTTATGCTAAGGGCAAATGATTTATCCAAGCTTAAGATAAGTGAAGAACGTTTCTTAGAGCTTGAGAAATTAATGGCGGATGAAACCGTCGCTGCAGATCAATCACAGTACGGAAAACTTGCAAAAGAGTTTTCCGTACTTTCTGATTTAATGGAGCATTTTCGCACCTACCAAAAGCTCGAACGTCAGCACCAAGAACTCCAAGACATCATCAGAAATAAAGCCGAAGCTGATTTAAAAGAATTAGCCCAAAGTGAATTAGCCGATGTTGAGCCATTGCTTGCACAAGAAACACAATTTTTAACAGATCATTTTGATCCTACCAAAAATCAACCTGACCGTGACATCATCATCGAAGTTCGTGCGGGAACTGGCGGGTTAGAGGCTAGTTTATTTGCCATGGATTTGTACCGCATGTATACCAAATATGCTGATCGCAAAGGTTGGAAATTGGAACTGATGGAAATGGCGAGTACCGAAGCGGGGGGATTAAAAGAAGTTATATTCTCTTTAAGTGGTAAAGAATGTTCCAAACGATTAAAGTGGGAAAGCGGCGCGCATCGCGTGCAGCGTGTTCCGACGACAGAAGCGTCAGGGCGTATCCATACATCCGCAGTTACCGTCGCAGTGATGTTTGAACCAGAAGAAATTGACATTGAAATTCGACCACAAGATTTGAAGATTGACGTTTATCGCTCATCGGGTCCTGGGGGCCAGAGTGTTAACACCACCGACTCTGCGGTGCGTATCACGCATTTACCGACGAACACCGTCGTTGTCTGCCAAGACGAACGTTCGCAATTAAAGAACCGCGCGAAAGCCATGCGCATTTTGCGTGCCCGTATCTTGGATCACATGCAGCAAGAATCTTATGCCAAGGAAGCCGCATTACGTAAGTCTCAAGTAGGTTCCGGCGACCGCAGCGAGAAGATTCGCACCTACAATTTCCCAGATCGACGTGTCACCGACCATCGCATAGGTTTTACCAGCCACCAATTAGAAGCCATTCTAAATGGTGATATGGATGAATTAACCGACGCACTTGTGGCGGCGGAAAGAGAACTCAAAGAATCTGCCTAAATGTCAGAAGAAGAGATCATTTTAAGTCACATCCTCCAATGTTCGCGCGCAGATCTCCTCTTGCGTGGAAAACATCTTGACCCTTCACAAGAAAAGCAATTCAAAGAATTTTCCGATCGTCGTAAACAAGGCGAGCCGTTGCAATATATTTTAGGCACTTGGAATTTTTATGGGTTGGAGTTTATGGTGAATCCGGCTGTTTTGATACCTCGGCCTGAAACAGAGATGTTGGTCGATATGGCTTTAAAACAGTTTAAGGGTACGGATATTTTGGATTTAGGAACGGGTAGTGGGAATATTGCGATTACGATGGCGAAGTTATTGCCGTATGTTCAAGTCACGACAGTGGATGTTTCTTTGGATGCGATTGAGGTGGCGATTTCAAATGCTCAGGTGCATGGGGTGGAAAGTCGTGTTGAATTTGTGCACGCGGATATGCAGGAATATCTTAAGACATCAGAGAAGAAGTTTGACCTGGTTATTTCAAATCCGCCCTATATCCCAACGCCTGACATGGTGCATTTGCCTCAAGATGTGAAGCAAGAACCTGTGCTTGCATTAGATGGTGGGCCTGATGGTTTAGATTTTTATCGGTTTATCATAAACACAAGTCCACGCTTGATCTCATCAGGGGGATACCTTATGATGGAGTTTGGCGACGGTCAAGCAGATGCTTTAAAGGCATTAGCCCAAAGCCAACCGTTATTTTCCCAATGTGAAATTTTAAAGGATTTAGTAGGTAAGGATAGGATCATTGTGTTGCATAGATAGGAGATTTTAAGACATGGAAAAATTTGTAATTGAGGGTGGGCGTCGATTAAGCGGGGAAATTCATGTGAGCGGTTCTAAGAATGCCACGTTACCCATTTTAGCAGCCACCTTATTGACCGACGGTGTTTGTGAAATCCGTAACGTCCCAAAGTTGCGTGACACGTTAACCATGTGCAAGCTATTACGCTCTTTAGGGAAAACGGTTGATATCAGCGGCAACAAGGTGACCATTTCAGGTGCGGTCAATAATCATGAGGCAGACTATAAATTAGTCTCAACCATGCGCGGTTCTTTTTGCGTGTTGGGTCCATTGCTTGGTAAATTATCCAAGGCCAAGGTGTCCATGCCGGGGGGTTGTGTTATAGGTGTGCGTCCAATTGATTTGCACATGAAAGGCATCATGGCCTTAGGTGTAAAAGCAGATTTTGATGCAGGGTATGTCATTGCTCATGCCGCTCGTTTAAAAGGCGCACAAATGTATTTAGGCGGAACATTTGGATCGTCGGTGTTGGCCACAGCGAACGTGATGATGGCTGCAACCTTGGCACATGGTGAGACAATTATTGAATGTGCGGCATGTGAACCCGAGATTGAAGATTTAGGAAATTTCTTAAGTGCGATGGGAGCTAAGATCCAAGGTCACGGGACACCGCGCATTGTGATCAATGGGGTTAAGAAACTCAATGGCACAAGCTATAAAATGGCTTCCGACCGTATTGAGGCTGGAACGTTTTTGCTCATGGCAGCGGCGACAAAAAGTGATATACTTGTCAAGGACGCGCATTATAACCATTTGTTGGCGTTGGTGGATAAATTGCAATCGATTGGTGCTGAAGTCAAACGTGTCGGTAGCCATGACATTAGGGTTAAATGTAAGAAGACGCTTAAACCTGCAAATATTGTGACCCATCCACACCCAGGATTTCCAACAGACTTGCAAGCGCAATATATGGCTTTGATGGCGATCACACCAGGGGTTAGTATTATTAATGACCGTGTGTTCCCAGATCGTTTCATGCACATTGCTGAGCTTAATCGTATGGGGGCTCAGATCCGTCGGGACACAGGGGTGGCGATTGTAGAAGGTGTTAAACAATTATATGGTGCGCCCGTTATGGCCTCAGACTTGCGTGCATCCGCGGCGCTGGTTATGGCTGGTTTAGTTGCCAAGGGCAAAACAGAAATTTACCGCATTTATCACTTAGATCGCGGTTATGAAAATTTAGACGTGAAGCTCAACAACATTGGGGCAAAAGTATCCCGAGAAAAAGAGTAAGACAAGCATATGATTTTGATGATCGATAATTACGATTCATTCACCTATAACTTGGTGCAGTATTTTGGGGAATTAAAAGCTGACATGAAAGTCATCCGCAATGATGATTTAAGCTTATCTCAAATCACCGCACTTAAGCCTAAAAAGATCGTTGTGTCACCTGGGCCAGGACGGCCAGAAGATGCGGGGGTTTCCGTCGAGGTGATTAAAAAATTATCCGGTAAAATACCCATCTTAGGTGTTTGCCTTGGCCATCAGGGCATAGGCTATGCCTTTGGTGGTAAGATCATACATGCAAAAAAATTAATGCACGGTAAAACCTCTAAAATTGAGCATACCGGCCAAAATATCTTTAAGAAATTACCTCATCCTTTTGACGCAACGCGTTACCATTCTTTGGTCATTGATAGAAAGACCATTCCCGATTGCCTTGAAATCACGGCATGGACAACCGATGATAAAGAGATCATGGGTGTGGCCCATAAAACTTTGCCGTTATGGGGCGTGCAATTTCACCCTGAATCTATTCTCACAACACACGGGAAAGAGATCTTAGCGAATTTTCTAAAGTTATGATGCGTGATTACATTTCAAAGATTGAGCATGGGACAAATTTAAACCATGACGAGATCACGTTGTGTCTGGAATTGATCATGTCCGGACATGCGGATTTTGCTGATGTGAAAGATTTTTTATTGGCATTAAATGCCAAAGGCCCGACGGTTGAGGAAATTACTGCGGCTGCCATGATCATGCGCCGATATGTAATTCCAATCAAAACAAAACATGGCGTGGTCCTCGATACGTGTGGGACGGGGGGCGATCATGGTAATACGTTTAATATCTCGACGGTTGCTGCCATTGTCATTGCGGCCTGTGGGGTGGTTGTGGCCAAACATGGCAATCGCTCCATCACCAGCCGTTGTGGCAGCGCGGATGTCTTAGAAGCATTGGGGGTTAATTTACAAATCGAAGAGCGTCGTCTAAATCAATGTTTAGACCAAGTTGGTTTGGCTTTCCTATTTGCCCAGCGGCTACATCCGGCGATGAAAAATGTCGCAACGGTGCGTAAAGAGCTTGGGGTTAAGACGATTTTTAATATCTTAGGTCCACTGACCAATCCCGCATTAGCATCGCATCAGGTGATGGGGGTTTATAGCCGCGAATTAACCGCGCCGATTGCGCATGTGTTAAAGAATTTAGGATTAAAGCGGGCTTTGGTTGTGCATGGCAGTGATGGCCTCGATGAGATTACAACGACGGGGAAAACATTTGTCAGTGAGTTTAATGGCAAAGAAATCATTTCCTATGATGTGCATCCTGAGGAATTAGGTATTGCGTTAGCACAAAAGTCAGATTATATCGGCGGAGATGTTAACGAGAATGCGCAAATTGCTGTCGATGTTTTAAAAGGATCACAAGGTCCCAAGCGAGATATTGTCTTAGTCAATGCCGCCTATGCGCTTTATACAGCCGCGGCTGTTGATAGCCTAGGTTCAGCCATGCAAATGGCGACGCATGCGATTGATTCAGGACGCGCTTTTGATAAGTTAGAAGAATTAAAGGAGTTTACCAGTCGTGGCTGAGGATTTTTTAAAGAAGATCTATAAAGAAAAATCAGATTTGCTTAAATCCAAGTCTGTGTATTATGCCAATTTGAAAAAGAATATGGCGCCCTCGGGGATCAAGGCTTATGAGGTTTTTAAGAAGGCCATTGCCAAAAAGGGTCAGATCAATTTAATTGCTGAAGTTAAGAAAGCTTCGCCGTCCAAAGGACTTATTCGTGAAGATTTTGATGCGCTTAAAATTGCTAAGATTTATGCTGATCACAAAGTCGCGGCCATTTCGGTATTGACGGAAGAGAATTATTTCTTAGGCAAGAGCGCTTATTTGCGCAAGATTAGCGACGAATTTAATGTGCCAACACTTATGAAAGATTTTATTATCCATGAGTATCAAATTTTTGAAGGTGCTTTTTGTGGCGCTTCCGCGGTTTTGTTGATCGTGGCCATGCTCGAGGATAATCAATTAAAAGATTTGATGGCGGCAGCAAAGAGCTTAGGGCTTGATTGTTTGATTGAAGTGCATGATGAGCGTGAAATCGAGCGTGCGGTGAAAGCTAATGCCCAAATAATTGGTGTTAATAATCGTAATTTGCATACGTTGGAAGTTGATATAAAAAATTGTTTACGCATGATCCCGTATATTCCGGCCACCACTTTGATTGTGGCCGAGAGCGGGCTACAAACCCATGAGGATATCTTACGCGTGCAGCAAGCAGGGGCTAATGCCGTGCTCATTGGAGAAACGTTCATGAGCGCCAATAATATTGGTGCCAAAATAAAGGAAGTGATGTATGGTTCGCATTAAAGTATGTGGGATAACCAATGAGTTAGACGCAGGTCGTGCCGCAAGAGCTGGCGCTTCTGCCATTGGATTTATTTTTTATAAAAAAAGCCCAAGATTTGTGTCTCCTTTTAAGGCCCGCAAAATCATTGAAACTTTGCCACCGTTTGTGGCGACGGTCGGTGTTTTTGTCAATCAACCCTTTGGTGCTGTGAAAGACATTGTCGAACATTGCGGCTTAAGCGCCGTACAATTGCATGGGGATGAAGATCCTCATTTCTGCAATCGCATCCGTCGTTCCAAAGTTAAGGTCATTAAAGTTGTGCGCGTCGGCGATGAGATCAATGTTGCGGCATTAAAAGAGTATAAGGTGGATGCGTTTCTGTTTGATACCGCAGATGATAAGAATTATGGCGGAACGGGTAAAACCTTTAATTGGAAATTGTTACACGATGTAAAATCTTTGAATATTCCCATCATTTTATCCGGTGGCTTGAATCATCAAAATGTCATTGAACCGGTCACTCAATTAAAGCCATACGCGGTTGATGTGAGCAGTTCGATCGAAGAATCAGCTGGTAAAAAAGATCATAAGAAAATGAAAGAATTCATCGACGTGGTGTCCTATATTTCTGGACCCAACGTGAAAGAGTCATGAACTATTTAACATCCGTTGAAGTTGGAAAAATCGTGCATGCGGCCGCCTATCAGATCCGTCTGTTTTTAGGTACAGCCAATGCTGCGGATTTTTCAGGGGATTGCAAGGCATCGATCATTGCCTTTCACCAAGACCCAAATGAGTTTTCCGATGAGATCTTACTTGAAAAAGGTGCTCATGTGGAGGATGCTCATCGCTATCCGGTGCGCATTGAATTGCGTGGCATTAATCCTAAAGGGGCTGCCCAGGTGGTGGCCAAGGGCATTTGGGGTCCAGCTCGTAAGAAGGCATTGACAGTTTTACGTCGAGAATTAGCGCATCGTAGTCAACCGTTAGCCATTCGCATTGCAGGTTCTTCATCGTTTGAATTCAACCGTACAGGTGTTGATAAGAGTTTACCTATTCATTTCTTGCGCACATGCTGGAAAGATGTTTTGGATCAAATGCAATATAAGCCTGGGCGTTTTATTGATAGTTATAAGAACCGCATTGTCATTGCTGCAGACGGTGATGGGACGATTTATGATGGCCCAAAGACAACGCATTTGCCTTTGCTCAAAGATAGCCCTGTATTTGAACCTGTGATGAAATATTTAAAGGCAGGTGGAATTTTTATGCTGGTTTCCGGCAATGATTTGGGGCGTAGTTTTAAACGCTTGATTGCAGGCATCCCTGAGGAGCATCATCATCAACTCTTGGTTGCGGCAAATGGCGGCGCGGATTTAGCTTGTGTAGGTGAAGGGATTAAACCAAAGCTGATTAAGGATTACGATACTAAGGCTTTGCAATATATTGAACACGATTATCAACAGCCGCTGTTGGATATTATTTATATTGGCGATGATGGTTCTCCTGATGGCAATGATCGCGCTGCGTTTGAAGCCGTGGGGGCGAATCGTAGCTTTCTAGTGTCTACCCTTGAAGATACCCGCATGTTATTAGAAAAGTGGATGCATGAGCGAAAAATTGATATTGCCTAAAACCCAAGCACCGCAAATGTTCGACAAGATAGCCCGTCGTTATGACTTGCTAAATCGCTTGTTATCGTTGGGGATGGATATTTCTTGGCGTAACCGTTTAAAAGCGTTGTGCCCCAAGCAAAAGAATTTGAAAGTTTTAGATTTAGCCAGTGGCACCGCGGATGTGATCATCACCTTGGTTGAAGGTAATGAAAATATTGAAGAAGCCTTAGGCATTGACCCTGCGGTTAAGATGCTAGACGTCGGTCGTGAGAAAATTGAACGTTTAGGTTTATCATCCCGCATCCGTTTGCAAGAGGGTGATGCTCAAAATTTAGAGTTAGATGATAATCGTTTTGATGTGGTCACCATTGCTTTTGGCATACGCAATGTACCTGATATGCGACGAGGTTTGCTTGAGATGTACCGCGTCACCAAACAGGGTGGACAGGTCATGATCTTAGAATTTTCAAAACCCTCTAATCCCATCTTGGCAGCTGGTCATTGGTTATACCTGAGCACCATTGTCCCATGTGTTGGTTTTCTTTTTTCAGGCAATATCAAAGCCTATCAATATTTATCTCAGACCATACAATCATTTCCTTATGGAGATAGATTTTGTAAAATTTTAAATCAATTTGGATTTATCAACGTCCGCGCGTATCCACTCTTAGGCGGTGTTGCCACCATCTATGTCGCCCAAAAGTAAACCTATCTTAGATTTTATGCAAGCCAAAAGCTTGATGGCACAAGCCATTAAAAGCTATGTACCCTCTGAAGCTGTGACTCGTTTTGAATTTCGCATCAAGCCTATCGATCAAATCCTTTGGTTGTCCAATCAACGTTTTGATGTGAAAGTGTATGGGGCTAATCAAGAGGAAACAGCGAGCATTGCCGGTGTCGGTGAAGCCTTGGCACTGAGGGGTAAAGGCGCAGTTTCTTATAAAAAGATTTTTGAGCAATTAAGACGAGCGTTGAATCCAAGATATCCTTATTTGCAGTGGTATGGAGGTTTTGGCTTTGACCCAAAGAAAGCCGATGCCGCATGGGAAGGTTATGATGCTTGGGGTTTTGTGATGCCGCGTTTTGAATTAGCCAAAGATAAAAGTCGCATGATATTTTGCTGTAATTTATGTGGGGTAATTGATCAGAAAAAAATCTTAAAGCAATTAGAAGATTTGAGGCTTCCACCTGTCGCGTCACCCATCACATTAAATGTTCATAATCGTCGAGATTTTCCTGAGGCTGTTGCATGGTCGGGTGGGGTGAATGCTGTTTTAAAAAATATTCGCAAAGGTTCAGTTGAAAAAGTTGTACTAGCCCGTAAAACTGATTTTGATCTCAAAGAAAATGTAAATCCATGGATCATTCTATACAATTTAAAAAAGGTGACGCCTAACAGTTATCACTTTGCTTTTGAATTTAAAGGGCGTGTTTTTCTTGGGGCATCGCCGGAACGTCTGTATAAACGCTTTGGCCGTATGTTGCAAAGCGAAGCTTTAGCAGGCACAAAACCTGCGGCGGTAAAGCCAGATGTTTTGCTTAATTCTGCTAAAGATGGTTACGAGCACAAGATCGTCGTTGATGCGATCGAGCAGGCTTTAAAACCATTAAGCACTAAGGTTGTCATAACGCCAAAGCCGTTGATTAAAAAATTATCGAATGGCATTCATTTGCATACACCCATCCAAGCGCAATTAAAGGATGGTGTTTGTGACGAAGATATTCTAAAATCATTACATCCAACGCCAGCGTTGGGTGGACGGCCAACAGCGCAAGCCTTGCAAATGATTCGTCGCCTAGAGCCATTTGGCCGAGGGTGGTATGGCGCTCCTGTTGGATATGTCGGCTTAGATTGGGCTGAATTTGTGGTTGGCATTCGTTCAGGGTTGTTGCATAAGAAAAAACTCTCCGTATATGCAGGGGCAGGGATTGTTAAAGGTTCTGATCCTAGTGACGAGTGGGATGAGATTGAAAATAAGATCAGCAATTTTTTTAGGATCATCAAACAATGAAAACTTTTGAGAATATTAATTATTGCTGGGGTGGTTTGATTGCGGAAGAATTAATCCGTCAGGGTGCGGATTATTTTTGCATTGCCCCTGGGTCACGATCTTCGCCGCTATCGGTTAGTATTGCCCGCAATAAGAAGGCAAAAGTCTTTGTACATTTTGACGAACGTGGTTTAGCGTTTCATGCTTTAGGTTATGCAGCCGCAACAGGAAAACCTGCCGTTTTAGTTTCCACGTCAGGAACAGCTGTTGCTAATTTTATGCCAGCGGTTGTTGAAGCATCGAAGAAAAAATTACCATTAATTGTCATCACAGCAGATCGACCACCTGAATTGCGTCAAACAGGAGCGGTTCAAACCATTGATCAGGTGGGTATTTTTGGAAAGTATGTGGCATGGGCGGTTGATATGCCGTGTCCCGATATGCAGATTCGACCAGAATATGTGTTAACAACCATCGATCAAGCTGTTTCAAAACGCGCTGTTGTTCATATCAATTGCATGTTCCGTGAACCTTTGGCACCGACGGAAGTCAAAGTAGATTGGGCGGGATATTTAAAAGGATTAAAATCTTGGCAAGAATCCAATGAGCCATACACACAATACCTTAAGGCCAAAGGAAGCTTGGATAAAGTTCAATTAGACCAAGTGGCTGAGGTCATCAATAGCATTAAAAACGGCATCATTGTCGTTGGTAAGATAGACCCAAAAGCCAAGCCTGCGGTTTTAAGTTTAGCTCGACGTTTGGGTTGGCCTGTTTTTGCGGACATTTCGAGTGGTTTACGGCTTGGTACTCAAGATAAGTATGTCATTTCATATTTTGACCAGATCTTAATAAATGCACCTGATACAAAAATCGACGGTGTCCTGCATTTAGGCGGACGTATGACATCAAAGCGGTATTATGAATTTATCTTTGCTCAAGCACCTAAACATTATGTGATGGTCATTAATCACGGCCTGCGTTCTGATCCAAATCATCAGGTGACGTTGCGTTTAGAAGCAAGTGTGCAAGATTTTTGTAAGAAATTAAGTGTAAAACAGCGTCCTTCATCGACGCTACTAAATCAATTGATTAAGACTAATACCCATATAGATCAGGCCATCGATCAATTCTTTGGTGATGACACGCGCATCTGTGAACCACGGGCGGCGCGCATGGTTTCACAATTACTACCTAAAGACAGTGGTTTGTATTTGTCCAACAGCATGCCTATTCGAGACATGGACATGTATGCAGATCCTAAAGCCAAAGTCGTTGTGGTGTGCGGCAATCGCGGTGCTTCCGGCATCGACGGACTCATTGGTTCAGCCATCGGTTTTGCCCAAGGCATAAAAGCTCCTGTAACACTTATGGTTGGTGATCTAGCCGCGTTGCATGATTTAAATTCGCTCGCCATGCTTAAAGATGCAGCGTATCCTGTGACCATTGTGGTTATTAATAACGGGGGCGGCGCCATCTTTTCATTCTTGCCGATTGCAGAGCACAAAGATGTCTTTGAAAAACTTTACGGGACACCACACCCATTTATGTTTAGCAATGCCGCAGCCATGTTTGAACTCAATTATGCACAGCCTCGCAATACCCAAGATTTTAAGAAGGTTTATTTACAATCGTTAAAATCCAATACCTCAACCATCATTGAAGTTTTCACCAATCGGGAAGAAAATTTAAAAGTTCATCACGCCCTGCAAGTAAGTTTTAGAAAGTAAGCATGAACTTTAATGACATTGATTTTAATGAAGAGTTCTCCCAAGTCTTTGAAGCGCTCGAGAACACCAGTCAGAGTTTGTTTATTACGGGCAAGGCAGGGACGGGCAAGTCCACGTTATTGCAGTATTTCCGCCATAAAACTCAAAAAAATATTGCTGTCTTAGCGCCAACGGGTGTCTCGGCCATTAACATCAAAGGTCAGACCATTCATTCCTTTTTTCAATTCAAGCCTGATATCACACCGCAAAACGTGGGGGATATTCCCATTCGCAAGAAAAAGCGCGAGCTGTTTAAGAAATTAGACGCCATTGTTATCGATGAGGTGTCTATGGTGCGGGCTGATCTTATGGATTGTGTAGATCAAGTGTTGCGTCTAAATGGCCCAGAATTTAATAAACCTTTTGGCGGCGTGCAGATGATTTTCTTTGGTGACCTATTTCAATTGCCGCCGGTTGTGATGCGCGAGGAAGAAGAAATATTTCGCACATCCTACAGGACACCATTTTTCTTTTCAGCCAAAGTTTTTCAACAATTCAAATTTAGAACCATGTATTTAAAAAAGATTTACCGTCAAAAAGACGAGCAGTTTATCCATATGCTAAACGCCGTGCGGGATAATCAAGTGGCCGCGCATCATGTGCATGCATTTAATACCCGTTTTAAACCCAACCATCAATTTGACCCTAAAGAAATCTATATTTCTTTAACAACCACGAATGCCTTGGCCGAGCGGGTCAATGTTAAGCAATTAGAATCTTTAGCCACGCCAACCAAGGTTTACGAAGGTATCTTGTCAGGAGAGTTTGATAAAAAATCTTTGCCAACCGCGCAAATCTTAGAAATTAAAAAAGGCGCTCAGGTCATGATGCTCAATAATGATGTGGATAAGCGTTGGGTCAATGGTTCCTTGGGTGTTGTTGTTGGTATTAAATCCGGCGATGAGGGGGATGATATCATCATCGTTGATTTAGAAAATGGTCAACAAGTCGATGTGAAAAAGTTTACGTGGGAAATCTATCAATATTATTATGACGATGACATTCAAGCGCTATCATCGAAAGTCATGGGCTATTTTACCCAGTATCCCTTAAAGCTTGCATGGGCGGTGACCATTCATAAGTCACAAGGCCAAACCTTTGACCGCGTGATCATTGATGTCGGTTTTGGCACGTTCGCTCATGGGCAAATGTATGTTGCATTAAGCCGCGCCACGTCGCTCGAGGGGATAATTTTAAAACAACCGTTAAACCCACGCCACATCCTTTTAGATGAGCGGGTTGTTGATTTTATGAGTTCCCAAGAGTAGAATTCTTCCTATGTTCCTACAACTTGTCGCCTTACTTTTTTTGACGATCAATGCCTGGGCTGATGACCGCACCTTGGCCGTGACTCAGGCTTTAACCCAAGTCCAAGAAAAAAAAGCAGAAGCCAGCACTTGGGAAGGTCAGAACTCTGATCAACCCTATGTCACTCTGCTTAGTGAATACGAGACCACCATCAATCCAGACTGGTCTTTTGATGAAACCTATCATATCCGCATCCGTATACAAAAAGATTCCGGCAAGGAACTAGGTCAATGGCCCATTTACTATAATAAATCCCGCGAGACCATCAAAGAGTTAAAAGCTTTTGTCGAAGCGCCAGACGGGAAGAAGTATGAGGCGAGCAACATTCAAGATGTCCAAGCCTATGATAATTCGCCGATGTATTCTGATATGATGGTAAAAATTGTCACTTTGCCACAAGTAAATATTGGCAGCATGCTTGATGTGACGGTGAAAAGCCACACCACCCGTAAAGAAATCCCAGATCAATTTTTCGACGAAGTTGTTTACCCAACCGTACCAACCAAGTTCGCTCGTTTCACCTACATATTCCCTGAGACCAAGGACATTCAATTTAAGTCATATCGTCAAGATTACAAACCCATTATTGAAAAAAGCGAAGGGCGTATCAAATATTCCTTCGTGTTTGAAGAAACCAAAGAACTTGTTCAAGAGGAGTTAATGCCGCCGATTCATCAAACATTGGGTGGATTATATTTGTCATCGGTGCGTGATTGGAAAGAGGTTGCGGATTGGTATAGACGATTAGTAGCAAAAAATATTGTCGAAGATGAAGCCATTGTTGCAAAGGTTAAGGATTTGATCAAAGATGCTAAAACGCCTATGGAGAAGACACGCGTCATTGTAGAGTTTGTCCAAAATAATTTCCGTTATGTTGCGCTTAATTTTGGCGACCATACCGTTGAGCCACATAATACCGTTGATATTTATCGCAATCGCTACGGCGACTGCAAGGATCTATCGTTATTAACAAAATACATGTTAGAAGTGGCGGGGCTTAGTTCAAGCATTTGTTTGATGAACTCCGAGTATTCCCCATCTCCAGAAAATGTTTTACCAAGTCCAAATATTTTCGAGCACGTGATTTTAGAAGTTCTAATTGACGGAAAGAAGTATTTCTTAGATCCGCAATTAAAAGGTTTTGATGTGGGGCAATACCCAGCTGATTATGACAATGCCAATGTCATGGTCATTGAAGATACAGGGGAATATCGTTTTGAGCAGTTGCCTGTCATGCCAGATGAAGCGCATGTTTTAATCAGCAAGAATGATGTGACGATTAACGCAGATGGTAAGGCAAGTTTTGAAGTTCGTGTCACATTGCCCATTGAAGCATCTCAAGGATTTCGAGCCCAATGGGAGTCTATGAGTGATGATGATAAGAATAAGTTCTATGAGGGAATGCAAAGCAGTTTTGCTCAAGGGGGCAAGATGCTTGCCCATGAGGTGCATGGCATTGAGAATCGTTATGGTCCGCTGGAATTTTATTTAAAGTATGAATCACCGACGGTATATCCGATCGTTAATGACATGATTTTACTTAAGGAACAACAGCAAAATGATTTGCCAGATTTTGCCCAAGAACAACGTATTTATCCTATATTTTTCCCAACCAATTCCTTGATTAAAACCACTTTTGTTTATCATATAGGTGATGGCTTAAAAGTTGATTTTATCCCCAAGGGGTACAAGCTGTCGTTTGATTTTGTTGATATCAGTATAGAATATTTAACAGAAGGCAATACAGTGACCATGAATGCCCTTTATCGTATCAAGCGTTCAACCATTCCACCACAACGCTATAAAGATGTTAAAAATTTCCGTAATGAAATCTATAAGAAAAATGATCAATACATCGTGCTAAAGAGAAAATAACATGAAAAGTTTATGGAATAATAATGACGCCAACCGCTTCAAAGATGATCCATTAAGTTTACGTGTTTACACGTCACGTTTGTTAGGTAAAGAAACATCCTTGGTCTTGCATGGGGGTGGTAATACATCCGTCAAGGCTTTGGTGCGCGATGCCTTTGGTGACATGCAGGAAGTGTTATATATCAAGGGCAGTGGTTGGGATTTAGCGACCATTGAGGCCGCAGGTTTTGCAGCGGTTAAATTAGAAGCGTTAAAGCGTATGGCTGCATTTGAGAAATTATCCGATACCGACATGGTGTCTTTGCAGCGCGCCAGCATGCTCAATCCAAATGCCCCAAACCCGTCGGTAGAAGCCATCTTGCATGCGATCATTCCATATAAATATGTCGACCATTCTCACACCGATGCTATTGTTGCTATCACCAATACACCAGATGGCAGACGACGCATTGAAGAAGTTTATGGAAATGATGTTTTAATTGTTCCCTATGTCATGCCTGGTTTTATTTTGGCGAAGAAGATTTATGACATGACTAAGAACCTTGACTGGAAAAAGTATAAGGGCATGGTCTTACTTAATCACGGCCTTTTTACCTTTGCCGATAGCGCCAAAGAAAGTTATGAACAGCATATTGCTTTAGTTGATCGTGCGGAGAAATATATCAAAGAACAACGCATCAAGATTGCCACCAAACGCGCGGAAAATGTTCCACTCGAAGCATTAGCGCGCATTCGTCACGCTGTTTCAAAAATACAAAAGGCTGCCGTTGTCTGTCATGTTAAAGACGATTCCTATAGCGTTGGTTTTGCACATTTGTCGAATGTGGCAACCATCGGCACACGCGGCACATTAACCCCGGATCATGTGATCCGCACTAAACCCATACCTGTTGTCATCCAAAGTGAACCAGAAAATGACGTCGATCGATATGCGAAGAGTTACCAAGAATATTTTGATCGATATAACACTGGAAATCTGAAGTGTCTAGATTTAGCGCCACGCTGGGCGATTTGGCCTAAGGTTGGTTTATTAAGCTTTGGACGTTCTTATAATGATGCGCTAATCTCGTCGGACATCATTGATCATACCATCATCGCCATTCAAAATGCTCAAGGCATGGGTGGGTGGAAGGTCATATCTCAAAAAGATATTTTCGAGATGGAGTACTGGGAATTAGAGCAAGCCAAGTTAGCTAAAGGGGACAAGCCCAAATCGTTACAAGGTAAAATCGCTTTAGTGACGGGAAGTTTTAGCGGTATCGGCAAAGCAGCGGTTGAATATTTAGCCGCGCAGGGCGCCCACGTTGCTGCTCTGGATATTAATAAAGAAGTTTTAAGGACATTTAATTCCAAAAATATTCTGCCCATCGTATGCGATGTGACCAAGGATAAAGATATCAAGCAAGCCGTAGAAAAAACAGTGCGTCATTTTGGTGGTTTAGATATAGTCGTGAGCAATGCCGGTATTTTTCCATCGAGCAGTAATATAGTGGATATGGATCCAAAGGTGTGGGATAAGAGTGTTGCGATCAATTTAACCAGCCATCAACGCTTGATGACCCAAGCAGCAAGATATTTAAAATACGGCATCGATCCAACCATTATTATCGTTGGATCTAAGAATGTTCCAGCGCCAGGTCCCGGAGCGTCTGCCTATTCTGTTGCAAAGGCTGGTTTAACTCAATTAGCCAGAGTTGCTGCCTTAGAAATGGGCGCACACGGGATCAGGGTTAACGTGCTTCATCCCAATCAAGTCTTTGACACCGCCATATGGACCAAGGAAGTCTTACAAAAACGCGCAAAGAGTTATGGATTAAGTGTGGAAGAGTACAAGACGAACAATATTTTAAAGACAGAAATCACCTCAAAACATGTCGCTGAATTAATTGTGACACTCGCAGGTCCTGCATTTAACAAAACCACAGGCGCACAAATCCCCATTGATGGCGGCAACGACAGAGTAATCTAGATTTAATTATCTACGTCGACCACGTCCACGAGAGAATTTGTTGGAGCTAAACACCACTTGTGGTTTTTGGAAGTTGGCTAACTTTACCGTCGGATGTGATTCCGCGACAGGTAATTTGTAACGCATGACGCGTTCAATGTTAGCCACATCCGCCCGTTGGTCAGGGGATGCAAAAGAGATCGCGTGACCAGCATGTCCGGCACGACCTGTACGGCCAATGCGGTGAACATAATTGTCAGGATCATCAGGAAGATCATAATTGATAACAACTTCAATACCCTTAACGTCAATACCGCGTGCGGCAATATCGGTTGCAACTAAGATGCGGTAACGTCCAGATTTAAAACCTTCTAAAGCTTCTTTGCGTTGACCTAAAGAACGGTCAGAGTGAATTTCCGCAGCCTTGTGGTTTAAAGAACGGATGGCCTTGGTTAATTTGGTAGCACCATGTTTGGTTCTAGAGAAGACTAAGATTGGGCCATGGTATTGAGCGAGTACGCTTGCTAACAAATCATGTTTTGATTCACGGGCAACGACGAATAGTTCTTGAGTAATTTTATCAGCTGTGGTTCCAGCTTGAGCGATTTCAATTTGAGTCGGAAGCTTCATATAGGAATTAGCGATCGACAAGATTTCTTTAGGCATGGTCGCCGAGAATAACATCGTTTGGCGTTCTGCGGGTACTTGACGCAAAATATCTTTGATATGAGGTGCAAAGCCCATGTCGAGCATGCGATCAGCTTCGTCTAAGACAACGATATGCACATCTTTTAAATGAACCGTTTTTTGTTGCATATGATCCATCAAACGGCCAGGGGTCGCGATGATGATGCGAGGGTTCATGCGCAAAGCACTTAATTGCTTGCCCATAGGGTCGCCACCGATCAAGACAGCGGTTTTAATACCGATGGCAGGGGTGATCTTGCGTAAGCTCTCATCAACTTGGATGGCGAGTTCACGAGTAGGCACAATAACTAAGCCGCGGCCTTTGATTTGAGCAAGGCGTTGGATCATGGGAATACCAAAGGCCAAGGTTTTACCTGTGCCGGTTTGGGCAATACCCATGACGTCTTTACCTTCAATACCAATGGGAATGGCTTGTAATTGAATTTTTGTTGGGACCGTAAACTTGTTGCGGTCTAGGATACTTAAGATGCTTGGGGCAATCCCCAAGTTGTAAAATGAGTTTTCGTTTGAGTTCATGGGGTATACCATAACACTATTCAGATAAATATGCAAACTTTCTTCTTTTTCGACGACTCCTGTACTAAAATGCAAATATGACGGATCAAAATATTATTATTTTTTTAATTCAATTGTTTTTACTGCTTGGATTGTCACGCGTCCTTGGGGAAGTGCTGAATCATTATCGCCAACCCGCTTTAACCGCAGAAATCATTGTTGGTGTTCTCCTGGGGCCAACCATTCTTGGCCGTTTGTTTCCACATGTGCAAGATTATTTATTCCCACAAGATTTAGTTCAGCAAACCATGTTTCAAACTGTGGCATGGCTTGGTGCATTTTTCTTTTTGCTCGAGGCTGGTTTGTCCATTGACTTTTCAAGTGCGTGGCGCCAGAAGTCCGAAGCATTAACGATTGCCATCACCGATATTGTTGTGCCTATGGTCATTGGTTTTACGTTGGCGTGGTTTTTGCCTGATGCCTATTTGGTTTCAACAGATCGACGCATTGAATTCTCAGTTTTCTTTGCCACCATTCTAACAGTATCGGCAATGCCTATCACCGTGCGTATTTTACATGACTTAAAATTGTCAAAAACAGACCTTGGTTTCTTAATTTTGACCGCGCTTTCGGTTAACGATATTTTAGGTTGGTTGCTCTTTACCGTGGTATTTGGTTTCTTTATGCAAAACACGGTTACGCTGCCAAGCATGATAACCACGTTCTTAGAAGCAGGTTTTTTTGTGGTGTTTTGTCTGACGTGGGGCCGACAATTAAGCAATTGGATCGTCAATAAAATGAAGGCCTATCATTTACCCGAACCTGCGGCATCGTTAACATTCATTTTCTTATTAGGGCTTTGGTCAGGAGCAATTGCTCAAAAAGTGGGCTTGCATGCCTTGTTTGGTTTCTTCTTAGCTGGAGTTATGGCAGGGGAAGCCAAGGCATTATCTGAGAAAACACGTCACACCATTAGCCGCATCGTTTATGCCTTGTTTGTTCCTTTGTTCTTTGCAGGCATTGGTTTAAAGATGGATTTCTTGAAGTATTTTGATGTGTTTCTTATTTTGTTTGTGGCCGTTGTGGGGATTGGTATACGATTTTTAGGGGCTTGGCTTGGGGTCACCATGACCCAATTGCCTAAAGAGAATCGCACGGCGATTGCTATTGCACATACGCCAGGCGGGATGATGGAAATTGTCATGGGTTTGGTGGCGCTTGAAAATCATTTGATCACACCGACGGTGTTTGTGTCCATCGTTCTTGGTGCCTTGTTGACAGCGGTTGTGGTGGGGCCTTGGTTTAGTTGGGCCCTCAGGCAACGCAAGCATGTCAGTGTTTTTGAATTCTTTACCCGAAGCGGCATCGACGCTGCGTTAAAAGCCCAAAGCAAAGAGCAGGCCATCATGCAACTGTCCGACATTGCGTTTCATGAAACAGGCATTGATTTAAATGACATCACAACCGCCGTATTAGAGCGAGAAGCTTTGGTTGGGACGGGCTTGGAACATGGCGTTGCGATCCCGCATGCGCGGTTGGTTGGTTTATCGAAACCAATCGTCATTTTTGCTAAGACTGTGCATGGCATTGAATGGGATTCTCCTGATGGGAGCAAATCGCAATATATTTTCTTAGTCTTAACGCCTAAAGACGATGATGTTATCCCGGTTCAAATCTTGCAAGCTATCGCCAAGGTCATGCATGACCCGCACACATTGGCCACATTAAATGCTCAACATGATAATGCGCAAATTTGGAGTGTATTTCAGCATGCTTTTGATAAGCTATATGTCGAGCGAAGATAAATATGATATCCAATGAACAATTAAAAGAATTTGGTTTTGAAAATATTGAGAAATTCCCGAGGCTGCTAAACAGCCACGATGTGAGCATCAGCTTGCCATCTGCGATTGCTAATGGGGTAGCTGCCGTTAATGTCACGATAGATCGAGGCATTGCGATTCCAGTCCAAATCCCAGGCGTGCCTAACGGCATGATCATCCGTTATAACGGCACCATGGTGTATGTTGCACATCGTATCCCCGAAGATCCAGCATCTAATTTACAAGCCACATTTACAGACGACATCTCCTATGATATCCGTTTGGAGTCTTTTAATATTATGCGCCGTGCCGTCGAGGTTGATCCTGACTTAAGGCCAGTATGGGAAGAAATTCAAGGGCATTGGATGCATTGGTATCCACCATTTCTTAAAGAGATCAACCGTCAAAGTTCTGGTCAGTACAAGTCGATTGCCGGTGCTGTTAAAGTGATGGAATTCTTATTAGCGAAATTCATCACCGACGTAAAAAACCAAACCCCGCAAGCCGCTGCGATACCGCTGCGCATCATCGTACAGACCTTAGAAGAAATGCGCAAAGGCTGGCAAGGGGAGGAATTCATCGCTGACCAAACCACCGTTGGTCAAATCATGCTCACGGGTTTAGACAATTACGCCCAAGAACATTTGCGAGGCAAACTAAGAAAAGCTTTAAAAAACCCCGTATTTTGTTCCGACGCATCATTCGAAGTCTTTTACGAACCTCGCGCTATCCCAGCCATAAAAATAGTCATCGATAACCCAGCCGCATCCGACGATTTTTCACAAGGCATTGATTTAGTGTAGACAGGGCAAAATTCTTCTGATATATTATCGCGTTCTTTTTAGCAAAAATTTTTTCAGGGCCATTAGCTCATCCGGTAGAGCATCTGACTCTTAATCAGAGGGTGGCAGGTTCGAGTCCTGCATGGCCCACCATTATATTCAGTGGGGCATTGAGTTTTTCTAAATGCCGTTGTTAAAGATCCCCATTCTAAAACGAAGGGGGATCTTTAATGACTTATGAGATAGACCAGTCGGGTAAGGTTGAAGACACTAATAAATTAACCGTAGTAGCGTACGCGAATGGTAAAATAAAGAGTGTAAAGATTGGCAGCGTTGAGAAACGAAAATTGCTAGCTGCCATGCGGACACTGGATTATCCAAAACACAATTACGTCTATAAAATCTTTGCCGCATTGATTTATTTCTTACTTGAAGATGAGAGAGTTGATGCAGTAGTAATTGATTACGAGTACACCGGTCATGAAGAAAGTGTCATAGGTATTCTTAGGTACTTGTTAAATAAAAATAAAAGAAATATTCCAACTATTCGGTTTGGTTTTGTTGGAAAATCAAGTCCGGCTCATAAAGCAGCGGTAGAGGTTTTTAGAGGAAATAAAGAAGCAGATTTGGTTGTTGGAGCAAAGGAAGTTTTAAGATTGTTGTACAACAGGTAATAAAAAAGAGTTGGAGATCTTCCTCTAGGGAAGATAACCCTTAGCTAAGGACCGTCCATTACGATCGGTAGTCACTAAGGCGTCCAACCTGATTTAAATATATCTGATAGGTTGGTTCCTGTCAAGGTAAACGGTAATCTCAATTAACGCTTAACAAAAGACAATACAACATGGACATTCCGACATTACAGCAAAAAGCCGTGGTTATGCGCCGCGAGATTTTAGAGACGTTAGAGGTTGCGGGTTCAGGGCATCCGGGTGGTTCTTTATCGGCGGTTGAAATTATGCTTTCTTTATACGGACATGCCATGAAACATGATCCTAAGAATCCTAAATGGGAAGAACGCGATCGTTTGATCATTTCTAAAGGCCATGTGTCTCCCGTCGTATATGTTACGCTCGCAAATTTTGGTTATATCCCTAAAGATGAATTAAAAACATTTCGTAAATTTGGTGCGCGTTTACAAGGTCACGTTGTGACCAAGGTTCCAGGCATTGAATTTAATACAGGTTCACTTGGCCATGGTTTATCATTTGCCAATGGGATTGCCTTGGGTGCACGCATGCGCAAGAAAACATTTCAAACCTATTGCATCATGGGCGACGGAGAAATTCAAGAAGGTAGCGTTTGGGAAGCAGCCATGACGGCAGCACATTTTAAGTTGACCAATGTGACGGCCATTGTTGATTATAATAAGGTACAAGAAAATGGTTTGGTTAGCGATATCAAAGGGCTTGAACCATTGGGACAAAAATGGGCGGCTTTTGGTTGGCATGTGATTGAAGTCGACGGTCATAATCTTAAAGATTTAACCACGGCGATGGATGAAATTAAAAATATTAAAGATAAACCAACCGTGATCATTGCACATACCGTCAAGGGTAAGGGTGTATCGTTCATGGAAGGTAAGAGCGCGTGGCATGGTAAGGCGCCTAATAAAGAACAATTAGCACAAGCGTTAGCGGAGTTAAAATAATGACAACGACCGAATATAAACCAACCCCAACACGTGACGGCTTTGGTGAAGAGTTAGTGGCTTTAGGTAAAGTAAACCCGAATATCGTCGTCACCTCCGGTGACTTAGAAGACGCCACCCGTGCAGAATATTTCAAAAAAGAATTTCCAGATCGATTTTTTAATTTAGGCATCACCGAGCAAGATGTTGTTGGGACCGCGGCAGGTTTGAGCACCCAAGGTTATGTTGCTTTTGCGACATCCTTTGCCGTGTTTCTAACCAATCGTGCCTATGACATGATCCGCTTAGATGTTTGCTACAACAATTGCAATGTGAAAGTTGTGTGTTCCCATGGCGGCGTTACCGTTGGTGAAGATGGGGCGAGCGCACAATGCTTGGAAGATTTTGCCATCATGCGTGTGTTGCCAAACATGAAAGTGGTTGTGCCAGCTGATTATATTGAAGCCAAGAAAGCCACCCGCGCGATTACGGCAGAATTTGGTCCTTTTTATATGCGTACCTCACGCGCGCCATTACCAGTATTTTCAAAAGAATCTGATCCTTTTGTCATCGGCAAAGCCAATGTGTTACGTGACGGAAAAGATGCCACGATCATTGCCTGTGGTGTTATGGTTGCGCAAGCGTTAAGTGCTGCTGAGATATTAAAAAAAGAGAACATCAACGTGCGCGTTATTAATATGCACACGATCAAGCCCATCGATGAAGCGGCGATTTTAGCGGCTGCCAAAGAAACAGGCGCCATTGTTACGGCAGAAGAACATCAAATGATCGGCGGTTTGGGTTCTGCGGTCGCGGAAGTCCTATCACAAAAACATCCAACACCTCTGACCATCATCGGGGTTAAAGATAGTTTTGGTGAAAGTGGCACACCGGATCAATTGCTTGCACATCATGGTTTAAAAGATATTAATATTGTCGACGCTGTTAAGAAAATCATTAGCCGTAAGAAGTCATAAATTTAGGAGTGTCAACTATGCCTACATCAAAGATGTCAGAAATTGCCAACCTAGGTCAAAGTTTATGGATTGATAATATCAGCCGTTCCATGATCGAGGGAGGTCAATTAAAGTCTTTGATTGAAAAAGGTTTACGCGGTCAAACATCAAATCCTACCATTTTTAAACAAGCCATATCGACGAGCAATGATTATGATGGGCGCATTGTTGAACTAACGCAAAAGGGTAAGAGTATTTTCGAAGTCTATGATGTGCTCACGATCAAAGATGTTCAAGATGCCGCAGATTTATTTGCGGGTGTCTATAAAGAAACAAAGGGTTTGGATGGTTATGTGAGTTTAGAAATTAACCCCAAACTTGCCAATCAATATGAAGCCCAGTTAGCTGAAGGTGTGCGTTTATGGAAGGCCTTGGCTCGTCCCAATGTCATGATCAAGGTGCCTGCGACAAAAAACGGCTGTAAGGTCGTTGCTGATTTGATAGGGCAAGGCATCAATGTGAATGTAACATTAATTTTCTCCGCTGAGCAATATAGCGACGTTGAAAGAGCATATATCAAAGGTTTACAAACCTTAGCAGCCAAAAAAGGTGATTTATCAAAAGTAAGATCCGTCGCCAGTGTCTTCGTTAGCCGTTTAGATACAGCTATTGATAAATGGTTGGATGATAATAAGCAAAGTGCATTACGTGGCAAAGCTGCGGTCGCTAATTGTGAAATCATTTACCATAAATACACCACGGCTTTTTCAAGCGCTGAGTTTAAAGCATTGCAAGCCAACGGAGCGCATGAGCAACGCGTTCTATGGGCATCGACGGGAACCAAAGATGCGGCGTATAGTGATGTGAAATATATCAATGAGTTAATTGCTAAGAATACTGTTAATACTGTTCCAGATAAAACTCTAGAAGCATACTGCGATCATGGGACAGTCAAGATCGCTTTACCTGCCAATGTATCTCAAGCGCAACATCATGTTGAAGCTTTGCGCCAACTCGGCATTGATCCTAACGTTGTTTGTTCGAAGTTGTTAGAAGATGGGTTGATTGCTTTCGAGAAATCTTTCGAAGAGTTGATGGCGTCCATCGAAGCTAAATCCCAGACTTTAGCCAAACGCTAAAAAACTCAAAAAATCAATTTTTTTAAACAACCTCACGTTTATAATAAAGGTAGTTATTCTTTATACCAACGATAAACGAGGAGGTTTCATGAGTTCATTAGAAATGATTTTGCTTCCACCAACGAAAATACTTTTGGCGCAGATGACGCAATTTGTAAGTAGTTTGTTGTTGGTAACGATCTTGTTGTTAATTGGTTGGATCATTTCGAACTTCGTTATTAAGAGTGGTATTACAAATTTATTGAAAGTGCTTAAAACAGATAAAATCGCCGATCGTTTAGAAATCGATCGCATTTTATCCAAGGGTGGGATCAATATCCCATTATCAGAGTTGGTTGGTAACATTTGTTATTGGTTATCCATGTTGATTACCTTTGTTGTGGCGGTCAATGCGGTTGGATTAACGGTCGCAGCACAATTGTTAGAACGCATTGTCTTGTACGTTCCAAATATTATCTCAGCTGTGTTTATTTTAGTTATCGGTATCTTTGTTTCAGCGCTCTTAAAGAATGTCGTTAAGACCGCTACAAGCAATGCTGGTATTTCGCAATCGAATTTCTTAAGTTCTATTGCTGAAACAGTGGTCATCATCTTTGCTGTTGCGATCGCTATGGAACAATTGCAAATTGGCGCGCGCATTGTAGAACTTACCATCAGCATTGTTTTGGGATCCATTGGTTTAGGATTTGCTATTGCTTTTGGTTTGGGCTGCAAAGATTTGGTTGGCAAAACCGTTACGCAATTCATCGATAAGTTGAAAAAAGAAAAATAATCGACGTACATCATTAAAAAGAAGAGGCTCATTTTGTGGGCCTCTTTTTTTTATCATTCTTTTCTAGATAAGAGTAAAGGAGTGTATTAAACTTACAGTATGGATCCTTGGGGCAACATAACTTCTCTAAACTATAGAGAAATCAAACAGTTACAGAATAAAAAGCTGCATCATTTTCTAAACACCAACGTATATCCGTTTAGTCCGCATTACCAAAAATTTTTTGATGATCATAAGATTAATCCGAAGAAAATTCATAGCATTGAAGATTTAAAAGATCTTCCATTTTCGACAAAAGCTGACTTGATGACAAAGGAAAGCCCTGCCAAGTACAAAGATTTTATCTTGCAGCCGGATCAAGCGAAGATAAAAAAATATTGGCCGAAAGTCACGTTATTGGATATGGCGGCAGAGTCGTTGATTTATGGGAAACAGCAAGTCGCTGATCGTTTAGGAAGAGAATACCGACCGATCTTTATGACTTTTACAACAGGCACCACCAGCTGGCCAGTGGCATTTTTATATAGCCGTTATGATTTAGATAATTTGAACTTGTCGGGTAATCGCATGATCAAGTTATTTGATATTAAGCCTGAAGAACGCATCATGAATATTTTTCCTTTTGCGCCGCATTTAGCGTTTTGGCAAGTATTCTTTGGCGCCGTCGAAGGTAATGTTTTTGCGTTAAGTACCGGTGGTGGCAAAGTGATGGGTACAGATGGAAACTTAACGGCGTTAAGCCGTATACAATCGTCGGTTATTTTAGGCGTGCCTAGTTACATTTATCATTTGATCCGTTATGCTCAAGACAAGGGGCAAGATCTTTCGTTTTTGAAGAAAATTGTTTTAGGTGCCGGCAAAGTTACTGTTAATTATAAACAAAAACTTTCTGAGATGTTGGCAAGACAAGGTGCAAAAGATGTGCGCATTTTTGGGACCTATGGGTTTACCGAAGCGCGTAGCGCATGGGCTGAATGTCCGGCGGAAAATCATTTATCAAGCGGCTATCATTTATATCCAGATAAAGAAATCTTTGAAATCATCGATCCTGATACAGGCAAAGTGAAGGGTTTAGGGGAAGATGGTGAGATCGTTTATACGTCGATCGATTCCCGTGCCAGTGTTGTGTTGCGTTATCGCACAGGTGACTATGTTAAGGGTGGTCTTGTCCATGACGTATGTCCTTACTGCAAGCGTTTAACATTGCGTTTATCGAGTGATATTTCACGTTTATCAGATTCCAAAGATTTGCAACTGTCGAAAGTCAAGGGCACCTTGGTTAACTTAAATCATTTTGGCAATGTTTTAAATGACATTGCAGAAGTTGATGAATGGCAGATTGAAATTCGCAAGCATAACAATGATCCCTATGAAGTCGACGAGGTGGTTGTCTATATCACACCTAAGGCAGGCGTTGTTCAAGAAGCTTGTGCGGCCATGATCAAAGACAAAATCATTGGTGCAACTGAGGTTGCTCCTAATGAAATCAAATTCATCCCTTTAAACGAAATGATTAAGAAGTTAGAACTTGAGACGGCTAATAAAGAAAAACGCATTCTAGATGTTCGACCGAAAGGATAATATATGAAACGTATAGCCATTGTTGATGGGATCCGCACGCCATTTTGTAAAATGGGCACATCATTTAATTATTTAAGCGCTGTTGATTTGGGTCGCATTGCCTGCCGTGAATTGATCGAACGCACATCATTGGATGTAAAACAAATTGATGAAGTCATTTTGGGCTGCGTCGGACAACCGGCCGATGCCGCAAACATTGCGCGTGTGGTTGCTTTGCTTAGTGGTGTTCCAAAAACAGTGCCAGCCTTTACAGTTCATCGCAATTGTGCGTCGGGGATGGAAAGTGTTATTGATGCGGCCATTAAGATTCAAGTTGGGGAAGCAGAATGTATTTTAGCCGGTGGTACAGAATCGATGAGCAATATCCCATTCTTTTATAGTAAAGAAAACCAAGAGCTTTTTATGGAGCTCGGTCGCGCTAAAACCCCGCTTATGAAAATTCAAACATTATTAAAGTTTCGCCCAAGTAAATTATTAAACCCACGCATTGGTCTGCAACTCGGGTTAACCGATCCTGCCTGTGGTTTAAATATGGGTCAAACCGCAGAGGTGTTGGCCAAAGAATTTGGGATCACTCGAGGGGAACAAGATAATTTTGCATTGCAAAGCCATCTAAAAGCTTTAGCCAGTAAGGCCATTTTGCGTGAAGAAATTGTGCCTGTTATTCCTGGGCCGAAATTTAAAGAAGCGGTGATCGATGACAATGGCCCACGCGAAGGTCAGACCATTGAAGCATTAACGAAATTAAAACCATTCTTTGAACGCAATACAGGGACAGTCACGGCGGGAAATTCATCTCAAGTGACCGATGGTGCTTGTGCAGTTTTGGTTATGAGTGAAGAAAAAGCCAGGGCTTTAGGCTATGAACCATTGGGTTATATCCGTTCTTTTGCCTTTGCCGGTGTGGAACCAAATCGTATGGGCATTGGGCCGGCGCATGCTATGCCCAAGGCACTCAAGAAGGCGGGTTTGAAATTATCAGATATGCAAGCCGTTGAAATCAACGAAGCCTTTGCTGTGCAAGTCCAAGCGTGTTTGAAAGCCATGGCATCTCCAAGTTTTGCCAAGGATTTTGGTTATGAAGGTATTTTAGGCGACATTGATCCAAAGCGATTAAACGTTAACGGTGGTGCGGTTGCTTTAGGTCATCCCGTCGGTACAACAGGCGCGCGCTTGATTGTAACCTTGTTGAAACATTTAAAACGCAACAATTTAAATATTGGTATTGCTTCCTTGTGTATCGGTGGTGGGCAAGGTGCTGCCATTATTCTTGAAAGATAGGACATTGCATGCGTTATAAAATCATGTTGATGATGACGGTTGTCTTTATATCGACCCAGTGCCACGCAGGTACTTTAACAAGCACCATTAGTGATCAAGACGCTGTGGAGGTGACTGTCTATAATAGTAACTTGGGCTTGGTCAAAGACACGCGTCATTTTAAAGTAAACAGCGGAGTTAATGAATTACGTTTTATGGACGTGGCCTCTTCTATTATGCCTCAGACGGTGCAAATAAAACCTTTAGATAATGTTGATGCATTTTCTGTTTTAGAACAGAATTATGAATATGATCTGATGGATTCTAATAAATTAATGGATAAGTACGTCGGGAAAAGCATTAGATTGATGACAAAAAATCCTTACCAAGATAAGACGGATATTGTTGAGGCGACTTTGCTGAGTAACAATAACGGCCCGATTTACAAAATTGGCGATGAAATTTATTTGAATTATGGTGGTTCACCTATACTGCCAAAGATTCCTGAGAATTTGGTATCAAAGCCGACGCTGACATGGTTATACAAATCTAAAACAGATGCTAAGCAAAATGTGCAAGTTTCCTATTTAACCAATGGCATAGGTTGGAAGGCAGATTATATCCTAGTGACAAATAAGGAAGATAATGGCGCTGATTTAAGTGGTTGGGTGACATTGGATAATAATAGCGGCGCAGAATATAAAAATGCCAAATTAAAACTTGTTGCTGGGAATGTAAACCGAGTACAAGACATGCGAGCTAATGTTGGCTATTTGAAAGCTGCCAGAGCGATGGCCATGGAAAGTGATGCGGCAGGAGGGTTTCAAGAACAATCATTTTTTGAATATCATATTTATGATTTACAACGCAAGACCACCATTAAGAATAATCAAAGTAAGCAAGTAAGTTTGCTAGAAGCTTCAAAGATTAAAGTAGAAAAAGAATTTATGGTGCAAGCGGATCAAAATTATTTCTGGGGAAATTATGGTGGGCAAGAATTAAAGCAGCCGGTTAATGTCTACTTGAAGTTCAAGAACTCAAAAGAAAATCATATGGGGATGCCGTTGCCAGCTGGGACCATGCGTTTGTATAAGGAAGATGGTCAAAAGAGTTTGCAGTTTATTGGTGAAGACGCTATCAAGCATACACCCAAGGATGAAGATGTTGAGATTAAAGTGGGTGAAGCTTTTGATGTGGTGGCAAAACGTGTCCAAATGAATTTTGTGCAGCGTTCTAATTATTTTGAGATGACGTGGGAATTAACGGTTCGTAATCACAAAGAAGAAGATATTACGGTTGGCTTTAAGGAGCCCCTTTATGGTGATTGGAAAATCACCTCCAGCAGTCATTCATATAAAAAGCTTGATGCAAATTCAGCACGTTTTGATGTTGCCGTACCAAAAGATGGTGAAGTCAAGGTAAGTTATACCGTTAATATCCGACGCAACTAACAGGAGTGTCTATGTCTATTCTTTATCGAGAAGAAGCAGGTATTGGTTATATCACATTTGACCAGCCAGACTCTAAAGTGAATGTCTTAAGTTCAGCTGTCTTAACCGCATTTGAAAAGATCATTGATGAATTTAAGTCTGTGTCAGCGATTAAGGTGTTGGTCATTCAAAGTGCGAAGAAAGATATTTTTATTGCAGGCGCGGATATTAAAGAAATTGAAACCATGACGGAAGTGGCCGATGCGAAATCAAAGTCTCAAGCGGGTCAGCGCATTTTAAATAAGTTAGAAGATTTGCCAATCCCGACGGTGGCGGTCATTGATGGTGCTGCGTTGGGTGGTGGTTGTGAATTAGCGCTTGCCTGTACATATCGTGTGGCAACGTTTAGTGATAAAGTGCGCATTGGTTTGCCAGAAGTTAATTTAGGGTTTGTCCCTGGGTTTGGTGGCACGTACCGTTTACCGCGTTTGGTTGGTCTGCAAGGTGCGTTAAAGTTAATTTTAGCAGGTGCGCCCATCGACGCGAATGCATCACTCAAGATGGGATTGGTTGACGCGCTTTATCCTCAAACAGGTTTGAATGTGCGTGTGCGTGAATTTGCCTTAGCCGCAGGTGCAAGTCCTCGTAAATGCATTGTTAAAAGACCCGTTAAACGCGGTTTTGATGCATTCCTCGACAACAATGCTTTTGGCCAAGACATTGTTTTTGGTAAATCAAAAGAAGGTGTGCTCAAAGCCACAAAAGGTTTTTATCCAGCACCGTTGAAAGCCTTAGAAGTTGTTAAACGTACGATTGCCTTAAAACGTCCTTACGCATTAGATATTGAGTCGAGTGCTTTTGCAGAATTAGCGGTTACGCCTATCTCAAAAAATCTGGTTAAAGTATTTTATCTATCTGAGAAATATAAGAAATTAACAGTGCAAGGTGCTGACAATATAAAGCCACATCCTGTAAAAAAAGGCGCGGTCATTGGTGCTGGGATTATGGGCGGTGGGATAGCACAGTTGTTATCAAATCGTGGGGTGTGGGTGCGCATCAAGGATATTAACTACGATGCCATTGCCAAGGGTTTGAAGGCTGCTTTTGATGTTTATAATGGGGCGCTTAAACGTCGCAAGCTAAAGCCTGCGGATATGAATATTAAGATGTCCATGATTAGTGGCACGCTTGATTACAGTGGTTTTAAAGATGCGGACATCGTCATTGAAGCGGTTGTGGAGAATATGGACATCAAGAAAAAAGTTTTTGGGGAATTGGGTAATTATGTTAATGGCAATACGATTTTGGCAACGAATACATCGTCGCTGTCTGTTAGAGAAATGGCCAGTGTTGCTAAGGATCCGTCTAAGGTTATTGGTTTCCATTTTTTTAATCCCGTGCATCGCATGCCGTTGATTGAAATCATCACCACACCAAGTACTTCTCAAGAAACCTTGGTATCAACGCTTGAGTTTGCAAAACGTTTAGGGAAAGTGCCCATTATTGTCAAAGATGGCCCTGGGTTTTTGGTTAATCGCATCTTATTAGCCTATATTAATGAAGCAGGTCGTATCTTAGAAGATGGAGCTAGCATTGAAACAGTCGATCGTTTGGCTGTGAAATTTGGCATGCCCATGGGGCCTTTTACTTTGGCCGATGAGGTTGGTCTTGACGTGGGGGTAAAAGTATTGCATATTTTAGAGGCAGGTTTAGGTGAGAGATTTAAGGCAGTGTCTATCTTTGATAAAGTTCTTGAGAAGAAGTTGCTTGGCAAGAAATCTGGTAAAGGTTTTTATATTCATGGCAAAGAGCGTGTGATTAACCCTGAAGTAAATGGGTTGGTGCGCAGTGGATCAGGGGTAGGTGAGCAAGACGCGATTGACCGCATGATGTATATCATGATCAATGAAGCCGCGATGATCATTGAAGAAGGCATTGTTGACAGTGCCGATACCGTCGATGTTGGTATGATCATGGGCACAGGGTTTCCACCATTTCGAGGTGGTTTGTTACGGTATGCCGATAGCATTGGCATAGAGACATTGGTTAAGAATATGGAAGCCTTTGAAGCGCATTTTAAAGACGGGCGTTTTAAACCATGTGGGTATTTACAAATTTTAAGAAGAGAAGGAAAGAATTTCTATAATTAACATGGACGCAGAATTAAAACGTAAAATCTTGTTTTGGATTGCCACCAGTTTAGGGGTTATTCTTATTGGTTTGATATTCTGGTATTTATCTAATATTGGGCAATATCATCGTTACCGTGATGATATGTATAAGTTTAGCATCAGCTTTCCTAAACGTTGGTCCTACAAGATTCATCCAGAGCCAGGTGGGGCAATTTTATTTGTAGCGCCACAAGAACGCGTCGATGAAACCTTTACGGCGACGATCAATGTTGCTGTCCAAGTGTTGCCGTCGAATATCGCTTCATTAAGAGATCTAACAGAGACGGTTACAAAGCAAATGAAGGGTGTGTTTAATAATCTAACTGTTGAGAAATCTGTCCCTGTTCAAATGGGCGATCGTAAAGCGTGGATGATGGTTTTTGCTGCAGAAAAGCCGGAGCCAATCAAGATATTAACCGTCTGGACAATTCGCGACGCTGAAAAAGCTTACATCTTAACCTACTTGACCAAAACACCAACTTACCCAAAGTATTTGCCTTACGTTGAGTACATGATGAAAAGTTTTAAGACGTTTAAATAATCTACTATTTAATAAATATCCGTAGCAATCTAAGAACAATTATAAATACGACGAGGATGATGATGGGTGGCGCGCTGCCTGCCCACATGGCAGGGCATATTTGCCCAGTAAAGAGGCGGTACCAAAGAATATAAATAACAACAGCGCTGATGCCAGCAATGATCATGTGTTGGATGTTTAAGTCTTTGGGTGGTGTTGAGCGTTCTGTCTTACTAGGGCAACCAATCTGTTGAGCAATTTTATCCGCCGTCGGTTTAAGGTCTGCAGCATTCTTTGACGCTTTATGCATCAAATATGTAGTATTATCTTTTGTGCGTAGTTGTAAATGAAATGCTGTAGGTGATGGTTCGTCCTCGCTGTACATTTCATATTCAATGATCTCAATGGATTGGATATGATCAAAGGGAATAATGGTATCGTTGTTAGTAAAGCGCGTTTGTTTGGTTATTTTAATATTTTTCGAATTTGGATTAATGGTGATGGTTTGTTTAAAGTTAGAGATGACACTATAAACCCATCCACCTAAGAATAGCATCCCTATCCATAAAAGGATGGGGGGTGTTGTTAAAAATAACCCAGCTAAAGTCATGCCAAGGCCAAATAAGCCAATAAATAATGTAGCGAGTTCGTCTTTTTTAACATCGCCTTCAATGGTCATGATTTCTAAGTTGTTCATAGCAAATTTTTATAAGCCCATACGGTCGGTTAAGAATTCTTGCATGGATCGGCTGTTTAAATAGTGATTGGTGCGCAGTTGGTGGCCGATTGTATCCGTCGGGGTGGGGCCGTAGTTATGGCCGGGATAAACGATGGTCTCGGGGGGTAGTTTGGCAATCACGGTCGATAGGCTTTTGTACATGACTTTCGCGTCGCCCCCAGGTAGGTCGCATCGGCCGCATCCGTCGATAAATAAGGTGTCTCCGCTAATCAATTTGCCTTGAGCTAAGAATACTTGGCAACCTGGGGTGTGGCCAGGGGTGTGAAGGACGTCGAAAACAATATTGCCAACAGTTAAGTTTGCTTTGTCGTCAATCGGGACTAAGTTCTTTAAGTTTTTGGTTAAGAAGGGGGCTTCATGTTTCGAAATATACACAGGCATGTCTTTAAATGCTAATGCCTGAGGCAGGCCATTAACATGATCAGGATGAGCGTGGGTTAAAAAAACGCTTGTGATGTTATATTCGAGGCGTTTGGCTTCACTTAATAGAAAAGGCACGTCCCATGCTGGGTCCACCATTGTCATTTCCTTAGTCGATGGATCGCCTAAGAGATAAAGAAAGTTATTGAGTGGTCCGATTTCGTATTGCGCAATGAACAGTTGATTTTTCATATGGTTTATTTATACTTGGGGTTGTTGATTTAATCAAGTGTTATATAAAAGAAAGGGAGTATATGGCTTTATTAGAGTCGATCAAGATCCCGCTAGGTACTGTGATCCCATCATTTGAATTAAAAGATGCGTTAGGAAAATCGTACACCTCAGATGCCATATTTGGTGAACGTGGCCTTTTGGTTGTTTTTACCTGCAATCATTGCCCATACGCGTTAGCCGTATGGCCAAGGGTGGTGCGTTTGGCAAATTATGGTAAAGGCATGCGCGTTAATACTGTTGCCATTAATCCAAATATTAATCCTAATTTTCCCGACGATGCTCCAGATAAAATGGTGATCAAGGTCAAAGAATTGGGCATTGAATTTCCTTACCTTGTTGATGCAACACAAAAGGTGGCTAATGATTTTAAAGCCCAATGTACGCCAGATATTTACTTGTTCGATAAGAGCAAAAAGTTGGTTTACCACGGTCGTATTGATGATAATTGGAAAGATGAAAACGCGGTGACCCGTGAAGAATTAAAAGAAGCGATGAATAATATGGCGGCTGGCCGTGCCATTGATCCAAAACAAAATCCTTCCATGGGATGTTCGATTAAATGGAATGATTAGTTTTATTTCCTAAAGTAACCCTGTAAAAAGGGTTGCTTTTTTATTTATTAAATGATACAGTGTCTCATATGCCATCAACCACTGTGACCAGAGAGCAGCAGCGCTATGAACAGTATTTGCTTAAAGCCGGGTTAAAGTTTAGCCGCGGGCGGGTTGGTGTGTTTAAGGAAGCTATGGTAGCGCACGGTCATTTTACAGCAGAAGACATTGTGAAAGTATGTGGTTTGCATAAACCTAAGATTTCGCGAGCAACCGTGTATCGTACACTGCATGAAATGTTGGAAACAGGTGTTATTCGAGGAACAGCGTTTGGCGAAAAGCATCAAATTTTTGAGCATGTGTATGATGAAAAACCGCACCATCATGCACGATGTATTCACTGCCATGAGCTCATAGAATTCAAAGATTTAGGCGAAGACAAACGATATCATCCCATTCTAGAGAACCAGGGTTTTAAAATATTAGGACATGAAATGCATTTTTATGGTGTATGTAAAAAGTGTCAGGAGGGACAATGAGAAAAGCTTGGCGTCAAGATGTGGGCCATCCAAGTCTAAGAGAGGTTTACGCTTCAGTGCCTATTGCATTAACAGCTAGCCCTTGGCGTAAAATGTTGGCATTTTTTGGTCCGGGTTTGATGGTGGCGGTTGGTTACATGGACCCGGGTAATTGGGCAACGGATTTAGCGGGTGGGGCACAATTTGGTTATGCGTTGCTATCTGTCATCTTGATTTCAAATTTCATGGCCATCTTGTTGCAACATTTGTCCTTAAAACTTGGTATTGTAACTGGCCGTGATTTGGCTCAAGCTTGTCGAGATCATTATAGTCGTCCTGTGGCGTTTGTTTTATGGATATTATGTGAGATTGCGATTGCTGCCTGCGATTTGGCAGAAGTGATAGGTTCTGCGATTGCATTAAATCTTTTGTTTGGTATCCCGTTAGTTGTTGGTGTTGTGATAACGGCGTTAGATGTTTTTATTATTTTGTATTTACAAAATAAAGGCTTTAGGGTGCTTGAATGTATTGTAGGAGCTTTGATTTTTATCATTGGTGGGTGTTTTGCCTATGAAATGATTGTTTCTCATCCGTCGATGGCGGGCATCATGTCAGGATTAATCCCTCAAACGCAGATTATTACAAATCCGGCTATGTTGTACATTGCCATTGGTATTTTAGGCGCAACGGTCATGCCACATAATTTGTACTTACACTCAAGTATTGTGCAAACCCGTGCATTTGAACGCAACGATGATGGTAAGAAAATGGCTATTAAGTTTGCAACGATCGACTCTACGGTCGCGTTGTTGTGTGCTTTCTTTATCAATGCAGCAATTCTAATTCTAAGTGCTGCAGCCTTTCATGGGACAGAACATGCAGGGGTGGCAGATATCAATGATGCGTATAAATTATTAACACCGGTTCTAGGTGCGGGTTTAGCGAGTACATTATTTGCGGTGGCTTTATTGGCGTCAGGTCAGAACTCGACGCTGACAGGGACATTGGCAGGGCAAATTGTTATGGAGGGATTTTTAAATATACGCCTGCGTCCATGGATGCGCCGATTATTAACCCGATTAGTTGCCATTGTCCCAGCGGTCATTGTGGCGGCCATGTATGGTGAAAAAGGGGTGGGAAGTCTGCTTGTCTTAAGTCAGGTTATATTATCATTACAATTGAGTTTTGCGGTTATCCCGCTGGTTATGTTTACAAGCGATAAATTAAAGATGGGACAATTTGTAAACCCGCGTTGGTTGCAATTGACGGCGTGGACGATTACCGTTATTATTGTTGGATTGAATTTGTATTTACTTTTTCAAACCTTTAAAGGGTGGCTTGGTCTTTAATATGTATAAAAAAATTTTAATCCCATTAGATAATTCATCGACTGACAAAGTTATTTTAGAGCACATTGTTCCTTTGGTTAAATTGACAGGTGCTCAAGTTATCTTGACGCATGTTGCCGATGGTTTTGGTGCGCGTCTTCAAGATCAGTTAAACTTGGCTGATTCACAAGAAATCAACGACGATCAAAAATATCTAAATGCTGTAAGTGAGCAAATGAATGCAAATCATATTCAGGCAAAAGCTGTGCTGTTACAAGGCAAAGAGCCAGCGGAGGCGATTCAATCGCTTGCAGAACAAGAACATTGTGATTTGATTGCCATGGCCACCCATGGCCATGGTTTTGTAAAAGATGTTATTTTAGGGAGTGTTGCGGATCAATTGCGGCATAATACCAATATTCCCATTTTAATGATTAAGGATCCAAATAATGAACATTCCTGAGTATTTGCCGCGCATGTTGGATTTTGCCAAGAAGGCAGGGGAAATTGCCTTGCGGTATCGTGATGACAGTGCTCCAGGGTTAAAGCCAGACCAAACCATCATTACAAAAGCAGATAAAGAAATTTCAGCGTTGTGTAAGATGATGTTTGCCGATGTGATCGATGGCAAAGAGCATATCATGATCGACGAAGAAGATCCGCAAGTCGCAAGTTATTTAGATCAAAACACATTGAATAAGGCCACGTATGTGTGGTCTGTTGATCCGATTGATGGAACGCGTTTGTATGCCAATAAAATGCCAACCTTTGGCATTTCTTTGGGGGTATTAAAAGATCTAAAGCCGTGGCTTGGGGTTGTCTATTTTCCAGTCCTAAATGAATTGTTTGTGTCCGACGGTCAATATGCCTATTTTGTAACCCAGCCATTTACAGATCAAGAGAAGCGTCAATTGATTGTGCCGATCGATGAACAATTGTCGCCGCAGTCATTATTCTTTTGTAATGATACATTCTTCCGTAAATTTAATTGGGCTGATAAGGATTTTCATATCATGATTCATGCTTGCGCGGTGGTTAATTTGTGTTGGCCAGCGATTGGACGTGGGGTCGGATGTTTTCTAAAATCTAGCCTTTGGGATTTTGCGGGGAGTTGGCCTATTATGAAGGCGGCGGGGATGGATTTTCGTCGTGTATCAGATGGAAAATTAATCGAACGTATTGAGGTGGGAATTTTTGCAGGGGGTAAGAAGCATTGGGAGCTTAATGATTATTACCTGATTTCATCAAAACGAAATTTTGACATCATCAAATCAAAGATAACGGGTCTATGATACTCACCATTGATATTGGAAATACCACAATTGCGCTTGCGCTCATGGATAAAATGCGGGTGAAATTTATGACCCGTTTGGATACAGGTTTGTCCAACCATCGATTAAAAACAGCTCTCGTTGATGTGTTAAGTAAGATTAACCGTAAGCATGATTCCATTAAAGGGGTTGTTATATCCAGTGTTGTTCCAAATAAAACCAAGATAGTGGAGCAAGAATCTAGGAAAGTCTTAAAATTGAAACCAAAAGTGGTTGGTTTTGACTTATCCGTTCCTATGGTAAATCGATATAAGAATCCAAAGCAGGTGGGTCAAGATCGTTTGGTTGGCGCATATGCAGCCATGAAGCTTTATGGCAATCCTGTGATTGTCATTGATTTAGGGACGGCCATTACCTTTGATGTTGTCTCGCCAAAAAAGGAATATTTAGGTGGGGTGATTGTCCCAGGGATTCGATTATCGGCGGAATCATTGTTTTTAAAGACCGCGATGTTGCCGAAAATTGATATCAAGGCTCCTAAGACGGTGATTGGCCGCACGACGGAAGAAAGCATTTTAAGTGGTTTATTTTATGGGTACGGATCATTATGCCAAGGCTTTATTGAGCTTATTGCTAAGCAAATTGGTGGGCATCCAAAGGTGGTTATGACCGGCGGGCACACCCACTTGATGAAGAAGTTTGTTGCCTCGAAAATCCGCATCATCGACGACCACCTTGTTCATAAGGGAATGGCACTGTTAGCCCTTGAGTGCTAAAAATTTTCTTGACAAAAAAATAAGCTTTGTTATATTAGCACTCTGTAAATTGCTCTGCTAAATTTTTAAATCAGATTTTTCGTGTAACAACCATATAAATTCAAAGGAGAAGCATATGGCAATTCAACCGTTAGGCGACCGCATTGTGGTCAAAGTACTCGAAGCAAAAGAAGTCACCAAGGGTGGGATCTTACTTCCTGAAACTGCAAAAGAAAAGCCTCAAGAAGCCAAGGTTATCGCTGTTGGCAAAGGCCGTGTTAAAGAAAATGGCCAATTGATCCCCTTAGAAGTTAAGGTTGGCGATCGCGTGCTTTATGGTAAATACAGCGGCACCGAAATTACCTCCAGCGAAGGTGAAGAGCTTTTGATCATGAAAGAAGAAGACATTTTAGCGATTGTAAAATAATTCTAAATAGATAAAAAGGAGCAAGATTATGGGAGCAAAACAATTATTATTTGATGATGAAGCACGTCGTAAGGTATTGCGTGGCGTTGAACAATTAGCTCGCGCGGTCAAGGTCACCTTAGGACCAAAAGGTCGTAACGTTGTTTTAGATAAGAAATTTGGTTCACCAACAGTTACCAAAGACGGTGTGTCGGTCGCCAAAGAAGTTGAATTAGAAGATCCATTCGAAAATATGGGTGCCCAAATGGTTAAGGAAGTTGCTGAAAAAACTTCTGACATCGCCGGTGATGGTACAACCACCGCAACCGTATTGGCAGAATCCATCTATAAGGAAGGTTTAAAGAACGTCACCGCGGGTGCTAATCCCATGGCTTTGAAGCGTGGTATTGATTTATCCGTCGAGCGCATCGTTGCTAAGATTGAAAAATTAGCCAAGCGCATTGACTTGAAGAATTCTAAAGAAGTCGAACAAGTTGCTTCTATCGCAGCAAATAACGACAATGTCATCGGTAAGAAAATCGCTGAAGCTTTTGAAGCGGTTGGTAAAGATGGCGTTATCACCGTCGAAGAAAGCAAGACCTTCAATACAGAACTCAAGATCGTCGAAGGGATGCAATTCGATCAAGGGTATTTGTCTCCATATTTCTCAACCGATATGGAAAAGATGGTTTGCGAATTAGAAGATCCTTATATCTTACTTTATGAAAAGAAGATTTCTTCGATCAAAGATGTGTTGCCAGTCTTAGAAAAAGTTGCCAAGGGCGGACGTCCATTGGTCATCGTTTGCGAAGAAGTTGAAGGCGAAGCATTAGCCACTTTAGTTGTTAACAAGATGCGCGGCACCTTGCATTGCGCTGCTGTGAAAGCTCCAGGTTATGGCGATCGCCGCAAAGAAATGCTCAAGGATATCGCTGTCTTAACAGGTGGTAAGGCGATTACCGAAGACTTAGGCTTGAAATTAGAAACCGTTGAATTAACCGATTTAGGTCGCGCGAAGAAGGTTAAGATCGATAAAGATAATACAACGATCGTTCAAGGTGCTGGTAAAGCTGCTGATATCAAAGCCCGCGTTGCACAAATCAAGAATCAAATTGAAGGCACTGATTCTTCTTATGATAAAGAAAAGTTACAAGAACGCTTAGCCAAGATTTCCGGCGGTGTTGCGATCATCAATGTTGGTGCTGCAACTGAAAGCGAAATGAAAGAAAAGAAAGCACGCGTGGAAGATGCCTTGCATGCAACCCGTGCAGCTGTTGAAGAAGGTATTGTCCCAGGTGGTGGCGTTGCATTATTGCGCTGCATCAAGGACTTAGAAGCGATTGACCTTAAGGGTGATGAAAAGACCGGCTCTGAAATTGTCCGTCGTGCACTTGAATCTCCTGTACGTCAATTAGCGTTCAACGCTGGCTTAGAAGGTTCTGTCATCGTTGAGCATTTGATCAACGAAAAAGACTTAAGCAGCGGTTATGACTTTAACAATGACCAATATGTGGATATGTTCAAAGCAGGGATCATTGATCCAGCGAAAGTTACACGCACAGCTTTGCAACATGCGGCATCCATTGCTGGTTTATTATTAACCACAGAATGTTTGATCACCGATATTCCTGAAAAGGAAAAAGCACCAGCAATGCCAGGCGGCATGCCAGGTGGCGGTATGGGTGGGATGTATTAATAAAAAGGTGTCTGTCACCTTTTTAATTCAAGAGGGTGCTTTACAGCACCCTCTTTTGTTTGTATAATACCGTCGATGAAAAAACTTTATATTGTCCTCATAGTTATTGTTATCACCATTGTTGGATTAAGCTTCGTAAAAAATTTCTTAATCAAATCAACCGTTGAATTTGGAGCCACTCAAGTTCTAGGAGCCCCTGTTCATATTGGAAGCATGTCAGTCGGTCTTTTTAGTCAGACCGCTGATATCAAAGCATTAACTGTTCAAAATCCAGCGGGTTTTCCCGATGGTGAATTATTAAATATCACCCATGTTCGTGTTGACTATGATTTAGCACAGGTGCTTAAAGGCAATATTCATCTGCGCGCATTGGTGCTTAATTTAAAAGAAATGAATTTGATCAAAGATAAGAATGGTAAGTTGAATGTCAATGCGTTAAAGATTGCGGAGAACAAAGACCCCAATGCTAAGGTGCCACCATTTACCATTGATACGCTGGTCTTAGATTTAGGTAAAGTGCATTATTGGGATTATAGCTTTGTTCCGCCAGGTCATCATGAGTATGATATCAATATCCATGATAAAACATATCATGATATCAAAAGCGCAGAGAAATTTGCAGCGCTGGTCATGATGGAATCATTGACACCGACGAAGGTTAAAAGTTTGGTCAATTTTGGATTTAATACGGTCGACAAAGTCTTTGGTACGGTCAAAGACGCCGGTTCATTAATTAAGGGTTTAATTAAACCATGATGATAGAAGAGAGTAGCGACATGACAGAACATAAGATTAGAACATTTTTTGCAGCCATCGTTTGTGCCTTTACCATTTTGGGGGTTTCTAGTTGCGCATTATTTCCCTTAAGTTCAAAACCAGAAGCAAAAAAAGCCGACGTGCCTGCAGCTGTAGTAAAAAAGGAAGAAGCGCCCGCACCTGCTGCGGTTGCTAAAGTTGAGGCACCAAAGAAGGAAGAAGTAAAAGAAGCAGCTGCGCCTCTTGTGGCTGAAGTTAAAGAGGATAAAGAAGAAGTAGCTAAATCTGATGATGCAACAGTGTTGAATAATAGCGCTAATGCCGTTTGGTTAGCTTCTTTAAAAGCAATTAAACAAATCGGATTGATTAGCAAACAAGAATTATTAGCCCGTCATATTCAAGCACGTGTGCGTGGTGCAGATGTACATATCACAATTGAGAAACTTGGAGCCCAAAGTGTCCGTTTAACCGTTAAAGCCACCCGTGAATCCGGCAATGACGCGGACCTAAGTGCTGAAATATTTAATAAAATTAAGGACTTAGCCAAGGTTTTCTAGGGTTTGACAGTCAACCCTTTTGTGTTATAATCTCCCCCTATGATTTCGGCGAGTAATGTATCCCTACAATTTGGAAAACGCGTGCTTTTTGACGGCGTTAGCATCACCTTTAACCCAGGCAATTGCTATGGGATTATCGGCGCTAATGGTTCGGGGAAGTCCACGTTTTTAAAGATCTTATCAGGTGATATTGACACCACATCCGGTTCTGTTGCGATTGCTGGTGGCAAGCGCCTTTCCATGCTAAAGCAAGACCAATTTGCATTTGATGAGTCGACTGTTTTGATGACTGTTGTCATGGGACATAAGAAACTATATAAAGTCATGCAAGAAAAAGACGCGTTGTATGCAAAGCCAGATTTCTCCGACGCAGATGGCATTCGCGCTTCAGAATTAGAAGCTGAATTTGGTGAAATGAATGGGTGGGACGCTGAATCAGAAGCCGCCAAGTTACTTAGTGATTTAGGCATTAAAGAAGATTTACATCAGCAATTGATGAAACAGTTAGAGGGTAGCCTCAAGGTTCGGGTACTCTTAGCTCAAGCCTTATTTGGTAATCCTGATATTTTAATTCTCGATGAGCCAACCAATCATTTGGATGTAGACACCTGTATGTGGCTCGAAGAATTCTTAATTAATTTCGAAAATACCGCCATCGTCGTTTCGCATGATCGTCACTTTTTAGACAAGGTTTGCACCCACATCTGTGACATTGATTTTGGTAAAATTCAGTTATTCTCGGGTAATTATAGTTTTTGGTTAGAAGCAAGCCAATTGGCGTTGCGTCAACGTTCAGAACAAAATAAGAAAACAGAAGATAAGCGCAAAGAACTTCAAGATTTCGTGGCCCGTTTCTCAGCAAATGCGTCTAAAGCAAAACAAGCGACATCACGTAAAAAGATTTTAGAAAAATTAACGTTAGAAGAAATAAAACCATCGTCGCGTAAATACCCCTTTATTAATTTTAAGCCAGAGCGTGAAGCGGGTAATGATGTTTTGCATATTGATAATTTGACCAAGAGTGTTGGTGGGCAATTGATGTTTAAGAATTTTTCGTTGCACGTGAATAAAGGCGATAAGATTGCCTTTGTCGGACCCAATGACTTGGTTAAGACGGTGCTATTTAATATTTTGATGGGCGAAGACAAGGCCGATAGCGGTAGTTTCAAATGGGGTGTAAGCACAACCCAAGCCTATTTTCCAAAAGATAATAAAAAGTTCTTTGATGTCGATTTAAATATCATTGATTGGCTTAGACAATATTCTGTTGAGACCGATGAAAACTTTGTCCGTGGTTTCCTGGGACGCATGTTATTTACCGGTGAAGAAAGTTTAAAGAATGTGCGTGTATTATCCGGTGGCGAGAAAGTCCGTTGCATGTTATCCCGCATGATGTTAACTGGTGCAAACGCGATCATCTTGGATGAACCTACCAACCATTTGGACTTGGAATCAATCACGTCGCTCAACAAAGGTTTCGAAGTTTTCCCAGGAACAATCCTATTTTCATCGCATGACCATCAATTGGTACAAACAGCAGCAAACCGCATCGTCGAGTTAACACCAAACGGCATGATAGATCGTATGGGCATGCCGTATGATGAATATTTAGAAGATCCAAAGCTCAAAGAATTAAGAAGTCATTTGTACGATGGTATGGCAGTAAAATAATTTGGACGGAGAGGTGGCCGAGTGGTTGAAGGCGCACGCCTGGAAAGCGTGTGGACGTGAAAGCGTCTCGAGAGTTCGAATCTCTCCTTCTCCGCCAGATTTTTCTCTAAGCGTTAGTTCACCAACCTGAAGGAGGGGAACTAACGCAATACTAGAGAAAAATCAAGGATGCCTGTGAGCCAACAGGCGAGTAGGCGCCGCCAGTCCCCGCACAGAGCATGGACAGACGAGTCGGCGCCGCCAGCCACGGATTAAGTCCCGCGCAAATACATTCATCATTTTTCCCTCTTAATAAATCATCTCCAATTCTTTTACACACATCTATACTTTCTTAAAAAGTTAGTTATAGTAATAAATGGTATGGTTTTCATAAGATCAAAGATTTTAAGAAATAATAGAAAATTATGACAAAACATTTTTGGCCCAAGCGATTTATGACTTGGCGGGATTTGATTATTACACCCGCAATTGAAGGGCTACTTTTTTTTATTTCTATCAAAGCTGGGCTTTATACCTATCGACAACGTCCTGATTTGTTTTTGGCTTTTATTGTTTCGTATGCAACGTTAATTTTCGGGACTGTCGTGGTATTGATAATTCTTCGCAGAATCGCTCCCGTGCGTGAAGGAAAATTTTCTCGTGAAGAGGAGCCGGGACGATTTTATGTTTGGAAACTGCATCAGTTTCTATCGCTGATTAATCTGTACATTCACTATCAAAATAGTCTCTTACCGCCGCCAATTCGAAAATTTTTTAGCCGTCTTTTGGGAGCTAAAATGGGAAAAGGTTTGATTTCCATTGGTGGGCTGATGATAGATCCTTACCTTATTGAAGTTCAAGAAAATGCCATGATAGGGCGTGATGTTCTGATTTTGCCTTCAATATTAGATCAAAAAGAGCTCACGTTACGCCGCATTGTAGTTAAATCCGGGGCTGTTATAGGAGCGCGGTCCGTGCTTTTGCCAGGGGTCACGGTAGGAAAAAGTGCAATGGTAAAAGCAATGTCGTTAGTACCTGAGGGAACTGTCATTGGAGATTACGAAATTTGGGGAGGCATTCCAGCCCAAAAGATGGGTGAAATTCCAAGACCAGAAACTCCTGCAGAGCCAAGATTTGGGGCATGGCGGGACATGGTGATTAGTCCTTTGGTTGAACTGTTTTTATTAACGCTTTCAGGCTGGGGAGCATGGTGTGTGGTTAGTAAGTACGGTGGAGGACTTTTTGTAGCCATGCTTGCAGGGTATATATTCTTGGTAGCATCGACGATCATTTTTATTCGGATTTTGCAGGCAATTTATCCTTTTCGATCAGGAACCTTTTCTTTTGAAAAGCAACCTGAAGTTTGTTATTTATGGAATTTAAAAGAATTCTTATGCATTATGAATCTCTTTATCCATTACCAAAATGGTCTTGTACCGTCTTCACTACAAAAGTTGTTTATGTGGCTTTTAGGAATGCCCTGGAAAACAAGAAACGGCTTACTCTCAGCGAGTGGGGTCATTACTGATCCGAGTCTTGTTGAATTAGAAGAGGGAGTTATTCTTCATCATGACGCTTTTCTTTTACCTCATGCGGTAGCAGTAGATTCCTTGGTGTTAAAAAAAATTAGCATTAAACGCGGCGCTTTAATTGGTGCCCGTGCTATGATCATGCCTGGAGTGACGGTGGGTGAATACGCCCAGGTGTTACCGATGTCATTGGTTACGATGGACAAAACGATTCCTTCTTACGAAATATGGGGCGGAGTTCCTGCCCGCAAAGTGGGAGAAGTTCCTCGGATGTCCAGAGAAGTCGAAGGATCCTATAGTACAACAAATATTTGGGATCGGGTGATAACAATCGGCGTCGAAATCTTTTTAGGATTTCTGGCATGGCAGGGTATGAAGATTGTGGAAAAATTTCTTACTCTTGACCTCTTTGGAAAAATATTAGTTCTTTATCTTCTTTTTAGTTTGGCAACTATTGTTGTACTGATGTTTATTCGAACCATTTTTCCTTTTTGGCAAGGAGTTTATCGACAAAAGGAATATCCTGCTATTTTTACAATATGGCGTTTGCACGCCTTCTTGTGTATAACCAACTTGTTTTTGTTTTATCAAAATGGGCTTTTGCCGCCTCCCTTGCGGAAATTTTTCATTATGCTCCTTGGAGCTCGGGTTAGGTTAAACGATGTGTTATCTATCGGAGGCATCGTCGCAGATCCTTATTTCTTCTCGATTGACGACAATGCTATGATCTTAACCGATGTTTTGATTATGCCGGTTTGCATAGGTCAAGGTGAAATCCGATTGAAGAAAATTGAGTTACGAGAAAGAGCTATTGTTTGTGAACGCGTTATACTCATGCCAGGGGTCAGGGTAGGGGAAGGGGCATATGTTATGCCAATGTCCTGGGTCCAGGAAGATACCAAAATTGGCCCTGGCGAAATTTGGGCAGGAATTCCCGCCCAAAAGGTTGGTATGGTTAATGAAAGCTAGTTATATAATTCATGACTCGAAAAAAACGCATATTATTTATTGGTGAAGGTGGCAGTCTGGCGCATATTGTGAGGCCTTTGGTTTTGGCTAAGCTTTTGGATCCAGAGCGGTTTGAAATTTCTTTTGCCTGCGCCCTGTGGTATAAATGGTTGCTAGATCATAGTGGCTTTCAATATTTTCCTTTGCCAACAATGACGCGAGATGACTTTCGTGATCATTTGAGTGCAGGACAGCCGCTCTATAATCGTGCGACATTAGAAGAGTATGTTGCGGCAGAATTAGATTTATTTAAAAAACTTTCGCCGGACTTAATTGTTGGTGATTTTCGAATTTCTCTTGGGGTATCAACCCAGTTAACCAAAATACCATACGCGGCTATTTCGAATGCGTTTTGGAGTCCTAATTCGACGTTAAAGAAGATTGTACCAGATTTAGGTTTTCTGAAATTTACAGGCAGAGAACTTGGACAACTTATTTTTGATCTGGCATATCCAATTGCAGCAACAACAACTCATAGCCATGGTTTTAATGCGGTACGCAAATCATATGGGCTTGAACCCTTTAAAAGGCTGGAAGAAATATATACATTCGCGGATTGGACGCTATATACCGATATCCCAAGTTTGGCTCCAACTAAGGTTTTAGGAGAAGGCGAGCAGTACATGGGGCCGATCTTGGATATGCCTCAAATTGAGCAGCCGACATGGTGGCAACAGTGGCCTAAAGACAAACCCATTGTTTATGTTGGTTTAGGATCAACTGGAAATATTACGCTCATGGAGAATATCATTGAAGCGTTATCGCAAATGGACGTAACTGTTTTATTAGCCACGGCGCAGCGGGTGAATCGCAAAGAATGGCCCAGTAATTTTTTTGTAGCTCCTTATATCTCAGGGCTTGAAGCATCAGCACAATCACAACTTATTTTATATAACGGTGGCTCAGGGAGTGTTTATCAGGCTTTGTCCTGTGGGCGTCCTGTTTTAGGCTTTCCGACGAATATGGACCAATTTTTATGTATGTCCTTGATTGAAACAAAAATGGCTGGTAAGAAAATTATTGGCACTTCAGCCAATGTGAATAACATTAAAGCCAATGTTGCAGAAATTTTATCTAATCCAGGGTATAGTCAAGGTGCGCAAGCTTTAGCGCAGGAAATAAAGCAATATAAAGTGGAAGAAAATTTCCCCAAGTTTATTGATGCTTGGGATAAAGGCATTCTCAAACGGAGATCCTAATATGGATGAAAATATAATATCAACAGAGTGGGATTATATCATTGTCGGTACAGGCATGGGCGGCGCAACAATTGGCTATGCTTTGGCAAAAGCAGGAAAGAAGGTTTTGTTTTTAGAAAAGGGGCAGGACTATCAAAATAATCCCAAAGCTTTAAAAGGAAATTTTTTAGAAGAGTTTATTTCAAAAGAAGATGTTCAAGGTACTGCGGGTGATTATTGTAATGCTGGTCGGGCAAATATGGAAATCTGGGATGCTGCCAATGGCAAAACCTTAAAACCTCTCTTGGGTTCTGGTAGCGGTGGATCAACGGCACTTTTTGGGATGGTCATGGAGCGACTATGGCCCCAAGATTTTGAACCAAAAAAATATCATCCCAATGCGGACAAGGACTGTTCGCTTCCAGAACGGTGGCCTATTACCTTTGCAGAGATAGAGCCATATTATCGTCAAGCAGAATGGTTGTATGGCGTGACCAGTACATGGCCAGATCCAATGCGCGCAGATCAAACTTTTAGTTATAGGCCTGGGCCAGAACCAATGCCTAAAACATTACGTTTAATGAATGCCCTCAAGAAGCGCGGTTATCATCCATATTTATCGCCCTTGGCGTTGGATTGGGTTCCTGATTGTAAGTTCTGTCAAAGCTACTTATGTGAAAAAAATTGTAAGAATGACGCGGCAAAGATTTGCCTTAACCCTTCACAAAAGAAATTTGGAGCTACGTTATTAACAAATTGTGAGGTCTTGCGTTTAGATGCGGATGAGCATCGTGTTCGCTCTGTGCAAGCGCGTTATCAAGGCAAGGAAATTACATTAAAGGGGCGGTATGTGATTTTAGCGACGGGTGCGCTATCAACGCCGCTGTTGTTATTGCAGTCGAGCTCCAATATTTGGCCCAATGGTTTAGCCAATCGCTCCGGTCTTGTTGGGAAAAATCTGATGCGTCATTACATTGATATTTTGGCATTGTTCTCGCGTACGCCATTCCCAAAAAACTCGACACTTAAGGAGATCGCTTTAAGTGATTTTTATTGTGTTAAAGGGGAAAAGTTTGGCATCATAGGATCTTTTGGACATATGCCACCTACAATGATGGTCTTAAATGATATAGAAAATGATATGCGAAGTCATGGTTCTAAATTTGCATCGCTTTTTCATGCCATGCGTCCTCTAACGGGTTGGTTCTTATCTAGATTATTAGATCAGGCGGGTTATGCATCTTTGATATTAGAAGATCTTCCTTATCCGGATAATACCGTATCGTTGCGTAAAGACGGGAATGGCTCACAAATGGCTGTCAATTATCGCATTCGTCCATCGGAATGGGAACGCATTAAGCGTTTTCGCACCATGGCCCAGAAAGCATTTGCACCAAATCCGATGATGCTAATGCCTCAGGCTGATAACTTAAAGTTTTTAGCGCATGCTTGTGGAACGTGTCGTTTTGGAGATGATCCTGCTTCGAATGTTCTAAATAAATTTAATCGCACGCATGATGTAGAAAATTTATATATTATTGATGCATCATTTTTCCCCTCAAGTGGTGGATCAAATCCAGGGTTGACCATTGCCGCCAATGCCTTGCGAGTGGCGGATCATTTGATTGCTAAGGATGTTTAATGAGTGTTGTGCGCAGACAACTTGATGTAACACAATTAAAAGGGGATTGGGCTTTAGTTACCGGAGCTTCAGCTGGTATAGGTAAGGAATTCTGTATTCAACTGGCTCAACATGGCATGAATGTTATCATGGTGGCCAGACGTCAACATCTTTTAGATGCCTTGGCACATCAGCTTGAAGATGATTTTAAGATCAGATGTTTGCCCATTGCATTAAGTTTAGATGACCCTCAATCAATTACGAAGATTAGAAAAGTTGTTAATGCTGAAAAAATCAAGATCCGATTGCTCGTTAATAATGCTGGTATAAATTATTATGGACGATTTGAATCGATGGATGCTGGACAGAATATTCAAATGATGTATTTGAATATAGTTGCTGTCTCATTATTGTGTAGAGAATTTTTAAATGATCTTAAGGATTTTCCGACGAGTGCTATAGTCAATATTTCATCTCAAGCTGCTCTTAATCCAATTCCAGGGGCAGCCTTATATGCAGCGACCAAAGCATTTGTGCATAGTTTGAGTTTGTCTTTGTATGAAGAACTTAAACGTACAAGTGTCATCGTGCAAACGGTAATTCCATGTCCTACAGAAACGGAATCTTCACGCAGCACAGATGTAAGATTTGGGAAGATAAAGGGCTGGCGAAGTGTAACAGAAGTTGTTAAGATTTCATTAGATCATTTAAAAATAGATGAGCCTGTTACCGCAATTGCCGAAAATCTTTTTATACAAAAACTTTTTGTCAATTTAATGTCAGAGAAAGTAGTTTTAGCCAAAATGGGCTCAATCTTTTTAGACAGAAATGTATTTAATAAAGATAAGGAGATGGAATGAAAGGTATTATCTTAGCGGGAGGCAGGGCAACAAGGCTTTATCCAATTACCAAAGGGGTCTGCAAACAGCTTTTGCCAATTTACGATAAGCCGATGGTTTATTATCCGTTGTCAGTACTCATGCTTGCTGGCATTAAAGATATTCTGATCATATCCACGCCTGATGATTTACCTAAGTTTGAAAATCTTTTTGGGGATGGAAAGTGGCTCGGGGTAAAGATTTCTTATGCCGTTCAGCATCAACCAAAAGGTATTGCGCAGGCCTTTCTCGTGGCTGAGGAATTCATTGATAATAAACCAGTGTGTTTGGTTTTGGGTGATAATATCTTTTACGGCGGCAATTTACCAAAATATCTAAAGCAAGCAGTGAGCATTAAACAAGGCGCCACTGTCTTTGGTTATAATGTCACCGATCCACAGCGCTATGGTGTGGTCTCATTTAATAAGAATATGAAAGCAGAATCTATCGTTGAAAAACCAGTAAATCCTAAATCTAGTTGGGCAGTGACGGGGTTATATTTTTATGATAATCAAGTCGTTAAGATTGCCAAAGCATTAAAGCCGTCTGCACGAGGTGAGTTAGAAATTACGGATGTCAATAAAGTGTATTTGGCTAAAAAGAAATTAAATGTGCAATTGATGGGGCGTGGGTACGCGTGGCTCGATACTGGTACATATCAATCATTAATTGATGCGTCGGTGTTTATTAAAACTATAGAAGAACGTCAGAATTTGAAGATCGGTTGTATTGAAGAAATTGCGTATAAACAAGGTTGGATCAATAAGTCCCAATTATTAGCCTTAGCCAAAGGAATTCCGACAAGCTATGGTGAATATCTAAAAAGGATTGCGATAAATGAATAAAGATATCTTAATTATAGGTGATGGTTATATCGGTCGTAAATTATCAAAGGCGCTTAATGCACGCTTATCGGCCAAACGTGTTCGTTTTTATGAAGACGTTGAAGGATTGGTTAAGAAATATCGTCCTAAGATTTTGATCAATACAATCGGCCATGTGGGTAAATCTAACGTTGATGATTGCGAAAAGGCAGTGGATAAGACCCTTAATGCAAATACCTTTGTGCCTATTCTCATGGCGGAAGTGGCTTTGCGTTACAATATTAAGTTAGTCCATATTAGCAGTGGATGTATCTATCATTACAAATATGGCCATCAGAAACCTATTCTAGAAAGTCGCAATCCAGATTATTACGATTTATTTTATAGCCGTACAAAAATTTATACAGAAGATGCGTTACTGCGTTTGTCACGCAAAAAAAACATGGTTAATATTTTGATCGTGCGCATTCGCGTGCCTTTAGACAATGTGCCAAATCCCAAGAACTTACTGACCAAGTTAATCAAGTATGGTAAGGTGATTGATGCGCCTAATTCAGTGACGTATATTCCAGATTTTATTGAGGCTCTAAAGCATTTGATTCGCAAAGACGCTAAGGGTTTATATAATGTTATGGCGGATGGGGCTTTGTATTATCCAGACTTGATGAAGCTTTATCAAAAATATGATCCTAAGTTCAAATTCGAGATCATCAAGCTTAAGAATTTGTCATTAAAACGTACCAGTCTAATCATGTCGACGACAAAATTACAAAAAAGTGGTTTTAAAGTAAGACCTATCAAGGAGATAATAAAAGAATGCGTGGAAAATTACACACAATCCTCGTAACGGGGGCAGCAGGTTTTATTGGTAGTGAATTTGTTAGGCAGAAAGTTAAAGACGCAAATGTTAAAATCATTGCGGTTGATAAGCTAACCTATGCGGGTGATGTTAAGCGATTTGCAGAGGTCAAAAATAAATTTAAATTCTATAAAGCTGATATTTCTAATCGTGTTCAATTGGAGCGTGTTTTTAAAGCCCATCGTCCTGATACCATTATCCATTTTGCCGCTGAAACGCACGTTGATAGAAGCATCCGTGATGTCTGGCCGTTTATATCAACGAACGTAAATGGCACACAAAATTTGATTGATTTGGTTCGAAAATATAAAACCCCCAAAATGGTGCATATTTCAACCGATGAGGTTTATGGTGATAGCCATAAAGGATGGTTTAAAGAAACCGATCAAATTAAAGCTAACAATCCATATTCTGCAACGAAAGCCGCCGCTGAACATTTGATTAGAGCTGCGATACGCACATATCAATTTCCAGCCATCATTATACGCCCGTCGAATAATTATGGGTATTGGCAATATCCTGAGAAATTAATCCCCGTGGTCATTTTAAAGGCTTTGAATAATGAACGGGTTCCAGTTTATGGGAAGGGTAAGCAGGTTAGAGAATGGCTTCATGTTAGCGATTGCGCTAGAGCTGTGGATACGATTTATAAAAAAGGTAAAATTGGAGAGACCTACAATATAGGTACGTATTATGAACAAGAAAATATTAAGACCGTTGAAATGATTTTAAAACGTATGAATAAACCAAAGAGTTTAATTCAGTTTGTTCCAGATCGTCTAGGTCATGATTTCCGCTATTCTGTCGATTGTTCGAAACTTGAAAAGTTGGGTTGGAAGCCAAAGGTTGATTTCACATCTGGTCTTGATCATACCGTGACGTGGTTTTTAGATAACTTGCCATGGGTTGAACAAAAACGAAAAGTGATTAAATCGTTTTGGGACAAGGTTTATAAAATGAAATAGCCTTGTTTGGTAATAAAAATGATTAATAACATGCTATTTATGATATAGTACCCATTCGTTGTTTTTTGGTATTTTACTTTAGGAAATACAAATTTCACTAATGGCTAATGCTGTTAGGGTTTTTTTATCGCAAAGGATTGTAATGCCGATTGTTAAGGACGATAAGAGCTTAGAGCGTGTCGCGGGTGAGGTGGCTTTTCAGCGGGGGATGAGTTATTACCGAAAAGGTGCGGTTAAGACCGTTGCACGTAAGGGTAATTATTTAGAAGGTTTGGTCCAAGGATCAGATACCGATCCGTTTCATGTGCGGATTTTGATCAAGGGCTTAGATAATTTTCGTTTAGCAGAATGCACGTGTCCCTTCAAATTGGGAAGCATGTGCAAGCATGCCGTTGCTGTTTTGTTGCATTGGAATCATTATGTGGCGATCAACCATACCGTTGATTTAAGCAAAATGATTTTCTTAGACGAGAAGCAGCTGCGTTTAAATGCGCAGCAGAAACCAGTGGTTAAGGCAGTTACCGAATCGTCGACAAAATCAGAAGCAAAGCCTAAGCCAAAGAGGCCAAGTTATCTTCTACCTGCTTATGAATATAGGTCCCCACAAAAGCCGCGTATCCAAATTGCCTTTGCCTTAAATGGCTTCAATGGTAATGGCTTAAGAAGCATACCGTTTAAAATCTTTATCATTCACAGCGACATAAAACTTTCCGTCACAAATTTACGTGTCTTAATCAATCAAAATAATGCGCGGGATTCAAAACAATTTAAGTTTTCAACGTTAAGCGCGTCTCAGCAACATGTCTTGCATTTGCTCAATGAGTTTTCCGTCATGGATGGAAGTCGAGACAATGGTTTTGCAGTGCCGCAATTTAAAATGAAGCGCATGCAATGGGCCATCTGTTTAGGCGTTATGGCCAAGTGTGAAGATCTTGAATTTGTCGATATTAAAACCAATCAAGCCATAACTGTAAATGCACTAGACAAGTTAATACTGAGCATCCATATCCGTCAGATGGAGCAAGGGCAATGGGGCGTTACGGCAACATTCAAAGATCCTAATAATGCTACGCGTGATTTTAGTCATGTGCATATTCAAGAAGGTCAGCCGGTATGGTTATATGATGAGGCCATTCCAAGTTTTCAAATGATGCATGAGTCGATAAGTCATGCATTTTTAGTCGATTTTCTTAATAATGAACGCGTCCTTGATTTACCTCAAATCCCATATTTTATGACCAGTGTCCTTGATTCATTACGATCATCGTGTGAGATCATAGGAGATGTCGACGCAATTCAAAAAGCCACCTTTATCAAGCCAACATTAAAGTCTCGTTTAGATTTAAACTATGTGAAGAATGCAGTCCGCGCTAAGTTGTCATTTATTTATGATAACGGCACGGCATATGCCTATGAAGGGGATATGAGTTTAGAGCGCTATGCCATGGTGGGAGATGATAAAGCCATGCAATGGGTTGTGCGTGATCTCGATGAGGAAAATGCCAAGGTGTCTTTTCTTCTCAAAGATTGTGGTTTTGAATGGGGTAAGAATTCTAAAACCTTTTCATTAACAGGTTCTGATGAGATCCTAGGATTTGTTTATCAAAAGTTGCCAATGTTGCGACGATCCATGGAAGTTCATTGTTCTAAAGATTTTGAAGCAAAATTATTAAACAACAATTTCTTTGAGCCTGTGGTACGACTGACAGGAAGTGGTATTGACTGGTTTGAGTTTGATGCGGTTTACAAAGTTAAAGGTTTAGATGAAACCATCACGCACGAGAAAATAAAGCGGTTAATCGCAGAAGGGCAGAACTTTATTCGATTAAAGAAGGGTGAGATTTTACCCATCCCGCTTGAATTTTACGAACGCATTGAGCAGTTAAACGAAGAGTTAGACACTAAGAAGATCCATTTATCCCAAATCCCATTTGTGATGGATGAGTTAAAGCGCCAAGGTTTAACTTCAGACGTTGATCAAAATTTATCCACGTTATATCGAGATTTGAAAAACTTTCAATCCATCGAGCCGGCAACCGTCCCTGATTCAGTTAAGGAAGTCCTGCGTGATTATCAACATAAGGGTGTGGATTGGTTATCGTTTTTAAAGCGTTTTAAGTTTGGTGGTATTCTGGCTGATGAAATGGGTCTTGGTAAAACGTTGCAGGCATTGACCATGGTTCAGTTGGAAATAGAAGCAGGAAATGCCATGCCATCCTTAGTCGTGTGCCCAACAACGTTAGTTTGGAATTGGCATGAAGAAATAAAGAAGTTCTTACCTAATGCCCGCGTATTAATTCTAAATGGAAATCATCGTCGTGATTTATTTGATCAAATCAAAGATGCGCATGTGGTCATCACATCATATCCATTATTGCGTCGTGATATTGAGCTTTATAAGAAATTTTCTTTTAATTATGTCATTTTAGACGAAGCTCAAAATATTAAGAATCGTCATACACAAAATGCACAAGTAGCCAAGTCATTAAAAGCCACGTATCGTCTTGCCATGACGGGTACGCCCATTGAGAACAGCATCATGGATTTGTGGTCGATCTTTGATTTCTTAATGCCTGGCTTTTTAGGTAATGCGAATAACTTCAAGAAGCGTTATGAAATACCTATCACTAAGTTTCAAGATAAAGATCAGTTAACCAAACTTTCAAGCCGTATCTTGCCGTTTGTCTTAAGACGTCTTAAGAAAGACGTTATTAAAGATTTGCCGGATAAGATCGAACAGATTTCATATTGTGAGTTGGAACCAACACAGGCTAAGATTTATACGAAGATGATTGAGTCGGCACGTGACATTGCAACCAAGAGCGTGGCCACCCAAGGTTTTGAAAAAAGCCGTATGGTGATCTTAACGTTGATCTTGCGGCTACGCCAAATTTGTTGTCACCCCATCATCGCACAAGTCGATCTTGGGCATCGCAATGTTTCAGGTAAGATGGAATTGCTTAAAGAGACATTAGCAGAGTTATTATCTGGTGGGCACAAGGTTTTGATCTTTAGCCAATTTGTTTCGATGCTTAACTTTATGGAAGATTATTTGAAACGTGAAGATATTGCCTATGCATATCTTGATGGGTCGAGCAAAGACCGTCAAGGCGAGGTCGAGCGTTTTAATCAAGATCCTAACCTAAAAGTTTTCTTATTAAGTTTAAAAGTAGGTGGTGTAGGTTTAAATTTAACGTCTGCAGATACGGTCATCATCTACGAACCATGGTGGAATCCCGCTGTTGAAAACCAAGCCATCGACCGTGTTCACCGCATCGGCCAAAATAATTCTGTCTTAGCCTATCGTTTAATCACCAAAGGCACCATCGAAGAAAAAATGCTAGAACTCCAAAACCGCAAACGCTTTCTCATGGATTCTCTAGTTTTATCTGAAGACAGCATCGGCAAAAAGCTTGATTGGGAAGATATTAAGTTCCTGTTGGATATGAAATAGTTGACTTTGCCTTACAAATATGCAAAATGTTTTAAAGAAGCCCTTCGTCCGTTTTACTCCTGCCGCTTCTGAAGTTAATTAATCGTTATAGTCTAAAACCTATCAGGAGGGCTTCCATGCTACCTAAAAGCTACGGCGTTTTTCTATCTGATTTAAAAAAACGTATTGTACAAGAGCGTTTAAAAGTCGTTTTGTCCACCAATGCTGCATTAGTAATGATGTATTGGGATATAGGTCAAGCAATCTTAAATAAACAAAAAGAAGAAGGTTGGGGCACAAAAGTCATTGATAGATTGTCGTTAGACTTAAGTAAGTCTTTTCCTGACATGAGTGGTTTCTCACCAAGAAATTTGAAATATATGCGTGCGTTTGCTGAAGCGTGGAAAAATAGATCAATTGTGCAGCGGGCCGTTGCACAATTGCCTTGGAGGAGTAATATTGCATTATTAGATAAGTTAGAAACAATTCAAACAAGGTTATGGTATGCACAAAAAACAATTGAGTGTGGATGGAGTAAAGATATTTTATGTGTTCAGATTGAAAATCAATTACATTTACGACATGGGAATATAACACATAATTTTGTAGAATCTTTGCCACCAACAGAATCTGATATGGCTCAACAGATATTTAAAGATCCATATCTCTTTGATTTCTTAGGAACAGGTGATCCAAGAAGAGAAGCTGAATTAGAACAAGGCTTAATGGATCATATACAGAAGTTTCTTTTAGAGTTAGGGGCTGGTTTTGCCTTTGTTGGTCGTCAAGTTCGTCTTGAATTAGGTGGTGATGAGTTCTTTATTGATTTGTTATTTTATCATCTAAAACTTCGTTGTTACGTTGTTATTGAGTTAAAAGCTGTGGCATTTGATTCTGGGCATATTGGTCAATTAAATATGTATTTAAACGTAGTTGATGATATATTCCGTCATCCAGATGATAAGCCAACTATAGGTCTGCTTTTAGTTAAACATAAGAATAAGATGGTTGCTGAATATGCATTGCGTGGATTTAAAAAGCCGATTGGCGTTGCTCAATGGGAAACAGAGATAACACGTTCATTGCCAAAGAAACTTAAAACAAGTTTGCCAACCATTGAAGAGCTTGAAACAGAATTGAGTAAAGATGTATCCAGTAAGGGTAAATGATGGTAAGATTTCTGCATCAAAAATTTATTTAAGGAAATAAAATGTCACAAATTCTCGAACACAAACTAGATATTTTAAAATCGGTTTTTGGTTATCAATCGTTTCGGCCGTTGCAGGAGGCGTGTATTGATGCGGTTTTAAATAAGCAGGATACATTGTTGCTCATGCCAACGGGTGGGGGTAAGTCGATTTGTTATCAGATTCCTGCGTTGATGTTTGATGGGTTGACTGTTGTTATCTCGCCGCTGATTTCGCTCATGAAGGATCAGGTGAGCCAATTAAAAGCGTTGGGTGTTGAGGCGGAGTTATTAAATAGTTCATTGACGTGGGAAGAATATGCGTATAACAAAGATCGTATTGTATCTGGTGTAACCAAGCTGTTGTTCTGCGCGCCTGAGACATTATTTAAAGAAGAGATTTTAGATATGCTCGGGTCCTTAAAGATTGATTGTATCACGATCGATGAAGCACATTGTATTTCGGAGTGGGGGCATGATTTTAGGCCAGAATATCGTCGGATAAAAGATATACGCCATTTATTTCCGGATGCAGTCTATTTAGCAGTGACCGCAACAGCTACACCTCAAGTGCGCCAAGACATCATTGTAAATTTAAACCTTAAGAAACCCTTACAACTGGTTGCTAGTTTTAACCGTGATAATTTATTCTATGAGGTAACCCCGCGTAATCGTGGCACGGATCAAGTGGTGGAATTCTTAGAGAGATTTCGTGGCTTAAGCGGCATCATTTATTGTTTTTCGCGCAAGCAAGTCGACCAATTAACCAAGGATTTAAAACATTTTGGATTCAAAGCATTGCCGTATCATGCAGGTTTAAGCGACGACGTGCGTCATAAAAATCAAGAAGCGTTTATCCGCGACGATGTGCCCATCATGGTTGCAACCATTGCCTTTGGGATGGGGATTAACAAGCCAAACGTTCGTTTTGTCATTCATCATGATTTGCCCAAAAATATTGAGTCTTATTATCAAGAGACGGGTCGTGCAGGGCGCGATGGTTTGCCGTCGCATTGTTTGTTGTTATTTTCTGCAGGTGATGGTGCGAAAATCCGTTATTTTATTGATCAAAAACCAGACATCGCCCAGAAACGCGTCGCGACCAATCATTTAAACACCATGATGGCCTATGCCCAAGCACACACATGCCGACGCATCCCATTGATCACATATTTCGGGGAAGACTACAAAATAGAAAATTGCGGGCAATGCGATAATTGTGTCAACGGTCATGCAGCGCCTGAGAATATTACGGTTGAAGCCATCAAATTTTTGCAATGTGTAAGCGAGACGGAAGAACGCTTTGGCGCGGTTTATGTCATTAACATTTTACGTGGTAGTCAGATTGAGAAAGTTTTGCAAAACAATCATGATACCTGTGCGACCTTTGGTGCAGGCAAGCATTTAACTGTCTTGCAATGGCAACATTTGGTGTCACAATTCTTAGCTCAAGATTTGATTAGTAAGAGTGAGGATTATGGTGTCATTAGTCTTAATCAAAACGCTTATGAGGTTCTAAGCGGCAGGCGTTTGGTTTCAGGGTATCATTTAGAAGAAGCTAAAAGTTCTAAGAAGACAACCCGACGTGTGGAAGGCCTTGGTGATACTGACCCCGAAGCCGCTTTATTTGAACGTTTGCGCGTTTTACGTAAACGATTAGCCGATGAAAAAAGTGTACCGCCCTACATTATTTTTTCTGATAAGACCTTACTTGATATGTGCAAACGCAAACCTAAAACCAAGGCACAATTTGCGCAAGTTTATGGGGTGGGGGATCAAAAGTTACAAATGTATTGCGATGTTTTTATTTCTGCAATAGGATAATTTTAATTATGCGTCAATTTGTCTGCACCTTAACTCTGCTCTTATTCTTTATTTGGATTCTTCCTTTAGGGTTTTTTATTAAGCCTTCTCAGGAAAAACAGGTTTGTGGTGGTCAACGCGCTATCTGTTTGTGTCATGTTGCTACAGCAAAACCACAAGATAGGCCATTGGAAGGTGTTTCTTTAAAAGGTAGTACGGATCATAATGCGAAGAGATCTCCTGCAAATGGGGGCATTAATTATTTTACTCTTGCTCAATCAATTAGTTTAAAGGGTGTTATTTTAACTTCGCATGTAGAAAGTAATCTTCTCTGCTACAAAAGTCCTTATCTAGTTAAGCTTGATCACGTCCCAAAAGTCTAATTTTTTCTTCATAGTTTAGATATCTGATGAATAAGTAGTTTTTATGCTTATTTCATTTCGTCCTATTTTTAGTCATTCTGAGTCAAAATTCAAGGATGTATAGAAAGAGGTGAATCATGGTAGGTGCGAAAATAGTCTTGGTGAGTGGCATATTGATGGCGGGAGCTGTTCCACTTCAACAGACTTATATAAATACAAAATTTAATGAAAGAATTCCATTTGTTTCTAAAGGTAGTCATATAAAAGAAGAAGTAGTTTTTAATAATGGAAATTTAAAGATATTTAGAACATTCGATGAAAACGGTAAGCAAATATTAAATCAAGATGATGGGAATGAATGTGTGGATTTATAATAAATCATTTAAATAACGGGAGAAACTACAATGAATGAATTTAATGCTATTGTAATGACAACTCTTTTATTATGCCCTGTACATGCAGAAACAAATCGCCCAGCGCTTAATCAAGTACAAAAAGGGAGCAATGCAAACGATTTGGTTCAGATAGAACAGCAGGATAAAGGCGGTAAGTTAAACGGTTATATTCGCGAGTATTACCCAAATGGTAATTTAGCATTTGTGCAACAGATGAAAAATGGAAAAATTAATGGTGAAGTTAAGTCTTATTATGAATCAGGAAGTATTAAGGGAGCTGTTCGTTATATCAATAATTTACAAGAAGGTATATCTAGAGAATATTTTAAGAATGGCGCAATCAAGGAAGAGGTTGTTTATCTTGATGGGCAGATGATGAGTTTAAAGAAGTTTGATGAGCAGGGAAAGCTTGTGTTTAATCAAATAGGGAAGTTTGATTTTGGATGCGCTGTTAATAGTAATAATGAATAGTCTAAGAATTTTACTCTTGCTATATATGGTCTTTTTCTTTGGTCTTCAACGTGGAATGGCGGAGACTCACATTGAAGACCAAGGAAGAAAGGTTTATTTGACCTATGGATGTGCTTTATGCCATGGAAAGAATGGTGATGGTCGTGGGATAAATGCTAGAAACTTTGATCCAGAGCCGACTGATTTCCGAGATCCTAAATATTATCGTCATGGTAGCAATAAAGAAAGCATTCGTCGATCTATAAAGTATGGGATACAGGAACAGGCAAGTGTGATGCCCGCATTTGAGCATCTTACGAAAGAAGAGCTGGATGAATTAACGGCTTTTATTTTCTCGATGCAAATTAAAAATTAATATAAAGGGGATAATATGAAAATATTAAAGGCATTTCTAGCAATTATATTTGTATTAAGTGTGGGGGTGGTAGCTGCCCACGAGGAACATAAAGATACGGTGCTAGAGGATGAATCTATTGTGGTTTTTAATGCTTGGGTAAGGATGATGCCATCATCGCAGAAGATAACTGCGGCTTATATGGTTATTGAGAATAATCTGGATCATGAAATTATTTTAGAATCAGCTACATCAGCAAATGCGGAAGTTGTAGAGATCCATCAAATGACAACAGAAAATGGCCAAATGGTAATGAATATGGTAAATGCGCTCTCAATACCAGCTAAGGGTGAAGTTGTTTTAAGTGAAGGGGGTTATCATTTAATGTTGATTAATTTAAAGAAAGCAACGAAGGTGGATGATTTGATACCTATAACGCTTCATATTAAAGGACAAGATGATGTTATGATAAATGCAAAAGTCAGCGATAAGATGCCATTTAATGAAAAATTTTGTTCTTGTTGTTCTATGCCAAAGAAAAGTAAATAACGATGTATAAAAAGTTATTAATAATCTTGGTTTGCATTGCTACTTCGGTCGGATGTGGACAATCCGAGAATAATGAGAAGCTAAATTTTAGCTATTTGAATCCAAGTAGAGATTTTACCTTGGTCAATCAAGAAGGTCATCCTTTTCAATTAAAAGATCATCGCAATAAAGTGGTTTTATTATTCTTTGGATATTTAACATGTCCAGATGTTTGTCCTACAATGTTATCTAAACTAACAAGAGTATATAAACTGCTAAATCAATCCAACATAGGAAATGTTTTAACAGTTTTTGTTTCTGTTGATCCAGAACGAGATACGTCTCCAAAGTTAAAGGAGTATTTGGAGTATTTTGATATTAATGCTGTTGGTTTGACTGGCACCAAACAAGAGATTGATGTTATTGTAGATGCTTACAAAGCAAATTACGAAAAAGTACAAGTTAATTCAGCTGTTGGGTATTTGTATAATCATTCAGATTACTTATATTTAATAAATAAGCAGGGCGAAGTTTGTCATTTATTTCGCAGGGAGGATAGTGTTGATAAGATCGTAGAGATTATTAAAATGTTTAGTAAAAAATAGACAAATATTTTTAACTGATTTTTAATTTCTTTGTGATATATTACCCAACAATATCATGATAAAAAATATTAAAATTTTCCTCATATTTTTGATTTTTGTTCTAGCCGCAGGGTTTACGTTTTATAAAGTTTCTGCATGGCAAAAGCATCAGCAGCAGCTTGATTTAGGGCGGGAATTGCGCAAGGCTATTTCGGCGACCATGCTTGATTTAAGCCAAGCTAAGAGTGGTTCTATTCAAGGTGTTCCGCCAGATGGGCAGTGGCATCATGCGGCGAGTTTTAATACCTATGAGTATGGTCAAATTAGCTATACATTTAAAGATCGTCAGCTGATTCGCCAAGATCCTAAAGGCCAACAAGTCATAGCGAATCATGTGCATGAATTTAATCTACGACGAACCCCCAGTGACCCTATGATTGTTGATGTAAAGGTCGTTTTAAAGGATGGAATTTTAATACCACAAAATTTTAGAGTGCGTTTACGGGAGTAAAATGGATTTTCAAGACGCATGGGGCAAAGCGCTCAAAGAAACAGAAATTATCCGCTCACGGATCATGGGTTTACACACCTTTGATCAAACCCATGTGCCATATGTGTTGCTAAGTGCATCGAGCATAAATCCAGGTGACACTGTTGTGCGCAGTGGTGAGGTCTTGGTCGATCGTCCGTCGCTCATTTTGCCGCCCCATATCCCACAATTTGAAGGTTTTTCATTTGATGATTTAAATGGCGGTGAAGATGCTCTGATTAACTTTTTATTAGTCCGAGGGGTTTCATTACCGTCGTTAAAGTATAACAATAAGACCAATCAGCTAGATGTCTTTGAAGGTAAGGTCGACCAAGCCATTGCTCATTTTGGTAATCGTTTGCAACGTGAAGAAAATACGTCGACAGGTTTGATTGTCGCACCAGAAGATGTATGGCAATTTTCTTTGCTCATTTTTATTTGTTCCCAAATTTCACGCAGTTCGGCATCTGATATTCGCCGCCTACTAGAAGACTTTCGCCGACGCAATGCGTAGATTAATCCCCATATTAACAGTACTATTGTTGTTATTTAATCCTGCCCGATCTTTTGCAAGTCCTGAAATTCACAAATCTGTTTTAGACAATGGTTTAACGGTGCTGGTCACACCCATGCCATCAAGCGAAGTGGTGTCTATTTATATGTATGTCAAAACCGGTGCTGCTACTGAAGGTCGATTTACGGGGGCTGGGATTTCGCATTTTATCGAACACATGCTTTTTAAAGGCACGCAACGCAGAGCAGTTGGTGCCATTGCTAAAGAAGTGAAATCATTGGGGGGTAATATCAATGCCTCAACGGATTTAGATTACACCATATATACGCTTGATTTACCCAAAGATAAATTGAAACAAGGTGTTGATATCATTGCTGATATGTTGCGCAATTCTGTGTTTGATAAAGAAGAAGTTGAAAAGGAACGTAAGGTGATTCACGGAGAGATGCGTCTATACTATGACCGTCCAATCCGTCGATTAAGCGTTGATGTCTTTAAAAATGTTTTTAAACATCATCCGTATCAACATACAACGATCGGCTATGAAAGTTTGTTCGACGGAATTTCTCGCGATGATCTTTATGGCTACTATCAAAGAAACTATATTCCAAACAATATGATTCTATCTTTAGCAGGTGGGTTAGATGCGGATGAAGGACTTAAATTAGCTCAAGAATTTTTTGGTACTTTCAAACCAAAGCCATACCCACAACATAATATTGTTCCTGAGCCTCCACAAATTTCTGAGCGTTATTATGAAGAATATTATGACACACCGCTGTTTTGGTTTTCATTGGCGTTTCAAGGCATGGCATTAAATGATCCTGATGTATATGCCATGGATTTACTGAGCATGGTGCTTGGCGGTGGTCAAGGATCTAGGTTTTATAAAGATATTTATCAGAATAAAAAACTTGTCGCTCAAATCTCTTGCATAAATTATACGCCTCATCATAAAGGGGTCTTTGAGATTGAAGGGACAATGGATAAAGACAACTTAGCTAAAGTGCGCGAATCTGTTTTAGCGATTGTCGATGATGTTAAACGTAGAGGGATTACTACGGAAGAATTAGCAAAGATCAAGGTTAAGGCTAGTGCAAGTTTGATATATGACAATCAAACATCTTCTAGTATTGCGTATAAAGCGGCAACGGATGAGGCCATGACAGGCGATTATCGATTCTCAGAGCATTATGTGGCAATGATAAAGAAAGTCACGAATGACGATATTAAGCGCGTGGCGAATCGGTATTTAAATACGTCCTCACTGAGTGTAACAGTTGTTAAGCCATTGGCAGCTAAACCGAAACCATCGTCTAAAAGCCAGCAGAAAGATAGTGGCAAGATCGAGAAAATTGTCTTGGATAATGGGTTAACACTGTTACTCAAAGAAGATCATACAGCAGCGTTGGTTTCTTTGCAGGCGGTGCTTCATGGAGGGTTACGTTCAGAGAACAAAGATAATAATGGGATTGCCAATCTCTTTACGTCAGTTTGGACAAAAGCAACCAAGCGCCAATCAGAAGCGCAAATGATTAAGGATCTTGAGGGTAGGGCGGCATCGTGTGGGGCATATTCTGGTTATAATGCATTGGGCATCACCATGAACTTTTTATCTACAGACATCGATTATGGACTAAATCTATTTGCCGATGTGATTAAGAATCCAGTTTTTGAAGACAGTATCATTGAACGACAACGTGATGCCATTTTAGTTGCGATCAAATCTAGAGATGATGATATCCGTGCGATGACATTCCGTCGAGCCATGGCTGTTCTATATGAAAAACATCCTAATCACATGGATATTTTAGGAACAAATGAGACGATTACTAAAATCACAAGGAAAGATTTAGAAACGTATTATGCCCGTTTTGTTGAGCCTTCAAATTTGGTAATTTCTGTTTTTGGTGATATTGATGCTGCAAAGGTTAAGGCATCTCTAATAAAATCGTTAGGGGGTCTAAAACGCCGTGATGTTGACATTCCTGTAGTTTTAGAACCAGAACTGAAATCACCTCGCATGGAAACAATTAAGACTAAGAAATCACAGGCTGTTTTGGCAATGACATTTTTAGCACCTGCGTTTGCAGACAAAGATCGATTTGCTATGGAGGTGATTAATACGACGTTGGGCGCAGGTTTAAGCGGACGGTTATTTGTAAAAGTACGGGATCAGTTGGGCAAGGCTTACACGGTTGGTTCGTCGTATACACCAGGGTTTGATACGGGTAATATTACGCTTTTTTGTTTGACGACCAATGCAAAAGTTGATAGTGTCAAAGAAATCATGGCTAAAGAAATCGCTGATTTAAAAGAGCAGTTCATGTCGGATGAGGAGTTAAATAGCGTCAAAGCATATATGAAGGGCTCGCATCAAATGGGCTTAAATACCGTAGGGGCCCAAGCTGCACACAGCGCCTTTAATACCCTCTATGGACTTGGCTATGATTATGATGAACATTTTAATAAGTTCGTCGATGCGGTAAGTAAAGAAGATGTGAAGGCTGCGGCAAACAAATATTTAAATTCAAATCAGGCAGTTACGATCACCACATTAGGGGAAGACAAATCGTGAGTTCCAAGAGTCAAATATTAGCGCTGGAAACGATGATCTTAGAGCGGGTAAAAGGCCGCATGAAGATCATTCACGACCAAGACGAGCGCATTGAGCTTGCCGCTAAAGTCTTAGACGAGATTTTATTGCACCATGAGAACTTTCGCCCGCTTTTTAAAGATGATCATGAGAAAAGTAAATTCTTAAATGACTTCTTATCGTATGGGATTCTTGAGGATTTATTGTGTGATGCCAATGTCGAGGACATCGTCATCAATGCCTTAAAGCCCATTTATATCCACCATTCCCAAAAAGGTTTTATCCCGACACGACATCAGTTTAAAAATCATGCGGAGTTAAATATTTTTATCGATAAGCTTCTGATTTTTTCTGGACGTACCGGCTATAAAAAGATCGCAAACTTAGAACTAATGAATTTAGCAGGTCGTGTGAATATTGTTGATTCACCCCTTGGGCCTCAGGTGACGATTACTAAAGCTAAGCTTGATCCATTAAGCATTATCGATTTGATTAAGAGTGGCAGCTTAACCTATGAGGTGGCAGGGCAGTTATGGCTTTATATGGAAGGTTTATCTGTTCGACCTGCAAACATCATCATTGCCGGTGGTCCGGGGACGGGTAAAACAACATTACTTAATGCGCTTTTGAGTTTTATCCCTGCCAAAGATCGTCTGGTTGTGATTGAAGATACGTTAGAATTAAATACATTTTTAGAAGATAGCTGCTCTCGTCTAGAAACAGATGATGAGATCAGTTTAGCAGATTTGGTCAAGAATAGTTTACGCATGCGCCCTGAACGCATCATCGTTGGTGAAGTTCGTGGGGAAGAAGCGCGGGATATGATCACGGCTGTTAATGTCGGGAAATACTGCATGGGCACCATCCATGCCTTAACATCTCGAGAAGCGATCTTGCGTCTGCAAAATGAGCCGATGAATGTGCCGGAGTCGCTGATCAATATGATCGATGTTTTTATCATTTTAAAGCGTTATCACGTTGACGGGCGTATTTTTCGTGTGGTCGATGAGGTTTCAGAAACAAGCGGCATGGAAAATCTTAAGGTCTTATTAACACAAGTATTCAAATATAATTTTGAACAAAAGCGCATTTTACCGGTTGCATCTAGTACTGTTTATCGTGATCGTTTGGCCATGGAGTCAGGTCAAACGCCGCGTGATGTGATCAATGAAACATGGATTCGAGCTGTTGTATTAAAGGCGTTGGTGGATAAGGGTGTGCATACCGTTAAAGAAGTATCAACGTTTTGCCGTTTTTATGCCAAGTCTCCGGTTGAAGCCATGGTTAGCATCGGCCTTGACCGCGACAAACTGCTCAAAGAAATCCAATAATTGATAAAAGACGTGTCCCTAAAAAATCGGTATACATTTGTCATTTTTATTGTATAATTTGGACTCTTAAAAGAAGCCTTTTTGCGCCTGTCCTACTTCGCTCCAAAACTTTCGTTTGGGAGCTTCGAAGGACTAAGACAAGTTATCTTGCGCCTGTAGCTCAATTGGATAGAGCATCAGTCTACGGAACTGAGGGTTAGAGGTTCGATCCCTCTCAGGCGCGCCATTTATGTTATCCAAGATCAATAAAAAATCCTCAGTCTCATTCGATGTTCTCTATGGCCTTGGTCAAGAACTCCATGCGCCCTTGCAATCCTTGGTTAAAAGTACCTCGACATTAATAGCTCAAAATAAAGCCAAAGATTTCGAATACATCACATACAAAGATTTTAAGAAAACCATGGCGACCTTAGAACAAATGAACCGCCAGTTGGAACGTTGTGCCCAAACAACAGAGCGTATGATTCAGTTGCATCAAATTAAGAATAAGGCAGCAACAGATAATTGTAAAATTAATGATGTGGTTGCAGATGTCTTGGATTTGTTATCCCAACAATTAAAGAATGCAAAAATAACAGTAACACCTAAGCTGGTTAAGTATTTACCCAAAGCAGCCATTAGCAATGTGGCACTTCAACAAGTGGTTTATAATATTTTGCTCAATGCCATACAAGCCATGCCAGCAGGTGGGAAAATTCGCATTCGCACCGGTTGGAATGGTGCAAAAGCGACGGTGGGTTTAGTGATCGAAGATGAAGGTGTTGGTATTCCTCCAGAATATTTAACCAAAGTCTTTGAACCTTTTTTCACCACCAAAGAACGCGGCATTGAAAAGAATTCTGGTTTAGGTTTATCCATCGTTCATTCCATTGTTACCGCGGCACATGGCAGCATTGCTATTCAAAGTTCATTAAGGCAGGGCACTGTTGTTACAATCGACATTCCTGTATCTCTAAAATAATCCCATGATCAAGTTAGACGAAATCTTTATGCAAGAAGCCCTGCGCGAAGCCAAGCGTGCGTATGAGGCTGACGAAGTTCCTATCGGTGCCGTCGTTGTTTTTGAAAACAAAATCATTGCCAAAGCGCATAACCAGATTGAAATGCTCAAAGATCCCACCGCCCATGCCGAGATGATTGCCATCACCGCAGCAACAAATTATCTTGGATCTAAATGGTTAAATGAATGTCAGATGTATGTAACCGTTGAGCCGTGTTCCATGTGTGCCGGTGCGCTTGTATTAGCCCGTCTTAAACGCCTATGTTTCGGTGCGCATGAACCAAAGACAGGTGCTTGTGGTTCGCTGCTAAATATCGCATCACATGAGAAATTGAATCATCGGGTTGATATTGAGTTTGGCGTTTTAGCTCCTGCATGCGGGGGTATATTAACGGATTTCTTTAAAAAGAAACGTCGTGTTTCCATTTAAAACTGATCCAAATCGTTTTTGTGATGATCCTGACGTGGTAGATATGCTGCGCGTCAAGTCAGGAGAGTCGCCCGCTTTTGAGAAAATTTTAGAACGCAATTTCCAAAAAATGTTTCAATTTGCCTACCGTTATTTAAATGGTCAGCGAGAATTAGCTGAAGATGTAACCCAAGATGTATTTATTAAGTTGTATGAGATGGCCCCAAGGTATGAGCCTAAAGCTAAAGTATCAACGCTATTATTTCAAATGACCCGCAATGCATGTTTGAATCAACTGCGTCAGAAAACGCCTGTGTCATTAGATGCAGTGGTTGATGTTTCGGATGGGAAAATACAGCATGATCAGAGCATGCTTCAAGATGAACAAGCACAAGCGGTACGTGAGGCTATTGACCGTCTTCCAGAAAATCAGCGAACAGCTATACTTCTGAGACAATATGAAAACTTAAGCTATGAAGAAATTGCCGCAAGTTTAGGCGTTAGTGATAAGGCTGTTAAATCATTGCTCAATAGGGCCAAAGAGAATCTAGCCATTGATTTAAAGAAATATATTCTTTAATAAAAACGGAACTTTTTAGGTATTGATGTGTTTAAACAGTAGGATGTGTATATGGATAAAAATCAAGAAGATAAGATTAGTGAATTATTGAGTACCTATCAAGCGCCTTCGCCGCGCGCTGATTATAAGGAAAGATTTTGGGTTAAGTTGGTTGGACAACATAAGCCAAAGTCAAATCCTCTTTTTATGTTTAAATGGGGCGTGGCGTTGAGTTGTGTCGCGATGTTTATTTTTGGGGTTGGTATATTTGAGAAAATACGTCTAGATGGGCAATTATCGAAGCTCAGTACTGATCAGGTTCAAATGATTGCACAAGTTGAAGTGGTAGAAAATTTGGATGTTTTACAAGACTTTATAACGATAAAAAACATTGAAGAGATTGAATTGATTGAAGATTCGGAGATGGTTTGATGCGTTCAAGAGTTTTTCTTATATCGACGTTGTTTACCATGACTGTTTGGTTAAATCCCGTAAGTGCTAATGAGCAGATTTATAAGGAAGATGAAGAAATTATTGCTCATTTAGAAATGTTAGAAAAGATGGAAATTTTAAAAGATGATAGTTTTGATATCGTAGAACAAGAAGAGGTCAATCAATGAAAAAAATGATCATGATATTAATGCTTATGTGTTGGGTGACCATGGGTTATGCCAATGAGGCAGTTGTTGTTACGCAGTCTCAAAAAGAGCGTTGGCAGCAGTTAACCGATGATGAAAAACAAGCATTACGCCAAAAGTGGAATGAATATCAGCAAATGGATCCGAAGGCCCGTGCACAGGTACAAAAACGCTACAAACGCTTTATGGAAATGCCACCGGAAAAGCAGGAGCGATTGCGTCGCAATTGGCAAGCGTTAAAGAATATGACCCCAGAGCAGCGTCAACGTGTAAAAGAACGTTATCAAGAGCTCAAGCGTATGAGTCCGGAAGATAGAAAGCGTTTTATTGAGAATAGCAATAGATTCCAGAGTCTCACGCCTGATCAGCAAGAACGTTTACGTCAGCGGGCTAATCGTCTTGAGCAAATGCCGCAGGAAAGAAGAAAGGCTATAAAGCAAAGGATTGAGAAAAGAATGGAAAAAAAACGGAACTTTTAGGTGTGTGCTGTGTTTAAAAGTGTAGAGAGTAGCGGCATACATAAAAAGGAGAGTATATGAAAACACAGGTAATGGTAGGGTTAGTCGCAGTCTTAGTGGTGGGGAGTTTTATAGTCAAAGCTGGTGCAGAAGAAACTACTGGTAAGGAAGCTTGGGGTCAAATACGTGAGGAAGGTAAAGCCGCGCGTGCAGAAGAAATGGCATTACGTCAACAAGCAAGAGAAGCATATCAATCTGGGGATATAGAGAAAGCAAAAGCCTTAAGGGCTCAATTGAAAGAAACACATCAAGCTAATATGAAGGAGTTCAAGGAAAAACGTGGTGAACTTCGAGAAAAAAGACGTGAAATGATGGATAAGCGAGAAGATCGTTTTGATCGACGTGAAGATGTTCGTGATCGTCGTGAAGATGTTAGAGATCGTTTAGAAGATAAATATGACGCCACTCATGATGGTGGTCGCTTAGATAAAATCGAAGATCGCAGGGATCGTCGTGAGGATGTGCGTGATCACCGTGAAGATGTCCGTGATCACAGCGAAGATCGTCGTGAAAGACGTCGTGAAGCCGGTGCTGCGCATGGGGGTAAAAAGAGAAAATAGATTATCCTCAAATTAAAACAGATGCTTTACACAGAACGTTAAATCTGTTATAAAAGACTTCTCTTCGGGCAAGATTTCTAAACCCTTCTCGGAGAGAATCTTTTTTTGGAGAGGTGGCCAGCAAAGCTAGAAATAACACTGTGGAAGCTTGCACTACTTCACCAGTTTTTCTAGAATTTGATATAGTAATTTAGTTGTAACTGGAGAGGTGGCAGAGTGGCTGAATGCAATTGCCTGCTAAGCAATTGACCTGGGTAACTGGGTCCTCGGGTTCGAATCCCGACCTCTCCGCCATTTTATTAGGTGAACCGTCCGTCGAGGAGTGGGGCGGAAATCGCCCATACTAATTGTGGACGCGAACCCTGAGGAAAAAGATTATGGCAGTAAAATTTAAAAAGCTTACACCGAATTTAATTGTTTCTGAATTGGATGAACTGATTTCACCCGAACTGGTATTTACCAATCATCTCGGCCAAATTATGTCGAAGCAGGATGACCTTAGTGCGCACCGTTCCGGTTTTATAAAGAGCAGATCCATTGAACAGGCTGAGCAACAAGTTTTGTGTAAGGGGGACATTGCAATTGTTTCAGTCCTGTCACATATCGTTGGAGAGATAGACGGTGTACGGTCTGATGCCGCTTTGCGTTATACGCGTATCTGGCGAAAAAGAAAGTTCGGGATATGGCAGGTCGTTGTTGCACATTCAATCTTGGTTAACAAAGGAAACTTATGCTGAAAATATTTTGTTTGGCAGGCATATTTTTCCTGTTTGTTGCGCATGCGGCCTTGGCGCAAGGAGAATTAAAGGCGAAAATTGAACGAATTATTTCTCCAGTGAAGGCGAAAGTTGGTGTTTCCATCCTGGCGATAGAAGATAAAGTGACCGTAAACGTTAATGGCGGAAAGCAATTCCCTATGCAGAGTGTTTTTAAATTTCCTATCGCCCTGGCTGTTCTGGGCGAAGTGGACAAAGGACGGTTTTCTCTGGAACAGGAGATCAATATACGTAAAAACGATCTTCTGCCGGATACCTGGAGCCCAATTCGTGAGAAATATCCGGACGGTGTAAAAATGTCTTTGGCCGAGGTGATTAAATATACCGTGGCGGAAAGCGATAATAACGGATGTGATATTCTCTTGCGACTTCTTGGAGGTCCATCAACAGTTAATAATTATATACACAGCCTTGGCATCAAGGGGTTCTCTGTCCAGTTCAACGAAAAAGAAATGCATGAGAAATGGAGTGCCCAGTTTTCCAATTTGACAAATCCTGCGGCCGCCGCCGAATTGCTTAGGACTTTTTATGTAGGAAGCATTTTATCCCGGAAAAATTTTGATTTTCTTTGGAATGTTATGACGGAAACAAAGACAGGGAAGAACAGGATCAAAGGCCAGTTGCCAGAGGGGACTTCGGTTGCACATAAAACAGGGACGTCCGACACGAATGAGGAAGGCCTGACGGCTGCCGTCAACGATGTGGGCATCGTGACCTTGCCTGATGGTAAACATTTTGCCATTGCCGTATTTGTTTCAAATTCGAGAGAGGATATCATCACGAATGAAAAAGTTATAGCGGACGTTTCCCGGGCTGCATGGGATTATTTCGTGGAACGGAAGAATAACGGTTCGCTTTCGCTTCAAAATAGCGTGAATAAATAAAAAGCATGGAGGGTTTTGAATTAAGCCGTTTTTGCAGGGATTCTTATAGAATTTAACCGTTTTTGTGATAAAACACCTTTTATATACGGTCGGGTATTGTCGATTGGCCCTCCTAAGGATATCAGTGCTCCCATACTACGTTTACGGTAGAGTTTTATAAGTAGCGGTATCTCAAGGGGTTGTAGGGTTCGCCTACCGTCTACAATTACCCGCCAGTTTCTTTCCAAAAGCGATGAACTTTTAACCCGAAGGGAAAAGTTTATCGCAATACTAGATGAAGAAACCAGGATGCCTACGAGCCAACAGGCGAGTAGGCGCCGCCATCATGGATCTAATCGCAAGTCATTGTAGGGTAATGGCTTGCGATTTTGTGTTTGTATTTGAAATTAATTGGTGCCCAAATGATTATTCTTCATTGTTGGAAATTTGATTAAAAGGATTTTTGTTGGTTCGGGTAATTAGAAAATGATATACTAAATAACTTATGAAAGTTCCTCGCATCTACATTGATACATCTGTCATCGGTGGTTGTTTTGACGCTGAGTTTGCGAAGTGGTCTAATGGTTTGATGAAAGATTTTAGATTGGGGCATTTTAAACCGATCGTCTCAGATATTGTTACTGTTGAGTTGATTAAAGCGCCGGAACAAGTCAGAAAGAAATATGCTGAATTAATTGAAAACGGTGCTGAGAGAATTGAAGAAAATGAGAAGGTTGATCGACTTGTGCAAGTTTATAGTAAACGAAAGATTCTAAGTGAGAAGTTTACTAATGACATGATTCATATTGCATTGGCAACCGTATATGATGTTGATTTGGTGGTTAGTTGGAATTTTAAGCACATCGTGCATTTTGACAAGATTAGACAGTTTAATGCAGTTAATAAGGAATTAGGACATAAACTTATCCAGATTCTTTCTCCTCGGGAGGTTACGAATTATGAAGAAGAAATTTGATGCCGTTCAAATGGTAAGAGAAATACGTGATAATTTGTATAAGGAAACTAAACGGATGACCGGTAAAGAGCGTATTAATTTTTATCGTCAAAAAGCCAAAGAATTTTATGTAGAATTGGGTCTTAAAGAACCTGTAGCTAAGACTCGTTAATCGGTGCCCAAAAGGTGCCAATCTCAATCACAAACATCGGATTTTATCGGATCTAATCGCAAGTCAATCGTATATATTGGTTTGCGATTTTTCTTTTTTTGTTAGAATGGTTTTGTGCTTAAAGGGGGCCCAATATTATGATAGACGTTGACACAAAAATTCAAATGTTTGCCGTGATCGCGGAGGCTCGCAGGGTGTTTCCTTTTAATGTGCCTGTTGCTTGCCATTGTGAAGGGCGATGTGATGAGTGTTTGTTTAAATTGCTTGAGTTGTTGGAGATTGATTTAGATAATTGGAATGATAGGTTAAAACGTGGTGAAATTCCTCGTTCGATAGATATTCAAGTTTTAGAGGGTTATTGTCGGGATGTTACTGAAGTCTTGATCAAGGATGGGTATCAGCTGTTGTCGTCAGGTTGGGTAAAGGGAGCTAATGTTTAAACGCCTAACATTTATAACGGTATTGTTTATATACACATTCCTACCCATATCTTTGAAAGCTGAGGCCATAGATGCATCATTATTTCAGCCGTATCACGCGGCCATGGTTATTTATAATCGCACTTCTGGTGAGATGGTAGATATTAATCCTGAACTTGGACAGCGAAAATTAGCCCCGTGCTCAACGTTCAAAATTTATAATACTTTAATTGGGCTTGAATTAGGGTTGCTTAAAGGGCCTGATGATCCTTGGTATACATGGGACGGAGTTGTTCGTGATATTGAGGGGTGGAATAAAGATTTAACGTTGCGTGAAGCATTTGCGGTTTCTGCGGTTCCAGCTTATCAGAATTTAGCACGGCAAATTGGCGAAACCCGAATGAAAGATTATATCAATCTCCTTAATTATGGTTCACGGGACACTTCTTCCGGGATTGATGTTTTCTGGTTGCCACGTCCAAATACCATGCCGATTACTATTAGCGCACAAGAACAGGTGAGTTTGCTAAATCAACTGCTTGATCTGAAATTACCTTTTCATCAAGAAAATATTGCTATCTTAAAAGATGTGATGAAAGTGATGAGTACAGAAAAGGGAACCCTTTATGGTAAAACCGGGTCGGGAATGAATGCGGATGGAAAATGGAATTTGGGGTGGTTTGTTGGGTTTCTTGAAAGTGGCGGCACAACGTATGTTTTTGCATGTAATATTACCAAGGGTAAAGAGCCATCAGGGAAGGTTGCCCGCGAAATTGTTAAAAATGTTTTTAAATCACAAGGTCTTTTATGATGAGGAATGGTTTGTTGCGATACATAATTTTTATATTGGTATCTGTTATAGGTTTAGTTTTGTTTGGAAGGCTTGGTTTAACTGAAAGTAAAGCGCCAACTTCATTTAAGCACGTTCCGTTACAATATATCGTTGCATTGGGTGACCCGTCCACAAGTTCAGGGGTAGGTGCAGAAACGTGGGGGTTGTGGAATGAGGATCCGGGGCCTCGAGGTTGTCGGTTGGAGCATTATGATACGTTAAAAGCGGCAGGTGGTATCGCGCCGGCACAATGGAAATTTGATGATCAAGATTGGTGGTTGGAAGAGCATGGCGTGATGATGGAAAAGCCTATCTTTCCTTTACCAGCTGGAAAGTATGTAGTCACAGGTGGTCGAGAAGTGACAACGGTGTTGACGATCTTTCCTAAAGATAAGGAAGGGGTGGTCCGTTGGTCATTAGAGAATGGCGCCAAACTTTATGATGTAACTCATTTGCCATGCCATGCAGCACGCTATACTCCGTTAAAACAAAATGTCCCATGTTCTCCTAAAATGGCGCCAAATGCAATTTTTCCCGTTGCGCCAGGTGTTCCTATGCCATCCATTGATGGATGCAATAAACAAGAATACGCGGTACTTTTTGTTATTGGCGTTGAGGTTAAAAACAAGGAGGCTCAATGAGAGTAAAATTATTTTTTGTCATGTTGATGACAGCTTTGGTCGTACCCCAATTGGTTTTTGCCGATGTTAATTTAAGGCCTAAAACACCAGCAGAGTGGCAAGAATATTTGCGTTATCGTCGTAATCAAACCTTAGAAGATTTATATAAAGTAAGGCCTGAGGCGCGTTGGGAAATTGCAAAAGCTAAAGGGTATGCAACGTTTACAAGTTTGAATGTAAATCTGTTGTTAGCTAGCATGTCGGGTGGTCGAGGGATTTTGCATGAAAATGGTGTGATTGGTAAAGACACTTTCATGCGCATGGCTCAAGGCGGGCTCGGTTTAGGTTTGGGGGTAAAAGATTTTCGCGCGGTTTTTATTTTTGATAATAAAGAAGTAATGAATCGGTTTTTAAATAGTGGCTGGTCGTTTGGTGGTGAGGCAGATGCGGCCATCAAAGGTGGTGGTGAGGGTGCATCGACCAGCGGGGCGATCACGATCGCGCCAGGATTAAGGGTGTATCAGTTAACAGAGAATGGTTTGGCATTACAAGCAACAGTGCATGGGACGAAGTATTGGCGTGATGCATATGTTAACGGCGATAAAGGCGCTAAAGACAAATAAGAGTTATTTATTTTTTTGTTTGCCTAAGTTTACTTGAAAGAGCTACAATACAAGGTGGTGTTCTTTAAAAATCCTAGTGGGAGGCAAAGCAATGTCCAATGTCAGTGAAATCCTTAAAGTCAAAGGCAATACCATTTGGTCTGTGAGCCCTCAAACTACAGTTAGCGATACCATCAAGCTCATGGCCGAGAAAAATATCGGCGCATTGTTAGTGCTTGAGAATGATAAGATTGTTGGGATTTTTTCTGAACGTGATTTTGCTCGCCATTCAGCTAAACGTGATTTACGCCTTGAAGGCACCTTGGTCAAGGATGTAATGACCAGCCGTATCCTCTTTGTTAACCCATCGGTTACGACGGAAGAATGTATGTCCTTAATGACAACCAAACGCATCCGCCATTTACCTGTTTTAGATAATGATAAACTCGTTGGACTGATAAGCATCGGTGATGTTGTCATTAAAATCATCGAAGATCAAAAATTCTCGATCACACAATTAGAAAGATATGTGACGGGAGGAGTTTGATGTATGCATGTTTTTGTCAGTAAACCTTATGTGTTGGGTTTGGTGATATGTTTTTTGGGTGGTTGTGCGGCATCCAAGGATCTTCACCAAGAATATCAACAGGTTGATTTTACTGACGGTATTTCCCAAGAAGAAGCTATCATTATCGCACAAAACAAGTTGTCGCATTCGCCAGGATATATTTATAAAGAAGTAGATTTTTATAGTCCCACCGTTGAAAATATCAATTGGGAAGACCCAAAAAATATCTTAATGAGAGAAAATATCATTGGGTATTATCAGAAGTTTCAAGAAAATTGGTCCGTCCGTTTTGCGCCGCAGTTTCATGGCAATGTAAACAAGCAGGTTGGATGTCAGGTTTGGGTTAATAAAAAATCTGGTGAAACGCAGGTCAGTTGTTCGAGGGTAAATCTGTAGTAGTTGTTTCTTGCCGTTTTTTAACTTCTTCCAAAAGTCTTTTGACAAGCTCGGGGTCTTTGGCAATTTCTAAGACCTTGGGATTTTTCATGAGTCCGATATAGTCTTTTTCTTGGGCCATCTTCCTGATTTCTGGATCATTCGCAATGTCTTGGATGCGCGGGTCTTTGACCAATGTTTCTAACGTCACAGGCTTTGTGTTGTTGTCGGGTTTCGGTTTAAATTTATCGATGATCGGTTTCATGATCACAGATTGATGGATGTCTTTGGTGATGGGTTGTTGTGATGCAAAAAAGTTTGGCAAGATGGTAAAGACATAAATCAAGGGGATGAAAATTAACGCGCCCCAAACCACCGTGATGATGCTTCCCAATATCCTACTAATAATAGAAGGCTGCTGTTGATCTTCTGGGCTTCTTATCAACATCCCGATGCATTTGAATAATAAATATAAGATGATGGGTCCGGCAATCGCAATCAATAAAGCGATCGCGGCGTTATGCATTGTTTTGTAATGGTAATATGCGGCACCAAGTGACAATGCTGTTGCCAGTGGATGCAAGAGGGAGGCCCAAAAACCACGGATGGCGCCCTTCATGATGAAGATTAAAATGACTAGAAAAATGGCAATATCAGTAATCATTAATTTTTAGTATACCATTTTTTCTAAACATAAAAACATCAGTTTTTCGACTATTTTTAACCCCATTGTTTGTAATGGTTTACGCAATGTACATGTCATTTTGTCGGCGAGGTGGTGTATTTATAATATTTGATAACAATATATAGACATGATATTATTTATATAGAAGTAAACCGTGCAACCTTAAGAAGATAAAGAAAGAGTTTGGATGAAATTTGCCACAAAGCTAGTGCTTTGGGTAGTTCTTGTAGCGTTCTTCGTGACCACTGTCAATCCTACGACAGCTCGCGCTGACCTTGCTTTTTTACCAGCGCCAGGCACCATGGTTTCTTTAACCCCAGCGTATGCACCGCCACTTGTTCGTGGTATCAAAGTATATAAAGACAATCCTTTCAAATTTGATTTCATTGTGGATGCAGGTGACAGCAAGTATGGTCCCAATGATCCTGCATTTAAAGAATCTGGTAAAAAATTAATTGCATATTTCTTAGCTTCGTTGACCACACCAGAAAAAGACATGTGGGTGAATTTAAGCCCATATGAAAAAGACCGCATCATCCCGCAAAATTTTGGTGACACGCAAATGGGTAATGAATTATTAGCCCAAGATTATTTGCTCAAACAAGTCACCTCATCATTGATGTATCCAGAAGGCGAAACTGGTCGCGAGTTTTGGAAAAAGATTTACATGGAATCGCTCAAACGTTTTGGAAGTTTGAACATTGTGGTCAACACTTTAAACAAAGTATGGATTGTCCCAGACCGCGCGGTTGTTTATGAGAATCCAAAAGACAATACGGTTGTTTTAGTTGAAAGCCGTTTGAAGGTTATGTTGGAAGAAGACTACCTTGCTTTAACTAAACAAAAAGTTGAAGTGGCCGCAGCTAATCAACAAATGTCTAATGACATCATCCGCGAAGTGGTGGTGCCTGCTTTAGAAAAAGAAGTTAACGAAGGCAGAAATTTCGCCTCCTTGCGCCAAGTCTATCATTCGCTCATTTTAGCTACGTGGTATAAAAACAATTTAAAGAAGAGCATTTTAAGCAGAGGGTATGTTGATCGCAATAAGACCAATGGTATTGATATTGAAAACAAAAATTTGAATCAATTGATTTACGAGCAATACCTCAAGTCCTACCGCAAGGGTGTTTACAATTATATTAAAGAAGAAGTTGATCCTGCAACCAACACTGTTGTGCCTAAGAAACATTTTTCGGGTGGGTTTACGGCGCTGGGCTTAAATTCCAAAATTCAGAACGAAGCTGCACAGAACCCAGATGCAGCCAAGAAGGTCTTAACACTGCGCAATGTCTTTTTATTTACAGCGGGATTAACAGCCTTTGCTGGTATTAATAATGATTCTAATTCTTACAGTCTACCAACAGCACAACCACCAGCCATAACGGCACAAGCTCCGCAACAAAGTCCAGATAAAAAAGTTGATAGTATTGTGATCAAAGCGGGTGACACAGCTTCAGGTATTGTGAAGAAAATCAGCAACAATAAAGTAAGTTTTGAAAAAGCTGTGAAGAGTGGATCAATCAAGCTTGTTAATGCCGATGGTTCAACAGTACAGGATGCGAATTTTAATGTTATAAAACCAGGCCAGAAGTTGGTTATTGATTTAACTAATATCAATAATGTTGATACAACTTCGGTGCAGCCTGCGGTTGCGAGTGCAGGGCCTCCGCCACCGGATAAAGATAAACAACTTAAAGCTGCTATTGAAGTTTCGCCTAAAACACAAACAGATGCCCAATTGCTTCAAGCAACTGTAGAACTAGAACAAAACAATTTGCAAGTTTTAGGCGAAGAGTTGTCTAAGTTAGAGAGCACAAGCAATCAGCTCGATCAAAATGATACCGAAGACATTAAAGCCATTGATGAGAATAATAAAGCCATTGATGATTTAAGAGAGAGAATTCAGGAAAAAGCGGATGCTATTAAGAAAATGCAAGTGACGCTGGAGCGTCAACGCGTTGATGAAGAAAACTTGGTAAAAGAATATGAGTTAAAGGTTAAGCCTCAAGAACCTATCGCTGTTGTTGAATCTCAAGATCCTGACTTGAATGTTAGCTTCACACCCAATGCAGTTGGCTTGGCATGGGTTGATAATAGGATTGAAAAGTTAAAGCGGATGGAAACAACGTTGGCTCCTGTTGATCCACCCATCACAGCTCTTTTTATGAGCAATTGGAACGAGAAGTTTTTAGGCCAAAAAGTTTTTGCGGATAAAAAGGGCAATTCCATTTCTTTGGTTCCGGATGTTCCTGGGTCACAATTAATTGAATTAGGTCAAATCACAAAAGGTTTAAGCAATTTCAGTGCACAGCCAACATTGAGCAAAATAATGGGGCCGTTGGTTGGATTAGATATTTTAATGAAGTTGCGCAATTATGCGGCCACCTTTGAAACAGAGGGACAAGACACACTCTACGATACCCGCATGACAACAGGCGGTGCTATTTTACAAACCTTGACAGTAAGATCTATCCCGATTGAATCTTATGATCAAAATGGAAATCGTGTCACCAATAATGTTTATTCCATGGGCTTGATGGACACCATGCAAGCGGCGTTTAGCAAAGGTAATAGCGAGGTTTATAGCAAGTTTGGGTATAACATGGCTGAAACAAAAAGTTTTGTAAGAGATCAAGGTGTTCAAATTGGTTATGGAAAATATCATATTGGTTTTGATTATGGAGCATCGATCAATAAAGATCCAAATGTCATGTCGATGAAAGTTTTTAAGATTGAGGATAAAAAGATCAGATATCGCATTAATAAGGACAAGGGTTTTGATGTGGTTCCTGATGATGTCCCAGAAGATGCGCGCTTAGATTATTACAAAGCATCTGTAAAAGGTTTTGTTTTGCGTTATGACCCTGAAAGTAAAAAAATGATCGGCCAACATGCATTTACAGGTCCAACGTTCGTCACCGCTCAATTTGCCCGCACGCAATGGGAAAAGTCATATGGGAAGTTTAGTGAAGATAACGACAAGACATATATGAACGAAGCTTTCTTTGAACGCATTTTAAGTATGGATGATTATAAAAATGAAAAAATGTTGCTTCAAGGCCGAGATGTGGTCGGGCGTGTCATTTATGGAGCATTGCGTAGTTCGTTGACAGGGCGTATTGAAAAATTAATCACAGATCCTTTAGAGTTATTGACGCTAAGCAAGGTGATCAATAAAGATGGTACAACTGTCACCTTTGAAGTGGGCAAGAAAGATGGGGAAGTTAAACAAAAAAGTGTTGTGATGTCATATTTTAAAGATCAGTGGGATCGTTCTGAAAATAAATGGAATTCTTTGGTTAAGTCTCAGACAGAAGCAGAGCGTCGTGAACTAATGGCAAAAGGGATTGCAGGGCGGCCCGTATTAAATGAGGTGCCAGTTGAACTTAAAGATTTACTTTCAGCAGAAACAAAGATTGCAGATTTTCCCATCAATGGTCCTGCTGCAGCGATTCAAAAAGCAGGAGAAGCAGCGTATGGTGTTGTTTATTACACTGACGGTGGCGCACCGGGAGTACTTAAAAATCTAGATAAAGTGCGCTTGATTAGTTCTTTAAAAGAGGCAAATCGTGTTATTCAAAATCCCGATGGCACATTCTCGATCGAAGGTGTTGATGTTGAGTTTAGTGGCAATACCATGGTTGTTTTAAATCCTGATGGGTTTGCAGTTGGGATTGTATCGCCTTCATTAAGAGCCATGGAAGCAAGATTGCCGCAGTTAGATATTATCAATGCAAATATCATGGATTCCATTGCCTCCCGTTCGAAATGGGGGATGGCGGTCGATCAAGACGGTAATCCTCGTGCGTTGACGGGTGATCCAAAGGCAGAAGGGTTTAAGCCGGCAAAATATATCACGAGCATTAATGTCATCGGACAACCGTTTGGCCAAGACCGTGAACCCGATGCCATTCGTCCAGGCATGAAAAAAACATTGATCACCGCAGATATGATGGTCAAAGTTGTTGATGGAAAAGTTGTTGAAATCATCGGTGAGTCAGGCCGCAGCGCAATAAAAAATCAAACCATGGTTATTAAAACGTTAATGAGTGGCGGTTTGGATGTTGAAGATAATCGTCAAGAAGCAGGGTCAATTGTTTTTGCCAAGGGTAATAATTTAACGCAAGACCAAATCGATGCAGGCATTCAACCTGAACGTGAGCTTGTCAAATTGGTTATCAACCGTCAAGCCATTCAAGTGCCTGTGCCAAACACATTACAAAAGAAGTTTGTTATCCTTGCAACTGCAAAGCCTTCAAAGATTGCTGTCACATTAGAATCAGATCAATATCCTCAAACCCTCGACGATATTGCTAACAAATTTGTCTTGGTGCGCTTTAAGTCTAAGAATCCCGCATCAAAGAATTCACAAGAAGCTAAAAAAGATTTAGAGAGTCAATTAATCCCTATCACTGTTTTTCAAGCCAGAGGCGCTGAGATCATGCGCGATGCCGTTGAAGTTTTAAAACCAGGCACACAAGATCGTTATCAAAAAATGTTGAATGGTGGTTTTCAATTGGTTGCCGCCAATCAAGTCAGTGCCTTCTTAAATAAACATTATCTTGTAACAACACAAGACGGCAAGCGTGCAGGTTTCTTGCCCATTGAAAAGTTAAAGACACGCAGCGTTCATGAAGATTTGCGCAAAGCCAAAGCAGATATTCAAATCATTGATGTAAATGAGAATGTCACAACGCGTGTTTATCTCGATAAAAATATGGAAAGCAGTTTGATTGAGGTCATTACCGAAGATGTGTCGCGCATCTATGAGTTAATGACATTTATCTCACCCATTGTCTCTGACCCTGTGATTGAGACAGTATCAAAGACGATCAATGGTTTGCTACATGTAAAGAGCAAGGATTTACGCAACTTTAATCCAGAAGTTATTGTCGAGGACGTGTATAAGCCTGTCAAGAATGGTAAGCCGATCAAGCTTTATAGTATCCGCAACCTTCAAAAAGAAATCATCTATTTCAAAGACGGTCATGAATATTACTCAACCGCCATGCCAAATTCGCAAGAACGCGGGCAAAGCGTTGTTATCGACGGTAAAGTTGTTGAGCATGTGACGGGGTTATATCAATACAATAAGAAATCAGATACAGGGTATCACGTGAGTTTGCGTCAAATGGATCGCAAGAACTGGCATGCGCCATTGCGTCAAACGGTTTTTGAAGACAATCAGATTAAGACCGATTTGACGGGTTTTGTTAAGTTAGATCCGTCAACAAGGCTAACGCATGAAAATATTATGGCGCAGGCTTTTGGACAAGAGTTATTTAGAAAGAAAGATGCCTTTACCTATGATCAATTTGGCAAGTTGTTAAAGCGTGAAGTTAGCTACTTTGGTGATGGCGTTTGGAATAAAGCTGAAGTTATTACCAGTGGTCATGTTGGTGCTCAACCTGTATTGGTTGCTCAATTGACGAAGAATAAAATCATTGCTGATGCTTTTGAAAAGTTTGGTTTAAGTAAGGATGCGGAACTTACAGAAGCTTTTAAAGTAAACACCTTAGGTGTTAAGACAACGGACTACCGTATCAAAGGCGATGTTCTTGAACGTAAATTCATCTCTATTATAGAAGAAGGTGGCAAAGTGATGCAGGTTATTGTTGGGTTAGATTTCCAACAAGAGACTGGTGAACAAGTATCTGCCTTTGAATTAACATCGGACTATCAAGTCAAAGCTATTCTAGAGACAAAGCCAAATGATAAGACCATTGCTCAAATTTTGCCAGATAATATCACAAGCATTTATTCGAACTTTGTTAAGAAGCATTTAAATATCTCTGACGCTGATTTCTTTAGTGATGTGTCTGCCATGGGTGTAACCGCACAGTATAAGCCAGACATGGTGATCAGAACGTCTTTGATCATTGAATCACAAGGAGTTAGCGAAGATAGTTACAAAGCCGTTGAACAAACCATTCGTCCTTTGTATCGGCAATATATTGATACCAAAGATCCTGTTGTCCGTGCCAATATTTTAAACAACATTCAAGATATCATCAGAAAACATCATGAAAGCAAAGCGCGATATACCAATAAACGTGGTGACGTTGAAACATCATATTTATTCCCTAATGATTCCTTAGGCCGTTCGATCATGTCAGAGAATACGCAAGGCAAGAGCGTTAATATTTGGTGGAAAGCAAATCAAACATTATTGGTTACCAATAGTGAGACGAGAAATATCAAAGTAAACCCATTGGTCATGCCATCTAGCATTGTTTTAGATCGAGAAAATATCGTAAAGAATTCCGTGTTGTTAAAAGGCACTGAAACGATGAATTTTAGAGGTAGTGATAACAAGGAATATCCCATCCAAGTTAATGTGTATCACGTTGGCGATCATGATTTATTCCATACAAGGGCGTATACAGCAACAGGTAGGACGGCATATCAAGAAAATTGGTATGTACGTAACCGCGTCGCCAATGGGATTTTAGGGACTCAGGTTAGGGGTTTGGTTAGAGATTATTATGATGTATTGTCTGATATCCCGATCGTTACGTATCAAAACATGGTGATGGAACAACGAGGGGAAGGTAATTATCCCATTCAAGGAACATTGCCAGAAGAGGATGGTCGATTAACCCAAACATTATTAGAACAAAGTTTTGGTCAAGATGTGGATGGCAAACAAATCATCACCATTAAGACCTTAAAAGCCGATCCAACAGCTCCTGAAATGTTAACCATTCAACAACAGCAAATTAAAGATGGTGAACCAATTATTAAAAGTATGACGCAATTAGATGCATTGAAATCTAGTTGGAATGAGTTCTTAGAATATTGGAAGGTTTTTCCATCTATTGCCGGCATCTTTGTTGTTTTATTTAGTGTCGGTGGTGTGATGAGCGCATGGCGTTTGTCTCAGGTTAAGAAAAGAATCAAAGCGCTTAAGAGTGGCGTTGAACCCGAGGGTATAAAAGCGCCTGTAAAACATCCTGTTGTTTATCCCCTTGGAAATTCTTACGGTTTCTCAGATTCAGTAGTCCAACAAGTTAAGGAATGGTATGACGGAACGATTCTGCCTGATTTAGAACGCGGCGAGTCATTAGAAGATATTTTAGCCCTTGAATTAGAGTCATATATGGTGTGGCGTAAAACCGTCATGAAAATCGATGATGATTATAAGCCATCACTTGAAGATTCATGGTTATTGCAATTGATTTATACAGATGGTGGCATGTTCCGTTCCGATTTGCCAGATGGTTTAAATTATCTCTTGCACAAAGCCATTGAAGCGCGCGACAGTGGGAAGGGTGAAGACATTGCAGATTTTATTCATAAAGAGTTCCGTCGCTGGCACCGTCTCACCCAAACGCAACAAACCACATTCCAAGGTTTAGATGGCGGTCCTATGAAAAATGTTGTGCCGTACGATTTTTACTTTAGAACAGAAGATTTGGAAGATATGTTCTTAAATCGTGAAAACATCCTGTGGTACGACAGTTTAGGCTTTACGCTTGATGGTAAAAAAGATTTGCGCGATGCACTGTATGATGACTTTATAACAGCTTTAGAGCAAAGGACCAAAGAAGTTAAGGAGGAATTAACAACGTTAGCTGGTAAAGCCAAGGGCAATGTGTTTGAGTTAAAACGATTAGCTGCTAGTTCACGGGCATATCAAGATTATGTCTCATTTTTCAAACTGGTAAATAGGGGCGGCTATGAGGTAAGTGATGCATTTAATTTCAATGGTGTTGATAAAGAAAAAGCATGGGGGCTTATTAATAACAAACCATTTATTAGAAAATCATTCAATGATGCAGGTGCATTGATTGGTAAGTTGCCTGCTCCAATTAGAATCATCCGAGCATTTGCTCAGTTAATCCGCGGTAATTATCAACAAATCACCAATTCCTTATTATTAACCGCTGGCACAGGTCTTGGTGTTGCAGCGTTTGATGGCATGATCACAGGTACCATGGCTGCTATTACAGCGGGTGCGTTATTTATTGTAACCAAGTTGTTATATTATCCGTTAAGTTTTATCTTGGACCGCAATGTTAATAATAAAGCATTTGGTAAGTCAGCGCCATTCTGGGCGGGGTATGATAAATTAAAGGCAAACACAGCTGAGAAGTGGTACCGTCGAGGATTTTGGTCAGTTGCAATATCTCTAAAAGTGGCATGGGATGCTGTGTTACTACATTATTTTCTTATACCTCATCGTGAAACCATAGGTGCCACCTATTTTCCAACTGTTAATGGTGTTTCGTTGCCGTGGGATTGGAATGCCGTACTCATGGCATCCCAATGGTCCACATCAGTGTTCTTTCTATTTCTAGCAGGGTGGTCTAGCTATTATTTTGTGGGTTCTATATTTTCATATATCCATGGTAAGGCCCGTGGTTTGGGTGTGATCAAAACGGCCAAAGATATTCGTAATCTAGAAAAAGATCATGTACTAGAAGAATTGATTGATGTGAAATTATTACCGAATCGCGGTGTCGGCATGACCACGGAGGCACGTCAAGAAGCAAGGGCCTTAATCTTTGACTTTATTGGAAAACAAATGCGTGATAGGGATGAGATTTCTGATGCTGAGTATCAATTATTGCGTAACGGAGTCTTAGATAAATTTAAGAGTGAATATATTCAAAAGCGCATTGCAGATTTTGTTAATACCTTAATAATGGATTCTCCTGATCAACCGCATTTTGATGCAGTGCGACCATCAACCATCATGACACCAGTTTATGGCGAAGATATTATTTATGCCTACAATGAAGTGGTTAACACAGCAACGGTTTCAAAAGAAGTTTTTGCCAAAGTTGATGGTAATCGTGGCGTGGCAGCTTATGATGCTTTGCTTAAACAGGGAGTTTTAGAGAAAGTTGGTGATCAAGACCATGTGCGTGTTGCGCGCAAAGGTCCAGGTTCTGTTAAGCGCCCTGTTTTGCTTACAGGTTTAGAATACGACGAGATTTGGGATAAATTGCAAAAAACAGTTTTGCCAACTGCATTGGAAATGGAACTCAACGTTGGCTATACCAATTTGAATTTCATTATCTCTAAAGCACCACAACGTTGGGAAAATTTTATAAAACGTGCTGAACGTGAAGGATTTGCATCTGAAGATGAGCTAGATCGCATGAAAGTAATGTTAACACAAAAAGGAAAATTGGGTTTTGTGAATAAAGATTTAGAAATGCAAATTAGGTTGTGGGCAACCTATGAAGGGCAATCCTATGCGCGTACTTTAGATGGGATGATGAATTATGTCCGATGGTTGCAAATATTAGCAAAGATTTCTCACCCAGAATGGAGTCAGGATAAAATTAGAGAAGAAGTTAACAATAAATTCCAAATGATTTGGGCATATCAGATTTGGGGAGACATATTAAGTGCCAAAGAAAACGAACCGGATAAAGAGCTAAAGAAAAAAGATACATTTTACCTATTAAAGAAGTATTACGATGAGCTAGGTATTCGTATAGATGTAGCGTCAATACAAAAACGTAATGGTGTTTGGTATAAGGTTAGATCGCAGTATAAGCCCGCAGAAGATCCTAAGACAGTCGGAGAGATTAGTGATGTTCGGGCTATTGCTATTGGAGAGTATCGTCCCATATTTTTGGAAGGAAAACCAGCCAATCAATCTCATGCCAGCTCGTTTGCTAGGTTTGGAGTAACTTTTACTGTTGATATGAATCAGGATTTATTTGCTGAGATGGCGATTAAATTCTCCATTCTGTTAGAAGAATTTAAAGATAAGACAGTTGCGATGATCAATTTTCCTGAGAAAATTTTTACGGAAGGCTTTACGTTGACAGCCATGTTTCATGCCATTGCTGATCGGACGTTTGTGACCTCTAGTAAACGTCAGCTGTCCATGTTGCTTTCTGCATTTCACCATGGTCACCCTGATGGGTGGTTGTCGCGCATGATCCGTAATATGGGAGGTGTGTCTTCAACCACATCTGTGTCTGAAGATTTTATCGGCGGTCAACGCCTTGTCATGCGTGGCAAACGCATTAAGAATGTGGAATACATCGAATTTGGTAAAGCCCGTGAATTATCGTGGGTCGGTACTGACGGTATTTTTAGAAAATTCGCCATGGGTGCAGCGCAATATATGTTAAGTCGTTTTGCTGTGTGGGGTGATAAGCGCCTCGGGCCATTGGAGGGTGCAGCTAATTTTTATGGAGGCGTGCCATTCTATTTTCAACAAACGATTGCTTCCATTGGTTTATTGACATACACGTTAAATGTCATGGTCCTTGGGATTAGTTCATTTGCTGCCATCCCAACAGCCATTGTCATGACAATGTTGGGGGCTTTGGTTGTTGGTCAATCGATCACGGCCAATGGGTTTACTCAAATGGCGTTAGAGCATGGGCCTAAGAAGGCTGTTGTGATGTTTGCCAAATTAATGCCTGTCATGTTCCCATTCTTCATCGCGCATTTATTCACCTATGAAGCGGGTTTCTTATCTGGATTACTGGGTGTTGCCGCGTATGTGGCTACAGGGCGAGGTTTTAACCGAGAACATATCCGCCTTGACTCCATGCTTAAATTATTTGGTAAGACGCATGCAACCATGGGTGAGGTTGGGATTGTATTGTTTGCATTGGCCGTTGGGATTTGGCAGAACTGGACATTGTTGTATTCTTCAATTGTTGGGGCATCATTTATTTTTCGTATGTTTGTTCCAACATTAATGAACTCAGGTAATTTGCCGATACACAAAGTTTCTTCTGAAGCTCACGGAGAACTATTTAGAGAAGATTTGAAAATATATAAGGGGAAGATCAAGCAGCATTTTCAAGCAGGTTCTGGAACGTTACATGTTATAAAAGCCTTTAAAAATTCAGTGCTAACGTCCATTGCATCTATTCCTTTCTTTGCAACTGCGCCAGCGTATTTAGGTACAGCTAGTGTTGCTAGAGTAAGAGAGGTGGTGCGCAAAAATCAGATATCAAATTTCAGCGCTGCAAATGATGAAGGATCGGCGGTACAAAAAATTGCCGCAAATGAAGCCATGGCAAGTAACCCAGGTGGTATCAACATTGGTTTGGTAAACGTGGAAGTGAGGAATAAAAACGCAATTACAACTGCCTTTGATGATCAAGCTATGTTACAATTGCTCATCAATGCGGATGGTTTGTCACCGGTGATTTATGGTATTAAGCCTATGACACCGTCGATGGTGCAGACATTTGTTGGTTCAAATTAATAGGGAGTGTCTATGATTGTTAAATTAAAAAAGATTTCAACGAAACCCATGGTGATTTTTTCAACCATTGTTTATATGATCGCAGGTCTTTTGCTTGGCATCATCTTTGCCATCTCATCCGTTGTTGCACCTGCAGAGCAAGAAGCGGCTAATTTAGGTTTCTGGTCTATCTTGGTTTTTCCACTCATCAATGCCATCATTGGCGCATTCTCTTCATGGATGATGTGTTTGATGTACAACACGCTGGCAGGTCAGTTGGGTGGTTTGGAGTTTGAAGTCGAAGAAACTCAGAAATAAATTGTCGTATGCTCACCATTGTTTTACTTGTCCTTTCTAATATCTTTATGACCATCGCGTGGTACGGGCATTTGAAGTATCGCAATAGCCCGTTGTGGATTGTGATCCTTGTTAGTTGGGGGGTTGCATTTTTTGAGTATTGCCTGCAAGTGCCTGCGAACCGTTGGGGTTACGGGCAATTTAACGCGGCACAATTAAAGACGATCCAAGAAGTCATCACTTTAGTGGTTTTTTGTATCTTTTCTGTCGTGTATTTAAAAGAACCTTTAAAATGGAATTATTTGGTTGGGTTCTTCTTCATGGTGTTGGCTGTTTTCTTTATCTTTAAGAAATTCTAATGGAGCGCAATGGATAAAATTCGAATCTTTGATGCGACAACACAAGCGTATCATATGCTTGATAAAGTTGTAAAATCCCACGATGAATGGAAAAAGATTTTAACGCCAGAACAATATGAAATTACCCGTGATCATGGCACCGAACGGCCATTTTGCGGTTTGTCGACCAGTGATCATAAGCAGGGCATTTACCAATGTGTCTGTTGTGGCACGGATCTTTATAAGGTAGATAAAAAGTTTGAATCAGGCACAGGCTGGCCGTCGTTTTGGCAGCCGATTGATGAGGCTAATGTTGCTTACACCGTTGATCAGAGTTATGGCATGACCCGCACAGAAGTGCATTGCGCGCGTTGTGATGGGCATTTGGGGCATGTATTTGACGACGGGCCAGCGCCAACTTATAAAAGGTATTGCATTAATTCCCACGCGTTAAAATTTGTTAAAGGATAATCGTCGATGAAAATTTTGCTTAAAATCTTAGCGGGTATTGCAATTGGATTTTTAGTCATAGGATTTTGTATTATCCCTTTAATATTGTATTTTGTGATCCCAAGCCAAGGGGCAAAGATTTTAAAAACCCCCGTCCACATTGAATCAGTTTTCTTTAATCCTATCACCTTAGATTTGCGCATGAATGGTTTAAGTGTAAATGACAATCAGAATCAGACGCTGCTTGGGTTTAAATCACTGCGGGTTGATGTGAGCGCCATTGATTTGATCAAGGGTAAATATCATGTTGAGAAAGTTTTGCTTGATGGTTTAACGGTCACGACGGTGTTACAAGCAGATGGGCATATTAACTTGCTTGATTTGGCGGATAGGGCTATGACCTCGGCCGAAACACAGCCTAAAGCAGTTAAAGAAACGCCACCAGCTAAACCAGAAACACCAACAACGATTCCCTTGGTTGTGGTTGACCATATTATATTAAGCAATGGTAAGGTGAGTTTTAGTGATCAATCGATCACGCCTAACTTTGCAACCAAGATGCATGACATGAATTTATCGATCGATGGGTTTTCAACAGATCCGAGTGTAGACGCACGTGTTGCCTTCAACGCTAAGCTCGACGAAAAAGGCGTGATTAGCAATGAGGCGTTGCTTAAACCATTATCTAATCCATTGTCACTTGAAACCACCTTTAATCTTAATGCTTATGCGTTAACCATATTATCGCCTTACGTTGGCAAATATACCGGGCATGCGCTTTCCGATGGAAGCTTTGATTTGAGCATGACATATCGCATCAGCGACCATCAATTAACAGCTAGTCATAAGATTTTAGTGCAACATTTTAAGTTTGGTCAAAAAGTAGATAGCAAAGATGCGTTGCATTTACCATTTAGTTTAGCCGTTGCCTTGCTTGAAGATCCTCAAGGTCGCATTAAAATCACATTGCCTGTAAAAGGAGATATGAGTGATCCAAAATTTGAATATTGGCATCTCGTTGGCCAAGTCGTCACAAATTTCTTTACTAAAATTGTCACCAAACCATTTACCTTTTTAGCGTCGATGATCAGCGGGTCTGAGGATAGCACCGATGAATTAGGATCTGTTCGTTTTGTTCCAGGGCAATTTGATTTAGCGCTAGCAGAACAAGCAAAATTAAAGACCTTGGTTAAAGGTTTAACGGAGCGTCCAAAATTAAAGTTAGCCATCAATGGCAGTTATGATCCTGACCTTGATTGGCGGGCGATTAAGACACAGATGTTTGATCAAGAATATAAAACGCTGCGTGCCGATTCAAAAAAGTCAGAAGCGGTTGTTTATCATCAATTATTTCAGCGTCGATTTGGGATTAAAGCATTATGGGCATTAGCTAAAAAATATAAACAAGCTGTAGGGAAGTATGATGATGATAATTTCATTATTGCCATGAAGAAACAATTGATTGAAAATGCTCCAGCTGATAAAGGGGCTTTGGATGTTTTAGCAAAAGCACGGGCACAGGTTGTTTTTAATGCTCTAGTTGCTGCAGGTTTTCCGGAAAATAGGCTTGATTTAGGCGCAACCCAGCAGACGGTTGGCAGCATGGGGCAAGTGCCGCTTGAATTTGCATTAACGGTTATCGAATAATTCATCTAAAAGTGCTTTATTTCCATAGTGTTACATATATGTCCATGGCTTGCATTTGACGTTTATATAGTGCATACTTGACCTTGTATATGAAGCGCTTTCTTAAAACCACCCTCATTATAGCAATCGCTTTCTCTTGGATTTTTGACCCTCTAACTAAGGTCAATGCCCAAAGCCTTACTTTGCCTAAGCCTGGCACAATGGTTCATTTGAGTAAGCCATTTAACCCAACGATCCTCAAAGGCATCAAAGTTTATCCCGATAACCCATTTCGTTTTGATTTTGTGTTGTCGCAAGGCGATCAATCAACAGATCTTAAAGATGAATCTGATAAGCTCGTCAAATATTTCTTGGCGGCGCTAACCATCCCTGAAAAAGACCTTTGGGTTAATTTAAGCCCATATGAAAAAGACCGCATTGTGCCCGAAAGTTTTGGACAAACTCAAATGGGTCGAGATTTGTTAGCGCAGGATTACATGCTAAAACAGATCACCGCATCGCTCATTTACCCAGACGGTGAGGTGGGGAAAATATTTTGGAAGAAAATCTATCAACAATCCGCGAATAAAAATATTCCAGTTGCCACATTTAATAAGGTATGGATTGTTCCCAATAAAGCCGTGATTTATGAGAATGCCAAAGCAGGCACTGCGTATGTTGTTGAATCTTCATTAAAGGTAATGACAGAACAAGATTATGTGGCCACAAACAAAAATACCGTAGAGACGCGATTTATCGCGTCTCAAACAACAAATAAAAAAAACCAAAACATTATAAAAGACATTGTCATCCCACAATTAAATAAAGAAGTAAATACCGGTGAAAACTTTGCACAATTACGACAAGTCTATAACGCGTTTATTCTAGCGACGTGGTATAAGCAAAAAATTCATGACAGCATCTTTCATGAGGTTTATAACAATCAAAATAAAATCAACGGGCTTCAAGCCTCGAAAGATTTAAATGTGGATCAAATTTATCAAAGTTATTTACAAGCTTTCAAAAAAGGAACCTACAATTTTATTCGTGAAGAACAAGATCCACTAACACAGCAGTCAATCCCACGTAAATACTTTTCAGGCGGAGTAAATTTAAAAAGTAATTTTACGATTCAATCAACTGTACATATTGATCCTGCACAATTATCTAAGGTAGCCATCGTCAAGATGCAATTAGATGCCAATAAAGATGAAGCCATGGTGACGAGGACTGTGGTTCGTGAATATTGGGATGACTTAAGTGTTTTCTTAAATAAAGTTAAGGCGGCAAAGCAAACATTGCATGTTAAGGAAGAAACGCACGTTGTTGACGATTCGATTTCACGGCGGGTGTTTGAATTAGTGTGGAAACCTTTGATGCAAAAATTAGATGAATATCGAGATCCAGAGCTTCACGGTAATGAAACAGCTGCATTTAAAAGTAACACCCGTTGGTTTGGGGTGATGTACCGTTTTGCACAATTAGAAGTCGCTGAGGGCGGCTGGTTTTTATTACCCACCATGCATGGCGTTGCGCGTCGTCTGAAAAAAGGCGCTGATATTAGGGTTGATCAATTTAAAGCATTAATAGATCAATCACGTAAGATTTATTTATTAAGTAAGAGTTACGATCCTTCAAGACCTTTGATCATCATCATCCGAGGCGCGTATGCGCCGCCTAAGTTTTATAGTAATTTTTATAATGCAGCCAAGCAGAAATACAATGTGGCGTATTTTGAATATAATGAATTTGCTGATGTTGAAAAAGAGTCCGAGAACTTTTTAAATCAATTAGAAATATTTTTAAATGCCAACGGAGTTAAAGGAAAATATGGGATCTTTACGCATTCACATGGCGGGGTTATTTCAGAATATGCAAAAGTTTTAGCCAGAAAACAAGGTAATCCAATCTTTGAACTAAGAGAAAGGGTTGCAGTTGCGCCTGTTCATGGAGGATCGGCAAAGGCTTTGGTTTATGATAGTTTTCTAATACGTTCTTTTGTTTTACGTTTTGTTGATGGCATGAGTGCATTGTTGCAAGCGCATTACCCTAGGGGAAGTGTACAACAGGCATTGGTTTCAGAAGCAGTGTTAGATGCTGTTGCAGGCAAAAGTCCAAAAGGCTTAACCATTTATGCGCTTAATGATCCACATAATGTGGTTAAAGACCCAACGAAACAAGAGGGCTTAACAATTCAAATGAAGCGATTTGAGTCGGTTAAGCTTGTCTTTTCAGGTCATCAGGAAAGTGCAAATGATCCCGAAGCGGTTGGGTATGCATTAGAACATTTTGATAGCGTGTTAAAGGGCGATAAAGCGATGACAACGAATGCAGGTGGTATTGATTTTAATGGGGGTCAACTGGCATTAAGCTTGCAGAAAGGCTCTCGTGGGATTAAGATGAAGGTAGATCCCAAGATGATTGAGCAGTTAAAGCACATATCTGGTTTTGTGCCGGTTATTTTAGATATCCAATCGTTAAAAACAGGGGAAGCTGGGGCGGCAGATTTACGCTTTTTCTTAGGTTTGCCCTAGGGGGACAGAACTTTGCAAAACATGAAAAACATGGTATACTTAATATTATTATTCATCTTCACCCCGTCATTATCTTTTGCCGCAGTTAGTTTGACAGTGAGTCCAGCAGATGGGAGCAGTAGTTTAAAGCTCGAGCAGGCGTTTTTAGGGCTGGATAACAAGAAAGATGTTCGTGTCCGTGTCACATCAACGGATGGCAAGCGATATCAAGTTTTTGCACGTGTTCTTGAACCAATCGTAAATGAAAAAGGCGAGAGCTTAGACTTACAAGCTGTGTCATTAGCAACAGTATCAAATTCTAATACGTCGGGAACCCTATATTTACAAAACGAAAATTATTTAAGCATGTCAGAAGAATTAATTTATTCTTCTGCGCCTAGTGGAGAAAGCGATTCCTTAACCATTAGCTATGCATTAAATCCCGACGCAGTACGCAGTAGTGGTAATTATTTTGGACGCATTGTTTTTACTGTTCGTTCCAGTGATGGGGGTGATAGTCAATCAACCCTCACGATAAATGTTCAAGCGAGTTCTCGTTTTAAGGCAACGGTGATGGGCAGTAAGTCGCCTGACCGTGTGATCATCAACGATAAAGATGTGACGGAGAAAACAGCTGAATTTGTAAAGATTGACTTTACAGGAAATAGTAGTCAAAATATTAGGGTATACCAAGAAGTTTTGGTGATGCCGCAAAGTTTAGAAGGTTCAGATTTAGGTGCAGAAGGTTTAATTTTTTATGCCAATGGCGAAGGCGATGGCATCAAAGCTCAAAGTGTAAGCCCCTTAACACAAAATCGTTCATTGTTATACCAAGGTACTGATGCGGATAGTCATATTTTTGTGTACTATCAATTGAATCCACAAATTTTAGCAGATCAGGCGCCGGGGACATATGTTGGTCGCATAAAATTTACGGTTGAATCAGACCAAGCACCTCAAGAATATTTTCTAGATTTGCAATGTCAGATTCAGCCAGTGTTCACATTAGATGTGTCGGTACCAAGTGATGGGATTAGTTTTAATCATGTGGTTGCTAATCGACCAGCACAAGAGAAAGAAGTAACGGTAACTGTTCATACAAATTTACACAAGCCGTATCAAGTGACACAAAATTTTCAAGCATTAATGACCAATGAAAAAGGCGATCAGATTTCAAAAGAATATTTTACTCAGAAAGTAGAGTTGCCTTTAGGTTCGAGGGGAAGAACAAAATTTAATGATTTTATACCGGTTGATTCAGGTGAATTACCAGTGTTTGTTTCAGACAGTAAAGGTAGTCCGATAGTATTTAAGGTTATCTACAAGTTGCAAGGATATCAGGGCATGAGTGTGGGGAATTTTAACGCACCATTGCAGTTTTCTTTAAACCAAAACTAACACAATAACCAACAGGGAGGATAAGTAAATGAAGAAAGTATTAAGTTTAATCGTAGCAGGGGTGGTTGTTTTCGCCCAAACAGGTTTTGCAGCAACAGCAACATATACTGTTTCTGCAACTGTTCCTGCTTCATCTGCAATTTCAATTAATGCTTTTAGTGTTAATTCAGTTAGCAGCGTGAAGTCTGGGATTACAGGTACAGCATTAAGTTTCAATCCATTAGTTTATCAACCTTCTTTAGGTATCTATTTACCAGATCATTATTTCATCATTGAATCTGGTTTAGGTACTGGTGCAGGCAATCAAGATATCACGATTGTTTACACTGAAGGCGCAAATCCAAATACAGGCGGTCATGGTTTGGGTTGGAAAACAGTGGCAACATTCAACAAAGTTACAGGTCCTAGCACAGAAGTTGCAATTACAGGTCATCCAAAAAGACTTCTCAAGGATTTAACTGGTGCAGGGATTAACATTACCCCAGCGCAAATTGGCACTAGTTTATTGAGAATGTATGTTGGAGCTGTTACAGGTGATGCAACATTAGGCGAACCTGCAGGTGCTGAAGTTATCAGCAACGCAGATCGTCAAGGTGATTACAACGGTCAATTAGCAATCACTGCAACTGTTGTATAAGTAATTAATAGAGGGTTAAGCATTGTTTCATAAGGTTATTTTATTAGTTTTGGTTTTGGCATGCTTGTCCGGCGCGACAGCAAATGCGCAGCTTTTCCTTGAAGAAGGAAAAGTTGTGCTAGCTGTTGAGCCGGGTGAGCGTGTTAATAAATCGATGTATGTATCCAATACAACGAATAAAGAGCTTAGTGTTCGTGCGTATTGGCAAGACTTCGAATATCAGCCGCCCTATGAAGGGGCAAAAGCTTTTGTGCCAGAAGGAACAACCAAGCTTTCGGCGAGTAAGATGATGAGTTTTGCGCCGTTGGTTTTCAAATTAGCGCCATTTGGTAAGCAAAAAATTGAATACTCGATCAATGTCCCTAATGATGCCAAGGGTGGGTATTATGGTGTTTTGTTTTTTGAGAAAGCTCCAGATCCATTAGAAGCTCAAATGGGGATCAGCATTGTCACACGTGTTGGTTCTTTGTTTTTTATTGAAACAAAATCTAGGTCAAAGCAATCGACCGTCACCAATGTGAATGTAAAAGATGATAAAGTAGTCGGTACATTTAATAATCAAGGTGATGTGATCCTTATTCCAAGAATGACGTATAACGTTTTCGATAAGGAGGGATTGGTTGCCGACCGCGGCGAATTGAAGAAAATATATGTTCCCCCAGGTGCCTCCGCAGATTGGGAAATGGCTATGCCCATAAAATTAGGTGTTGGTCAGTTCTCGATTGTATTAAATACGGATTTAGATGAAGGGGATGTTATTGTTACAGAAATGAATGTAAGCATAGACGACGCGGGCCATCTAAAGGTTGAAAACGTCAAGGATTGAAGAAGTTAACCCTGTTCTTATCGTTACTGATTGTCATTCTTTTAGTTATACCTGTTTATGCGGATAACTACCAACCTCTTGTTGTCACATTTCACGACGCATATCAATATTACACCCAAAAAACCAAAGACGCCTTAGCACAAAGAGATCAAACAAAGGCCATGCGTTACTATACGTTGGCGCGCATCTATGCAACGACCAAGGCTGAATCTGTTGATATTGACATGGTGATGCATGAGCACTACACCTCATCTCAAGTTGTACAAATCATGGATAAACAGGTTGCTGTTCAAAAAGCACTTGATGCAACACCAGCAGCACAATTACCCGCAAAGATGCCAACTGCAGCACTATCGCCACTTGCTAAAGATCACGGTGTACCTGTAGTTCTAAAAAACATTATTGATAAGCAGGTGATTGAATTACCCATTGGAAAGAGTTTAATCATCGAACGCGCAGGTGTTAAACGTTTTATGGCGGTTGATGAAGGGTTTATCGAAGCCAAATTAATATCACACAATCAAATTGAAGTGACAGGTTTAAAACGCGGCAGCACGTTTTTCCACATTTGGGATGATAAAGGGCGAACAACAATTTATTTTAAAACCATATTTCTGCAAGTAGCTGGAAGTCAGGAAGAAGCTAAGCCAGTTTTAGTAGAGCATCAACAACCTTTTAAATTTATTTATTCCAATGATTGGAGTTCGTATTATCAAGGCCCAAAAATTAAAGATATGCAGCGTCAGAATTTAAACTTTTTACAGAATCTATCGATGGAGGGTCCAACGCCAGTAGGTGATATCGACGGGTATATGACGTTTACCGATTTTGAACGGGCGAAAAGTCTTCAGAGTTACGCATTGGGTGTTAGTAATATTCCGCTACAAGGCACGCATAAATTCAATCTACGATTCTTTGATGCAGTGCGTTACATGTCTCCGTTAACCATGGCGGCGCCGCATTTGCGTGGTGTATTTGGTGATGTTGATGTTTTAGATAAGAATGTGCGGTTGTCTTACAGTCATGGTCAAGTCAGACCCGTTTTTGGATTCTTGGCTTTTAGTAACAATAACAAGATTCAGTCCTATGTCGATGCTGGTAAGATTGTCTTATTTCCTAATAATCCTAATGGGCAGTATGCGGTGAATGTTGTATCTGGTTATGGTGGTGACCGAGACCCATCCATGGCACGCAAGGCATTTTCGATTGAAGGTCGTCAGAAAATTAATAAGGCGATTTTAAATGCAGAACTTGCACGCAATGATCAAAAGCGTAATGCGATGACATCTGGATTGCGATACGATGGCAATAATTTCATGACCAGTTTAAATGTGCGAAATATTAACAAGAATTACAATACGATCCTTAATCCGCCGTCATATCAGGGTGAGATTGGGACAACATGGGCAACAAATATTTACAATGAGTTATTTGAAGCGAGCACATACTTAGATGTTTACCAAAATCGTTTGTACCCAAATCCAAATCACGAAGAAGCGTTAAATACTGATTTTAATGGTCACGTAAGGGTGCCCTTACATCCTAAGATTTGGACAGATGCAGGATTGTCCTATGTAAATACACGGGGTGAAATATCTCCGAGAGAAAATTTTAGCTTTGATGATCGTGTGTCGTTTAGTTTTAATACTTGGAATAAACGCAATGGGATCATTTATGCTGGCGGTGCGTATCAACGCAGCCGCTATGAGGATGCAGCCGCTTCGGCATTTGATCGTCTAACATCCTTGATTGGTACATCTGTTCCTATAACGTATCGGTTGACCGCTCATGGAAAATATGAATATTCTTGGGTGGATGAACCCAATGCAAATAATGAGTATAACCCTGCAGCGCTTGATTTAGGGTTGGATTACACGAGAGAATTGACGAAAACATTGCGTGGTACATGGGGGATGAATTATCGTCGCGAAGATGGTGTTAATGGTAATAATAGTTTCTTGGCAGGGGAAGATAGTGTGTATGGTAGTTTTGGATTGTCCTATAACCCCAAGGATGATGTCAGTGTATTCTTTGACAGTCGATTACGACGCGTATGGCCAAAATCAGAAGAGTTTCCTGCATACTTTGCATTGGATTTGCGTCTAGGTTTAAGGATGACATTTGGCAGCGGCGTTCGGCTTGATCCTTATGGAAAAGTATTTGGTTATGTCTTTGATGATGTCAATAGCAATGGATTACGAGAACGTAATGAAGTTGGCATTCCAAATGTGAAAGTTAAGGTTGGTGAAAAAGAAGTAACGACGAATGATAAAGGATATTTTGAACAGAGCTATCAAGCTAAGTCGGTTGTTGTTAGTCCAAATGCGGAGAGCATGCCTGCAGGTTATGTATTCTCATCGAAAGATACGTTAAGTGTTCCAATTGAATCGTTTGTTGGTTCAGAAGTAAATTTTGGAGTTAGCACTCAATCATCCGTTTATGGGATCATTTCCGTAGATAAAAATAATAATGCCGCGCCAGATATGGGTGATCAATTTGTTGCTAAGGTTAAGGTTACGTTAGATGGGAAAGACGTGCAATATACGGATGGGCGTGGCGCCTATTATTTCCGCAATGTTGCACAAGGCAAGCATACGGTTGTTTTTGATTTAAATACCATCCCGATAGAAATGGTGCCATTGACAAAAGTGAAGCATGAAATTGAAGTTGCAAAAGGTGCCACATATGTTTTACATTTCCCCTTAAGGGTTAAGGAACAACAATAGTGATAACGTTAACCATTTGCCCTAAGCGCATTTCACGTTGTTGAGTGATCATTTGTTGTTTGGTTTCAATCGCTTTTGCAGAGGGTTGTTCACTGACAGTAACAGGAATAGTAAAACTGACTTTATAAGTTTGTGTTGTACTTTGATTGGCAAATACAGATGTTGCTGATACGGCGCAGACAAGTACTAGTGCTAAAACATGATTGAAAATGTTCATGTTCGTCCCCCATGGTAACCAGACGACCGTGCTCAGATTTCGAGGTTAGGTTCTTGGCTTTGCGTCCTTGGGTTTCCCCAAGTTTGCCTTTTTCAGTAAAGAACAAACTTTTTACTTACATTTAAAATATAACATATATACTTGGCATATGCCAATTAAGGACGTGTCACATGTTTAACAAAATACCTAAAAAACACCACCCAGCCGGCTTCGAAATGCTCTACGAGGATAAGGATATTATCGTCGGTAACAAGGCTGCGGGCTATTTGACGGTGTCTGCGTTGTGGAATAAAGAGAAGACAGTGCATTTTGCGCTGAACCAATATATTCGCAAAGGTCAGGCTAAATCCAAAAAATGTGTCTATGTGGTGCATCGCTTGGATCAGGCAACGACAGGGGTGCTGGTTTTTGCTAAAACCCCAGAAGCCCAGAAGTTCTTGAAAGATAATTGGGTTAATACCGTGAAATATTACTATGCCATTGTACAAGGGACATTGCTCAAAAAGAGCGGTACCATCTCTAGTTATTTAGAAGAAGATGAAGACTATGTGGTGCGTTCAACCACAGATCGTAAAAAGGGTAGTTTTGCGCGTACGGATTATGATGTTTTAAAAGAGAATGCTAAGTTTAGTTTGCTTAAGATTAATCTCTTAACAGGTAAGAAGAATCAGATCAGGGTGCATATGGCAGAACATGGGCATCCGATTGTAGGCGATGATAAGTATGGTCAAAAGAGCAATCGTCAAAAACATATGATGTTGCATGCACATTCGATTAGTTTCTTACACCCGTTTAACCGCAAGCCTATGGAATTTAAAGTGGATGTGCCGATGTATTTTAAGGAGATATTTGATTACGCGTATTGCCCTGCAGCAAAACCCGAGGCCCAGGCCCACTGAAAATTATAACCACCCAAATGGCCTGTTACGTCAACGGCTTCACCAATAAAATATAACCCTGAAGTTTTAGAGCTCTCCATGGTTTTTGACGAGAGTTCCTTGGTATCAACCCCACCTAAAGTAACTTCGGCTTTTAGATAACCTTCGGTGCCATTAGGTGTAAAGACCCAAATGTTTAGTTTTTGGCCGATGGCTTGAATGTCTTTTAGGGAAAACTCTTTTAAAGGTTTATTTTTAAAGAAGTTGTCACATAAGACATCACAAAGACGCGAGGGTAAGTATTCTTTTAGAAATATTTTAAGTGTGGTGTTGCGTGCATGATTCGTTTTAAAGACGTCGGCCATGTTGTGTTGTGGCACCATGTTGATCGTGATGGGTTTGTTTGGTTGCCAATACGACGATATTTGTAAGATAGCAGGGCCGCTTAAGCCTTTGTGGGTAAATAAAATGTTTTCACGAAATGAAGTCTTTTCAAATGTGACAATGCTGTCTAACGATACGCCAGCAAGGGTTTGGTAAATTTTTAAGTCTTGGGCAGATAAAGTCAATGGCACAAGCCCAGGTCGCGTAGGTATTAAGGCAATATCAAATTGTTTGGCCACACGGTAAGCAAGGTCAGAGACGCCAAGGTTTGGGATAGATAGCCCGCCGGTTGAGATGATTAAACTTTGTGCGTCGAATGTGGCATTGTTGGTCTGCACATGAAAACGATCAGTCTTAGTAACTTTAATCGCGCTGGTGTTAAGTAAAATGCGCACACCATGTTGAGTGCATTCTTTCTTTAGCATCTCAATGATGGCTTGTGCACTACCGTCACAAAAAAGTTGTCCAAGTTTCTTTTCATGATAAGGGATTTGGTGTTTTTCAACTAAGGCGATGAAGTCCTTGGGTGTAAAGCGCGCCAAGGCAGATTTTGGAAAGTGGGGATTGTTTGATAAATAGTTACTGGGCTTAGCATCCCGATTGGTAAAGTTACATCGCCCGCCACCAGAAATACGTATCTTTTTCCCAACGCTATCATTATGTTCAATGATAAGCACACGCCGTCCACGCTTACCCGCTTCAATGGCACACATCATGCCTGCAGCGCCAGCGCCAATGATGATGACGTCTTGGTTGTTTGAATGTTGACTCATGGGTTCAAGTATATCGCCTAAGGAAGCATTAATCCAAAGAAAACAGTTTACATGAAGGTGTAGGTGGCGTATATTAAATATACCCCTAGGGGGTATAAGGAGATCGATAATGTCAAAAAATTCAAATGAAAAAAATAATGTGATCAAGCGACTTAATAGGATTGCAGGACAAGTTAATGGGTTAAAAGGGATGATTGAGGAAGATCGCGATTGTTCGGAGATTATTATCCAATTGGCCGCAGTGCGCAGTGCCTTGGGTCAATTGGGCATTTTGATGGTTGAGGGGCATATGCAGGAATGTGTGACCGAGGCTATGAAAAAAGGTAAGTCAGAGCAATTGATTGAATCATTTAAAAAAGTCATGAAGCAAATGATGAAATAATAAGGGGGTTAGTATGCGTATTCTTATTGTAGGAGGCGTTGCAGGTGGAGCATCCGCAGCAGCAAGGGCACGACGATTATCAGAAGATGCAGAAATTATCATATTTGAACGTGGTGAGCATGTGTCTTTTGCCAATTGCGGTTTACCGTATCATATTGGCGGAGCAATCAAAGAGCGTGATAAGTTGATTATTCAAACACCAGCGTCTTTGTTTAAGCGGTTAAATATCATTGTTAAGGTGAAAACAGAAGTTATTAAGATCAATCGTGATGCAAAATATATTGAGGTTAAAGATTTGCTATCCGGACAAATCAGTAAGGAAAGTTATGATGCGTTAATATTAAGCCCAGGTGCAGAACCAATTAAGCCGCCCATGCCGGGATTAGATTTACCTCAAGTCATGACACTTAGAAATATTCCAGATATGGATAAGATCAAGCATCGGGTTGATTCAAATCATGCGAAGCGCGCCGTGATTGTGGGTGGTGGTTATATTGGTTTAGAAATGGCCGAGGCATTACGTGAGCGTGGGTTAGAGGTTGTTATCATCGAGCTATCAAATCAAGTGATGGGCCCTGCTGATCCAGAGATGGCGTTTTATCTTCACGAAACATTATCAAAGCATGGCGTAAGCATTAAGTTTGGTGTTTCGGTCAAAGCTTTTTATGAAGCTAAAGATGGCATCGATGTTGAATTAAGTAATCAGGAAAGAATCAAAACCGATTTGGTTATTTTGGCGATTGGTGTGAAGCCAGATGTTGCTTTAGCAAAAGAAGCAGGTTTAACCATTGGTGCTCGAGGTGGGATTGCGACAAACAGTGCCATGCAAACCAATGATCCTAATATTTATGCAGTAGGTGATGCGGTTGAGGTTGATGAGTTTGTAACGGGGACAAAAGCTTTGATCCCATTGGCTGGTCCAGCGAATCGTCAAGGGCGTATGGCGGCGGATAATATTTTTAATCGTCATAGTGTCTATAAGAAAACACAAGGTACAGCTGTGTGTAAGTTGTTTGATCTAACGATCGCCATGACGGGCGTTAATGAGAAAATTTTAAAACGCATGAATATGTCATATGCAAAGATTTATACGCATGGGAATGATCATGCCAGTTACTATCCTGATTCAAAACAAATCCATATGAAATTATTATTTGATCCAACCACAGGCAAAATATTAGGTGCACAAGCCGTTGGTCAAAGCGGTGTTGATAAGCGGATGGATGTTTTGGCTGTGGCATTACGGGCAGGGTTAACCGTCTATGATTTAGAAGATTTAGAATTGTGTTATGCGCCGCCTTATGGTTCAGCCAAGGATCCGGTCAATTTCTTAGGGTTTGTGGCTGCTAATGCCTTAAAAGGTGATGTTACGCATTGTTATATCGACGACATAAAGAATATTTCAAAAGATCAGGTGTTGTTAGATGTCCGCAGCGTCAAAGAAGCGCAAGCTGGCATGATTCCAAATGCAGTTAATATCCCGATCGACGATTTACGTGGGGCTTTGGCAACATTATCAAAGGACAAAGAATATTTAGCGTATTGCCATGTTGGTCTGCGAGGTTATTTGGCATGTCGGATTTTAAAACAACGTGGGTTTAAGTGCCGTAATTTTTCAGGTGGGTATTTAACCTATCAAGCCAGTGTTGGGGTGTAATCATGAATGCATCGTATATCCATGGATTAATAGGTGGGGCGCTGATTGGTTTAGCGGCGGTTATTTTATATGCTTTTAACGGCCGCATCATGGGGGTTAGTGGTATTACCTCGAGGTTATTGACACAACGTGGTCAAGACACGTGGTGGCGTTTGGCATTTGTAGTGGGGTTGGTTTTAGGGGGTTGGATTTTAAAGCGATGGATGAATTTGGAGATTGTGCTCAATGCCTCTGTGTGGGGGCTTATTGTTGCAGGGTTACTGGTTGGTTATGGGACAGTGTTGGGTAATGGGTGTACCAGTGGACATGGGATATGTGGTATCGCGCGTTTATCAAAACGGTCCATGGTTGCAACAGCATGTTTTATGGTTGCAGGAATTATTACGGTTTTTCTGCGCAGAAAGCTTGGGTTATAATATGATCATTAGCGCGTTTATCAGTGGTTTAATTATGGCGGCAGGTTTAACCATCTCAGGGATGATATACCCGTCGAAAGTCATTGGTTTCTTAGACGTCTTTGGTCAATTTGATGCAACGCTCATCTTTGTGATGATGGGGGCTTTGATTGTGGCGGGCATTGGTTTTAAATTGATGGCATTGATGCCAAAACCAGTGTTATGTAATGCTTTTGATTGTCCCAAGAAAACGGCATTAGATGTTCCTTTAATCTTAGGGGCTATCATTTTTGGTGTAGGTTGGGGCTTGATTGGATTTTGCCCAGGGCCAGCCATCGTCGGAGTTGGGCTTGGTTTGCCGCAAGCACTATATTTTACAATAGCAATGTTGGTTGGGATGTTTATTGCAAAACAAACAGAAAGGAAGTAGCTATGAAGAATAAAATAAAGATTCACGACGGTATTGTTGGTGCGGTCATATTGTTGAGTGTTGTCTTGGCATATACCGTGGATGCTCAATGGTTGATTTTGGCGGGTGTTGTTGCAGTGCTAATAATTAGCAGCGCCTTTACAGGTTTTTGTCCGGTGTATTTTGTGATTAATAAAGCGATGCCATGTAATGACGGAAAATGTTCGTCTTGACATAGAGAATTTTGTCAGTTATATTCTAGAACGTTAGTAAGCACTGGAAGTTTGCTAACGCTTCGTCGCAGAAAAAACTAGGCATTGTTGCCCAAGATCTTTTAATTAAGGTCTTGGGCTTTTTTGTTTGCTGCCGATTATACAGGTTCAAACAATCCTGCGTAGCTCCCAAATGAAAATTTTGGAGCGAAGCAGGATTACTTTAAGAAAGGTCTTACATGCGCATTATTTTAGTGATAACTTTTTTGCTTAACATCGTCCCAGTCTATGCCCAATCCCCAGAACTAATTTTACCAGCTCCAGGTCAAATGGTGTCCTTATCAAAACCATTGGTTCCTGTGAGTTTAAAAGGCTTGAAAGTTGATCCAAAAAATCCCATGCGTTTTGATTTTATCTTGCAAGAGGGTGATAAGAAAATCCCGCCCGGTCGGATGCAAGAACAAGGGATGGATTTGGTGAAGTATTTCTTAGCGGCATTAACAACGCCGGAAAAAGACGTTTGGGTGAACTTGTCGCCCTATGAACACGACCGCATGATCCCGCAAGATTTAAGTCTGACGCTCTTAGGTAGGGACATGTTGGCGCAAGATTATTTGTTAAAACAAATGACATCATCGTTACTTTATCCCAATGACGGTGTGGGCCAAGAATTTTGGAAGCAAGTTTATACTAAGGCGAAATCAGGTTTTGCCGGGGCGCAAATTCCTGTTAAGAGTTTTAACAAGGTATGGATCTTGCCAGATCAAGCCAATGTTTATACCAAGGGTCAAACGGTGATCATTACAGGTGCGCATTTAAAAGTTATGCTCGACCATGATTGCAATGCGGTACAAAAAAATACAGAAACGAATCGCATCCAATTGGGTCAACAAGATGTTGCAGAGCAGGCGATGCGGGACATCATCATCCCTGTCTTAGAGAAAGAAATCAATGAAGGTGCCCATTTTGCGCCCTTGCGTCAAATCTTTCATGCCGCCATTTTAGCGGAATGGTACAAGCGTCATTTTCGTCAAAGCATTTTAGGTCAACACTATGCCAATCAAAATAAAGTAAGCGGCATTGATGAAACACCGACGCAATTTAAAGAAAATCTCTACCAGCAATATTTACAAGCCTATAAAAAAGGCGTGTATAACTTTGTTCGAGAAGATCGAGATCCACAAACAGGTGAAATGATCCCGCGTAAATATTTTTCGGGTGGATTAAATGTGAGTGTCAGCCCCGTGTACCGTGAGGATGCGGCCATGACCACAGGCGATCCGCAACAGGAGCAATTCCAAGATTTCAGGATTGATATGGCGGTTCCTGATGCATTGAAATTATCTCCATCTCAAGGAGTGATTTTGCGTCTAGAGAATCCATACTGGAAAGAGATGAAGAATTCTTTTAAGTTTGTGATGACATCTGCACCTAATGACAATCATTTGGATTATGTCATTAAGGATGTGTTAGAAAAAAATGTGCGTGTAACCAGCGGTTGGTTGCCTTTAAAAAATGGTAGTGAAGTTTTCGCGGTGCGCGTGGCAAATAGCGATGTAATGGGTACGCCTAAGGGCGGCATTCGTTGGACAAAAGCGTCCGATTTAATGAAAGATAAAGAGTTTTTACACGAATGGCAAGCATTTTTGAAAACACAACCTAATAAAGATGAGGTTAGGGGTTTTATTGCTAAATGGTTGACGCAAGAAGCAAATTCCTTGGCTATTGGCATGACATTAAAGACGGCAGGTCTTGGTAATAATTTAGGTGGAGCTAAAGGGGATGTGTTTTTAGGTGATGTTGTTTTAAGCAATGGGCAATGGGTTTTAAAAGATATTCCCATTGAGATGTACAGTGACGTTGCCAGAGCCCATGCACGACAATTGGTCGAGGCAAAAGCTGTTGGTATTAAGATTGATAGCCCAGCACCAGATGTGAATACCAATCCGTTAATCATGTCGTGGTATACCGATGAGATGATTAAAGTTTTGGTCGCTCAAGGTGAGAAAGCTTTTTTGGCGGACATTGATGAGCAAAGCAGGATCACGTATGCCAAGAAATATAGTAAGCTTTTTAGTCAATTACAACAGATACAAGCAGAAGCAAATGTAACACCCTACGTCGATGCTATTTTCAAGTTTTGGCAAAGTAATTTAAAACAAGGTAATAAAATACCCATCCCGTGGCTAGGTGTCTTTACAGGGCTAGCTGTTGATAAGGGCGGGGTTGTTGGTCGTGCGGGTGCGACGGGTGAAGGTGTGGTGGCGGTAATGAAGGGGTATTATCAAAGCAAAGATCAAGGCTATCGAGGAAAAACAGTTGCGGTTCAAGGCTTTGGGAATGTGGGTAGTTTTACAGCGATTGCGGCAGCACGGGAAGGATTTAATGTTACGGTGATCAATGATAAAGATATCACCTTAGTCAAGCGTGATGGTTTTAAAGAAGGTGAATTAAAATTAATCGCTCAAGAAATGTTGAATAAAAATACACTATTGTCCTTATGGAAGCGAGGCTTTATTAATCCCCAAGGCGTTATAGGCATTATCAATGATGCTAATGATACGGACAAAGAATTAAAGGTCACGCAAGCCGTGTTGTGGGCTGATGTGGATGTGTTGGTGCCGGCCGCCATGCAATTGCAAATTTCCAGTGCTAATGTTAATGGTGTTAAGGCAAGGTTGGTTGTGGAAGCAGCTAATAATCCTGTATATCCTGCGGCATTAAAAGTTTTACATGAGCGAGGTATTGATGTTATCCCAGGCATTTTGGCGAATGCTGGCGGTGTTTTTGTTTCAGGGTTACAAATGGAGCAAGCAGCAACGGGCCGTCGTCTAAGTCAGAGGGAAGTAACAGCACGCATGACCAAGGTTTTAACAGATGCCATGAAAGAATTATCCATATGGCATGATACTCAATATAAGGGGTCATTGTCGAATGCCTATGTGCATTATGCGTTGAGTGTATTATTAAAACATGCGCTGCAAGATAAGGCCATGGGCACGGTTGTGGTTTCTAAAGCGCTTTTGGCAGAAAGGTTCAAGAATGGGGCTGATATTTTTAATGACTTAGTACAAAGAGGATTGATCATTCCGTTAGAAAAAGATTCTAATGTGGCATTCTTTTCGCAGCAGTATGAAAATTGGGTGGCTGCTCATGTTGGAAGTATATCGCGTGAGAATTTTAGAGAGATCATGAATTTTATAATGCAAGACTTGCGGCTTCCTCAGGCTGCTGATAGCGCCATGGCTAAGAACGGGGGGATTGATTTAAATACGTCGGCTATGAAAATCAATGAGCAGGGTTCTTCAATAAATTTTGATATATCACAGGTTAATGCGACGAGCAGTATTCATGGCCTTGTTCCCATATTTGTCCACATGCAACCCATTAGCATGCCGGCATTATTAGCGCCATAGAAGTGTTGACAGCATCTCCACTAAGGTGTGTATAATCATTTCCTATGGTGCCATTATTTTTATCCCCAGTATCTGCTGGCTTTCCTTCGCCTGCCGATGATTTTTTAGATCATGCATTAGACTTAAATGAGCTTTTGGTTGAGCATCCAACAGCGACGTTTTTTGTGCGTGTGAAAGGCGACTCCATGACAGGGGCGGGCATTAAGTCGGGGGATATCCTGATTGTTGACCGATCGCTTGAACCACGAGATAAGTCGGTGGTTGTTGCTTTGGTTAATAGTGAGTTTACGGTGAAGCGTTTGGCAAAGCGCGGGGATAAGATATTTTTAATGCCAGAAAATCCACTCTATCCTTTCATTGAAATCACCGAACATATGGATTTTGAAGTGTGGGGAGTTGTGCGTCATGTCATCCATTCCTTCTAAAGTGTACGCATTGGTTGATTGTAATAATTTCTTTGCCTCCTGCGAGCGTGTCTTTAATCCTAAGCTTCGCAATAAACCCGTCGTGGTGTTATCCAACAATGATGGTTGTGTGATTGCCCGTTCCAATGAAGCCAAGGCCGTTGGTGTTCCCATGGGTGCGCCGATATTTAAATGCCGTGAATTGGCAAAACAGCATAACATTGCCATATGCTCGTCGAACTTTGTGTTATATGGCGACATGTCCCATCGTGTCATGCGCACCTTAGCTGGTTGTTGCGCGCATATGGAGATTTATTCCATTGACGAGGTTTTCATGGCGCTTGAAAACATGAATGAGGAAAGCCTTTTAGGATATGGGGTTTATGTGAGGACCAAGGTGGGTCGTCATACGGGCTTGCCTGTTTCCATTGGCATAGCAGCGACGAAAACGTTATGTAAGATTGCCAATCGTATTGCCAAGAAACATTGCCCTCGTGGTGTTTTTTGTTTATTAAAGACTGAGGATATTGAACACTGGTTAAATAAAACACCCGTTGAAGATGTCTGGGGTATAGGGCATCAGAAAACCCAGTGGCTTAATCGACAAGGCATTCTAACAGCCTTGCAATTGAGCCGTTGTCCGGACAGTTGGATTAAAAAGAATTTAAGCATTGTAACGTTAAAGACCGTCTGGGAGTTAAGGGGCTTGCCGTGTTTGGAGTTAGATGAGGCGAGCGCCGATAAACAATCTATTTTAACGTCGCGCACTTTCTCAAGTGAAATCAATGATAAAGAAGAACTCAAACAAGCTTTAGCCCGATATGTGGCCAATGCCGCCATGAAATTAAGAGAGCAAGAATTGTTATGCGGGTATATGCAGGTCTTTGTTTCAACCAATCGTTTTAAAGGTGAGTATTATTCTAATGCCCGAGGCGTCGACATTAGCCCAGCCACCGCCTATACCCCAGAACTTATCACACGAGCGCATCAAATATTAGATACGTTGTACCGAGCAGAGCATCGCTATAAAAGGGCCGGTGTTATCTTAAGTCACTTAACCCTGCAAGCACAGGAGCAAGCCCAGCTATTTCACGCGCCCTATCAGCATAGCCGCAGAGATCACTTAATGCGCATCATCGACCAACACAATCGCACAACCAACCACGGCCAAATCTTCCTAGCCGCCCAAGGCACATCCCAAATGTGGCACATGAACCAAACCCACAAGTCCCGACGCTTCACAACCCGCTGGGATGAAATCCTCGAAATAAGCATATAATTTCAATAAAAAACGCTTTCCGACGGCTCTCTAACTTGCATTCCCCAAAATTTCCGGCTATCCTTTGAAATAGGAACTAGTGGAACAAGTGGAAAGAGGGGAACATTGTGGAGCATAGTAAGCTGATACCTTTAACGACCGGAGAGATTGCCAAGTACTGCCACGTGACGCACCGTGGGGTGCTTAAATGGGTGGCTTCGGGGAAATTAAAGGCCTACCGTACCCCTGGGAAACATAGCCGTGTTCAAATTGAAGATTTCTTGGCTTTCCTTAAAGAATATGACATGCCTGTGCCTAAAGAGATTCAAGAGCGTTTGCAAGAGGTGAAACGTGTTTTGATTGTGGATGATGATCGGGGCATTGTTCAAGCCATTTCGCGCACCTTGATGGTGAGTAATAAATATCAGGTGGATGTTGCCTATGATGGTTTTGAAGCTGGGCAGAAATTCTCACAATTCAAACCAGACTTGGTGATCTTAGATATTCGCATGCCAGGGTTGGATGGATACCATGTGTGTGCAAGCATTCGTAAGGAAGCTAAAAATAAATTCGTCCAAATTTTAGCAGTGTCTGGTGAAAATGATCAGCATGAGGTTAAGCGCATGATGGATCTTGGAGCAAACGGGTGGTTGCATAAGCCATTTAGCAATGTGCAATTGCAGTCTAAGGTACAAGAAATGTTAGAGGGGAAATAAATGAATCAAGGTGAGGTTCTTAAAAATATCGTCTTATTAAAATCGCTGAAGGATCAGACGCGGCAAGCAGTGATATTTTTTAGTGTTATCTTAGCCTTGGTTGTGTTGACCTATTTCCTTATCTGGGGTCAAGATCATTTCTTATCATGGCAAGGTAGAACCATTGAATCACGTTATGCGCAGTTAGCTAGCATACATACAGGTTCACCCAAATTAGATATGACTTTAAAGCGTCAAATTGCAGCCACATTGGAAGCCGATAAAAGCCATGAATATTTGATGCGCATTTGTTTTATCATTGTCGTTATTTTATTGTTATTAGCATGGTTGGTCATCTCACGCATCAATCGTCAAGCGCAAGAAACCTTGGTGGAAACAAATAATCAATTGGCCAAACGTAATCAAGAGCTGGCAGATTTAAATAATACCTTGGAACAAAAGGTTAAAGATCGTACAGCGAGTTTAACTCAAGCTCTAGAAGATTTAGGATTAACCCAGAAACAATTATTAGAGTCTGAAAAGTTTGCAGCCATTGGTCAATTGGCATCGGGTTTTGCCCATGAAATCAATAATCCGATCGGTTATATCAATAGCAATTTACAAACCCTGCAGAAATATTTGATCCATTACCGTAATCTTGTCACTATCATCAATCATTTAGAAGAAGCATTGAATTCCAAGAATCAGGTTGAAGCGGCACGTCAGGTCAATTCATGGACAAAAGCTCGTGAGGAGGCGAATTTTGAGTTTATAAATTCCGACATCGGTAATTTGATCAATGAATCTCAAGCAGGAGTTGAGAAGATTCGAAAGATTGTCATGGATATCCATGATTTTGCCAAACCTGATAAAGGGGAAGTAGAAACCATTCATATGGAGTCATTGGTTGAGAGCGTGCTTAATATCATTGCTAACCAAATTAAATATAAAGCAATTGTGACAAAGAATTATCAAAACGTTCCAAGGGTTAAGTGTAATCCACAAAAAATTGCTCAAGTGTTTGTCAATTTATTGATGAATGCGGTGCAATCGATAGCGAATAAGGGCGAGATTAATATTGCGATATCTCAAGACGAACAATATGTGCGCATTGCCATCAAAGACGATGGTGTGGGGATTACGCCGGAGAATTTTTCAAAGATTTTTGATCCGTTTTTTACAACCAAGGGCAGTGCCGCTGGTTTAGGTTTAAGCGCAAGCTATGATATTGTGCGTAAACATAATGGTCGGTTAACCGTAGATTCACAGGTAGGGATGGGGTCTACATTTACAGTGTGTTTACCATATTATTAATAAAAAGGGGCGAGCATGAAAGAAATCAGCGTACTATTTCTAGATGACGAAGCGAATATCTTAAATTCGCTGACCCGCATGTTCATCGATGAGCCTTATGGTATTGCTGTCGCGAGCAATGCGGGGCAGGCTTTAGAGATTTTGGCTAAAGAAAAGATCAAGGTGGTCTTATCAGATCAACGCATGCCAGATATTTCAGGTACGCAATTCTTGCATCGGGTTAAGACGCAATATCCCGATGTTGTGCGTATCATTTTTACGGCTTATGCCGATTTGAATGTTGCGGAACAAGCCATCAATGTTAGCGGGGTATTTCGTTTTATCAATAAACCTTGGAATCCAAATGAATTAAAGACGGCTGTTGTTAACGCCATGTATCATTACGATCTAATTTTAGAAAATCGTCAATTGCTTGAATCATTAAAACAAAAGAACATTGAGTTATTAACGATCAATAGTCGATTGAAGAATTTGAATGATGTGCAACGTGAGTTTAGTTCAACCTTGTCCCATGAATTGCGCACCCCATTGTCATCGATCAAGGCGGGGATTGATATTGTCATGAGTAAGACCGCAGGTCCGTTGACGGATGAGCAGATGAAATTTTTAGGGAAGTCCAAAGATAGTGTTGATCGCTTGAATCGGTTGATTAACAATATTTTAGATTTAGCTCAAATGGAATCGGGCAAGAAGAAATTAAACTTTGTCTTTGGGAACATCAATGATGTGGTGCAATCCGTCGTGGATGCGCAAGTGCCTGTTGCGGTCAATAAGGGTTTAGAAATCAATGCCCAATTAGATCCACAGGTGCCAAGCATTGTTCTTGATAAAGATAAAATGACTCAAGTGTTAAATAATCTGATCAATAATGCCATCAAATTCACACAAACAGGGTCGATCACCATCCATACGCATTATCAAATCCAAGGCAATCATGTGGAAGTCTCAGTGTCAGATACTGGCCCAGGGATTAGCGAGGAAGATTTACCAAAGTTGTTTGAAAAGTTTCAACAATTAGGCGAAGCTCATACTCAGGTTTCTGGTACGGGTTTAGGTCTTGCCATTTGTAAAGAGATCGTTCGGCAACATGGGGGGACGATACAAGTGTCCTCAAAATTAGGGTTCGGCACGACCTTTAGCTTCATTCTTCCTCTGGAAGAAAGAAGGAGACGTTAAGATGGAAAAACAACATAAGATCATGATCATCGACGATGAAAAAGACTTAAGCGAAATGGTTGCGTATCAATTTAATGCCAAAGGTTTTGAAACGCAAACAGCAAGTGATGGGGTTGAGGGTTTAGAAAAGATAGCCACCTTTAAACCAGACTTGATCATCCTAGATATCAATATGCCGCGCATGGGGGGTATTGAATTTTATAATCGTATTGCCGCTTCTGATGGTGCGCCCCTGTATCCAGTTTTAGTCCTAACCGCACGTGCCAATGTCGAAGGATTATTTAAAGACTTGCCTATCGACGGGTTTATGACCAAACCGTTTGATGTTGATGAGTTAATTGCTCAGGCACAATTGATCATACAAACGAAGCAACAACATTTCTCCTATGAGACGTGGGGCGAAAAAACGCCTAAGAAAATATGCATTGCCATGCATGAGCAAAAAGCTTTTGATCAGTTGGTCACCATCTTTGCCAATGAATTATATACAGTTGTGCCAGCGCGCACGGGTATTTTAGCCATTGAACGCATCATTGCCATGGTGCCGGATGTAGCTGTCATTGATCTGGGGTTGCCGGATGTGGCGGGCGACGTGGTGATCTTTCGTTTGAGTCAAATTTGTAAGACGATGAACATTAAATTCTTGTTAACATCTCAAAAGGGTGTTCAACGGGATCAGCAAGTCATTGACCGCATAGCCGCAAAGTCTGGGTTCTTAGCGTTGGTGGAATATAACGACCCGCAAGAACTGCTCGATAAGGTAAAGAAGCTACTTTAAATTGTTGAGTGTTGACTTTTGCATCAAGAACATGTACATTTTTCAATCATGAATAGCAGCACGTCTTATATTTTACAAATCGCCCAAGAACTTAATCTCAAAGAAAAACAAGTGGCCGCAACCATTGTCCTTTTAAATGAAGGATCAACTGTGCCATTTATTGCCCGTTATCGTAAAGAAGTCACAGGGTCTTTAGATGAAGTGGATATCACAGCCATTCGGGATCGCCTGCAGCAATTGATTGAGCTTGATGAACGTCGTGCCACGGTCTTAGAAACCATTGAGAAGCAAGGCAAGTTAACCCCAGAATTAAAAGACAAGATCAATGCTGCGCTTACCATGACGGTGTTGGAAGATTTATATTTACCCTATAAACCAAAACGCCGTACACGTGCCACCATTGCCAAAGAAAAAGGTTTAGAACCTTTGGCTCAATTAGTTTTCGAACAGAAAGCCGACGTAGATCCACGCAAAGAAGCAGAAAAATATATCGATGCAGAAAAAAAGGTTGCTAATGTTGATGAAGCCTTGGCTGGTGCCCGCGATATCATTGCGGAATGGATCAACGAGGATATGAATGCCCGCACCAAGATCCGTAATCTCTTTTTAGAAGAAGGTCAGTTTGATTCTAAGGTGATTAAGGGTAAGGAAGAGGCAGGCATTAAGTTTAAAGATTATTATGATTGGAAAGAACCGCTTAAAGAGGCACCGTCACATCGTGTCTTGGCCATGCGCCGTGGTGAAAAAGAAGAATTCTTGATGATGCGCATTGTGGTGGATGAAGCCAAAGCGCTTGATATGTTGCGAGAAATTTTCTTAAAGAAATCTTGTGCTTCAACCGTGCAAGTGGACTTGGCCATCGAAGATGGTTATAAGCGCTTATTATCGTTATCGATTGAAACGGAAGTGCGTTTGATCACAAAACAACGCGCTGATGAAGAAGCCATCAAAGTTTTCATGGACAATTTGCGTCAATTGTTGATGGCATCTCCCTTGGGGCAGAAGAATGTTTTGGCCATTGATCCAGGCTATCGCACCGGATGTAAGGTTGTCTCACTAAATGCTCAAGGTAAATTGTTACAGCACACCGTTATTTATTTGCAAACACCCGATCAAATGGAAGAAGCAGCAGCGGTGATTAAAAAATTGCATCAATTGTTTAGTTTTCAATGCATTGCCGTTGGTAATGGTACGGGTGGTCGTGAGACAGAAAGTTTTGTCCGTTCGTTAAAGTTGCCAAATGTGCAAGTGGTTTTGGTTAATGAGAGCGGCGCATCTATTTATTCCGCCTCAGATGTAGCGCGCGAAGAATTTCCAGATCATGATGTCACGGTGCGTGGGTCTGTGTCTATCGGACGCCGCCTACAAGATCCGTTAGCGGAATTGGTCAAATTAGATCCTAAGTCGATTGGTGTTGGCCAATACCAGCATGATGTGGATCAAGCAAAATTAAAAAATAGCCTCGATGATGTTGTCATTAGCTCGGTTAACCAAGTTGGTGTTGAGGTTAATTCAGCCAGTAAACAATTGTTGATGTATGTTTCAGGTTTAGGTCCAGCGTTAGCTACAGCCATTGTGAATTATCGCGATAGCAACGGGGCTTTTAAATCACGTGATGAAATAAAGAAAGTACCTAAACTTGGAGCAAAAGCCTTTGAACAAGCTGGCGGGTTCTTGCGTATCCGTGATGCCGAAAATTTATTAGACGCGTCTGCCGTTCACCCTGAAAGTTATCCGGTTGTTGAAAAAATGGCCAAAGACTTGGGTGTGTCGGTCAAGGACTTAATGGGCAATGAAGCGTTGCGTCAAAAGATTAATGTTGCACAATATGTGACAGATAAAATTGGTTTGCCAACCTTGCTTGATATCAAAGAAGAATTAGCTAAGCCAGGGCGCGATCCACGTTCGAAGTTTGAAGCTGTTGAATTTAAAGAAGGGGTAGCCGCTATTGAAGATTTAAAAGAAGGCATGGAATTAAATGGCATTGTGACCAATGTCACCAACTTTGGTTGTTTTGTTGATATCGGCGTCCATCAAGATGGTTTGGTCCATGTGAGTGAAATTGCCGATACTTTTGTAAAAAACCCTGCCGATGTGGTGAAGGTAGCCCAAAAAGTGAAGGTAAAAGTGGTTGAAGTGGATATTGCTCGCAAACGCATCTCTTTGACCATGCGCAGTAAGCCAAAAGCAGATGGCATGCCAAAAACTTCGGTAAAATCAGCGCCTAGCAAAGGCCCCCAAGTTATTCAAAAACCGCAACAACCCGCAGCACCCGTACGCAAACAGCTATACAGCTGGTAAAAAAACATCGATTTGCCATTTATCTAGATATAGGGTATACTTTCCCAACTATGAAATCAGCAATATACAAATCTTTAAATATCATTTTAAGCATAGCGCTTTGCATGGGGTTAGGCACACCTAAACTCCAAGCAGAAGTTGTGGTCCCAATAATGCCCAAAGCAGGAACGATGGTGTCATTAAGCCCTGCGTTTACACCAGCACATTTAAAAGGCATTGTCATTCATCCAGAGAATGCCTTGCAATTTGACTTCCTCATCAATCATGGTCAAGGGAATCTGAATAATGATGAGAAGAATCAAGAATATACGAAACTTGTAAAATATTTCTTAGCCGCGTTAACAACCCCTGATCAAGACCAATGGGTGAACCTTAGTCCTTATGAAAAAGACCGCATCGTTGCTGATAACTTTGGCAAGACCGAGATGGGCAGAGATTTATTAGCACAAGATTATTTGCTCAAACAAATCACCTCGTCGCTCATGTATCCTGAATCAGGTTTGGGTAAGAATTTTTGGGATAAAGTTTATGCAAACGCCAAAGAACAATTTGGCAACACCCAAATCCCTGTAAACACGTTTAATAAAGTATGGATTCTCCCAGACCAAGCCACCGTAGTTGAATCAGGCAACACTGCCTATATCGAGCGCAGTCATTTAAAGGTCATGCTGGAAGAAGATTATTTGGCCACCAAAACAAACACAAAGAATTCTACCGTACAGACGCGATTTATCGCGTCTCAAACAACAAATAGAACAACCCAAGAAATCATCCGACAAGTAATTTTGCCTGAGTTAGAACGTGAAGTTAATGAAGGCAAGAACTTCGCCCAATTACGCCAAGTCTTTAGCGCCATGATTTTAGCAACATGGTATAAGAAAACTCTCAAAGAATCATTGTTAGGAAAAGTCTACGCCGACAAAGCCAAAGTTAAAGGTGTCGATCAAGCCGATGTCCAAGCCAACGAACAAATTTATCAGCAATATTTACAAGCCTTCAAAAAGGGTGCCTATAACTACATTAAAGAAGAACGAGATCAAAACACACAACAAACTATTCCCAGGAAATATTTTGCGGGTGGGGTGACGAGGGGTGTTAACGATGTAGATATCAAGACGATCAGTACTGAAGCAATGGCGTCAACGGTTCGTTCTTCAGATCTTGATGCAGCGATGATTAGCTTATCTTTAGAAGGTTCGATATTACCACTGATTCCTAGCTTAACGCAACAACAAGCAAGTGCTTTAAATACTATAGAAAAGCAGGGAGATCTTCTTGGGGTTGATGCACCTATTCCAACAGAAATAGTTTTAAAAGCGGTGAGCAATGCTAATACAACAGGCATACATCATGCCAGTGTGGATGTGGGTGCGCGGCTTACCCTTAGCTTAGAGGGTAAAACTGTTTTTACGGTTGATGAGTTGACCCCAATGCAGTCTGCTGTATTAGAGACGGCAGCTATACTTGGAACTAAGTTCAAGGTTGTATTTGAGGGTGATGGTAGTATTTCTTTTGTTCCATTTGGCGTTGATCTTGCTATGACAACAATAAAAGTTGCAAACTTGTCTCCCAAATTACGTAGTCAAATAGAGAGTAAGATTAGAAATGGACAGTTAGTGCAAATTCAATTTAATCCAAAAACAGGAAAGTATGAAATCAAGCTTTTCCCTATGGTTCCATCTAAAACATTGTTTGTGTCTGGTGATTTGGGGCCGCTTTCTACGAATTTAAAAGAATTTGATGCGTCTCGTTTAGAAAGACTAGCACGTGAAAAAACACGTCTTAAATTTTTATCGTTTAATGGTGGTCAAATTAATCTACAGCGTGTTGGAGAAGATTTAAAGAATACGGTGATTAAAACAGAAATTCACATCCGCTTATATCGTGGTTCAGCCAAGTTAACAGATGAACAAAAGCGTATTTTTGAAACTTGGGGAAGATTGCAACCAACAGTCTATTTTAAGAACAAGGGCGACTCTTTTGAAATGTTATTAACAAAACCAATACCTAAAGACGCGGCGATGAGTAATAGTCGAGATGGGTTGGATCGTCTTGTTCAAGTGTCTACAGAGGCAGTTACGTATAGTATTAATCCTAATACTAGTGCTGAACATGATGTCCTGCCGTTAGACAGAACATTTCATTTAAGGCCAAATGATTTTAAACCAACAAAAAAGTTTGCTTTGAAAGAATTATTCTATATTCGAGATGTTTCTAGAATTAGCATTACTGTTGGAATTAAAGATGTACGTTACGAAAGGCCGCTAAAATTTGACCTATCAAACCATCCTCTATCAGAAAAGCAAGTACAAAAGATATTAGAATTTAAAGCTCAGGGTATTCAAGCCTCCTTAAAGAAAGTCAATGACGGATTTATGATGATTTTTGAAGATGCGGCCGACAATGCGATGAGTGGTTCTTTGCAGGTTTTGAAGGAGTCAGACGGTAATAATGATGCTAAGCTTTATTTTGATGTTGAGAAATATAAGAGATATACCCAAGTTATGTGGGAAATGGATTTAAAAGGCTTTTTGAGTCAAGAAAGATTTAGCCAAGCAAGACAATTAATATCGTTTGCTAGAAAAGTTGGTGTAACAGATCGCATTATTCAAATATTAGAAGGTAAGTTTAATGCTGCTAGGATGAAGCAAATAGAAGAATTGTTAAGGGATGGCTACATTAAGAAAGCGCATAACATATTGAAATATTCCAAGCGAGATGACTCTCCAGAAGTAGCTCAACGCCTTCGAGCGCATTATCGTAATACGATGAAGAAGATTGAGGAAGATCGTCGTAATAAGGCCATGTTGACCGTTGAGCCAGTATGGACGTTTGACAATAATCGGTCGGTACCGGTGCGTTTGGTTTTACCTGTGATTGAACAGATTGTTGATAATTTATCTAATGGTCGAGCGCGTACAGGTGATTTAAATGAGAATGTTTTATTATGGCGTTGGCGTTCGTTTGATGATGTAAATACTAAGGAAATTTTTGATGGTATTGTTAACGAGAAAGAAATTGCTGCTCTGATTAATTCAACTAAAGGTATTATTAAAGGGATGTCAGGTAAGGTTCATACTGAATCAGTGGTTGAGGCTAAGCTTAGAAACAGTTTAATTAAGGCGCTAAATGATTTAAAAGCAAGTATAAATCAAGCAAGAACTATGAATGATTCAACAGCTGATGCGGCGATGTCGAGTACAGGTGGTATTGATATGAATGCATCGAATATGGATATGTTGATTAAGCGGGATGGGCGAGGGGTTGTTTTGCCGCTGTCACAGCAAGATTTATCTGCGTTAGAAAATATCGAAGGGTTTGTGCCTCGGATCATTGAGATTCGTCCTGCGGTGTCATTGGCTGTATTTCAGACGCCTGTTGCAAAATAAAGTTCTTTCCTGTACCATACATCCCATGTCATTACGCATCGCAATCACCGGTTCAACCGGCTTAGTTGGTTCCACACTTGTTCCTTTCTTGCTTAAAGAAGGGCATCAGGTTACACAAATCTCCAGAAGAAAAGAAATCACAGGGCCTCAAACACCCGTCATCCTTTGGAATCCTGACGCTGGTCAAATTGATGCGTCGGCTTTAGAAGGCTTTGACGTGGTCATTCATTTGGCGGGCGCGAATGTCGGCGAGCGATGGGATGTGAAGAATCATAAACAAGCCATCATGGACAGCCGTATCAATGGCACAGGTTTGTTGTGCCGCACATTGGCTGGCCTTAAAAATAAACCAAAAGTTTTATTGTCAGCGTCGGCCATTGGTTATTATGGCAATCATAGCCCAGAGGTTATTTCTGATGAAGACAGCAAACCTGGCGAAGGATTTTTGTCTGAGGTGTGCCAGCGTTGGGAAGCAGAGACCAAGCCTGCAAAAGACGCGTGGATTCGTGTTGTTAATATGCGCATCGGTGTTGTCTTAAGTAAAAAAGGCGGGGCTTTGTCAAAAATGTGGCTGCCGTTTCAATTAGGTTTAGGCGGCGTCTTAGGTTCAGGAAAACAGATGATGAGTTGGATTGCCCTCGATGAAATGCCTTGGATTTTTTTATTTTTGATCAATAGCCAACATATTTCTGGTCCAGTCAATATCACCTCACCGCACCCTGTAAGCAATACAGATTTTACCAAGACCTTAGGTCAGGTGATCAAACGACCAACGATTTTTCCAGTGCCTGATTTTGCTGTGAAACTATTATTTGGTGAAATGGGGGAAGTGTTATTATTAGGTGGTAATTATGTTGTGCCCAAGCGTCTGCAAGAGATGGGCTATAAATACGTTTATCCGCATTTAAAAGAAGCATTAGTAAAGGCTGTTGCGTAATGTCGTACCTCGTATTGGCGAGAAAATACCGCCCACAGAATTTTGAAAGCCTCGTTGGCCAAAACCATATTACGGATTTGTTGGGAAAGTCCATTGAATCCAAGCGCTTGGCCCATGCCTTTTTATTCTGCGGCCCGCGCGGTATTGGTAAAACATCGACGGCACGTATCTTAGCTAAATCATTAAACTGCCAAGAGGGTCCAACTTTAAAGCCATGCGGCGTATGTTCTGCCTGCCAAGAAATCACCAGCGGAAACAGTTTTGATGTGATTGAAATCGACGGTGCTTCCAACCGTGGCATCGATGAAATCCGCGCTTTGCGTGAAAACGTGAAGTTTGCGCCCGCTTATGGCCGTTATAAAATTTATATTGTCGACGAAGTTCATATGTTAACCGGCGAAGCGTTTAATGCGTTATTAAAAACATTGGAAGAGCCACCCGAACATGTGAAATTTATTTTTGCGACCACTGAAGCCAATAAAGTGCCTGCAACGATCTTGTCACGTTGCCAGCGTTTTGATTTTAAACGCATTGGCGTTGATACGATCATGAAAAACTTAAGCGGCATTTGCGCTCAAGAAAAGCTAACAATCGAAGAGAGCGCCTTATTTGCCATTGCTAAAGCCGCGCAAGGTAGTATGCGTGATGCCTTAAGCATCCTTGACCAATTAAGCGCGCTTGGGGCAGAGGGCATTAAGTCCAAAGATGTTTATTCGATGTTGGGCATTGTAGAGACGGAATTATTATTTAATCTAACCGATGCGCTCATTGCCAAAGATTGTCCGACCACGTTTAATGTGTTTAACGACATTGTAGAACGCGGCAAAGACATCAAGCAATTAGGCAAAGATTTGATCGAGCATTTTCGCAATTTGATGATTGTTAAAATTGGCGGGCCCACATTAACGCATATGGTGGACTATCCTGCAGCTGTCAAACAACGCCTAGATGTACAATCACAAAAGATCACGATCCCAGCTGTCCTTAAAGCCATGGATGTCCTAATCGAAACCCAAGAGGTCGCCCGCGTCATGGAAACATTGCGTACGCCCCTTGAACTCGCCTTTGCCAAATTATGTTTTAATACAGTCACACCACAAGCAACGGCCATGACAACAGAAGATGTAAAGCCAGCCGCGCCCATCTTACAAGCTGCACAATCGGCCAAGATGACAAGCACCCAAGGTTTAAATCGCATCCCAAGCACGGTGGTTGCAACGGACGCTGCACCTGCCAATGCCTCAGTACCAGCTGGTAAAATTTCGTTAGAAGAATTACGTTTGCAATGGAATGTGATCACACACAGCGTCTCAAAACTCAAGATGTCGATGGCAACCTATTTGCAAGATGGTTTCCCATCGTCCTATAAAGACGGCAAATTAGTCATTGGTTTTACCAACGATCATTCCTTTGCTATGGAATTTGTCGGTGCCAAAGATAATTTAATCATCATTGAAAAAGTGATTTCAGAACGTTTTAATACGCCCGTTGGTGTCAGCGTGCGCATTGATGATGGCGCAACTAAAAAAGTCGAAGCCCCAGTTGTTAAAAATGTGCTCGAGATGTTCGGTGGCGAAGTCGTCAAAGAATGGCCTAACGCATAATCATGTATCCTAAACTCATCGAAAATTTAATCGAACAATTAAGCAAACTCCCAGGCATTGGCCGCCGCAGCGCCGAACGCATGGTTTTTTGGTTAATGGGCCAAGATGCCGACAAAGTCAAAGCCTTGGCTGATAGCTTGGTCGCTTTAAAAGAGGGTCTACGTTTTTGCAAAGAATGTAATCATCTAACCGAAACCGAATTATGCATGATCTGCAACGACACCAGTCGGGACAAAAAGATGATTTGCGTCGTAGAAACCCCTAAAGATCTACTCGCCATTGAACGCACCGGCAGTTTTCGAGGCATGTATTACGTTTTATTAGGGAACATTTCACCCGCAGATGGGAGAGGCCCAGAAGATTTGAACACCGGAAAACTGATGTCCCGTCTTAAAGAAGGCACCATACAAGAAGTAGTGATCGCAACTGACCCTGATGCCGAAGGTGAGATGACATCACTATATTTAAGCAAGTTAATTAAGCCGCTAGGAATCAAAGTTAGCCGCATCGGATTAGGCCTCCCAGTAGGAAGCGCCGTTGAATACGTAGACCTTTCGACGCTGACCATGAGCCTCAATTCACGAAGAGTGGTTGACATCTAAAAAGTTTTGAATATAATAACAATCTCAAATTCCCCTGTAGCTCAGTAGGTAGAGCAGCGCGCTGTTAACGCGCTTGTCCGAGGTTCGAGCCCTCGCGGGGGAGCCATATTGACGTCTGACAGCGCAGTTTGCCGTCAGGTGTTACATCATCAAATAGCCTTGTTTGGGGTGGCTTACCAAGCAAGGCTATTTTTATGCCTTCGGGGCTTAAGATGGCCTTCTTCATCACGTAACGGACGATTTCCTTGCGCAGATAGGGCGCAAGCGTATCAAACAGCTTGGTAAACTTGCCTAAAGCATATAAGACGTCTTCTTTTCGGATCGCCTCGCTTTGAATGTCCGCAATTTGAATATCCAGCCCTTCAAGACCAGATTCAATATCTTTTCTTTCCTTAGCCAAATCATCCAGTTTTTCTTTTAAGAATATGCTGTTGTCATTGGTGGCCATGCTTGTCCATTTGACCATGATGCCATCGGCTTGGGACTTAATTTCATCCAGTCGTTTTTGCAGGGCATCGCGCTGGTTTTTAAGCTGAGGGAGTTCTTTGTGCAATTCCTTGTTGGCAATGTGGATCATGGAGGACACATTATCTTCTTGGATGGAGAGTTCATTGATTTTATCAATGATGACTTTTTCGACTTCAGCCGCAGGCATTTTGAATCGGCAGGATTTGCATTGATAGTAATAATATTTTGTCCCGTTATGACTTGTCCCGCAGGTTCCTTCCATGGGTTTTTGGCATGCCTCACACATCAGCAATCCACCGTTTAAAAGATAGTTATGGGTATACGATGTGGTTCCATTATGTTTGGTGGCTTGGTTCTGGGTTAGCAGATGCTGGACTTTGTAAAAGGTATCTTCATCTACCAGCGGTTCCCATACCGCAGGCACGACGTGATAACGCTGGTTCTCGGGAAGTTTTTCTTGGGGGAGGCTTCGCCATCGTTTATTGATTTCCTTTTTGCCGACATAGGCTAGATTAATCAGCACATGGCGAATGGATGATCGTCCGAATTTCTTTGGTACTTGGATTTTATTGCGACGTGAAGTGTATCCTTTTGTCCGGTGGCCGCTGGCATTCAGCCGTCGGGCGGTTTCGATAAGTGATCCACATTCCAAATACTTCTTAAAAGCAAATTGAACGGTGGATTGTTCTTGTTGATTGACGCCTAAATAACCTTTCTTGGCAGGGTCAAGGTCGTAACCTAATAAATGTCCGCCGTTCCATAGACCACGCTCAGCGCGGGCAAGAGTGGCATCGCGGTTACGTTCGGACGTTTGTGTGCGCTCAAATTCGGCCAAGGCCATCATGATGGTGATGAACAGTTTGCCTTGAGAGGAGGTGGTGTCGTAATTTTGTTTCAGGCAGACGAATTCCACATTATGCTTGGTGAGGATTTCAAAAAAGTTGAGGAAGTCTTTAACCGAACGGCTGATGCGGTCAAGCGCAGTGCAAATGACCGTGTTGACTTTGCCCGATTCCATGTCCGCGAACAATTGGGCAAATTCAGGGCTTCGAAAAGAATCTTTCCCGGAAACGCCTTTGAGGATATACCGTCCGGTTTCAACCCATTGCTCATCACAGGCCGTATTTTTATATTCAACGTGCGCCTGCAATCGCTGGAGCTGGTTTGTCAGCGACCCTTCAGGATTGCGCGCTTGTTTGTCTGTGCTGACCCTGATCACAAATCCACATCGTTTAGTTGTTCTTTCCATAGCCCAACCCTATAACAACCCTTTCCCCAGTCAAGCTGAATCACCCTTATTCATGATTTCCCGTGCTTTATTTATGGCTTCAGTTATTTTTTCCTGACGTTTTGGATCAAAGCGCAATAAGCCTTCCTTTTTAAGCAAATCATAAACGCCCGAAGCAATGATTGTATTTATTTGCTTGTTATATTCATCCCAATCGGGAGGTTCTATATATTCAACGTCAACCTTCAGTGCCACATTTAACCCCTTTTAAAGAAAATTAGTTCCCTCATAGATGTACACGACATTTTTTTGAAAGTGTCGAAGCGTTTTAGGCTTACAGCGTCAATAAATTAAATTTTTGTTCGACGCTTTTAGAAATTCTACGTGTCCATAGGTGAAAGGGGGTTTCGACACTTTCCTAAAAACACTGTGTTCACCTATGGGGGATAGCCCCTTTACTAGTGCTTTACGGAATTTTTTGAAAAGTGTCGGGATTGTTTTTTAATAATTTATGCCGACACTTTGGCAAATTTTCCGGAATACACCTATGAGGGCAAATGCCCCTCTACTAGTGATTACGTAATTTTTTGAAAAGTGTCGAACCGATTTTGGCTGATAGCGTCGAGAAAATATTTTTTTAATGCGACACTTTTGGGAATTTTCCGTAATCACATATGAGAGGGCTTACTCCCTTAGGCATACATACGACAAAAATTGGAAAAGTGCCGAGTTAAATCAAGCCGACACTTTAGGGGAAAACGTCGTACTCATGCATGAGAGTGATTTCAGAAGATGTGCGTTTTGGGAAGTTTTACGTAATCACCTATGGGGGCAGATTCGACACTTTTTGGAATTTCCTGTAATCACCTATGAGGGGCATTAATTAAGAGGGTTGTTAAAAGGGAGAAGGGCGATGTGGAAAAATTTAGCTGGGATTATTCCCGAAGAATTAAAGAAACAAAGGGCATGGGTTGGCTATGTGCTTAAACCTAAGGGGAATAAGATCGATAAAATCCCCATGAATGTGATGACTGGCCAGCCTGCCAAGAGCAATGATCCGGAAACGTGGACGGATTTTGATTCTGCCGTGGCATTGGCTATTCAGCGCGGATATGCGGGCATAGGTTTTATGTTCCAGCCGCCTTTTGTAGGCATAGATATAGACCATTGCGTGCAAGATGGCCGCTTATCTGACATGGCGGTCGATATTTTAAAGATCATGAATTGCTACGCTGAATATTCCCCCAGCGGCACAGGTGTCCACTTGATCTTTAAAGGTGAAATCAAACGCGCAAGGCGCATTGCAGGCAAGGGACTAGAGATTTATTCAAAAGGAAGATTTTTTACTGTTACGGGAAATCGGCTAATGGATTATCCAGCTGTGGTTGAGGACAGGACATCGGATCTTAATCAGATATGGTCAAAATATTTTGAACCGCAAGAGGACATATTATCCAAGATTGCCAAGAGTAAAGATGCCGATAAATTTAACAAACTTTTTTCCGGTCAATGGCAGGGTGATTATCCATCACAAAGCGAAGCTGATCTTGCATTGTGCAATAAATTGGCGTTTTGGACAGGCAAGGACGCAGGCAAAATGGATTCGCTATTTCGGCAATCCGGTTTGTTCAGGACCAAATGGGATGATAAGCATTTTGGCGATGGCAAGACCTATGGCCAAAGTGTTATTGAAAAGGCAGTTAGCAGTTGTTCGAGTTCTTATGAACATCCTTCCGAGCATTTCTGGCCGCGTCAGAGAGAAAAAATTCCTCAAGGCGAAATCATCACCCGCGACTGTGAAGAAAACATTAAACAATTCTTTCAAGATCAGCAGGGCAATTGTTTTATTGTTCTGCCCTTCGATAACCATCAAGAGGTGTGCCTAACCGACAGCAGTCGTTTTCGCAATTGGATGGCCAAGCGTTATCGCGATGCGTATGGTGCACCACCCAATAATGAAGCATTAAAACAAGCCCGGGTTCAGGTGGAAGCGATTTGCGAGTCATCGCCCAAGGTGGAATTGTTTAACCGCGTTGGCTGGCATGACGAGGCCATTTATTACGATTTAACAACACCAGACTGGAAGGGAATTAAACTTACCAAAGATGGATGGGAGATTGTAGCGTTACCATCCATATTCCGCAGGTATAACCATCAAAGCCAGCAAGTTATTCCAGTTAAAGGTGGCGACCCAAAAGAGATTTTGAAATTTTGCAATGTTGCAAAAGAAGACCACTGTCTTTTTATGGTCACTATTGCTACGTTTTTTATTCCCAATATTCCTCATGTCATACCCACCCAAAGCGGTGAGCAGGGTACCGGCAAATCCAACAATAGCCGCAAGATCAAAGGATTAAGTGACCCATCCAAGGTTATGCTTATTTCTGCTCCCAAGGATTTGGAGCAAGCGCAAATGATCGCGGACAAGCATTGGATTAATAACTTTGACAATATTTCCCGCATCCCTGAATGGCTTAGCGACTTTTTATGTCGTGCAGTCACAGGCGAAGGCGACATGAAGCGCAGTTTATACACTAATGACGATGAGTACATTCGTTCTTACCGTAGATGTTTTGTGCTTAATGGAATTGGCGTATCGGCATGGCGACCTGATTTATTAGACCGCTCGATTGTCTTTGATGTTCCTGTTCTTTCTAACCGCCGTCCAGAGCGATTAATTGAAAAGGAATGGAACGAAGCCTTACCGCGCATATTAGGCGGCTTCTTTACAGCTATTTCCAAAGCCATGAATAGCGTTGATGCCGTAACCGGCCATGAGAAATTTCGCATGGCCGACTTTGCCCAATGGGGCGCCTGTCTTGCTGATGAATTAGGTTTCAGCCGAGAAGAGTTTTTCCGCAAGTATCAGGATTCCGTTAATCGTAAATGGCAGGACACCGCTGAGGACAGCTCATTTGCCGCGAAGATCAGAAACTTGGTTGATAGCAATGCCGGGTTTTGGCAAGGGTCGGTCAGTGACATATTGGAAAAAATAAAATCCCCTAATGGTTTTGATAAGAACATTCCACAAACGCCCAAGGCACTCGCGTCTGAATTGATGCGTTTGGCACCTGTCATGCGCAATGTGGGTATTGACATTATCCGAAGTGATAAGCGCGAGGCAGGAACAGGCAGGAAGGTTTTTATATTCAGGAAGCGGCCAGATGAACTTTCTGAGCCAAGGCCATTTTGATGTTCACACAGTTACTGCCTTGGCAGTAAAGGGGTTGTGGAGTTTTGTGAATATCGTGAATCACACAATCTAATTAAGAAGATTTAATAAAAGAAAAGGAGGTAATAACACAAACAACAATCGTAGAAATCACAGGAAAAGAAGTTCACAACGCTCACTAACATCACAAAAACGGAGGGTAGGACAATGAAACTCAATTTCTTAAAAGTTTTAAACAATCAGAACAACACGCCGGAAGAAATCGCCGAGCAGATCGTAGCGCTGGAGCAAAAGCAGGTCGAATACGAAAAGCAATTTTCCGCCTTACGCCTACAGGCTAAAGAATTTCGTCAAAAGAAACTGTGCGGTGATGTTATATCTGACGCGCAGATCAATGAAGCAGATCGCAAGGTTGAGAATGCCAGCCTTGATTTAGAAGCGGTCAATGAAAGCATAACCAAGCTAATTGACAAATTACGTAAGTCGTATGAATCCATCGTCGCCAATGGCCATATCGTTGGAGGCCAGAAAATGAAAACAATAGAACCTGAGCGTGATCGTCTCATGGAAGAACTGGCGCACGCTAAAGCCAAGCTATTGGTTATCGCTGAGCAAATATGGGGAAATGGTGTAATCCGCAAGTTAAAAGATAGCAGCGTATTTGATGATGACGCTAAAACTGATCCTATTATGAAAGAAGATGTGGAACGATTAAGGATGGCCGTTAAACAGCCGAGCTATTATGACAAGTATCAGCAAGCTCAAAGTTATTCCAGCTGGACGAATAATTTAAGGGTTGAGGATGAGATTGCCCGGGTTCTTGAACAACAGCGGATTAAATTAAACGTACCAGTTAAGGAATCGGTTTAAGTAAAAATATGCGGAGGGGCTTAAGAAGGTTTCCATAGGCCTGATTAAGTCTTGCTATGAACATGGTGCATAGCAAAAGGGCGGGCGCTTCCCCCAAAACAATCCTTCCTCCGCACACCTTTTTTGGGTCCTTCCGGGTGGGGTACCGTATGCGGGTCGGGCGATGCTCGGACTGTCAGTGATACAAAAATTAAAAAATGTCGTGTCGTGGTCGTATGGGGTGGTTTTGGGTGGTGCTTATGTGTATTCCTCGTCAACAATTTAATTTTATGATGCGACATAGGGTCGGACAAACCGGACATTGTCAATGTCCGAATGTCCTATTGTGTCCGGTTTAAGGAATTGGTTGTTTGTGAAATTATATGTGATAGAATACGGTTTAAAATGTAACAGGCAAATGAGGAGATTTATTAATGCAAGGGCTTGTTAAAGCATTTACATCAGAAGAGATAGCAGAGTATCTACGATTGCATCCGTACACCATTCGACGCTTGGCAAGGGAAGGAAAAATCCCCGCCTTCCGTGCTGGCGGCCAATGGCGGTTTAGGAAGGATGATATTGATAAGTGGTCGAAGGCGTATCCGTTTGTAAAAAAATAAATTATAAAGAGAAAAGGGCATACCCCCAATGCCAGAAAAACTAAACGAAGCAAAAACACGTGTCAAAATCATTGATCCCCTTTTAACAGCTGCTGGATGGGATTTAAACGATCTCACCAAAGTCCGCAGGGAAGTGCCCGTGGATGGATATGACAAAGAACCGTGGAATGGTGTGACGGATTATTGCCTTTATGACTCCCGCAATAATGTTTTGGCTGTTGTCGAAGCCAAGAAAATGAGCCGAAGCCCACGGGAAGCAGACGAGCAGTTGCGGTATTACTTAAATTACATTAGCAAAAATCAGGAATTTACACCGTTTGGATTTATGTCTAATGGGCTCAATACTTATTTCTGGGAAATAGGTTTAGCGCATCCGCGTTTGATTGCAGGATTCTTTAGTCCAGAAGATTTGTCGCGTTTGTTATTCCTTCGCCAAAACCAAAAAGAACTTAGTGATTCATCTATTAATCGATCAATTGCCAGTCGACCTTATCAACAAGAAGCAGTCCGTCGGGTTTGTGAAGCGTTTTCACAAGGCAAAAGACGTGCGCTGATCGTGATGGCAACAGGAACAGGGAAGACTCGCACCACAATGGCGCTTATTGAAATATTTCTAAAAACAAATCAGGCTAGGAATGTTCTGTTCTTGGCTGATCGTGATGCGTTGGTTGAGCAGGCGTTATCGGATGGATTTAAATCCCATTTACCAAATGAACCACGGGACAGGATTTATACGCGCAATATCGACACGACAAAACGTTTATTTGTGGCAACAGAACAAACAATGAATGTGTGTTATACAAAATTTAGTCTTGGATTTTTTGATTTGATTATTTTTGATGAGGCGCATCGTTCCATATTTCACAGGTTTTCAGAAGTCATGGATTATTTTGACGCGCGTATGGTTGGTCTTACGGCAACACCTGCTACTTTTATTGATAGAGACACATTCGGTGTTTTTGGTTGTCAAAATAGCACACCGACATTCCTTTACGACTATAAGACCGCAGTAAAGGAAGAATATCTGGTTGATTTTAGTTTATACCAAGCCCAGACAGGATTTCAGCGCAAAGGGATTAAGGGTGTTGAATTAAGTGAAGAGGACAAGAACGCTTTAATTACTCAAGGTATTGATCCTGATGAGATTGATTATTCAGGAACAGATATTGAAGTGGCTGTCAGCAACAAAGACACCATACGCAAACAATGCGAAGAAATTTGGGATGCGTGTTTAAAAGATCAATCAGGTCAGCTTCCAGGTAAAACAATCATCTTTGCCATGACCAAGGAACACGCAGAGCGTATCCGCGAAGTCTTTGAAGAAATGTATCCGCAACAACTGGATTTAGTGCAGGTTATTACGTCCAGCACAGAGCGTGTGCGCGACGGCAGTTACGGTGATGGTTTAATTACAAAATTCAAAAAGAATAATTTGCCAAGGATTGCTATCTCTGTTGATATGCTCGACACCGGAATCGACGTGCCGGAGGTGGTTAATCTGGTTTTTATGAAGCCCGTTCAGTCACAAATCAAAATGTGGCAAATGATCGGACGCGGCACCAGAAGCAATGCCACATGCATGTATTTTGATAGATTGCCAGACGGTAAGAAAACAGAATTTAAAATCATTGATTTCTGGCAAAACGATTTTCAAAAAGACCCCAAGGGTGGGGCATCTCCCGTTATTCCTATTTTGGTGTCCATTTTTAACACGAGATTAAAGAGTTTTGAAGCTCTCGATAAATCAAGGCAGGCCGAAGATTATGCGCAGGTGGTTGCAGATTTACGCGCTATGGTTGAACGTATTCCTGTCGATTGTTTCTCAGTTAGAAGAGTGTGGGTAGAAATTGAACATGTTTGGGGTGATGAGTTTTGGACGTTATTGACTAAGGATAAAATTGAATTTTTACGCCTTAGGATTGGGCCCTTGTTGCGATTTGTGGGAGAGGTTGATGTTGCCGCTGAAACATTTACCAGTAAACTTGAGAGATTGCGTTATCAAGTATTCACTGGCAAGGTAATGCCTGATTTATTGCGTTCCATTGCCGAAGATGTCAGCCTGTTGCCCGAATATATTTTGAAAGATGAAAAGTATGCTAAATCAGCAGAGTTGTGTTTGTCTGATAAATTGGCAAGTGCATCACCTAAAGAATTGCGTCAGGTCATTATAGATTTGGCGGGTGTGATGCGAAACCGTAGGAATCGGCAGAATACCTTTATTTCAATTGATCTGCCAGATTTCATTGATACGCGCGGCCTTATTTCAATTGGCGAGGGTGGTGAGCAGATTTACGTTGAAGAGTATAGGAAACGGGTTGAAGCAAAGGTGCTGTCTATCATAGAAAATCATCCGGCCATTGAAGCGATCCGTCAGGGCAGGGATGTTAGTGAAGAAGATTTAATTTCTCTAGAACGGGCTTTGCATGATGGGCTAACAGGGGGAGATATACAGCTAAGTACGCTGAATATCAAGCGGGCGTATGGTCTAAAGGTCAGTAGTTTCCTTGGGTTTATTCGTCATATTTTATCGCTGGATACCATTCCCGAATATGCGTCTGTCGTTGGACGTTGCTTTGAGAATTTTATTACAGCGCATCATTACAATGCGGATCAGATTTTATTTTTGCGCGCTGTCCAGAATGTGTTCTTACAAAAGCGAAAACTTAGTGAAGCGGATCTATACGAACCGCCATTAACCAATTTTGGCAGGAACGCGGTTGATAAATTATTTTCACCAGATGATGTGCGTGATCTTCTGCAATTTGCCCAAAGGATAGAGGTCTAAAAAATGCTTACAGATTCAAATTTAAAATCAAAAGTTGATTCACTGTGGAATAAGTTATGGTCAGGAGGATTGGCTAATCCTTTAGATGCGATTGAACAGCTTTCATTTTTATTGTTTTTAAAGCGTCTGGAAGAAGCCGAAGAGGATCGCGAGCGAGTCGCTAAGTTGCGTAAATTGAAATATGAACCAATATTTAAAGATAAGGAATTGCGTTGGTCATATTGGTCAAATTTAGATGCGGCGAGCGCTCTTAAAGCAGTAAAGGAAAAAGTATTTCCTTTTATTAAAGAATTAGGTGGTGTCGGCGGCTCGTTTGCAGAGCAAATGGAAAATGCTGAATTTAAGATTAATAAACCAAATTTATTAATTGAAGCATGTCGTCTGATCGATGAAATGCAAATTTCAAGCCAGAATCAGGATGTTCAGGGTGATCTTTATGAATACCTTTTAAGTAAGCTAAATATCGCTGGTACCAACGGCCAGTTTAGAACGCCACGTCATATCATTCGCATGATGGTGCAGATGATTGACCCGCGTCCCGGTGAAAAGATGTGTGACCCGGCGGCCGGTACGTGCGGATTTCCGGTTAATTTCTATCAGTACATTTTAGAAAAGAATACCGATCCAAAATTGCTCACCTATGATGAAGATGGGTTTCCCCACAAATTGGTTGGCGATAAATTAACCAAGGAACAAAATGAATTCTTACAAAACGAGGCAGTCACTGCGTATGACAACGACGCAGGAATGACCATGCTTCGCATTGGATCAATGAATTTGATCTTGCATGGTATAGCACAACCCAATTTTAAGCATACTGATGCACTTTCCAAAGCATATAACGAAGAACGAAAATACGACATTATCTTAGCCAATCCACCTTTTAAGGGGGCAATTGACGCATCTGACGTTAATCCTACATTACCGACAAAATGTAAGAAGACGGAACTCTTATTTCTACATCTGTTTTTAAGGCTTTTAGAAAACGGTGGACGCGCGGCTGTCATTGTGCCAGATGGTGTTTTATTCGGTTCCAATCAGGCGCATTTAGAGATTAGAAAGAAGCTAATTGAGGAAAATCGACTGGATGGTGTTGTGTCCATGCCAGCGGGTGTGTTTAGGCCTTATGCAGGAGTATCAACAGCCGTATTGTTTTTCACCAAGGGCGCATCAACCGAGAAAGTCTGGTTTTACGATATGGAACATGATGGCTTCTCGCTGGATGATAAACGTCAAAAGGTTGAGGAGACTGATATTCCTGATTTGCTTGAGTGCTGGAGGAATCGGTCTGATAAAAAGTTTTCACAAACCAGAGATAAGCGTTTGGCAGAGCTTCAAGAGAAGATTACGCCACTAAAGAAAAAACGGTTGGCGCTTTTGGCGGAGGTTAATTGGTTAACATTTGAACAGGTAATCGCTGAAGATGGTAATGATAAGGCGCGATTAGCATTAGAAGCAGATAAATCAAAGCTGGACGATTTGCATAAAGAAATTGAACCCCTTCAGAATGAAATCAATCAGCTTACCCGCCAATTTTGGGTGGCCAAGGACAAGCTGAAGGCCAATAAATATGATTTATCCTCTAGCCGATACCGTTTGATTGAGCAGGATGAGATTTATTATGAGAAACCTGCAATGACTTTACAAAGATTAGATGAAATTAATAAAGTTTCGGATAGTCTTATTGTTAATCTTAAGAAAGAGATTTAGAAAAATGTCATCTGTGCGTTTTGATGAAGTTGCAGAATTTATTAATGGCAAGGCTTTTAAGCCTTCAGATTGGTCAGAGTCTGGATTGCCAATTATTCGTATTCAAAATTTAACAGGTACCAGTGAAAGATTTAATTATTTTAATGGTGATGTAGAAGATAAATTTCGCGTTAGGAATGGGGATATTCTAATATCTTGGTCTGCATCGTTAGGTGTTTACTATTGGCAGGGAGCAGAAGCTGTATTAAATCAACATATTTTTAAAGTTTGCCCGAAAAAGAACATAGATCCAGATTACTTTTATTACGCATCGACAGGTAAACTTCAAGAAATGGTTGCCCAAGTTCATGGGGCAACGATGCAACATATAACCAAAGATCGTTTCGATGCGCTTTTAATTGCCTTGCCCTCTTTAACTGAACAAAGAAGAATAGCAAAATATTTAAAACAAGCCGACCGCCTTCGCCGTATCCGCCGTTTTGCGCTTGAAATGAGCGATTCATTTCTTCCAGCTGTTTTTGTTGAGATGTTTGGTGATCCTGTGAGAAATGCCCAGGCATGGCCAACAGAATCCTTAGGCGTGCTTGGAAAAGTGACAACAGGTGGGACTCCTCCAAGCGCGAAATCAGGAATGTTTGGCGGGAAGACTCCTTTTATTACGCCTGGTGACCTAGAAGTTGATACGAAATATTCGCAAAGGTTTTTGACTGATGATGGTGTTAATGAAAGTGTTATCGTTAGATCAGGTTCAACATTGGTATGTTGCATTGGGGCAACAATTGGAAAGACGGATAAAGCGCGTGTTAAATGCTCTTTCAATCAGCAGATCAATGCCATTGAATGGGGAAAAAATATTAATGATGATTTTGGTTTTTATCTTATGCGATTTTTTTCAAAGATTGTAGCTGAACGTGGTCAATCGACCACATTGCCTATTTTGAAGAAGTCAGCGTTTGAAGAGTTGATTTTGCCAGTTCCACCGTTACCTATTCAAGAAAAGTTTGCTGATATTGTCGAACGACATGAACAATTACGTTCTACGCAGGTCGAATCCTTACGCCAAGCCGAGCATTTGTTCCAATCCTTGCTTCATCAGGCGTTTAGTGGGAAATAAGAGAGGTATTCATTATGGATAAATGGTTAGGAATAATAACTGGTACTAATCGAGGTATTGTGTCTTTTGAATGGCAACAGGATGCACAGAACAAGATTTCTGGCACCTTCAATGTTTATGACGTGGATAATACCAATATTTCTGGAAAAGTAGAAGGTGTCGTTAATGGTGAAAAGATCGGTTTAAAATTATTAAATATTCAGCCACAAGGAGAAGGGATTTCAAAGTCAGGAACAGCCGACTTAGTTATGAACGGTAAAGAGCTTAAAGGAGTATGGGCTACAGATTTAGGCGCAAAAGGTGAATGTGTTCTTTATCAATTAATTCAATCACAGCAAAGTGCTGTATCAGACTTGCCGGATCCAGATTTAACTCTGGAAACCAAAGACATAACGATTGCTTTTTGTACTTTCAATAAGAAAAGCATTGAGGATATTTTTAAGATAATGACAGGTATCGTTAATGCAATAAGGAAAGATAAAAAGGCGCAGGTATTGCCTCCAATTTATTCGATTACTTATGATGCGGAAGAGAGAATTAGAACGTATTCTTTGTCAGAATTTTTACAAAAATTGAATGATGCCAAGAAAATCTGGTATGTGGGTTTTGAATTTAAAGATAAGGCCGATCTAAAAAATATTTTTATCAATATTTTTTATCAAGAAAATATTGGTTCAAATATAAGAAGCAACGTTTTAGTTGAAAGTACAGATAAAGAAATTGTAATGGTGATCCCAGAAATGGTGAGAGGACTGGTCAGCAAGGTAAGGAATAGAAATTTATTTTTTTACCATTGGTTATTTGAGGCGGTCATTCAATTGGCCGCTGTCATAGGAATGTTTCTTTTGTCGTATTTAGTTAGCAATAAGCTGACAATATCATTGCCTAACTATAATTTTGCTTTGGATAAGCCCTATATCTTCGTGATTGTGCTTATTATATTTTCCAATCTCTGGACATATGTCTCGAGAATGATTTTAGGGTTGATTCATAGAAATTTTCCTGTCGTTGACATAAGAAATCGGGAGCGGGTAGGATACCTTCGAGAGGTGATCGTGACTCTTCTCGGGGCATTTATTTTGTGGGCATTTACAAATTTCGGATCGTTGATTTATAAATGGCTTCTTATAAAGAATTAAGCATCAAAATCCAATAGGTGAATAGTAATGGCAGTACTTAATCAAGAGAGCATCAAGGAAATTTATTCTGAGATACGGCTTATGGGCATCCGTTATGCGGGAATGCTTAATAATGTTCATCAGTTATCTGCCACTTTAAAAGAAGAGAAGGCCAAGGAATATCTTTCTTATGGGGTTGGTAGGAGGATAACGGTTCTAAACCGTTGCATAGAAAACGTATTTACTCTTTTTCCGCTAAATCAAGAAGCCCCGTTAGAGGCAGATAAAGTAAAAGACGTCGATATTAATCTACATGCTTTTTGTGTAAATATTTTCGGCCTTTTGGATAATTTAGCTTGGGTTTGGGTATATGAAAAGAAATTGTCGCCAAAGATAAATGAGCATAATGTTGGATTATTTAAAGAAAAAGTGAAGAGATCCTTACCCAAAGCATTTCAAGAGTATTTAGATTCAGACTTAATTCAAAAATGGCACCATAAATACCAAAAAGATTATCGAAACGCTGTATCGCACAAGATTCCATTATATGTGCCACCTAAGACGCTAAATTCTGAACAGGCCGGACAATATCAAGAAATAGAGAATAAAATTAACGATTGTTATAAGGCTTTTATACATGGGAATTCTGGGGATCAAATCAGTAAAATAGAAAAGTTGCGAACAGAACAAGAAGCCGTTGGTAGTGCTTGTCCGCTTTTTGTCCATTCATTTACCGAGGCAGATGGCCAGTTATTCATACATCCTCAAATGATCGCTGATTTTAAGACCATTGAAGAAATTGTCGGAAAATTTTGTCAAGCAATTCATTCTGGGGAAGTTAAGCAAGAGGAAGCCCAAACAGATGAAGAAAAGTTTAAATTCTTAGCTGAGCATTTCTTTTACGAAATCCAGCAACTTCTTGTTGCTGTGTACGTCGTTAAGCATCCATTGCCATTCTGGATCAATATAAAATTAGAGGTCTTTCTTTTACATGCGCGATCTTTGTATGAATTCTTTTATTCAAAAGAAAAGCGTAATGACGATGATGCCCGTGCGTATGATTTTGTCGGTGATGTCAATAATTGGCTGAAGGAGAGGCCATTAAAATCCAGTGATATTGAACAATCCATTAAGCGTATGAATAAAGAGCTTTCGCATATAACTTATAAAAGGCATTCTGGGGTTGTTCTTGAGAAACAATGGGATTTGACGCCTATTAAGGATCACTTGTTGGCCGTGACAAAAGTTTTCTTAGAGAATGTTCCCAATGGATCAAAGATTATGGATGATATTAATAAATTTGAGGTGATATTAGTTAACAATGGTCTTCCGCCGAATGCATGAAGGTATTCATATTCATTGCTATGCTGACACTTCGTTTAACAAATAAAACTTTGAAAGAGCTGCCTTTCCCCAAGTCTGCCATTTTGACCTTGCCCGAGCATGGGGGCGTGCTGGAAGACTGGTATGTGCATGTGTTTGTCCATGAAAAGCGGCGGCATTTGATGTTTACGCACGCGGGGTCGTTGGTGTCGTTTGTGGCATCTGGGGTTTATCAGCGTGATATGAAGGATATAGAAAAGATTTTCAGGCGTGAGTTTAGTCGGTTTTTGGCATTAGAGAAATTTGACCAGCAAGATATTCTGATGTTCCAATTAGCCTTGGGTGATATGCGCTTGGCCAAGACCATTGACCGCAGGGTAACGGGATCAATGGTTGAGCTAATCAAAAGTTATAAATGGTATGTGAGCGACACGTATAATCATAAGGGACATGTGCCGGAGGATTATGCGCTCTACGAATTAAATCGAATTCCGCTGGGTGCGTTAAAATATGCGTTCGCCATTGAAATGTTCCATAAAACCGTGGACGTGCTCAAAGGTTTTCACCATATCCCCGGGCATGGGGCAGTGGGATTGAATTAGGAAGAACAGGTCAGGACGCATCATAGAATTATCAAAATTGGGAGTTGACTAAATGGGGAAAAAATTGCAAACGGTTCATAAAGATAACAAAGTTATTCTTTATACTACGGCGGATGGCAAGGTTACCGTTGATGTGTTTTTTTCGCGGGACAATTTCTGGTTGACCCAAAAAACCTTGGCAGATTTATTCGGGGTTAATGTTCCAGCAGTATCTCGGCATTTAAAGAATATTTATGCCAGCAAAGAACTTGTGAGGGAGGCAACTGTTTCCAAAATGGAAACTGTTCAAACTGAGGGTGGCCGTAAGATTTCTAGGTATGTTGAGTATTATAATTTGGACGCTGTAATTGCCGTAGGGTATCGGGTCAACTCTGTTAAAGCCACGCATTTTCGGATCTGGGCCACAAATACCCTTAGGGAGTTCATGGTTAAGGGTTTTGTCCTTAATGATGAAATGCTTAAAAATGGGCGGGCTTTTGGTGAAGATTATTTTGATGAACTTTTGGAAAAAATTCGGGAGATTCGCGCAAGCGAGCGTAGGGCATATCAGAAGATCGCTGATGTGTTTGAGCAATGTAGCAGTGATTACCAAAGTAATAGCCAGGAAACACAGCTGTTTTATCAGATTGTCCAGAATCATCTGCACTTTGCGACAGTTGGGAAGACTGCGGCAGAGATTGTTTATCAACGAGCGGACAGTAAAAAACCATTTATGGGTTTGACGACATGGAAGAATTCTCCAAAAGGGAAGGTTTTAAAGAGTGATGTTACAGTGGCAAAGAATTATTTAAATCAGGAAGAAGTATCCAAGTTGAATCGTCTGGTGACCATGTTTATAGATTTTGCTGAACTTCGGGCGTTAAATCGGCGCATTATGACAATGAAGGATTGGCTTAAACAAATTGATAAGTTTCTTCAATTGACCGATCAACAGGTGCTTAGTAATGCGGGGAAGATTTCACATGAAATGGCGACTGCCAAAGCCCATCAAGAATACGATAAATTTCGGGTTAAGCAAGATAGTGAGTACGTGTCAAATTTTGATCAGGAATTCGCTAAGTATCTGAAGGGCTAACGCCCACAATGTGAATATGGTTCCACCGATTGCGCTCGGTGATAAACTTATTCCGGCACCACAGCAGTCCCAAATCGGACTTCAGTCCGGGGAGCCATTTTTAGTCGTGGACGCAAAACGCAATAGCGTTCATAATAAAGGCCTCTCTAGATATGTATCCAGAGAGGCCTTTCGTTCTTATTAAGACAAGTCTATTCTTCTTGAACTTAAAAGAAATATTTATTTTGCTTATAAGATGGTTCGAAGTTTAGATTCATCCCAGCCTTCTATGATCTGACCGTTAGAAATTACGGCAGGAAGAGTCTTAAGACCTAGACGTTTAACTTCAGCCATTAGCTCCGGGTGACCTTTAACGTTGTAACGTAAGTAGTCAACCCCAGTTGCGCTTAATAAGCCTGCAACTTTTTGGCAATCTGCGCAACCACCATCATAGAAAATAACTGTTTTTGTCATATTGTCTCCTTGTTGTTATAATGTTTACTAATGATAGGAAATATAGCAGCTATCTGTGAAGCGTCAATTAGGCACCTTTAGGAAACTAGTCATATGAATAATGAACAACAGTTTGAAAATGTTTTCAAATGTAAATGGAGCACTCTTGTATTATCTGAAATTCACGCAGGCACAAAACAACCAGGGCAGTTACTGCGATGTATTGAAGGATTGACTAAGAAAGTTTTATATCAAAGACTGAAGAAATTAGAGCGATTTGGTTATATTAAGCGACAACTTATAACTGAGAAACCGTTAAAAGTTTATTACACTATCAAACCTTCTGGACTAAAAGTAATAAAAATTATAAAGATGATTAGGTCATTATAATTATAGTATTAATATTTCGTTTTGTTTAGACCAGTTGTAGAACTTGTTCGCTGGCGTGAATTAACTATAGTCGTGGACACAAAACGTAATAGCGTCCAGAATAAAGTACGCCTGTATGCAAGTAATTAACCATTTAGGCTCACCCGTGAGGGCGAGAAGTGAGCTCCGTTTATAAATCCGACCTGCCTGCCGAGAGGCGATTAAGAGTTATTTTCTATTTTTCTATTCCCCTCATTCAAAAAACCACCGTTTTATAGGTAACACTACCTAATTTTATTAGCATCCAACCTAATTTATACAATTCTGATTATTTGTTCTAATAAATTAAGTGAATTTATTAGGAAATGAATAACAAAAAGGAGGGATGTATGAATCTCATACCGTGGAAATCAAGAGCAACGGGGTTGGATGTTTTTCAGGATTTGGAAGAATTTCAAAAAGAGATGAACCGTATGTTTGATCTGCGGACGCAATGGCCTCTTAAGATGGGTAATGGCGGGATGTGGGCGCCGGCAGTTGATATCATTGATGAAAAAGATCAGGTCCGTATCAAGGCAGATTTGCCTGGGCTAAAGAAGGAAGACATTGATGTTAGTGCCGACAATGGGGTTTTAACCATTAAGGGGGAGAAAAAAGAAGAAAAGGAAGTTAAGGAAAAGGACTATGTCCGCTCTGAGCGGTATTACGGTTCATTTCATCGATCATTTAGTTTGCCGGCGGGTGTTGATGCGCAAAAGGTAAACGCTGTTTATAAAGATGGCGTCCTGGAGGTCTCCCTTCCAAAAAGGGAAGATGCGAAACCGAAACAAATTAAAGTTGAGGTTAAGTAATCCCGCTGGCCATAGCCTCCTGGCTTATGCGGTCAGGGGGCTTAATTGTTAGGGTTGGTAGCCATAAATAAGAAGGATGAATTTACTAGAATGAAAAAGGATGTGTTATCCGATTAAAATCAATGATTTATAGAACAAAGGAGTTGACATATGAAAGTCAAAGATATTATGACTCAAAATCCAATTTGTTGTGCTGCAGATACTACGATAAAAGAGGTTGCCAAGATGATGTTGGATCATGATTGTGGTGAAATCCCGGTAGTTGATAATAAAAAACGACCTATTGGCGTTATCACTGATCGAGATATTATCTGTCGTATTTTGGCTAAAGGGGAAAATCCTTTACAAAAGCAAGTAAGTGAATGTATGAGCCAGCCCTGTATCACGATCACTCCTGAAACATCGATTGAAGTTTTATGTGATGTCCTGGAGGAAAATCAGATTCGACGTATCCCAGTTGTTAATGATCATGGGAGCTGCTGCGGTATTGTTTCTCAGGCGGACATCGCTACGCATGATTTGAAAGAAGAACTTATTGAAGTGATGGAGATGGTTTCTCAGCCTTGTAAATGAGAGGCTTAAATGTTGGATGTTGATTATTGCAAGTTGTCCAAATAAAGAAAGGAGAATGATATGCCTGCTCAACGTCTAAAAATATTCTTGGATCAAAACAATGTTGATTATAAGGTTATTAGACATTCGCCTGCTTTTACAAGTCAGGGGACGGCACACGCTGCATTTGAATCAGGAAAAGAATTCGCCAAAACAGTTATGCTTAAGATCGACGAAGAATTGATTATGGTTGTTATACAAACGGATCATAGGATTGATCTTGAATATCTTAGGCAAGAGTTGGGTGTGCGTAATATCAGGTTGGCAGCCGAAGAAGAATTTAAAGATTTATTTCCTGATTGTGAACCTGGCGCTATGCCCCCCTTAGGTGAGCTTTATGATGTTGATGTATTTATTGATGAGTGTTTTGCGGAGAATGAAATGATTTCTTTTAATGCTGGCACGCACCATGAAATTATAAAGATGCGTTACAAGGATTTCATTGATGTTGCAAATGCTAAACCAGTGAGATTTATTCTTATGTTTGCCAGGGAGTAAATGAGTAGGTGGTATTAGAGAAGATCTGCTATTGTGGCGTAAGTTTGATACTAGAAAAGTAGAATGGTGCGAAGAAAATAGTCAGCATTTTGAGAGAAATACCAATAATTCTGAAAATATGGCTGCAGTTTAATTGCGCTCTGGACAATGAGCACGTTGTATCATTCCTTAAATGTTTTTAATAATGCTAATAAAACGTTGGAACAGGTTGATCATGCGATGATTTATTTATTGATTGCAGGTACCTATACGCCGTTGTGTTTGGTTGTTTTGTGTGGGGGATGGCTTGTTGTGATTACTTGGATGCCATTAACAAATGCTTTGTCTCATGGGGGAATTTTTTGGCTTGTCCTGGGTGTTTTTTATACGGTTCCCCGTGAGGGCTCAAAGTGAGCCCCGTTTATAAATCCGACGAATGGGAGGATTTATGGGGCGAGGGTCTGACCCATAGCGACCTGGCTGCCGGCAGGCAGGAGCGAAGGGCGGCGAGCCCACATGGATTTTCGCATGCCCAAAATCTCATTGACCGTAAATAACAACAAGAATAATATACGGTATCTAACTTGTAAAAAACTTAAGGAGATGAAGATGTTAAAAGCGATGCTAGTGGTATTCATGCTTTGTGTAACACCAAATGTTTTTGCTCAAGAAGAACAAGTGCAAACACCAGAACAAGCGGTCGAGTTATTTATGTTTAAGAGTGATCTAGAAAAACAATCTATTGTAATAGATTTAATAAGTGCTAAGAAAAAAGAGCAAGCAGGATATCTTTTAGAACAGTGGGAAAAAACTGCTCCTGAAGGAAAAGGACCCAGTGAATTTCTAAAATCTTATATTAAGGGTTTAATTAATGCTGCTGAAGTTAATTAAAGAACAACATTGAGATAAATTGAGTTCTAACAATTCAAAGTTTTGTAGTTTTTATGTGGAATATAAATTAAAAAGGGGTCGCTTTTGCGATCCCTTTTATATTTGTTTAACTAATTATATGAAAATTAAGAATTAGCTGTTTTTTAAAACATTGCTGCGTGTTTTGTCTTAGTATATACTTATCCAATCAACGTAATTCTTAAAACTAAATTTTGGAGAAATTCATGAAAAAATTATTGGCTGTTGCATGTGCGTCGCTATGGTTGATGGGGTGTAGTATGGGTACGCTCAATAAGGTGCAATGTCAGAATGCGGATTGGTATACGTTCGGTTTAGCGGATGGTTCCAACGGCGGTGGGCTTTCGAATATGCAAGGCTATCAAATGGCATGTTCAAAATATGGCGTTAGGATTGATCCAGATATGTATACAAAGGGGCATGAAAAAGGAATTAGGAGTTACTGTACGCCATCACGAGGATTTGAATCAGGCAAGTCCGGTGTTCAATATCAAGGCGTTTGTCCTCCTGACCTAGAAGGGCCTTTCTTGGAAGCTTTTGCCAGAGGAAGTGAATTGCACGCTAAGATTACTGATCTTAATAATATTTCAGCTCAAATTGAAAATCACGAGAGACAAATCGATGCTCTTGAAGCAAAAAAACGCAAGTTAATTAGCGACAAGAATCCAGAAATGGATAGGGCGACCTTGGTGCGTGAAAGCGATGCGATCCATGATAAGGTTGATGATCTTGAGAATAAGATTCGAAGGCTTAAAAAGATTAGAAGAGAAAAAGAAGAGCAATATGGTATTCACGAAGGGTCTTATGCAGATTATTAAAAAAAATGACAAAAAGTGACTTAAAGACAGTTGCTGCAAATGTCTTTATGCAAACAGATGGCTAATATTGGTAGTGAAGTTGAGCGTGCGTTAAATTGGCAGGAAAGAAATAACGTTGAGTATAGTCAGAAAGCATTTGATCGGGCGCTTGATTTAATTGGTATTACAATGTCTGGTTTAACAGGCGAAAGTATTTTATGCATTTCGCATACGCTGCTCGCAAATCCTATTAATCCTCTTATATTTTATTAGCTAAGTTTTAAAGGAGAGCTATGCATATTTTTATTGGCAATTTATCGTTTGCTGCAAAAGAAGAAGATGTTCAAAACCTTTTCGAACAATTTGGTGAGGTTGAATCCGTGAATATCAAGAAGAAAGCCAAAGGCCATGCATTTGTGGTTATGCCCAATGCGGACGAAGGACATGAGGCGATTGCGGCGTTAAAGGGTCAAATGTTTATGGGTCGTCCCATTGATATCGGCATCCGTGAATTTAAAAGATAAATATGAAAATAACTTTCTTAGGCGCTGCACAAAATGTCACTGGTTCAAAGTTCTATGTAGAACATGGACGTTTTACGCTACTTGTTGATGCAGGTTTGTATCAAGAGCGGGATCTTGTGCATCGCAATTGGGAAAATTTTCCAATACAGCCTTCGAAGATACAGGTTATCCTGTTAACCCACGCCCATATCGACCATTGCGGTTATTTGCCTAAGCTTGTTAAAGAAGGATTCAAAGGTAAGATCTATTGCACAGCTCCAACGAAAGAGATAACAAAAATTGCCTTGCTTGATTCTGCGCGGGTGCAAGAAGAGGATGCGGCTTATAAGTTGCGGCGACATAAAAAAGAAGGTCGCAAGGGGCCTTATCCGGAAATTCCCTTATATACACAAGATGATGCCCGAGCTGTTTTCCCATATTTACGTAAGATAGATTTTCAGAAACCCATTGGTCTTTCTAATGACCTGACAGCAACATATTTTGAGGCAGGGCATATTTTAGGTTCTGCCATGATTGAATTAAGAGCTAAAACTGGCGGGCAGGAGTTTGTTTATATTTTCTCTGGAGATGTTGGCCGCTTTGATAAACCCTTGCTCAATGATCCTCATATTTTTGAAAAAGCTGATTATGTGGTGATGGAGGGCACATACGGCAACAGGGTGCATGATGATGGGAAAGTTTGTTTAGAAAAATTAGCAGACATCATCAATGTCACGGCAAAGCGCGGTGGCAAGATTATCATCCCAGCTTTTGCGATCAATAGAACGCAAGAGATCATGTTTTATTTAGACCAGCTTCTAGATCAAAAGCGTATTCCTAAATTGCCGTTGTATGTAGACAGTCCTATGGCCGCTGATGTCACAGAAGTTTATGAGATGTATCCCAATGATTTTGATGAAGAATCAAGGAAGATCCTGCAAGAAGAACGATCTCTTTTTCATTATCCGCTGTTAAACATGACTAAAAATCCTGAAGAATCTAAAGCCATTAATAAGCTGCAAGGTCCTGCCATCATCGTTGCTGGTTCAGGGATGTGCACAGGTGGCCGTATCAAACATCATTTGTTTCACCAATTGCCTAAGCCAGAAAATACCATTTTGTTTATGGGTTATCAAGCTGCAGGAACGTTAGGACGCATCTTAATCGATAAACCTAAAGAGGTACGTATTTTAGGTCAAATAATTCCTGTCCTAGCACAAATTGAAAAAATCAACGGCTTCTCCGCTCATGCGGATCAACAAGAATTAATCCGATGGGTAGAGCCGATGTCAAAGCAATTAAAGAAAATTTTTATCGTTCACGCCGAAAAAAATACCGCTGATGAGTTTGCTCAAGTTCTTGCGAACAAACTTCATAAAGATGTCGATATTCCGCAGTATGGTGATGTTTTTGACAGTATCAATAATTGATTTTGTTTTTTAAATTTAGAGGGAATGTCATGAAAGTTGGTGTTTGGACAATCTTTTTGTTTATGTGCGCCTTGTCGCAGGCATGGGCTGGGGAAAAGGTAGAGCATTTACATTGGGACACAAAGATTGGTGGGGAAGAGCGGTTTCGCTATGAGTATAGAAAAGATTTTGATTATAATAAAAGCAAGAAAGATACAGGCAGTCTCATTTTCAATCGTCTTAAGATTAACGCACAATTTACACTAAGTGATCAATACTTAAATGAGAAGCTGCAAATTTTTGTAGAAGCTTTAGATGGGCAAACGGGGGGGCATCGTATTAAAGCTCAGGCTAATCAAAATGATGATTTTGATTTGCATCAAGCGTATGTGAATCTGATAAAAGTTGGTGGTTCTGATGTTGATCTTAAAGTTGGTCGACAGGAATTAAAATATGGAAAAGGCCGTTTGATGGTTGCTCCTTCGTGGTCAAACCGCATGCGTGCCATGGATGCTGGGATTATCCATTATCATCATCAAGGATTATATGCGGATGGCATATTTGCACAGGACATGAAATATGATGATAAGAAATTTAATCAATCTCGTAATGAGGAGTCGATTTTTGGTTTTTATGGAGGGTATCAAGCCACAAAGGTTGCGCCATTATTGGAAATATATTTCTTAAAGATGGTCGATATCAAAGGTAATAATGATAATCATCGTTATACACTAGGCGGGCGTTTGCAAACCATCTTATCCCCAGGGCTTATCGCGGAAATTGAAGTGCCTGTTCAGTTTGGTAAAACAGGAACATTATCAGGTGGTGCTAAGACGATTAAGGCTTGGGCTTTTCATATGGATGTGGTTAAGAGCAATGATGAGGTTAAGTGGAAACCTAAATTTTCCTTATCGTATGACCAAGCATCTGGGGATAGGGATCCTAATGATAGCATCTCAAATACGTTCACACCTTTATATCAAGGAACGCATGAGTCTTATGGGATTATCGATTTATTTCGCTGGCAAAATATTCGTAATCCAGAATTCAGCATGACATTTTCTCCAACAGACAAGTTTCGGTTTACCCCGCAACTTGATTTGTTCTGGCTAGATAGTAAGTCAGATTCATGGTATAGCTCGTCAGGCAGTGTGACGCGCACTAAAACTAGTGGTGATCGCAACCTTTATTTAGGGAGTGAAGCTTCGGTGCGTTTTTATTATGATGTTACCAAAAATATAAAATTAGAGACGGGATACGCGCATTTCTTTACTGGTGGATATATCAAAGATACTGGCGCAGATGATGATATCAATTGGCTATATTCTCAATTAACATTTAAGTTTTAAAGTGTCGGCTATGTTCAGAAAATATGTTTATTTTGGAGTTGTGTTATGTTTGATGCCTTTAACAGTGCAAGCGGAGCAAGTAACGGTTGCCGCTGCAGCTAATGTTCAATTTACTTTAGAGGAATTAAAAGCGGCTTTTATAAAAGAGACAGGAGTCGATGTTAAGTCGGTGATTGGTTCATCAGGAAAATTAACGACTCAAATCGGAAATGGTGCACCGTATGATGTGTTTATGTCGGCCGACGAAGATTATCCGAAACGTTTGCATGCCGATGGCTTGACTCTTGAGGCGCCACGCGTTTATGCCTATGGGGCATTGGTTTTGTGGACGCTAAAAGGTGTTGATTTATCCAAAGGTGTAGCAGGTTTGAATGATCGGTCTGTTTTAAAAGTAGCCATTGCGTCTCCCAAGGCGGCACCGTATGGTCGGCAAGCGGTTAATGCCATGAAATATTTTCATCATCCGTTGATCACTTCAAAATTGGTTTATGGAGAAAGCATTGCGCAGACAAATCAATTTATCCTAACACAAGCGGCAGATGTTGGTTTTACAGCGAAATCTATTGTATTAGCAGCGAATATGAAAGATAAGGGAACATGGGTTGAAGTTGATCCAAAAGCATACGAACCAATTGCACAAGCAGTGGTTTTATTAAAGCATTCAAAACAAGAAAACGCGGCAGCAAAAAAATTTTACGAATTTTTATTTAGTCCAACAGCTAAAGATATCTTCAAGAAATACGGTTACACATTGCCATGATGTCACATGATTTAACGCCATTGTTATTAACCTTTAAGCTAGCGACAGTCACAACCTTGATCTTAATGGTCATTGGGGTTCCGCTGGCATGGTGGATTGTCTTTTCCAAAAGCAGGTGGCGTTATGTGGTTGAAACATTGGTCACTATGCCATTGGTGTTGCCTCCGACGGTCTTAGGGTTTTACTTATTAGTGTTGTTGGGGCCGGCTTCACCCATGGGCATGTTCTTACAAAATGTTTTTGATGTGCGCATGGTTTTCACCTTCGCGGGGCTTGTGACGGGCTCAGTGATTTTTAGTCTACCTTTTATGGTCAACCCCATCAAAGCAGGTTTCGAATCCATCCCAACGTCCTTGATTGAAGCCGCCTACACCTTGGGCAAAAGTCGATGGACGATATTAAAAAGTGTATTACTGCCCAATATTAAACCAGCATTATTGACCGGCATCGTCATGTCGTTTATCCATACCGTCGGTGAATTTGGTGTGGTCTTAATGATAGGCGGGAACATCCCAGGTCAAACACGTTTGGTTTCAATGGCGATCTTTGAAGAAGTAGAAGCGTTAAACTTCGATGCGGCAAATTTCTATGCGATCATTATGGTTGTTGTTTCATTTGTAATATTATTCATGTTTTATCTATTTAATCGAAGGGTCAAAATCTTTTAATATGATCGATGCTCATTTTAAAAAACACATCACAACAGGCAACGGCAATGTTGTATTGGATATTCAATTGTCAGTCAATAAGGGTGAATTCTTAGCCTTGTTTGGTGCTTCGGGGGCGGGCAAGTCGACGATCCTGCGTATTATAGCGGGATTAACTCAACCCGATGAAGGGTGCATTAAGGTGGATGATATTTCTTGGTTCGACAGCAAGGCCAAACAGAATATTGAACCACAGCATCGAAGCGTTGGTTTTGTGTTTCAAGAGTATAATTTATTTCCGCATATGACTCTGCGAGAAAATTTGCAGTTTGCCTTAGATAAACTTGACGAGGCATTGATTGATGAATATTTGAATATGGCTGGACTTGTTGCCGTACAACAATTTAAGCCCGCCATGTTATCGGGGGGTCAGAAACAGAGGGCTGCATTCATGCGCGCGCTGATCCGAAAGCCAAAAGTTTTATTGTTAGATGAACCATTTTCTGCACTGGATTTACCCATACGCCATGCGCTTCAAGATGAAATGCTCAAATTTCATGAACGATTCCAAATCCCAACGATCCTAGTAACACATGATGTTGCGGATGTAAAACGCCTTGCTAAAAAGGTTTTGATCTTGCAAGAGGGAACATTAAAGCACGCAGATAAAATTAATTGTTTTTGACTTGTTATTTACATCTAAGTTCTTTATGATTGTATGTATTCATTTATTCCTTTGAACAATCAATAAATAAGTAGGCGTTAGACATGATTGAATATATCGCAGTCATTTTTGCTTTTATTTTTGCTATTGGTTTGTCCGCGTTGTTGTTGTGGATTCCAACAGTTTTGGCTCCCAAGCATCCTAGTGAGATTAAGTCGAGTATCTTTGAATGTGGGCTTAAGCCGTTTTCATCCCCAGGCGATCAAATGCCGGTGCATTTTTATATTGTGGCCATGTTGTTTATCATCTTCGACGTGGAAATGGTTTTTTTATTTCCATGGGCAGTTAATTTTAGAGATTTAGGTATTTTTGGTTTGGTTGAGATGGGATTGTTCTTGGCTTTTGTGGTTTTGGGTTATGCGTACGTGATCAAGAAAAAAGCCTTGGAATGGGAGTAATCAATGTCAGAGTTTAAATCTTCAGCAAATTTCTTTACGTCAAATATGGATGCCGCCTTAGGGTGGGCCCGCAAGTTTTCTATTTTTCAATACCCATTCGTTACCGCTTGTTGCGGGATGGAATATATGTCAACCGCGTCAGGGCATTATGACATTGACCGTTTTGGTGCAGGTTTCCCACGTTTTTCCCCACGTCAATCAGACGTGTTATTTGTCGTCGGTACGATTAGCCATAAAATGGCCCCAGTTTTAAAAATGGTTCACGATCAAATGTGCGAACCAAAATGGGTTGTGGCTTTTGGTGTTTGTACCTGCACGGGTGGTTTTTATGATAATTATTCAACGGTCATGGGCATTGATACGATTATCCCTGTTGATATTTATATCCCAGGTTGCCCACCAAGACCAGAAAACGTCATTGATGGTTTAATGAAATTACAAGAAAAGATTCAAAAGGGTGAGCAGTCACGTACCCTCTATGATCCTACGACAAAAATTGGCCGTCCAGATCATGTTCAAACCCCATATTCGATTCAACAACATATTAAACATATAGAATCTTAAGATGACACCGCTCGAAAAAGTACAAGAACAATTTGCGAAAGATATCATTGAAGCTCACGCTTTTCGTGGTGATGAAACCGCATTAGTTCGTTCTGAAAGTTATAAAAAAATTGCAAAATTTTTAAAAGACACGCCTGAGTTAGATTTTAACTTCTTAATCGATTTAACAGCTGTGGATTATCTATTTTACGCTGGCGGTAGGGTGCAAAGAGAACATCGATTTGAAGTGGTATGTCATTTCTATTCTTTAAAACACAATCATCGTATCCGTCTTAAAGTTCCCGTCTATGAAAATAACCTTGTTGTTGATACCCTAAGCGATGTATGGCCTGGGGCAAATTGGTATGAACGTGAAGTTTGGGATATGTATGGCATCAAATTTAATGGGCATCCAAATTTAAAACGTATTTTAATGTATGAAGAGTTTCAAGGGCATGCGTTACGCAAGGATTATCCTTTCAATAAACGCCAACCTTTGATTGGACCCAAGAATTAGGTAATCTATGGCAACACAAACAAAAACAATGTTACTCAACGTCGGCCCATCGCATCCAGCGATGCATGGGGTTATCCGTTTGATCATGGAATTAGACGGGGAAAAGATCAAGGGCGTAGAAGTTGAAATCGGTTATTTGCATCGCGCGTTTGAAAAGATGTGCGAGACCGTCATGTATGCCCAATGTTTCCCATATACCGATCGTTTAAATTATGTTTCGCCGTTGATCAACAATGTTGGTTTTGCCATGACGGTTGAGAAATTATTAGGCATTGATATCCCAGAACGCGCCAAATATATCCGCGTGATCATGAGTGAAATATCTCGCGTCACCGACCATCTAACATGCATTGCGGCAACAGCCATGGAACTTGGTGCGATGACCGTATTCTTATACATGATCAAGGCCCGCGAATATTTGTATGAATTGGTCGAAGAAATCACCGGTGCCCGATTAACCATTTCTTATGTGCGTATCGGCGGTGTTAAAGCTGATTTAACACCAGGTTTTGCTGAAAAGTCTTTTGAAAAGATTGCCGAAGTGCGCAAGGTTTTAATTGAAGCAGATGAATTGTTAACCAGAAGCCGCATTTTCTTTGACCGCATGAAAAATACTGGTCGCATTTCACAAGAAGATGCCATTGCCTATGGCATCACTGGCCCATTCTTACGTTCAACAGGTGTGGCCTACGATGTGCGCAAAGCTAATCCATACTTGATTTACGACAAACTAGATTTCGAAGTTCCCGTCGGTACAACAGGGGACAATTTAGATCGTTATTTTGTGCGCATGGGTGAAATGGAACAGTCACTGCGCATGATCGAACAATGCTTCCAGTTAATTCCGGATGGTCCAATTGCTGGTGAGTTGACCGGTGAGGTCATCAAAGCCGCAGACATGGTTGACCGTGCGAAGATGGGTGAGACGCAAGGGTTGATCGGCGAGCAAGTTTCCTTAGATCCGACGCTGCAAGGGAGCACAAAGAAATATTATAAAGGCATTAGCGCACCTGTGCGTTCGGTGGTTTTACCACCTAAAGAAGAAACATACGGAAATATTGAAGGCCTCATGAACCATTTTAAATTGGTCATGTATGGTCATGGCATCAAGCCGCCCATGGGTGAAGCATATTTCCCTGTGGAAGGGGCGAATGGCGAATTAGGATTTTATATCGTTAGCGATGGACGCGATCATCCTTGGCGCGTGCGTGTTCATCCACCATGTTTTCCAATCATGGCTGCTTTGCCAAAATGTTTGATTGGTCAATTGATGGCGGATTTAGTTCCAACCTTTGGTTCCGTTAATATGATTGCAGGGGAGCTTGACCGGTAATGAAAGCAGACTATTTAGCAGATTTAAATAAATTGGTTGGTAAATACGAGCAAAAGAAAGCTGCTCTTTTGCCAGTGCTTCACTATATGCAAGAAAAAGAAGGTTTGATCACGCCTCAGGTTGAAGCCGATGTGGCTAAATTCTTAGAAATTCCCGTCGTACATGTGCATCAGGTGGTTTGCTTCTATCATCTGTTTCATCAAGAGAAAAAAGGCAAATGCCATTTCTCCGTTTGTGAAACAACGGCCTGTGCCTTGCTTGGAGCGGATGGCATCATCGATCATTTAAAATCACGTTTAGGTATTGAACCAGGGGAAACAACCAAAGACGGTAAATTTTCTTTAAGTGTTGTTGAATGCTTAGGTGCGTGTGAAATTGCGCCAATGATGCAATTAAATAAAGAATATAAAGGCTTACTCAATAAAAAGATGGTCGATGAATTAATCGATCTACATAAATAATATGGAAAAAGTTGTCACTAGAAATTTTGGTCGTGAAAAGTCGTATACCTTAGATGCGTATTTAGCTAATAAGGGTTATGAAGCCGCACGCAAAGCATTTACCCAAATGCAACCAGCCCAAGTCATTGAAGAAGTTAAGAAATCAAACCTAAGAGGTTTAGGTGGCGCTGGTTTTCCGACGGGTATGAAGTGGAGCTTTATCCCTCAAGCAAATCCAAATCCTAAATTTTTAGTTATCAACGGGGATGAAGGTGAGCCAGGGACATTTAAAGACAAATACATTTTTGAATTAGATCCGCATGCGCTTTTAGAAGGCATCATCATTGCCTGCTATGCCATTGGCAGTCATAAAGCTTATGTGTACATCCGTGGTGAATATGTCAAGTCCATCGCCCGCGTGCAAGCAGCCATCGACGAAGCTTATGCTAGAAATTATTTAGGCAAAGGCATTATGGGTACGGTTTTTGATTGCGACATCGTTGTTCATCCCGGTGCTGGTGCATATATTTGCGGGGAAGAAACTGCTTTATTAGAATCTTTAGAAGGTAAAAAAGGTTTTCCGAGGCTTAAACCACCTTTTCCCGCTGTTGTAGGTTTATTTGGCTGCCCGACGGTCATCAATAATGTTGAGACCATTTCCAATGTTGGTCCGATTATTTTAAACGGTGCTGAATGGTTTGCAAAATTAGGCTGTGAGAAAAATGGTGGCAACCGCTTATTTTGTATCAGTGGTCATGTCAATAAACCAGGTGTTTATGAATTGCCTAATGGCACAACATTACGTGAACTCATTTATGATCATGCTGGTGGCATAAGAAATGGTAAGAAATTAAAAGCCGTTATCCCAGGTGGTATTTCAGCGCCTTTGCTACTACCAGATCAAATTGATGTCAAAATGGATTTTGATTCTCTCAAAGCTGCAGGCACCATGGCAGGTTCCGGTGGTATCATCGTCATGGATGAAGACACCGACATGGTATGGACCGCGATGATTGCTGCTCGCTTTTATGCCCATGAATCTTGTGGCCAATGTTCCCCTTGCCGTGAAGGCAGTGGATGGGTTTATCGCAATATCAAACGCATTTATGATGGTCATGGCACAGCGACGGATTTATTGAATCTTCCAGGAATTGTTAATAATATCGGCGGTAACACCATTTGTGCATTTGGTGATGCCACAACCATGTGTATCAGCAGCTACGTATCGAAATTCCGTAGCGAGTTTGAAAATAAGATCAAAGAGCCAACATATGCCAAAACTAACAATTGATGGAAAAGAAATAGAAGTCCCTGCTGGGACATCGATCATTGATGCTGCCGAGAAACTTGGTATCAATATCCCACGTTATTGCTATCATCCGGCTTTACCTGTTTCTGGTAATTGCCGTATTTGTATGGTGGAAGTTGAAAAGGCGCCAAAATTACAAATTGCTTGTTATACACCCGTCGCTGAAGGCATGGTTGTTAAAACAACATCTCCTAAAGTCTTGGAAGTTCGTAAGACCGTTTTGGAGTTTCTGCTTGTTAACCATCCGCTCGATTGCCCTGTGTGTGATCAAGCAGGGGAATGCAAGTTGCAAGATTATTACATGGATCATGGTCAGTACAGTAGCCGTTTGGGTGATGTGAAGGTAAAGAAAGAAAAGAAAGCTTTCTCGATTGGTACCAACGTTATGTTAGATCAAGAACGTTGTATTTTATGCACACGCTGTGTACGTTTCTCGGAAAATATCACCAAGACCCATGAATTAGGCGTCTTTAACCGTGGCGATCATTCACAGTTGGATGTTTACCCAGGTATGGAGCTTAATAATAAATATTCTGCCAACGTCGTCGACATTTGTCCTGTTGGCGCATTAACGGATAAAGATTTTCGCTTCAAGTGTCGTGTTTGGTATTTGGAACACACCAAGTCTGTATGCCCAGGATGCAGTATGGGATGTAATATTAATTTAGATTGGGATAAGGGGCGTCCACGTGTTCAAAAAGGTGCACGTGTCATGCGCTTAAAGCCACGGCATAATCCTGATGTGAACGATTATTGGATGTGTGATGAAGGTCGTTATAATTATCATTTTATCGATGAAAATCGTATTCAAACACCACAACATATCAATGACTTAATCCATTGGGATCGCGCCGTTGAAATTGTTGTTCAAAAAATCCGTTCTTTAAAAGATGCGGGACAACTTGATCGCGTTGGCGTCTTAGCATCTGCCCAATTGACCAATGAAGATTTATTTGCCGTGCGCAAACTTTTCAAAGATGGTTTAAACATCAATAACATTGAGTATAAAGTCACTCAATCCGCAGGGCATAGCGATAATTTCTTAATCAAAGCAGATAAAAATCCGAACACGGCAGGTGCTGAGGCTATTCTTAATTCAACCGCTGATGCCAATGCCATTATTCAAAAGGCCAAAGAAGGCAAGTTGGAAGTCTTATACGTTTTTGGTCATGACTTAGTGAAGATGTACGGCAAAGAAACCGTCGCGCAGATTGCCAAACACGTAAAGTTATTCATCTATCAAGGCAGCAATATCAATGAAACATGCAGCTATGCGCATTTGATTCTACCAAGCGCTGTTTACGCTGAGAAAGATGGTACATTTACGAATTTCCAAGGCCGTGTGCAACGCATCCTGCCAGCATTTTTTCCAATCGCGGAATCAAAGGGTGATTGGGAAATTATAGGGTTGATCGCTAAAGGTTTGAACGTAGCAACGCCGTATAAGAGTTCAAAGGAAATCTTTAATGATATAGCAAAACACGTGCCGGTGTTTGCAGAATTAAATTACGATAAAATTGGCGATCAAGGGATGTTAATCAAGAAATAAATTCTATGGCCATCGATATCCTTATTAAATTTGGTTTAGCAGGTGCGACAGTACTCGGTGCTTTTGGCATTGCAGGGTTATTAACGTGGGTTGAACGCAAACAAAGCGCGGTCATGCAAGATCGTATTGGCGCCAACCGTGCGACGATCTTTGGTTTTAAAGCATTAGGGCTTTTCCACGCCATTGCCGACGTGCTAAAGATGCTTAGTAAAGAAGAGTTTATACCAGTCGGAGCAAATAAGTTTTTATTTAACTTAGCACCGTACTTGTCTGTCACCTTTGCCTTGGTTGGTTTTGCCGCGATTCCAATTGGGAACCAATTGATCGTTGGTGAACGTATCATTGACTTACAAGCGGCTAATTTGAATATTGCCTTGATCTTTATTTTTGCCATGATGTCCATGGGTGTTTACGGTGTTGTACTCGCAGGATTTTCCTCTAATAATAACTATGCCTTTTTAGGTGGCATGCGCGCCGCAGCGCAAATGATTGCCTACGAAGTCACCATGGGTGCAGCGATCATTGGCGTTATTTTAGTTTATAACACCTTGGACTTACAAACATTGGTGCGTGCCCAAGGCGAATATTTGATGTGGGGCTGGTTGCCTAAGTGGGGTATTTTTGTTCAACCATTAGCTTTCATTTTATTTTTAACCGCAGCGACGGCAGAAACAAAGCGTACGCCATTTGACTTACCAGAAGGCGAATCTGAAATCATCGGCTACTTCGTTGAATACAGTGGCATGAAGTTTGGTATGTTTTTCATGGCAGATCTTATTGAAACTGTTTTAGTTTCAGCACTCATGGCCACATTATTCTTAGGTGGCTGGCAAGTTCTATATTTACATCCTGATGGTTTTCATTTCCCATGGGGCGGGCATATTGCCTTATCCAATTGGGTTGTTACAGGGCTTGGTGTTGCCTCATTTTTTGCTAAGTTAAGTTTCTTCATATTTATTCTGATGGCTGTGCGTTGGACATTGCCAAGATTCCGTTATGACCAGTTGATGCATTTAGGCTGGAGAATTTTATTACCAACATCTCTCGTTAATATTGCGATCACTGCGATCGTTATCACCCTTTTAAGGTAAATCTATGTCAACCGAACCTGTTCGTAAGCCAGAATTAGAAAAGTATTTTAATAAGTCCGGTGAGTATGATCATTTGCGTGTTGCTCAAATGAAACGCGCATGGAAACAGAAAAATCGTCGGGAATTGACATGGTGGGAGAGTACTTATATTCCATCTGTTGCGAGCGGCATTTGGATGACATCGATGCATTTCTTTAGAAATTTGAGTATTCACATCATGCATGCAGTTGGTTTAATGAAAGATGTGCGCGCATCGATCACCTATCAATATCCTGAACAACCTCGTCCATTAGCACCGCGTTTACGCACACGCCATCGTTTAACAAAACGTGAAGATGGTACACCACGTTGCGTGGGTTGCATGATGTGTGAAACAGTATGCCCAGCTCGTTGCATTGAGATCACCGCTGCTGAACACCCAGATCCAAACATTGAAAAGTTCCCTAAAGAATTCAAAATTGATTTAGGTAAATGTGTTTATTGCGGTTTTTGCGTCGAGGTTTGCCCAGAAGACGCAATTCGTATGGACACCGGCATCGTTGGCACTTCAGAATATTCCCGCGAAAGCATGATCTACGATAAAAAGCGTTTGATGGAAACCTAAACCCCTAGAGGTTTGATGGTACTTTTATTTTCCTTCCTTTTACTTGCTGGCACCGTCGCTGGTCAATCGTTTGATTTCTCCCCATTTCGTCATATTTTAGGTTTTATTACCTCGGTATGTTTGGCATTTATCATGATTGAAGTAGGCACTGAGTTCTCAAGCGAAGATAGAAAGTTTAAAAGCTACGGAAAAGATTTTCTCATTGCGTCGACAGCGGCCATCTTGCCAGCATTGCTGTGTTTCTTATATTTTTGCATAATGTTACAAAGCCATTGGAAATCGGCTATGCTTATGGGAATATCCTTTGCGCCAACGTCGGCAGGTATCCTTTTTGCCATGCTGATGGCGGCCGGCTTAAGTGCGTCATGGGTGTATAAAAAGGCAAGGGTGTTAGCTGTGCTAGATGATTTAGTTACCATCCTTTTATTAACCCCGCTTGAGATCATCATCCATGGGCTAAAGGTTAATAGCTTTGTTACTTTAGGGTTAGTTTCGGCATGTATTTTTGCATCATTTAGATGGAAGAATATGATTCCGTGGCCAACCACCAAGCCATGGCTTTTATTTTATTCTGTTCTTTTAGCATTTTTAGTTAGTATCATTGAACATAAGGCCAGCATTCATTTGGAAGTGTTAATCCCTGCGTTCATGTTAGGGTGTTGTTTAAAAATGCAGCATGAACAACAGGCAGAGGTTAGTCCATTGTTAAGTTTAGATACGATGGTCAAAGGCTTGTTCATGCTTTTTGTTGGCCTAACATTCCCTAAAGTCGCCTTGGGTACGTTTTCCCTGAGTGTCACACTCATGCATGTCATCGGTTTGACGGTGCTCGCCAATATGGGTAAGTTTTTCTTAGTGTTCTGCTATAAAAACGAAGCAACCCTTAAAGAACGTATGGCGCTTGGTATTGCCATGTTTCCTCGAGGAGAAGTGGGGGCTGCGGTTTTGCTCATTGGTTTAGCGTATGGAATTGGCATACAAGAAAACACTTTAGCGTTCTTAAGCTTAAGTTTGAACTTAGTCATGACAGGATTTTTTATTTGGATGGTGATTAAACTTTTAAAGCAAAAACCTTTGCCGCAGTAATCGCCGCATCAAGGAACATCCCAGGGAACATCCCAATGATCACCATCGCAACCATGGCAATTGATAATAACCATGCCATATGCATGGGTATTTCAATGGCATTTGTGGCGCGGGGAGCGTCTACATAAATGCGACGGGCGACATTTAAATAGTAATACACAGAGATGATGATGTTGCCTGATGCAATCAAGGCAAGCCAGACATAACCGCTGTTAATGGTTGCCATAAGCAAGGTGAATTTACCAAAGAAACCAGCCAGCGGTGGTAAACCTGCCAATGAAACTAACGCCAACAATAAACCTGCAGCTAAAAATCCAGAACGTTTTGCTAACCCTGCATAGTCGGCGATATTGTCACTTTTAGCAACGGCAGAAAATAAGATGATGACTAAGAAAGCGGCTAAGTTTGTAAACATATAGCCAACAAGGTACAGGTTAACCGCGGATGCGCCTAAGATAGAACCTGCTGCAATGCCCATGAGCAAATAACCCGCATGTGCAATGCTGGAATAACCAAGCAAACGTTTGATGTTGGTTTGAAACATGGCAACTAAATTACCATAAGTCATGGTAATCGCAGCTAATATAGCCAACATTAAACTCCATTGTTCATGCCAACCAGCAAAAACCATAAAGAAAATGCGTAACATGACAATGAAACCTGCGGCCTTAGAACCAACGGATAAAAGGGCAGTAACAGGCGTTGGCGCGCCTTGATAAACATCCGGTACCCACATGTGAAAGGGAACAGCTGCGATCTTAAAGCAAATAGCAGCGACGATAAAAACTAGCCCAAGCAAAGCCATGGGGCTTAAGGCATGATTCATGGTAAACATTTGGATGGCATCAAAACGTGTGGAATGGGTGACACCATAGATAAAGCTCATGCCAAACAAGAAGAAGCCCGAAGCTAATGCGCCTAAGATTAAATATTTCATACCAGCTTCGATGGATAACTTGTCACTTTTAAGGTACGCGGTCATGACATAGAGCGATATGGTCAAGATTTCAATGGCAATGAATAATAACAAGAAATCCGCCGCTGATGCCACAAAGCACATACCTAGAAGGGCAATCCAAAGGAGGAAATAAAATTCATTCCGATGTTCATTGTTGGATTTGAAATAATACTGCGCCATGGCAAAGATGAAAATCATGGCAATTAAAAAGAAGGCTTTAAAGAACCAAGACAAAGAATCCATGACGAACATGCCGCCAAATGTTACGCCTGCGACACTTTGCTGGGTGAACCAAAATCCAGTTAATACTACGATGGCAACAAAACTTAAAGTACCAACTAAGGTTTTCTTGGTGTCTTTGGGTAAAATGATCTCAATAGCAATGAGAGTCACCAATGTTGCTGTGATCAAAGTTTCAAGAGTAAATAAGTTCCAATTCGTCGTGGGAAACATAGCCTTTAAAGTGACCTCTCTACAATCGTTTTTGTGCTAGTACCAATGTGCTTTAATATAAATGAAGGGAAGCAACCAACTATGATCAACAAGATCATCAAGATTAAATAGGGGATGCGTGAAGCAAAGGTAGTTGCGTCTAATAATTTAGGTAAACGAGGATTTAATGGTCCTTGAAAGCCTAAACGTATGGTTTTAAGCATGTAAATCGCAGTAATCACGATACCTAAGACAGCAAAAATAGTATGCCAGCGGTATTGATCCCAAGCGCCTAATAGGACTAAGATTTCTGCCGCAAAATTTGCAAATCCTGGAACACCTGCGGAAGCAAAAGCCACCATGATAAAGCAGGTGCCAATAAATGGAAGGGCTTTGACAATGCCACCAAGTTCGTCGAGATTACGGGTTTTAGTTTGTTCGGTGATGTAACCTTCCAAGGCAAAGGCTAAAGCAGCCATGATGCCATGAGCAAACATGAGTAAGACAACACCATTAATACCAATGATGTTATAACAAGCTAAACCTAAGAGGATGTAACCCATGTGGCTACAGCTGGAATAACCTAACACATATTTGATATCACGCTGCGTTAAAGCCACAAGGCCGCAGAAGATGATGTTAATCACAGCCAGTGTCGCAATGATCGGCATCCAATGGTGAGCGGCATCAGGCATTAATTGCAAACAGAAACGGATGATCGCATACGCACCCATTTTCTTAAGGACACCCGCATGGAGCATGCTAATCGACGTCGGAGCTGCGGCATAACCTTGAGGAGCCCATGTATGAAAAGGCCACAAGGTCAATGTCACACCAAAACCAAAAACGATGAATGGGAAAATCCAATTTTGTACAGCTAGCGGTAATGGATTAACAGCTAAATTTTGTTGAAGCGTTACAAAATCAAAGGTGTGTAAACCTGTTGCAAGGTATAGGGCAATCAAACCAACCAAGGCTAAAGCAGCGCCGGCAATTAAATATAAGGTTAACTTCATGGCTGCATAATCACGGTTACCTGAACCCCAAATGGCCATCATTAAAAATACAGGGATGGCAGCAATTTCATGGAAGAAATAAAAGAAGAACACATCTAATGATAAAAACGCGCCATAGGTGCCAATCACAGTGACCAGCAGCAGAATATAATATTCTTTCACACGATCTTTGATGTTGCTACTAACAAACACCGCAGCAAAAGATGCAGCACCAAGCAGTAAGAGCATTAAAGAGTTAATCCCGTCAACACCTAAATGATATGAAATACCCAAAGGAGCAACCCATGGGATGTTTTCAACGAATTGATATCCACCAGCGACGGCATCATATGCTGTAAATACCCAAACAGCTAATAAGAATGGGACAGTGATGGCTGCAATGGCTAGGCGTCGTAACAAGACGGTTTGATTAGCAGGCACAAAGAACATGCAGGCTAAGATTGTCAACGGAGAAATCAAGAACCATGAAAGAAAAGGGGATGTCATAATTTTATAACCATTAAAGAATAGATCACGATAACGCCTATAACAAAAACCAAGGCATAGAGTTGAACCAAACCGGTTTGGAATGAACGGCACAATTTTCCGGTAATATCGGCAGCATCCGTTAACCCATGCACACCTAAACGTACAATAAAGATCTTTTCAAAGAGAGATAAGATGTTTGCAAATGTTTGTTGAATGTGTTCGACATACCATGTGTAGACGATGTCGAAATAGTATTTATTCTTTAAGACCTGATACAAGCCGCCAAGTTTTTTCTCAAGGGGGTCAACTGATGGTTTTTGAGCATAGATGACAAATGAGACAACCAAACCTAATAAACCAAAGAACGAAGAAATTAAAGCAACCTTCATATTTAAAACAGGATGTTCACCCTCGGGAAACAAGAAATGTGGGATGCCAATAAACCCACCAATAACCGATAGGATGGCCAAGAAGATTAACGGGAAGGTCATGATTGCTGGTGATTCATGGGTGTGATCATGGTCAGAAGGTTTACCCCAGAAGGCAACCCAGAACAAACGCCCCATATAAAAGGATGTTAACGCTGAGGCTAAGGTGGCTAAGACATACAGGCTAGTATTATGTTCATACGCCAATGCTAAGATTTCATCTTTACTCCAAAATCCACTTAAAGGCCAAATACCGCAAAGGGCTAAGGTGCCGATTAAAAATGTAAAGCCAGTGATCGGCATGGTTTTAAGAAGCCCGCGCATTTTCCAAATATTCTGTTCATGATGCATGGCGTAAATAACACTACCAGCGCCGAGGAATAACAGTGCTTTAAAGAAGGCATGGGTGGTTAAGTGATACATGCCAGGCATAGGTCCCGCTAAACCCAAAGCCATGACCATCAAACCTAATTGACTAAGTGTCGAGTAAGCCAAAATGCGTTTAATATCATTCTCAACAACAGCCAAAGTTGCGGCCATGAGTGCTGTTATGCCACCGACATAGGCAATGACGGTTAAAGCAGCAGTTAATGGTTCGAAGATAAAAAATGTACGGGCTAAAAGATAAACACCAGCGGCCACCATCGTTGCTGCGTGAATTAAAGCGCTAACAGGGGTTGGGCCTTCCATCGCATCAGCCAGCCAAACATGTAATGGAACTTGGGCAGATTTACCGACAACACCGCAGAATAATAATAAAGCGGCGATGGTTAACATGTGAGGGTCAATGTGAGATACAGCCGCGGCTAAATCCGTTAATTGAAAGCTACGTCCTTGACCAACATTGGACAAACTCCATAAAAGTAAAATCCCGCATAAGAAACCAAAATCAGCGAGTCGATTGACCATGAAAGCTTTGACACCAGCGTCTGCAGCAGATGGCTTGTGATACCAAAAACCAATGAGCAGATAAGAACTTAAACCAACCAATTCCCAGAAGATAAATAACTGGATTAGATTATTAGAGAGGACAATGCCTATCATAGAGAAGGCAAATAAACTTAAATATGCAAAGAAGCGCGGCATGCTTGGGTCATCTGCCATATAACCACGAGAATAAATGAAGATAGCACTACCAACCCCTGTGACAACCAAAAGCATCATGATGGCCAAAGGATTTACTAAGAATCCAAAATTGATGGTCAGTTGATCAAATTGCATCCATGTGAGCGATTGTTGTAATTCAAGAGCAGGGTGTGATTGGAAAATACTTTTAGCTGTAAGTAACGTACAGACAAAAGAAATTAAAATACCAAGGATGGCTGTTATCGAGCTTAAGTTTTTTGATTTAAGGAAGAATAGCGTGATCAGCACACATGCAACCATGGGTGCAAAAAAAGCTATCCAGACTAAATTAGGATCTAGCATTTCAATTCCTTTAATTCATCTGCTTGTATCGTCGATAAACGGCGATACATCAACACAATGATGGCTAAGCCAACAGCCACTTCAGCGGCTGCAACTAATATAATAAAGAACACAATCATTTGCCCGTCATAATCACCGTTAAATTTAGAGAAGCTGACAAAAGATAGATTTGAGGCAGCTAATAATAATTCAAGGGATAATAAAACTTTAAGCACGTTGCGGCTGGTGGTTACCCCAATTAATCCAATCGCAAAGATAATGCCGCTTAATATAAGGTAATGTGTCAGTGGGATCATGTTGTTGATTCCTTGCCAGAACTCAAAACTCCTTGTGCTAAAGAAACAATACCAAAGATGGCAATCAATAGCAGTAAGGATGTGAGTTCAAAGGGAAGTAAATAATCAGTAAATAAAATTTTGCCAATTGTTTCAATTGAACCACGGATCGTTGAAGGTTCCATGGTGCCTGCGATTAAATAACTTTTAACAGCAAGGTAAATTGTAGAGGCCATAAGCAAACCAGCGCTCCAACCTAAAAGTTTAAAGCGGCTTTGTTCCATGCTCGTTAATGCAGGGGCATTGAGATTCAAACACATGACCATGAATAGGAAGAAGATTAAAACAGCGCCAGCATATACTAAAAGTAAGATAATACCGACGAAGTATGCTTCAAGCAGAATAAATAAGGAAGATAAGGCAAAGATGGAAACAACTAAGGATAAAACGTTATACAAGGGGTTGCGGGCCAAGACCACAGCAATGCTTGCAAGGATTAAAATAGCGGCAAAAAAGTAGAAAAAATAGAGTGTCATAGGTTTTGATTAATTGATTGAGTGTTTATTATGAAATAAAAAATTAGATTTGTGAACTAAATAATGAAATATATTTACATCTAATATATACTGTTGTCTATGAATAATTCATTTGGTTTATCTCATGTCAAAAACATCATCGCGATTTCATCCTGCAAAGGTGGGGTTGGTAAGTCCACCATGGCGGCCAGTATCGCATGGGAATTGTCCAAGCGTAATTTCAAAGTAGGTTTATTGGATGCTGATATTTATGGCCCATCTTTGCCGGCATTATTTAATTTAAATAACGTAGAATTATTTACCGATGAATTTAAACTCATCATCCCCATTGAGCATGAAGGCCTTAAACTCATGTCCTTTGGTTTTATGTTGGGGGATGCGCCGGCGGTGATGCGTGGACCTATTGTCACCCGCTATATTCAACAATTATTACTTCAAGTTAATTGGGGTGATTTGGATTATTTGATCATTGATATGCCTCCAGGTACCGGGGATATTCAATTGACCATCACGCAAAGTGCGCGATTGACAGGTGCTGTTATTGTCACAACACCACAAACATTGTCCTTGGTTGACGTGTCGCGCGGAATCATCATGTTTGAAAAGGTTAGTGTGCCGATCCTAGGTATAATAGAGAACATGGCATACTTCATGTGCGATCAATGTGATAAAAAGCATTTTATTTTTGGTTCGGGAAAATTGAATGAACGTTTTGGTGTGCGCACCTTGGCGCAAATCCCCATACAAAAAGAAATGATCACGCATTTTAGACATTATCAACCCAATGATTATATCAAGACAACTGTCGATGGTATTTTGTTGTCACTGCAAGATAAAAAATCGCCGAATCAAACGGTGCCCAAGATTAGTTTTGATGAAAAACAAATTCATCTGACGTGGCACAATGGGCAAGAATTTTTAATCAATAATCGCAAGTTGCGTCTAAGTTGCCAATGCGCCGTCTGTGTTGATGAGATCAATGGCAAACAATTGTTTGATCCAAATAAAATTCCTGCGGACATTGCCCCCAAAGAAATCACACCTTTAGGCAATTATGCCTTGGCCATCACATGGAGTGACGGACATTCTTCCGGCATTTATCCATATTCCATGTTGCAACCAGCGGCACATTAGAGCAAATGTTTAGCAAAGTACAAAAAACCTCCCAAGTTAAAAACATATTAATCATCAATATGAGCAATATTGGCGACGTGCTTTTAAGTGCGCCAGCTATGGATATAATCTTGCGGGATTTTCCTTTGGCCAAGTGTTCTGTTGTAGTTGGTGAGCGCGCAGCGTCAGTGTTTGAAGGAAATGCGCGATTTGAGCATATTTATATTTTTGATAAGCATGCAAAGTTTTTTGAACAAGTGCAATTTATTTTACAATTACGTAAAGCGCATTTTGATTTGGTTGTGGATTTTCGTAATACCTTAATAGGGTATTTCTTATTTCCTAAATGGGCAACACCGCTGGCTGGGAAGGTGGACAAGGAGGTTCATTTAAAAGAACGGCATTTAAATCGCCTGCGCACGGTCTATGATTTTGATTTAGAACCTAATGTAAAAAATACCATTTTACCGTCGAAAAACGATGAAGCGTTGGTCGATGGTTTACTCGCATCTTTCTTAAAAAGAGATGAACCTTTTGTGGCCATTGCGCCAATCGCTGCGGATAAGACCAAGACATGGACGCCCCAAGGTTTTATGGATGTTTGTAATGCGATTGGCAAAACCTATGGTTATAAAATTGTTTTGTTAGGTTCACAAAAAGACAATGTCATATTAGAGAATATTAAGTCTAATGTAAATTCTCCGGTCTTAAACATCGCAGGAAAAACAAATTTATTACAAGCAGCGGCATTGATTCGGCGTGCAGCCATGGTCATTGTTCATGATAGTGGTCCGATGCATATTGCTAGCTACTTAGATAAACCAACTGTTGCATTGTTTGGACCAACAGAACCAAAGAGATCGCGTCCTTGGGGTCAGTATTATGCGGTGGTGCATGAAAATCAACAATGTGCGCGCTGTTTAAATCAAAGCGCTGACAGTGCACATACATGTATGTCTGCGATAAAACCTGAACACGTTATGAAAGCTTTTGCTCAAGTAAAAGATCAAATGAAATGATTGATATCCCTGATTTTGTTTATCCAAAAGATGCCGCGGGTCAGGCCTTGTGCCCAAAGTGTAAGAAACCGATTGCGGCCTGCGATTGTCCGTCGATGGAGCCACCAAAATTAAAAAAAGCGAAGATTGTCCCTAAGATACGTTTGGATAAAAGCGGACGTAAAGGGAAAGTGGTTACATTGATTGAAGATTTGCCGGTTAATGAATCTTATTTGAAAGATGTGGCAAAACAATTAAAGACCAAAACAGGTAGCGGTGGGACATTTTATGTTGCTGATGGGCGCGGTGTGATTGAAATACAAGGGGATCATCAACTAGTGATTCGAAAATTTTTTATTTAATTTATACATTTTGAGTGACAACGCGTGATAAGATCAATCTTATGAAAAAATTCCAATTACCAAATCACAAGACAAAAATTGTTTGCACCATTGGCCCAGCATCTAATAATCCGGTTATTATTGAAAATTTAATTCGCAGTGGGATGAATGTTGCTCGTCTAAATTTCTCCCATGAATCTTACGATGCAGCCAAGCTTACTATTGCCATGATCCGTGAAGCGTCCCATAAGACAGGGCGTATTGTCGATATCTTAATTGATTTGCCCGGCGCCAAGATTCGTATTGGTGTCTTAAAAGTGCCACTATTCCTTAAAAAAGGTCAACGTGTAACTTTGTCTGTTGAATCAGCCAAGAAAACAGATAAGAATGTTATTCCCGTCGAGTATAAGCAATTACCTAAGAGTGTTAAGAAGGGCAATACTATTTTTTTAAGCGATGGCTTTATCCAATTGCGTGTGCTTAAGGTGGATGCTACTAGGGTTGAATGTGTGGTCATGATGGGGGGCGAGTTAAGTTCTCATAAGGGTCTTAATTTGCCTGGGGCTAAGATGTATGTAAAGCCCGTGACAGCTAGAGATCTTGAGATTATTCGTTTTGGTTTGAGTCAAGGTGTGACCACTTTTGCTTTATCATTCATTGAAAAAGCTTCCGATATTCGTAATGTGCGCATCATGGCACGCAGGTTGGGTAAAAAGATTAACTTGGTTGCGAAAATTGAACGCCAAGAAGCCATTGATAATTTTGATGAAATCTTAGAAGAAGCTGATGTGATCATGGTTGCACGTGGGGATATGGGTGTTGAAATTCCTGTTGAAGAAGTGCCTTTAGTACAAAAGTTGTTGATCAAAAAAGCTAACAATGCGGGTGTTCCTGTTATCACCGCCACGCAAATGTTGATGTCCATGACAAAGAACATTCGTCCAACCCGCGCGGAAGTTAACGACGTTGCCAATGCTATTTTAGACGGCACCGATGCGGTCATGTTGTCAGAAGAAACAGCCATGGGGCATTTCCCTATAGAAGTTGTTCAAATGGTCAGCAAGATTGCGGTCATTACAGAAGGTAAGTATCAGAGCATGGGAGGTCCATTAGATCGTAAAGAGCGTCGGTTGATTGATGTGGAACAAGGATTGGAAGTTGAAGATGTGATCTCGCGCAGTGTGGTGCGTGCCATCTCAAAAATAAAAGCAAAATACATTTTAACCCCGACGCATAGCGGTAATACCGTTCGACATGTGTCGCGTTTTAAACCTGCATGTTGGATCTTAGCGTTTACGCCAAATCGAGTCACCAGTAAGTTTTTGATGTTCTCTTACGGTGTTTATCCTTTCCTTGTTGCCAGCGATAAAGAGATTGTGCCAAGAGAAATGGTGAAATATATCAAAGCGCGGGACATGATTAGATCCGGTGAAAAGGTTGTTGTCACACAACGTCAATTCTCCCATATCCCTGGTGAGACGGATGTTATGGGGATTATCACCGTTTAAGAATTCTGCTTGTAGCGCTAGGCCTGCCGTGTTAAACTAAATACGTCAAATAACGAAGTATATTAAAAGGGGTTTGTATGGAAATTAAGATGATGATTCAAAGCACGCCCAATCCAAATGCGTTGAAATTTGTCTTAAATGTGCCTGTAAAAAATGAAGGCAAAGCAACGTATAAAAGCGCGGCGGATTGTGGGCATAACCCATTGGCTAAGGCGATATTTACCGTGTCTAATGTGGTCGAAGTTTATTTCTTTGATAACTATATCACGGTCACCCAAGACGGCAATGTCGACTGGGATGTGATTGAAGAACAAATTAAAAAAACCATCATGGATAATGCCGAAGGCCATGATCCAAATTTTATTGTTGAAGAAGCCAAAAAGCCGGTGTCAGCACCGGAAACACCTGAAATCAATCAGATCAATGAGATCTTAGATCGCACCATTCGTCCTGCATTACAAATGGATGGCGGGGATTTGCATGTGGTTGGTTATGATGGTCAAGTGGTGATGGTAAGTTACCAAGGCGCCTGCGGTTCTTGTCCGTCGTCGACCATGGGAACGCTTAAAGCCATTGAGAATATTTTGCGTGATGAGTTTCAACCTGAAGTTGTTGTGGAGGCGGTTTAAGTGTTTAAGATCAATCGAAAATTAGAGTATGCGTTGATTGCCTTACGCCACATGAGTTCCAAGGCACCAGGTCAATTAACATCAGCCAAAGAAATTTGTGATATCTATCATGCGCCATTTGATCCAACGTCGAGGGTTTTGCAAATCATGGCATCGCATGAGATTGTACGCGCTGAGCAAGGTGCGCATGGTGGTTATCAGATTTTAAAAGATTTAAATAAATTAACCTTACAAGATTTAACACAGATCATTGAAGGTCCTATACAGATTGTGAATTGTTTTCATGGTAATTATTCTCATTGCGATATTACATCTAGCTGCAATGTGATTTCCCCCATGTTAAACCTCAATGAACGCATTGCGGGATTATTTAAAACGATTACGGTCGGGGAATTGATTCAGTCGCGTAATCAAGGTGAGAAACAGATCCGTTCTAAATATTTAGCACATCACGAGCAGAAAAGTTAATTCAAGGAGTAAATAAGCGCATATGAGCGACGACGTAAAACAAAAAGAATTATTAGATAATAAGTTATCAAGTGGGGACTACCGCTATGGATTTGTGACGGACATCGCCACGGAAGAATTTCCTAAAGGGGTTAATGAAGACATTGTCCGCATGATTTCGGCAAAGAAAAAAGAACCACAATGGATGACGGAATGGCGGTTAAAGGCGTTTGCCAATTGGCAAAAAATGACTGAGCCAAAATGGCCAAATTTTGAATATGGGCCCATTGATTATCAAGATCTTTATTACTATTCAGCGCCAAAGCAAAATAAAGAAAATCCAAAGAGTTTAGACGAGGTTGATCAAGAGTTGCTAAAGACCTTTGATCGCTTAGGGATTCCTTTGACGGAACAAAAAAGATTGTCGGGCGTTGCCGTTGACGCGGTGTTTGATAGTATTTCTGTTGGCACAACCCATCAAAGCGAATTAGCTAAAGTTGGTGTTATTTTCTGTTCCATGTCAGAAGCCATTACACATCATCCGGAATTGGTAAAAAAATATTTAGGCTCCGTGGTGCCAGCATCGGATAACTATTTTGCGGCGCTTAATTCAGCTGTATTTTCGGATGGATCATTTTGTTATATCCCCAAAGGTGTGCGTTGTCCTTTAGAATTGTCGACTTATTTTCGCATCAATGCTGAGAATACAGGGCAATTTGAACGCACCTTGATTGTGGCGGAAGATGATAGTTATGTCAGTTATTTGGAAGGTTGTACAGCGCCCATGCGCGACACCAATCAATTGCATGCGGCGGTCGTTGAGCTTGTTGCATTAAATAATGCGGAGATTAAATATTCCACGGTTCAGAATTGGTATTCTGGCGACAAAGAAGGTAAGGGTGGGATTTATAATTTTGTGACTAAACGCGGTAAATGTTTGGGAACAAATTCCATTATTTCTTGGACGCAAGTTGAAGCAGGTTCTGCCATCACATGGAAATACCCCTCAGTTATTTTACAGGGAGATAATTCCGTCGGTAAATTTTATTCAGTGGCATTGACCAATAATCATATGACGGCCGATACAGGTACCAAGATGATACACATTGGCAAAAACACCAAGAGCACCATTGTATCTAAGGGTATTTCATCGGATTATTCGCATAATAGCTATCGTGGGTTGGTTAAGATCATGCCAACGGCGACCAATGCGCGTAATTTTTCGCAATGTGATTCTATGTTGGTTGGTAATAATTGTTCTGCCAATACGTTTCCTTATATTGAAGTAAAAAATAATACAGCGGTGTTAGAGCATGAAGCTTCCACATCGAAGATTAATGCTGAACAAATGTTTTATTTGCGTTCACGTGGGCTTGATTTGGAAGAATCAATTTCTTTGATCATCAATGGGTTCTGTAAGGATGTGTTTAAAGAACTACCATTAGAATTCTCGGTTGAGGCAGTTAAATTATTAGAAATGAAATTAGAGGGGAGCGTCGGGTAATGTTATCGATAAAGAATTTACATGCCGGTATTGAAGGCAAAGAAATCTTAAAAGGCATTAATTTAAACGTCAACGCTGGCGAAGTGCATGCCATCATGGGGCCTAATGGTTCTGGTAAGAGCACGCTCTCTAAGGTCATTGCCGGCCATCCTCAATATCAGGTGACAAGTGGCAGCATTGAGTATGATGTTAATTTTAAGAAAATTGATTTGGTTGGCATGGAGCCAGATGAGCGCGCCAAAGAAGGCGTATTCTTAGCGTTCCAATATCCCGTAGAAATCCCAGGCGTACCAACGTCGGTGTTCTTGCGTGCAGCTTTCAATGCCATTTGCCGTCATCAAGGTGCGGAAGAAATGGATCCTATCGATTTCGATAAATATTTACGTACGAAGATGAAAATCTTACACATGAATGAAAGTGCCATCGATCGTCCAGTTAATGTAGACTTTTCTGGTGGTGAGAAAAAGCGCAATGAAATTCTTCAAATGGCTGTTTTAAATCCTAGGATTGCTGTATTGGATGAAACCGATTCAGGTTTAGACATTGATTCCATGAAGATCGTTGCTGATGGGGTTAATAAATTACGTAATAAAAATAATGCTGTTATTTTGATCACCCACTACCAACGTTTGCTCAACTACATACAACCTGATTTTGTACACATTTTATATAATGGCAAAATCATCAAGACCGAAGGTAAGGAATTAGCCTTGCAAGTCGAAGATAAGGGTTACGATTGGTTAATCAAGTAAGGACTCGTATGATGACAACAACACAATTGCCATTGCGCATTGATGGTTTAGATGAATATCAAAGTAAAGTGATTGATGCCTCACCTGCATGGCTTAAAGCATTCCGTCAACGGGCTGTTGCACAATTTGTAGCGTTGGGCCTTCCAACCGTTAAAGACGAAGAATATAAATACACCTCATTGGCAGAAATTTCTTCCAAACGTTTGAATTTACCTTCTTCACATAAATTAATCGAAGAAGATGAATTGCAAGAATACCTTGATACAAAAGATATCAATGTGGTTGTGGTCAATGGGTTGGTTTCAAAAGAATTATCAAATATTACAAACTTACCCAAGGGCATCACGATCATGCCCTTTAGTCAAGCTGCCCAACATTTTCCTTCAGAAGTCGAACAAACCGTTAGTAAGTTGACAGCCAATGACACCAAATCTTTATTGGCATTAAACCAAGCCTTGTTCTTAGACGGTGTTTTTATCAAAGTCGATCAAAATGCAGTTGTAGAGCGTTTGATTCATATTGTACACGTCACAAGTGTTAGCGAAGAGAATGCGGTTGTTTTTCCACGTGTTTTGATTCACGTTGGAAAAAGCGGCCAAGCAAGTTTTCTAGAAAGCCATCTTTCATACAGCGGCCTTGCGTATTGGAGCAATGCTTTGCTCGATATGCGTTTAGAAGAAAATGCAGTTGTTTCCTATTGTAAGGCAGAAGCAGAAAGTCCTTACGCACATGTCACAACAACAACGCGTGTATGGCAAGAGAAAGCCAGTAGCTTAGATGCCTTTACATTTAATCATCGAGCACATTTAGTACGAAACAATTTTACCGTGTTGTTAAAGGGCGAGGGCACCAATACCGTCATGAATGGTTTTTATGCCTTGGATGAAAAACAACATGTGGATAATCACACCTTGCTTGATATTCAACAGCCCAACTGCACCAGTTATCAGTTATATAAAGGGATTTTAAACGGCGCTTCACGCGCAGTTTTTAATGGTAAGATTTTCGTACATGCGATTGCTCAGAAAACAAATGGTTATCAGTTAAATAAACATTTGGTTTTAGGTAAAGATGCCCGCGTTGATACAAAACCACAATTGGAAATTTTTGCGGATGATGTTAAGTGTACTCATGGTGCAACCATCGGGCAAATCAACGACGATGAAATCTTTTACTTACAAAGCCGTTGTATCTCAAAAGAAACTGCCACACAATTGTTATCCCGTGGTTTTATTGATGACATTATCAATACAATCAAGTTGCCAAGTGTGCGCAATAAATTAAATCATTGGCTAACGGTTAAATTCCCCCAAGTCAAATTGTAAGGCAGTTTATGCATAAGTTCGATATCCAAAAGGTACGACAAGATTTCCCAAATTTAAATGTCAAAATTTATGGCAAAGATTTAGCGTATCTCGACAATGCCGCAACCACCTTAAAGCCCAATGTAGTCATAGATACGATGAAAGAGCATTTGAGCCATGGTGTCTCCAATGTGCATCGTGGGGTTCATTATTTGAGTGAGCAAGCAACGCTTAATTTTGAAGATGCCCGTCAGAAGGTTAAGAATTTTATCAATGCTCGTCGCATCCAAGAAATCATTTTTACCCGTGGTTCAACAGAATCCATCAATTTAGTTGCACAGTCTTATGGTCGGCATAACTTGCAACAGGGTGATGAGATCATTATTTCTCAGATGGAGCATCATTCAAACATTGTCCCGTGGCAAATGCTATGCCAACAGGTTGGGGCCACGCTTAAGGTTGTGCCGATCAACTCGAGTGGCGAGTTTATCTTTGATGAATATTTAAAGTTATTGTCTCCTAAGACGCGGATTGTGAGCGTCGTTTACGTGTCTAATTCTTTAGGAACAGTTAATCCTATCAAGCGCATCATTGATGCAGCTCATAATAATGGTTCTTTGGTTTTAGTCGATGCGGCACAGGCAGTGACCCACGCGGCCATTGATGTCAAAGAGCTTAATTGTGATTTTTTAGTTTTTTCAGGCCACAAAATCTTTGGGCCTACAGGTGTTGGTGTTTTATATGGCAAAGAAGCGCTATTAGAAGAAATGCCGCCATATCAAGGTGGTGGGGATATGATCCGCAGCGTCAGCTTCTCGGGGACGACCTATAATAGCTTGCCTTATAAATTTGAAGCAGGAACACCTGCGATCGCTGAAGTTATTGGTTTAGGGGCAGCGTTAGATTATGTGAAATCCATTGGATTTGAAGCCATGTCACAACATAAAGAAGAGTTGCTCGCCCATGGGAATAAAATTTTAGGCATGATCCAAGGATTACGTTTCATCGGTACTGCTCAAGCAAAGACGTCGATCATTTCCTTTGTCATCGATGGGATTCATCCACATGATCTGGGAACCATCGTTGATGAAGAAGGCGTGGCTATCCGCACGGGGCATCATTGCACCCAACCGGTGATGGAGTTTTTTGGAATACCAGCGACGGCACGCGCTTCGCTTGCGTTTTATAATACCAAAGAAGAGTTAGATGCTTTAGCTAAGGCAATATTAAAAGCAAAGGCTGTGTTTCATGCGTGATGAATTGTATCAACAAACCATTTTAGAACATAACCGTCATCCACGTAATTTTCGTAAAATGGATGATGCGACTTATTTTGCCGAAGGGTATAATCCTTTGTGTGGGGATCATTTGTGGGTTTATGTGAAATTAAATGACCAATCACAAATCCAAGAGGCAAGTTTTGAAGGTTCTGGTTGTGCGATTTCTAAAGCATCAGCTTCGATGATGACAACCGCGTTAAAAGGTAAGACGATTGAAGAGGCCAATGTTTTGTTTCAAGAGTTTCATGATCTTGTTCAAGGTAAGCTTGATCCACAAAAGCAAACCAATCATTTAGATAAGCTAGCTGTATTCTCCGGTATTTGGCAATACCCATCACGTGTTAAATGTGCTTCCTTAGGCTGGCATACCATGCATGCGGCGTTAGAAAAGCGCCCAAGTGTTTCTACAGAATGATCCTAGATCAATTTAAAAGACCTTTAAGAGATTTGCGCATATCCGTAATCGATCGATGCAATTTTCGTTGCCCTTATTGCATGCCTTCAAAGAAGTATGACCATGCCTATCAATTCTTAGATAAAAATGAATGGTTGACTTTTGATGAGATCGAGCGCGTAGCACGTATCTTTGTAAGCCTTGGTGTTAAAAAATTGCGCCTTACTGGCGGTGAGCCATTATTACGCCCAGATATCGATCAATTGATCGTAAAGTTAAATGCGATACATGGTGTAGAAGATCTGGCATTAACCACCAATGGTTCACATTTGGCAGCGTTAGCTAAGCGATTAAAAGCATCAGGATTAAAACGCCTCACAGTAAGCCTCGATACATTAGACCCAATAATTTTTAAGCAGTTAAATGGTGATCGTGGCGAGATTGATCAGGTTCTTTTGGGAATTGATGCCGCAGCAGCGGCAGGGTTTAAGCGCATTAAGATCAATGTAGTCATCATTCGTGGGGTAAATGATCAGGGGGTTTTAGACTTGGTTAAGCATTTTAGAGGTACGGGCCATGTGCTGCGTTTCATCGAATATATGGATGTAGGGAATCAAAATAACTGGTCTATAAATCAGGTTGTAATGTCCCAGGAAATTATAAATTTGGTGAACCAGAATTTTCCCTTGATTAAAGTTGGTGGGACTGAGAGGGGAGATACGTCGCAGCGATACAGCTATGTTGATGGGGCTGGGGATATTGAGTTTATCTCGTCAGTAAGTCATGCTTTTTGTGGCACATGCAATCGTTTAAGGTTATCTGTTGACGGTAAAATATATACATGTTTATTTGCATCACATGGGGTTGATTTAAAAGCCGCATTAAAAGAGCATCAATCCGATGATTTTCTTAAGAAAATCATTGCAGATGTTTGGCAGGCGCGTGTTGATCAATATTCACAAGAAAGATCGCGTCTTCAATCCATTCGTTCTAAGGTCGAAATGTTCCATATTGGTGGATAAATATTTTCTAATTAAAAATATTGAATTTTAATTTAATTGTGGATAAAATAATCCATAATTGAGGAATCAAAGAACTATGATAAAAATGTATTCAAAAAATTGTGAACATATGTTGCGCATATTTAGTCAAATCTCACAAGACAATTATGCACAGGTATTCTTGGCAAAAGAAATCTGCCGAAAAGCAAAAGTTCCAGAATTCTCTGCTCGCAAAGGCTTGCAATTGTTGGTCCAACATAAGATTCTAAAAGCTGTGTCTGGTCCTGGGGGTGGTTATCAACTTATTAAACATCCTAAGAAAATACAGTTATTAGATATTATAGAAGTCATTGATGGAAAAGAATTAAATTTACATTGTGTCATGGGTTTTCCTCAATGTAATGGGCAACAACCTTGTCCAATGCATGATGTTTGGAAAGATATAAAGGGAAGATTGTTGTGTGAGCTTGAGAAAAAGTCTTTATTTAATGTGATGAAAAGGAACTAACTAATGAAAATCATTCTACTTTTAGTGGTATTTGTCTTTTCTGATTCTTGCTTTGTACATGCTGGTGAATATATGAATACGCATCTGCCTAAGTGGGTAAATGTTGATCTGCAATTACGACATCGTTATGAATGGCGTTCAAATTTTGACTTTAATGATAATGTTTACGATAAGGATGGGTTTAATTTGTGGAGAGCGCGTTTAGGAGTAACGCTTAAACCGTCAGATGACTTTAAGTTCTTTTATCAGTTCCAAGATGCACGTATTTCAGATGACTCCACCACAGGTTCTAAGGCGACTTTTGAGAATTGGTTAGACACGAGACAGCTATGGGCAGAAGCCAAAACAAATAAACTTGCCATTGATGCCATTGATTTTTCTAAAGTAGGTATTCGTTTTGGACGTCAGGAATTAGCTTATGGAGCCCAACGGTTGTTAGGGGCTATTGATTGGTCAAATGTGGCTCAAACATTTGATGCGGGAAAAGTGATGTTGGAATTTGAGAAACAGAAATTAAATATTGATATTTTTGGGGGCGGAAAAACCCCTGTTAAATCACCGCTTGAACAAGATGATATTTTTGATGGATCGTCTAATGATTGGGTGGGTGGTTACTATGCCACCTATAAAGGAATTGATAATTATACCATTGAACATTATGTCATTAATCGTAATACGGATGGTCAAATCATTTCTTTTGGGCAAACCGGCGATGGGGAAGTTGATGATTATACGATAGGGGGACGTATAGCAGGTAAGATTGCAGATACTGCTTTTGATTTTGAATTAGAAGCGGCTAAGCAGGTGGGTAATTCTGGTGCCTTAGATGCTGATGCACAAATGGCCATAGCGATCTTAGGTTATACGTTCGACATAAACTGGAAACCTCGCGTATCACTAGAATTTGATTATGCGTCTGGAGATGGTAATAGGACTGATGGTAAGCGTCAGACGTTTAATAATATTCATCCAACAAACCATCTCTATTATGGTTATATGGATTTTGTGAGCCTTCAAAATATGAATGATTACCGGCTCGGGATCAAAGTGGATCCAACAAAGAAGCTAAACATTCAATCAGATTTGCATATGATTTTTCTTGATTCACCTAAAGATAATCTTTATGGTGCTAACAAGGCTATAAAAAGAGCCACAGTGGCTAGTGCTGATGCTTATGTAGGTAATGAAGTGGATCTTTTGGCGAAGTATCAATTTAATAGTTATGTCAGCACTATGGTAGGTTATTCACATCTTTTTGCGGGTGATTTCCTTAAAGACACAGGTTCATCTGATGATGCTGATTTTGTCTATGTTCAAACGGTTGTTAATTTCTAATATGAGGATATGGTAAGGTGATAATCCGTTTGCATAAAGAGGGTTTGAGAAATGGCCTAATAGGATCTGCAGTTTTAGTGGGCTTGGTTCTCTTGGGGTCGCGGCGTTTATTATATTTTGATGCTGCTTTAACGCCGTATTTGTATGCGACGATATTTGCCATTTTTGGCAGTATTTATCGTTATAGTGTCTGGGTTAGTCGTCCTCCAACAGAGATTCTACTTAAACGAAGTTTACAGTTTGTTTTTAGCCGTAATTTCTTTAAATATTTCATCCTTGTATTTAAAACTTTCATCGAGCAGATTGTTTTACAAAAGTTTATTGGTCGACGTAGTCCGTATCGATGGGTAATGCATTTTTGTTTGGCGTGGGGATGTTTGTTGGCCTTCGCCGTAACCTTCCCGTTGGTCTTTGGATGGTTGCATTTTGAGAACCCCATAGAGCATAAAGATTTGTACCAATTGGTTGTGTTTGGGTTTCCGTTACAAATCTTTAATCCTGAAGGGATTGTTGGATTTCTTTTCTTTAATGCATTAAATTTTTGTTCGCTACTAATCATTGTTGGGACTGTGATGGCATTTTCTCGTCGATTTCTTCATCCTGGTGAAATGGCAATTCAATCTTTTGCGCATGATTTGCTGCCGCTCTTGGTCTTGTTTTCAGTTGCAGTAACGGGTTTGTTTTTAACGTATAGCAACCATTTTTTAGGCGGTGCTCATTATAGGGTATTAACGACCATTCATTGTTGGACGGTTGTCATGTTGTTGGTTTATTTACCATTTGGAAAGTTTTTTCATATTTTTCAAAGAGCAGCTCAAATGGGTGCCGCTTTATATATTGAAGAGAAGGAATGTGGTAAACCAGCTTTATGTATAAAATGTCAACAGCCCTTTACAAGTGACATGCAAAAAGAAGATGTGAAGAAAGTTTTATCTGACTTAGGCTTTCAATTCCAAGGAGATGATAAAAATTCATCGATGCAGGATTTATGCCCTTTATGTCGACGACATATGATGATGGTGACTCAGCATCAGCATTTAAAGGGTAAGTTTGATATTGATCATCGTTAATTAACGGAGCCTCATATGGCAGAATTGCCTTTATCAAAAGAGAAAATTGCTGAACAGTTTGGTCCTCATTTGAAATATGACCCACCAGGTGGCTGGGAGCTTTCTGTCAGCGAGCCTGATGCTAAGGTAAAGACGCATTGTTGTTTTTGTGGTCAGGGTTGTGGGATCATTTTAAAAGTACAAAATAATCAGGTGGTTGGTTTTGATCCTTGGGAAGCTTTTCCTTTTAATCAGGGGAAGCTATGTCCCAAGGGAGTTAAGCGATATATGCAAGGTAGCCATCCAGACCGTTTGATGTATCCGATGGAAAATCGTCAGGGTGTTGGGTATGAACGTATAAGTTGGGATGATGCTTACACAAAAGTGATTGATGCCATACAGCGCATTCAAGGTGAGCATGGTAAGGATGCATTTGCGCTGCTTTCCGGTGTTTCATTGTCGAATGAGAAATCGTATTTGATTGGAAAGTTTGCGCGTGTGGCTTTGCAAACAGCAAACCTTGATTATAACGGTCGTTTGTGCATGGTGTCGGCTGGTGCTGGCAATAAAAAATCTTTTGGCATTGATCGTGCGGCCAATTCATGGGCGGATATTTTAGAGACGGATCTAATTGTCTGCGCGGGCACAAACGTATCCGAATGTTCACCCATCACAACCGATTATATTTGGAAAGCCCGTGATAAAAGGGGTGCTAAACTTATTGTCATTGATCCGCGCATGACGCCCATCGCGCGAACAGCGGATTTATACTTACCTGTGCGTCCCGGTACTGATGTGTACTTAGCAAATACGATCTTGAATTTAATGATACAAGCGGGGCATATTGATGAAGCATTCATTCGCGAGCATACGACGGGCTTTGAAGATGTTAAAGCAGGGGTTGCTAAATACACACCTGAAGATTGTGAGAAGGTTACCGGTGTTCCAGCGGCCAATATAAGAAAGGCTGCGCTATGGTGGGGTGAGGCTAAACGCAGCTTTTTATTACACGCGCGGGGTATAGAACATCACACCAAGGGTGTCGATAATGTTTGTTCATATATTAACATGGTTTTAGCGTCAGGCCGCATTGGACGCGTTGGTTGTGGGTATGGAACAATTACCGGACAAGGCAATGGCCAAGGTGGTCGTGAACAAGGACATAAATGCGATCAACTTCCAGGGAACCGCGACATCACTAATCCTGAACATCGAAAATATGTTGCTGGGGTTTGGGGCATTGATGAAAAAGATATGCCTGGTAAGGGATTGTCTGCTCAAGAGATCATGAACGATATTCATGCGGGTAAGATTAAAGGTCTACTAAGCATTTGTTTTAATCCTTTAGTAAGTCTTCCAGATCAACAATTCACAGAAGAGGCATTAAAGAAATTAGATTTTTATGTGGCTATTGATTTCTTCTTAAATGAAACAGCTCGGTATGCGGATGTGATCTTACCAGGTTCTTTGCATGAAGAAGATGAGGGAACGGCTACCACAGCGGAAGGGCGAGTTATTCGGATTCAAGCAGCTGTAACGCCACCTGGCGAGGCAAAGATTGATTGGCATATATTTCAAGACTTGGCTAAGCGATTAGATAAACAAAAGTATTTTGATTTTAAGACTTCCGAAGATATTTTTAATGAAATGCGGGTTGCCTCTCATGGAGGCACAGCGGATTATTATGGGATTACTTATGAGATGATTGAGAAAAATATGGGGGTATTTTGGCCCTGTCCGGAAATTGGGCATCCTGGAACGCCACGTTTATTCGAAGGTGGGAAGTTTTATCATCCAGATGGAAAAGCTCATTTTAATGCAGTGGAATATCGCTTATCCGCTGATCTTATTAATGAGGAGTATCCAATTTATTTAACAACCGGGCGTGTGATCTTTCAATATTTATCAGGGACCCAGACAAGGCGTATTGGTTTCTTAGTTGATCAATGCCCTGAACCATATGTTGAAATTCATCCGATCTTAGCAGATAAGCATGGGATTAAAGAGGGTGATCAGGTGAAGGTTACATCTAGGAGAGCGGATATTTTATTAAAAGCTAAAGTTGTTAAGACAATTCGTCCTGATACTGTTTTTGTTCCGTATCATTGGCCAGATGCTAAATCTGTCAATCGATTGACGCAGCGTGCCTTAGACCCTATTTCTAAAATCCCAGAATTCAAATTTAGCGCAGTCAGAATTGAGAAGGTAAATTTTACATAAAGAGATAACATGACCGAGAATTTTCTAGAAGAGAATGACTTTTTTATAGATCCTCAACGATGTATCGGTTGCAAGGCCTGTGAAGCGGCATGCTCTGAGTGTGCCACTCATCGGGGAGTTCCGATGATCCACTTGGATACACTTGATCGGTATAATACCGTTAAGACCGGTCCTACCGTTTGCATGCATTGTGACGATCCGGCGTGCGCTTCGGTCTGTCCAGCGGATGCGATCAAGCGTACGGAAGATGGAGTTGTTCAATCTTCTCAAAAACCCAGATGCATTGGATGTTCTAATTGTCAAATTGCCTGTCCTTTTGGTGTGCCTAAGGTTTATAAACTTCAAGCCCAAATGATGAAATGTGATATGTGTTATGATAGGACCTCCATTGGTTTGAAACCCATGTGCGCCACTGTTTGCCCTTCGCAGGCGTTGTATTTTGGTCCGAAATCGTTTATTGAATCAACACGCAAGAATATCCCTAATAATCAATTTATTTTTGGAAAACAAAAGATAAAAACAAAAGTGTACATGATGATGGACACGGCAGATGTTCCAACTGATATGGATGTTGTTAATTTCATGAGTTCTTGTCATTTAGAAGAAGGCGAAGCGTGGGTTTTATAATCAAATATAGGTGAGATATGAATGAACCAATTAAGAAGCGTCTGATTAAGAAGCATGGTCAATTGCCTAAATGGGCGGAAGATTTCTCCATTGAGTCATCGACGGATAACAATGTTTCCCGTAGAGATTTTATTCGTTTTCTAGGCCTTGTTTCTTTTGGGCTTTTTATGGGGACAGCAGGTGTTTTTGTAAGATCTTTATTTGAACAAGCTCAAGCGCCATCAATGGAAGATAAAATTGCTGGTCTTAATGAAATTGCTGTAGGTGAGTCACGTTCTTTTATGATTCCAGGAAAAAGAGAGCCAGGGATCATGGTTCGTTTAGGTGATGATCGATACGTGGCGTATGGCCAGAAATGCACACATTTGCAATGCCCTGTATTATGGAGTAAAGAAGAAAATAAATTGGTATGTCCGTGTCATAATGGTGCTTTTGCTGTTGAGGATGGGCATGTCCTATATGGCCCTCCAGAGCGACCATTACCACAATTAGAATTAGCTGTTAAACATGATGGCATATATTTTGTAGGTGTAAAAAGTGGCAATTTAGTTTAGTTAAGAGGAAATTATGAAATTTCGTGATACCAGAGAAGAAACTAAGAAAACTATAGAAATTGTTTGTCTAATACTTTCACTAGGCTGTATTTTTCTTCAAATCTGGATTATGGCCACAACGTTAGAATCTTTTTTTCAAGGTAAAACGCATCATTTACTGGCGTCTGTAATGCTAAGTATGATTGCTTTTGGTGTTTGTGCGTTAACTGCTTGGACAACGAGTATGAATCTTTTAAAAGGGTCTGAAGAAGGGCGAACACAAACGTATCATAAAGACACTCAATATAAGAAAATTCTATAGGTGCTTATGCAAGATCAAGCAACATCTCAATCCCACAGAGTATTATTCTTAAATACACTAGCGTTTACGGTGTGTTTTGCTGCCTGGATGCTTAATGGTGTTCTAGTTACGTTCTTATCGAGCAATCAAATATTTAATTGGGGACCGGTTGAGATGGGTTGGCTTTTGGGTATTCCTGTTTTGACGGGCTCAATTTTTCGTTTGCCAGCTGGAATGCTCACAGATAAATTTGGAGGTAAACCTGTTTTTGGAACATTGCTTTTGTTGTGTGCAGTCCCAATGTATCTTTTGTCAACCGTCGATAGTTTTATAGGTTTTGCTTGGTGTAGTTTTGGTTTTGGATTAGTGGGCGTTGGTTTTTCGATTGGTATAGCTTTTTCATCCGTATGGTATCCGAAACAATTACAGGGCACTGCATTGGGAATTTTTGGAGCAGGCAATGCTGGTGCTGCGATAACGACACTATTAGCACCAAAGCTGCTTAATATTTTTACGCAGAATGGTGCCAATCTTGAAGGGTGGAGAATTCTACCTAAGTGTTATGCGGTAATGCTTTTTGTAACAGGAATTATTATCTTTGTTTTTTCGATTAACAAAAAGCCTGAATCACAATCAAAGACGTTTATTCAAATGCTTGAGCCACTTAAAAATATTCGTGTTTGGCGTTTTGGATTTTATTACTTTCTAGTATTTGGTTGTTTTGTTGGTTTTTCGCAATGGTTAGTGCCTTATTTTGTCAGTGCATATTATATGCCTTTAGTGACTGCAGGTATTTTGGTTTCTTGTTTTAGTTTTCCTTCTGGGGTTATTCGTGCTGCTGGTGGATGGATTTCAGATCGATGGGGAGCGCGTAAGGTTATGTATTGGGTTTTAGGTTCATCAACTTTTATTAGCTTTATGCTGATTGTTCCTCAAATGGATATTTATTCTCCTGGAGAGGGTGTCATGGCTTTTCAGCCGGGTATTGTAACATCTGTCAGTGCGAAAGAAATTGTCGTTGGTGATAAAACGTATGCATTGGCAGAAAAAATTGAACATAAGAATAATTATGAAAAAGATGTTTTGGTTCTTCCTACTAAGGAGATTTGGCAGGAACCTTTGGTTCTGGTTGGTCAGAAAGTTCAGAAAAAAGAGCTTTTGGCTAAGGGTGTTACGCGTATTTATTTTCAAGCAAATGTATGGGTGTTTACATTCTTGGTATTTATATTGGGTGTTATTTGGGGTATAGGAAAAGCAGCAGTTTATAAACATATTCCAGACTATTTTCCTAACGAAGTTGGGGTTGTAGGTGGTATGGTGGGGGTATTAGGTGGTTTAGGTGGTTTTGTTTGTCCTATTATATTTGGTTATTTACTGAAAGGGACAGGTTTATGGACGAGCTGTTGGATGCTGATGTTTGTCTTGTCCATTATATGTCTTTTGTGGATGCATGCTGTTATCAGTGCCATGATGCAAGCTAAGCATCCTGAATCTAGAAAGTTAATCGAACATTAAGGTGTCAGTGTTAAATGGAGAACAAGTTATGTTAAAAGTTAATATTGAGCATTGGAATGTCGAAGATGAAAAATTTTGGCAAGAAGAAGGGATGCCTGTTGCTTCACGAAATCTTTGGATATCCATACCAGCTTTGTTGCAGTCATTTTCTATTTGGATCATGTGGGGTATGATCATTGTTCAGATGAAGAAGTTAGGCTTTACGCTTGGCATGCCGCATCAGACGCCAGAAGATTTAAAAATTTTTAATGAGTTGTTGTGGACGTTACCAGCGATCGCTGGTCTTTCCGGAGCTACACTGAGAATACCAAATTCTTTTTTAATTGCGATTGGCGGGGGCAGAAATGTGGTTTTCTTGTCAACGATCTTTCTTTTGATTCCTTCTGTTTTGGCTGGCTTTGCGCTTCAAAATATTAATACATCTTATGCGGTTTTCGCGATCATTGCTGTATTGTCGGGTTTTGGTGGTGGAAATTTTGCGTCGTCGATGTCTAATATTTCATTCTTTTTTCCAAAGCGCATGCAAGGGACCGCGTTGGGTTTAAACGCTGGGCTTGGAAATCTGGGTGTTAGTGTCATGCAATTCTTGATTCCTATTGTCATCACGTCAGGTTTTTTCGGTGGCATAGGAGGATCAGGATTGCCTTTAACAGAAACGGATGGTAGTAAAGCCATAGGCACCTTAGTGTTCTTATCGAATGCTGGTTGGGTTTGGGTAGTATTTTTAAGTATTTCTGCCTGCGCGGCATTTTTTGGGATGAACAATTTAAAGGCAGCGACACCAACGCTTGGCAATACGATGCAGGAGTTTTTTAAGATAATTCTTTTGGTGAGTTTTGGTTTGTTGGCAGCTGGCATTGGTGCGTATCTCTTAACCGCTCTAAAAATTAATATGTGGATTGTTCTTCCCGCAACAATCATTTTAGCTCTTGTCCTGATGAGATTTCTTTCTCCAAAGGAGATTCAAGGAAGTTTGAATAAGCAGTTTTCGATTTTTGCTAATAAACATAATTGGATCATGACCATCCTTTATGTCATGACCTTTGGTTCTTTTATTGGGTACTCAGCATCATTTCCTAAGTTGATCCAAGATGTTTTTGGGTATTTACCAGGGGGGGCTGTTAATCCAAACGCTCCAAATCCTATGGTTTGGGCATTCTTGGGTCCGTTGGTCGGAGCATTGATTCGGCCATTTGGGGGATGGTTAGGTGATAAGATTAATAGTGGATCGAAAGTGACCACATGGAGCACTGTCGTACAAGTATTTGCAGCCTTAGGTGTGGCCTATTACATCGTGCAAGCTAAAGCAGCTGCTTCTCCAGAAACGTATTGGTGGCCATTCTTTACATTATTTATGGTTTTATTCGTAGCAACAGGTCTTGGCAATGGTTCAACATTTAGGAGTATTCCTTATATCTTTCCAAAAGAATTGGCTGGTCCTGTACTTGGATGGACATCTGCTATAGCCGCGTATGGCGCTTTTATTATTCCAATTGTTTTCGGGCAGCAAATTAAAGCCGGCCATGCTGAGTACGCACTTTACGGGTTTACAATTTATTACGTTATTTGTCTTTTTTTAAATTGGTATTACTATGACAGGAAGAATTCAGGAATTCAGTGTTAACATGATCGAAAATAGAAAATATTTCTTTGCCGTATTATCAATTTGTTTAGGTCTTTTGCTAGGGTTATCTGTGTATATATTCTTTTACGCAAAAGGTTATTCATATCTTGTTAACGATCCAAAGGCTTGCGCTAATTGTCATATTATGCAGGATTATTATGATTCTTGGGTTAGGTCAAGCCATCATAAGGCAGCGTCGTGCAATGATTGTCACGTTCCGCATCAGCCTGTCATGAAATATTTATCAAAAGCGAAGAATGGCTATAACCATTCAAGGGCTTTTACGATGCAAGATTTTAAAGAACCAATTCGAATTACAAAAACAAATCTGATTGATTTACAACATAATTGCATAGAGTGCCACGCAACGTTAACGAGTGAGATTACCGCGCATAAAGATGTTGAACAGGGACAGGCTAGGTGCACTTCGTGTCACCGCTCATCTGGCCACATGAGATTAGATTAATATTTTGGAGGTTATTATGAAGAAGACATTGCCATATGTAGGAATAATTTTTGTGACTGCAGTTTTGACAGGTTTATTGGTATCGTTTTTTATGAATATTAAAGAACGGAAAGATGAAACGAAAGTGCAGCATGTCAATGTGGTCCAATTAAATGAAGAAATTACAGATCCTGCCGTATGGGGGCAAAATTATCCTAGAGAATATGACGGATATAAGAAAACAGCACTTAAAACACATACGCGCTATGGGGGCAGTGAAGGTATTTCAAAATTAGATACAGATCCAAACTTAAAGACAATTTTTGCAGGGTATGCATTTAGCGTTGATTATAAAACTCGTCGTGGTCATTATTATTCTTTAATTGATCAGCAAGAAACAGAAAGGGTTAAGAAATTTAAACAAGTGGGTAATTGCATGCATTGTCATGCAGAGGGCTTAAAGGCAATTTATGAAAAAGTAGGCAATGGGGATATGATGGCTGGTTTTGATAAGGTGGCAAGCATGCCGCTTCAGGAGGCTTGGAAGTTTGCAGAACATCCTGTGGCATGTGTTGATTGCCATGATCCAAAGACAATGAATTTACGAGTTACACGTCCAGCGTTCTTAAAAGCAATTGAAAAACTAAAGGAAAAAGAAGGTATTCAAAAGTATAATCCAAATGAGGTAGCTACCCGTCAAGAAATGCGTACGTTCGTATGTGCTCAATGCCATGTGGAATACTATTGTGGGAGTAAGGAAAAAATATTTTACCCTTGGGATAATGGGTTAAAAGTTGAAGAGATTGAGGCATTTTATGATAAGTTTAAGTTTAAAGATGGTAAACGTTTCTTTGATTTTAAACATGAAATAACAGGTGCTGAAGTTATCAAAGCGCAGCATCCAGAATTTGAACTTTACAGTCAAGGGATTCATGCTAAGAGTGGTGTTGCATGTGCAGATTGTCACATGCCTTATGTAAGAGAAGGTGCAGTGAAGATCACAGATCATTATGTCCGTAGTCCTTTGCTCAATGTTGCAAAAGCATGTTTACAGTGTCATCACTTCACAGAAAAAGAAATGATTGATCGTGTGGAAACAATACAAGATCGTACCTTTAAGCTACAAAATCGTGCAGAAGAAGCTGTGGTTGCCTTGATTAAAGCAGTGGCTGAATTAAAGAAAAATGGCATGACAGACGAAGAGTTATTGCCTTTGCATGAATTGCAGCGAAAAGCACAATGGCGTGTAGATTTTATAAATGCTGAGAATTCTATGGGTTTTCATGCTCCACAAGAGGCTGCGCGCATTCTAGCGGAATCAATTGATTATGCAAGGCAAGGTGAAGTTCAGGCTCAAGCTTTACTTTCAAAACATTCGACAAAAACGGATTTAGTAAAAGAAACAACAGAGAAGAGGGAAGAAGCAAAATAATCGTGTGAATATGGCTGAAATTATCTCGATCAATATATCTTCCGGAGGTATTCCTAAATTAGCTTGCTCCAATATTCGTGTGGATATAGGTGGGTTAGAAGGGGACGGGCATAATCATGAAAAACATCGGACACCTCTGCAAGCGGTATGTTTACAGGATGTTGAGAAATTAGAAGAACTTAACCGTGAGGGTTATGATCTTGGTTTTGGGGCAACTGGTGAGAACTTGACGGTGCGTGGTTTAAATGTCAATGCACTACCGTTAGGAACAATATTACAATTTTCTAATGGGGTAGAATTAGAGCTCACTAAGGTCCGCAAACCTTGTTATGTATTGGATGCCATTGATCCACGTCTTAAAGAAGACATTGCAGGGCGCTGTGGCATGTATGCTAAGGTTTTACGAACAGGCTCTTTTAGGCAAGGTGAAGTTATTCGGGTCAAAAATTAAATGCAAAATATTTCAGATAAATATCCTGTTGTTTTCCAAACAGGGTTTCGTATTTTCTTTCTTGCTGCAGCAGTCTATACGGTTTTTTCAATGTTTTTCTGGTTTGTTTTTTATGTCGCTGGAGGTAATATTTTTGTGTCCATGCCTTTAACAGTGTGGCATGGTTATGAAATGATTTTTGGTTTTACGATGGCAGTTGTTGCAGGGTTCTTATTGACAGCGGTAACAAATTGGACAGGTTTGCCAACTGCAACTGGGGGTATGTTATCGATTTTATTTTTATTTTGGTTTATTGCGCGTGTTTTGGCATTTATGCCGACAAGCGTGCCGATATGGCCTAAGATCACGTGCGATCTAGTTTTTATGATCCTGTTGATTAGTATTATTTTAAGGCCCATCATCATTGTTAAGCAATGGGGGCAATCTGCGGTTATATCAAAATTAATATTAGTCTTTTTATGTGGCGGGGTTTTATTTATATCGCTTCATTATGCCAATATAGATGTAGAACACAAGGTTTTACGTTTTGCGATCTATATGATTATAAGTTTAATATTGACGATAGCTCGACGTGTAATGCCATTTTTTATTGAACGTGGGGTTGGTTATCCCGTTACATTACGCAATAGCAGGGTGCTTGATTTAACCAGCGTCGTTCTTTTGATAGGTTTTTCGATTGTGGATATATTCTTTTATCACCCTATTCTTGTTGCCATATTAGCATCTTTATTATGTATTGTTCATGTCATCAGGCTTACGGGTTGGTACACGCATGGCATTTGGAGTAAACCGTTGTTGTGGATTTTATATTTAGGGTATTTATTCATTATCTCGGGTTTTTTGCTGAAAGTTTTTGTTCTTTTTGGTCATCGATTTGATGATGCATCTTTACATGCTTTTACAGCGGGTGGTATTGGATTATTCATCATTGGTATGATGTCTCGAGTTGCTTTGGGTCATACAGGTAGAAACATTGGGTCTCCACCACATCAATTGGTTTGGATTTTTAGTTTAATTATTCTAAGCGCTGTTTGTCGGGTATTCTTGCCATTGATCAATGAAAAATATTATATTACTTATATTGGCTCAAGTCAGGTTTTATGGACCTTAGCCTATATTATTTTTATTTATGTTTATTACCCAATCTTAACCTCACCACGCCCTGATGGCAAATTAGGCTAGTCCTAAACAAAATTTGTCATAAATGGCTTTGTGGTATATACTTTCCACATGAACCACGCAGTTTTACTTAAGAAGAATCTTTTAAGGTTCAGTGTTTTTTTTGTCTTGCTTGGTAGCGCTACCCAGCCCAGCTTTGCTCTAACTACTCCAGAGCGAACAGCACAAATCACCCAAGAATTTGCCACAACCATCAAACGATTATCTGACCGTTCAACGGGTATTGCCCCCAGCCATTATGGTCATCCTGGCTATGAATCTTTGTCGTTTTTATATGATATCACCGTCAATGCCATGATCCTTAAAGTCGCAGGCCAACAAAAATCTGCTGAAAAAATCATGGATTATTTTGCCTCACGCCTAGAAATTCCCGTTGATGTTGTCATGCGTAAACAGGATTCAAATAAGATTTATGGTATTTTGAAAGTCTTTAAAACAGAAAATAAGGCGGTTGGTTTTGTTAATTCTATTAATTTGGGTTCAGGTCATGATGAGGGTCGTGGTGAGTTGGAATTTTTAACCACCCCTGGGCCTGTGTCATTTATGATCATGGCTTTTCTTCAAATAAATAAGGAAAAGTATCAGGCGGTTGCTGAAAAATTGGGCTTAACCATGTTGGCCATGCAACGTGACGATGGGGCTATCTTCGACGGGGATCGCTTTACACAAAAAGTTCATACGGAGCCTCACGTGGATGCAGCCAATGCCTTTTATCAATTATACGAGGTCACCAAAGATCCGAAATGGAAAGATGCGGCAGATAGGGCGGCACAATGGTTTAAGGCCAATGTATTTATTCCTAAGAATAAACAGATTTATCAAGGTATTTGGGAGAATGGGCCCAATGACATTTTTGCAACGGATGTCTACTCTTGGACGATGGCAGGAAGATTTGGTGATTTCTTCACCATTGAAGAGCTTGAAGGCATTACAGAGACGATGTTAAGTAAATGTTTGTCTCGTGTTAATGTCGAATTGCCAGGGGGAATTCGCAAATCAATCATCATGACAGATTTTGCGGACTCTCAAGATTATCGCATTAAGAGCCAACGTAATGGTTTTCATCCCATGGGCTCCCCGGAGTGGAGTGGGGGTGTTATTTTAGCGTTACAAAAAAATGCGGTTAGATTCTGGGAGAATGGTTATCAAGGCAAAGCAAGGTTTTATAAAGCCATGGCCGAACTCCTTGAACGAGAGGTCTTAAAATCTGGTTATTACGTTAAGAAAATGTTGATGTTTCCCTACGCAACAGGCCAAGGCATTGAAGTGGGCCACGGTTGGAAAACGCCCTACTTTTATGTCAAAAGCCTCAAAACCCCTGTGCGTGGTGGTAGTTTGGTTGGAGGTTGGCCAATCTTTCCACTCAATGGATTTAATCCATTTATTCTTAACGATAAGTATATGTTGACCTACCAAACCATTGATCTATCAGAAATGTACGAGACAAAAGCCAGTCGTTATATAGATCAGATTGTGTCAAAACATACGTTTAAAGAAGACGTTGTCACTAAAATAAAAATTGATAAACGAGATCAGATTGTAGAACCAGGGCAATTTAACAAAGTTGCGTGGAAAGCATTTAATAAACGTAACTTTAAAGAGGCCATCCATTGGGCTGGGCGAGTTATTGATGATCCTAAGTGGGTTGAATTAGCTCGTCGAGAAGAAAAATTAAAAGCCAAGGAGTTAGGTGGTATCGTAGATTATCCGTGGGGTAAGACGTATAAAAATAACGATCATCCTTTGCACGCTGAGATTTGGAAATATCCGCTGCTCAATGAAGTCGGGGCAGCCATGTGGTTATTGGCTGCAAGTTATTATGAGATGGGCAATATGGACAAGGCTAAGTTCTGGCTTAAGCGCATTGTATTAGAGGTGCCTCATCATCAGATTGCTGACGTTGTGATTAATCCTGAAACAGGGAAAAGGGATTTGATCGATGGATATTGGAATGCGGTCATCTCGTGGGTTTATAATCCTGCTGGTTCAACACGGGATACTAAGATGGGTAAGCTGGTTAAAGAATTAGGGTTTAAGGTCAAAGCCCCTGAATCGGTGGTGCTTCAAAACACAGGGCAACTTGTGCAATTACCTACCAAAACCAATGTGCCTTAGATTCTTTGGCCGCGTCAAGCTTTCCTAAGAACCGCACTTCTCGAGCAATTGTAAATCCAAATTTATCTTGAACAATTTGTATCATTTTTGAATGCAGATGATAGACATCGTTTGCTGTGCCATTCGTATCCTTGACGATGATATTGGCATGTTTATCAAAGATATAAGCGCCACCGACGCGTAAATCTTTACCACCGGCCTGTTCTAAGAACCAGCCTGTGGCTTGACGCTTTTCTGCTTTTGAGGTCGGTTCAATATTACGAAAGAAACTGCCAGCACAAGGATGTGTGTTTAGATTAGGATGCTTGTCGCTACGTTTTTTTAAAATATCAGCTCGCTCTAAACTTAATGTGAGGGGATCACCCGCTTTTAACGTAAAGGTTACTTGGGCGATGATGTCATGTGTATCTTTTAGACGAGAATGACGGTAGGCAAAGCCAAAATAATCAGGGCCTACTTCCTTGATATTACCATCAGCATCGATGATAAGGGCACTCTTTAAGATGTCGCCTACTTGTTTACCCCAAGCACCTGCATTCCCTAAAACAGCACCACCAACCGTACCAGGAATACCAGACGTGAAAGTTAATCCATCTAAACCTTCATCGACGCTAAAAATAGCAGCATGATCTAAATAAGTGGAACCAGAAATGATGAGATCGTTCTGATTGCGGGTGATTAAGGGTGTTTGAGATACATAACGGATAACAACAGCATCAATGCCATTATCAGCAGCCACAATATTAGATCCGCCACCGATTAAAATGTAAGGCGTCTTGGTTTGAAGTAGCTCTTTGATGGTATTTTGTAATGAGGCAACCGTGTCGCATTCGATTAAATAGCGGCAGGGGCCGCCTAGTTTAAACGTAGTAAAATCTGAGAGTAATGCGTTAGGAATCCGCATAACCGTTATCTTTTAAATATTTATTAAATGCAGCCATGCCATTATTAACAGAGAGGGCATGTATGCCTCGAGATTGCAGGATTTCTGCGAGATAATGACTACGCCCGCCTTTGGCACAAACCAGCAAGTAGGAATTCTCCTTGGTGAATTGATCAATTTTTTCTTGGAGTTGAGACAAGGGCACAAAGTCGATATTTTTTGTTAATGGTGCAAAAGCCTGCGTCTCTTCGGGTTCACGAATATCTACAGCTTTAAACTCTGTGAATTTTTTAGGATCAAGCGAATGAATGTCGAGGTCAATGTTGGTCATAGGGTCACACAATCACGGGGGTTTGCTCGCCATAAATCCAACGGGCGGAGCCATCGGTTAATATTTCTTTTTTCCAAATGACTAAACGTTTCTTTACATTTTCAATGATGTATTGGCAGGCTTCAAAACATTGTGCACGATGTGATGACCAAACACCAATCCATATGGCACTTTGACCTGCATGCACTTGCCCATAACGTTGCACACAAACAGCTTGAGCAACCGGAAACTTTAATAAAACCTCTTCAGTGATTTTATTGCCTTCGATCTTACATAAAGGAATATCAGCAATGTACAAAAGTGCCTCAACATCAGATCGTGATTTTTGATCTGCCCGAACCATGCCTTCAAAACTCACCAAAGCCCCGTAAGCATTATTGGCGTAGGTGTCTTTGAGCAAGGGGATATTGATGGGTTGTTCTTGAAGGATAAACATTAGAAGGTGATTTTCACAACCCCCGAAAGGATTTTACATTGGCAGCTTAGACGATGATTACGATCCATGGCTAGCTCTGTTTCTTCGCGGTTAAGTTCATTTAAACAATCTGCACCTTCGAGGATTTCAATTTGACACGTCCCACAAACCCCAGAGTTGCACGAGAAGGGAATGCCTGCGGCTTCACAGACTTCGGCAATCGGTGCGCCATCTTCAATGTCATGTTCTGTTTGATCGATATGTAATTTAGCCATATTATTCTTTAAATTGCAGTACAGGAAAGACGATGTTTTTTTCAGGATTATCAAATTCATGCACGTTGGCATCAGGGTATTCTGAGAGAATCTCGTCGATGATCTCATCAACCAAATACCGCGGCACAGAGGCACCCGAACTTAAACCAATCTTTGTTTTGCCTTTGAGAAAACCCAAATTCAATTGCTTGGCATTATCAATGATATGGCTTTCAACGCCGCATTGCTCACCGGTCTCACGCAAGCGATTGCTGTTGGAAGAATGGGGTGAACCGCAGATGATGATGACATCGCAAAAAGAAGCTAATTCTTTAACGGCGTCTTGTCGATTTTGAGTGGCATAGCAAATATCTGAACGCAAGGGTGCTGTTAATTTGGGGAACTTGGCTTTTAATTTTTCGATAATGCCCTTGGTTTCATCAACCGATAGGGTTGTTTGGGTGATATAGGCGACATTTTTTTTAGGATCTAATTTTAATTTCTCAACGTCTTTTTCATTTTCAACAATATGTAATAAATCAGGGCGAACATAGCCAGATGTGCCGATTAGTTCTTGATGACCCAAATGTCCGATTAAGACCGTATCAATGTCTTGCCCAGAAAATTTTACCGCTTCTTTATGAACCTTGGTAACTAAAGGACATGTAGCATCAACAAATTTGAGTTTACGTTCGCGAGCTTTGGGGATGATTTCAGGGGGCACGCCATGTGCTGAGAAAATAATACGGCTGCCAATGGGGACTTCATCGAGATTCTCAACAAAGACGACACCACGTTTTTTCATATCCTCGACAACAGCGGTGTTGTGCACGATGTCATGATAGACATATAAGGGCGTGCCGTAGGTATTTAAGGCAAGCTCTACAATGTCGATCGCACTGGCAACGCCAGCACAAAATCCTTGGGTTTTAGCGAGGTATATATCCATTATGTATTTGATTAATACGGGTTTATTTCCTATAATGTGGCTTCAATTATAACACTTTTAAAATTAGAGTAAAACACTTTATGCATCCAATAACCCGTCGAAAAACGCCCACAGTGACAATCGGCAACTTGAAGTTGGGCAGTGATTGCCCCATACGCATCCAGTCCATGACCGATACGCCAACGGCTGATGTCGAGGCCACCTATGCCCAAACCATGGCATTGATCGAGGCTGGTTCTGAATTAGTCCGATGGACGGTAAACGATCATGAGGCGGCCAAAGGTGCGGTTGAGGTGATCAAGCGCTTGCGCGCCAAAGGCATACAAACACCCATCATTGGTGATTTTCATTTTAATGGTCATTTGATTCTAGCTAAAAATCCTGAAGCTGCAGCCTTGCTTGATAAATACCGTATTAACCCAGGTAATGTGGGTAAGGGAAAATTACACGACGATAATTTTGCGCAAATTGTTAACATTGCAATTGCCAATAAAAAAGCTATCCGTATTGGGGTTAATTGGGGATCGCTCGACCCTGAGCTGTTAACTGCATGCATGGATGCCAATGCAAAATTATCCACGCCTAAAGATTTTAGTTTTGTTACGCAAGAAGCCATGGTGCAAAGCGCGCTTCAAAGTGCTGCCTATGCCATGAAACTCGGGCAACCCAAAGAAAAGATTGTTCTAAGTGTTAAAATGTCGGTGTTGCAAGACATGGTGGCCGTTTATGAACGTTTGGCCAAAGAATGTGATTATGCCCTACACTTAGGCTTGACTGAGGCGGGTGCAGATATCAAAGGCGCTGTTTCATCCGCTGCGGCATTATCGATTTTGATGCAGCAAGGCATTGGCGATACCATCCGTGTTTCTTTAACACCACAACCTAATGTTACGCGCGCGAAAGAAGTTGAAGTATGTAAAGAGATCTTGCAAGCCATGGGCTTTCGCTATTTTGCACCGTCGGTCACCAGTTGCCCAGGATGTGGCCGCACCAGCAGCAATTATTTTCAATACCTAGCTCAAGATATCAATGCCCACATCAAATTAAAAATGCCGTTGTGGAAAAATAAATATAAGGGTGTCGAACAAATGAAGATTGCGGTCATGGGCTGTGTGGTTAATGGCCCAGGCGAAAGCCGTCATGCCGATATCGGTATCAGCTTACCAGGGGCCTCGGAACAACCCATTGCACCGGTTTATGTTGATGGCAAAGAGTTTAAGATTTTACGAGGTGAGAATATAAAGCAGGAGTTTATTGATATTTTAGAAAGTTATATCAATACAAGATATAAATAAGATTTGAAAGAGGAAGCATGTTAACCAAGAAATTTTATTGCATCAATAATTTCTTGATTGTGACCTTCAGGTTTGACCTTCTCAAAGATCTTTGCAATCTTACCATTTGTATCGATGATAAATGTCGTGCGTGCAACGCCCATGTATTTTTTGCCGTACATGGATTTTTCAACCCAAACTCCATAAGCTTGTGAAATGCTTTTATCTTCATCGGGGATGAGGGTGAAGGGTAATTGGAATTTGGTGATGAATTTGTCATGGGATTTTTGGCTGTCAGGGGAGACGCCAAAGATGACGGTGTTAAGTTTGGTGATATCTTTGTAACTATCGCGCAAACCACAGGCTTCGACGGTGCAGCCAGGGGTGTCGTCTTTAGGATAAAAATAGAGGACAATGTTTTTGCCCTTGTTTTCTTTGAGCCCTGCAAATGCGGGTGCTTTGTCGCCAACGTTTAAATTACTCATATTTTGTCCACGCTTTCGTTTTACTGCTGTAGATTTCTTTCACACGACGTTCGGCAGGCAAGCCATCTTCTAACGGCCATGCGGTTGCTTCTAATTTATTGCCGTCGATGTCATAAAAATATAAAGACCAACTTTTGGGGCGTTTCTTAGCATATTCAATTGTGACCCCGTGCTTTTCTAAATGTTCGATCATGGGGACAAAGTCATCAGAATGGATGCGAAAGGAAAAATGATTCGCGCCTAAACCTTCGTGAGCAAAGGGATGGTTGTTGGTCAAATCTTTGGCTTGAATGATGCCAATGAGCGACGGGCCGCAATCTAAGAAATATTCAATCCCTGCCTTGGATGGTTCGCGTTGGGTAATGTTTAAGCCCAACACGTTTGTATAGAAGGCCACGGTTTTATCTAAATCACGCACGTTAAAAGCAACGTGATCAATGCCTGCAATCTTAATCATATTTTATTCCTTCCAGAAATTTTACCTTTCGTAAAAACCAAATGCTCGCTGTAACCAGCAGCTTTAGCTAACTCAACGGCTTCTTTAAAATTCTTACCGACATCTTGCGGGGTATGTGAGTCAGAACCAAATGTTAAAGGTACACCAGCTTCACAATAAATTTTTAAATAAGCAGGGCAAGGGTACATTTCTTTAATGGGTTTACGCAAACCAGAAGTATTGATCTCAACTGCAACACCAGTTTCTTTAAAAACCTTGGCAGTCGCTTTAACCTCGTCGGTCATATCGACCGTGGGGCGATATCCAAATTTCTTAGGTAAATCACTATGGCCAATGATATGAAACATGCCCGTTTGCGCGCTTTGACGCAAGAGCTTAAAATAGTCATGCCAAATTTGATTGACGTCTTGTGTTTTCCAACGTTCTATCGTCGCTGGATCATCAACCGCCCAGCCGTTGACATAATGCACGGACCCAATGATGTAATCGTAAGGGTAAGCATCAATGATGGCTTTGGTTTTATCTTCAAATCCAGGGATAAAATCAGCTTCCAAGGCATATTTAATGATGATCTTATCAGCATATTTCGCCTTCACCTCATCAATCAAGCGATGATATAAGGGAAGCTGGCGATAATCCATGGTAACGCCTTGCAAACGCTCGTGCACCATGGGTGCATGATCTGAAAAGCCCATTTCTGTAAGGCCAATCGATATGGCATGTTGAACATATTCTTCTAAACTACCAACGGCATGCCCGCAAAGAGCGGTGTGCATGTGATAATCAATTTTGGGAATTTGCATGTTGGGATTATAACACCCAGCTTGTTTTAATCAAGGGGGTGTGTTAATATTGCTATCTATTAAAAACGGAGAAAACATGGAAAATTCATATAAGAAGATCATTTTAGATATAGGCGAAGACCCCACTCGCGAAGGTTTACTCAAAACCCCTGCGCGTGCTGCCAAGGCAATGGAATTTATGACCCAAGGTTATAAGAAGAACTTGGATGACATTGTCAACGGAGCTATTTTTAAATCCAATAATGATGAGATGGTCATTGTTAAGGACATTGAACTATATTCATTGTGCGAACATCATTTATTACCATTTTTTGGTCGTGCTCATGTGGGGTATATCCCAAAGGGTAAGATCATTGGTTTATCAAAAATAGCGCGCATTGTGGATATGTATGCGCGTCGCTTGCAAGTCCAAGAAAATTTAACGCGTGAAATCGCTGTCAGTTTACAACAAGTCACAGGGGCTTTAGGTGTGGCTGTTGTTATCGAAGCCAAGCATTTGTGTATGATGATGCGTGGTGTTGAAAAACAAAACTCCATGATGAAAACTTCCTGCCTTTTAGGTGCTTTTCGTAACGAAGATTCAACCCGCAAGGAATTCTTAAGTTTAATCCAATGAGCAAAGGTAAACACACAGCGTTGGTTACAGGCGCCGCCAAACGTTTAGGCCAACAGATGGCCTTGCATTTGGCTGATCAGGGATATAATATCGCCCTTCACTATAATAGCTCAAAACCTGAGGCTATGAAAACTGCTCAAGCCATTTATAAAAAGGGTGTGCGTTGTGAACTTTTTGCAGCGGATTTAAATGATACCTCCCAAGTGAAAGCATTATTACCAGCGGTGTATAAAGCTTTTGGTAATTTATCGGTGTTAATCAATAGTGCGTCTGTGTTTATCCCCAATGAATTTGGTGATGAAGATTTGACGCTTTTTAATAAGCATTGGCAGATTAATTATCAAGCGCCTTACATTTTATCTTGCGCGTTTAAGCGACTTGTTAAAAAAGGTCATATCATCAATTTGATTGATACCAATGTGGCTAAATATCATAGTAAGTATGCAGATTACTTAACTACGAAGAAAGCCTTGGCTGAATTTACCAAGATGTCCGCTGTCGCATGGGGCCCACATATCAAGGTCAATGGCATTTCTCCAGGAATGATCTTAGCTCTAGTTAATAATCAAAAAGATGACAGGAAAGTACGGGCTAATAAAATCCCACTTCAAGATGTGGGCAATCCCGATTATATTTTACGTGCGTTGGACTATTTATTAGGAAATGATTATGTCACAGGTCAAATCATCGCTGTTGATGGCGGGGAGAGTTTAGTATAATGGCAACTATTCGTATTGTGGATTTAAAAGTCAGAGGCATTATAGGTACGCATCCTTGGGAGCGTCTGAATCAACAGGAAGTCGTGGTCAATGTCATCCTTGATTATGATGCATCTAAAGCTGCAACATCAGATAATCTTAAAGATGCCTTGGATTATGAGCGCATTGGCAATCAGATCATCAAGACGGTGGAAGGTACTAAGTACCATTTATTAGAAAAACTGGCAGCAAAGCTCTTAAAAGATATTTTAGCGGATAAGCGGGTGATTTGTGCTACGGTTAAGATCGATAAGCCCCATGCCATGGCTCAAGCTAAACATATCGCCTATGAGCTTTCTGGTAAAAATTAAGAATTTATCCTTGCAGCATACAAAAGAATTGTTAACATACGCTTATGCAATTTAAAGATCAAGTAGCACTAATTACAGGTTCAACACGCGGCATTGGTCGCGCCATTGCTCAAGCCTTTGCGGATCAAGGTGCTTTGGTCATTATCATTGGCCGAGATGATGCTCAAGCCAAGGCTGTGGCCGCAGAAATCAAGGCTAAAGGCGGTTTAGCCGATGGTTTTGGCTGTGATGTCACCGACTTTAATAAAGCCCAAGAAACTATCAATAAAATTCTTGACATTCATAAGCGCATTGATATATTAGTCAACAACGCAGGGATTACGCGTGATAATTTGCTCTTAAGGATTAACGAAGCCGATTTTGATGATGTGATTCGCATCAACTTAAAAGGCGTTTTTAACGTGACCAAGGCGGTTGTAAAGCCTATGGTTAAGGCACGTAAGGGTAAGATTATCAGTATCGCGTCGGTCATTGGAATCACAGGAAATGCAGGGCAAGCAAATTATGCCGCGAGCAAAGCTGGTATTATAGGTTTTTCTAAATCCGTGGCAAAAGAGCTAGCATCCAGAGGGATCACCGCGAATGTGGTGGCCCCAGGTTATATTCAAACCGATATGACCGATCAATTATCCGATGCTGTTAAAGCCCAAGTCCTCGAGCATATTCCTTTGAATTGTTTCGGTACAGCAGCAGATGTAGCCCAAGTTTGTATATTCTTAGCGTCAAGTGCTGCCGATTATGTAACCGGTCAGACAATTGTTGTAGACGGTGGATTAGCAATTTAATTAACCAGGAGGCATTCAATGGCAGTAGAAGAGAAAATCAAAGCAATTATCGCAGAACAACTCGGTGTAAAGCCTGAGGAAGTAACACCTAAAGCATCTTTCGTAGATGATTTAGGGGCAGATTCCTTGGATACCGTCGAGCTAATCATGGCGTTAGAAGAAGAATTCAGCATCGAAATTCCTGACGAAGAAGCAGAAAAGATGAAGACAGTTGGGGATGCGATCAAGTATATTGAAGAAAAAGCCAACGCGTAATCATTGACGTTTTAGTTATATCTTGCCCCCGCTGTTTCTAAAAAAGAAACATCGCGGGGGCAAAACTTTAATAGGGGTTCTTTGCTTATGGCAACACGACGCGTAGTTATCACAGGGATGGGGGTTGTATCTCCTGTCGGTATTGGGGTAGAGAATTTTTGGAAGGCCTTGTTAGCCGGCCAAAGTGGCATTCGTGCCGTCACGCATTTTGATGCCAAGGATTTTGATTCGCGGATCAATGGCGATATTCTTAATTATGACCCGTTACAATATTTTAATTCTAAAGATGCGCGTAATTTATCACACTTTATCCAATTTGCTGTCGTCGCTGCTAATGAAGCCATTGCTCACGCGAAGTTAGATGTGCAAGCGGCAGATCCTTCTAAAGTTGGTGTTGTCATTGGTTCTGGTATTGGTAGCATTGTCTCCGCAGAAGAAGAATATGATAAGTTGATCACCAAGGGCCCAAGCCGCATATCACCATTTTTCATCACCCGTATGATTATTAATGAAGCCGCAGGTCAAGTGTCGATCAATTCAGGGGCAACAGGTCCTTGTTTTGCGATTGCAACCGCCTGTGCGACGGCCAATAATTGTATCGGGGAGGCCATGCGCATGATCCAGCATGGTGAAATCGATGTGGCGATCGCCGGTGGTACCGAAAGTGCAACATCAAAATTAGGTTTAGGTGGTTTTTGTTCACTCAAAGCTTTATCAAAGCAACATAATGATAACCCTACAAAAGCAAGCCGTCCGTTTGATTTAAACCGCGATGGTTTTGTCATGGGCGAAGGTGCAGGGGTTATGATTTTAGAAAGTTTAGAGAAAGCCCAAGCTCGCGGGGCAAATATTTTAGCGGAATTGGTTGGTTATGGCCGTACCGCAGATGCATATCACATCACCGCACCTCATTCAGAAGGTTTAGGAGCGATTCGTGCGATGGAGTTAGCCATCAAAGATGCGGGTTTAAAACCCACAGACGTGAATTACATCAATGCGCATGGTACGTCGACAAAGTTGAATGATCAAATTGAAACATTGGCGATTAAAAAAGTTTTTGGCGATCATGCCAAGAAGGTTCCTATTTCATCGACCAAATCGATGACAGGGCATTTATTAGGTGCGGCAGGTGCGGTTGAATTAGCAGCCTGTGTTATGTCCATTCGTGATAATCGTGTGCACCCAACCATTAATTATGAAACCCCTGATCCTTTATGTGATTTGGATTATGTCCCTAACGCTGCGCGCAATGTCGCGGTGGATGTGGCTTTATCAAACTCCTTAGGATTTGGCGGTCACAATGCCACCTTGGTGGTTAAACGTTATCGAGGATAAATATGAAGTCTTATAAGATTGCGATCATCGCGGGCGACGGTACAGGCCCTGAAGTTGTACGTGAAGGTTTGAAGGTTTTAGATGCGGCAGGTTCCAAGTTTGGTTTTAAAATCGAACAAACCCCATTTGATTTTGGCGGCGAACGTTATTTGAAAACCGGCAAGACCTTAGATGATGCTGATATTGCTAATTTAAAGAAGTATCAAGCGATTTTCTTAGGCGCTATTGGTCATCCTGATGTTAAGCCCGGAATTTTAGAAACAGGCATTTTATTAAAGTTGCGCTTTGCCTTGGATCAATACATCAATTTGCGTCCTGTAAAATTATATGATGCGCGCTATTGTCCACTCAAAGATAAAACGCCGGCAGATATTGATTTTGTCGTCGTGCGCGAGAATTCCGAAGGTCTTTATAAAGGCATGGGTGAGTTCCAAAATAAAGATACCAAGGATGAAGTCGCCATTCAAATTTCTTATAATACCCGCAAAGGTGTAGAACGTTGTTTGCGTTATGCGTTTGAATATACCCGCAAACGCAACAAGGGGATGAAATTAACCTTGTGCGGTAAGACTAATGTTTTGACGTATGCATGGGATTTGTGGCAACGCACGTTTAATGAAATTTCAAAAGAGTATCCCGACGTAAAAACAGATTATAATAACGTCGATGCGACCACCATGTGGTTTGTTAAAAATCCTGAATGGTTTGATGTGATTGTGACGGATAATATGTTTGGGGACATCATCACCGATTTAGGTGCAATGATCCAAGGTGGTATGGGTATTGCCGCCGGTGGTAACATTAATCCTAATGGCGTCTCAATGTTTGAGCCTATTGGAGGTAGCGCACCAAAATATACAGGTAAGAATGTCATCAACCCATTGGCTGCCATTTGTGCCGCGGGCATGATGATGGAACATTTAGGTGAAGAAAAAGCAGCTCGAGCAATAGAAACAGCCGTAATCAATTTTGTAACAACAAAAGTGAAATCACTCAATGCCGGTCAAATGGGGTACTCCACAACAGAAATCGGCGACATGATAGCAAAGGCAATATAAGATGAAAAAATACAATGTGGCAATTTTAGGGATACGTGGTGCGGTTGGGCAATGCATGTATCAAATTGTTAAGGCACGCAAATTTCCTGTAAATAAATTGGTATTGATCTCACCCAGCGGTGCTGACGGTGAAATGGATGGCATTAAGTTTGTGCCATTAACCAAGGATGTCTTTAATGGCATCGACATTGTATTGTCTTCTCCAGGAGCAGAAATTTCTAAAGTTTGGGCGCCAATCGCAGCCAAGGCGGGTGCTGTTGTGATTGATAACACCTCACAATTTCGTATGGATCCAGATGTGCCGCTGGTTGTTCCAGAAGTTAATCCTGAAGACATTAAAAATCAACGCGGCATCATCGCGAATCCTAATTGCTCGACGATACAAATGCTTGTTGCCTTAAAGCCATTGCATGATTATGGCAAGATCAAACGCATCGTTGTCTCAACCTACCAAGCTGTATCAGGGGCAGGGGCTGAGGCTGTGGATGAATTGCGCGCGCAAAATAGCGGCAATAAAGATGTGAAGAAATTCCAATATCAGATCGCACACAATTTAATCCCTCAAATTGACGTTTTTACGGACAATCATTACACCAAAGAAGAAATGAAGATGGTGAATGAAACCAAGAAGATTTTGCATGACGACAACATTCAAGTCAGCGCCACATGCGTGCGCGTGCCGGTGTTTAATAGTCATAGTGAATCGATCAATATTGAAACAGCTAAGAAAATTTCCCGTGCGAAAGCTATTGAATTATTAACCAAGGCGCCCGGAGTAAAAATAGTTGATGATATCAAGTCATCGACATACCCATTGCCTATCAATGCCGACGGCAAAGACGACACCTTTGTTGGCCGCATCCGCGAAGATATTTCCATTCCAAATGGACTTAATCTTTGGGTTGTTGCTGATAATTTACGCAAAGGTGCCGCTTTAAACGCTGTCCAAATCGCTGAAAAGTTAATTGGCAAAAAGTAATTTTAAGCTCACCATAGAATATGACGGTACTGATTTTGCTGGATGGCAAATTCAGAAGAATGGTGAACGCACGGTCCAAGCTGAAATTAAAAAAGCTTGTGACAGTATTTTTAAGGCAGATGTCACCGTCATTGCTTCAGGCAGAACAGATAGTGGTGTGCACGCTGAAGGTCAGGTTGTTCATTTTCATGTGCAAACACGCATGAAGCCGGCTGAGATTCAAAAAGCATTAAATAGCTGTTTGCCCAAAGACATTGCGGTCCTCGACGTAAAAAATGTTCCCGACAGCTTTCACGCGCAATATGATGCTAAAGAGAAAACATATCGTTACATTGTCTTAAACAGCAAGCAACGCAGTGCCTTTTTACGTAATCACGTGTATCATTTTACGTATCCTTTAAACTTAGCCCAGATGCGTAAAGCCGCCAAAGTGCTGGTGGGGCGACATGATTTTAAGTCTTTTCAAGCCCATGATCCATTAAGGGCAGATAAAGATACAATTAGGACTATTAAGAAGTTGCTGATTAAAAAAGATGGTGATTTTGTAACAATAGACATTACCGCAAATGGTTTTCTCTATAAGATGGTGCGCAATATTGTTGGCACTTTATTGGCTGTTGGAACAGCGCAAATTCCGGTTGAGAAAATGGCGTTAATACTAAAAGGAAAGGATCGTTCTGCGGCAGCGGCCACAGCCCCAAGTCATGGCTTGTGTCTAATGCGTGTAAAATATTAAAAATTATTGACAATTACTCTAAAACGAGTATACTTTAGAATCTTCAAATAAAACACTAGGATTATGTATATGAAAACTTATTTGCCCAAAGTTGCTGAACTTAAAACAGAATGTTATTTGATCGACGCTACAGACAAGGTCTTAGGCCGTGTTGCAGCGAAAGCCGCGCATATTTTACGTGGTAAACACAAACGCATTTACACACCATTTCTAGATACGGGCGACACCGTTGTTATCATCAACGCTGAAAAAGTCCGTGTCACAGGTAAGAAATTGACAGATAAAATCCACAGCCGTTTTACCGGTTACCCAGGTGGTAAACGTGAAGTGGCATTAGGGGATATGTTACGTAAGAGCCCAGCAAAAGTTATGGAATTAGCCGTCACCCGTATGTTACCAAGTGGCGCATTAGCTTATAAGCAAGGCAGTAAATTACGCGTGTATGCCGGTGAATCTCATCCTCATGCCGCTCAAAAACCAACAGTTTTAGAAATTAAATAACTAAATTAGGAGTCTTAGATGGTTGAAGTAGTCAAATATGCAGGTACAGGTCGTCGTAAATCTTCCGTGGCGCGTGTTGTATTAAGCCCAGGGGAAGGTAAAATTTCTGTTAATAAACGTGAATTCGCGGATTATTTTCCACGCGAAACCGACCGACTATTAATCATGGTTCCTTTGAAATTAACTAATTTAGAAAATAAATTTGATATAGCCGTTCGTGTGACCGGTGGTGGTTCAACGGGTCAAGCCGGTGCTTTTAAAATGGGTTTATCCCGCGCCATCTTGGCATGCGATCCTAACACCAAGCCAGTGTTAAAGAAAGCTAGCTGCTTAACTAGAGATGACAGAATGAAAGAAAGAAAGAAACCTGGTCAGAAGGGGGCGCGTCGTAAGTTCCAATGGGTTAAGCGTTAAACCTAAAAAATATAGAATAATAAATAAGCCTATCTCCCTTCACAAATGCGTTGACGAGATAGGCTTTTTTATTTATTATAAATCTTTCATTTACGTCGGGAAAAACATATGCAAAATCAAAAAATTCGAGTTGGTATCGTCGGAGTTAGTGGGTATACAGGTAAGGAAGTTTTATCGATCCTTTTATCGCATCCCCATGTCCGTATTACGTATGTGGCGGCCCATAGCACGGTTGGCGCTATCAGTGACATCTACCCAGAATTCCTCAATCGCACGACATTGGTTTGTGAAAAGTTTGCGTTAGATAAAGCGGTTAAGAAGTGTGATGTGGTTTTTTTAGCGTTGCCGCATACAGAGTCCATGTTGGTGGCAGGCAAGTTGTTGGCAAAGGGCGTCAAGGTCATTGACTTAAGTGCCGATTATCGACTCAAAGATCCAATTGTTTATGCCACGTGGTATGGCCATAAACATCGTGATGTTAAAAATATTTCAAAAGCCATTTATGGTTTGCCAGAGCTTTATCGTACCAAAATCAAGAAATCTAATTTCATTGCAAATCCAGGTTGTTATCCAACAGCGGCGATCCTTGGTTTAGCGCCGTTGGTTGCGACACGTAAAGATATTTTGTCCATTATCATTGACGCTAAATCAGGTGTGTCGGGTGCTGGCCGCAAAGCGTCAGTAGGTTTATTGCACGCTGAGGTTGGAGAAAATTTTAAAGCATATAAAGTTTTAAGTCATCAACATAATCCCGAGATTGAACAAACATTGTCTGCATTATCTGGCAAGGCAGTTCAAACGCATTTCGTGGCGCACTTATTGCCCATTCACCGAGGGATTCTAGACACTATCTATGTTCAGGTAAAGAACACAACGGACATTAATAAAGTTTATGATTTATATAAAAAGTTTTATAAAGCCGAACCATTTGTGCGATTGCACCCGCTAGGCAACCAGCCCGAAGTTAAAAATGTCGCGCATACTAATTTCTGCGACATAGGGATTGCCGTATCAGCAGATAAAAAGATGATCGTAATCACCTCGGCCATTGATAATTTAGTTAAAGGGGCGGCGGGACAAGCGGTTCAAAATATGAATATCATGTCAGATTTTAATGAGATTGAGGGGTTGATATGAAAATTGTCAACGGCGGTGTTTGCGCTCCAAAAGGTTTTCAAGCCAATGGTATGTCTGCGGGGATCAAGCGTTCTGGCAAGCCTGATCTAGGGCTTATCATTAGCGAAGTGCCAGCGGTAACCGCAGGTGTGTTTACCATTAATTCGATCAAAGCTGCGCCACTTCTGGTAAGCATGAAACATATTAAGTCAGGTATTTCTCGTGCTGTTTTGGTTAATTCCGGCAATGCCAATTGTTATACAGGTGCTTTTGGTTTGAAGTATGCAGAAGAGTCAACAGTGTTGATTGGAAATCTGCTGGGTGTAAAACCACAAGATGTCTTAGTGACATCGACGGGCATCATTGGTAAACAATTGCCATACAATAAAATTGTTGAGTCAGCAGCGAACTTGGTTAAGGGTTTGGTTAGCAATGGTGGCAAGAAATTTGCCACGGCCATCATGACCACCGACTTAAAGCTTAAAGAAATCGCTGTTCAAATCACCTTAGGTGGTAAGACGGTAACTATCGGCGGTTGTGCTAAGGGTTCAGGCATGATTGAGCCCAATATGGCCACCATGTTAGGTTTTATCACGACGGACGTTGCCATTAGTTTGTCGTTATTAAAAGCAGCATTACAAGATGCGAATACCAAATCATTTAATAGCATCACGGTCGACGGTTGCATGAGTACCAATGACATGGTAACGATTCAAGCCAATGGTTTGGCTAATAATAAAAAAATCACGACCAAGGGTACTGATTATCAAAAGTTTGTCGATGCTTTGATTGTTGTATCGCGTGATTTGGCTAAGAAGATTGTTTTAGACGGAGAAGGAGCGACTAAGTTTATTACGATCAATGTTGTGGGTAGCGCAAATGAGCCTCAGGCACAAAAGATTGCGAAAGCCATCGCCAACTCTGCGCTGGTTAAGACCGCGGCTTTTGGTAGCAATCCTAATTGGGGGCGTGTTGGTGCGGCGGTAGGCAGCCTTGGGATCAAGGGGATTAATGAAGAAACCATGAAGATTTCTTTTAGCCCATTTGATAAGAAAGATATTGCGATCAATGTGGAATTACGTTTAGGTAAAGCCAAAGCCACCGTCTATACCTGCGATTTTTCCTACGACTACGTTAAAATCAATGGGGAGTATAATTAGTGGAAACATTTGTTAAAAAAGCTTCTGTCTTAATTGAAGCGATTCCATATATCCATGAATTTCGTCGTAAAATTTTCGTCATTAAATATGGCGGCAGTATTTTAGACGATGACAAAATCCGTCATCAAGTTTTACAAGACATTGTGTTTTTAAGCTATGTCGGCATTCGTGTCATCATCGTTCATGGCGGCGGGCCACACATTAGTGCGCGCATGAAGGAACAGGGATTAAAGTCGGAGTTTGTTGATGGCATCCGCGTGACGGACAAAGCAACGCTTAAAATTGTTGGTGAAGAATTAGAAAAGCTCAATGAGCGTATTGTAACAGAGATCAAGAAATACAAGGGTGATGTGACGGGCTTAAAGGGACAAGAAAATATTATTTTTGTTAAAAAGAAAAAAGCCGTCAAAGATTTAGGTTACGTGGGAACAATCACGTCGGTTAATATGAAAGATTTAACAGAGCATTTAGAAAAAGGACACATCACCGTTGTCTCACCCATGGGCGTCACGCTTGAAAAAGAATCACATAATGTGAATGCTGATGAAGTGGCCTCGGCGATTGCCAATTCCATGAAGGCAGAAAAATTGGTTTTATTGACGGATGTGCCTGGGGTCATGCGCGACTTAAAAGATCCCGATACTTTGTTTTCTACGCTCACACTTAAAGAAGTCGATGAATTAATCAAAAGTGGAGTTATTGCCGGTGGCATGATTCCAAAAGTAAGTAGTTGCGTTGAGGCGTTAAAAGGTGGTGGCGTTCATAAGACTCACATTGTTGATGCGCGTTTGCCACATGCTTTATTACTGGAATTTTTTACGGATCAGGGTGTTGGGACACAGATCATCAAATGACCATGAAAGAAATTTTAGAATCCTACAACGATCATATTTTACTGACTTATACGCGTCAGCCCATTGTTTTTGTTAAAGGCAAGGGTTCGATATTGACGGATATGACGGGCAAAAAATATTTAGATTTTTTCCCAGGCTGGGGCGTGAGCAATTTAGGTCATTGCCATCCCAAGGTCATGGGCGCGGTGCGTGAACAAATTGGGAAGTTGATTCATATCCCGAATAATTTTTATAATCCGCATCAAGCAAAGTTGGCGAAAGAACTAAATCGTATTGCATTTGCATCCAAAGTGTTTTTTTGCAATAGCGGTGCCGAAGCCAATGAAGCGGCGATCAAATTTGTGCGTGCATGGGGACAGACTAAGAAGTTTGAAATCATCACCACCGTAAATGCTTTTCATGGTCGCACCATGGGAGCTTTGACCGCAACGCCTCAAGAAAAATATCAAAAGCCTTTTGTGCCATTGCTAGAAGGTTTTAAGCATGTGCCGTTTAATGATATTGATGCGCTTGAGAAGGCGATCACCCCGGCCACAGCGGCGATCATGATTGAACTTGTGCAAGGTGAAGGCGGGATTAATGTGGCTACCAAAGAATATGTCCAAGCCATACGTAAGATCTGTGATGCAAAAAAGATTTTGTTTGTCGTTGATGAAGTGCAAACAGGCATGGCCCGTACAGGTAAGATGTTTGGATATGAAAATTATGGCATTACACCAGATATCATGACCTTAGCCAAAGCCTTGGGTGGCGGTTTACCCATTGGGGCGATGTTGGTTAAGAAAGATTTGGCTGATGTTTTTAAACCAGGGATGCATGGGTCAACCTTTGCGGGTAGTCCACTCGTTACTAAAGTTGCTTTAGGTGTTATCAAAGCAATTGGTGAAGATAAGATTTTATCAAATGTTAAAACCCAAGGTGCGTATTTGACCCAAAAGCTTGAGGGTTTAAAAACGAAACATCAAATCATCAAAGAAGTTCGTGGCTTAGGTTTGATGATTGGCGTCGAGTTAACCCAAGAGGGTGCGCAGATTTTTAAGGAATGTTTAAATCGAGGACTCATTATTAACTGCACCCAAGGCAATGTGCTGCGCATCATGCCAGCTTTGAATGTCACCAAGCGGCAAATTGATAAAGCCATCTTTATCTTGGACAAAGCCATGGAAACCGTAGGGAAAACATCATGAAAAAAGATTTTATCAGCATGCTCGAATATACCCCAGCTGAAGTTCTAAAGCTGGTCGCTGTTGCCGATCAATTAAAGCGTCAAAAGGGCAAGATCCGCGCTGACCTTAAGGGTAAAAGTGTGGCTATGATTTTTCAAAAGCCGTCGAATCGTACCCGTGTATCATTTTCGGTGGGCGTACACGAGTTAGGTGGTCATAGTTTATATTTAGGCCCAGATGAAATTAGTTTAGGAAAACGTGAGACAACGCATGATGTGGCAAAGACCTTATCGCGTTATGTTCAATGCATTGTGGCGCGCGTTTTTGATCATAAAGATATTGTTGATTTAGCCAAGCACGCTGATGTGCCTGTGATCAATGCCTTGTGCGATTTGTATCATCCTTGCCAAGCATTGGCAGATATTCAAACTATCAAGGAACACTTTGGTAAATTTAAAGGTTTAACATTGGCCTATGTTGGCGACGGGAATAATGTGTTTCACTCATTAGCCATTGCTTGTGCCAAGGTTGGTATCAATGTGCGTTTTGCAGGGCCTAAGGGTTATGATCCTAACCCCGCCATTTTAAAACAAGTGGAAGTGATCGCTAAAGCCAATGGTGCAACCGTTACATGTGGGCGTGATGCGAAGGCTGCGGTTAAGGGTGCGCATATCATTTATTCCGACGTGTGGGTAAGTATGGGGCAAGAAAAAGAAACAGCGCGTCGCATTAAAGAGTTTAAGGGTTATCAAATCAATGAAGCCTTGGTTTCTCTTGCAGCAAAAAATTATATTTTCATGCACTGTTTACCAGCGCATCGTGGTTTAGAAGTAACGGAAGGTGTGATTGACGGCAAACATTCTGTGATCTTTGATCAAGCGGAAAATCGTTTGCATGCACAAAAAGCTGTCATGCTTAATTTGATTGGTTAATTAACGATAGTGAGGACAAAATGAAAAAAGTTGTATTAGCTTACTCAGGTGGTTTGGACACATCATGTTTGATCCGTTGGTATAAAGATAAAGGTTATGACGTCGTCGCGTTCATGGCCGACGTTGGTCAAGGCAGTGATTTTAAATTGATTGAAAAACGAGCGCTGGCAACCGGTGCGTCTAAAGTTTACATCATGGATTTGAAAGAAGAATTCGTGAAAGATTATGTTTTTCCTGCTATCAAGGCCAATGCAGTTTATGAAGGAAAATATTTTTTAGCGACGGCTTTATCTCGTCCGTTGATTGCCAAGCATCAAGTCGCTGTGGCTAAAAAAGAAAAAGCCAATGCGATTGCGCATGGGTGTACAGGTAAGGGTAATGATCAAGTGCGTTTTGAAGTGACGGCGAAAATCTTAGCACCGCACTTAGAGTTACTCGCACCATTACGCACATGGGAATTTAAAACCCGTGAACAAGAAATTGATTATGCCTTAAAGCATAAAATCCCCATCGATGTGAGCAAAAAGAGCCCATACTCGACGGATATTAATTTATATGGTCGTTCCATTGAATGCGGTGTGTTGGAAGATCCTTGGGTTGAGCCACCTGAAGAAATTTATGCCATGACCAAAGATCCCATGAAATGTCCTAACAAACCTGAGTATGTTGAAATTGAATTTGCTAAAGGCATTCCGGTTAAAGTTAATGGCAAGGCCTATAAGCCTGTTGAGTTATTGATTAAGCTCAATGAAATTGGCGGGCGTAACGGGGTTGGTCGTGTTGATATGGTCGAGAATCGTTTGGTTGGGATTAAATCGCGTGAGATTTATGAAAACCCAGCAGGTACGCTGCTTATGAGCGCACACAAAGAACTCGAAGCCATGGTTTTAGATCGTGAGACATTGCACTATAAAGAATTGATTTCTCCTCGGTATGCGGAGCTTACCTATTACGGATTGTGGGAAACACCACTCAAGCAACAATTAGATGCGTATATCAACAAAACACAAGAACGCGTCAGTGGTGTTGTGCGTTTGAAATTGTATAAAGGTAATTCTTCCGTCGTGGGACGCAAGTCACCTTTCTCACGTTATAAGGAAGAATTAGCAACTTATGGGGATAAGGATATCTTTGATCCAAAATTATCCGAAGGTTTTATTCGCATCTGGGGCATGCCTTACTAAAAGGGGAGCACATGGCTAAATTATGGGGTGCACGATTTTCTGGTGGTAGTGATAAGCTAGCGGATTTATTTACCTTTAGCATTAGCTACGATTATCGCCTTGCACAATATGATTGTGTGGGTTCGATTGCTCATGCCTTGATGTTGGGCAAGCAGGGCATTATCACCAAAGCAGAAGCACAAAAAATCGTTGCGGGTTTAACCAAGATATTGAATCAAATTAAAGCAGGTAAGTTTAAATTTGATCCCAAAGCCGAGGATGTGCATACCAATATTCAGCAAGCGCTTAAGAAATTGATTGGCGCGCCGGCGGATAAATTGCATACCGCACGTTCTCGCAATGATCAAGTGGTGCTTGATGTGAAATTATATTGCATCGATCATATTGATCAAATGGTTAGCGCGATTACACATTTACAAAAAGCTATTCTTGGGTTTGCCACACGTAATGGGGATGTCATCATCCCTGCATATACGCATTTGCAAGGTGCTCAAGTGGTTTTGTTGGCGCATCATATGTTGGCTTATATTGAAATGCTCGAACGTGATAAAACACGTTTGCAAGATGCGTTCATGCGTTTTAATACATTGCCGCTAGGAAGTTGCGCCTTATCTGGCACGTCGCTAAAGATAGACCGTTTAAGCGTTGCTAAAACCCTCGGGTTTGCCAGCGTTGCTAATAATAGCATGGATGTGGTGAGCTCTCGTGATTTTATTGCCGAGATCATATTCGATTGCGCTCAAAATGCCGTGCATTTATCTCGCATCAGCGAGGATTTAATCCTTTGGGCGACCAAAGAATTTGATTTTGTCGATATTGACATGTCCATGTGCACGGGCTCGTCGATCATGCCGCACAAGAAAAACCCTGACGTATTAGAGTTGTTGCGCGGTAGCAGTGCAAAATTGATAGCGAATTCAAATGCAATTTTGACCTTACAAAAAGGCTTATCGTTAACATATAACCGTGATCTGCAATTAGATAAACCGCCATTGTTTGAGAGTGTTGAAACCACGGAAAATGCTTTGGCCGTATTAGCCAAGTTATTTTCGACGTTAAAAATGAAAAAACAAAATGTGGCCGCGCGTGTTGATGATGAAAGTTTCTTTAGTGTGGATGTGATGGATTATTTGATCAAAAAAGGCGTGTCATACCGCGATGCCCATGACATTTTAGGTCGCATGGTGAAAGATTGTTTAGATAAAGGACAAAAGATCAGTGATCTTTCTAGTAAGGCGTTAAAAGCTTATTCACCACACTTTAGCGATGATGTAAAAAAACTTTTCAATGCCAAAATGTCTGTTACAATTAAATCTTCTTTGGGTTCAACAAATCCAAAATTAGTTGCTGTGCAAATAGCACAATGGAGTAAGAAATTACATGCATGATTTTAATTTTAAGAACAATGAATTGTTCTGTGAGAATGTAAAAGTATCGACGATCGCATCCAAAGTTGGGACGCCGTTCTATCTATATAGCTACAAGACCATCGCAGATCATTTCACCAAAATTCAAAAAGCCTTTGCACCGCTTAACCCAATCATTTGTTTTGCCATGAAAGCCAATGGTAATTTGGCGATCATCAAAAGTTTGGTTGATTTAGGGGCGGGGATTGACATTGTTTCAAAGGGTGAGCTTGAAAAAGCATTAATGGTTGGGGCAGATCCAAAGAAAATTGTTTTTGCCTCTGTTGGTAAAACCGATGATGAGATTTCATTTGCGTTAAAGACAGGCATTCTATTCTTTAATGTGGAGTCAAAACCAGAGCTTGAACGCATTAATGCCGTTGCTAAGAAATTAAACAAACGTGCCCAAGTGGCGTTGCGCATTAATCCCGATGTCCCAGCACCAACACATGAATATATCACGACGGGATCCTTAAAGAAAAAGTTTGGTATTGATTTGCGCACTACAAAAGCCATTTTCAAAGATCGTAAAACCTATCCATTTATCGATATCAGTGGCGTGCACATTCACATTGGTTCTCAGATTACCGAAGGTGCACCGTTTGTCAATGCGATTAAGAAAGTCATTAAATTTATAGAGGAATTAAAAAGCGAGGGTGTAAAGCTTGAATATTTAGATATCGGTGGTGGGCTTGGTATCATCTACAAAGATGAAAAACCACAAAGTGCAGCAGATTATGCGGCCAAGGTTGTGCCGCTGTTAGCTAAGACGGGTTTAAAAATTATCATGGAGCCTGGGCGATTTATTGTTGGTAATGCCGGTATTTTTGTGACCAAGGTTTTATATGTGAAGGACAATGGTGTCAAGCGTTTCGTCATCGTAGACGGTGGTATGAATGATTTGATTCGTCCGATGTTGTATGATGCGTATCATGAAATTGTTCCTGTTAAGAATGTAAAAGCACCAAAGGTTAAAGTTGATGTGGTAGGACCAATCTGTGAGAGTGGCGACTTTTTTGCGCATGACCGCATGTTACCTAAAGTCGGCGCCAATGACTTGCTTGCTGTCATGAGTGCGGGTGCTTATGGGTATGTCATGGCCAGCAACTATAATGTGCGTGGTCGTGTTCCAGAAATCATGGTTAAGGGTAATAAATTTGAAACCACAAAAGATCGTGAAACATTTAAAGATTTGATAAAGGGTGAAAGAATCCCATCTTTCTTAAAATAATATGAAAGTTCCTTTTGTAAAAATGGTTGGTGCGGGCAATGATTTTATCGTCATTGAGCCAAACCCAAAATTAGATTATGTGGCCTTCACCAAACAGGTATGCGCCCGTAATTTTGGTATTGGGGCTGACGGCGTTTTGGTTTTAGATAAAAGCAAATCCAGCGATTATCGTATGCGCATCATCAATGCTGATGGCTCAGAGGCGGAGATGTGCGGCAATGGCGCACGTTGCATGGCCGCTTACATTGTGGCTCATCATGCACCAAAAAAGAAATTCTTTGGCATGGAAACCTTGGCCGGTGAAATCTTAGCTGAAGCGAAAGGCGAAGAAGCCTGCGTGCGTCTGTCTAACCCTAAAGATTATCAACCTAATATTGATATCAAGGTTGATGGCAAGGTCATGACGGTGCACTATATTGATACCGGTGTACCGCACGTGATTGTCTTTGTTGAAGGGTTGCAAGAAGTTAATGTTAATGCGTTAGGTCGTGTCATTCGCAATCACCAACGTTTTGCCCCTCGTGGGACAAATGTTAACTTTGTCGAAGCAGCCTCGAAGGCAGGCGGTAAAGGCCAGAATGCCATGGTCACCGTGCGTACCTATGAGCGTGGTGTTGAAGCGGAAACATTGGCATGTGGTACAGGTTCTGTGGCTGCAGCTTTGGTTTCATTTATGCAATTGAATCCCACGGTCAAAGAAAAAAAAGGTGCGGCTATTAAAGTTTTAACGTCGAGCAAAGAAGTTTTAGAAGTGGCATTTGACTTGCATAAAGATGGCAAGATCGATAATGTTTGGTTATACGGCACAGCAAAAACAATCGCCGAGGGCGAGTATTACTATCATTAGGAGAGCGTATAAATGTTCAAAGGTTCAATCGTTGCGTTAGTCACACCGTTTAAAGGCGATCACATTGATGAGGCAGCCTATAAAAAATTAGTAGAGTTTCAAATCAAAGAAGGGACCAGTGGCATTGTTCCTTGTGGTACAACGGGTGAATCGCCAACGCTAAGTGCCGATGAGCATGCACAGGTTGTCAAGGTTTGTATCGACGCTGTAAAAGGACGTATCCCTGTTATTGCTGGAACAGGTTCTAATTCAACTGCTGAAGCTGTTGCTTACACAAAGCATGCTGCCAAAGCAGGCGCAGATGCCGTCTTGGTTGTCACGCCTTACTATAATAAGCCAACAAATAAAGGCATATATCTGCATTATAAAGCTATTGCAGAATCTGCTAAGATTCCCATCATTTTATATAATATTGCTGGTCGAACAGCACGTAATATAGAACCAGACTTGATTGCAAAATTAGCCCATGATTTTAAAAACATCGTTGGTGTTAAAGAGGCGTCGGGTTCTTTAGAGCAAATGTTGCGCATCAAAGAACTTTGTCCAAAGAACTTTGACTTAATGTCTGGCGACGATGCCTTAACGTTGCCTATCTTGGCTATTGGTGGTACAGGTGTTATTTCTGTGGCAGCCAATATTGTGCCGCGAGATATCGCCAATTTAATCACAGCTTTTGAAAGTGGTGATTTAGCTAAAGCACAAGCCATCAATATGAAATTAATGCCACTCATTCGCGCCTTATTTATTGAGACAAATCCTATTCCTGTCAAAACAGCGACATCTCTGATGGGTTATGGCAGTGCTGATTTGCGTCTACCGATGTGTGCGATCGAAGACACAAATTTGGATAAGCTAAAGAGCGCGTTGAAACAATATGGGATTAAATTAAAAGGATAAGACATGATTAAATTAGCTGTTTCAGGTTGTCAGGGACGCATGGGTCAACGCATCACCGCATTGGCTTTAGCGGATAAGGCGTTTAAAATTTCAGCGTTATTAGAAAATAAAAATCGTCCTGATGTTCCATTGCTCAGCAACCAAATCCCTGTCAATTTTGATCCTAATGCTTTAAAGGGAAGTAAGGTCTTAATTGAATTTACGTCGCCTGAAGCAACCATGGAGCATTTAAAGATTTGCCAAAAATATGGCGTTAATATGGTCATTGGCACAACAGGTTTAACTAAGCCACAAATTGCCCATATTAAAAAGGCGTCATCAAAGATTGCCATCGTTTTTTCGTCGAACATGTCAGTTGGAGTTAACTTGGTTTTTGGCTTAATCAAAAGAGCTGCAGAGATCACTGGTAAGAATTACACCATGAATTTAACAGAAACGCATCACGTACATAAAAAAGATGCGCCGTCGGGTACAGCTAAGACCATGGCGGAAGTTGCCGAACAATATTCTAAAACCAAAGTTAAAAATATTGAGTCTTTAAGAGAAGGTGAAGTTATTGGAGATCACACGATTACTTTTGAAAGTGGTGTTGATTTAATTTCCATTCATCATCATGCAAAGACGCGGGATATCTTTGCTGAAGGTTCACTCGTGGCTGCTAAGTTTTTAGGTAACAAGAAAAAAGGTTTGTATAACATGCAAGATGTATTAGGCATTAAATAACAGGAGTTTACATGAGCGCTGAGACAGCATTTAAAATTGAATTTTCTGATCGTTTAAAATCATTGCCACCATATTTGTTCGTCGAGATTGATAAAGCCAAGCGTGCTGCGATGGCTCAAGGCCGTGATGTTATTAATTTAGGTGTGGGTGATCCAGATCAACGCACCCATCAGCCGATCATTGATGCGTTAAACAAAGCTTCTCAAGATGTGAACAATCATCATTATCCCTTTGATGCTGGCGTGCCTCAACTCCGAACTGAAATCGCCAAATGGTTTAAAGGACGTTTTGGTGTTGAGCTTGATCCAATGACAGAATTGTATCCGTTAATTGGTTCTAAAGAAGGTATTGCTCATTTGCCTTTGGGTATCATTAATCCAGGCGATAAAGTCGTTTTGACTGAGCCTGCCTACCCAGCATACCAAGCAGCCGTCACCTTTGCCGGCGGGAAGATACAGTATTTGCCTTTAAAAGCAGGCAATGGTTTCTTACCACGCATTGAAGATATCGAAGCGCTTAAAGATGTCAAAGCCATCTTTGTTTGCTATCCAAATAATCCAACAGCAGCGATTGCCGATAAGAAATTTTATCAAGAGTTGGTCAACGTTTGTAAGGCCAAAGGCATTATCATCGTCTCTGACCTTGCTTATTCTGAAGTTTATTATGATGGGATTAAGCCTCCAAGTATTTTAGAAATTGAAGGGGCGAAAGATATTGCCATTGAATTTCATTCATTTTCAAAAACATATTTTATGACAGGTTGGCGTTTAGGTTGGGCTTGTGGTAATCCAACACTTGTTGCAGCGCTCGCTAAAGTTAAATCCAATTGTGATTCCGGTGTTTTTAATGCCATCCAATATGCAGGGATTGCGGCATTGAATATGGATCCCCGTGATATTGAAGATATGCGCGCCGAATATCAAATGCGTCGTGACGCGTTGATCAATGGATTACGTGGCATTGGCTGGAAGATCGATCCTCCCAAAGCAGCCTTTTATGTTTGGGCTAAAATACCATCGAAGTTTGCTGATTCCATGGAATGCTGCAAGGCATTTTTAGATCAAGCGGATATCGTGGTGACCCCAGGGGTTGGTTTTGGTAAAGCGGGTGAAGGTTATGTGCGCATGGCACTGACATTGCCAGTTGACCGTATCAACCAAGCCGTAAGCCGATTAGCCAAGATCTTGTAGGACATATGCCCATTGCTTATTTAAGCTTAGGTTCTAATTTAGGTGATCGCAGTGATTATATTCAACGTGCCTTGCTTCTCTTAGGAGAGCAAGGCATTGTTGTTAAAACGTCCTCCATCATTGAAACAGAACCGGTGGGTGGGCCTAAACAAGGCCAATATTTAAATGCCGTAGTCAAATATGAAACTACATTATCGGTCGAAGAACTATTTTTGCTTACTTCAAATATTGAGAAACAATTAGGTCGAATCCGCAAGTTAAAGAATGGCCCGCGCGTCATTGATATTGATATTTTATTGTATGAAGATGTAAAATTAATCACCAAAGATTTAATCGTACCGCATCCGCGCATGTTTGAACGAGATTTTGTCATGCGCCCACTTAAACAAATAGAGCCAGCATTATGCGCGTCATTCGCAATATAAAAACATTGCAAACCACACTTGCAAAACTTAGGGCCGAAGGCAAATCAATTAGCTTTGTTCCGACGATGGGGTATTTTCATGAGGGGCATTTGTCTTTAATGCGCCAGGCGAAAAAGCAGCATGATATTTGTGTGGTGAGCGTTTATGTAAACCCTAAACAATTTGGTCCCAAGGAAGATTTAAGCCGTTATCCTCGTGACTTTAAGCGAGACTCGTCGCTGATGGTAAAAGAAAATGTTGACATTTGTTTTTTTGCGTCTGATAATGACATTTATCCGAATGGTTATTTGACATACATCGATGTAAACAAAATTTCTGATGTGCTTTGCGGCGCTTATCGTCCCAATCATTTTCAAGGCGTAGCCACCATTGTAGCAAAATTATTGAATATGGTCGGACCCAGCACCATGTATTTGGGGGCCAAAGATGCCCAACAAGTGGTTGTTTTAAAGCGCATGGTTGTGGATTTAAACTTTCCGGTTAAGGTGGTTGTTGGAGCAACAATCAGGGAAGCCGATGGTTTGGCATTAAGTAGCCGCAATGTTTTTTTAAGTTCTTTAGAACGTGCGCAAGCCGTGGTTATAAGCAAAGCCTTGTTTGCTGCTAAAGAGAGCATTGCAAAGGGAGAGCGCAAAGCCAAGAACGTTATCGCCATCATGCAACACATGATCAGTAAAGCATCATTGGCTAAGATTCAATACATCGCATGTGTGGATGCGCAACAATTAACCCCTTTAAGAACGTTGCAAGGGGATGTGTTATTCGCAGTAGCTGTATATTTTGGTAAAACCCGTTTGATTGATAATGTTGTTGTAAAAATTAATGGCTCAAAAAAAATCAAAAATTAGGGTTGGCATACTAGGATGTGGGGCCATTGGTTCTCGCATCGCACGCAGCATCAAAACAGAGTGTGATCAATACGCTACGGTCACAGCTTTGTTTGACATTAACCCTGTCAAAGCAGAAAATCTTGCCCGGCATCTTCCTCACAAAAATATCATTAAACTTAAGTACAAAGAACTCTTAGATAGTTGCGACATCATTGTCGAAGCTGTAAATGCGCCAGATACGTATCAGCTTGTAAAGCAAGCATTGATGGCTAAAAAAGATGTTTTGGTGATGAGTGTTGGTAAATTTATCGATAGTGATGCTATCATCAAGTTAGCTCACAAACATGGCAGTCTTTTATTAATACCGTCGGGAGCGATTGCTGGTATTGATGCCATCAAGGCGGCAGCGCTAGGAAAAATTCATCAAATTGTTTTAACCACACGTAAGCCTATCTATGGTTTTGCCGACAATGCCTATGTACAGGCCCGTCGGATAAATTTGTCACAAATAAAAAAAGAAACAATTTTATTTGACGGGAACGTCAAAGAGGCTGTACATTGTTTTCCACAGAACATTAACGTGGCGGCGACGATCGCGTTGGCATCTGGTTGTAAAGATAAGTTAAGGATTCGCATTAGCACGTCGCCAGAGTATAAAGTTAATTCTCATGAAATTGAAGTGGTGGGTGAATTTGGAAGGTTAACAACAAAAACAGAAAATGTTGTTTGTCCAGATAATCCTAAAACAAGTTATCTGGCGGTATTATCCGCTATCGTTACGTTAAAGCAGTATTTTCAGGGTGTGAAAATCGGCACCTAACAACCAAGAAAGGGGTGGTAGTATGGCTTCAAAAAAAGTCGCTAAAGTTGGGGTAAAGAAAGAAAAAGGTTATCTTTATTTCGTAGACAAACAAGGTGACATCTCTGCTGCTAAGATGGCTCGTGGGGATAAAAAAGGTGGATCTCCTAAAAAAGTCGCTAAAGTTGGTATCAAACGTGAAGAAGGTTACTTATACTTCATCGATAAACAAGGCGATATCTCTGCCGCTAAGATGGTTCGCGGTGGCACCAAGAAAAAAGCTAAATCTGCTGCTAAAAAGCCAGCTAAAAAAGCTGCAAAGAAAACAGCAAAACGTAAATAAGTCTACGTTTTTATTGTTCAACAACCCCTGTATTTTACTATACAGGGGTTGTTTTTTTTGTATATAATAGCGCCTTATGAATCAGTCCGATGCTATCATTATCCGTGGCGCCAAAGAACATAATTTAAAGAACATTGACCTAACGATCCCACGCAATCAATTTGTGGTCGTCACAGGTTTAAGTGGTTCTGGAAAATCCTCCTTAGCGTTTGATACCATTTATGCAGAAGGTCAGCGCCGTTATGTCGAGAGTTTGTCAGCATATGCGCGGCAATTTTTGGATCAAATGCAAAAGCCGCATGTTGAACATATCGAGGGCTTGTCTCCAACCATATCGATTGAACAAAAGACAGTTAGCCGTAATCCACGTTCTACCGTTGCCACTCAAACAGAAATTTATGACTATCTGCGTTTGTTATTCGCGCGTGTAGGTATTCCGCATTGCTACCAATGTGGCAAACGCATTGAACAGCAAAGCGCTCAAGAAATCGTTGGTCATATCTTGGCGTTGCCAGAAGGCAGCAAGATCAATATTTTAGCCCCAATGGTGCGTGGGCGTAAGGGTGAGTACCGCGACATCGGCGCCCAAGTGACTAAGGCGGGTTTTGCACGTTTGCGTGTTGATGGCAAGATGTTTGAAGCCTCTGACGATATCAAGCTTGATAAATTCAAAGTCCATCACATTGAAGCGGTGGTTGATCGCTTGAGCATTCGCCAAGATATTAAGAAACGTTTATTTGATTCTGTTGAGACTGCCCTTAAAATTGGCGAAGGCATTTTGATGGTGGATTTTAATGGGAGTGCGCCAGATAAAACATTTAGTGAAAAATATGCCTGTGTTGATTGTGGCACATCCTTAAGTGAAATTGAACCACGCATATTTTCATTTAATTCGCCTTATGGAGCTTGCCCTCAATGCAATGGCCTTGGCACCATGATGGAGATTGATCCTGCCGCGATTGTGCCAGATGATACTAAGCCTTGGACGACGGCGATTGTGCCTTGGAAAAAGGGGCAAGGCGGTTACATGATTTACTACCGCGCGGTATTGCGTGAAATTGCCGGCCGTTTTCGCATTGATTCCAAGTTGCCATTTAAAGATTTAGATAAAAAATTTAAACATGTCGTCTTGCATGGGTCAGAAGACATTGAAGTTTGGGGTCGTCCTTTCGAAGGGGTTGTAAAATATTTAGAACGTTTATTTAGAGAAACGGACAGTGATTGGTTAAAAGAAGAAATTTCTACCTATATGTCCGAATCAGCATGTTCATTATGTGCGGGTAAACGTTTAAAGAAAGAATCTTTAGCTATTACTGTGGGAGATCAAAACCTTGCCGATGTGGTGGAGCTTTCTATTAAAGAATGTAAGCATTTCTTTAACGAGCTTACCTTAAGTAAAGACAAAAAGAAAATTAGCGAAGAGATTTTGAAAGAAATCAATCGACGCTTAGATTTTTGTATCAATGTAGGTTTGGAATATTTAACGCTTGATCGTCGTAGTTCAACCTTGTCCGGCGGCGAGGCTGAACGTATCCGTTTGGCAACTCAAGTAGGTTCAGGGTTAGTTGGCGTTATCTATGTTTTAGATGAGCCAAGTATTGGTTTGCATCAACGTGATAATGATCGATTATTGTCAACCTTACATGCCTTGAGAGATCTAGGCAACACCTTGATCGTTGTTGAACATGACGAAGACACCATCCGGCGTGCAGATTATGTCATTGATCTAGGCCCTGGGGCTGGTGAAGGTGGTGGCGAGGTCTTATATGCAGGTGATGTCAAAGGCATCCTCAAATGCAAGAAATCCCTAACGGGGCAATATTTAAGTGGCGAATATAAAATACCTGTCCCTGCAAAGAGACGTGCAGCCATTAAAGATCAATATATAAAAATTATAGGCGCTAGCGAACACAACTTAAAAAATATAGATGTGCAAATTCCTCTAGGAACGTTTACCTGCATTACTGGCGTATCTGGGTCGGGTAAATCAACCTTGGTTGAAGACATTTTATTTAAAGCCCTATCGAATAAAGTCATGGGGACCAAGGCAAAAGCAGGTGCTCATAAAAAGATCACAGGTACGGAGCATATTGATAAAGTCATTGTCGTCGACCAATCACCGATCGGTCGTACGCCACGCTCTAATCCAGCAACGTATACAGGGGTGTTTTCTGATATCCGTGATATCTTTGCACAATTACCTCAGTCAAAAATGCGTGGGTATAAGCCAGGTCGTTTTAGTTTTAATGTCAAGGGTGGACGTTGTGAGGCGTGCGGTGGTGATGGGATTAAGAAGATTGAAATGCATTTCTTACCTGACGTGTACGTGGAATGTGAAATTTGCCATGGTAAACGTTTTACGGATCAAACTTTGGAAGTTGAATTTAAAGGCAAGAACATCGCCCAAATTTTAGACCTGAGTGTAGAGGAAGCCTTAGGTGTTTTTGATAGTGTGCCACGCATAAAGAATGTGTTACAAACATTACACGAAGTTGGTTTAGGTTATATTTGCTTAGGCCAAAGCGCGACAACCTTGTCGGGTGGTGAAGCGCAGCGAGTTAAATTAGCAAGTGAGCTTTGTAAACCAGCCACAGGAAAAACATTTTATATTTTGGATGAACCCACAACGGGCTTACATTTTGCCGACGTTGATAAATTGTTGCAAGTGATGCAACGCCTCGTTGATCGAGGCAATACCGTTTTGGTCATTGAACATAATTTGGACATTGTTAAATCAGCAGACTACATCATTGATTTAGGGCCTGACGGTGGTGACAAGGGCGGACAATTGATTGCCAGCGGTACGCCAGAAGCCATCATGCAGGTGACACATTCTCATACAGGAAAATACTTAAAGAGATTTTTAGAAAAATGAAAATAAAAATATTCTTAACGGCATTGTTTTGTTCGTTTTCATTAATAGTCTTTGCACAAAGTGATCCAGATGAATTAATCACGACGGCACAAAGAGCATTTGATGATGGCTTTCATGATGTGGCTATTAAATATTTAGAGGAATTTGTACCAGCTTATCCTCAAAATCCCAAAATATCTCAAGCGAAGGTATTGCTTGGGCAATGTTACTTTTTAAAAGGTAATTATGCAAAAGCCATGGAAATGTTCGAACAATTAGCAAATCAAAAAGAAAATAAAGACATGGTTTTGTTTTGGACGGCAGAGACGCAATTAAAATTATCGAACTTTCCAAGAGCTCAAGAGCTTTACCAAGATTTGCTTAAAAGTTTTACTAACTCTGTTTATGTTCCTCAGGCTTTGTATTCTTTAGGTTGGTCGTATTTTGATCAAAAGCAGTATGCCAGCGCTAAAACCATGTTCGCTAAATTAACAGCCCAATTTCCTAAGCATCAATTAAGCGAAGATGCTTTGGCAAAATCTGCGGAATGCGATTACAACTTAGGCAATTTTGCAGATGCCATTAAGGCGCTCGAAAATTACCAACAAAGCTATCCAACTAGTTCACGCTTAGGGTCAATCCGATTAAATATCGCTGATGCTTATTATTACATGGATGATTATGCGCATGCCATGGATTATTATGATCAATCAGCAAAAACAGTTACGAGTGATCCTGCAACGGTGCATGCTGCCAACGTCGGTAAAATCTGGTGTGCCCTAAAACGTAAAATGTATGAACAAGCTCAAAAGTATATTAAAGAAGCATCTGATTTTGCAAAATCTAAAAATTTAAGCACTGAAAACATTTTGTTAGCTTCTGGGCAAATGTATTTTGAAAAAGGGGAGATGGATCAAGCGGTTAATGCGTATAGTGATTTGATCCGTGCTTACCCCACAGGTGATTATAGGTTAGAGGCATATTTAGGGCGAGCCAATGCGCTCTATGAAGATAAAAAATACAATAAGGCTCAAGTAGATTTTCAATTTGTTATCGATCATCATCAAGAAGCGGACGTAGATTTGGTCGATAAAGCCAATTTTGGTTTGGGGTGGGTTTTGGTAAAAGCGGGCGATGTAACGGCAGGTATTCGCTGTTTTCAATCGGTGTATGAACGCACCAACAACGATATGATAAAAAATAATGCCTTAATTCAAATGGCAGATGCATATCAAGAGGGCGGTCGATTTAATGATGCCATTGGCATTTATGAGAAGATCAATAAAACAGGCTCAGCCAATGGTTTGGAAGATTATATTCAATACCGTCTAGGGGTTGCATTATTAAAAGCTGAAAAATTTGAATTGGCTCAATCGGGTTTTGACACCTTGGTCAATAAATATCCTAATAGCCGATACTTAGAAGACGTAAATTACTACCTCGGTGTGATTCAATTTAAAAGTAATAATTGGAACAAAGCTGCGCAGTACATGGATGCATTCCTCAAGGCCTTAACACATCCAAGTGAGTTTGCACCAGAAGCTAATTATATCTTAGCGTTAGCATATTTAAATTTAAAGCAAAGTGATGAAGCATTAAAAATATTTCAAAAAATTCTGCGCTTATATCCCGACGATGAGGATGTGGCTAAAAATTCTGATATTGGTATTGCCAAGTGTCAATTTGAATTAGGGCAGATTAAAGACGCTATTAAGCGATTTAAATTGATCATTTTTAAGTACCCCAAATCAGATGTAGAGCAGGAAGCTTTATTATGGTTAGCACAAGATGCTATGAAAAATTTTCAATACGCGCAAGCCATTGATTATTACCATACTTTGCTTGATCGCAATCTTGATCCATCTCATCAGGACCAGATTAATTATGAGTTGGGTCAAGCCTATGAAGTTCAAGGCGCATTAGATGAGGCATTAGCGCAATATAAATCAGTAAGTGATAAGGATGAAGTTTTAGCATCGAAAGTAAAACTAGCCATTGCAGGCATATTATCTAAAGAGTTTGATCCACAAAAAGCTATTACAGCGTATGCGAACATTGCTAGCACCAGCCCTGATTATGCGCGTGATGCTTATTTAAAGATGGCGCAATTATATCGCAATGCACAAAATTATGAGCAAGAGATAACGGTTTATGAAAAAGCGTTGAAATGCGATCAGGGTAAATCTGTAGTAACCAATGTAGAGCTTTTATTTAGTTTAGGGGATGCCTATGAATCATTAGACCGCATCGAAGAAGCCGTAGATTATTATTTAAAAATTCCAACCCAATATCATGATCAGACCACATGGGTGGTTAAGGCTTATTTACGGGTTGCAAAAATTTTTGAAGATCGCAAGGATTGGGAAGGGGCTCGTGTAACATATCAGAAAATTGTGCAGTTAAAAGTTGATGAATCAAAATTTGCTTTAGAACGATTAGATTTGTTAAAAAAGAAATGAGGTAAAAATGAATGTAGTCATGATGAACGCGGGCCAGATTTTGTTTAAAGGTGGCCCCATGATGTGGCCGATCCTGTTCTTATCTATCCTTGCAACAGCGATCGCAATTAATCGCATTATGTTTTTAAGTCGTGAGGAAAAAACTTTCACGCAGCAGCACAAGCTACTGTTGGAATCTTTACGAAAAGGAAATTTAAAAGATACGCTTAAGATGTGTGAGGCCAATGAAGGCGTCGTCGCAAGCCTGATAAAATCAGGGATAATACGCTCTGGATCTTCGACAGAGTTGATTCGTTTAGCGATGGATGAAGTTTGGGATCATCAGAAAATGCGTTTTAATAGTTTCATGTCGATCTTAGGCATGATTGTTAATGTGGCGCCACTTCTAGGTTTGCTTGGGACGGTGAATGCCATGACGGTGGTTTTTCATGCGTCGGTGATCCGATCCAATGTTTTAAATCCTGTGACGGCAGGGGAATTGGCAACGGGTATTTGGCAAGCATTGTTGACAACCACCGCAGGTCTTGTGGTTGGAATATTCGGTTATGTCATGTATACATTTTGTGTGGCGCGCATCAACGTTTATACAACATGGGTTAATCACTTGATGGTTGAGACAGTCTATGTATTGGCTTCACTTAAAGAATTAAAAGCATCTGCAGGTCAGGGAGAGTATGAAGGTTAATACATTACAAGCTCCTACAACAGTATTTTCGCCCATTCTGATCATTGCCTTTATAAATTTTGTGATCTTGATGTTGGCTTTTGTTGTGTTCTATTCATTCTTTGCGACGCCAGCTGGTATTGAAATCCAAATGCCGACAGTAGCTGCACGTACAGCTTCAATAGGAGGTACGTTAACAATACGCATTAATGCTGAGAACGTATTATTCTTAAATGACAAGGTTGTGACGCTAAGCGATCTAAGAAAAAGTTTATTGAAACTAAGTACACCGAATCAAACATTGTATGTTCAAGTAGACAGTCGAGCATCCATGGCGCGTGTTGCTGATGTCTGGGAGATGTGCAAAGGTTTAGGTGTGGCACAAGTAAAAGTGAGTACTTTCTAATGTTAAGCATTGGTAAAACAACCCTCATTGCTCTAGCACTGCACATCATCGTATTTTCATTCATTTGGATTGGTTTTCCTATCATTCGTGTTAAAGACAATGTGGTGTTTTATTACAGCCAAATGTCATTGCAGGATCCAACAGATGATATTATTTTTAATGATCATATGCCAATCAAGGCTGGCGGGTCGTCGGATAGTCAGGTTTGGAAGCAATTAAGAATGTTAGATAAGCCTAAGAGGTAGTCATGTTTATTTGGGATTTTACAGCACTGTTTGCCGTTTGGGGATTTTTATTTCTAACCATTGTTTTGTTGATGTGGGTGTTCTATACTTTAAGGAGAGCCAAACCACTGGCTGTGTTTAAAGATGTAGAAAATTTTAGGCACTGTGTTTATTGCGGTTATGTTTACTTAGATTACTTCAAAGCGGATGTGTGTCGATGTCCAAGATGTTTCAGTTATCATGATTAAAGGTGACCATGAGATTAAAAAGATTGCATAATGATTCAGGGATGGTTTTAGTAACGGTTGTTATGATCGTTTTTGTCATGTCATTATTGCTCACGGCCATTTTAAGTCAAAACTTGAGTCAAGCATCTGTAACGCAAGCACAAATCGATGAAATTAAAGCGAAACAATTGGCCATTGGGGCATTTTGGAAAGCCCAAGCAGATATGACCAATGTTGCTGGTAACCCGACAGCTGTGGCAGCAGAGAATCTAGATGGTAAAACCTTTACTGTGGCAGTTGATCCTCGTCCAGCAAGTTCTGCGGCAGCTTATACAGTCACCGTTTCATATTAATATATATAAGATAGTTCAAATGAAGATTGACATTTGCCCTCAGTGGAGGTGTAATATTTCCAATGGCAAGTGGCAAGCGTATAGGATTCTATTTATCAGAGTCCAAATTCTATTTTGTTGAATCTTCCGATAATAACCTATTGCGGGTTATTGCTTCTTTGCCATTTCTTTCCGCAGAACAAAATTCTTCAGAAGATGTTCGTTTGATTGCTTCAATTCAAAAAACAATGCGCGAGCAAAACATCAATCAAAATGATGTGCGTTTTGCCATTCCTCAATCAGAAGTCATCATCCGTTCATTCTTAATCCCTGTGATGAAGCCAAGTGAGCTTAACGCGGTGGTCGATTATGAATTAAGAAAGCATATCCCATTTGATTTAAAGGAGTTTACGTATACATTTAATACCATAAACGTCGTCGATAATAAGGTAAAGAAGTTAAGGGTTTTGGTGTCTGCTGCCAGACAATTGTTATTGGAGCGGCATGAGCAGATTTTAAATCAGGCAAAATTAAATGTCATTGTGAGCGAACCAGCCCCATTTGGTTTGGTCAGGGTATTGTTTGCTAAGAAAGTTATTAGTCCTTCAGCGCGTTTTGCGCTTGTTCATATAGGGCAAACGGTGGGTCGTATTTTATTTGTGCATGAAGGCATGGTTTTGTTTATCCGTGAATTTCAACTCAATCAAGGTGACATTCAGACCGATGCCCAACAAGAAGAAAATTTATTCAAGGCCCGTTTTGTCAACGAAATCCAAAACTCATTAGACTTCTTTACCCGTGCCCATGAGCAAATGGCTGTGCAACAAATCATTATTTTAAGACAAGGTGATGAGAGGCCCTATGAGCAATGGTTGCAAGATGAAGTTACAATTCCTAAGAAAGTCGTTGATGTCACCGCATTGATTGGAACTCAGAATCCCGAAGACACGTCAGGTATTTTATACGCTTTTGGGGCATCATTAGCAGATCCAAGATCGCCAACTATTTTTAATTTATCGCGTAAAGCTATTAAGAAAGCACCTGCGGTTAGTTTGTTGCCGGATGTTGATTTTAAAGAATATATGACCGCGATCAAGACAGCGGTTGTTGCGGTTGTTCTGTTGGCTTTGTTGTATTTCTTGTTTGCTTATAAAACATCTGAGTTACAAAAGACAAAAGATAGTTTAAGTTTACAACAAGGTAATATGGCTGATCTTGCCACGGAAGATATTCAAAAGAAAGTCGATAAAAATAAAACGCGGTTAAAACAATATCGATCTATCGTAATAAAAAATAAGGTCACTGATATCTTTGTAGATATAGGCAAGAGTATTCCTAAGGGTTTGTGGTTGACAAATTTGAATATTCGAAGCTTGGTGACCTCTGTCAAAGAGGGTGATGTATTAATTGCAAAAAGTGGATGGGAAGTTGCGTTTAATGCGATTGTTTATAACAAAGATCCGAATCAAGAAATACGCATTGTGAATACATTCATGAGCAAGTTAAAGAAAGATAAACGCTTGGCGGAATTCTTTAAGAATGTCAGTTTGGTGAGCATGTTTCAACAAGAAATTAATGGTCATAAGGTTGTCTTAATCAATGTGAAGTGTAATTAACCATGTTTGATCTTGAAAAACTAAAGAATTTTGATTATCAAAATATTGACTATAAAAAGTTATTAGAAACGCTTTTGACCAAAAAAGATTTATTTGCATCGGTCATTATCGGTGGCGTTGCGCTTGTTTTACTCATAGGTTTGGCCAAGAATTTTTTTAGTCAAACAGCATCCATTAATTCAGAAATTTCTTTGTTAAAAACAAAAATCGACGTGATTGCTGATTATGAGTCGAGCCATAAGCAGATCACAAAATTCCTAAAATCTGTTCCGTCGCCGTTAGACGAGGATTTGTTTTCTACAACTATTGCCGATATGGCTGCGACGAATAATGTGACGATTGTGTCATTTGTGCCGGGTGTAAAAAAAGAAGAAGAGCTTTCTAATACAATTTCAGCTGCGTTTGAGATTGAGGTTTTGAATTATCAGTCGTTGTTAATGTTTTTAAGTGCCCTTGAGAAAGCGCCACTGGCATTGAGGGTTGATAATTGTGTTGTAACAAATGCATCAACTCGAAACAGCATGATGGATGATATTAAAAAGAATCAAGACAAAGACCAGCAAACAATTTCAGTTCATTTAGATTTAAGTTCTGTTGAGTTGAAAAAATGATAAAGATATTCTTATATAGCATTTTGTTCTCTACGCTTCTTTTGAGTGGTCGTGTTCAGGCAGAAGAGGATCGTGCCGTTGATACGCCCTTGGAAGATGATGTGGTTGATTTTCTAAAACTCGAAAATCCATTCTTGTCGCAATTACCTAAACAACAAATAATTAAAACACCTGTTGAACAACCGAAACAAACAGATAATAATGTAAATAAGTTATTTAATGGAATACCACCCATTGAGCAAACCCCTGTGCTTTTACCAAACTTTGATATTCAAGGTGTGGTATATGGGGTTAAAGATCCACAGGTCATTATCAATGACCAATCGTATGGGCTAAATGAATATGTGTTGGGCGCTCAAATTAAATCAATTAGTAAAAAAGGCATAACATTCTTATTTGGTGGGAGGGACTTTAGTGTTGCATTGGACAATTAAGATAACGGTGCTGTTTTTATTAATTTTTCTTATCCCTAATCAGTTTATTCTGGCAAGTTACGACTTGGCGGATAGCCATTTTATCAATCCTAAATTTTCTAAAAAGATTTCACTCGATTTTAAGAATGCCCCCTTGACGGAAGTGCTGAAAGTGTTTTCAAAACAAGCAGGCATGAACTTTGTTGCAAAAGTTGATATAAGCGCGATGCGTGTCACGATGTACCTAGACAATGTGCCTGTTGAAGAAGCGTTGGAGTATGTTTTGAGTTCTAATGATTTACAGTCAGAAGTGTTGACCGATGATAATACTTTTGCTGTTTCAAAGAAAAAAGATACAAGTGCCCGAATGGTAACAAAAGTATTTAATCTAAAGCATGCTTCAGTGACCACATCTGCACTAAAAAATACGTTTTCATCATCTTCGTCATCGTCTTCTTCGTCTTCCTCATCATCTTCATCTGGTTCATCAGATGCTTTTAGTGTTGCATCGTTGGGGGGGATAGTTGATGCGGTTAAGATGGTGCTTACAAAAAATGGCAGTTTAGTTGAAGATTCTAGAACTAATAGTTTGGTGATTACGGATTTAGAGAGTCAAATGCCTCTTATAGAAGAGACAATTAATAAGTTGGATGTTGTTGTTGCCCAAATTCTCATAGACGTAGATATGTTAGATATTTCAAAAGCAACATCAGACTTAATGGGCGCGAAGTGGGGAGATACAATATTTAATTTTCAAGGTGCGGCTAAGAACTCCGTCTTGCCTTTTAATGAATCAGCAATTTTAAAAAATGGTAAAGCAGATTTAACCTCGACATCTATTGGAACATTAAGCGATAATTCAGGGGATAGTCCATATTCTGCAGGTAAGGTTGATTTTACAGGTATGAATGTGATTATGAATTTCTTAAGAACACGTACGGACACCAAGAACCTCGCTCGTCCAAGAATTCTAACATTGAATAATCAAATGGCTCAAATTCAAGTTTCTGCAAATGAAGCTGTTGGTACTAAAACCAATAATTTCTCAAGTACAAGTACAACGTCGAGCGTTGAAGCAGAACGTACGCAAACTGGTGTTTTTCTAACGGTGACGCCACAAGCAGATCTAGAAACACGAGAGATATTAATGGCAGTATATCCAAAAGTCATTCAGTCTCGAACTGGTGCGACGTTTGGTTCAACAACATATAAAGATGCTGAAGAGCGTGGTACAAAATCATTCTTGCGCGTCAAAGATGGAGAAACAATCATTTTAGGTGGCTTGCTACGTAACGATGATTCAAACACCATTACCAAAGTTCCTTTCTTAGGTGATATTCCTTTTCTAGGAAATGCTTTTAAACATAAAAATCTTCAAGGAACAAAACGAGAACTAATTATTTTCTTAACCCCACATATCTTAGATGATTATCGCAGTTATCAAGATCAAATCAAGATGCATACGCCTCAGTTCCGTTGGGATGAAGTCAACAAAGCCATCGCTGAGATAGAAAAAGAAAACTAATATTTTATGGCCCGCGCCCGCTTAGGTGAAATATTAATCAAGCAAGGCTTGGTTACCGAGAAGCAGCTGCAAGAAGCGATCAATGCCCAGAAAATTCAAAAAGCGCGCATTGGTGATGTTTTGCTTAAGTTAGGCATGATCAAAGAAGAGGATTTGGCAGCGGCGCTCGGTGCTCAGTTGTTAATCCCGTATGTCACCTATATGTCAGGTCTACTTAAGCCCAAGCAGGGCCAAGGCCTTGAAACTATCATTCCCCACGAGTTTGCTCAAAAAAACATTATCTTACCACTATCACGCAATGGTAATTCTTTAACATGTGCCGTATATGATCCATTGGATTACTTGCTCCTTGATAACTTAAAGATTTTAACCAATTGTGAATTAAATCTAGTTATTGCCACTCGCAGCGATTTAGTGAAAGCCATCAAAGAGTTTTATTTGTTTGATGGTGGTTCTGAGAATAAAGGTGGGTTGTTAGATAAGGCTGTTGAGAGTTCATATGATTTTGATGCAGGAAATCCAGCGCCGATAACATCAACATCGTCGGGAGATACTGAGCTTAGCATTGACAGCCTTGTTGCTAAAGCCGAAGAAGCGCCTGTTATTAAGCTAGTTGATTTGATCATTCGACAAGCCATCGATGAGAAAGCCAGTGATATTCACATTGAGCCCTTCAAGGATAAAATTGAAATTCGATATCGTATCGACGGTGTTTTATATCAAATCCCACCACCGGCAAATCATTTGCATTTACCCATAGTGTCGCGTATCAAAATTCTATCTAAAATGGATATTGCAGAGAAGCGTTTGCCTCAAGATGGTGCTATTTCAGCAAGACTGGAAGATCGTACGGTAGATTTGCGTGTGTCTACATTGCCCACGGTGTGGGGTGAAAAAGTTGTTTTGCGTATTTTGGATAAAGGTGCAACAAAACTAGAACTTAGCCAATTAGGTTTTGATCAAAAACAATTGGGTTTAATTCGCAAAGCCTTGGAGTCTTCTTATGGTTTAGTTTTTGTCACGGGACCAACAGGTAGCGGTAAATCAACCACCTTGTATTCAACGCTCAATGAAGTGCTTGACCCAACGAAGAATATCATGACAGCTGAAGATCCTGTTGAATTTAAAATCGAAGGAATTAATCAAGTTGGGGTACGCAATGAAATTGGCTTAACCTTTGCAACCGCTCTTAAAGCATTTTTACGTCAAGATCCCGACATCATCATGGTCGGGGAAGTCCGTGATATTGAGACCGCGCAAATTTGTGTGCGTGCCGCTTTAACAGGTCACTTGGTTCTAAGTACATTACACACCAATGATGCGCCTTCGGCTGTAACCCGTTTGGTTGACATTGGTGTTCCTTATTATTTATTAACTCCTTCTTTGTTGCTCGTTATTGCGCAACGCTTGGCACGGAAATTATGTTCTAAATGCAAAGAACCCTACGAAGCTGCCGGCCAAATGGTTGGTGAATACAAGATCAAGGCGGATTTGATTTACAAAGCCAAGGGTTGTGAAGAATGTAATCATAGTGGTTATAAGGGGCGTGTTGTTATTTCAGAAGTTATGTCATTAAATGATGAGATTAGGCGTTTAATGGCTCAAAGCGGCGCATATAGTGACATTCGAGATGCGGCTAGAAAGAACGGCATGGACACTTTATTTGAATCTGGGATGAAAAAAGTTGAAGAAGGTGTAACAAGTCTGGATGAAGTCTTAGGCATTGTTGCAGATTAGGGGTAAGGCTTTATGCCAATGTTTTCATATGTAGCTAAAGATTCTAGTGGTAAGACCAAGAAAGACATGGTGGAATCTTTAAATGAGCAAACCCTCATTGACCGATTGCAAAATGATGGGTATTTTATCATTTCAATTGCACCCGCGATTCAAAAAGAAGCACCAAAATCTGACCAACCAAAAGTTCAAGTAAGAAAATTCTCGCACAATAACGTTACACTAGAAGATCAGCTTGTTTTTGCCAGACAATTGGCAACCATGTTGGATTCAGGTGTTACGTTGATGCGTTCATTAACGGTTATTGTGGATCAGGTGGAAAGTAAGAAGCTTTACGAGATCATCACGGATTTACGGAATAACGTTGAGCAAGGTAAAACGTTAAGTAGTTCTGTCGCTAAATATCCAAAAGTATTCTCTCAATTTTGGGTTAGTTTGATTGAAGTTGGGGAAGCGTCCGGTACCATGCCGATGGTTTTAGAGAAATTAACACAATATACTGAACAGCAAGCCGCATTTAGATCAACCATTGTTTCTGCGCTTGTCTATCCTGGGGTTCTTTTTGTGATTTGTATGGGGGCGATCGTCTTTTTCGCATTATTTGTGGCGCCACGATTTGAAACAATTTTTACAACCATGCACGTTGAGCTTCCAGGATTAACGGTAGTTTTATTATTTGTTTTTAAGTTTGTAAAATCAAATTTTCTCTTAATTATCGGAGCTTTTGTAGGGGCCTACTATTTTATAAAACAGTATTTAAGTACTCATTTGGGTAAGTTAACGTTTGAGCGGATCATGTTTAATATGCCTGCTGTCGGTAAGATTTATAAGTTAATCATCGTTGAACGTTTTGCTGCACAAATGGCGATTCTCGTTGATAGTGGGGTACCTATCCTGTATGCCTTAGAGATCACGGAAAAATTAGTTGAGAATATCACCTGTTCTGTAATCGTGGCTCAAATTCGTGAGGCTGTGCGTGAAGGTAAGCTGTTGGCTGACCCAATGCAAGAAAGTGGGTTTTTCCCATCTATGGCGGTGCAAATGATCAAAGTAGGGGAAGAAACAGGTCAGCTTGGAAAAATGCTCAAACATGTGGCTGAATTCTATGAGCGTACAGTCCAAGAGTTTATGAAACGCATTGGTACAATCATTGAGCCAGTCATGCTTGTTTTTATGGGTGGAATCATTGGGACCATTGTTTTGGCTATGTTCTTGCCAATGTTTAGTTTAACAGGCTAGGGCCAAAGCCCAGCGTAGCCAAAAGTAAAACATTACTGGCGAAGCTGGGTTGCAGAGGGGCAAAAAATATGTTATATTCGTTGCATAGTAGAAGTAATGATGATATAAAAACATTGTATAAAGGTAAACTATCCGCAAGGGTGGGGCACAAAGCTATAGGGCCTGTTGATATAGGACAGGCAGCCAGTTACCAATGGAAAGCTGTAATGTGCATCCATGCTGCGGAAAATAAATAACGCGGGATGGATTTTTTTATTTTAAAACACATTTATTCATAACATAACAAAAAAAGGAGAGTTACATGAAATTAAGTAATAAACGCAATCAAGGGTTTACACTCATAGAAATCATCATCGTTATTGTCATCTTAGGTATCTTAGCAGCTATTGCCTTGCCAAAATTGACAGAAAACATTGACCGTGGTCGCGCAGCAGAAGCCTTCTCAATCGGTTCCTCTGTAGCTAAAGCATTTGATCGTTGTTTATCTGTTGAAACAGGTGGTGCAACGCCAAGTTCAACAAATGTGGGTAATTGTAATTCATTTGCTAAAATTAATATGGCAACACCTCCAGCCACTAATTTCACGTATTCTTTAGCTAGCTCTGGTACAACCTTGACATTCGGTGCTGTTGGCGCTTTCACTGGTGCTGCAGCAGCGGATTCAATCACATTTACATTCGTGGGTGATACAGGTGTTACAACAAGAACCTGCGGTACAGCAGGTAAGTTTGACAAAATGTGTAAATAGTTGAGTACTGTTTCTTTCTTAGTGTGGTACACGGGGCGAGTTTAACTCGCCTCGTGTTGTTTAGAGTGCAATAATCGAGGAGTATGTATGTCTAAAAAGGGTTTTACGATCATTGAAGTCATTATCGTTGTTGTCATGTTGGGCATCTTGGCCGCTGTTGCTATACCAAAAATCCTTGCCCCTAATGAAATAGTGATTTCATCTGAAGGGCAACATACGCTAACTGTTTTGTTAAGTGCTCAAAAAAGATATAAGTTAGAGAATAGTGCGTACACCACAACATTAGACAACCTTGATGTTTCCATAACACCAAAGTATTTTGACACGGTCACGGCATTAGATGGTTCGAGTGCAAAGACAGAAGTGGCGTCGCTTGCACGGATAAGTAATTTGGTATACACGCTGTCTATTGGTGCGGAAGGTGCCAATGCAGGGATTATCTATTGTTCTGGTGCGGGTTGTACCTCTATTAAATGTACTAAAGGTGCGGGGAGCAATCAATGCAATCTATAAAAGCTTTTACAATGATTGAGCTGATCATGGTGGTTGTCATTATAGGTATGATGGCGCTGTTTGCTGTGCCAAATTATAATAAGTCTGTTGGTAAAACATACGAGAAAGCGGGATCCAATAATCTATTAATCATGTATTCGGCGCAGAAGATTAAAAAGATTGGCGGGGAAAATTATCAGGCATGTAACAGTACAAGTACCTGTAATACGAATTTAAATTTGAGTCTTATCGCAAACGGTGTTGATTATTCCTGCACCACAACGGGTGGAGGAACGCCAACGGGCTTTTATTGTTATGGGAATCGCTCGGATAATTCATTTAAGTTAAAAATAACAGAAACAGGTGGCACACCATGTTGTTGTACGGCAAATACGTGTCCATCAATCACCACAACTTGTGCAAGTTGTCCGTAGAAAAAATATGAACTTAAAGATGAACAATGCTGGTTTTTCTTTAGTTGAAGTCATCGTTGCTTCTGTTATTTTTTCTATTGCTGTTGTTGGTATTTATGCTTCTTTGTCCTCCGTTAAAGAGCAGTCACAAAATATTAGTGAAGTTGCTTTAGGTGCAGCGCTTTGTGCTCAACAATTTCTTGAGAGTAAGCGTGCGGCGGTTGATATGCGAGATTGGGGTTCAGGAGGCCAATTGGCCGTTACAGGAAGTGCTCAGAATGCCGCTGATTGCACTCAAACAACCGGTGCTACAGCAACCACATATCATTTAACATATCTTATTACGGATGCAGGTAATGCAAGGAAAGCTACGGTTACAGTGACATGGTAAAAAGTCCAAAAATCCATAATGCCAAGGGTATAACGTTAAGTGAGTTGTTGATTTCCGCTGTAATTGTGGGGATTGTGATGTTGGGCGTTGTATCTGCTGATTTTGCCATTCAGAAATTTTATCGCGACTCTTCATCTGGAGCGGTCTCAGGATTTAATGCGATTGCAATGCTTAATAATATTTCGAACACTGCCTATAGAGCGACAGGGAGTTTTACAAATTCTTCAGGTATATCAGATCCAGGGATTCTGGTTGATACCAGCATTGCAACAGCCAATGGCGCGAGTGGTGTTGGCGCTAAGACATTTTGTATTCGAACGACGGACAATCCTCCATGGCAATGCTATTATAGGGATGATGATGGGTATTTATATTACTGTTCAAAGAATTCAGCGACTATATGCACATTATCAGATACCAAGGTAAGACTTGAACGATTAACGAGTATGTCCGCATCATTTGTAAGTAATACTAATGTTGGAAGTCAAAGTTGTATCTTTACTATTTCTCTCACTGTTCCTGACACAGATTCCACTACTAAAACATATACCGCTAAAATATCACCTCCAAACCATCGGCTATGACAAGTTTTTTTCTGGCATTGTTGATGTTCTTATCTTTTGTTCTAAATATTTACATGCTTAAAGATGGCCACAATTGGGGGGATGATTTTGCCCAGTACATCATCAATGGTTTTAATTTCATTCAATTAAAGCCATACATGAGTGGTGTCATGTTGGATCAATCATTAATTTCGTTCCCAGGTTTTAGCCTAATGTTAGCGCCATTCTTAAAAATATGGGGATTAAATTTTTTGATCCTTAAATGTTTGATGGTGGTGTTTTGGTATGTTGCTGTTTTGGCGATCTATAAAATTTTAAGAGATATGACAAACAAAGATTATGCGTTTTTGATCGCTGCATTATTATCGTTGTCTTCATTCTTTTTTATCTTTAAGCAGAATATATTGTCGGATGTGCCGTTTTTTTGTCTTGTCTGCATTGCGCTTTATCTATTTGAGAAGCATAAATGTTGGAATCTGTTTTTAGTTATTGTATCTTTAGCATTTTGGACGAGACCAGTTGGGTGTTTGCTCTTTTTTGCAGGAGCTATTGCCTTGATACAAAGAAAATCTTGGGGGCGGGCGTTTGCAGTACTTGCACTTTTTTTAATTAATTGCGTTGCAATATTGATGGTGATGGGGGTTTCGAAGGATTATGCCAGTTTAATCCATTTTAATCCTGCGTCGATATTTTATGATGTTAAACATGGGGCAGAAGTATTGTTTTGCGCTTTGTTCATGTTGATTTTACCTGCACAAACAGATTTGTCCTTGATGATTGTGATCGGTTTTATCAAAATCATTAAAATCTTATCGGTCTTTATTTTGGCAGGCATTGTTCTCAACGTATTATTAAATATATTGGCTAGGCGTTTAACATTTTTAGAATGTTTTGCTTGTTTGTATTTAGTTGTATTCATATATTTTGCATCGCATAGCCAAACGCCACCAGATGCATTCGCTCGGTTTATGTTGCCTTTACTACCTATTGTGTTCATTCAAATGTATTCTGTGTATAAGTTGAGCATATGGGGACGTCTAAGATTTAACCTGTGTTTCATTTTGATTTGGATTTGTTTGATTGTGAATGTTTACAATATCTATTTTAATAGAAACTTTAATGATTCTGTTCTAACAAGAGGCAATGTTGAAATGATAGAGTGGGTGAAGAATAATGTTAGTATTGATGAGCATTTTATGTTCCGTCGACCAAGGTTTTTAGCTTTAATGACAGGAAGGGTTGGCGCTGCGCCTCTAGCTTCTTCTCAACAACGAGGCAATTTCGATGAAAGAATTGCGACATTAGGTATCAAATATATTATTCTATTTAAGGAAACAAGTGTGTATCTATTGAATCAATTGAAGGATGATGCTCATTTTGAAGTTGTTTGGGAAAATTCAACGTTTAAGGTATTTAAGGTTATTTAATGCGCGTCAAATGCATCTTATTTATTTTGCTTTTAGTCACCATCACATATACAAATTCACTTTTCAATGATTTTGTTGGTGATGACAGCGTCCTTTTTGTCTCAAATACTTTTTATAAGTCTTGGGACAATCTGCATCGATTATTTGAGAGGGGTTATGCATTTGATAGTAGTAAGGTGGATATCAAGTCACAGACAGATTTTGGGAGTGGGAGCGTTGCTTATAGACCGGTCGATAATCTAACATACTTTATTGATTATTGGTTATGGGGGATGAAGCCTTTCGGGTTTCATCTTACGAACCTATTGTTGCATTTGTGCAACGTTGTACTTGTTTTTTTATTGCTACTACGGCTAGGGGTTTCAACATATGTTGGTTGTTTTGTCGCGCTTTTATTTGGATTACATCCCGTTTTATCTGAAGCTGTTTGTGCCATTGGATATCGCGCTGATTTATTAGCCGCATTCTTTGTGCTTTTGTCGTTTTATACGTGGATTATCTATACTCAACATCAACGAATGTTGATGTATTCTTTGTCTCTTTTATTCTTTTTCCTTGCAGTCTTTTCCAAAGAATCAGCCATTGTTTTGCCAGTTTTTATTCTTGCTTATGAAGGCATTGCGGGCCGTAGATCATGGGTTAGGCAAAGTTTTTTTTGGTTGATTATGATGTTTTATTTGTATGTTTATTTATTTGTTTTTCCGTCTCCGGAACTTCATGTAAAACGATTATTAGGGCAAGATATTCTTGAACATGTCCATGTGATGTTAAAGATTTTTGTAACGTATATTCAAATGCTTTTATGTCCGTGGCAAACACATCCCATACCATCGTTATATATCCCTACATTACATAAGAATTTGGCAGAAACTTTACAGATTATATTTCTGATGATCGGGCTAATGAGTATTGTTTTGTTTTTTAAGAAGCGTAATAAGATTATTTTTCTAATGTTTCTATGGTTTTTGGTTTTTTATATTCCTATTTCTAATCTTGTTTCTATCCCAAGTCCGATAGCTTTAAGATTTATGTATTTACCGTCTATTGGTTTTATTTGTGCTGTAGCAATATTGTTGCATCAGAGCATTGGCATGATCTCAAAGAGATTCCTAAATTTTTTTATTATGTTTATTTTAATCATATGTATGTTTTCTACGATATTGTTGAACACCATTTGGAAATCTTTGCCTGATGTTATGTTAACGTGGTCAAAATATTACACTGATTCCTGGAAGGCTGATTTAATGATGGGTCGTTTATATCATAAGAATAAAGACTACAAGAAAGCGCTTGAGTATTATTTTCAGTCTATCCTTAAGGAGGCAAGAGTGCAAGATGTGAGGATTGATTATTATACAGCTTTAAGCCTTCTTGAATTAGGGCAAAAAGATAGGGCCCAACGTCATTTGGAATTTGTAATACATGCTTGGCCAACTTTCTCAAGAGCTTCTTATGTTTTGGGGGGATTACACAGAGAAAGAAAAGATTTTGAGAAAGCTATAAAATACTATGTTATCGCCGCTTCGTATGACCCCAAAAGTGTTGGGTATTATGTGCCTTTGATAGATATGTACACTCAGCTGGGAGAGAAGGAAAATATTACGGAACTATTGAATATTGCGAAAGATTTTCTCACACCTGAAGAATTCCATTCATTAGAAAACAGAAGTTTGTTATAAGCATTGAATCTTAGAAGTTAAATCAGTTCTTGGTCAGATTATATGTCATATAATAACGACATGATGCAGAAAAAAGATCCTTTTATAACTGTCTTATGGGGTATTTATTTTGTCTATGCGTTTTTATTGTTTTATCACCCCGTTGAAACAGAAGATGTTTGGTGGCATTTAGCTACGGGTAAATGGATTCTTACGTGTGGACAGATTCCTGCTTTTGATCCATTTCCTTATGGGTCAGAAAAAACGCCATGGATATGTCTACATTGGTTAGGAAGTTCTTTCTTATACTTTATTTATAGTATTGGTGATTTATTTGCTTTAAAAGTATTTCGGTCTGTTTTTCTAGTCTTGGTTTTAATTATTCTTTATTGGAAAACTAAATCTAGGATGCCCATAGGATTGCTTTTTATATTAATGATATTTATAGCCTTTGCTTTAGATAGTCGTGGATTATTAAGACCAGATATTTTTAACCATTTATTTATTACAATATATTTGATCATTTTCTTTGAGTATTTTCATGATTTGAGATCTAAGCGTTTAGTGCTTATTCCTTTCCTTGGGTTGCTTTGGTTTAACATACATATGGGAGCTTATATTTATGGCCTTGGTATCATTTGTGCGTTTCTTTTTGTGGCCATTATAGAAAGGTCAATTCAGAAAGTTAGAGCATTGATTTGGGTTCTTTTGTTTTCTCTTTTAGCCTTCTTAATTAATCCATATGGCTTAGATGGTCTGCTATATCCAGTTAAAGTTTTCTTAATCCCAGAATTCTTTGATTTTTACGCTAAAACTAGCACAACAGGTGAATCTAGGTCTTCCATTGAGTTATTATTTAGTCTGGAGACCGCATATTATATCCCACTGGCCATCACAAGTATTTGGGCTATCTGGCACTCAAAAAATAAGCAGTTTGCTTTATCAATTTTGTTTTTATTGGGACTTTTTGCGTTTATTTCCATGAAGAGGAATTGTGTGTTCTTTGCACTGATGAGTTTCTGTGTAATCTTTTATGGTTTGAGGGATTTTGATGTGTTTGAGCGGCTCTCTAAAAACAAATATTATAAGATTATTACTAAGGGTATTCTTTGTGCTGTGTTAATTTTTTTATGTTTATCAATATTTAATATTTTTCGCTTAGCTGGAATTTATGAACAAAAGAAAATTTCTTATTTAACTATTGATGCTAATTTATACCTTGAGAAAGCTATGCTTCAGTTGAAAAGAGCAAATGTATATGGTGGTGTTTATACGAATGATATAATTGGTAATAAAGTAATCTGGTCAGGTTATCCACATCTAAAGCCATTTTATGATGGGAGGCAATTAGATAATCAGAGATTTAGAGATTATGTGTCATTGAACTTAAATACGAAGGAGTCTTGGGAAAGAATACAGCAGAAATATGGTTTTAACATAGCAATAATTACTTCTGCAGACATGGTATTTGATTATTTAAAAACAAGAGAAGATTGGCAGTTAATTGCTTTGTCGGGATACATTTTAATTTATGTGAAGAAGGGAGTTTTTAACTTGCCACAAGAATTTGATCAATATGAAGAAAAGTTAAATAAAGAAGTGTTTTCTAATAATGAGAGAGATAAGTTGAAGGCCTTGCTTTCTGGTCCGAGGGAAGCAAGATGGTATGAAAAGTTTGTCATGCAAGATTTTGTGATGATAGACACATATTCAGAAGCGATTGTCTTGTTTAAGCTTTCTTTAAAAGACGCGGGATTAAAGCGTTTATTGGCAACATTGGAATTTAATAAAGATTATTTGACTGTTCAAAGAGTTAAAGAAGCATTGAAGAGAATGTCCATATTAATATAAATGCTGCTGAGTTTTCTTGATTCAGATCAATGGATACCCGTGAAATTTAACGATATTTTAAAATCCTATATTTTCGTAACTAGCCTAATCTTAGTAGTTTTCTTTGTCTATTATCCTTGTTTGCAAGCTCAGTTTATTAATTTAGATGACCCCAATCATGTGATAAATAATCGCGGTGTTTATTTGCCTTTATTTGATTCTTTTGGTGTTATTTTTGGTCAGCTAGTTAATAAAGTTTATATTCCTTTAACAACCCTTTCTTTTAATTTAGAGCAACATTTCTTTGGGTTTAATCCATTTGTTTATCACTTTGATAACATTTTATTACATATTCTAAATGCTATTTTGGTGTTGTTATTAGCAAAGCGTTTTGGGTTATCAACTTTAAGTAGTTTTCTTGTTGCACTATTATTTGCAATTAATCCAATGAAAGTTGAATCTGTGGCGTGGGTATCTGAACGTAAGGATTTATTGTATGCGTTCTTTTATATTTTGTCGTTAAATCTATATTTATCATATTGTAAAAGTAGGTCATCATGGTTATTCATTGCTACATTATTGATGGGGATCTTAAGCATATTAGCTAAACCTATGGCAATAAGTTTACCGTTGATATTATTGTTATTTGATTGGTATTTTGGTCGTTTAAATGAAAAAAATGTTTTACTTGAGAAGCTTCCGTTCTTTTTATATTGCATAATCATTGGTTGGATTAGTTTTTATTTAAATAGTAGTCATTCAGTTCACAATATTTTTGAGTCGATTTTGATATGGATTTGGTGTTTTGATTTTTATTTATGGAAGTTTTTCTGGCCTTTTCAAGTTTATCCTTATTATCAACTGCCAGAACCTATTAGCATATTAAACTGGCCATATTTTCTATCATCATTTGGATTTCTATTGCTCTTATCTGCGTTGATTTATTGGCGAAATAACAAACATCTTATTTTTGGTTTTCTTTACTATTTATTCTCAATTTTTTTCTTAATTTCTTTTGAGAATTGGGGTTTTAGTGTGGTTTGTGATCGATACATGTATTTGCCTTGTTTGGGTTTTTGCTTGATGATAGGTGTGGCATTCTTTGAAAAAGTTCGGATTAAATCTTTATCCTTGATTTTCATTGTTTTTTATTTATTTCTTTTAGGAATCAAAAGTTTTTATCAGTGTAGTATCTGGGAAAATTCGTCGACTTATTGGAATGAAATGTTGAAACATTATCCTGCAAGGTCTTATGTTCTACGCGGGGACGCCTACTTTGGGTACGGTCAAGATAGTAAAGCGTTAATGGATTATTCCAGTGCAATTCGATTCAATCCTTTATATGCAGAAGCCTATTTTAAACGTGGATTTATTTATTTTAAGATAGGGGAGTATAAGAATGCTTTAAACGATTTTCAATATGCTGTTTCTTTGGGGTATAAAGACCCAGAGCTTTATATTGGTTTATCAAAAGTTAAAGAAATCTTGAAATGAGCATCTTTATGGTTGAATGCTTGTTATATAAAAATTCTTTTGTTACGATATGTTTTTAATATTTGGGTCGGTAGCTCAGTTTGGTAGAGCGCGTCGTTCGCAATGACGAGGCCAAGGGTTCGATCCCCTTCCGATCCACCAGCCTTCGTCAAAGGGCTTTCGCATTTGACTACGGCTGGCTGTGGGGGCAGCAACTTTTGATCTTCGATTAAAATAATATGCATAGATTCTATCTAGAAAACGCCAATTTTGATAAGAGCACGATCCTTATTGCTGATAAGGATGAGTTGCATCATATGAAGCATGTTCTTCGCTTGAAGGTGGGGGATGCTGTTGCTATTTTTAATGGGAAGGGTCAAGAAGCGCATGTTGTGATTGAGAAAATGGGGGATGTTGACATTGCGGCGAAGGTTGGGCAAGTCAAACAGTCGGATAATGCATCGGGTGTTAGAATTATTTTAGCGTGCGCTGTCCCTAAGAAGGCAAAGTTTGAGTTTATCATTGAGAAATGTACGGAACTTGGCGTCCATGAAATAATACCTTTACGAACAAAACGATCTGATGTAGTTTATGCGAAAGAGAAGTTGGGTCCCAAGCAAGAACGGTTCTTAAAAGTAGCGATCAATGCGGCAAAACAGTGTAAACGCACCGATATTCCCGTAATTGCCGCCATGACCGATTTAAAAGATGTTTTACTCAAACGAGATCGCAACACATTAGCCATTTTCCCTTGTTTGACCGATACGCAGCAACACATTCATGCGGTTTTAAAGTCACATCGTAACATAAAAAGTGTGTACATTTTTATCGGTCCGGAAGGTGACTTCACCCCCCAAGAAGTTCAAATGGCTGTGGAACAAGGTTGCATGCCTGTTTCACTAGGAAAAACAGTGCTCAAAGTCGACACAGCAGCCATAGCCACCGTGGCTTTTGTTCGGTTATTAGCTGAATAATACGAGCCTGTTAAGCGATTGACAATAGATTCCCCCAAAGGTATAATCATCCACTCATATAATGTAAATAATTGGAGGCAATATGGCGCAAGAAAAGGCAGTTATCGAGAAGTCAAACCCAGAAAAAGAAAATCGCACAAAGGCGTTGGATCTTGCTTTATCCCAAATTGAAAAGCAATTTGGTAAAGGGTCCATCATGCGTTTAGATAGTAAGACGGTTGTTGAGATTCCTGTTATATCCACAGGATCCTTAAGTTTGGATTTGGCCTTAGGTGTTGGTGGTGTTCCAAAGGGGCGTGTCATTGAAATTTATGGTCCTGAATCTTCCGGTAAAACCACACTAACGTTGTCTATCATCAAGCAATTACAAATCAGTGGCGGTGTTGCTGCGTTTATCGACGCTGAACATGCCTTTGATTCTAAATATGCCCAAACCTTGGGTGTGAAGCTAGATGATTTATTGGTGTCTCAGCCAGATACCGGTGAACAAGCTTTAGAAATCGCTGAAACCTTGGTGCGTTCTAATGCCGTTGATTTGATTGTCATTGACTCTGTGGCAGCGTTAACGCCGCGTGCTGAAATTGAAGGTGAAATGGGTGATTCACACATGGGTTTACAAGCCCGTTTGATGAGCCAAGCATTGCGTAAATTAACCGCCGCGATCAATAAGTCTAAGGCATGTGTGATTTTCATCAACCAAGTGCGCATGAAGATCGGTGTTATGTTCGGCAACCCTGAAACAACGACGGGTGGACGCGCGTTGAAATTTTATGCATCGGTGCGCATTGATCTTCGTAAAGTTGAGTCAATCAAGTCTGGTGAAGATATCATTGCCAATCGGGTGAAGGCAAAAGTCGTTAAAAATAAAGTTGCGCCACCATTTAAAGAAGCGGAATTTGAAATTTACTTCGATGAAGGCATTTCAAAGGCGGCAGATATCTTAGACGTGGGTGTTGCACAAGAGGTTGTCGCTAAATCAGGTTCTTGGTTATCATTTGAAAATGAAAAGATTGGCCAAGGCCGCGAAGTTGCCCGTAAGTTTTTGAAGGAAAATCCTAAAGTGTTGGCAAAGATTGAAAAAGCCATCCTTGATAAGATGAAGGTTAAAAAGGTCTAATTACAATGGCTTCTGACGTTAAGTCAGCGGCGCTGCGTTATTTAAAGATTAGGCCACGCAGTGTTTTTGAGTTACAACAAAAGCTTAAACTTAAAGGTTTTGATTTAAAAGAAATTGATGAGGTGCTAAAACACCTTCTCAATGTGAAATTACTAAACGACCGGGTTTTCGCTGACGCATGGATACGTTATCGATTAGCCCGGCCGTTTGGTTTTGGAAGGATTATTCGGGAGTTGCAGGAAAAGGGTGTCCCGTCGGAAATTATTGATCAAGCTGTTAGTAAAGCCCGTGATCAATATGCAGAAAGTGATGTGGTTTTAGAATTAGCGTTACGCAAAGCGGCGCGTTTAAGAGGCATAGATAAAGAAAAACGTAAGAAACGCATTGTTGACTTTTTAATACGACGAGGTTTTAAAGTCGACGAAGCATTAAAGGCTATTCGAAAATTAGGGAATCAAACATGTTAAGTACCAATGAAATTAGATCAAAATATTTAAACTTTTTTAAATCCAAAGGGCACACGATTGTCAAGAGTGATTCCGTTGTTCCTAAAGATGACCCAACGGTTTTATTTACAACAGCGGGGATGCAGCAATTTAAACCCCAATTTCTAGGCCGTGATTTGACATATACGCGTGCTAGCACCTCACAAAAATGTTTGCGTACCGATGATTTGGATGTGGTGGGGAAGACTAATTTTCACCACACTTTTTTTGAAATGTTGGGTAACTTCTCATTCGGTGATTACTTCAAGAAAGAAGCGATTGCTTGGGCATGGGAATTCTTTACCCAAGAAATGAAATTACCAGAAGAAAAACTATGGGTTTCTGTCTATCAAGATGACGATGAAGCATATAACATTTGGGTAAACGATATCCGAATACCTAAGAATAAGATTGTTAAGTTTGGTGATAAGAGCAATTTTTGGCCATCGAATGCACGTTTAAATGGGCCTAATGGTCCATGCGGACCATGTTCAGAAATCTTTTATGATTATGGTGTTAATCTTAATTGTCCAAATGGTGATAAATGTGATCCAGATTGTTCTTGTGGTCGTTTTGCGGAAGTCTGGAATTTAGTGTTCACACAATTTAACCGTAAAGATGGCGGTGTATTAGACCCATTGCCAGCAAAGAACATTGATACAGGCATGGGTTTGGAACGTTTAGCAGCCGTCGTACAGGGCAAGCGCAGTAATTATGAAAATGATGTATTCGTCCCCATCATCAATGAGATTAATAGTCGTATGCCAGGCATTAGTCAAAGAGATGCGCGTGTTATTGCGGACCACATGCGCGCGATCATTTTTGGTATTTGCGATGGGGTTATTCCATCTAATGAAGGCCGTGGTTATGTCATGCGTAAGCTTATTCTTATTTTAGCAGATATAGCCGCACGTATGCGTATGGACAAGCCTGTGATTTATACATTTGTTGATGTGGTCATTGCTCAAATGAAATACGCTTATCCTGAAATTGAAGGACGCGCAAAAGAAATCAGCCAAATCATTGAGCGTTTAGAAGAACAATATATAAAACTCAAGAATGAACGAATTCCTGAATTTAAGTCAAAGATTAATTCACAGAAAAGCGTTGAAGAATTATCAGAGATCTCATTCTTTTATAGAGATACGTATGGTTTGTCAGTTCCATCAATCATCGATGTGCTTGATGAGGCATCCATTCCAGCTGATAAAATTAATGCCATAGAACATGGCATTGAGAAATTAATGAATGAGCAGCGTGAACGTTCTCGTGCTGGTAGTAAAATGACGGGTGATGTATTTACGGATGCGGGCATTGATTTGAATGTGCCTAAGACTAAGTTTTTAGGCTATGAACAATTAGAAACCAAGGCAAAAATTCTAAAAGTCGTTCAAGATGGTATGAAGATTAAAGTGATTGTTGATCAGTCTCCATTTTATGCGCAGTCCGGCGGGCAAACAGGTGATGCGGGTGTTTTATTTAACGATGGTGCGTCGGTGATGATTTTAGATACACAAAAGATCAATGACATTTATATTCACGATGGTGTGATTGAACGCGGGCAAATCAAAGAGGGTGATGTGGTTGAATTGCGTGTTGATGCTAAACGTCGTCAGGCAATTATGCGTAATCACAGTGCAACCCATTTATTGCAATCAGCCCTGCGTCAAACGTTAGGCGTTCATGTAAAACAACAAGGTTCTTTAGTTGCGCCCGAGCGTTTACGTTTTGACTTTACACATCCCATGGGTGTGAAAAAAGAAGAGATGGCAAAGATCGAAGCCATCGTCAATGATTATGTCAATCGCGGCAATGCCGTGAGTGTTGAAGTGTTGCCCATTGAAGAAGCGAAGAAAAAAGGCGCACTCGCATTTTTTGCCGAAAAATATGGGGACACAGTGCGTGTTGTGACCATGGGCGACTACTCTACGGAATTTTGTGGTGGTACGCATGTCAAGAATACCAAGGACATTGAGTCGATTAAGATTGTGAGCGAAGGTTCGGTTGCTCAAGGCATTCGTCGTCTAGAAGCTGTGACTGGCAAAGCGGCGGTTGATGAAGTATTGAATCAACAAAAAGTTCAAGAGGAACAAAACAAACAGGCTCAAGAAGTTAAAGACAATGAACGTAAACAACAACAAGCACGCATTGATGCAATTAAAAAATTAGACCCCATTAAAGAAAATATTAAAGGTGTAGAGATTACATCTGTCATGGTTGATGATTTAGACATTGCGTCTCTTAGAAAAGTAAATGATATCATTAAACAAAAAGCGCCAAATGCTATTGTTGTAACAGCCTCAACAACAGCAATTTCCGGAGTGATGGTTGTTTCAGCTAGTGGTGATGTGATTACTCGAGGGTTTAATGCCAAAGACATTATAGCTAAGATCATGCCAAAGATTGATGGAAAAGGTGGTGGTAAGCCAGAATTAGCTCAAGTAGGTACAAATAATCCCACTAAATTAAAAGAAGTATTTGAAAATATTAAGGACTTTATTTAATGAAGCTTATCAAACAAACAGGTCAAAACATCGACAAGCTCTATAACCGTCATTTGAGCATGCGCCGTAAAGCTGTTGAGGAGAAAGTGCGCACGATCATTGATGATGTGCGTTTAAATGGCGACGATGCCTTGATCAAATATACCAAACGTTTTGATGGGGTGAAATTAACCACGCGCCAAATCAAGGTTGCTGAGAGTGAAATTTCTAGTGCCTTTGGCAGTATCACACCGGAGTTTGTTGGTCATTTAAAGACAATCATTAATAATGTGTCGAGCTATTATAAGAAGCAAGTGCATAAGCCCTGCAAGATAAAAAATAGCGACGGAGTGATGCTTAAAGAAGAAATTAAGCCGCTTGATTCAGTTGGTATTTATATCCCGGCTGGAACAGCGCCATTGGTGTCATCGGTTTATATGACAGCGGTGCCTGCCATTATTGCTGGTGTTAAGCGTGTGGTCATCGTGACGCCACCCAATAAGTCGGGACAAGTAAATCCCTATATTTTAGCGGTAGCCAATTTATTGAAGGTCAATGAGATTTATAAATTAGGCGGGGCACAAGCGATTGCCGCTTTAGCGTTGGGCACCAAGACGGTTGCTAAAGTCGATAAGATTGTTGGGCCCGGTAATATGTTTGTGACAGAAGCCAAGCGTCAATTATTTGGATATGTGGATATTGATATGTTGGCAGGTCCGACGGAATTGGTCGTCATTGCTAATCGTTATAGTAACCCTGAATTTGTCATTGCCGATTTAGAAGCACAAATGGAACACATCGGCGGCATGTCGATTCTATTATCAACATCCAAGCAGTTGATCAAGCAAGTCAAAGACAGGGTGGCGAATGGGTATTGCATTTTGTGCAAGAATACCGATGAAGCTGTGGATATTGCTAATCGCATCGCTCCCGAACATTTACAAATCATGACCAACAATGCTCACAGCGTTGCTAAGAATGTCCGTCATGCAGGGGCAATCTTTTTAGGGCCATATAGTCCAACAGCTTTGGGTGATTATGCGGCAGGTCCAAGCCATGTGTTGCCGACCATGGGCACGGCAAGGTTCTTTTCAGGTCTTTGTGTGTCGTCATTCCAAAAGTCTAATCACGTCATTGCTTATTCCAAAAAAGCATTAGAACGTATTCGGGAGCCTCTCGAGAAAGTGGCTCATTTAGAAGGTTTAGTTAAACACGCGGACTCCGTTAATGTGAGGTTCAAGTCATGAGAACAGCATCAATCAGTCGCAAGTCCAATGAAACACAAATTGAAGGCACATTGAATGTCGATGGCAGTGGCATTACAAAAATTAAGACCCCCATTGGTTTCTTAAGTCACATGCTAGAGTTATTTGCTTTTCATGGCCATTTTGATCTAGATTTAGCCGTTAGCGGTGATACGCATATTGATATTCATCACACCAATGAAGATATTGGCATAGCTTTAGGCAAAGCATTTAAGAAAGCTCTTGGTGAAGATAAGGCAGGGATCAAGCGTTTTGGTTCTGCTTTTGCGCCGATGGAAGCAACTGTTGGGCGATGTGTTATTGATATTTCTGGTCGTGGGTATTTCAAGTTAAATGGAAATGTTGCCGGTGCAACCGATGAAGACGGGTATAAGGCAGCTTATTTTGAACACTTCATGGAAAGTTTTGCGCATCAATTAGGCGCCACGCTTAGTTTATCGATTGAAAATCCAAGCGATGATTTGCATACTAATTTGGAAACGATGTTTAAGTCATTGGGCTTAGCGTTAGACCAAGCCACAACCGTTGATCCACGTCGAGCGGGTAAAGTCCCGTCTACCAAAGGCATCATCGATTAATATGATCGCAATCATTGACTATGGCATGGGGAATTTGCAGAGTGTGCAGAAGGCTTTTGAGAAAGTCGGTGCGGTCACGCAAATCACCAAGGTGCCTCAAGTCATTTTAAATGCCTCGCATGTGGTTCTGCCTGGGGTTGGTGCCATGGCACCGGCCATGCAAAAACTACAAGAGTTAGGTTTAACTGATGCGATTAAGAAGGTTATTGCTGATGGCAAACCTTTCTTAGGGATTTGTTTGGGCTTTCAATTGATGTTTGATCGAAGCAGCGAAGGTGGTAACACGCAAGGCTTAAAAATATTTGCAGGGACCGTTGAAAAATTTACCGTAGGTAAAGTCCCGCATATGGGTTGGAATCAATTAAAGTTTCAACCAGCAGCGGGCAACATGTTTCAAGGTTTAAAAAATAATGACGATGTTTATTTTTGTCATTCCTATTATGTAAAGCCAGCAGATCCTAACATTGTCGCAGCCACAACTGATTATGGCCTTGAATATACATCAGCCATTGCTAAGGGTAAGACGTGGGGGGTGCAGTTTCACCCTGAAAAAAGTCAAGCTGTTGGTTTAACCATTTTAAAAAATTTTACGAAACTATGATCTTAATCCCTGCCATTGATATCAAAGACGGTAAGGTTGTTCGCTTATTCCAAGGTAAGTTCTCCGACGTGACAGAGTATGGGGATGATCCTTTAACCATGGCATTGCAATGGCAAACCCTTGGGGCTAAGTGGTTGCATGTGGTTGATTTAGATGGTGCTAAAGATGGTGTTATGAAAAATAAAGATGTGATCTTTCGCATCGCCCAAACATTAAAGATCCCTGTTGAAGTTGGCGGCGGTATTCGCAATAAAGCAATTGTTGATGAATTAATTAATGTTGGAAAAGTTTCTCGTGTCATCTTAGGCACCAAAGCCATCGAGCATGATGGTTTTTTAAGCGATTTGATACAAAATTATAAAGAAAAAATTTGTGTCAGCTTAGACTGTTTTAATGGTTTGGTTGCAGCCAGAGGTTGGACAGAAACAAGCAGTGTGAAAGCAACGGATCTTGCTGCCCGTTTAGAAAAGATGGGCTTAGAGTGGATGGTCTATACCGACATCGCCCGCGACGGTGCCTTAACAGGACCCAATTTCGAACAATTAGAAACAATGGTTAAAGCTGTGACTAAAATCAATATCATTGCCTCCGGTGGGGTGTCGAATATTGATGATGTCTATCGTTTGTCACAAATGAAGGGCATCGCTGCGGCCATTACAGGTAAGGCGATTTATGAAGGTAAATTAGATTTTTCAGCGGCGCTTAAAATATGTTAAATCGACGTATTATTCCCTGTTTAGATGTCAAAGATGGCCGCGTGGTTAAAGGGGTTAACTTTGTCCAGTTGCGCGACGCGGGTGATCCGGTTGATTGCGCCAAGGCCTATGATGCCGCTGGTGCGGATGAATTAGTCTACTTAGATATTACGGCGTCGGTTGAAGCGCGCACAACATTTTTAGATGTCGTTAAGCGCACCGCTCAAGAAGTGTTTATGCCCTTAACCGTGGGTGGCGGGATTAGCAATGTGGTTGATATTCGCCAATTGCTCATGGCCGGCGCTGATAAGGTGTCACTTAATACGGCGGCCGTTAAAGAACCTGGGATTATTCGCGCTGGAGCTAATATGTTTGGTAGCCAATGCATCGTGGTTGCCATCGACGCTAAACGGGTGGGAAATCACTTTGAAGTTTTTACACATGGGGGTCGCAATCCCACGGGGAAAGATGTTATACTTTGGGCTAAACATGTTGTGGAATTAGGCGCGGGAGAGATCTTGCTAACCAGCATGGATGCTGATGGAACAAAGAATGGGTATGACCTAGCACTAACCAAGGCGGTGTGTGATGCGGTCAATGTCCCTGTGATTGCCTCCGGTGGCGCAGGGAAGTTAGAACATTTTTATGATGTCTTTAACCAAACAACCGCGGATGCTGCTTTAGCAGCGTCAGTGTTTCATTTTGGAGAAATACCAATACCTAATGTGAAAAAGTACTTAAAAGAAAAGCGAGTGGCCATACGATGAGCGACCCAAAATTAACAGAAATTGAAACGATACAAATCACCAAAGATAATCTAGACAAATTAAAATTTACCTCAGAAGGTTTGATACCTGCCATTGCCCAAGATATTAAAAATGGCGAAGTCTTAATGATGGCCTGGATGAATATTGATTCGCTCAAAGCCACCATCGAAACTGGCAAGGCTTCTTACTGGTCTAGATCCCGTAAAAGTTTTTGGGTTAAAGGTGAAACGTCAGGTCACGTCCAACATGTAAAAGAAATTTATTATGATTGTGATTGTGATGTGTTGCTCATGAAGGTTGATCAAGTTGGTTCAGCGTGCCACACCATGAAGCGCAGCTGTTTTTATAGGAAATTATTATAATGCATGTTTTGTCGTTCGAAGATTTTTTGAAGTATTCTACCAAAGGCAATTTAATTCCCGTCTATCGCGAGATCTTGGGGGATTTAGAGACGCCCGTGTCCGCCTATTACAAATTGGCAGGAACATCTAAGTATGCGTTTTTGCTTGAATCTGTTGAAGGTGGCGATAAATTTGCACGCTATTCATTTATTGCGCGTGATCCGCAATTGATTGTGCGTAGTCGTGGCCGAAACGCTGCGATTATTCGTTTTGAAAACGGCAAGAAAACAGTTGAAGACAAAGTCTTTGATGATTCACCCTTGTCTATATTGCGTGAACTGATGAAAGATATCAAAGCGGTTGATATTCCTCAATTGCCTAAATTTTTTGGCGGCATGGTGGGATACTTAAGCTATGATTGCGTGCGTTTTTTTGAAAAATTACCCAACACGGCTAAAGATGAATTGCATCAAGATGATATGTGCATGATGCAGGCCAATGATTTGATTGTTTTTGATCACAAACACCGCACCATCAAATTGATTGCATGTGTTCATTTAAGTAAAAATGACTCAAAAGCGACAAAACTCAAAAAATACAATTTGGCCTTAAAAACCATTGATGGCTTGATTCAAGACCTGCAAAAACCTCTAAAAGTCCATAAGCTGGGTAACCCTAAAAAGGTCCAAATTCATAGCAATTGCACCGCAGAGCAATATGCCAGCATGGTCAAGCAAGCAAAAAAACACATCACAGCGGGTGATATCATACAAGTTGTTTTGTCTCAGCGCTTTTCTGTAAAGATTGATGTGCCACCTTTAGAAATTTATCGTTGCTTGCGTGCACTTAACCCATCGCCGTATATGTTTTTCTTGAACATGGATGGCATGCAAATGATTGGCGCATCGCCAGAGCTGTTGGTGAGTGTTCAAGATGGTGTGGCGCAAGTCAGGCCCATTGCAGGGACGCGTCATCGTGGTCAAACAGCGACGGAAGATGATGTATTAGAAAAAGAATTGTTAGCAGATCCAAAAGAAAAGGCCGAGCATGTGATGTTGGTTGATTTAGGCCGCAATGATCTGGGGCGTGTGTGTGAACGTGGGACGGTTAAGCTTTCTGAGTTTATGACGATCGAAAAATATTCACATGTTATGCATATTGTGAGCAATGTATCAGGTCAATTGCAAAAAAATAAGGATGCGTTGGATGTTTTAGAAGCGTCTTTTCCTGCAGGCACTGTTTCTGGTGCACCTAAAATACGCGCCATGGAAATCATTGAGGATTTAGAAGGCACAAAACGGGGTACTTATGCGGGAGCGGTCGGATTCTGGAGCTTTTCGAAAAACCTTGATATGTGCATAACTATACGTACAATAGTGGTTTGGCAAAAGACCGCTTATGTCCAAGCTGGGGCTGGGATTGTAGCTGATTCAAATCCCGCAAAAGAATACATAGAAACAGTCAATAAAGCAAAAGCGCAAATAAAAGCCATAGAGCTTGCGCACTAAAGAAAGGAAACACAGTCACATGGAAGTACGCATTCGTTTACAAAAAGCAGGTAAGGCCGCAACAGGCGCTTACAATTACCGCATCGTGGCATTACCACGCAATGAAGGCCGTGATGGTCGTGCGCTTGAGATCTTGGGTCATTATGATCCTGCCAAAAAGCCAGCTGTTTTTTCTTTAAAGAAAGAAAAGATCACAGCATGGATCGCTAAAGGCGCTCAAATGTCTGACACTGTCCGTAGTTTAATGAAAAAATCTAAATAAGGACTCCTATGCCACAAGATTCTGGTATCACACAAGTCCTGTTCATGTGGGGACCTATTGCCTTGATCTTTTATTTTTTGATCTGGCGTCCTCAACAACAACAGCAAAAAAAGTTGAAGTTAATGATCAGCAATTTGAAGAAGAATGATGAAGTGGTAACGACTTCTGGGATTCATGGGGAAGTGGCTATTGTAAAAGAAAAAACGGTTGTCGTTCGTGTGGATGAAGGCTGCCGCATTGAATTCGATAAAGAATCCATTGCCTTGGTTAAATCTACCGAAATCAAACCCGAAGTTGTTAAGTAAGTAAACTGAAAGGGATTTTATGACTGCGGAATTACGCAAACGTTTCATTATTATTTTCTTTGTTATTGCTGGATGTGTCGCTTGCTTGTTTCCAATCCAAAAACGTATCAATTTAGGGTTGGACTTAAAAGGCGGGATGCATCTCATTTTAAGGGTTGATAATGAAACCATCAAAGATGACGCGGCAAAAAATGACGCCGTGTTGCGTGCGATGGAAGTTTTGCGTAACCGCATTGATGGTTTAGGTGTTGGGGAAGCTTTGATCCAACGCCAAGGCGCTAATCAAATCCTTGTTCAATTACCTGGGGTCACAGATCGCCAAAAAGCCATAGAGATGGTTGGTCGCGTTGCGCATTTGGAATTTCGCGTTGTGTCAGCTGATGAAAGTAAATTAAAAGATGCTCTGGCTGGTAATGTTCCTGATGGGTTTGAATTAAAAATATCAAAAAAAGAAGGCACTGGGCCAATACTTTTAGTTAAAGATACGGCTCTGGGTGGAGAAGCTATTAAAGATGCACGCGTTGATTTTGATAATCAAACGGGCATGAAGCCTAAAATTTCTTTGTCATTTAATGAAGCAGGCGCTAAGGTTTTTGGTGACCTGACCACCGCGCATGTCAATGAACGTTTGGCGATTGTCTTAGACGGTGAAGTATTATCCGCGCCAAATATCCGTGAACCTATTTTAAGTGGTACAGCAGAAATTACTGGTGACTATAAATTCGAAGAAGCTTCCATGTTGGCATTAGCGTTGCGTAGTGGGGCGTTACCAGTTCCAATGCATATTGAAGAAGAGCGTACGGTTGGGCCGTCACTTGGTAAAGATTCTATTGAAGCGGGTATAAGAGCTACAATTTTAGGTGGTCTTTTAATTGTTGGTTTCATGAGTTTTTATTATTTTGTTGGCGGTTTGATTGCCTCATTTGCCTTGGTCATTAACTTGCTCATGATCTTAGGCGGCATGGGCTTACTTAATATATTAATGCCGGATTCTCAATTGACTTTAACGCTACCTGGTATCGCAGGTATCATTTTAACCCTTGGTATGGCGGTTGATGCCAACGTTTTAATCAATGAGCGCATCCGTGAAGAAGTTGAAAATGGTCGACCATTAAATGCGGCGATCAATCAAGGTTATGGCCGTGCATGGTCAGCGATCTTAGATTCTCACGTCACCTCATTAATCGCAGGTTTTATGTTATTCCAATTTGGTTCAGGTCCGATCAAAGGTTTTGCCGTGACCTTGTCCGTTGGTTTGATTGCTTCATTATTTAGTTCGATCTATGTCACACGTGCATTGTTTATGTGGTTAACTGGAAGTGGGATGATCAAGAAATTACCCATGATGCATATCTTTTCCAAGCCTAACTTTAATTTTCTTAATAAACGCAACATTTGTTTTGGTATTTCAGCATTACTTTTGATTTATGGTGGTTTTCATTTCTTCCAAAAGAAGGACGCTGCTTATGGGATTGATTTTGCTGGTGGGCAGATTCAAGAATTTAAATTTGAGAAGCCAATCACGGCCGATCAAATCCGTGGGTATTTTAACGAAGCTAAGTTAAACCACGCGGTGATTCAAACATTTGCGAGTGCGCCTCAGAATGTGATTATCCGAACATCAGAAGATTCTAATTCTCAAGTTGAAAGTATTTTTAAAACCAAGATGGCAGATAATAAGTTTGAAGTCTTGCGCATTGAAAAAGTTGGACCTGTCGTCGGTCAAGCATTGCGCACCAAGGCCATTTTAGCCATTGTCTTCGCCTTGTTTGGGATGTTGCTCTATGTAGGTCTTCGATTCAAGCACTTTGATTTTGCGTTGGCAACTGTTGTTGCAATCTTTCACGATGTTTTGATCACCTTGTTTGTTGTTGTGCTATTAGGCCGTCAGGTTGATCTCTTGGTTGTGACTGCGCTCATGACAGTTGCTGGTTATTCTATCAATGATTCGATCATTATTTATGATCGTGTTCGGGAAAATGTGCCAAAAGCACGTAATAGAACATTGAGTGAAGTTATTAATGACAGCATCAATCAGACGCTCGGCCGTACATTCTTAACGACATTTGTCACCATGTTGTCTGTTTTTGCCTTATTTTTCTTTGGTGGCGAGGTTTTAAATACCTTTGCGTTGGTATTGATGGTAGGTTTCTTATTTGGGACATATTCGACCGTGTATATTGTGTCCCCATTATTCTTACTATGGCATGGCAATAAAAAGTGGTAATGCGTCAACAGCATTTGCATCCTTAGAATTCTTAGTTGGCCAAAAAGTCAATATAGAATCAATCATTGAATCATTCGTCGCCTATGGATTTATCCGGGCGACGCATGTTTTTAAAGAGGGTGAATTTGCTGTTCGTGGCAGCATCATTGACATTTACCCTGATAATTTTGAAATTCCCTTACGCCTTAATCTCAACGACGATACCATCGAAAGCATTTGCGGTTTTGATCCAAACACCTCGCGCATCATTGACCGCCATCAAATCGTTTTAATCTTACCATTTAAAAAATCGTCCATGCCCTTTTCGGCAGAGACCCCACTTAATAATTTCGTTGATATCAGTGACGGCGATTATGTTGTACATAATCATCATGGCATTGGCCGCTTAATTGGCATCAAACCTCTGGAAGCTGATCCGTTAAAACGGGATCACATGGTCATTGAGTATAAGGATGGCGATAAGCTTTTTGTTCCTAAGCACGATATTCATTTGGTGCAAAAGTATGTATCTTTTACCAAGCGCCCAGCTAAGTTGCATAAATTAGGTAGCAAAGAATGGGAGAGTACACGTAAATCCGTAGAGAAGAAATTGCGATTACTCGCGGCAGAATTATTACGAACTCAAGCCTTGCGTGCTCAGTTGCGTGGGTTTGCTTTTTCTAAAGACACTGAATGGCAAAAAGCATTTGAAGCCACTTTTCCATTCACAGAAACACCTGATCAATTAAATGCCATGGCTCAAGTGAAAGCGGATATGGAGCAAGAACGTCCTATGGATAGATTGATTTGTGGGGATGTGGGGTATGGTAAGACCGAAGTTGCTTTGCGCGCGGCATTCAAGGCGGTGACCGATCATAAGCAAGTTGCTATCCTTGTTCCAACGACTATTCTAGCAGAACAGCATTATTTTAATTTTTCAAAACGTTTAAAAGATTTTCCTGTCAAAGTGGGTATGCTTTCCAGATTTCGCACCAAGCAAGAACAAAAGGCGATTATTGCTGATTTAGCGGATGGTAAGGTAGACATAGTGATTGGCACGCATCGCCTATTATCAAAGGATATTGCCTTTAAAGATCTGGGGCTTGTTATCATCGATGAAGAACAACGTTTTGGTGTACGTTCGAAAGAAAAACTAAAACAATTTCGTTTATTGGCTGATGTGTTAACTATGTCCGCGACGCCTATTCCAAGGACGCTATACATGTCTTTATCTGGAGCTAAGGATATGTCGACGATTAATACACCGCCAACAAATCGTTTGGCTGTTAAAACAGAGCTGATCGCTTATGATGAACAACTCATTGCTAATGCAATCAAGGCGGAGCTTGCACGTAAAGGACAGACATTTTTTTTACATAATCGAGTGGAAAATATTGAATCGATTGCCGACAGCATCAAAGCCTTGGTTCCTGAGGCTAGGGTTGCGGTCGGACATGGTCAAATGAGTCCTCGTGTACTCGAGCATATTATGTTAAAATTCTTAAAGCATGAAATTGATGTTTTGGTATGTACGACTATTGTCGAGTCAGGCATTGATGTGCCAGCAGCAAATACTTTGATCATTAATCGTGCAGACAAGTTTGGTTTATCGGATTTGCATCAATTGCGTGGTCGGGTGGGTCGTTTGGATGTTCAGGCTTATGCTTATTTGATCGTCCCATCACGATATGCTTTATCGCCAGAATCCAAGCAGAGGTTAAAGGCGATTACAAAATTTAGTGATTTAGGTTCAGGTTTTCATATTGCGTTTGAAGATTTGCAGATTAGAGGTGCGGGTAATCTGTTGGGTACGGCACAGCATGGTTTTATCGCAACGATAGGTTTTGATTTGTATTGCCGTATGCTCAAAGAATCGGTGGAGCATTTAAAGAAAGAATTGGAGGCAGGACAAAATGAAAAAACGGTTCTTACTAGCTCTTAGCATTTTAATGATAGCGATCAGCCCAGCCATGGCAAAGCCGCTCAATGATTCCATTGTGGCCATTGTTAACAATGACGTCATTACGATAAAAGATCTTAAGGATTATATTGGCAGCATTTATCGCCAATTAAAGGTTGAAAATCATACCCCTGCTGAAATTAAAGAGATCATGAGTTCCTATGAAGAAAAAGGGGTCAATCAACTGGTTGAAGATAAGTTGATTTTAGCGGCGGCTAATGACAAGGGTTTGGTCATTCGCGACGATATTATCCGCAAACGTTTGGCGGAAATACAAACACGCTATAAAAGCGAAGATGACTTTATCAAAGGTTTAGATTCTCAAGGCATGACCCTTAATGATTTAAAGAAAAAGATGGTCAATCAATTAAAGGCGCGATACATCGTAGATATTGAAGTAAAACAAAAAGTTTTTGTGAATCCTCAAGATGTTACGGCATATTACAACGAGCATGCCAAAGACTTTACACGCAAGACCAAATATACCTTAGACTCGATATTCATATCATTTGATAATGGCAAGCAAGATGCCCGTAATAAGGCTGCAGAAGCACGCGCTAAATTAGCGGCCGGTGAAGATTTTGATAAGGTCTTTAAACAATATTCTCAAGCTCCGTCGGTGGGCAGCATTGAACAAGGCCAGATGGTGCCAAGCATCGAGAAAGAAATATTTTCTTTAAATGTTGAAGATGTTTCAAAGCCGATTGAAGTTGATGGTGGTATTTATGTTTTTAAGGTCACAGGCGTTTTGCCAGGCCGCATTGAGACGCTTGAAGAAGTTAAAGATAAAATCCAAGATAAACTTTTTGATGACATTTTTCAAACCAAGTTTCGCGAATGGATAGAAAAATTGCGGAAGAAGAATTATGTCGAAATTCGCGATTAAGAACATTGGCATTACCTTAGGCGACCCACAAGGCATTAGTGCTGAAGTTATTTCAAAAGCATTGCGTTCTTCTCAATTAAAAATCAAAGCCAATATTGTGCTCATCGGTGACCGTGCATCATTTAAGGGTTTGAAATATCCCGTTGTGGATATCCCTTACAAAGATGCGGGGGAAGGGTCATTAAAGTTCTTACAGCGGGGCATTGATCTGATCAAAGAAGAAGTTATCGACGCCTTAGTGACTGCTCCATTGTCTAAAGAGCGGGTGAGTCGATTTTATAAAGGTTTTTGTGGGCATACGGAATATCTGGCAGCAGCTTTCAACGTGACACGTTTTGATATGATGTTTGTTGCGCCAAATCTACGTTTGTCTTTAGTCACGCGACATGTGCCTTTAAAAGATGTGCCTGCCATGATTACTAAGAAGGCGGTATTGTCGTCGATTGAATTAATGCATGAAACGTTGCGTACTCAATTTGGTATAAAAAATCCTAAGATAGCTGTATTGGGTTTAAATCCACATGCGGGTGAACATGGGCTTTTAGGTAAAGAGGACGCCAAAGAAATTTTACCTGCGATCAAATACGCAAATCAACATGGCATTAAAGCTTTTGGTCCATTGCCTGCGGATACTTTTTTTATTCATGATAAAGGGTATGATGGTATTGTTGCTATGTATCATGACCAAGGTTTAGCGCCGGTCAAGGGGTTATATTTTAAGAACTTAGTTAATTTTACTGCTGGTTTGCCATTTGTTAGAACTTCTCCCGTGCATGGGACAGCGTTTGATATTGCTGGTAAAAATAAGGCTGACCCATCGTCGATGATTGCCGCCATTCAATTAGCAAGTCAGTTGCTATGAAATCAAAACGCCATATTTCTAAAAAAGACTTAGGTCAAAATTTCTTAATTGATCTGCGCATGCAACAGCGCATCGTTGCCGCGTGTGAATTAAGCAAAGAAGACATTGTCTTAGAAATCGGCCCAGGCCAAGGCGCCATCACGCGCTTGATTGCCCCTCGGGTTGATAAACTTGTTTGCATTGAAAAAGACAAAGATTTAATTCATCCTTTAAGTGAAGAATTTAGCACAGCTAATGTCACCATCATAGAAGATGATTTCTTAAAATTAGATATGAGTCATTTAGGGAGATCGATTAAGGTGATTGGCAATATTCCCTACAATATTTCAACACCCATCATTGAGAAATTAATTGATAACAAGCATTTGATTAAAAAAGTATATCTGACGGTGCAGTTAGAGTTTGGCGAGCGACTTGCTGCTAGGCCTAATACCAAGGATTACGGTTCATTATCATGTTTTGTGCAATATTTTTCTGATGTAAAAGTTTTATTTCAAATCAAGAAAGGCTCATTTAAGCCAATCCCTAAGGTTGATTCCTGTTTTGTTTGCTTAGATTTTAGCGTGCCTGCAAAATATGAACCAAAAGACGAAAAACTCATGTTTAAATTTATCCGCACCGTCTTTACCCAACGCCGTAAGAATCTCCTTAATGCGGCATCATCCATGGTTGATAAGGCAATAATGACTTCGATCTTAGAAGATTTAAAACTTCCAACAAGTGTACGTCCCGAAGAATTGAGTTTGCAGAATTTCGTTGATATTTCCCACAGGCTTGTATAATACTCGTTATGGAAAAACGCATTTACTATCATGATACAGACGCAGGTGGCATTGTGTATTATGGTCAATACCTTTGCTACTTAGAAGAAGCGCGTACCGAATTTTTAGAGAAGCAGGGCTTAAGCGTTCAAATGTTTAAAGAACGTGGTTTAGCTTACGCCGTTAGGCATTGTAATATTCAATATAAGTCACCCGCCCGTTATGGCGATACCTTGGTTTGCACAGCCACATTAACAAAAGCCACAGCCGCTCAGCTGGTTTTTGATCAAAAGATTACTGATAAAAAAGATGGTCGATTGATTGTCGAGGCAGAAGTGTCTTTAGTGTGTTTGAATGTTGATTTTAAACCCACACCAATCCCAGATGATTTAAAAGCACAACTAACTGCGTAATATATGTCAGAACGTTTTTTGCGGATTTACAAAAAGTTTTATATCGATGAGGTCAAAGCGCATTTAATGACCTATGGCATGATCTCAGGCATGTGCGCTAATTGTCAAGACCTTGATGCAAAATTAGACGATGCCAAATGTCGTGCCTGCGGTAATGAATTTAAATATATTGCATTTCAAAATGTCAAAGATCATATGCCAAAAATGTTGCGCATCGCCCAAGAGCGGCCCAACATTATCTTTGTCGACTATGATGATTTCAAAAAAATACAAGGTGAAGAAAAAGCCAAAGGAATACTGGGATGATTAATAGCAACCGTTTGATCAAACTCACACAAAAGTTATTGCAATTTGATTCCGTTAATCCGCCGGGCAATGAATTAGCCGTTTCTAAGTTTATTGAGAAGGACATGCGTTCTTTGGGGTTAGATGTAAAGACTTATAGCTTTGTCAAAGATCGTCCTAATGTGGTGGCAATCTTGCGGGGCAGCTTACCTAAGAAATTAAATAAGCCTATCTTAATTACACCGCATATTGATACCGTGCCATTTGGGACTGGTTGGAAATTTAATCCAACCGGTGGTCAAATCCATCAAGGTAAAATTTATGGCCGTGGTGCCAGCGACGATAAAGGCAATGCCGCTGTTGGCATGGAAGTGTTGCGCTCTTTGGTTGAAGATAAAGAGCAACTCAAACACGACATCATTTATGCGGCAACGGTCGATGAAGAAACCGGCAGTCATCAAGGCATACGCCCATTATTATCCAAAGGCATATTACGTCCGGATGTAGCACTGATCACGGATTCCGAGGAATTTGATTGCATCGTAGCGCAAAAAGGTTTATTCCATTGCCGCGTGCAGATTTTTGGTAAGAAAGCCCATGGCGCCTATAATTGGCGGGGCATAAATGCCATTGAGATCGCTGCTAAAATCATCAATCGTTTGTTAGCGCATCAATTTAAATTTAAAAAACACCCATTGCTTGTTCCACCAACGAAAAATATCGGAACGATCAAAGGCGGGGATAAGGTGAATATGGTTGCTGATTTTTGTGAATTTGCCTTAGATATTCGTTTTATGCCTGGCATGACGGCCAATGGTGTTTTAAAAGAAGTTAAGAAGATCATTGAGAAAGAAACCAAGAATTATAAAGTCATCATTGATGATGCTCAAAAACCTTATAGCATTGATCCAAAGCATCCATTTGTTAAGACATACGTGGATGTTTGTAAGAAGATGAAGGTTGAGGCTAAGTTAACAGGCAGCCAAGGAGCCACGGTCATTAGCTTTTTCCAAGATTACAATATACCTGCATTCTCGACGGGTTGGGGATCACATGGGGTGATTCATGCCAACGATGAATATGCGGTTGTAAAAACATTAATCAAAGGGGCTCAAGTTCTTGAGCAATATTTAATCGCTTATGACAACATTGCTTAAATTATTCTTTTTGGTTCTATTGTTAATTCCTCATGGTGTGCATGCAGATGAGTATGTTTTTAATCCGGGGGAAGAAATCCATTTTAAGATCATGCAAATGGGACTTAAGGCGGGCGATGCTACCTTAAAGTTTGTTGGCCCGACAGTTATTAATGAAGTTGATACGGTGTTGATTGAATTTACTGCCGATGGTTTTAATTTTTACGATAATGAAAAAATTTACGTTGATCCAACATCGTTTAAGCCGTTAACAGTTATCAGAGATCTGAATATTTTTGGAAAGAAAGAAAAGATCGTAGAAACATATTTTCCTCAAGATAACAAGATCTTGATAGAAAAGACGGTTGGTTCCAAGGTCATCAACCAAGTTTTGACGAAACAGGGAGAAATTGATAATATCTATGGCTTTATTTATCGCTTCCGTCAAGAAGGTGAGTTTAAAGTTGGCAATAAAACCGACATTGTTTTACCGACCAAAGATTTTAAGATTGTTATAACAAAAAAAGTTAAAGTGGCGGCGGCAGGTAAAGACTTTGAGAGTTATTATTTAGAAAGCCAACCTGCTGGTTATAAGATTTGGTTGGATGCTTCTGATAAGCGATTACCATTACGTATAAGTGGCGCGATTGGTTTGGCCAATACGGTGATGGTATTAAAAGGTTATAAGGAATAATATGTCATTACCAGATAAACATGGGCATTTTGGCGATTTTGGTGGGAGATTTGCACCAGAAACATTGATGGCGGTCTTGACCACCCTTGAACGTGAATTCTACAAGATTCGCAATGATGCCACATTTAAAAAAGAGTTTCATCATTATCTAAAAGAATTTGCAGGTCGCCCGACGAATTTGTATCATGCAAAACGTTTAAGCGCGCACCTAAAAACACTTAAAGTGTATTTGAAGCGTGAAGATTTGCTACATACCGGCGCTCACAAAATTAACAACACCTTAGGCCAAATCATCGTTGCCCGTCGCATGGGTAAAACACGTATCATCGCTGAAACCGGTGCTGGCCAACATGGGGTCGCAACAGCGACGGCTTGTGCTTTATTTGGGATGAAATGTGTAATTTACATGGGAGCACAGGATGTTGAGCGTCAGGCGCTTAATGTGTATCGTATGAAATTAATGGGCGCAGAAGTTCGTCCCGTGGTGTCTGGTTCCCAAACACTCAAAGATGCCATGAATGAGTCGGTGCGCGATTGGGTTACCAATCCACATGATACATTTTATATCATTGGTTCTGTTGCAGGTTTTCATCCATATCCACTGATGGTGCGTGAATTTCAATCGATTATTGGTAAAGAAGCCCGCAAACAATTTTTAGCCAAAGAAGGCAAGTTGCCCAATTACATTGTTGCTTGCGTTGGTGGTGGTAGCAATGCTATGGGCTTGTTCCATGCATTTTATAATGATAAAAAAGTCAACATGATTGGCGTTGAAGCCGCAGGTCATGGGGTCAATACCCACGAGCATTCAGCCACCTTGACCAAGGGTCAAGTGGGCGTCTTGCATGGCAGTAAGAGCATGCTCTTGCAAGATCACGACGGGCAAGTTCAGATTGCGCATTCCATTGCCGCAGGTTTAGACTACCCAGGCGTTGGCCCAGAACATTCATATTATCATGCGACAGGCAGGGCCATCTATGTTGCAGTCGATGACAAAGAAGCCATTGCAGGGCTTAAATTGTTATCTCAATGTGAAGGTATTATTCCTGCCCTTGAAACAGCGCATGCCTTAGCATATTTACCAAAATTAGCTAAAACAGCATCTAAAAATTCAACCGTCATTGTTTCCCTATCGGGACGTGGGGACAAAGACATGAACCAGATTGCGAAGTACATTTAATATGAACCGCATTGACCAAAAATTTAAAGATTTAAAAGCACAACAACGCAAAGCCTTTATTGCCTATGTCACAGCGGGCGATCCATCCATCAAGATCACAGGGGATATTATCCTTGGGTTAGAACGGGCTGGCGTTGATATGGTTGAAATAGGCATTCCATTTTCAGATCCATTAGCAGATGGTTCAACCATCCAAGCCGCATCCAAACGCGCTTTAGACAATGGAGCGACATTGGCTAAGGTTTTTGACATGGTCAAAGACGTGCGCAAGAAAACACAAATGCCATTGTTGTTTATGACTTATTACAACCCTATCTTTCATTTTGGGGAGAAGAAATTTATAGAAACATGTGTCAATATCGGCATTGATGGTTTAATCATCCCTGATTTACCGCCGGAAGAAGCAGGTAGCTTGCGTAAACTATGTCACGCAAACCACATTTCAACTGTTTTCTTTGTGGCACCAACGTCGGAAGATCATCGCATCAAGGCCAATGCGTTAGCAAGCTCTGGATTTATCTATTATGTGGCATTAACCGGTGTCACCGGCAATGCCCAAGCACAATCCTTAGATGTCAATAAAGCCATTTTGCATGCAAAGAAATTTACAACTAAACCAATTTGCGCGGGTTTTGGTATATCCACTCCTGAACAAATTTGTGCGATTGCCAAAGTCGCTGACGGCGTGATCATCGGCAGTGCCATTGTTAAAAAGATCAATGAACATGCCAAAGATAAAAACATTGTCAACGTCATCACGACCTATGTTGCCAGCCTATCAAAAGCATTGAAATAATGAGAAAAATCACTCAACTTCCAAATAAAATTCGCATCGTCACCCAAGAACTCAAAGATCGCGACAGCGTTGCCATAGGCATTTGGTTTGCCGCAGGCGGCCGCTTTGAAGCGGACAGCAATAAAGGCGTTGCGCATTTTTTAGAACACATGGCCTTCAAGGGCAGTCAGAAATATTCTTGCCAAGAGGTTAAGCAATTGGTTGAAGGTGTTGGTGGTGCGCTCAATGCCTTTACCGGTGAAGAAGAAACCTGTTATTACGCCAAAGTCCCAGCCCGTTTTTTAGCACAAACATTTGATGTCTTAGGGGATATCAGCACCTTTCCGACCTTGTCTAAAAAAGACATGCTCAAAGAAAAAACCGTCATTTTAGAAGAAATCAAAATGTACCATGATCTGCCACAATATTATGTGGGTGAATTATTGGAAACATTATTATGGCCAGATCATCCCCTGGGAAAAAGTTTGGCAGGTAGTGAGAAGACGGTCACGGACATGACCATTGATGATTTAAAACGTTTTCATGGCAAGCTATATGGCCCACAGAATATGGTTGTCTCTGCGTGTGGTAACGTGAAGCACGAAGATCTGGTGCGTTTGGTTAAAAAGAAATTTAGTCGACTTAAAGCGTCACAAAGCGTGTCCTATTTGCCAGCACGCAAAGATCAAGCAGCACCGGCAGTTAACTTGTACCATAAAGACACGGAACAAATGCATTTGGCCTTAGGCTACTTGGCCTATGAAAATAACCACCCAGACTATTATGCTTTAGGGCTTTTGAGCATCATTTTAGGCGGCAATATGTCTAGCCGCTTGTTTAATGAAGTCCGTGAGAAGCGCGGGCTTGCATATTCCGTGAGTTCTGGCTTAAAGAGCTTGGATGACACAGGGGTTTTTGTGGTGCGTGCGGGTGTCGATAATCAGAAAATTGTGCCTGCGGTTGATTTGATACTAAAGACCCTATCGAATGTGACCAAGGGGATAAAGCCTGATGAGTTTAAGCGTGCCAAAGACTATTATATCGGACAATTTACACTTGGCCTCGAGGACACCATGGATCATATGATCTGGATGGGTGCAGTTGTTTTAAGTCACGATCAGGCCAAAACGCCCCAACAGGTTGTTGAACGCATCAGCAAGGTGCAGGTCAAAGACGTGATGCGCGTCGCTAAAGCCATATTAAACCCCAAGCGCGTGAACATGGCCATCATCGGTCCACTGACGGAAACACAACAAAAACAACTAAAATCGCTTATTGACAAGGCGTAGTTTATCAATTACACTCAAATGCAGTTTATAACATTAACATTTTTAAGGAGGGTTGGATGGAGAAATTATCTTTCTACGATGTGAAAAGCAAAGCTAAATTTGAATCTGATGAATACCAAGTCAGAGAAAAATCCGGCCGTTTTTTTGCCGTTACTAAATCCCCTAAAGGCCCACATGAATGCTGGCGCGTTTTAAGCAAAGATCAAGCCACCAAGTTAAAGAAAAAGTAATAGAGGGCAGGATCTATCCGTAATAAAGCATTAACTTCAAAGCAATTAGCTAAAAGGGTTGCTACCCTTGCAGATGATACAAAAGCTTTAGATATTGTCATCTTAGACATGCGCGGGCTTGTCAATTTTTGCGATTATTTTGTGATAAGCACAGGAACATCAGACCGACATGTCAAATCCATCACAGATGCGATGGAAGAAGGTTTGCAAGAGCTGGGGATTAAAGCCTATGCCGGAAAAAATCGCGGCATGGGCTTAACCTCAGCTTCTTCTAGTGCTAATGATCAAGCTTTTGAAGGTGCGTGGATGTTGTTGGATTTGGGTGATGTTGTTGCCCATGTTTTTGAACCAGCAGCTCGAGAATTTTATGGTTTGGAGCATTTATGGCAGGACGCTCCAATTGTTAAACGATAATTGCCCCCATGTATGCGCATATCCGAAACGGTCTTTCGACAATCATCACCTCTGTGTTGCAGCAACACGTGCCGCAAGCAGCAGGCATTGCTGTTTTAATTGATACACCCGCCGACAAAGCCAACGGCGATTTCTCCTGCAACATAGCCTTACAGTTAAGCAGAATCTTAAAAAAGAATCCCCAAGCGATAGCCCAAGAATTAACACCCGTTGTTGATCAGGCATTGCAGTCTAGCCCTATCAAGGCCTATATCGAAAAGATAGAGGTAAAGGGAGGTTTCATTAATTTTTATTTATCGCTTAGTGGGTACTATGCTTTTCTAGATGATGTGTTTAAGCGTCGTGAAGGCTATGGTAGAAGTGATTTTGGTCAAAATTTACCATTTTGTTTAGAGTTTGTTAGCGCAAATCCAACCGGTCCCTTGACCGTGGCCCACGGCCGCCAAGCCGCTGTTGGTGACACCTTGGTCAATATCCTCAATGCCGTTGGTTTTGCGGCAAAGAAGGAATATTACGTTAATGACGAAGGTAATCAGATTAATATTTTAGGTCGTTCGATTGCAGCCCGTGCCAAAGAGCATTTTGGTTCAACGGAAAGTTTTCCAGAAGATGGGTATCAGGGCGAGTATATTAAAGAAATGGCGCGTTTATTTATATCAGTGCAGTCGTTAAAGACGGTTGCCGATGTTGAAAAAACAGATCCAGCCGCTTTCCGTGCTTTTGGTGTTAAATATTTAATGAATGTCATCCAAAAAGATTTGATCGATTTTGATGTTAACTTTGATGTTTGGTCTTATCAGTCGAAGATTGCAACCAATGACGCGATTGAAGCGCTGTTAAAAGACTTAAAAGCCAAAGATTTTATTTATGAGCATGAAGGGGCTTTGTGGTTTAAGTCAACCTTATGGGGCGATGATAAAGACCGTGTGGTTAAGAAGTCTAACGGGGATTACACCTATTTAACACCGGACATTGTTTACCATAAAAATAAGTTTGAACGCGGGTTTAAACGCATTGTTAATATTTTAGGGCCAGATCATCACGGGTATATCCCGCGCATTAAAGCAGCTGCAGGTGCCTTGGGACATAGTCCCGATGACTTGGATGTGATCATTGTGCAGCTTGCCACCATCTTTCGCGATGGCAAGGAAGTTTCCATGTCCACCCGTCGGGGTGAATTTATTACCTTGCGTGAGGTGATGGATGAGGTTGGGCGTGATGCAGGGCGTTTCTTTTTCTTGATGCGCCAAAGCAGTGCGCATTTGGAGTTTGACCTAGAGCTTGCGAAAAAGCAAAGTGCAGATAATCCTGTTTACTACATTCAATATGCCCATGCGCGCATTTATAGCATTATTCGCAAAGCTCAAGGTGAAGCGGGTTTAACGCCATCAACCCAAGGCTTTAAATTGATGAAGGCAAGCGCGGAGATTGATTTGATGCGCAAGATTGGTTTTTATCCTCAAGCATTGATTGCCTGCGCTAAAACATTAGAGCCTTATGCCTTGGTGCGCTATTTACAAGAATTGGCAGCGTGTTTCCATAAATTTTATGATGCCTGTCGTGTCATCGATGATGATAAAGAACTTTCCTGCGAGCGTTTGGCTTTGATTGAAGCGACCCGCATTGTGTTGGGTAATGGGTTAAAACTTTTAGGAGTAACAGCTCCGGAAAAAATGTAATATGGCCAAACAGTGGCGTCTTGCCGTAAGTGATCCTGCCGTCGTTTTAGAATTTAGTAAAACACTCGATATTCATCCCATCATTGCCCAATTGCTCATTAATCGCGACATCATAACTACTCATGATGCAAAACTATTTTTAAATGCTGATTTACCATCCTTATATAATCCATTCTTACTAACGGACATGGACCGTGCCGTTGAGCGCATTGAAAAAGCAAAGCAGCTTCAAGAAAAGATTTTGATTTATGGGGACTATGACGTGGACGGGGTGACGTCATCGGCGTTGCTGCGTCGCACCTTAAAACGTTTCGGCATTGCCGCAACCAATTACATCCCGCATCGCATGGAAGAAGGCTATGGCCTTAACATGTCGATTGTAGAATTTGCCCAAGCCCAAAACATACATCTGATCATCACCGTTGATTGCGGCATCAATGCCTTTGAACCCATCGAAGCGATCACCAAGGGAGGGATTGATGTTATTGTCATCGACCATCATGAACTCGATGCCGACCGCATCCCCAATGCCGTTGCTGTTATTGATCCCAAACGTTCCGATTGCTTGTACCCATTTAAACATTTATCTGCTGTTGGCTTAGTTGCCAAATTAGCCCAAGCCTTATTAGGAGAATTACCTGAGGAGGATTTGGATTTAGTTGCTTTGGGAACAGTTGCAGACGTGGTGGCCTTGCGTGGTGAGAATCGCATCTTTGTCAAACGTGGTTTACCATTAATCGAACGTTCAACCAAGTATGGGTTGCGTGCCCTATTAGATGTAGCCAAGATTTCCGGCAAGAAAATGAAACCCTATTATATCGCCTTTGTCCTAGGCCCAAGACTTAATGCCGCTGGCCGTATGGATTCTGCCAACATTGCCTTAGATTTATTACTTGCAGAAGATGAACCAACAGCGATTGCTTTAGCCCGTAGTTTAGAGGATCAAAATCTCAAACGTCAAAAGACCCAATTGACCGTCGTGGATGAAGCCATTGCCATGATTGAGGCAAGCGATGAATTACGCGCCAGTCAAATCATTGTGGTGGCTAAAGAAGGGTGGCATAAAGGGGTCTTAGGGATTGTTGCTAGCCGCATTGTGGAGCGTTACAATCGCCCAACGGTCGTGATCACCTTGATCGATGGTTTGGGTACAGGTTCTGCACGTTCGATTGAAGGTTTTCATTTGCATGAAGCCTTCACCTCATGTGCCACCATGCTCGATAATTTTGGCGGCCATAAACGCGCAGCGGGTTTACGTTTAAAGTCTGAAAATATTGACCCTTTTCGTGAAGCCATGAATGTTTTTGCAAGCAAAGTATTAACCGAAGAAAAGCTCGTTCCTGTTTTAGATGTGGATTGTGAAATCACCTTATCTCAAATTGATTTAAGACTTGTTGAAATTATTGATTCCATGGAGCCGCACGGGGAAGGAAATCCAACGCCTGTTTTTTGCATGCGCAATTTAACGGTTAAAAGTGTACCGGCGATCTTAGGAAAAGATACGATTAAGTTTTGGGTTACGGATGGCAATAAAACCATCAGTGCGGTTGGCTTTGGGATGGGTAGTTACAAAGAAGCCGTCAGACTTGGTTCCAAGGTTGACCTAGCTTTTCAACTAGCGATCGATGATTGGAATAAAGCGCCGACGGCTCAATTAATCTTAAAAGATATTAGACTGCTTTAACGACTTTGTTGGCTGAAATACAAGATGTGCAAACGAGAGAACGTTGAACAGAACCATCAAGCTTGATCTTTAAACGTTGCAAGTTTGGCAATACTTGGCGAAAAGATTTACCGACGACTTTGGAACCAGCGCCGCCTTTTTTCTTTTCCATACCGCGACGTTTATATTTTTTACCAGTTGTTGGGCCTTTGCCACAGATTACACAAAATCTCATGTGAGTTTCCTTGAAATTTAAGGTTGCTAAAGAATGGATACTATACTCGAATAAGAAGGTTCTTGTCAAGGAGAAAAAAATGGATTTAAAGCAACTGCCAGTCTTTCAAAAGCGTCATTTTGTCCCAGAAAATGCGGATTTAACCGATGCCAAAACCGTGGTTGATCTATATACCCAGCTTGAAAGCAGGGATATTTCAACCCCAAAACTGCTGGAACAATGGATGCTAGACCGCTCTGAGTTAGATGCGGCCTTGTCTCAAACAGGCTCAATTTTATATATTCGCATGACCTGTCAAACCGATGACAAAACCATCGCTGATGCCTATACCAAATTCATTGAAACAGTGTCACCCGCCATCAAGCCAGTCAATGATCGGTTAAATAAGAAATATTTAGAAGCCCGTAAGACAGTTACCATGGATGATAAGCGGCTCATGGTCTATGACCGATCGATTAAAACCGATATTGAATTATTTAAAGAAGAAAACATAGCCCTGCAAACACAGGTCGAACTTTTGTCTCAAGAATATCAAACCGTATGTGGCGCGATCACGGTTAATTTTGAAGGTAAGGAACACACCTTGCCGCAAATGAGCAAATATTTGCTTGAGACAGACCGCAATTTAAGAGAACGCGCATGGAAGGCGACAGCGGAGCGTCGGGCGAAAGAAAAAGATAAATTAGAAAATATTTTTGATCAAATGTTTAAATTGCGCAATCAAATCAGCCGAAATGCCGGTTTTAAGAATTTTACGGAGTATCAATTTAAATCTTATCATCGCTTTGATTATACGTCGGATGATTGCAAGAAATACCATGAGACCATTGAGAAATATATTGTGCCTTTGAATGCACGGATATTAGAGCAGCGTAAAAAAGAAATGAAGTTAACATCGTTGCGCCCTTGGGATGGTGGTGTTGATCCACTTGGTCGTTCACCGTTGAAGCCTTTTTCTGAAGTGAAAGATCTAATTGGTAAATCCCAAAAGATCTTTAATCGCTTGGATAAAGAACTAGGTGCTCAGTTTAAAGAAATGGATGATTTAGGTTTATTGGATTTAGCCAGCCGCAAGGGCAAAGCCCCAGGTGGATATCAAAATACGTTAAACGAAGCCAGAAAGCCGTTTATTTTTATGAATGCGGTGGGTGTCGATGATGATATCCGCACATTATTGCATGAAGGCGGTCATGCCTTTCATGCCTTGGCCTGTGCAAAAGATCCGATTGTTGATTACCGTCACGGCCCCATGGAATTTTGTGAAGTGGCATCCATGGCCATGGAGCTTTTAGGTGGGGAGTATATCAATGAATTTTATTCAAAAGAAGAAACAAATCGTTCCAATCGCGAACATCTAGAAGGTATTATCCATGTCTTAGCGTGGGTCGCCAACATTGATGCGTTCCAACATTGGTTATATGAACACCCAGATCATACACCTCAACAGCGACGACAAGCATGGCTTGGATTTTACGAACAATTTGGTGGAAAGTTTGTTGATTGGACAGATTTAACGGAAGTCAAAGCTTACCTGTGGCATCGCCAGTTGCATATCTTTGAAGTGCCGTTTTATTATATCGAATACGGCATTGCGCAATTAGGCGCCTTGCAAGTTTGGGTGAATGCTAAGAAAAATCCTGCCAAAGCCTTAAGCGATTATAAAAATGGCTTGTCCTATGGCGGATCAATCCCGTTGCCTGAACTATATAAAGCCGCAGGCATTGAATTTAACTTTTCTGCAGAAATCATCAAGCCTTTGGTTGAAGAAGTCACCAAAGCTTGGGAAAAGTTACTTTAGTTGCCTATATATAGATAATATGGTATCTTTGGGGCATGTTCCAAAAGATAATCTGTTGCCTTATTAGCTGCTGTTTATTGCCTTTTTCCAAAGTGCAAGCTCAAGAGATTTCTTTGCCTGCGCCCGGCACCATGGTGCATTTGAGCGCTGCGCTTAATCCTCCCATATTAAAAGGCATCAAAGTCCACACCGATGACCCATTTAAATTCGATTTCGTATTAGATCAAAAATTAGACAATGAAACTTCCATCAAACTCGTTAAATATTTTTTAGCCAGTTTAACAACTCCCGAAAAAGACATGTGGGTCAATTTAAGCCCATATGAAAAAGACCGCATTGTCCCAGAAAGTTTTGGGACAACTGAAATGGGCCGCGATCTTTTAGCTCAAGACTACATCTTAAAACAAATCACCGCATCGTTGATTTACCCTGAAGGCGATATTGGACGAGCATTCTGGAAGAAAATCTATGCCGCAAGTCCCAATAAAAATATCCCCATCAATACTTTTAACAAGGTTTGGATTGTCCCTAATAAAGCCGTTGTTTATGAAAATGTGAAAACAGGGACAGCTTATGTTGTTGAATCAAGCCTAAAAGTTTTAACTGAACAAGATTACCTTGCCGACACAAAAAACAACACCATATCAAATAATAATGAAGTTGTTCGCAACATCGTCATCCCACAATTAAACAAAGAAGTTAATGAAGGTGCAAATTTTGCTCAATTGCGTCAAGTTTACAATTCACTGATCTTAGCAACCTGGTACAAAAATAAAATTAAAGATAGTATCCTTTCAGAAGTTTATACAGATAAGAACAAAGTATCAGGTGTCAATATTGAGAACCCACAAGAAAAACAAATAATCTACGACCGATATTTAGAGGCGTTTAAAAAAGGTGCGTATAACTACATCAAAGAAGAGCAAGACCCTTTGACGCAAGAAATAACACCAAGAAAGTATTTTTCAGGTGGGGTTACATTGAATGTGTCACGGGCCATGACAGCAACTAAAATCATGCCAATTCAAAGTGCAGATGCGTCAATCCTCTCGGTTGATCTTATCAAAAGCGATACAGCGCAAACATCAAAAATTGTCGAAGAATCATCCATGGATTTTGATCCCAGTCGCCGCATGCTAAGGGTTAATGGGGTGGATTTGCATCGCATCGACCATCCGTTAGCTCAAACACTTGTCTTTGATTACAGTCATTATGTCATTAAAGTTTCGCTCGATCCTGATCAAGTTGTCATTGATGAGTCTGAACATGGTATATCTCCAAAGATTTGGCAGGTTGGTAATTTAATTAAAGATGGGCAAAAGTATCATTACTATATTGAAGATCGCATTGAAGGGTATAACTTAGAAAGCATCACATCAGATCTTCAACAGCCAGATGTTTTCGACTATGACTTTAAAAATAAAATCAGTCGATTCCAACGCAGCATTTTAATCGCCGATTTACTTAAAAAACTCATAGCAAACAATCAGTTCTTAGAGGATTGGGCCAGTCGACAATTCATGTTGGGACGAGTGGCCAGCAACAGAAAACAACCCATCCGCGCATGGCTCATTGATACCGATTTGTTACAACATATGGATAAATCACCGGATGAGATGACCCAGATGTATGTCGATATGTTAAGAAGTAGTCCTTTGAATGATTTGGTTGTTGATAATCAGTTGGTTATAGATGTATTAGAAGGTAAAACTGTTGCTACAGCTAAAGAAAACACACAAACAAATTCTGATTCGGGTTATTTAAGGCCGCGTATCCATCAAATGCCAACAGCTTCGGGTGGGCGAATTTTGTATTCTATTAGTAGTAGTGATATAGATCGTATCATCGATTATCCAGATCAATATTTCATTCAAGGGTCGAATGGGGACACGCATTTACAGGGTGAAAAAGAATTGTGGTTTGATAATGATAAAGACTTAAAGTATCTCGATGGTGTCTTTGGTTTGGTCGAAAAGATAAAGATGTTAAAGCGGCTTAATCCAAATAAAAAAGTTGTTGTGCTGGATTGGGGCTGTGGGGCAGGAACAGGACTTATTGAATTGTATAAAAAGTTAAAATATGATGGCGTTGATATTGAAGCGTATGGCTTATCACATGATTATTATCCCAAGTGGCAATTAGCTCCAAAAGGGGTTAGTTTTATTTTAGATAGCGGTGAGAATTTAAGTCATTATTTTGATAAGGATACAATCGGTGTCATTTTTAGCACCTCTGGATTGATGCATCAATTCTCACCGTGGGATTCTTTTAAGAGAGGAAAGATTAAAAATCTTGAGGCGTATTTTAAAGAACTAGCCAATATGCTCTTGCCTAACGGATTTCTATTGTTAGATGCACATCGATACACAAATAATAGAAGCAAATCATTTGAATACGGTTTCTTAGATTTTAAGCTAAAGCTAGGCCCTTCTCAAGATAATTACTATGTTGAATATCAAAAAGAAGATCGCGCTATGGCAAATAATGCTTATTGGCGTCAGGGTTTGAGTGATGCTATTGAGAGTACGCATACACAATTAAATGCTTCGCTTGAATTTGAGAAACGTTTAGAGCAAATGCACACACAGTTAGCTACCATGAGTTTTAATGATAAGGATAAATTTATGGATGCTTTAAGATCTTTTTATCGCTTTGTAAATATGCATTCAGCAGCACTTCGGCCTAATAGAACATTAAAGTCATATTCGATTTCTTTGGATAAATTAAAGAAGCAGCGGCTGAAAGTGGAAGTACAGTTAAAAAGAAGCAACCACGAGGGTAATTACGTAGAAATACGAAAGTTAAGCAGAAAATTACTCAATTATAATCGGATTATCTTGAAGTTACAGGTTATTGTTGCTGGAGGGAATCTAAATAGCGCTACAAAATCAAATTTCGAATTCAAACGTTCTTCCGTGCTTGCCACATTAAAGGGTGCGCAAGCATCGACACAGAAATTGCAAGATGAGTTAAAGTTTCGTTTATTGCGATTAGAGGCTCGTAAGAAAATTTTTGATATCAAATATGATGTTCAGTTTGATCGTATTCAAAAGTTAATTGAACAAGGTCGATTTATCAAAGATCCACAAAGAAAAGTACAGATTTTTCAAGAGGTTCATATTAATATTCATCGCAGGCTAGATGCGATCAATGTTCATATTCGAAAAGCAAGATTGAGAGAAGCATTGCGTGAGGTTGATATCTTATTGAATATTTATAATCAAGAGCGTCTAGAAATATCGTCTAATTATAAAGAAATATATGAGGATTTGAGAAAATTAAGGCAGTTAATCTTGAGCGCTCAAGAAAGCTTATTCAATGGCGAGGATATTGTTGATGAAGCTAAAAAGCAAATCGATACTCTTAAGAATAAAATTGTAAAACAAAAATTAACAATTAATGTGAGCAGAACCTATGCGGATCTTGGCGCCGCCTTTCGCTCCTTTTTGCATAGTTTAGATGGATACGAAGAAGAAATTGCTTTGATTTCTAAGCATAAAGCATCCTTGCAATATTTTGCCGTTTTATTAGAACGGGCACTTAAAGAAGGCGGCGGTTCTATTTCTCTTGAAAAGCGGGCCATGATCCTAGAGGGATTAAACGATAGTTTAGAGTGGGTGAAGCGTGGTTTTGTTGATCCCAAACAAATCGCGGAAATTAAATTAACGGAAGCCATAACACAATTCGAATTGCAAAATTATAAAGGCACGCTTGATCAAATTGCGGAAACAATGATCCTCTTGCAACAACGCATCGTTAGGATAGCAGGTAAAGATAAGAGTTGGGGCATGATGAAATCGGTCCAACAAAAGTTAATAGTCTTTTATGTTCAAAATGCATATAGTTCGCCAGATTTTAAAGATGATGCTATGATGGCGACGCCTACAGGTGGTATCGACTTAAATGCCAATAGAATGAACTTAGATCTTAAGGCTACTGACAGCGGCATTCACTTTAAGACCTCGCCTGCGATGCTCGAGCGTTTTAAAGATGCTTCTGGATTTACGCCTGTCATCATTCATATCCAACCACTTTCTAATCTTGCGGCTTTCCTGAATGCGTAAATTATCTCACGCTCAAATAGTAAATCGTCAGGTGGCGAATTTGTCGGTTAAGAAAATTCCGGTGACGGTTGTCTTAAATAATATTCGCAGCCTACACAATGTTGGTTCTGTGTTTAGAACAGCAGACGGAGTAGGGGTTGAGAAGATTTTTTTATGTGGGTGCACAGGATATCCGCCTCAAAGTGGTTTGGCTAAGACGGCGCTTGGGGCGGAGAATCATGTGGTTTGGGAATATCAAGAACATGTGTTGGATGTGATCAAGACGCTTAAGTCAAAAGGGTATAGCATTGTGCTTTTAGAACAAATTGAGGGTAGTATTTCCCACGATCAGTTTAAACCCACAGGGCCAGTGTGTTTGGTTTTGGGTAATGAAGTCACAGGCATAAGTGAAGAATTATTAGAGTTAGCAGATCATGCGGTTGAAATTGATATGGCGGGCATTAAAAATTCATTAAATGTTTCCGTTGCCTTCGGCGTAATTGCTTACCACCTGCGTCAATTTTTTAAATAATTCCCTTTAGAAAAAAGGGATTATGATAAGATATCCCTCATGAATAAGTTTATCAAGCACGTCCGTTCCTATATCTTCCGTGGCTTATTGGCCATCATTCCCTTATTATTTTCTTTGATTGCCTTGAAGTTGTTGTATGAGTTAATTGATAAACGCGTTATCAATTTCCTTGAACAATTCTTTCCTATCCGACAAATCCCAGGTCTTGGCATTTTATTAGTTTTAATATGCTTATATTTCGTTGGTCTTATTGTCAGTAATGTGATTGGTAAACAAGTTTTTAGCTTCCTCGAGAATGTCACCAAGCGCATCCCTGTGATCAAAGCAATTTATCAAGTAGGCCAACAATTGACTGAAGGGTTAAATGCCACAGAAGGTAAAAGTGGTTTTCAACAAGCGCTTTTAATTGATTGTAATAATAATGGTGTTTGGACGGTTGGGTTTGTAACGGGGACATTGCGTGATGAGCAAAACAATCAAGAATTGTTGCGCATGTTTGTGCCAACGGTACCTAATCCAACGACGGGCTTTATATTTTTAGTGAAGCGTGAACAAACCAAAGATCCAGGCTGGACGGTCGAAGAAGGTTTAAAGATGATTATTTCTGCAGGCATTATTTCCCCTGCGGCTATTAAGAAAGTAAATTGATATGCGCATTTTATGTTGGAATGTTAACGGAATAAGAGCAAACGCCAAAAAAGGTTTCTTTGAATGGATGCTCAAAGAAGACGCCGACATTGTTTGCCTTCAAGAAACAAAGGCTGAGCCTGCACAATTATCTGAGGAATTCATAAAACCTAAAGGATATTTGTCATTCTGGTCCAGCGCTGAGAAAAAAGGTTATAGTGGAGTTGCCATTTATTCTAAAAAAGCGCCAAAGTCTGTCAGTGAAGGCTTAGGGGTAAAAGAATTTGATAGTGAAGGTCGCGTTTTAATGGCCGATTATGGTGACTTTGTTTTGTTTAATATTTATTTTCCAAACGGCGGCTCAGGCAATAAACGCGTGCCGTTTAAAATGAGTTTTTATGATGCATTTTTAAAGAAAGTGGAAGCATTACGTAAAGCAGGTCGCAAGGTCATCATCACAGGCGATGTTAATACAGCCCACAACGAAATAGACTTAGCCCGACCAAAAGAAAATTCAAAATACACAGGTTTCTTACCCGAAGAACGCGCATGGGTTACAAAGTTTTTAAATTGTGGTTATGTTGATACCTTTCGACATTTTCATAAAGGCCCAGATCATTATACGTGGTGGGATTACAAGACGGGAGCCAGAGCGCGCAATGTCGGCTGGCGCATTGATTATTTTTTTATTACAGAAAATTTATTGCCACAATTAAAAAGTGCAGCGATTTTAAAAGACGTCATGGGATCAGATCATTGTCCAATTAGCATCGAGGTTAAAATTTAATGGAAGCCAGTAATAGCCTTTTAGTTGTGATTGATGTTCAGGGAAAATTAGCAACCATGATGCATGATCAAGAACATTTGATTCCTAATATTCAGCGCGCCATTCATGTGTCACAGCTGTTAGATGTGCCCATTTTATGGACCGAACAAGCACCAGATAAAATTGGCCCCACCATTGATCCTATTGCTCAAGAATTATTCCCTTTGGTTAAGCCTATCGTAAAGCGTTCATTTAGTTGTTTTCAAGAGCCAAGTTTTCGTAAAGCCATCGATGAGAGTCTAAGACAACAAATTCTACTTGTCGGCATTGAAACGCATGTTTGCGTCTATGAAACCGCCCGTGATTTAAAGCGACACGGTTATGAAGTTTTTGTAGCAGAAGATGCTGTTTCTTCAAAAACACGTGTGCAAAAAGATATCACCATCAATCGCATGCGCCAAGAAGGTATGCATATTGTAAGCGTAGAAATGGTAGGTTGTGATTGGATGGTTGACGCCAATCATCCTAAATTTCGTGATGTCATGATAAGCATCAAACGATAAGTCTTGGAGAAATCATGGAAGATTACAAATCAGAAGTTGATGATTTATTACACGAAAACCGCCATTTTGAACCCCCTCAAATTTTCAAAAGTTTAGCCAATATTAAAAATAATGATTTGTATGATGATGCCAAAAAAGATCGCGTTGCGTTTTGGGAACAATGCGCCAAACGCCTTGATTGGTTTCGACCATGGGATACCGCCTTAGAGTGGGATAAGCCTTTTTCAAAATGGTTTGTCGGTGGCAAGATCAATGCCAGCTATAACTGTTTAGATCGTCATATCAAAAATCAATTAGGTAAAAAGATTGCCCTGCTTTGGGAAGGTGAGAATGGTGATCAAAAGAAGTTAACCTATGAAGAGGTTTATTTAGAGGTTAATAAATTAGCCAATGCCATGAAAGCCTTAGGGATTAATCGAGGGGATCGCGTTGCCATTTATTTACCCATGATTCCTGAAGCTGTTTATGCCATGTTGGCGTGCAGTCGCATTGGAGCGATTCATACCGTAATCTTTGGCGGTTTTAGTGCTGATGCGCTACGTGACCGCATCAATGATGCGTCCGCGAAATTACTTATCACGGCAGATGGTGGTTTTCGTCGGGGAAGCATGTTGGCATTAAAAGCAACCGCGGATGTAGCTTTAGCCCAAACACCAACCATTCAAGATACCATCGTCGTGCGTCGCACGGGGCAAGATGTCACCATGCATGAAGGCAGAGATCATTGGTATCACGATGTGGTGCGTAATGTGCCTGTTTACTGCAAGCCAGAGGAGATGGACAGCGAAGATACCTTATTTATCCTCTATACGTCGGGAACAACCGGCAAGCCCAAAGGCATTGTGCACACAACCGGCGGATATATGACAGGTGTTTGTAACACCACACATTGGGTTTTTGATTTAAAGCCGAATGATATTTTTTGGTGCACCGCTGATGTGGGTTGGGTGACGGGCCATAGTTATATGGTCTATGGACCGATGTCCAATGCGGCAACCCAAGTGATTTATGAAGGCGCGCCTGATACGCCTGCCCGCGATCGTTTTTGGAAAATCATTGAAAAATATAAAGTGACCATTTTTTATACAGCCCCAACTGCCATCCGTGCATTTATGAAATGGGGTGAGCAGTGGCCCAAAGGTTGTGATTTATCGTCGCTGCGTTTGTTAGGCAGTGTTGGTGAACCCATCAATCCTGAAGCATGGGTTTGGTATTATGAAAATATTGGTCGCAACCGTTGTCCCATTGTTGATACATGGTGGCAAACAGAAACAGGGGCGATCATGATCACCACCTTACCTGGGGTTTCGACGATGAAGCCAGGGTCAGCCGGTCATCCACTTCCTGGTATCGATGCAGAAATTTTAGATGAAGCTGGTCATGTGATCCCTCATGGTGGCGGTTTCCTTAGCATCACAAGCCCATGGCCGTCGATGTTGCGTGGCATTTGGGGAGATGATGAGCGTTATGTCTCGACCTATTGGGGTAAGTGGCATGGGAAAGATTATTTTGCCGGAGATGGTACCAAGCGCGATCAAGAAGGTTATTTTTGGTTTTTAGGTCGAGTGGATGACATCATGCTGGTTGCTGGTCATAATATTTCAACCGCTGAAGTAGAAAGTGCTTTGGTTGATAATCACTTGGTTGCCGAGGCAGCCGTTGTTGGTGTTAAGGATGATATCAAAGGCCAAGCCATCGCCGCCTTTGTTATTTTAAAAGAAGGTCATAAGGCAGAGCCAAGGATCGAAGAAATTTTAAAAGAACATGTTGCTCAAAAGATTGGGGCGATCGCAAGACCATCGCGCATCATCTTCACTGTGGATGTTCCTAAAACCAGATCCGGCAAAATCATGCGCCGTCTATTGCGTGATGTCGCTGAAGGCAGGAGCTTGGGGGATGTGACAACATTAGCTGATCCTGCTGTGATCAAATCACTCAAGGAGAAGTACGATGAGGTTTAACATTCTTTTTCTAACCATGCTATTAATGAATCTTCCTGTTTATGCCGCACAAGAAACTATGAAATTAGAATTAACTAGCAAGTCTTTTAAAGATAATGATGTTTTACCAACTAAATTTACTTGCACTGAATCGGATGTAAATCCTGCCTTAGAAATTAAAAACATACCTGCTAAAACAAAAACGTTAGCGATCAGCATGAAAAGTCCTGATGCGCCTGAGGGTGAATGGGTGCACTGGGTTGTTTATAATATTCCTGCTAGTCAAACCGTGATCGATGAGAACACCGTCCCAGGACAACAGCTCTTTAATGATTTTGGTAAGTTTAACTACAATGGTCCTTGCCCAGAGGATTCTAAAGAACATCATTATGTTTTCACTGTCTATGCTTTGAGTTCAAAGATCGAGGTCAATGAGGGCGGGATCTTAAAAGATTTAGAGAAAGCCATGCGAGGGCATATTGTTGCACAAACTTCTTTAACAGCAAGATTTCGTAAGAATGTACTTTAATTTTTGTAAATTGCCTTGTAAGCAAACGTAAGGGGACTATAATTAAATTATGTCTTTTCCATTAACATCTATTACCAAAAAACAAATCGTTGCTGTCACAGGCCTTTTGCTCATTTTGTTTATCATTGGGCATTTGATCGGGAATTTGTTGATATATGGCGGTCCTGATTTATTCAATGCATATGCACGTAAGCTTAAAGATTTAAGACCATTTACAACCATCGTAGAATTCATTTTAGCAGGGATTTTTATTACCCATATTTTGTTTACGGTGACGGTTGTGATTGAAAATATAAAGGCCCGTGGTGGGTTAAATCGTTATGCGGTTGACCGTCCGGTTGGGAAGCGTTCGTTGGCCACACGGCTTATGCCGGTCAGTGGGGCTTATGTTTTTTTCTTTTTGATTTGGCACATTTTTGATTTTACGCTTATTGATCATGAAGGTCCTCGCAGTTTTATCAATGGTAAATCCTATGAAATTTACGGAGTGGTAGTCAATGCATTTAAAGATCCGCTGCATAGTATTCTCTATATAGTTGCTGTTTGTTTTATTGGGATGCACTTAGTTCATGGTGTTCAAAGTGTTGTGCAAACGTGGGGTATTGATCGCAGCAAGTTTGCTAAACAATTAATGATCATAAGTCATTTTTTTGGTTTTATCATTGCAGTTGGTTTTTCTTCGCTACCCATTTATGTCATGTTTTTTTTAAGGTAAAAAATTATGTCCCTTGATGCCAAAATACCAGCAGGACCTTTAAAAGATAAGTGGACAAGCCACAAGTTTAATTCCAAGTTAGTTAATCCTGCAAATAAACGTAAATATAAAGTTTTAGTTGTGGGTACAGGTTTGGCTGGGGCATCTGCAGCTGCATCCATGGCGGAGATGGGTTATCAAGTTTCTAGCTTTTGTTTTCAAGATTCTCCTCGTCGTGCTCATTCCATTGCTGCCCAAGGTGGTATTAACGCGGCAAAAAATTATCCCAATGACGGCGACAGTGTAAAACGTTTATTTTATGACACTATCAAAGGTGGAGATTTTCGTGCCCGCGAAGCCAATGTTTATCGTTTGGCAGAAGTGGCAAACAACATCATTGATCAATGCGTTGCTCAAGGTGTGCCATTTGCCCGAGAATACGGCGGATATTTAGACAATCGTTCTTTTGGCGGGGCCCAAGTGTCGCGCACGTTTTATGCCAAAGGTCAAACAGGACAACAATTATTATTAGGCGCATACCAAGCATTAATGAAAGAAGTTGGTAAAGGCACCGTTAAGTTGCACCCACGTACCGAGATGTTGGATTTAGTGGTCATCGATGGTGTGGCCCGTGGCGTTGTGATGCGCAATTTAGTGACGGGTAAGATTGAATCACATTTTGGTGATGCGGTTGTTTTAGCAACCGGTGGTTATGGGAATGTGTTTTATTTATCCACCAATGCCAAAGGCAGCAATGTCACGGCAACATGGCGTGCACATAAAAAAGGTGCTTTCTTTGCCAATCCTTGCTATACACAAATTCATCCAACATGTATTCCTGTTCATGGGGACTATCAAAGTAAATTAACATTGATGAGTGAAAGTTTGCGCAATGATGGTCGTGTTTGGGTGCCTAAAAAAGCGGGTGATAAGCGTGCGCCACATGAAATCCCAGATAGTGAACGCGATTATTTTCTAGAACGCAAATACCCAAGCTTTGGAAATTTAGTGCCACGCGATATTGCCTCTCGTAATGCCAAAGAGCAGTGTGATGCAGGTTTAGGTGTTGGGCCAACTGGTCAAGCTGTTTATCTTGATTTTGCCGACGCTATCAAGCGTTTAGGTGAAAGTGTTATCAAAGAACGTTACGGCAATCTTTTTGACATGTATCAAAAAATTACCGACCATAATCCTTATAAAACCCCCATGATGATTTATCCAGCGGTGCATTACACCATGGGTGGTTTATGGGTCGATTATAATTTGATGAGCAATGTCCCAGGGTTGTTTGTTATTGGCGAAGCCAATTTTTCTGATCATGGGGCCAACCGATTAGGCGCTTCTGCCTTGATGCAAGGCTTAGCAGACGGATATTTTATTCTGCCGTACACGATTGGGGATTATCTAGCTAAAGTTAAGCCTTCTGATAAATCAATTCTTTCACATCCAGAATTCAAGAAGTGTGAAGAAGATGTTTTAAATTACATTAAGAAATTGTTGTCCATTAAGGGTAAGCGCACCGTTGATGATTTTCATCGTGAATTAGGTCATTTGATTTGGGATAAATGCGGCATGGCCCGCACCGATAAGGGATTACGTGAAGCCTTAAAACGCATCCCTGAAATTCGAAAAGAATTTTGGGAAAATGTGAATGTCTTAGGTGCGAATGAAGAATTTAATCAAGCCCTTGAGCGTGCTGGACGTGTGGCTGATTTCTTAGAATTTGGTGAGTTATTGTTAACCGATGCGTTAAGCCGTGAAGAATCTTGCGGCGGGCATTTTAGAGAAGAATATCAAACCCCCGAAGGTGAAGCACTACGTCGGGATGATTTATTCTCATATGTTGCCGCTTGGCAATTTAACGGGGTTGGCAATGGTCCAACCTTGCATAAAGAAGAATTAAAATACGAAGAAGTTCATGTGGCTCAACGGAGTTATAAATAGTCATGTCTAACAAAATCAATCTTACTCTAAAAGTTTGGCGTCAAAAGAATACTCAAGCAACGGGCCATTTTGAAGAATATGCTGCCAATGCGATCGATACCGACATGTCATTTTTAGAAATGTTAGATGTGGTTAATGAAACATTATCCAAAGAAGGCAAAGATCCTATTGCGTTTGATCATGATTGCCGTGAAGGTATTTGTGGGATGTGCGGTGCGGTTGTTAATGGACAAGCCCATGGGCCAATGCGCGGAACAACATTATGCCAATTGCACATGCGTAATTTTAAAGACGGGGAAACCTTGGTCATTGAACCATGGCGCTCGACAGCTTTCCCTGTGGTTAAAGATTTAGCCGTAAATCGATCATCCTTTGATCGCATCATCACCTCAGGTGGATTTGTTTCGGTAAAAACCGGTCAAGCACCAGATGCTCATTCCATTCCAGTGCCAAAACCAGATGCAGATTTAGCAATGGATAATGCCCAATGCATTGGTTGTGGTGCGTGTGTTGCCGCTTGTCCCAATGGTGCAGCCATGCTTTTCCTTGCTGCCAAGGTTGTTCATTTGAATATTTTGCCCCAAGGTGCTGTTGAAGCTGACGCGCGTGTGGCGGGCATGGTTAATCAAATGGATAAAGAAGGTTTTGGTAATTGCTCCAATGAATATGAATGTGAAGCCGCTTGCCCAAAAGAAATTAGCGTGTCTAACATCGCTCGGCTTAACACCTACCTGCGTAAAGCAAAAGCGTAAACTTACGTACTAATACGCATATTCAAATACTTTGATCATTATTATGATATTCCTATCATTTTAAGGGAACCCTCATTTTACGTAGGAGCAAGAGGCGATGATACAAGTCGACATGTTAAAAGATTTATTAAATGTTAAAGAAAAAGAACTGAAGAAATTGGATATTGAGCAGTTGCGTTTGCTCTCGGGTGTTTTTCGCTATATGACACGCATCGTTGATCGTGAAATCAATGATCGAGATGATGTAAAGTGATAGACATCTAGCGTGTTAACCACTAGAATATCACGCATGACAACCGTGATTGATAAAGCAACTGTAACAAAATATGATGTGGCTGGTCCTCGCTACACCAGTTATCCAACAGCGCCGCAATGGTCTGATGCCGTCAATGCCACCACTTATCACGATAAATTAAAAGTTTTCGGATTAAATGACAAAACCTTATCACTGTATATTCACGTCCCATTTTGTGAACAATTATGCTATTTTTGCGCATGTAATAAAGTTATTCGTGCAAAAGAAGAACGCGTTGGCGATGAATTTTTAGAACATCTTTTTAAAGAATTAGATCAAGTGGCTTTCCTCATTGGTCGTCGTAAGTTGATTAGACAATTGCATTGGGGTGGGGGAACACCAACATTTTTAAGTGAGCGCCAAACCAAACAATTATTTAAGAAGATCACCGATTTATTTGATGTGGATTTAAATGGTGAAATTGCTATAGAAATTGATCCACGTACTGTAACAGAAGATAAATTAAAGGTATTAAAAGCGCTAGGATTTAATCGTGTCTCCATGGGCGTGCAAGATTTTGATGCCAAGGTGCAAGATGATATCAACCGCATTCAACCTTTTGAACAAGTCGCAGAGGTGAATACGTGGTGCCGCAATTTAGGATTCTTGTCGGTCAATTTCGATCTGATCTATGGTCTTCCATACCAAACCAAAGAAACATTTGCCAATACCGTCATGAAAGTGGTTGGCTTAAGACCAGACCGCATAGCCTTGTATAGTTTTGCGTATGTGCCGTGGTTATCAAAACCACAAAATAAATTTAATCTCGATGCAATCCCTGTACAAGACGAGAAGCTAGATATTTTCATCAATTCACGCAATGCTTTGCTCAATGCAGGGTATAAAGCTATTGCCATGGATCATTTTGCGCTTAGTAGCGACGATATGGCCAAAGCCTTTGATCAAGGGACATTACATCGTAATTTCATGGGCTATACGTTAAAGCCAGCCGATGAATTCATTGGCGTTGGCCCTTCAGCCATTGGGTTTTTAGAAAACACTTATTTTCAAAATGTTAAAGTCTTGCCGGATTATTATGCTTTAACATCTGAAGGTAAATTACCAGTCGAGCGTGGACAGGTTTTAACCCAAGACGACATTATGCGTAAATGGGTGATCAATGCCTTGATGTGTGCGTTTAAGCTGGATCGCCAAGAATTTAAAAAGACGTTTCAACAAGATTTTGATAAGTATTTTAGTTTTGAAAAAGAACATTTAACGCATTGCATTGAAGATGGTTTGCTAAACGTAGAGGGTGATGCATTTTTCGTCACCGATTTAGGTAAAATTTTTATTCGCAACGTGGCCATGGGTTTTGATTGGTATTTACGTCAAAAAGATGGACATAAACGTTTCTCGAGGACAATATGAGCAATTTTTTACAAGCATTTGAAGGTAAGAATAAACAAGTTCCGGCGTGGTTCATGCGTCAAGCAGGTCGTTATTTGCCACAATATCAAGCGTTAAAAGCTAAGGTGCCTTTGCGAGATTTATTTCGTAATCCTGAATTAGCTGGGGCAATCACCTTGCAGCCAATTGAGCTTATTGGTGTTGATGCCGCAATCCTGTTTGCCGATATCATGACCATGCCATCTGGTATGGGTTTTAATATTGATTTCATTGACGGTAAAGGTCCTGTGACGGATAACCCCATTCGCGGGCCAGAAGATTTAAAGCGTTTAGGCAAATATAGCGGTTTGGAATATGTGGGCAAGACCATATCACTAATCAATAAAGTTATCCCAAAATCCGTGCCATTGATAGGTTTTGCTGGTTCGCCTTATACCGTATTAACGTATTTATGTCCCAAACACCAACATATGATGTTTGAGAACCCTAAAGTATTTCATGCGTACATGAAATTATTGACGGAAAACACCATCCTTTACTTGAAAGACCAGAAGCGGGCGGGCATTCAAGCTTTTCAATTGTTTGACACATGGGCAGGGTCATTGCGCACAGTTGAATATGAAGAATTTGTTTTGCCTTATGTTCAAAAGATTTTTAAATCCGTTGATTTACCGTCGATTTATTTCTTAAAAAATTGCGCGCACTTGATTGATTTAATGGATCAAAGCGGTGCTGACATGCTCTCCGTCTGTGATACGATCGACATTAAAGACATTAAAACAAAACGCGGCGTTCAAGGTAATTTGTTGAACACCATGCTTTATGCACCTGATAAGGTGTTATTAGCCGAAGTTGATCGCTTGCTTAAAAATGCTAAAAAGCATCACCGCAAGTATGTATTTAACCTCAATCATGGCGTCATGCCAGATGTAGATCCAGAAAAATTAAAGAAAGTCGTTGCAGCTGTTCACCAATTCAAATGGGCATAACCAAAGTCGCAATCATAGGTGGCGGCATATCAGGCTTGTCCACACTGCATTTCTTAAAGAAAAAATATCACGACGATATAGATGTGACGCTTTATGAAGCCAATCCATATCTTGGCGGCAACATACGTTCGTTGCATCAAGATGGTTTTATCTTTGAAACAGGCCCAAATGGTTTTATCAATAATGCGCCAACCACATTAGAGCTCATTGAAGATCTTGGTTTAACGCAGGAATTAATCAGTGCAGATGCATTTGCCAAACGGCGTTATATTCAGTTAGACGGAAAATTGCACCTACTCCCGTCAGATTTTCCTACATTCATTAAATCATCTATTTTAACGCCCCTTGAAAAATTCCTTTTAGTGAAGGGTATGTTTAATAAAAAAGTCTCGATGGATCAGTCTATATCTGATTATGTTACAGCAAGGTTTTGCAAAGGCGTGGCTGAAAAATTAGCTGACCCATTTATTCGCGGTATATTTGGCGGGGATATAAAAAAGCTGCACATGGCTCAAGCATTTCCAAAGATGAAAAAAGGAACCATGACATCTTTAAAAGGGGGCATGGGTCAAATTTTTGAAAAATTTGAAGCGCGTTATGCTCAACACATCATCAAAAGCCAATCGATTGAGGCGCTAGAAAAGATCAAAGCTGACCGTATCATATCGACCGTTCCTGCATATAAGGCGGCTACATTAACGAACAATCAAAGCTTATCGCAGATACGTTATTGCACAGTGTCAGTCGTTGGTTTAGGTTTCGATGTCGCATCATTTAAACAAAAACCCGACGGTTTTGGTTATCTGATACCATCAAATCAAGGCAAAGATATTTTAGGTGTTTTGATCGAAAGCAATGTTTATGCTAACCGTGCACCAGAAGGTAAAATTATGGTGCGGGTGATGATTGCCCAAGATGCTGCGCCAGAGGCGTTGATTCAAAAGGCTTTAAAAGAATTAGATCAAACATTTGGATTATCAGGAAAGCCAGTCGTTAGATTTGTACAAGCTTGGCCCAAAGCGATACCCCAGTATGAAATGAATTACGCACAAGTATTATCAAATGTTCATTTACAAAAAGATGGCTTAACGATCAGCGGTAATTTTATTAAAGGCATTTCTTTAAACGACTGCATCAATAACGCTAAAGACATTGCTAATTCGATAAAGCTTTGTTAGCATTGGAAACGATGATTTATCCTATTTTACTATTAGTGTTGTTTTTCGTAACGGGTTGTGACGGCAAACCGCAGGTGCGCCACTATACTGAAATCACCATTGAATCAGCCAGTACATCGCCATCTGATCCTCATATAGGGATGGATATGGGTATGGGATCAGACATGCCAACAGCCAATGATGCCATGAAAAATAAGTTAACATGGGATACGCCAAAAGGTTGGGTCCAAGAAGCTGGCGGCCCTATGCGTTTAGCAACACTTAAACTAGCTAATGATCCTGAGGCATTTGATTGTTCGATTATAGCGCTTCCAGGAGCAGCAGGTGGTTTGGAAGCAAATCTTAAACGTTGGATGGGGCAAATTCAAATTGATCCAACGCCAGAGGCATTCTCACGCTTTATAAAAGCATCTAAAGGGAATATTTATGATTTTGCTCAATTACAGTCAGGTGCGTCACAAGAAACAACAAGTATGATTGCCGCTATGATAGAAATTGATGACACAACCGTGTTTGTTAAGTTTAAAGCAAGCATTGCTGTTGTGAAAAAGCATCGTGCAGCTTTCTTGACATTAGTAAAATCGGTGCGCCGTCCATGAATAAAATCATAAAGAAAATAGCGTCAGTTAAAATAACCACAGCCTGTGTGTTATGGTTGTTTATTCTAACGTTTTGGGGCACGGTTGGCCAAGTGTCACAAGGTTTGTACGCAGCGCAAGAACGCTATTTCTTTTCATTCTTCTTTAAAATCTGGGGATTTTTGCCCATCCCAGGTGCCCAAGCTGTTTTGTGGGTGATGTTTGTAAATTTGGTTGCATCGACCATCGTTCATTTTAGTAAATTACGTGCATGGCGCACTGTTGGACTTAAATTAACACATATTGGTATATTTATTTATTTTGTAGCTGCTTTTGTAACATTTCATTTGACGCAAGAAAGTAATGTGCATTTGATGGAAGGGGAGGCGACCAATGTTGGGGCTTCTTACCACGAGTGGGAATTGTCTTTTTGGAAAGAGAACGCTAAAGAAAAACAGATTACGGCCTATGATGTGAATCATGTTAAGGCAGGTGATCTTTTTATAATGGATGATGCATCAATTGCTGTTGAGTCATTTTATCTAAATTGTGAAGCATACGCGGCCAATGATGGCACAACCAGCGCCCTTAATGCGTCGGGCATAGATCTCTTAAAACCTGTGGCGATCAACACAGAGCGTGAACAAAATATTGCGGGTGGTATTTTTAAGATTAATGGTCAGCGTGTTTTATTATATGGAAATGAATCAAAACCCACCAAGGTTGGCGACCGCTATTTTCAATTGCGTCACAAACGATATCCATTGCCATTCTTACTTAAGCTAAAAGATTTTAAAGTCGAATTCCACCCAGGCACACAAACAGCCAGCACCTATGAAAGTCTTGTTGAAGTTATAAAGTCAGGCGCATCGCGTGAGGTGCGTATTTTTATGAATAATCCCTTAAGAGAAAAAGACTACACATTTTATCAAGCTTCGTACAATATCGATAAACAAGGACGTGAATATTCCACATTAGCGGTTGTCAAGAATGCTGGTCAATTGCTTCCTTATCTTGCATGTTTGGTTGTTTTTATTGGCTTAGCGTTACATTTTATTTTAGCAGCTTTGGATCGAAAGAAATTATGAAGAAATTAATTCTGGTAATTTTATCAGCATTTATTGTTATGACGCCCGTATTAGCTCAAGAGGGTCCTAAGAAATTGCGTTCTTATGAGCTCTTGGCGCGTATTCCTGTTTTGGATAATGGGCGCATCAAACCGATGGATACTTTTGCTCGTAATTTATTACTTCAGTTTTCAGGTAAAGACACTTATGAACGAAAGCCTGCCATTGAGTGGGTAGCTAAATTATTGTTTGCATCGGAATTGATTAAAGATGACAAGATTTTTCTGATCAATAATCCTGATATAGCAACCGCTTTAGGTATGGAAGTTTCTTCGCACCGTCGATATTCTTTGTCGCAACTACAACATGCAGGGCCAAAACTTGTAGAGTTAGCAGATGTTGCTAGGCACATAGAGCAAAAACAGCGCAGCATTGTTGAAGAAGAGATTATTCGCGTGCATGATAATGCAGAATATTGTGCGGCATTGGCACAGGTAATGTATTTTGCGTTTCCCCATGAAGATTTTAATCAAAGCACTTTCTTAAACGTAGCGTTACAGGCTAAAGAATTACATCAATCGACTTCAGGTCTTGAAAATAAGGATAAGTTGCTCTGGAGTGAGGCTGATAAAAATTCTGTTAAGATTTTAAAGAATTTCTTTGAATGGTCTAAGACGTATTCGGATTTACCCTTAATGATTATCCCGCCATCTAACAATCCAGCCATTTGGGTCAGTCCATGGGAGGCTGTTAAATACGATTTTAGAAATCAACAAACGCGTGCGATGCTTCAAAGTTTACAGAACATGGTTGTAGCTTACTGGGGAGGAAATCAAATTCAGTTTGATATGGCGGCCCGCCTATATTTAGATACGTTGTATAACCAAGTTGATAAAAAACAACAAAAAAAGTTGGGTGTTTTTTCTCTGGAGTTGGCATACCATGCATGGATGCCTTATTTGTGGGCTAGAATTTTTTATATCTTAGCTTTTGTTTGTTTTTTTGTATCGTTAATTTCAAGTGCCAAAATTTGGTATCCAATCGCTTGGATGTCCATCATTTTAGGTTTTGCACCGCTTTTATGGGCATTGGCTGCGCGCATCATCATCATGGCAAGACCACCTGTAACCAGTTTATATGAAACATTTATTTTTGTTGCGTGCATTAGCGTTGCATTAGGCATTTGGATTGAACGCATTAATAAACAATGGATGGGGATTTTGGTTGCCGCCATCAGCGGCAGTGCGTTTTTGTTCATTGCGGGTCGGTATAGCACTGAGGGGGATACTTTAAAGATGTTGGTTGCTGTTTTGAATTCTAATTTCTGGTTAGCAACCCATGTCACGACAATTACTATGGGTTATGCGGCCGCATGTGTGGCTGGTGTTTTGGGTCACATCTGGCTTATACAAGCATGCTTCAAGAAAATGCATCCTAAGTTACAAAACACATATCAAGTCATGATGATTGTGTTGGGTATTGCTTTAACGCTGACATTCTTGGGTACAAATTTAGGTGGCATTTGGGCTGATCAAAGTTGGGGGCGTTTCTGGGGCTGGGATCCTAAAGAAAATGGCGCGCTCATGATTGTCTTGTGGTGTATTTTTTTATTTCATGCGCGCATCGCCAAACTCATTGGTCCTTTAGGCATGGCGATCGGTGTTTCACTTGGGGTTGTCGTTGTCATGTGGGCTTGGTTTGGGGTTAACTTGCTTAGCATTGGTTTACATTCCTATGGATTCACGTCGGGCATCGCCAATACATTGTTGCTTTATGTTATCTGTGAAGTTATATTTTTGTGTGTAGCGGGATATTTTGCTAAAAAAAATGAAAAAGGTTCATGAGGCCCTGCGTGCTGTTCTAGCAACTGCAAAACCTACCAGCGTTGCTGCTATTCCCATCGCCAATGCGGTTGGAAAAATCCTTCGTAAAAAAGTTGTCGCTGATCGAGATTATCCACCATTCAACAAATCGTTAATGGATGGCATTGCTATTTCCTTTAAAGTTTGGCAGCAGGGGCAAAGAACGTTTCCCATTGAAAAAACCATCCCAGCTGGCGTGGCAGCACATAAAGTAAAAAATAAACAACATTGTGTTGAAATCATGACGGGCGCCGTTGTCCCAGATGGTTTTGACTGTGTTATTCCTGTTGAAAATATTATTATTAAAGATCGCATCGCAACTCTTCTAGAATCCGATGTGTCAAAAGGGCAATATATTCGCTATAAAGCCGCGGATATAAAAAAAGGGAAATGTGTTTTAGAACAAGGTCATCAAATCACACCAGCCCAGATTGGGGTATTGGCGTCTGTTGGACATGCGTATGTTAATGTATCGTCAATTATCAGGATTGCTGTTGTGTCAACGGGTGATGAATTAGTCGATGTGGACCAACCCATCAAGAATTTCCAAACACGTTTATCAAATGGATACGCCTTAAAAGCTGTAATTGAATCAACATCATTGGCTCATGTGACAATGTTTCATTTAAAAGACGATGAAAATGTTTTATATCAAGCATTACAAAAGATTCTAAAAGTGCATGATGTGGTGATTTTAAGTGGTGGTGTCTCTAAGGGTAAGTTTGATTTTATCCCTGATGTTTTAAAACGATTAAATGTACGTAATATTTTTCATGGGGTAGATCAAAAGCCAGGCAAGCCATTTTGGTTTGGATTAACCCAAGATCATAAACCTGTTTTTGGTTTACCAGGAAATCCAGCCTCAACCCTTGTATGTGTATATCAATATGTGATCCCATTTTTATACAGCCAAGCAGGGGCAACGTATCAGCAACAATATCGCATCGTTGGTAATATTTCAAAGAAGTCGTCGACAGGAACATTCTTTATGCCTGTTAGAAACGACAAAGTTGTAAGCTCCGGTGGTTCAGGTGATTTTATCAGTTGGGCAGAAGGGGATGGTTTTATCGCATATGACAACCAACAAAAAAACAATCTACGGCCTTATTTTAGCTGGCGGTTATAGTCGTCGGATGGGCAAGGACAAAGCCTTGCTTGACTTTCATGGCAAACCTCAAGTCCAGTTTTGCTATGATCTTCTGACTGCATATTGTGAGAAAGTCTTTGTTTCAGCTAGAGCCAATCAACAATATTTTAATTTACCCATCTTAAAAGATCTAGAAAAGTTTGCCAACATAGGTCCGCTGGGTGGTATTTTGTCTGCCATGGAAACTTATCCTGATGTTGCCTGGCTATTGTTAGCGTGCGATTTGCCCAATGTAGAAGATAAAACAATCACACATCTGCTGGCTCATCGCGAAGATACAAAAATTTCAACAGCATATATAAGCAGTACAGATAAATTGCCAGAGCCGTTATGTGCTATATGGGAACCACACGCGAAAGATGAAATTCTAAGATATTTGAAAGATGATATCAAATGTCCTCGCAAAATATTAATCAGATCCAATGTATTGTTGTTGCCGTTACCCGTCGCCAATTGGTTGGACAATATCAATACGCCTTTAGATTTAAAGGGTTACAGCAAGGAAACGGTTTCTTAAAAGTTTGTTTATCCATTGAAATCACAATGGGTTAGGCTATACTTTAAATAGAGTTGTCAGGTGATTTAAATTTAATAAGGAAATTTATGTATAGAATTTTATTAGCAGACGATGAGCCAGATGTGGTTGATATAACCCGTAAGCGTTTAATCAAAGACGGGTACGAGGTTTATCCTGCTTATAATGGTCAAGAAGCATATCAATTGACCGTTAAATACATCCCAGACTTAATCATCTCCGACGTATTAATGCCGCTCATGAATGGTTTTGAATTTTGCAAAGCTGTTCGGGATAATGAAAAGACCAAAGATATTCCGATTATCATTGTGACGGGCAATCGTTCCGATATGCAAGATGCCTTTTTATTCCTTGGTATTAAAGATATTTTGCACAAGCCGTTTAATTTAGATCAACTTGAAGAAAAGATTCGTATTCAGTTGGGGATTGCCAAACATTCACATACTCAAAAGACAAAGCTATTGTTGCATTGTGTAAGGCCGGCTAAGATGTCAGCAGCACGTGCGATCATTGAATTTGTCCCACAATGGGTTTCTAAGTTCGTGACAACCGGTGCTGAATTAATTGCCCGTGCAAAAGAATTTCAACCGGATGTGGTCGTCGTTGATTTATTTATGAATGACATGGCAGCTGATGAAGCCATCCTTTGCGTTAAATCTATCCCTGAACTAAAAGACACGCAAGTTGTTACTTATTATAGCCCAATCACGGAAGGCGATGAGTACATTATTCAAGCCCGTATGATTGAAATTCAATATTTAAAAATTGCCACCCAAGCAGCGGGTGCCAAAGAATATTTAGGCCCCTTAAACAATCCCACCAATTTCATCGCCATGTTCGATGACTACCGTAAAGATTATTCTGCATAATTAATTGATTGTTATTTATTTTTTTGTTAAAGTCATTAAAACTTGTGCAAGAAAATAAAATATGATCATTGTAGGTCTCAACCATAAAACAGCACCAATAGAAATTCGCGAACGGTTTTTCTTAAATCCGCAAGAGTGTGATTTGCTATTGTTGGAATTAAAGAATAATCCGGATGTTAGCGAAGCTTTTGTTTTATCGACCTGTAACCGCATTGAGTTATATTTAAAACGCATCGATAAAACGCTCCCCAAGCATTTTGTATTACAGTTAATCGCCAAAATTAAAAAGATTGAGTTACCTCAATCATTAATTGAGTATTTATATTTTTACGAGGGACAAGGTGCCATCGAGCATTTGCTTAAGGTAACCAGTGGTTTAGATTCTTTGGTCATTGGGGAGAAGCAAATTTTGGGGCAAGTTAAAAATGCCGTGGCTCGCGCCAGAGAGCTTGGGACCATTTCAAAATATTTTAATATCCTAACCAACATTGCCATCCGTACTGGTAAAAAATCACAACAAGAAACAGCGATTAGTTTTGGTGGTTCGTCAATCAGTTGGGCGGCCATTGAGATGGCAGAGCAATTGTTAGGTGGTTTAAATCAGAGAAAGGTTTTAGTCATTGGTGCAGGTAAGATGGGTGAGTTGGCCCTAAGCAATTTATGCAATAAGGGTTTAGAAAAATTATACTTGATGAATCGAACTGGGGAAAAAGCTGAACAGTTGGCTTCCTTGTATAATGGTATCCCGGCATCTTTTTGGGATATTCAAAAACTTTTAGTTGATGTTGATCTTTGTATTTGTTCCGTTGGGGCACCGCATCATATCTTGCAAAGTGAGAACTTAAGCAAATTGTTGCCTCAACGCAACGGACGCCAACTTGTTTTTATTGATATCTCCATGCCTCGTAATATTGATCCAAACATTGGATCTTTACCAAATGTGCAGTTACGTTCCATTGATGATTTAGCTCAAGTTGTTAATGAAAATTTAAAGAAACGTGAAGGTGCTGTTGGTAGTGTGCACGCCATTATCCGCCAAAAAATGCTTGAGTTTGAAATGAAACTTAGCAAACTAAAAGCATTGTCTGATTCTGATTTCTTCGAACCTGCAGAGATTGTTTAATTTATGGCCTTTGGTTATACAATCATAGCCGAGTTCTTATTCTTTTCTATTGGGGGTTATTTTTTAGATCAAAAATTAAATACAGGCTACATCTGGACTTTGATTGGGATTGGTTTGGCTTTTGTCATGATAGGTTATGAGATTTGGAAAATATCTAAAAAATTGTAGGGAAGGGTTTCAAACCTTTCGTTACGTAACAAAAAATATTTACATATTCGCTTGAACCTCTTAAGGTTATAAACTAATATAATTTTTATGTCAGCTCCAGAACAGGCAGGACCTTTCCAGTTAGACCAATACGTTATCCATCACATCATGGACTCCCATGAGTGGCACTTGCCCTTCTTACCACCGATTCACTTACCAGGATTTTTGACGAAACATGGCTTGATGGTGATTTTATGTGCGGCACTTTTGATTTATTTATTTTGTTTTGTTTATCGAAAAAATGATCGAGTTCCCACGGGTATTACCAATCTTCTAGAATCATTTGTTCAATTTGTCCGCGATGAGATTTCTGTGCCAGCTTTGGGCAAAGAAGATGGAGTAAAGTTAACCCCACTTTTTTGCACCTTATTCTTCTTTATTTTAGGCATGAACATCATTGGTCAAATCCCTTTATTTGCAGCAGCAACGGCAAATGTTAGTGTTACGGCACCATTGGCACTTGTTATCTTTTATATGATGACAGTTGGCACAATTCAAAAAAATGGTTTTATGGGATTTGTAAAAGCATTTATCCCATCTGGGGTGCCTAAGCCAATCTTACTACTTATTGTTCCTTTAGAAATTCTAGGATTATTTATTAAGACCTTTGCCTTAATGATCCGTCTTTTCGCCAATATGTTGGCAGGGCACATGGTTATTTCTTCATTACTTGGGTTAGTTGTATTATTCGGTGCTTACGCGGCACCTGCTATTTTATTAGCTTTAGGTATTTCATTGCTAGAAGTGTTGGTTGTCTTCTTGCAAGCGTATATCTTTGTGTTGTTATCAGCAGTATTTATTGGACAATTGCATCACCCAGAACATTAATCATTTAAACAAAAATAAAGAAAGGATTCTTCATGCAACCAAATCAAATCTTAGAAATCCCACATCTGGCTAATTTTCTTATAGGCATTGGTTTTGGGTTATGTGCCATCGGCGCTGGTATTGGGGTTGGACAAATTGTTGCTGCGGCATTAAATGGTATTGCGCGTCAACCAGAACAAGCTGGTAAAATTCAAACAGTTATGTTTATCGGTGCTGCTCTCGTTGAAGGGGTTGCTTTATTGTGTGCGGTTTTTTGTTTCTTAGCCTTGCAAAAATAAAGGATATAAAATATGGAGAAAACGTCCCCAAACCTGTTAAGCCCAGACGTATTGATGATGGTCTTGACGTGGGTTACTTTTTTTATCCTTTTGGTTGTATTAAAGAAATTCGCATTCAAACCAATTCTTGAAACGCTCCAGAAGCGCGAAGACTATATTCGAAAATCATTAGATGATGCGGATAAAGCAAAAGCACAGTTGGCACAGATTGAATTAGAGAAAAGCCAAATCATCAATGCCGCTAAGACCCAAGCAGGGCAAATCATTGATGAAGCTCGAAAAACAGCGACGAGCGTTGCGCATGATACGGAGAATAAAGCAAGGGTAAATGCGCAGGAAATGTTAAAGAATGCTCAGTCTCAAATTGAAGGTGAACGTCAAAAGGTCCAACAGCAATTGAAGGTGGAAAGTGTTAATATTTCGATCCTTTTGGCTAGTAAAATTTTAAAAGAAAATACCGATACTGATAAAAATCGTCGACTTGTAGAGGAGGCGGTTAGAGAATTATGAGCGTTTATCAGATAGGCCAACGGTATGCTAAAAGCCTTTATGATCTTTCTCAAAGTCAGGGAAATATTGAAGAGGTTTATGCGTGTTTTCAATCGTTGGACGGAATCATTTCGACCAATCAAGATTTTCGGGATTTTATACAAAATCCATTACTTGGTGAAGCAGAGCGCGCCAAGGTTTTAAAAGCATTATTTTCAGGCAAGGTTCCCGCCTTGGTAGAAAAATTTTTATTTTATGTTAATTGTAAAAATCGTTTAAATGTTTTGGGATCAATTGTTCAATCTTTTGACGAGCTTTATTTAAAGGCTCATAATCGTGTCCGTGCACAAGTGCAAATAGCTTTACCTCTTGAGATGTCTGTGCGTGAAAAAATTTTGCAACAATTGGGTCAAAAGTATAAAAAAGAAGTTCTGGCGCAATGGCATATACGTAAAGAAATTTTAGGTGGTTTTCGTATCTTAATAGAGGGGCGTTTGCACGACTATAGTTTTACAAATCAATTGGAACAATATCGTAAACAAGTTTTACAAAGAGGTTAAACATGGCGAATCAATTGAATCCAGATGAAGTCAGTTCCATCTTAAAAAAAGAACTCAATGATTTTAAGAGTAAAGTAGAAACATATGAAATAGGTACTGTGCTTAACGTCGGGGATGGTATTGCTCGCGTGCATGGTTTATATAATGTTATGTCTGGTGAGATTGTAGAATTTGCCAACGGCATCAAAGGCATGGCGCTGAACTTAGAACAAGATAATGTTGGTGTTGCTGTCTTTGGTGAAGATTATCATATAAAAGAAGGCGATGAAGTTCGTCGTACAGGAAAGATTGCAACCGTTCCTGCTGGCGAAGGTTTGCTTGGTCGTATCGTTGATGGCTTAGGTAATCCTATAGATGGTCAAGGACCACTAAAGATCACTCAATATCAACAAATTGAACTTAAAGCCCCAGGGATCATTGATCGTAAGAACGTTCATGAGCCCATGCAAACTGGCATCAAGGTTATTGATGCTTTAACACCAGTTGGCCGAGGACAACGTGAATTAATTATCGGGGACCGTAAGACAGGTAAGACAACACTTGCTATTGATGCCATTATCAATCAAAAAGGCAAGGATGTGTATTGCTTCTATGTGGCAATCGGTCAAAAACGATCAACAGTGGTTCAAATCTATGAAAAGTTAAAGAAGTATGGAGCGATGGAATATACGACGATCATTGCTGCAACAGCGTCGGATCCAGCGCCAATGCAGTTTTTATCGCCATATGCGGGATGCGCTATGGCGGAGTATTTCCGTGATAATGGTAAACATGCTTTAATCATTTATGATGATTTAACCAAACAAGCTCAAGCCTATCGTCAATTATCCTTGTTGTTGCGCCGTCCACCAGGACGTGAAGCTTATCCAGGTGATATTTTCTATCTCCATAGCCGTTTACTCGAACGCGCTGCTAAATTAAGTGATGCGAAGGGTGCAGGTAGTTTAACAGCTTTGCCTATCATTGAAACGCAAGCCGGTGACGTGTCTGCGTATATTCCAACGAACGTTATTTCTATTACTGACGGTCAGATTTTCTTGGATACTGATCTTTTTAACGCCGGTCAACGACCAGCGATCAATGCTGGTTTGTCTGTTTCGCGCGTTGGTGGTGATGCTCAAGTGAAAGCGATGAAACAAACCGCAGGTAGTTTGCGTTTGGAATTAGCGCAATACCGCGAATTGGCAGCATTCTCGCAATTTGCCTCCGATTTGGATCCTGCAACCAAGAAACAATTGGATCGTGGGAAACGTTTAATGGAATTAATCAAACAAGGCATCCAAGTGCCCTTACCCGTCGTTAAACAAGTAGCTATCATCTATGCGGGTGTTAATGGTTATTTGGATGATTTACCAGCAAATAAAGTTAAGAGTTTCGAAGAATACCTGCATGTTCAACTAGATTCAAAATATTCAAGTTTTGTTGATTTATTCAATAAAAACTTAAGTATGACGGATGAAATCAAGGCAGCTTTAAACAAAATTCTAACCGAAGTTAAAGGGACTTTTGCTTAGATGATTGGGATAAGAGAGTTTAATAAAAAGATCGGGTCTTTAAAAAATACCCGTAAAATGACAAAAACCATGAAAATGGTTTCTGCCAGTAAATTTAAACGTGCCTATAAAGCTCAATCGAGTGCTCAAGTATATTCTGAAAAACTAACGGATCTTGTTGGTCGTTTATCCGCATTTTCTAGTGGTCAACATCCGCTGATGAAGACAAAAAAACTTAACAATACTGCCTTGGTCATTCTTGTATCTTCAGATAAAGGATTATGTGGTGGGTTTAATAATAATCTATTTAGAGAAGTTAGGCGCTGGATTAAAGAGAATCCCTATAAATATACTAAGATTGACTTTTCATTTTGTGGTAAGCGAGGTTTCATGTCTTTCCGTCGCCATGTAACGATGAAAACGAATTATGAAGGCATTACCGTAAAACCGATATTTCAAGATGCATTAAAAGTTGCTCAGGATGTAACGCATAGTTTTATGACGGGTGAGTACGATGAGGTTTATTTAGCATATAATCATTTTAATTCGCCCATGTCCCAAGTTCCTCAGATTGAAAAAATTCTGCCGCTTGATCCAAAAGCATTGGTGACGGGAACGTCGAACATTGTTGCAGATTATGAATATGAGCCATCTCAACAAGAAATGTTTGATTTCTTGGTCCCTAAATTTTTGAACTTTAAAATCTTTTATACTTTATTAGAGAATGCTGCTGGTGAGCACGGGGCGCGCATGACAGCCATGGACAAGGCGTCGTCTAATACAGCAGACTTAATTGACCGGTACACATTATTACGTAATCGGGCGCGTCAAGCCGCCATCACCACAGAATTAATTGAAATTATTTCTGGAGCAGAAGCTCTTAAATAACTGACTAAAGGAAAATAATATGGACAATGCAAATGGTAAGATTACCCAAGTTTTAGGCGCAGTTATCGACGTGTATTTCCCATCAGGCTCATTGCCACCGATTGGGACCGCGCTTAAGACAACCAATAAGAATATTAGTGATGCACCAGACAATTTAACCTTAGAAGTAGCCCAGCATTTAGGCGACAATATTTTACGTACAATTGCCTTGGACACATCTGAAGGGTTAATGCGTGGTCAAGAAGTGCGCAGCACCGGCGCTGGTTTGATGATGCCGGTTGGTGAAGGAACGCTTGGTCGTGTTATGAATTTGCTGGGTGAACCGATCGATCAATTGGGACCAGTGAAGGCAGCAAAATATTTACCCATTCACCGCAAAGCTCCAGAAGTCGACGAGCAAGAAACCTCAACGTCCATTTTAGTGACGGGGATTAAGGTTATTGACTTGCTAGCACCATATCGTAAGGGTGGTAAGATTGGTTTGTTCGGCGGGGCGGGTGTAGGTAAAACCGTTTTGATCCAAGAATTAATCAACAACATTGCTAAAGAGCACGGTGGTTATTCTGTGTTTGCAGGGGTTGGTGAACGTACCCGTGAAGGTACCGCTCTTTATAAAGAAATGAAAGAAGCAGGGGTTATTGATAAGACCTCGCTCATTTATGGTCAAATGAATGAACCCCCAGGTGCACGCGCTCGTGTTGCTTTATCTGCGCTCACCGTTGCTGAATATTTCCGTGATGAAATGCGCCAAGATGTGTTGTTATTCGTCGATAATATTTTCCGTTTTACCCAAGCAGGTGCTGAAGTTTCTGCGCTGCTTGGTCGTATCCCATCTGCCGTCGGGTATCAACCAACGCTTGGTACAGACATGGGTGAGTTGCAAGAACGCATTACCTCAACTAAAAACGGTTCTGTTACATCCATTCAAGCGATCTATGTTCCGGCAGACGATTATACTGATCCAGCGCCCGCGACAACCTTTGCTCACTTGGATGCAACAACGGAATTGTCTCGTCCAATTGCAGAACTTGGTATTTATCCTGCGGTTGATCCTTTAAGTTCGTCATCCACAATCTTAGCGCCAGAAATCGTCGGTGATGAACATTACAAGATTGCTCGTGGTGTGCAAGAAATCTTGCAAAAATACAAAGAATTACAAGACATCATCGCGATCTTAGGGATGGAAGAATTATCCGAAGAAGATCGTTTAACCGTTGAACGTGCTCGGAAAATTCAGAAGTTCTTGTCCCAACCATTCCATGTTGCTGAACAATTTACAGGTATCAAAGGTAAATATGTTCAATTGGCAGATAATATTCGTTCTTTCAAAGAAATCCTTGAAGGCAAACACGATGCCATTCCTGAACAAGCTTTCTACATGGTGGGTAACATCGACGACGTTATTGCTAAGGCTAAAACACTATGAGTTTTAAATTAGACATTGTGACACCGGCTGGCAAGGTTTATGAAGATACCGTCGAGTCATTATATGCCGCTGGATTGCAGGGTGGTTTTGAGGTGTATACAAACCATCAAGCTATGCTAACGGCATTGAAAGACGGCGAGTTGCGCGTGCGTAAGTCAGGTAAGGAAGATGTTTTTAAGTGTGGTAGCGGTATTTTAGAAGTTAAGCCGGACCATCAAGTTTTGGTTTTAGTTGAAAGTGCAACCACTAATTAAAAGGGGTGGCTCATGGCTGTTTTAACAGAAAAGAAACCCATCACAGTTTTTAAAATCAAAAATCGTAGTGGATATGCAGCCATCTGCGACGATCATTTAACCGAAGGTACCACCGAAGCTGAAGCCATCGATCGTATGAACAAAGCCTTAGACCGTACTGCTAGAAAAGAACAAACCTCATAAATGAAAAAATTAGGTACCAATGTTGTTTACGAGGGCAAATGGTTATTTGTCCAAGAATCATATTTCGAGAATAAAGCAGGGAAGCAATATACTTGGGAGTCGGTTCACCGCAAACGTTCTACCGTTGGTGTTGTGGTTATCGCGAAGTTAATTCCATCCAATCAGTTTGTCTTAATCAAGCAATACCGTCCAGCGATAGAAGGTTACATTCTAAGTGTACCTGCAGGATTGGGGAGTGATGATCCAAATCAAGGTTTGATTGAGCTAAAGGAAGAAACGGGATACGTTGGAAAAATTGTTGAAACAAGTCCCGTTTTAAAAACAGGTGCGTCGCTCATTAATGACAGTGCCCGCATCGTGTATGTCGAAGTCGACGAGAATTTGCCTGAAAATCAACATCCAAAGCAAGAATTAGAAACAGCTGAAGATATATCTGTTTGTTTGATAGAAGAATCTAAAGCACGCCAATATATCATTGATGAAGCAAGTAAAGGTGTTCACATTGCTGCGAATTTATGGTATTTATTTGGCTTACCAAAATATTTGACAGGAACAATTTAAATGGCCTACGATCCTCAAACCGCTGTACAAGATCCAAATAATCCAGAAGCAAAAAAAGGTGTTTTTGGTGTCATCATCCATTCTTTTTTTGTAGTGCCATTTTTGTTGGCAACATTAAGCATTTTATTATTTGCTGCTGTGCGCATCCTCACCATGGAAAAACATTCGGTTTATGATTATTTGAGTGATATCAAAAAAGGTGGATTAGATAAACGTTGGCAAGCAGCATTTGAATTATCGCGTGTGTTATCAAATCCAAAAGAAGTTCCTCAAGATCAAAAATTTATTGATGAAATGAAATCAGTATTTGATGCGTCAGCGCATGATGATGAGCGTGTTCGACAATACTTAATTTTAGCGATGGGGCGTAGTTCTCGAGGAGAATTTGTAGAAATTTTATTAAAAGAATTGCCTCAAGAAAAAGATGAAAATTTGTATGCAATCATCACAGCGCTTGGTATACTAAAAAAAGTTGAAAGTAACGAAGCTCTTTTAAAATATTTAAATGATGAAAATCCACGCATCCGTTTAGCAACAGTGATAGCGCTTGGGCAAATCGCGGCACCACTAAGCATCGAGCATTTGAAGAAAATGTTAAGTGATGCAGAACCAAATGTGGTCTGGGATGCGGCCATAGCACTTGCAAAAATGGATGATCGCAGTGGCAAAAATATTTTGCTTCAATTGTTAGATAGAGAGTATTTCAAACAATTTCCCAATGTATCTGGAGCAAATATTTCAAAGATCATGATGGTCACAATCAATGCAACATCATCGTGGAAAGATGCCGACATCAATTTAAAATTATCAAAATTATTCACCGAAGATCCAAACATGAATGTGCGCGCACTAGCACGTCAAGTTTTAGATAAATCAAAAAACTAAATTATGTCTGACCCAAAAACAACACAACCAATAACAAAACCAGCTGAAAAAACTCCTGATACTATGGATCGTCGTGAATTTATCAAATGGTCCTCGGTTGGTTGGGCAGCTTTTGCCGCTGTTGTTGGGGGCTATGGCACATTAGTGGCGCGTTATATGTTTCCCAACGTTTTGTTTGAACCTGTTCAAACGTTTCGTGCTGGTGTTCCTGAAGATTATGAACCGCGTAGTGTTTCTGAGAGATTTAAAGATCAATATGGTGTTTGGATTGTTCGTGACGAAGAAAAGATTGTTGCGCTGTCTACGGTATGTACGCATTTAGGGTGTACACCTAATTGGAGTCCAGCAGAAAATAAATTTAAGTGTCCTTGCCATGGTAGTGGTTTCTATACAACAGGGATTCATTTTGAAGGACCAGCCCCGCGACCATTAGAACGTTTTAAAGTTACCCTTTCTGATGAAGGGGATATTCTCGTTGATAAAACAAAAAAATTCCAACAAGAAAAGGGCGAATGGTCAGATCCTGACTCATTTATTCCAGTATAGTCATCTATGAGCGAAAATAATAAACCATCCTTATTTGAAAAGTTCAAGAACACCCAAGTGTTTCGTTCTATCTTTAGAACCGGTGTCCCTGTAGCGACCCATCGTCAACGCATGATGGTAATGCTTAACAGTGTCTTTTTACATTTACATCCAGTGCGTTTGCCAAAACATGCCGTGAAGGTCCGTTACACATGGTGTATGGGTGGGTTATCCTTTTTTATTTTCTTAGTCTTAACTGTTACTGGTATTTTATTGATGTTTTATTATCGTCCAACCGTTGAATATGCTTACGGCGACGTGACAGATTTAAGCCAACAAGTTCCGCTTGGCATCATGCGTGAAATTCACCGTTGGGGTGCTCACTTGATGGTTATCACGGTTTGGTTGCACATGTTCCGAGTATTTATGACAGGTTCATATAAACCACCCCGTGAATTCAACTGGGTGGTTGGCGTTGTGCTTTTAGTGTTAACCATGCTCATGAGTTTTACTGGATATTTATTACCATGGGATCAATTGGCCATTTGGGCAATTACTGTTGGTTCAAACATGGCAGGTGCAACGCCCATTGCAGGTATGGGTGGTCCAGGATCGTCGTTACTTGCTATCGGTGATGTTAATTTTGTTACGTCTGTATCTGATGCGCGTTTCTCCATGTTAGGTGGTCGATTTGTCGGGGAGAGTGCGCTATTGCGTTTTTACGTTTTGCATTGCATTGGTTTACCTTTTGTGATCATGATTTTTATGATCGTGCATTTTTGGCGTGTGAGAAAAGACGGCGGCATTTCAGGTCCAACTTAAATTTATGATTGAATCGATCAAACATTTTATCAACTTCATTGCAACACCCGCAATCCTATTTAACATTGTGGTGTTTGTTTATTTGATCATTTTTCCTCCGATTAAATTCTTTGATAAAATTCATGATGCTTTAGGCATTGATAACTTGTGGACTAAAAAAGGTGGCATTGGGATTTTTAGTTTCTTGTTCTTTGTCTTTGCATTTGGTTTAACCGATGAAAATTTTAGATTGATCGTCCTAAAACCAGATAATGTGCCCATTGTGGCGCTGATTTTTGTCGTTGTCTTTTTCTTGTGGTTTTCTTTAAAACAAGCCAAGGAAAATGATGAAGCCATTGCTAAAGGTGGTAAACCTAAAGAATGGGCAGATTCTCGTGAAAAAGTTTTAGTCTTTCCTGATTTGGTCTATATAGAGTTCATTGCTTTGATTGCTGCGGCTGCTTTGCTCGCCGTTTGGGCTGCGAGTTTACCAGCGCCATTGGAAGACCCAGCAAATCCAACAGTATCTCCAAATCCATCTAAGGCTCCATGGTATTTCTTAGGTTTGCAAGAAATGCTTGTTTATTTTGATCCATGGCTTGCTGGGGTTGTTTTTCCAACGGTCATCTTAGTTGGGCTAATGGCCATCCCATATATCGATAAAAATCGTAAAGGCTTAGGTTATTTTACATACAAAGATCGTAAGATGGCGATTAACATTTTTATGTTCTTATGGTTGGTCTTGTGGATTTTCTTAATCATCGTTGGAACATTCTTAAGAGGACCAAATTGGAATTTCTTTGGACCGTTTGAATTCTGGGATCATTTTAAGTTAATTGCATTAAACAATATCAATTTATCTGAATATGTTTACATGATTTGGTTAAAGCAAGGGATGCCAACAAATATTTTCTTGCGTGAATTACCGGGATTTATTGCGATGGGCATTTATTTTGGATTATTACCAGCCATCTTTGCTAAAACAATTTTCAAAGACATTTACCAAAAAATTGGTGTTGTGCGCTACAGCATTTTCGCCATCCTTTTGTTATTGGCTTTGTTATTACCGATCAAGATGTACTTACGATGGTTGTTTAACATTAAATACTTAATCGCAATTCCGGAATTCTTTTTTAACGTCTAATTATGCCAGAGCCATTACCACCAGAATCACATTATAATCCAAAGAAGCTCGATAAGATCTTCGCGATATTAGCGATTGTCTTGCTAGTTTCAATTGTTGGCTTATTTGCTAAAGATTATTCACGTCAATGGAAAAACTATCAACGTGAGTTTAGAGCATTAGAAGTTGAAAAGTCTCGTGTTAAGCTTGATGGTGAAGAAAACGATTTGTCTAAGAATGCGGAATATCAGGACATTTTAAAAAAGTATGCAGATGCCCAAAAAGCTGTTGCTAGCCGTAAACCACAAATTGAACAAGCCACAAAGCAATTAGATGCAGTTACCGCTACAGAAAAGTTACATACACAACAATATCAGTTCTCGAAAGCCAAATATGATGCTTTAAAATATAAATATGAAAGTTCTGCAGACCGTAATGATACTGACGCTGCAAAACTTAAGTTAGAACTAGATGCGTTAAACATTAAAGTTAATAATTTGCGTATTCTAGTTGAGCAAGATAAACAAAAAGAAAAAGATGCTACTGAAAAATTATCTGAGTTGCAAAAAGATTTAAAGGTTGTTGATAAACAGCGTTTTGTGATTGCAAAGAAAAAAGAGATTTTAGAAAAGAAGTTAAAGCGCATAGATATTGCTCAAATGTCTGCAGCGAATCAATTAGCTGAGATGGTGCGAGATATGCCCATCATTGATTTAGCTAATCCAAATTATAAGATTAAGCAAATTGTTCTTAATGATATTCCTGAAGATGTTAATTTTATGAAGGTTCCACGCGTGGACCGTTGTACAACATGCCATTTAGGCATTGATAATCCAGATTTTAAGGATGCCGCACAACCATACCGAACTCATCCAAATTTAGAATTATTCATGGACAAAAATTCTCCTCACCCTGTGGATCAATTTGCCTGTACTTCTTGTCACGGAGGTCGAGGTCGTGCAACAGATTTTACGGCGGCAGCACATACGCCTCAAAATGAAGAACAAGAACTAGAATGGAAGAAGAAGTATGGTTGGCACGAGTTAGCTCATTGGGAACAACCAATTTTACCATTACAGCATACTCAAGCGGGTTGTTTCAAGTGCCATCAGGATCAAGGTTTTGTTAAAGGGGCCAAAAAACTTAATTTAGGATTTTCTTTGATTGAGCGTTCAGGGTGCTATGGTTGTCACAACATGCCTAAATATGCGAATTGGCCAAAGACAGGTCCAGATCTAGAGTTTGTATCATCTAAGTTAACAAAGGATTGGGCATATAATTGGATTGCTGATCCAAAATCTATTCGTGCAAATACATGGATGCCTTCCTATTTTAATCAGTCGAATAATAGCGATCCAAAATCAAGGGAGCGTAGTCGTCAAGAAATTAACGCAATGGTTGATTTCTTGTTTGATAATAGCAAAGCCTTCAAAGTGGATGATTTAAAAGCAGAAGGTGATGCTAAAAAAGGCAAAGAACTAGTGGCTTCAATTGGTTGTTTCGCATGTCATGATGAAAACAAAGAAAAGTTAAAGGAACCAAGAACAACAGAATCCTTGCACCAAGAATTTGGACCTAGTTTAACAGGACTTGGAAGTAAAACAACAAAGGCATGGTTGTTTCAGTGGCTAAAAAATCCCTCAAAATATCATGATCAAACTCGGATGCCAAGTTTACGTTTAACTGATAAAGAAGCCTTAGATATTGCAACATATTTGATAGAGGATAAGAATAAACAATCAGTTGTGCCACGCCCAGCAGTTGATGACGAAGTCCTTAATGACATTGTCATGGATTTTCTAAAGAAATCAGATTCTTTTGCCCAAGGTAAAGCAAAGCTTCAAAAAATGGATCAAAAAGAAAAGCTAAATTTTGCTGGTCAGCGCTTGATCCGTGAGTATGGTTGTTTTGCCTGCCATAAAATTCCTGGATTTGAGAATGAGAAACAAATTGGTGCTGATTTGGCAGAAGAAGGTTCTAAGAATATTCATCGATTAGATTTCGGGTTTGTTAAAATTCATCATACAAAACAAGCTTGGTTTAAACAAAAGTTATTAAATCCTCGTATATTTGATCAAGGACGTGTCTTATTGCCGTTAGAACGTATTAAAATGCCCAACTTTAATTTGTCTGATGAAGAAGCAGATGCCATAACAACTGTCATATTAGGGATGGTAAAGGACAGACCAAATCCATCTAAGATGCCAAATACGTCGGTTAAGGGTTCATTTATTACGCAGGGTCAAAAAACAGTTCGCCAATTAAATTGCCAAGCCTGTCATAATATTGAAGGAGAAGGTGGTACTGTTCAGAAATCTGTAGTTGATTGGTTGGTTGCCTATGAAGGCAAAGATTTAAGTGATGCAAAGGCTGTCGTACGCAGTTTCGCACCGCCAACACTACAAGGTGAAGGTGAGAAAATTCAAGCACAATGGTTATATGAATTTTTACATGAGCCAATCAGCATTCGTCCTTGGTTAAAGGTCCGCATGCCAACATATAGCTATCATGGCAGCCAAATTAATTCGATTGTTAAATATTTCAATTACATTGACGATCAAGAGTTTCCATTTACCGATATTTATCATCCAAATTTATCAAAAGATGAATTCGCTGCAGCTGAGAAACTTTTCTCAAAGGAAGTATTTGGTTGTGCCCAATGCCACGTTGTTGGTAATCAAATGCCAACAGGTGCTCCAGATGGATGGGGTCCAAATTTAGGTTTAGCATCAAAGCGTTTGAAACCAGACTGGATTGTCAAATGGATCAAGAATCCACCAGAAGTTTTACCGGGTACAAAAATGCCTGTATTCTTTGATCCAGGTTCATATAAAGATGCTGGCCCACCAGATATCTTAGATGGCGATGAAGATCGTCAAATCAAAGCCTTGCGTGACTATGTCTTGATGCTAACCAATGATGTTCAACCATCAAAGTCAGAAGTTGTTGCGCCAGACCCAGGCACAGAAACACAACCAAAGAAATAATGCTCGTAAAAATTCCTCTCCTTGGTTTTCTGATCTTTGGGGTCACCTATCCATTATTTTTTTGGGTCAGTGCCAAAGATCCCATTAAACATAATTTCCATCGTTTTCATTTAGCATGTCCTGTTGTCATGGCGGGTTTAGCTATTTTTGGATTATGGTTACTTCCCGTTGATCAATATTTAAAAAATCAAGCCCTTGCATGGCTTATCGCAGCACTGGCAGTTACGGCAATTTTTTGGAATCGAGAGGGAGTTCATCTTTTAACAATCACGGCATTATGTTTATGGGGTTTGAAATTATTTGCGTCTGTTTATACTCAACTTTTGTCGCCAAATACGACGGAGATTTTAGTTTCCATATTAAGTGGCTTGATTGTTAGTGCAATTTTCTATGCCATGAATTTAGGGCATTTTTATTTAAATGTTTTGGGTCTAAAAATTGATCACTTAAAATCAGCTGTTATTGCGTTTGGGGTACTCACTGGTGTTCGTTTGATTTGGGATATGTATTATATGCTTTTTGGTCAGATGATTTATTTAGGGGAGAAGACAACAATTTTAAATTTTCTTTTGACCATGGATGGGTTTATGCTGTGGGTGGCATTATTCTTTGGGATTGTTTTTCCGTTAAGTTCATTATATTTTGCATTGGGAACGTTAAAACTAAAAAATACTCAAGCTACGACTGGTATTCTTTATGTTATATTATCGGGCGTTTTGTTGGGTGATTTAGCATTAAAGTATTTTCTTATAAAATATCAAATACCCATGTGATGACAACAATATCTCGTTTTTGCGATGGTTGTAAAAAATATGGAAGAGTCATCCTTGAAGATGGGGTTAATGTTCAATGTCCACATTGTAAGAAAGAATGGGCGAAGATAGAGAAAGTAGACGCTATTTTTGATCGTTGTCCCGTTTGTACCTGTCGTCAATTTTATGTGGATAAAGATTTTAATCAAATCATCGGTTTTGTAGTGATGGGGGTTGGGATTGTCTTAGTTCCTATAACATATGGTTTAAGCTTACCTTTCTTTGCATTAATCGACTGGGTTATCTATAAAAAGGTTCCTAAGCTTATTGCTTGTTACCGTTGCGGCAGCGAATATCGAGGATTTATTATTCCGTCACAATTAAAATCATTTATGCATCACATTGGCCTAAAATACGATAAGTATCGTTAATAATAAGTTGGATGTGCCTTGACAACATGTGCGTCATTCAAGTAACATAATAACATCGATTTTTAGCAATTTTAACAAAGGGGATCATATGAAAAGCGTAGTTATCAAAGGGGTTATGAGTGTTGTATTTGGTTTGGCATTAACAGGGTATGCTGTAGCAGGTTCTGTTACTGGTACTATCAAATTTGATGGTGATGCACCAAAATTTAAAGAAATCAACATGGATGCGGATCCAATGTGCTCTGCGCAACATAAAGAACCTGTAATGCCTCAAACATTGATATTAGGTGAAGGCAATGTTATGGGTAATGTGTTTGTCTATGTCAAGAATGCACCAGCAGGTGATTATAAAGCTCCTGCAGAACCATTTGTTGTTGATCAAAAAGGTTGTAATTATCAGCCACATGTATTCGGTGTCATGGTAGGTCAACCTGTAAAAATTCTTAATCCTGACGGTACATTGCACAATATTCACGCCATTACAAAGATTAACCCTGAGTTTAATATGGCTATGCCAAAATTTCGCACAGAGTTGACCAAGACTTTCGATAAGGCTGAATTCATGTTTCAATTGAAATGCGATGTTCACCCATGGATGAGTGCTTATGTATCTGTGATGCCAAATCCATTCTTTGCTGTTACCGGAACTGATGGTAAGTTTGAAATCAAAGATCTTCCTGATGGCACATATACCATTGAAGCATGGCATGAAAAATTAGGCACCAAGACAGCTTCTGTTACTGTTGCTGGAGGTGCTGTTACAACTGATTTCTCATTCTCTGTTCCTAAAAAAAGTTAATTGATAAAGGATTAAACAATGGGTCATTCCACATCACATGAACATGCTATGCCATTTTGGCGTAAGTATATTTTCTCAACTGACCATAAAGTCATTGGGATTCAATATGGCATCACGTCGTTAATATTTTTGTTGCTTGGATTTGGGATGATCCTGCTAATGCGTTGGCAATTAGCTAACCCTGGTGTTGCCTTGCCTATTATTGGAACAATTTTTGGTGAAAATAACATGCCAGGTGGGGTGATGTTGCCAGAATTCTATAATCAACTAGGCGCCATGCATGGAACGATCATGGTGTTCTTAGGGGTTGTACCTTTAGCTGTTGGTGCTTTTGGAAATTACTTGGTCCCACTACAAATCGGTGCGCCGGACATGTGTTTCCCTAAACTTAACATGATGAGTTATTGGGTTTACTTTGTTGGTGGTGTTGTCATGTTGGCGAGTTTCTTTTTGCCAGGTGGGGCAGCAAGTTCAGGGTGGACATCATACCCGCCGTTATCTAACTTTGCAACCGTCGGTCAAACCGCATGGTTGATAGGGATGGTATTTTTAATCACATCGTCCTTGCTTGGGGCTGTGAACTTTATTTGCACTATTTTTCAATTAAGAGCTCCGGGTATGACGTGGATGCGTTTACCATTTTTTACATGGGCTCAACTTGTAACATCATTCCTTTTATTATTAGCATTTCCTCCTCTAGAAGCTGCAGGTGTTATGCAGTTAATGGATCGTATTTTTCATACTAGTTTCTTTTTACCTTCAGGTTTAGTAGTTTCAGGCCAGCCACTGACGGTGAGTGGTGGGGGCAGTGTTTTGTTATGGCAACATTTGTTCTGGTTCTTAGCTCACCCTGAAGTTTATGTTTTGATTTTACCTGCACTAGGGATTGTTACTGAAATTGTAGCTAACAACATCAGAAAACCCATTTGGGGACTTAAGACAATGATTTACTCTATCATTGGGCTTGGTTTCTTGTCCTTTATTGTTTGGGCTCACCACATGTATTTGACCAACATGGGCACAGCCATCAGTGCATTTTTCCAAGTCACGACGATGATGATTTCAATCCCGTCGGTGATTATTTTAACATGTTTGTTTATTTCATTGTGGGGTGGGTCAATCCGGTTTAATACACCCATGTTGTTTGCCATCTCGTTCTTACCGATGTTTGGTATCGGTGGTTTAACTGGGCTGCCATTAGGTTTAGCAGCACCAGACATTCATTTGCATGACACTTATTATGTCATTGGACACTTCCACTATGTTGTTGCTCCTGGCACCATTTTTGCCATGTTTGCAGGCATATATTTTTGGTTCCCCAAAGCTACAGGTAAGAAATTAAATGAATTCTTAGGTCATTTGCATTTCTGGCCGTCGTTGGTTTGTATGAACATTATTTTCTTTCCGATGTTGATTCAAGGTTTAGCTGGGTTACCACGACGCTTGTATGATGGTGGGGCAAGCTATGAATTTGCAACACCTGTATTACATTGGAATGGGGTTATTTCAAACGCTGCTTTTATCATGGGTGCTGTTCAAATATTTTTTATCATTAACGTTATTTGGACATTGATGGCTGGTAAAAAAGTTACTAGTGATAATCCTTGGGATGCAACCACCTTAGAATGGGCAACACCGACACCTCCGGGACATGGTAATTTTACACATCCTCCAGAAGTATTCAAAGGACCTTACGAGTATAGTGTTCCAGGTGCAGCTAAAGATTTTAGCCCGCAATTTGAAAAATAATAGGGAGAGCCATATTTATGTCAGCAGAAACAATTCCATATACAGTAGAAGAGCGCCCTGACACAGGGTTTAATAATGCGACATTGGGCATTTGGCTTTTTATCGCTTCAGAAGTCATGCTTTTTGGTGGATTATTTTCTGCGTATATTTTGCTACGTACTGGTGCTGCTAATTGGCCAACAGGGGCGAGTGTCTTAAATATTCCCTTAGCAACGCTTAACACACTTGTCTTAGTTATATCGTCCATTTTAGTTGTTTTTGCCTGGGCCGCGATCCGCGAAGGTAATTTTGCAAAATTTCGTAAGTTGTGGTGGGTATCTATTATATGTGGTTTATCGTTTTTAGTTTTAAAGACCATTGAATACAATATAAAATTTCATCATGGTTTATATCCATCGACCAGTACATTCTTAGCAACATATTTTACATTAACGGGTTTGCACGCCATTCACATCATTGGTGGTATTGTTGTAAACGCATATTTAATTACCTTTGGCGCCAAGATGCAAAAGCAAGATCCTCATCGTTATGCACATCGCATTGAAATTGCAGGTATTTATTGGCATTTTGTGGATTTATTGTGGATTATCTTGTTATTCCCAATTTTGTATCTTTTATAAAGGGGGCATATGTCGCAAGCACATGATGTAACAAAAATGGTTGGTGTTTATAAAAAATTATTCATTTTGCTCGTTTCTGTGACGGCTTTAGGTATTGTTTTAACGGTTGTGCATATGCCCGTTGCATTGACCATATTAATTTCCCTATCAATCATCCTTATTAAAGGGAAAATAGTTTTTGATGCCTTTAAAGAATTCTTAGTTGGTAAGAATGTTTTAATCATCCTCTTTGGTTTAACCATCATCTTTTTTATTGCGATTGTAACCTTGCCGCTTTTAAATCATGAAAATACGATTGTTGGCACTGAAGATCTTTCTAAAGCAATCCAAGCAGAACAACCTGTTAAAGGGGCGCATCATGGGGATTAAAAATATACATATCACATTGATTAGCGCAGCATCCCTCATCGCTATTATTTTTGGGATTTGGGGAATGAGGCATGAGTATGCTTCATTGGGCATTATTTCTTTAGCTTCGGCTGTTGGTTTAATCATTTATGGCGTTACATTCTTAAAAAAGGTTAAGACATTATGATCTGCGCGGTTTGTTTTGGTGATCCAACGTCACCCCTAACGCAAGGGTATAATTATGGGATCTTATCTTTATTGGCAGTGATCACGGTTGTCTTAATTGTTTTTGCATGTTTTTTTATTAATATTTATAAACGTAGTCGGAGATCATCAATATGTTAGGTTTGCCACCACTTGCCTCAGCGCATGGTTATGAAATTGATCAAATGATTTATATTGTTCATGGCCTGATGTTATTGTTATTCGTTGGCTGGGGTTTGTTTTTTATAGTTGCGTTGATAAAATTTAATAAGAAATCAAATCCAAAAGCAAATTATCATGGTGTTCAGAGTCATTTATCTAGTGTGATTGAAATAGCTGTTATCGTTGCTGAAGTGATTCTGCTCGCATGTTTTTCGATCCCTTTCTGGGCAAAACAAGTAAATTCATTTCCAAATCGACCGGATGCCATCGAAGTTCGTGTAGTGGCAGAGCAGTTTGCTTGGAATATTCACTATCCTGGTAAAGATGCTAAGTTTGGAAAAACAAAAATTAAATTAATCGATCAACAAAATAATCCCATTGGTCTTGATGTAACAGATGATAAAGCCAAGGATGATTTTACGACAGTCAATCAAATGCATATCCCAGTTGGCCGACCGGTTATTATTTATTTATCGACCAAAGATGTTATTCATGCATTTGCATTACCTGCCATGCGGGTTAAGCAAGATGTATTGCCAGGGATGGCGATTAAGACTTGGTTTACACCAACGAAGACAGGAAAATTTGAAATTGTTTGTGATCAACTTTGCGGGATAGGGCATTACCGCATGAAAGGTTACTTGACGGTTGATTCACAAAAGGATTATGATGATTGGGTAGCTAAACAAACACCTGCAGGTGGCGCTGGTTCTTCTGGCGACTCATTTTGGAATTAACTATGAACGCATCTCACGTTTTACTTAGACGATTTTCAAAGTTTACAGCATTAATAACGTTAGGCTTGATTTTCTTAGGGGCTTTGGTTAAAAGTACTGAATCTGGTTTATCTGTGCCAGATTGGCCAACAACCTATGGGCATTTCATGTTTAGCTTCCCGCTCGATCAAATGGTCGGAGGGATTAAATATGAGCACACCCATCGCATGTTGGCATCCATTGTTGGTTTGCTCGCCTTAATCCAATGCATTATGTTGTTACGATCATCTGTGCCAACATGGATCAAGCGTTTAAGTATTTGGTCTGTTGTTTTAGTTGTTGCTCAAGGTGTTCTAGGCGGTTTGACGGTGATTCATTTCTTGCCGGTTTCATTGTCGTCGCTGCATGGGGTGTTGGCACAGTCATTTTTCATTGTGACCATCATGATTGCATACGGGCTTTCTGTTGAACGCGGTGTAAGATTAAATACAACCGAAGAACATGACGGGAAATTTATACGATTTATTTTGATTTTAACGGGGATGATTTTTATTCAATTAATCTTAGGGAATATCTTGCGTCATACCAATTCAGGTTTAGCCATCCCGGATTTTCCAACAACAGGTGGCACCATGATACCGACGATGAATGCAGCCATGTTGGAACGTATCAATGCCTGGCGTTTTGAACATAATTTAGATCCTGTCAAGATGGGACAAGTGCACATTCATTTGACGCACCGCATTTGGGGTGTTTTGATTTTATTAAAATTATTGTTTATCAATTCATGGGCCTACAAACGTCATTTGAATAATGCTTTAATTATGAAAACGCTATTTTGGTTAAATATGGCCGTTGTGCTTCAAATTGGATTAGGCATTGGAACAGTATTAACTGAAAAAGAAGTGATCACAACCACATTGCACGTTACTGTTGGTGCCATCGTTTTAGCGTTTAGCTATCTTTTATTCTTACGTGCAGCGCCATGCACCATGTCCGCCTATAAGAATGCAATAGCCAAGAAATGAACTTCACCACACTTAAACCTTTCTACAACATGACCAAACCTAGCATCACCTTATCTGTGCTAGTAACTACGGTTTGGGGTTTTTATTTTGCTCATGGCGGCATTCAAAGTTGGGGGCTGTTATGTTGGACATTGTTAGGAACCGCATTATCCTGTAGCGGCTCATCTGTATTAAATCAATACTTAGAGCGTGATGTTGATGCGCTCATGCAACGCACCAAAAATAGACCAATTCCAAGAGGGATCATCGCTGCCAATGACGCTTTACTTTTTGGCATAGGTTTGGTTTTAATGGGTGTATTTATTTTAGTGATAAAGGTTAATTTATTAACCGCGTTCTTGTGTTTGTTGACATCATTTTTATATGTTTTGGTGTATACGCCGATGAAGCGTTTAAGTTGGCTTAATACGACGATCGGTGCTATCCCAGGTGCTTTACCACCGATGGGGGGTTGGGCTGCAGCAAGTAATTCTTTAGATGCTGGCGCGTGGGTTTTGTTCTTTATTTTATTTACATGGCAACATCCTCATTTTTACGCGATTGCTTGGATGTACAAGGAAGATTATAAAAAAGCAGGTTTTAAAATGCTGCCATGTGTCTACCCAGAGGGCAATTTAACCTATTATCAAATGATGGCCTTTAGTTTTGGTTGCATTGCATTTTCATTGTTGCCATCGATGATTGGGATGAGCGGTAAGATATATTTCTGGGGCGCGTTATCGCTTGGTGCGTTGCTAGTTGTCCCAGCATTTTTGTTTAGTAAAAATTATTCCATACTCAGTGCCCGCAAGGTGCTTGCAGCGTCGGTCATTTATTTACCATTATTATTGCTGTTTATTATCGCTGATGTCATTTTCTAATCGTTTTATCATATCTCAAGTTCTTTTAGCAGCCATGGCATTGGCATTGTTTGTCACGTATAAAAACGTTGCGTCAAACAGCCATTTACCGAAACTTGGGTTTGTACAAGATTTTTCGCTGACAAATCAAGATAACATTCCCACACAACTAAAAGACCTAAAGAATAAAGTTTGGGTTGCTGATTTTGTTTTTACGACATGTTCAGGGATTTGTCCTAGCATGAGTAAGAACATGTCCGCCATGTCCAAGGTGTTTAATCATTATCCTGATGTGCGCATGGTTTCATTTAGTGTTAATCCTGAAAATGATACCCCCGAGGTGTTAAAGAAATATGCCTCAAAATATGATGCGAATGATCGATGGGTATTTTTGACAGGATCAAGGGATACCATCACGAAGCTCGCTGTTGAAAGTTTTAAGATGGGGGATATGAAAGAGATTGTGTTTCATTCAGCCATGTTTGTTTTAGTTGATCGTAAAGGGCGTATTCGAGGCTATTATGATAGTGGGGATGCAAGTCGCATCGAACGTTTGCATCAGGACATCCCGTTATTACGTCGAGAATTGGATTTGCCCTTATTGCCAACCATCAATGCCACGTTAAATGCATTATCTGGGCTTATTTTGTTCTTTGGGTTTTTAGCCATTAAACGAAGGGATCAAGCGCTTCACAGGAAGTTGATGATGGCGGCCATTGGTAGTTCAGGGTTGTTTCTCGCTTGTTATTTGTATTATCATGCAACCAGCCACATCATCACGTATTACCAAGGACAAGGTATTTGGAGAACAATTTACTTTCTTGTGTTAGGAACTCACACACCGCTTGCAGCCTTGATTGTGCCATTCATATTTTTAGCTGTAAAACATGCCATTAAGGGTGATTTAGAGAAACATACGAAGATTACAAAGTGGCTTTATCCGACGTGGATGTACGTGTCGATTACAGGTGTGGTGGTATATTTAATGCTTTACGTTTTTAGACCGGCCTAGTACGAAGTTGACCATCTTCTTTTGATATTCCCAGAAAAAGTTAAATTGTCCAAGCAGTGTTCCCCATAAGATAAGACCAATTTGATAAGTCCCCAAGGCCATGGGGATGTAACAGAGGATTTTAATCCAAAGCGGCGTTGAAGCTGTGATGCCAACTATTGGGAAGAAGAATTTACGGACAAACATAATGGTTGATCCTGCCAGCGAAAAAGTTAGCATAATCAACCAGAAATCGCGATCACTGTTGATATGCCATTTAGATTTTAAATAAGTAATCCATTTCATGATAATCCTTTAAGATCCTGTAAGACTGTCTTTAGAAAAAATACACCAACAATAAGAACGATGATGGCGCTGATAGCTAATACAAAAATCATTTTAAGAAATCCATCGGCACCTGTATCAAATTTTAAAATGGTGCGTATTTTATCGTCGTTGTTGCTCATTTCACTTTAAGTAAATACGATTGAATGATCCAGCCTGCAATAAACAATATCCCAGACACTAAGAAAATGTTATGCGGCATTAGGTTGGGGTAATTTTTGATAAAGCCCCATGCCATGACAGTCAGCGCCGCTGCTTGAAATATTTTAGCTAGCCAATACATGCGTTTTTAAACCGGACATTTCTAAGACAACAAAGGTGTTTTCACGAAAACTTTGATGTTGAATCACTTTAGCGTAACAGAAATGAATGATGCCAAGGAATAAAAGGCCTTGGTAAATAAAATGTGGGATCTTTCCTGTATCAGCAGCTCCATAAAGGATAAAGGCGATCATTAGGATCATGATATTAAGTAATTGCGGCGGGTACATGGTGCGTTTGATTGTTATCATGCGTTTGTGAAAATCACCGTAAATTTTATGTTCTAACATGTATTCTTTAACACTAACCCCTGTGCCAACAAAGAAGAAAATGACCAGTGTCTCGGTAAAGAGGTAAATGATCGACGTTAAAATCAAAAAAGACATGGGAGAGGCCTTAAACACAAAGAATGGGTGCAGGCTTTGCAAAAAGACAATCCCTAGCATCACGAATGACGCTAGGGAGAATAAATAACAGCTATACATGAAAAACCACATAATGAATTTACTTTGGTGGGGCTAACGGTGTTTTCTTCTCGTTGATCATGGGAAGTGATTTAGCTTTTTCAGCATTCATGGCAGCATAATCTTTGTACTTGCCAGGAAGGTCAGAATCAGAGTAAATCGCTTGAACAGGGCATTCTGGGATACATGCACCGCAATCGATACAAACTTCTGGATCAATAACGAGCATTTCAGCGTCTTCGTGGAAACAATCAACAGGACATACGGTGACGCAGTCAGTGTATTTACATTTGATACAGGGTTCGGTGACTATGTGAGCCATGATAAATCTCCTTAGCTTATTTAACTCAGTGATGATAATTCAGGCAACGGCGCATTTTTCTGATTTGAAACAGGGCGCGGTTGACGATTTAAAAATTTAGCTTCCAGCGTCTTATCTTTTTTCTCACCCTTGATAAAACGGATAAATTTTTGAATAAAATATTGGGTGAAAGCTTTTAAACCATGGACCTTGCGTAAAAAATCACCCATGGTGTTGATTGAAATAAGCATACGCCACATTTGCTTCGGACGCAAATAAAATTCTTTAAGGCCAATGTCAATATGTTCGTCGATGTCTTTATGGGAAAACTGAGGATAAGACAATAAGGTGCGTTGTTCGCCCGTCTTGGTTAACCAATCACGCCAATCTTTGGCTAAGATGTAGCCATTTTCTTTAGCCCACTTATACAGGGAAGTGCCAGGATAAGAGGCAACACCGGTAATTTGAATGGTATCAAGGGGCATGGATTTCGCAAAGTCGATTGTTTTGCGTGCAGAAGCCTTGGTTTCACCTGGAGCGCCAATCATGAAACAGCCATGGATGGTAAAGCCTAAGCGGTGAGCTTCTTTAGAATATTCACGGGCCATATCAACGCTAACACCGCCTTTGCGGATAACGCGTAGATTTTCATCGGTCCCAAATTCAAAACCCGTCATGAGCATACGGCAACCAGCTTCTCTCATTAAGGGGAGTAAACTTAAATCGGTGTTGACGCGCATATTGCAAGACCAAGAAATCTTCTTATTGATGCCTTTAGCAATGATCAAGTTGCAAACTTCCTTTACGTGCTTGGCTTCTGCTGCAAAGGTGTCTGTTTCAAACATGATCTCGCGGATCTGAGGATGAAGCTTGATGTCGTGTTCCATTTCAGCGACGACAAGTTCAGCCGTGCGATTGCGCAATTTATAACCATACATGAGTTGTGGATCGCGGCAGAAGGTGCACGCATTGTTACAGCCACGACCAGTGATCAAAGTTAAGAATGGGAATTTCTTACCACCATCAGGATACCATTCCGGCTGAATCAATTGCCAAGCTGGAAATGGCAGTAAGTTAACATCAATATCAGGACGGGGAAGGTTGCGAACAACGGTCCCATTTTTAATCCAACATAAACCTAAATTTTTATCATCAGCAACACCGTTGGCTAAATCAAGCAAGGTGTAGTCATATTCTCGAGGGAGAATATAATCAACAACACCGCGACCGATTTCAAACGTATTATCAATTTCAGCCGTTGCATGTTGACCAACAAAGACAACGCGACAACCTGTTTTTTCTTTGATGATTTTAGCTTGTTCAATATCGGCATAGATCGAAGGTGTTGTCACATGCATGACCAAAAGGTCAGGCTTGAGGGCAACGGTTGTTTCAATCGATTGTTCTTCAGTAAAATTGCGTGCTGCAGCCTCGACAAAATGCGTGTCATGCCCAGCATCAAGCAAGACTTGCGCCGCAGTGAGGAGATATTCCGGATGACGTTGCACACGCCCACGAGACTTAGCAGCCCAACGCGCGACACGTACAAAGTTTTCACCAAAAGAGGGATTAAGAATTACGACTTTCATTGATTGATATACTACATTTATCTCATGTTCCCTGCAATAAGATTTTAAATTTTCTAAGATAGGAATCAACAATAACCATATCTTTTTCTATTGAAGGTTGACATATGTATATATCCATGATATACATTATTGTATGGATATTTACTCAACATTGACAAATTGTGAAGGCTTTCAGTGGGATAAAGGTAATAATTTAAAAAGTTGGCTCAAGCATCATGTATCTGAAAGGGAGGCTGAGCAGGTATTCTTTCATGAGCCATTATTAGTGGTGATTGATGAGAAGCATTCGCAATATGAAACTAGGTTTAGGGCAATGGGGTACACAGATAGGGGTAGATATTTATATATTGTATTTATGATTAGGGATAATTTGATTCGAGTGATATCTGCAAGAAGTATGAATGAGAAAGAGAGAGTGGTCTATGAAAAGTTTAAAACCGATGCCTAAGTTTAAGACAGAAAAAGAAGAAAAAAAGTTTTGGCTGACACATGATTCCACAGAATATGTCGATTGGTCAAAAGCTCGCAAGGTTGTTTTTCCTAATTTAAAACCAACCTATAAAAGTATTTCGTTGCGCCTATCAGCTTCAATGTTAGATCAGATCAAAGTTTTGGCAAATAAAAAAGATGTGCCATATCAGTCTTTAATGAAAGTTTACTTAGCTGAGAAAGTAAAAGAAGAATTGGCTTAATTTCTTTTTTAAGATAAATAATAATTCTAGTGAATACGTAATCTAGACCATTTATAATCTAGATTATATGTTCAAGTCTTTAACTCATATTGGGCTAGCCCTAGCCCTAATTTTACCCCCATGGCCATTAACACATGCGCCAATCATCAAACCATCATCAAATCTCTCATCAGCGACGATACCTGTGCTTGATGGTCAGCGTATAACACCCACAAGACCATTAATCTTTTCAGACACACTTAACGGTTTGAATGTCACAACGACGATCACGCAAACTCAACAGCAATTAATTCAAGAAGTGCAGATGACTGGTTCAAAAGAGTCCGTACATTTCCGATTGATTCTCATTCCTAATGAATCAGAAGAATCATTCCTGCGTAGCCAAACACCTAAGTATTTGGCGAAGCAGGATGAATTTATCTTTTCACAAAAAATTCAAGATAATAAGATTTTAACCAAAGAATTAATTAATACTAAAACTCCAAATACAAAAAGCGGTAGTATTTATACTTGGCGATTGCTGACGGATGATCCTTTGGTAATGATGGATTTACAAAGCACATCGGATGGCGGAGCGGATATTATTCGGGTGTTTGACGAACAACGTATTATCGTAGCGCATATTAAGCCTTTTATCTATTGGACAAAAACCCATCACCAAAAGGTAGCGGCAATCCAATTATCTAAAGATGCTTTGCAGAATTCTGTCATAGAATTATTAATCCATGAAGATCCAAGTGCTTATCCGTTAACAATTGACCCTTCAATTGCATATGGCCAATGGTTGGGGGATGGAACTACAATAACAACTCGTGTTTTGGCTATAGCACTTGAACCTGTAACAGGAGAAATATATGCTGGCGGTTCAGCATCAGGGGTGATGGCAAATATTGGCACCATGGTAGGCACATTTAATGGTGAGACAAATGGCTTTGTTGTTGAAATAATAGGGGGTAATCCGCCGGCTATCAATTGGTATCATGATCTTGATGGTGCAGGGAATGATACAGTTCTAGCATTGGCTGTAAATGGTGATGAAATTTATGCGGGGGGGTATGCTAATTCATCAGATTCATGGGATAGCGCAGGATCAAATGTGGGTACAATGACTAATTCTGGTAATCCTGGAGAAGGGTTTATTGTTGAAATTGCGGATGGCGCGTCACCTACATTAAGCTGGCATATGTGGTTAGGGGGTGTTGGAGGTGATGCTGTTCGTGCTTTATCTATTAATGGCGATGAAATCTACGCAGCAGGAAGCAGTAATTCATCAGATTCATGGGATACCGCAGGTTTAGAGTTAGGCACATTGACCAATACATCTAACGAAGGCTTTGTTGTAGAAATTGCGGATGGCGCGCCGCCTACGATCAATTGGCGTATGTGGGTGGGAGGGGAGGGCAGTGATATAATTTATGCGTTAACTATCAATGGTGATGAAATTTACGCAGGTGGATCTTCTACTTCAACAGGTTCTTGGGAAACATTAGGATCAACAGTTGGGACATTAACCAATACATCTGCCGAAGGCTTTGTTGTAGAAATTGCTGATGGTGCGCCGCCTTCTATCAATTGGTGTATGTGGGTTGGTGGCGTTGGAATTGATATGGTTTATAGTTTAGCGGTTAATGGTGATGAAATTTATGCAGGAGGATATACTGATTCTTCTGCATCATGGGATACGGCAGGGTCGACGTTTGGAACTGTGACAAACACATTGACTAATGGTGAAGGCTTTGTGGTCGAAATAGCCGATGGTGGCCCGCCAACCTTGAATTGGCGCATGTTTATTGGTGGCAGGTCAGCTGAGATTATTAATGCTTTGAGTGTTAATGGTGATGAGATTTATGCCGGGGGGTATAGTAATAATTCAGCCAGTTGGGATACTGTTGGATCAACAGTTGGAACTCATACAAATAGCGCAACATCAGAAGGCTTTGTTGTAGAAATTACGGATGGTAGTCCGCCTTCTTTAGCTTGGCGTGCGTGGATTGGTAATAATTTCACTAATAGTGCTGTTAATGGGTTAGCTATTAATGGCGATGTAATTTACGCAGGCGGGTATACACAAGTTGGGACATTCAATTTGATGGAGACATTTACGGTTATTTCTGGTGCCGACACTCAGGGTCCTGGATGGATTGCACAATTAGATGATGCTGGTCCTCCAACTTATTACTGGTTACAGGCTTTTGGTGGAATTGGATCTTCTGCTGTGCGAGGAGTAGCGGTTAATGGGGATGAGATTTATGCAGGAGGGGAGGCATATTTGCAGAGTCCGGGTACTTTTTTTGAAGTTGGGACTGCGAACAGTCAGTTTTATGAAGCCTATGTTGTAGAAATTGCGGATGGCAGCACACCGTCCATAGTTTGGCGTATGTGGCTAGGGGGATCTGGGTATGATTTTCTTCGTACTTTAATAGTTAATGGCGATGAAATTTATGCGGGGGGGTATGCTAATTCATCAGATTCATGGGATACCGCAGGATCAAATGTGGGTACAATGACTAATTCTGGTAATCCTGGAGAAGGGTTTATTGTTGAAATTGCTGATGGATCTCCACCTTCTTTGACATGGCGTATGTGGTTAGGTGGCGTTGGAAGTGATGTGGTTTATAGTTTAGCGGTTAATGGTGATGAAATTTATGCCGGGGGGTATACTGATTCATCAGATTCTTGGGAAACTGCAGGATCAACAGTGGGGACATTGACAAATACATTGGCTACTGGTGAAGGATTTGTGGTAGAAATTGCTGATGGATCTCCACCTTCTTTGACATGGCGTATGTGGTTAGGTGGTGTTGGAAGTGATGCGGTTTATGGTTTAGCGGTTAATGGTGATGAAATTTACGCAGGTGGATTTTCTAATTCATCAGATTCTTGGGATACTGTAGGATCAACAGTTGGGACATTGACCAATACATCTAACGAAGGCTTTGTTGTAGAAATTGCTGATGGTGCGCCGCCTTCTATCAATTGGCTTATGTGGGTTGGTGGTCTTGCACAAGACCAGGTTCGTGTTTTAAGTATTAATGGTGATGAAATCTATGCGGGTGGCACAACAACTTCATTATCCAGTTGGGATACCGCAGGATCAACAGTTGGAACATATGGAAGTACAGGTCAAGAAGGCTATATATTAGAAATCGCCGATGGAGGACCACCAAATCTTGATTGGCTTATGTGGATTGGGGGTGATGGCGCTGATTATGTATTTACTTTAGCTGTTAATGGTGATGAAATCTATGGGGGTGGTGAGTTCAATTCATCCGATTCATGGGATACCGCAGGGTCTGAGTTGGGGACATTTACAAATTCAGGGACTTTCAGTGCATATATTGTAGAAATTGCGGATGGCGCGCCACCTTCGTTGACATGGCGTATGTGGATAAGTAGTGCTGGGTCTGACGCTGTATTAAATTTAACTGTTAATGGTGATGAAGTTTACGCAGGGGGGGTGATATCTTCATCTTCGCAGGGCCTTGAAGGGGTTTATCAAGGCACAAGATACGATTCTTCATCTGCTGCGTTTATTGTTGAGATTGCGGATGATGCGACGGCGGCTAGTGTCAATGCATTGTTTTTTGGGACTGGGTTTTAAAAACCGTGACACATTGGGTTTATAAGGTTGTCTTTAATGTGCGGTTGACGAGGGATGTTTGCCGTGTTAAACTTATTCTTATGACTGAACAAACAATGCATAACTACATTACTGCTGACCCAAAAATTTGTTTCGGGAAACCTGTGTTTAAAGGTACTCGTATTGCTGTTTATTTGGTTCTAGAGTTGTTAGAAGCAGGGGTTACTGTTAAAGAAATCATCAGCGCGGATTATTATCCTAATCTAACGATGAAACATGTCCAAGCTGCACTACATTATGCTGTTCGTACAGCTCAAAACCAACACTCCTTTGTGTAATGCGTTTTATTGTTGATGAAAATATTCCAAGATTGCTTGTTATAAAATTGATTGAGCTAAAGCATGATGTCGTCCTTGCTCAACGTAATAAATCAGATATGGCAATTGCTCGGAAAGCTTTAACAGAAAAACGCATTATCTTGACGTTAGATAAAGATTTTACAAATATAATCTTATTTCCTCCATCAAGGTTTAACATACTTTGTGTCGATATACACCCGCCAGAAAAGAACGTGATTACAAATACTGTGATTGATTTTATTGCAAAGATCAAACCATCCAACTTTAAAGGTCTGATTATTTTGAGCAAAGATGGGTATATTCGGCAAACAAAGTAAGACAGAATTGTTTAAGACCGCAAATTGCGGTTTTAAAAAAGATTCTACGATGCAGAAAACCGTGACACATTGGGTTTTAAGGTAAACTTTGAAGGTTATATAATTTTTGAAAATGTTTGATGAATTTGGTAGTATTAATCAGTGTTAACCGATTCCCCAAATCGGTCTAGTTTGCATGTGTAGTGAAATCCCCCGAAACTTAGGTTGAGTGTTTTTATTAATTTCTTTATGTAGGGGGTAAACTGTGCAAATTAAGAAACGTGTTACTAAAAAATCTGCTGTGCTTTTTCCTGTAGAAATAATTCAAAGTAAGATTTATCTAATCCGTGGACAGAAAGTGATGCTTGATAGGGATTTGGCGGAGTTGTATGGTGATTCGGTGAAACGTCTTAAGCAACAGGTTAAGCGAAACTTAAAGCGTTTTCCGGGCGATGACTTTATGTTTGAATTGACATGGGAAGAGACCGAATCTTTAAGGTCACAATTTGCAACCTTAAAAAGAGGCAAAAACAACTGACGTCTTGGATTCTTTGATCCGAAAAGTGTTGAAAAAGATACCAAATCTAAGCGAAAATAAATTAAGATAAGTTATGTCAAAATTATTTCTTATTCCAAATGCAGTTGAAGAAACTCGAAAAATACCTTGTGGTTTTGATCCGAAGATTATTTCTCATTTGCGTGTGTTTTTTGTTGAAGAGCCAAAGGCGGCGCGAGCTTTATTGAAATCAATCTTGCCTGACTTTCCTTTATCCGAATGCCAATATCATGATTTAAATGAGCATACGACAGCTGTAGCTGTTAGAGAATATGGAAAAATTATTAAGTCTCACGATGTGGGGATTATTAGTGAATCTGGGTGTCCGTGTGTGGCTGACCCAGGGGCTGATTTAGTTTTATTGGCTCATCAATTGAATGTTGAGGTTGTGCCTTTGGTTGGTCCGTCGTCGATCTTGCTGGCATTAATGTCCAGTGGGCTTAATGGGCAGAATTTTGCGTTTAATGGGTATTTGCCTAAAGATGAAAAAGATCGGGTGTCGAAAATTAAATTGTTGGAGCAGCGCGCGGTGAAGGAAGGACAAACGCAGATTTTTATGGATACGCCGTATCGCAATACCAGCATGATGGAGCAATTGTTAAAGACTTTGGATGCCAAAACATTATTATGTGTGGCCTTAGATATTCAAGGAGCAGATCAGATGATAAAGACGCAGCCTGTCAGCGAATGGCGAAAAGTGAATCTTCAATTGCCCAAGAAACCAGCTTTGTTTATAATAAATAAATGATTCTCAAAATGGAGGAAAAATGATATCGATTAAGAAAAAAATGACAAAGATTATTGATGAACAGCCAGAAGATAGTTCTTATGAAGAGATTTTAAAAGAATTGGCTTTCGAACGTATGGTTGAAAGAGGGTTAGCAGATTCTAGATCAGGAAAAACAGTTTCTGATGCACAATTAAAGAGAAGGATTAAATTGTGGCAGAAATAAGATGGACAAAAGAAGCAGAGAGTTGGCTTAAAGATATACATGATTATATTGCAACTGATAACCCGCGCGCTGCGATGAAAGTAGTTGAATCGATTTACGATAATGTGCAGTTATTAAAGAAACAACCAAACATAGGGCATCGTTATCATCGATATGCTCAAATAAATATTCGCGTCTTACTTCATGGTCATTATCGTATTGCGTATTTAATTAAAGATGATGAAAATATTGATATCTTGGGAGTGTTTCACGGATCTTTAGATATCGATCGGTATTTATTTACGAATTAATAGGAGAATCATATGGCCAGCTTTGATCAAAAATCCGTTAAGAAAACCCTTAAGATTAAAACAGCGTCTTACACAATGTATTCGCTGCCAAAATTAGCTAAAGATTTAAATAGAGATATTAGCAAGTTGCCGTTTTCCATCCGTATTTTATTAGAATCCGCTATCCGTAATTTTGATAACTATCAAGTGACTCAAAAAGATATCGATACAATCATCAATTGGAAACCCAATGAACGCAAAGATGAGATTGCTTTTAAACCTGGGCGTGTGGTGTTACAAGATTTCACTGGTGTTCCGTGTGTCGTCGATATGGCGGCCATGCGTGACGCGATGAAGATGTTGGGTGGCGATATTAAAAAAATTAATCCTCAAGTTCAGTGCGACTTAGTTATTGATCACTCCGTGCAAGTCGATGCCTTTGGGACAAAGGATGCGTTGGCCCAAAACGTCAAGCTTGAGTTTGAACGTAACATCGAGCGTTATGAATTTTTAAAGTGGGGGCAAAGTGCCTTGCAAAATTTCCGTGTGGTGCCACCTGCGACAGGGATTGTGCATCAAGTTAACTTAGAATATTTAGCTAAAGGTGTTTTGCAAAAGAAAGATGGCAAAGAAAAAGTTGCTTATCCCGATAGCTGTGTTGGTACAGATTCACACACGACCATGATCAATGGTTTAGGTGTTGTGGGTTGGGGGGTTGGCGGTATTGAAGCAGAATCGGTCATGCTTGGCGAACCCATTTATATGTTATTGCCCGAAGTGGTTGGTTTTAAATTAACAGGGGCGCTTAAAGAAGGGGTGACCGCAACGGATTTAGTTTTAACTGTTACCCAAATGTTACGTAAAAAAGGTGTGGTTGAAAAGTTTGTGGAATTCTTTGGTTCAGGTTTAGCGTCATTGTCACTGCCAGATCGTGCCACCATTGCTAACATGGCACCAGAATATGGGGCAACCATTGGTTTATTTCCTGTCGATCAAGAAACATTGCATTTTTTAAAATTGTCAGGACGTACACCCGCAGAAGTTGACTTGGTTGAAAAATATAATAAAGAACAAGGTTTGTTCTATACGGATAAAACACCACAACCAGAATATAGCGACTTATTAGAACTTGATTTATCAACGGTTGAGCCTTGTTTGGCTGGTCCAAAGCGCCCACAAGACCGTGTGCCTTTGAAAGAATTAAAACAAAACTTCAAAGCCACATTAACGGCGGATGTGAAATCTCGTGGGTATGGATTAACAGAAGGTGATTTATCAAGAACAGCGACGGTTGTTAATGGCACAACCGAAGACATTGGTCATGGCGCTGTAGTTATTGCGGCGATCACCAGCTGTACAAATACATCAAACCCCTCAGTGTTGATTGGTGCAGGTTTGGTGGCTAAAAAAGCAGTTGAAAAAGGTTTAATGTCCCATAGCTATGTAAAAACATCCTTTGCTCCAGGGTCACAAGTTGTTCTAGATTATTTAAAAGGCGCAGGGTTAATGAAGTATTTAGAAAAATTAGGATTTAACATTGTTGGTTATGGTTGTACGACGTGTATTGGTAATTCAGGTCCATTGCCTGAACATGTTTCAAAAGCCATTGTCGATGGTAATCTTGTTGCCGCGGCGGTTTTATCCGGTAACAGAAATTTCGAAGGCCGTGTTAACCCGCATGCCAAAGCAAACTTCTTAGCGAGCCCACCGTTGGTTGTGGCCTATGCTTTAGCAGGGACGGTCAATAAAGATTTAATCAATGAACCCTTAGGTCATGATAAAAAAGGCAATCCGGTCTATTTAAAAGACATTTGGCCAACTCAAAAAGAAATCAATGATTTAGCTAAGAAATTTGTTAAGTCATCGATCTTTAAGGCGCGTTATAAAAATGTCGACAAAGGTAATAAGAATTGGAATGCGATTAAGTCCGTTAAATCCGATTTATTTGCATGGGATGATAAGAGCACCTATATTCAAAACCCACCCTATTTCATTGGCATGAAACAGGAAGTTGTTCCGATTCAAACGGTGACTGGAGCAAAATGTTTGGTCATGGTCGCTGATTCGATCACAACGGATCATATTTCACCTGCAGGATCGATCACCAAAGATTCACCAGCTGGAAAATTCTTGCTTGATAATGGCGTTGCACCAAAAGATTTTAACCAATACGGTGCTCGTCGTGGTAACGATAAAGTTATGACGCGCGGGACCTTTGCTAATATTCGTTTGCGCAACATCATTGCCCCAGGCACCGAAGGTCCATGGACAACTTACTGGCCAACAGGTGAGAAGATGTTCATTTATGATGCAGCCATGAAGTACAAAGCGAGCAAGACACCGTTGGTAGTTTTAGCGGGTAAAGAATATGGTACGGGCTCATCACGTGATTGGGCAGCGAAGGGCACAACATTATTAGGTGTTAAAGCGGTTATTGCCGAAAGCTTCGAACGCATTCACCGCAGTAACTTGGTTGGTATGGGTGTTTTACCATGTCAGTTTATCAATGGGGCAACGGCGGCCTCTCATGGTCTTAAAGGTGATGAAACTTATGATTTTGTCGACTTAAATGATGATTTAAAACCTCGTCAGGAATTAACCATTAAAGTGACAGGGACAGATGGTGGTCATCAATTCATCAAAGTCTTATCACGCGTCGATACACCGGTTGAAGTGGATTATTTACGTAACGGAGGCATCTTACAAACCGTGTTGCGTAAATTAGCAAAATCATAAAGGGTTTATATGAAATTACTTTACACCAAACGCTCACCCTTTGCCCGCAAGGTTAGGGTGGTGGCTTTAGAAAAAAATATTACGCTCGATTATATTGACGAAGATTTACAAAATAAGTCGGAGCAATTAAAGAAAGCCAACCCTATTGCAAAAGTTCCGACGCTGATCCTCGATAATGGGCAAACTATCTACGATTCTAAGGTCATTGTGCAGTATTTAGAACAACATTATCCAACGCCTGCATTAATTCCGACAGGTGAACAACGATTTGACGCGCTTAAAATGGAGGCCATGGCAGATGATATGGTTGTAAACGCGATTAATGCCTACATGGAAAAAATTAGACATCCAAAAGATTTTAATTTGCCCTTTATTAAAGGCCAAGAAGCGTCGATCTTAGCTGTTTTTGCACACCTTGAAGAAAATATTGCTGCGCTTAAAAGCATCCATGTTGGGACCATCAATGTTGCCTGCGCCATTGGGTATATCCAGTTTCGTTTGCCGCATTTAAAGCCCTCGGGTGCTTTAGCCGCATGGTTTGATAATATGTCCAAACGTCCAAGTTTTTCTCAAACCATGCCGGTGGCATAATGGCACGCCGTCGTCTTGATTTTAGGCGTCAGGAACCAGTGACCTTACCAAATGGTCGCACCATTAAAATTTCCTACATCAATCATCCAGGTGCTGTCATCATCGCGCCATTTTTAAGTAAAGATAAAATATTGTTCATGAAACAATATAGGCCAGCACTTAAGAAATATATTTATGAATTACCCGCAGGCACACTTGATCCCAATGAATCATTGTTAACATGCGCCAAACGTGAATTGATTGAAGAAACAGGGTACCGCACCTCAAAGATTAAGAAGATCGGTCAAATTTACCCTGTACCTGGTTACTCGACGGAAATCATTCATATTTTCAAGGCAGAGAAGTTGGTGGCTGGTGTTGCAGAACCAGAAGTTTATGAAGTGATCAAACTTCACCCAATGACAAAAGCCCAAGTCGTTCGATTATTCAAAAAGGGTCAATTGCAGGATGGTAAAAGCATATGCGCTTTAACTTTTTGTGGTTGGCTATAATTCTATCTGGTTGTACAACTGTCCCAACATCCATTCAACGTCTTGATCCATCACATACTCAAGCCATTTTAGTAAAAGCATCAGGCATTCATGCAAAAGTTTCTTTGTGGGAAAGAAATAAAGCATGGATAAGGACCTATGCTGCCGATGCTGTCATTGGTCGAAATGGTTTAGCAAAAATTGATGCTAAAAAAGAAGGGGATGGTACAACCCCACAAGGTGTATTTAATCTCACCAGAGCTTTTGGCTATGACACAACGCTTGCAACAGGATTAAATTATCGTCAGGTGACCTCAGAAGATGTTTGGGTCGACGATGTAAATTCAAACGATTATAATCAATGGGTTCAAACAACGACAGCAACTTCCTTTGAAAAATTGCGTAGGGATGATCATTTATATCGTATGGCTGCTGTCATTGAATATAATACGGATACAATTGTCAAAGGCAATGGCAGCGCGATCTTCATGCACATCTGGCGAAAATATTATAAACCAACCGCGGGTTGTGTGGCCTTATCGGAAAGAAATTTAAAACGAATCTTATCAAAACTAAATGTTGAACGTAAACCAGTGATCATTCTCGAGGATTCTCATGGATCTTGAACAAGCCAATACAATGCAACTTAATGCCATGTTACAAATGGCAGGTGTAACAACCGCTAACGGTGGCATGAATTGGGGGAATATTATCGCAAATTTGATTTTTGGCGTGATTGGTACGGTGGCGTTGATGTATGGTTGGAAGAATAAGTCGCCTAAACCTTTAGTTATTGGTATTGCGATGTCCATTTTTCCATTTTTTGTGAGTAATACAATTTTAGTGTTTATGATTGGTTTTGGACTAACAGCGTTGTTATACTTCTGGAGAGATTAAATTTAGGAGAAGCAAAATGAAAACAAATAACGTTTTTATGTCTTTAAAAAATACCATCTTAACCCCGCTTGTGCAGGGCCTTTTGTTGATTATTCCTTTTTTCATCACGTGGCGTATTGCTGATAATTGGCATTTAAGTTTCTTCGTTGCCTGTCTGGTGTATTATTTTGTCATGGTCATGATGACCATTTTATTTTTGCGGGTATATATCACCATTTTTCCTTTTAATGAAGGCAAGTTTAATAACCATGATCATCCCATGCAGTTTTATCATTGGAGTTTGTGGAGTTATTTGTATGCATCGAATTTGTTCTTTATTTCCGACAATATTTTGATCCCGCCGATGTTTCGAAAAACAATCTACGGTTGGCTGGGTGCTAAAACAGGTAAGGGGATTTTGTTGATTTGCGCGACGATCAGTGATCCTGCTTTACTTGAAATCGAAGAAAATGTCATTATTGGTGAAGGTTCTGTTATTTTTGGCCACTTGATCACACCGCCAGATAAGTTGATGCTAGGCAAGGTTGTCATTAAGAAAGGTGCTTTAATTGGTGCTATGTCATTTATTTCTCCAGGTGTCACGATTGGGGAGAATTCATTGCTTAAGATGTCATCGGTTGTTTATCCTAATACGGTGATCCCACCCAATGAGGTTTGGGGCGGTAATCCTGCTGTTAAGATTAAAAATTTAGAAAAACATAACAATGATTAAATCACGTCGATTTGCTGTTATTTTAGCAGGCTGTGGCAATAAGGATGGGGCGGAGATTCAAGAAAGCGTCTTAACCTTGCTTGCCATAGATAAGGCAGGTCACACCTATCAATGTTTTGCGCCTGATGTGTCTCAGGTTCAAACGCTTAATTTCCTTACCAATGAACCCCTTAAAGAACAGCGTAATGTTTTACTTGAATCCGCGCGCATTGCAAGATCAAATATCAAGCCTTTGTCTGAGTATAAGCCGGAAGATTTTGATGTCCTGATTTTACCAGGCGGTTCAGGAGTTGCTTATAATTTGTGCACCTATGCGACTCAAAAGATGGATATGAGCATCAATGACGAGGTCACCAAAGCTATTCTTTCAACGTACAATCTAAGTCGTCCTATTGGCGCTTTATGCATTGCTCCCGTCATGATTGCCAAATTAATCCCAAAAGCCAATATCACGATCGGCCAAGACGTAAAACCGCAGGATGTTGTTATTGATACAACCCATAAAATTGTCACAACCCCGTGTTATATGGTTGAAGCAAAGATCAGTGACATTGCCATTGGCATTGAAAAATGCGTTTTAAGCTTGGTTGATCTCGCCTAATCCAACCGTTGACACGCCTGCCCAACGCGCCTATAATCTTACCTTTACTAAAGCCGATAGGAGTAAGTTATGAGTAAAACCATGTTTGAAAAAATTTGGAACGATCATTTGGTGCGCGATTCCCAAGGGGATACGTCGATTATCTATATTGATCTGCATTTAATTCACGAAGTCACGTCCCCGCAAGCATTTGCAGCATTGCGTGAAACAAAGCGCACGGTTAGAAAACCTCAAAATACCTTTGCGACCATGGACCATAATGTGAGCACTAAAACCAAGGATATCACCAAGGTAGAGGCTTCTTCACGTAATCAAATGGATACATTGTCTCAAAATTGCGTTGAGTTTGGCGTTACATTATATGATTTTACTAACGAAAACCAAGGCATTGTGCACGTCATTGGACCCGAGCAAGGTTTGACATTGCCAGGGATGACCATAGTTTGTGGGGACTCACATACCGCAACACATGGTGCTTTTGGGGCTTTGGCTTTTGGTATCGGCACCTCAGAAGTCGAACATGTCTTGGCCACACAAACATTGCAACAGAATAAACCCAAGACCATGTTGATCAACATCGACGGTCAATTGCCAAAAGCATCGACGGCCAAGGATATTATCCTTTATATCATCGGCAAAATCGGTACAGCTGGTGGTACAGGTTATGTTATTGAATATGCTGGTTCAGCGATCCGTGCCTTATCTATGGAAGCGCGCATGACCATTTGCAATATGTCAATCGAAGCGGGTGCCCGTGCAGGCATGATTGCACCAGATGACATTACTTTTGAATATATCCAAGGTAAAGATTTTGCACCTAAGGGTGAAGATTGGAAGAAAGCTGTCGCTAATTGGAAAACATTACCGTCGGATAAAGATGCTAAATTTGATTTTGTTTTAAATATCAAAGCAGAAGATATTAAGCCTCAAGTCACTTGGGGAACAAGTCCAGGCCAAGTCACATCCGTTGATGGTGTGGTGCCAGATCCGGAAAGCTTTACGAACCCCGTTGATCGCACTGCCGCGCGCAATGCCTTAGCCTATATGCAATTAACACCAGGGACAAAAATCAGCGATATTAAAATTGATAAGGTTTTTATTGGTTCATGTACAAATGGCCGCATGGAAGACTTGCGTGCCGCGGCACAAATGGTCATTGGTAAACGCGTTGCCCCAGGGGTTACGGCGATTGTTGTCCCAGGTTCTGGCCGTGTGCGCAAGCAAGCCATCAAAGAAGGCTTGGATAAGATCTTTGTCGATGCTGGTTTTGAATGGCGTTATGCGGGTTGTTCCATGTGTTTAGGGATGAATGATGATCAATTAAAAAAAGGTGAACGCTGTGCCTCGTCGAGCAATCGTAACTTCGAAGGGCGTCAAGGCCCAGGGGGCTTAACCCATTTGATGGGACCAGAAATGGCCGCGGTTGCCGCGTTAACAGGAAAAATTACGGATATCAGAAAGATATAATTATGGAACCATTTAAAACACATACAGGCATTGCTTTACCACTTAACCGCGTGAACGTTGACACCGACGCGATCATCCCAAAGCAATTTTTGCGTAAGATTGACCGCAAAGGTTTCGGACAGCATTTATTCCATGAATGGCGTTATTTAGATTATGAAGGCACCAAAGAAAATCCTGATTTCTTAATGAACCAAGAGCCATATCGTAAGGCAACGGTTTTACTTGCCCGTGATAACTTTGGTTGTGGTTCTAGCCGTGAACATGCGCCATGGGCTTTGGATGATTTTGGTTTTAAAGTCATCATTGCGCCAAGTTTTGCCGATATCTTTTATAACAATTGCGTTAAGAACGGAATTCTCTTAGTGCGGCTAAAGTCAAAAGAGGTTGATGAAATTTTTGATTTTGTTGAAAAGAATAAGGGCGCCAAGATCGTTGCTGATTTACCGTCACAAAAAGTCACGGCCAATGGTAAATCCTATGGTTTTGAGATCAGTCCGTTTAATAAAGAATGTTTGATCAAAGGCTTAGATGGCATTGGTTGGACATTGCAATTCAATGAACGTATTGCACAATACGAAACAAAATTACAGCAAGAAAAACCTTGGTTAGTGAGGAAATAATGGCTGATATACGTAAATATTCTTCGATTGTCATGGATGGGTATGACCGTGCACCGTCGCGTGCCATGTTGCGTGCTGTTGGTTTTAAAGATGAAGATTTTAAAAAACCACAAATTGGGATTGCATCCACTTGGGCAGAAGTAACGCCGTGTAACATGCACATCAATGATTTAGCACGTTATGCCGCCAATGGGGTTAATGCTTCCGGCGGTAAAGCGGTAACATTTAATACCATCACAATTTCTGATGGTATATCCATGGGATCTGAGGGCATGAAATACTCGCTCGTGTCCCGTGAAGTGATTGCAGATTCTATTGAAACGGTTGTGGGTTGCCAAGGTTTTGATGGGGTCGTTGCTATCGGTGGTTGTGATAAAAACATGCCTGGCTGTTTAATGGCCATGGCCCGTTTAAATCGTCCTGGTGTTTTTGTTTATGGCGGAACTATTTTACCTGGTTGTTATAATCAAAAGAATATTGACGTGGTTTCCGTATTTGAAGCGGTTGGAAAGTATGCCGCGAAAAAGATCGATGCCAAAGAATTACATGGCATTGAAAGTTGCGCTATCCCTGGGCCCGGTTCTTGCGGGGGTATGTACACAGCCAATACCATGGCGTCTGCCATTGAAGCTTTAGGTATGAGCTTGCCCAATAGTTCAGCTCAAGCAGCCATTTCTAAAGAGAAGAATGATGATTGCAAAGCAGCAGGTAAAGCAGTTTTAGATTTACTAAAGAAAAATATTCGTCCTCGAGATATCATGACCAAGAAGGCGTTTGAAAATGCCATCACGGTTTTAACGGCTCTTGGTGGATCAACCAATGCCGTGTTGCATTTACCTGCTATAGCACATGCGGCTGGTGTTAAATTATCCATTGATGATTTTACCCGCGTCGGACGTCGTGCCCCTGTGTTGGCTGATTTAAAACCATCCGGTCGTTTTGTCATGGCGGAATTAGTTAAGATCGGTGGAACATTGCCGCTCATGAAAATGTTGTTGGATAAAGGTTTGTTGCACGGCGACTGTATGACCGTGACAGGCCGGACACTTAAAGAAAATTTAAAAGACGTGAAACCCTATCCTGCAGGACAAGAAATCATAAGACCATTTGATAATCCAATTAAGAAAGAAAGTCATTTGGTTATCATGTACGGTAATTTAGCGTCGCAAGGTGCTGTTGCTAAGATTTCTGGAAAAGAAGGTTTGCTATTTACAGGTACAGCGAAAGTGTACGAATCAGAAGAACAAGGTTTAAAAGCAATCCTCGATGGTAAAATTAAAAAAGGTGATGTGATTGTCATCCGTTACGAAGGTCCTAAGGGTGGCCCTGGAATGCGTGAGATGTTATCTCCAACATCTGCGATCATGGGACGAGGTTTGGGCAAAGATGTGGCATTAATCACCGATGGACGATTCTCTGGCGGTAGCCATGGGTTTGTGGTTGGTCATATAACTCCTGAAGCTTTTGAAGGTGGTTTACTTGCCATAGTGCGCGACGGTGATGAAATCACCATTGATGCGAAAAAACGTTCGATCGATTTAAATGTGCCTGCAACTGAGATCAAAGCGCGCTTAAAGAAGTGGCATCAACCAAAACCTAAATATACGCATGGTGTTTTAGCAAAATATGCTAAACTTGTTAGTAGCGCATCATTAGGTGCGGTTACAGATAAGGATCTTTAATGGCTGGAAATTCATTCGGAGATTTATTTAAAATAACAACATTTGGCGAAAGTCATGGTCCTGCCATTGGTGTTGTCATCGACGGTGTTCCTGCGAATATTAAATTATCCGAAAGCGACATCCAGGTTGATTTGGATCGTCGCCGCCCAGGTCAAAGTAAGATTACAACCCAGCGTCAAGAAGGTGATAAGGTTGAAATTTTATCCGGTGTGTTTGAAGGTAAAACCACAGGCGTTCCTTTGGCTTTACTCATCCGCAATCAAGATCAACGTTCTAAAGATTATGAAAACATCAAGAATGTGTTTCGTCCAGGCCACGCGGACTTTACCTATTTAGCCAAATACGGCATCCGTGATTATCGTGGTGGCGGTCGTTCTTCTGGTCGAGAAACTGCCTGCCGCGTGGCAGCAGGGGCTGTGGCTAAAAAGATTTTAAAGAAATATAAAATTGATATCATCGTCTACACCTTAGCGGTGGGTGATATTTATGCCAAGAACATTGATTTTAAAAATATCGAAAAGAATATGGTTCGTACCGCAGATGCTAAGGCTGCAGAAAAAATGATTGAACGCATTGAAGCAGTGCGTAAAAAAGGCGATTCCATTGGTGGTATTTTGCAATGCGTGATCAAAGGTGTTCCCGTTGGTTTGGGCGATCCTTGTTTTGATAAATTAAATGCCAAGTTAGCCCATGCGCTCATGTCGATAGCGACCGTTAAAGGCATTGAATTTGGTGAAGGCTTTAATGCTAGCCAAATGTTAGGCAGTCAACATAATGATCCTTTTACCGTTAAAGGTGGTAAAGCTGCTTTAAAGAGTAATCATGCTGGTGGCATTTTAGGTGGTATATCAACAGGTGCTGATATTAATATTCGTATGGCATTGAAACCACCATCATCGATAGCCCAAAAACAAAAGAGCATTAACGAAGATTTAGAAATTGTTGACACGCAAGTAAAGGGACGTCATGACCCATGCCTTTGCCCAAGGGTTGTTCCGGTTGCAGAAGCTATGATTGCCTTAACCTTGGTTGATCGGCTCATGATCCAACACGCCTCGAAGATTTAATGTCACAAACTCATCCAAAAGTCATACTCATTTCAGGAACATCTAGTGGTTTTGGTCTATTCTTTGCTGCACGTTTGGCAGAACGTGGTCACATCGTTTATGCCACCATGCGTGATACATCCAAGAAACAAGATTTAGAAGAAGTTGTTTTGCGTAGAGGAGCTAATGTCACGATATGTGCAATGGATGTGACAAAGACAGATAGCATTGACGCTGTGATCAAAAATATTTTGGATAAACATAAGCGCATTGACGTGGTTATTAATAATGCCGGCGCAGCTTTAGGTGGTTTCTTTGAAGATTTAGATACCGATCAAATGCGCCAGCTCATGGAAACAAATTTTTGGGGCGCGGTGAATATTTGCCGCTATGTAACACCCTTGATGCGTCAACAAAAACAGGGCATGATCATCAACGTTTCTAGCATTGCAGGTCAAACAGCTAGCCCTGCTTTAAGTGCGTATAATGCAACAAAGTGGGCGATGGAAGGTTTTAGTGAAAGTTTGTATTATGAATTAAAACGTTTTGGGGTGCACGTGGTCTTAGTTGAGCCAGGCAGTTATCCGACAAAGATTTTTGCTTCTAACGCTTTGGTTGGCAAGCGTTCGCATGATATGAACAGTCCATATTTTGATTATTCAAAACGCTTAGAAAGTTTTGTAAAAAGTTTTCATGAAAAAAGCAAACGTGATCCCGAAGATGTGGCGCGCTTGGTTGAAAACATCATTCATACAGAAAATCCTAAGTTGCGTTACATTTCAGATCCGTCATCGTGGTTGCGTGTGATGACAAGTAAAATTATTCCGCCATCGTGGTATCGTTTTATATATGAAAAGGTGATTTATGGAAAAACAAAACACACCGTATAAGCGTCAAATCTTTGTTTGCACACATAATGCCAATGGCGAAAAGGCTTCCTGTGGCGATCATCACGGTGAGGCTATTTTTAAAGAATTACGTGAAATTGCCAAAATGCGCAAGTTGCACCCCATGATCCGTGTGGCTCAAGCCAAGTGTTTGGGGCAATGTGAACGCGGGGCAAACATCATGATTTACCCCGAAAATATTTACCTCTCCAAAGTAAGTCCCGCAGATGTGCAAAGTATTGCTGATCAATACATTGCATAAAAAAATATCATCCTTGTATTGAATTTTATTTTAGGTGTTCTATACTTTAAATAGAAATGCTGTAAACTAAGCATTATCAATTATTTTCGATAAAATATTTTATTTGTACGAGGTGAACTATGAGCATGTTTGATAAAAACATAAGCCAAGAAAAACTTAAAAGCCTTGAATTTGCAGAAGCAGCACGTGAAATGGAATGGAAGTCTCCCAGTTTTGCCCAACAAATTTTCCAAGGTACGCCCAATTTTGATTTAATTTATCCATTTCCTGCTCAAAGTGCTGAAGAAAAAAAAGCTGGTGATGAGTACCTGTTAAAAATAGAAAAATTCCTTAAAGAAAATTTAAATCCTGATGAAGTAGATCGCACCGGTCAAATCCCTGACAAAGTTATGAAGGGTTTGGGAGAAATGGGGGCATTTGCACTCAAAATCCCAAAAGAATATGGCGGTGTTGGATTCACGCAATACAATTATAATCGCGTCATGCATTTGGTAAGTTCCTATTGTGCATCGACGGCTGTTTTATTATCTGCCCACCAAAGCATTGGTGTTCCACAGCCATTAAAACTATTTGGTACTCCCGAGCAAAAGAAAAAATATTTACCCATGTTTGCCAAAGGTGCAGTGTCAGCTTTTGCGTTAACGGAACCAACCGTAGGTTCTGATCCACGCAATATGAAAACAACGGCAACTTTAAGTGAAGATGGTAAGAGCTATATTTTAAACGGCGAGAAATTATGGTGCACCAATGGTCTTGTTGCAGATGTTTTAGTTGTCATGGCGGTGACCCCACCTAAGATCATTAAGGGTAAAGAAATCAAACAGATCACAGCATTTATCGTCGAAGCAAATTCACCAGGCATTGAAAAAGTTCATCGTTGTCATTTCATGGGTTTGCATGGCATTCAAAATGGTTTGATCAATTTTAAAAATGTTGTCGTTCCAAAAGAAAATATTATTTTAGGTGAAGGTGAAGGTTTAAAGCTTGCATTAATGACCTTAAATACAGGTCGTTTAACATTACCTGCCGCATCCGCGGGTGTGTGTAAATGGTGTTTGAATGTAGCACGTATTTGGTCAACCAAACGGCAACAATGGGGTGGGCCAATCGGCGAACACGAAGCCATTGCCTTAAAGTTAAATTATATTGCTAGCCATACTTTTGCGATTGATGCCGTAACATGGTTATGTTCATCATTAGCGGATGATCATAAAAGAGATATTCGCTTAGAAGCAGCCATGGCGAAATATTTTACGACAGAAGTTTCTTGGAAGATTTGTGATGAGACATTGCAAATTCGAGGGGGAAGTGGTTATGAATCTGCCTCGTCATTGGCTGGTCGTGGCGTTGATTATTGGCCAGTTGAGCGTGTACTGCGCGATATTCGTATCAATCGCATCATTGAAGGTACTAGTGAAATCATGCATTTGTTCATTGCCCGTGAAGCATTGGATTTGCATTTATCGCTCATGAAGCCTTTGATCAGCGGCAAAACGCCACCAGATAAAATGATTATGGCGGCATTTAAAATGTTAGGATTTTATGCCACATGGTATCCAAAATTATGGTTACCATCCTTCTCCGGCGGAAGTGTTAGCAAATTACCTGCACCGCTTGATGGGCATATGAATTATGTTTTAGATGCCAGCAAACGTTTGGCCCGTTACACATTCCATCAAATGGCACAATATCAACAAAAACTTGAAAGCAAACAAAGTATTTTAAGTCGTGTTGTAAACATTGGGACGGAATTATTTGCCATGTCTTGCACATGCACCTACGCCGACATGCAAATTAAAAATGGCAATAAGAATGCCGTTGAATTGGCAGATAATTTCTGTATGGATGCTCGCAAGCGCATTGAAGCATTCTTTTTAGAAACACAGGGCAACGAAGATTTAAAACAACTTAAGACAGCCAAGAAAATCTTAGCCCAAGAATTTGAATGGCTAGAAAATGAAATCATAAAATGACAGCTTTGCCGTCATACTTAAATAAGTTAACCATCCTCAAGCAAATCCCGATTTTTTCGGGATTAAATTGGTTTGAACTTAACCGCATTGCCCGTAGCAGTGATCTTGTTGAATTTAGCAAAGGGGACACGATTTGCAAACAAGGCTCACCGGCAGATGCGTTCTATGCGCTTATCTCTGGGCGTATTCAATCCTATACATTAAATATGATGAGCCAAAAGGAAGAGATGGACCTGATCATGCGCGGCATGCATTTTGGTATCATTTCAACCTTAACTGGCGAGAATCATTCACATACCTACGAAGCCATCAATGATTCAGTTGTTATCCGTATCACAAAAGAAAATTTTGATAAGTTGCTTAAATCAACGCCTAAGATGGCGATTGCCTTAAGTCAAAATTTATCACAGCGCATTCGCAAGCATGTTACCCGTACGCGTGATACTCAAGAGAGTACGATCATTGCTGTGTATGCGCCACTTAAAGGATCGGGTAGTTCAACATATGCAGCTAATTTAGCGATTCATTTAAAAGAACAAAGTGAACGCAAGGTGCTTTTGTTAAGTCTATCGTCGGATCAAAACGATCAACGCATTGATTTAGCCACCATTGTCTATGATCATCATAAGATTCTTGCAAGTATCATCAAAGGCCCATTGCCCATTGATATTCTAAGTGTCAAATTTGATAAGACCAATGCGGCCGTCTTAAATAAAATCAGCCAGTTTATTAGCGCACCCGTTAATGATTACAATTACATCGTCCTCGATCTACCCAATGAAATGGATGATGTGGTTATGAAAATTTTAACTCAATCAGATATCATTCACTTAGTGACGGTTGATCGTGCCAAAGATTTAGAAATGACCCGCCAAGTTTTAGATCGTCTTATTCTGACATTGAAAGATAGATTCCATCCGGAAAACATTCAAGTCTTAATTAGCGGCATGCATCCTGAAAAGAATTTATCCAGCGAAGAAATTAAGCACGTGCTTAGTTACGATATTTTCATGTCCTTGCCTCACTTAGATGTTAATCAGTTTAAATCCATTGAGATTAATGCAGGCATGACCATTGTTGAGGTTTCTAAGGACACGGATTATTCTCGCGTTATCCGTCATTTATCCCGACGTATCAGTGGTGTGATGGTTGGTATTGTTTTAGGTGGAGGTGCTGCGCTTGGCATGGCACACATCGGTGTTATCCGTGTCTTAGAACGTGAAGGCATACCGATTGATGTCATTGTTGGCAGTAGCATGGGCGGGCTTGTGGGGGCTGTGTGGGCCATTGGCAATAAAGCTGATGAGTTAGAGAAATGTGGTCGAGAGTTTGAAAATAAAGCAGGCTTGGTTAAGATTTTTGATCCACCGTGGTTAAACGTATTTATATTATTGGTGGGAGTTTTTCTTTTGTTTATATTCAAATTTCATTTCTGGGCTGTATTCACCATTATTTTTGGAATGCCTTTGGTTGTATTTACAGTTCCTGGTTTGGTTGAAGGTCGAGGCATTGCCCGATGGTTACGCAGTAAGCTTGGGAATAAAACATTTCATGATGTGAAAATCCCATTTAAGTTGGTTGCGTATGATTTGTTGCGTCGTAAAGAATTAATCCTAGATAAAGGCGGGTTGGTTGAAGCTGTTAGTAAAACCATCGCGATCCCAGGTGTCATTTTTCCAATCCTAGAAAATGATCAAATGATCATTGATGGTGGCGTTCTTAATCCATTACCGACGAATGTCTTGGTTGATATGGGCGTTAAGAAAATCATTGCGGTCAATGTGTTGCAGTCGCCGCAAGATGCAGAGTATACCGCTGAATTAGAAAAAGAACGTCACAATAAGTTGCTTCAAATACCATTTAATAAGTATCCAATGCAATATATTGGCATTCGTCTTGGCAATCTTTTAAGCAAACATCTTACACCAAACGTTGCTGATATCATCGTTAGAACATTACAAGCTTCCGAATACGTTTTAGCAGAGGCTAGCGGTAAACAAGCTGATGTTTTGATTCACCCTGATCTTCGCGGGATTAATTGGTTTGAGTTGTATGAGGTTAATCAGTTGATTGCACGAGGAGAAGAGGCCACTGTAAAAGCCCTTCCTGCCATTAAAGAATTAGTCAAAAGATAGGTCGTTTGATATAATGACCCCTATGGCAAATCCCATAAAAGTAGGTTCACGCAAAAGTCCTTTAGCTTTAGCTCAAATCAAAGAAGTTTTTGATGTGCTTAAGGCTACTTCTTCTTTTGAAGTCACAACGTTTGATACCGCCGGTGATATTGATAAAACTACGTCGCTGACCACTAACCCAGCAGATGATTTTTTTACCGACGAGCTTGACCGTGCTTTACTTAATAAAACCATTGATGTTGCCATTCATAGTGCCAAAGACTTACCTAAAGTTATTCCTCAAGGGCTTGCGATATTTGCGCTCACAGCTGTCTTAGATGACACCGATGCATGGGTTGGTCGTTGTCCGTGGGCTAATTTGCCCAAAGGGGCGCGTGTTGGCACCAGTAGTCAGTTAAGACAGCAGCAAACCAAGGAATTACATCCCACCGCACAGATCGTTGATGTGCGCGGCACCATCCAAGAACGCATAGATTTGGTAAAACAAGGTAAGATCGACGGCATTATTGTTGCAACCTGTGCGTTGAAACGTTTAAAGCTGACAGACATGATCACAGATGTTTTGCCTTGGGAAGGCATGCCATTGCAAGGTCAGTTGGCGATTGTTGGACGTGCTGATGACATGATCCTTAAACGTTTATTTGCGCCACTCGATGTTCGTCTCACATACGGCAAAGTATTGTTGGTTGGTGCGGGCCCAGGAGATCCAAATTTAATCACGTTAAAAGCCATTGAAGCATTGCGCAAAGCAGATTGTGTGATGTACGACTATTTGGTGAATAAAGATTTATTGCAGTATGCGCCACATGCAACACATATCTTTACAGGAAAGCGCAAAAAAGATCATAGTTTAACCCAAGCCCAATTATCGACCATGTTAAAAACCAAGGCGATGCAAGGGATCAATGTGGTGCGCCTCAAAGGCGGGGATCCACTCATTTTTGGTCGTGGGGCAGATGAAATCAATTATTTGCGTAGTTATCACATTGATGTGGAGATTATCCCAGGGGTTAGTTCAGCAACGGGTATACCATCGCTGTTGGGCGTACCTTTAACGGCTCGTGGGATTGCAACGTCGGTAGCCTTTATCAGCGCTCATAGCGAAGATGAAGATGTTAAAGGCCCGCAACCGATTGTGATTCCTAAATGTGACACCGTTGTTTTCTTGATGGGATTAAGTAAAATTTATGAAATCATTGCCACATTAAAAAAAGACGGATGGTCGCTTACTACACCCCTGATGATTGTAGCCAATGGCACCCGCGATAATGAGCAAATTGTTACAGGAACATTGGGAACCATTGAAAATATTGTTAAAGAATCGATGATCTCGCCTCCGGCGCTGATCATTGTCGGTAACACCGTTAACTTTTACGGCCAGCAGCGCAAGAAAACATATTTACATACGGGAACACATCCGATGTTGTATCAAACTTTAGGTAAGATTATTTCTTGGCCGATGATTGAGATGCAGCCGGTTCAATTATCAGAAGGTGATCGTGAGCGGTTTGGTAAAGAATTTGACGCGTCGAGTATGGTGATTTTAACATCCCCAAGTGCTGTTAATCATTTTGTACCGATCATTTCCTCCATACGCAGTCAGCATCACTTAAAAGAGAAAATATTTGCTGTCATTGGTCAGCACTCTGCACAAGTCTTTGCAAGTTATGGCGGGCATGCACATATCATTGCTGATGAAGAAACAGCTCAAGGTTTATTCAAGACCTTAAGTGCCGTCATGGATTTTAAAGGTAAGAATATTTTCTTCCCAAGATCATCCATTCCTAATCCATTTTTAATCGATGCCTTGCGTGAACATGGGGCGACGGTGTATGAATGGGCTGTTTATAACAATATAAAACCAAAACGTGGGCCTTTGCCTACAGAACATGTCGATGGCGTCATCTTTACAAGCCCTTCAACCGTTTTTAATTTCTTAGAAGAATATGAAACAATTCCCAGCCATTGGGATATTTTAGCCAAAGGCCCCGTCACACACAAAGCTTTACGAGAAGCGGGGTACCGTAGTAAGATAATGATATGAGTATAAGACCACGACGATTACGAACAACCCCAAGTTTAAGAGATTTGGTTGCAGAGCATCATCTCAATGCAACGGATGTAATTTTGCCTTTTTTTGTGATTGAGGGTAAGAACAAGAAAGAAACGATAGCATCCATGCCTGGCGTTTACCGCTTTACCATTGATTTGCTTTTAAAAGAGGTGGAATTGTTTATTCGCAGCGGTGGTCGTGCGGCTATTTTATTTGGTCTTAGTGATAAAAAAGACAATGCTGGTAAATATGCCGTTTCATCTAAAGCTGTTGTGCCCATGGCCATTGCGGCTATTAAGAAAAATTTCCCGAATTTTTTATTATTCTCCGACGTGTGTTTATGTGCCTATTTGTCACATGGTCATTGTGGTATTTTGCATGATGGCAAGATTGATAATGATGCCTCATTACCTGTGTTAACGGATATGGCGGTTGCTCATGCGAATGCCGGTATTGATGTGGTGGCGCCCTCAGATATGATGGATGGCCGCGTAAAAGCCATACGCGAAGGTTTAGATAAAAATGGTTTTAAAGATACAGGGATCTTATCCTATGCTGTTAAGTATGCCTCAGCTTATTATGGCCCATTTCGAGATGCCGCTAACTGTGCGCCTGGGTTTGGGGATAGAAAATCCTATCAAATGGATCCAGCCAATGCTAAAGAAGCTTTAAAAGAAGCGCGGCAAGATATTAGCGAGGGGGCAGACATGGTCATGGTTAAGCCTGCCTTGGCCTACATGGATATCATCCGACTAATTGCTCAAGATACGACCGTGCCTGTTGTTGCTTATAATGTTAGTGGTGAGTATAGCATGGTCAAAGCAGCGGCTCAAAAAGGTTGGATCGACGAGAAAGCTGTTGTTTTAGAATCATTATTAGGGTTTAAACGTGCAGGTGCTAGCAGCATTATTACCTATCATGCGAAAGATGTTCTTGGATGGCTAAAGTAAAAAATCCTATTTCATCAAAAATATTTGAACAAGGTCGACATTTCCTAGTTGGTGGCGTTAATAGCCCTGTGCGTGCATTTAATGCGGTGGGTGGGAATCCATTGGTCATGGAACGTGGTCTTGGCAGTCAAATGTTTGATGTCGATGGCAATGCCTACACTGATTATTGTCTGGCATGGGGTGCGTTAATCCTTGGTCATAATCATCCAGATGTCAGAAAAGCAGCAACGACATCGATTAGCCTTGGCAGTAGCTTTGGTACAACCACGAAACCAGAAGTTGAGATTGCAGAATTTATTTGCAAGCATGTGCCCTCGATTGAGAAAATTCGATTTGTAAATTCAGGAACAGAAGCCACCATGAGTGCTATTCGATTGGCTAGAGGATTTACAGGTCGCAGTAAGGTTTTAAAATTCGACGGTTGCTATCATGGGCATGTGGATGATTTACTCGCTAGTGCAGGTTCAGGGGTGGCCAGTTTACCAGCGTCGAGTAGCCAAGGCATACCCGCATCACATTTACAAAACACCTTAAGCATTCCTTACAATGATGTGAATGAACTTAACTTAATTGTTGAACGCCATTATAAAGACATTGCCGCCGTGATTGTTGAGCCTGTTGCAGGGAACATGGGTGTCATTTTACCTAATCATCATTTTCTAAAAGCCTTGCGTCAGATAACCAAGAAATACAATATTGTGCTCATCTTTGATGAAGTTATGTCGGGTTTTAGACCTGGTTTAGGTTGTGTTCAGGAAGATTTAGGTGTTATCCCAGATATGACCTGTTTAGGTAAAATCATCGGCGGGGGGTACCCTGTTGGTGCTTATGGTGGCCGCAAAGATATTATGGATCATTTGGCGCCCTTAGGTAAAACTTATCAGGCAGGGACATTTGCAGGTAATCCATTGGCGATGCGTGCAGGGCTTGCGACGCTCAAGAATTTAAATAAGACTTTGTATAAAGATTTAAAAATAAAATGTGATACCTTTGTAAAATCGACCAATGCGTTTTTTCAAAAGAATAATATTGATGCCCACTTTGTTTCCTATCACAGTATGATTAGCATTCGTTTTAGAAAAGAAGCAGTGACAGATTATGCTCAAGCGCAAGTTGCTGCTCAAGATCCTGTCTATGCTCAATTATTTCATGAACTATTAGCACAAAGTGTTTACTGGCCACCAGCAAATTTAGAGACCTTTTTTGTTTCAGCGAAACATACTGCTAAAGACTTAACTCATTTACAAAAAATTATCGAGAGGTTTTATGGAAACATCGGTTAGACCTTGGGGTAAATATCATAAATTTCACCAAGAAGATGGCGTTTGGGTAAAACGTGTTGAAGTAAATCCGTTGGGCCGACTAAGCCTTCAAAAGCATCAACATCGCTCGGAGAAATGGATTGTTGTTGCAGGTTGTGGTGTTGCAACTGTAGATGGTAAAGAATTAACCATCGAGTTTGGTTCGGTTGTTGATATACCATTAGGTGCAATTCATCGCATTGCCAACACTGGCCACGAGCAATTGGTCTTTATTGAAGTGGCAACAGGAAAATATTTAGGGGAAGATGATATCATTCGCATTGAAGATGACTATGCTAGGAAATAATAATGAAAGGAACGCTTAAATGAGCTTGAATACCGTTAATATCATGGGGAACTTAACCAAGGATCCTGAAATTAAAAGCACACCATCAGGAAAATCTGTTTGCAGCATGTCCATTGCTAATAATCGTATTTACTCAAAAAACAATCAGCGTGTGACGGAAGTGTCATATTTTGATGTTGAAGTTTGGGGTCCGATTGCTGAGAATTGCGCTAAGTATTTGAAAAAAGGTAGCGGCATTATCGTTGAAGGGCGTTTGAAGCAAGACCGTTGGGAAAAAGATGGTAAAACACAAAGCCGTGTTCGCATCAGTGCTAACACAATTCACTTCATGCCTAAAAAAGGCGAAGAAGGTGGCGCTCCTCAAGGCCGCGGTGATGTAAATAGCGCCTTAGATGCTTCTGTAGATTCCATGAGACCAGAAGATATTGCTTGGGAAGAATAAGCTGCTCCATGAGAAAAATTGCTGCATTGTTCATACTATCCTGCGTAATTTCAGCTAGCCTCGCTCATGCAAGTGTAAAACAAAACTCATTTGTTCCTCCAAAGGGAAACACCTTGCTCATCATTGGACAAGATGGGAACACCATTGATGCGTATGTTGATAAAACAGGCAATAAGCCTGCCGGGGTGATGATTTATACGTCGGTGCAAAAGATGGAAGGTTTGGTGTCATCTATAGATATCGGCGCAGGTCCACAATACGGAAATGATTTATTAGAAAAGCATCCGTGGGGTGTTGTCCAAATCGGTTTGTATATGGTGGATGCATTAACTGACATCACCACAGGCATGTATGATCAGAATTTGTTGATTTTAGCGAACTGGTTAAAGCAAGCCAATCGACCAGTATATTTGCGCATTGGTTATGAATTTGATAATCCTGAGAATCGCTACGAGCCTAAGGCTTATGCTAAAGCGTTTATTTATATCGTTGATTACTTGCGGAAGAATAATGTAAAGAATGCTGCATATGTTTGGCATTCTTATACAGCGGCTAAGAAGCCATATCCATGGGAAGATTATTACCCAGGGGATGACTATGTTGATTGGTTTGGGAGTTCAATTTTTTCGACAGGCAATTTACCCTATGCTGCGGAATTTATCGCTTACGCTAAACGCCAGCATAAGCCGTTTATGATTGCGGAATCAACGCCAAGTGGGATGTTTACGGTTCATGGCAAGAAAGACTGGTTTAATCATGTGTTTCGATTTATCGAGCAAAATAATGTTGAAGCATTCTGTTACATTAATTCTAATTGGGATGAATTACCCATGTACAAAGGTCAAGGTTGGGGAGATGCGCGGGTGCAAAAAGATCCTATGATCCTTAAACTTTGGTTAGAGGCCATTCATAAACGCCGATATCTTAAATCTTCGTCAAGTTTGTTTTATACGTTAGGATGGCGCAATTAAGATGAATGACACACAACTTCAAGAAATATCACGCCGTCGTACGTTTGCCATCATCTCGCATCCCGACGCAGGTAAAACAACCTTAACAGAGAAACTATTGTTATATGGCGGTGCGCTTGACTTGGCTGGTTCAGTTACTGCCAAAAAGAAGCAACGCGAAACTGCATCTGATTGGATGGAGTTAGAAAAGAAACGCGGCATTTCCATTTCATCAACGGTGTTGCAATTCGAATACGATGATTTTCGCCTCAACCTGCTAGATACCCCAGGGCATAAAGATTTCTCTGAAGATACCTATCGTGTGTTAATGGCGGTCGACGCGGTTATCATGGTCATCGATGCGGGTAAAGGTATTGAAAGTCAAACACGCAAACTATTTGAAATTTGTAGCAAGCGCGGTATTCCCATTTTTACGTTCATGAATAAGTTAGATCGGCCCTCAAAACCACCACTGGAACTCATTGATCAATTAGAAAAAGTTTTAAATCTTCATGCTTTCCCAATTAATTGGCCGATGGGTAATGGTCCTGAATTTAAAGGAATTTATGACAGAGTTAACAAAGAAGTGCATTTATTTGAACGCACCCCAGGCGGGTCGTATCGAGCGCCTGTATCAGTCCATGGCTTGCATGATCCTAAGGTTAAAGAAATGCTCTATGACCGCACGTATAATGAGGTGATTGAAGAATTAGAGATGTTAGACGGTGCACACGGCGGGTTTGACATAAAAGCCGTACTAGCTGGCAAGACAACGCCTGTATTTTTTGGGAGTGCTGCCAACAACTTTGGTGTGGAATTTTTATTGCGTGGTTTCTTGCAACATTCCATGGCACCAACGCCAAGAAAAAATAATGCCGGTGAGATTGTTCCACTCGATAGCCCACATTTTTCAGGATTTATTTTCAAAGTTCAAACCAATATGAATCCGCTGCATCGTGATCGCGTAGTTTTTGCCCGTGTTTGTTCTGGAAGATTTTTTAGGAATATCCCTGTGTTTCATGCGCGATCCGGTAAAGAAATTAAGATTTCAGATTCCTTTAACCTTTTTGGCCGCGACAGAGAAGTCATGCACGAAGCTTACCCAGGGGATATTATTGGTTTTGTTACCAAACTTGATTTTCGTATTGGGGACACCATTAGCACAGATCCTAATTTACAATTCGATGCCATCACACGTTTTGCCCCTGAATGTTTTGCGGTGTTGCATAATAGTGCCGCTTCGTCGTATAAATCTTTTCGCAAGGGCTTGGAACATTTGCTTGCTGAAGACATTGTGCAATCATTTACCGTGCAAGATTTTGGTAGTAGCACACCAATGCTTGGTGCCGTTGGTATGTTGCAATATGAAGTCTTGCAGTATCGACTCAAAGACGAGTATGGGGCAACGACGGAACTTGAGATGAAACCGTGGAAAATCTTACGTTGGATTGATTCACCGCTTCCTGATAAAGATCTTAAAGCATCATTACCAAATGGTTGTGCGTTAGGGCAAGATGATCAGAATCGTCGGGTGATCCTTTTTCCAACGGATTGGGCTTTAAAATATTTCATGTCTAATAATCCAACATTAACCATTGTTGACACACCCATTAAAGAACCGATAAACAAATGATCGTTTGGCCACAAGACATTCAACAGAAATTTGATTACATCATAGAAAAAATTCCCGTATTTTTGCGCAGCATTGCTAAAGACAGGGTTGCAAAAAAGGCAGAAGTGTTGGTTCAAAAGGAAGGTCGTAGCGAAGTCACAGAAAAAGATTTAGTCGATGCATTCTTGCTTGAAACACCGTTTGGATTTCACGGACCATTAAAAACCGATATGCAAGAATTAGGCATAGATTACACTAAATACGGACACTCAAAATAATATGAAAAATCGCTTAGATTTACTCGATTGGATTGTAGAAGCCTTAAACGCGTTAAACGGCAGTGCTCAAATCAAAAAGGTCTTAGAAAAAATTTGGGAATTGCATGATCGCGAGATCATTGATAGTGGTGGTTTTCATTTTACGTGGCAAGAAGATGCTAAATGGGCAGCGACGCAATTAAGGGCTAAAGGTATTTTGAAAGAAGGTAAGGCAACATCAAAGCAGGTGTGGGAGCTAAAGAAATAAGGACAAGCCTGATCTCCAAGACTTGCCCTTATTGTTATTTCTTCTTGCCGCCTTTTTTCTTTAAAATCTTATTCTTAGGATTCTTATCGCCCATATGTTCCTCCTGTTAGGTTTAATATAACAATGGTCGATTGTAGCATCTAATCAAGATCAACTGTGAAATAGAAAATATATTACATGGATTACATTTACGAAACATTAGGTTGGATAGGTACGCTGACATTTGTTTTAGCATATTTGGGAGTTTCGACGGGTAAGCTAAAAGCAGATTCATATCTATATCAATGGATGAATTTAGGCGGGGCGATTGCTATAGGCTTTAGTGTTTTTGTTAAACAAGCATGGCCAGCTTTTGTATTGGAAGTAGTCTGGTGCGCCATTGCTATCTATGCGTTGGTGCGGTTATTTCTTCAACGAAGGAAATCATAAGGATGGTTTATGTCGACTCAAGAAGATGATTTAACACCTGTTGAACGTTCACGGGGTGTAACGATGTGGGCAGCAGCTTTCATTTTTTATGCAACGTGGTCCATGTTGGCGCTACTAAAGAACCCTATTAAAATATCGATGTTTAAGTTCTTTTTTGTTCTTCAAATTATTGGGTATTTGGCTGCAGGAATTTATATTTTACAATTAAAAGAATTTGCTCGAAAACTCGTTATCGCCTTGGCCATTATAGGTTGTATTAGTGCGGTTTTCTTATTGCCTAAACAAATGAAGATGATCCAAGAAATTCGCTCTTTTTATCAAGAAAAGGTGGATGAAAGCTATGAAAATCGTCGACAACAGATCATGAAAAAGACGAAGCCAGAATTTCAACAAGAAGAGTTAAGTCGCTTAGATAAGGAACAAAAAGAAGCCAATGCCTTAATGCCACAATTACTAAACACTGTTGTGATCATTGGCGCGGCAGGGACCATCATAATCAACGGTATCATCATTTTCTATTTTATGCGTCCAAAGGTTAAAAGGCAGTTTATCAATTAAGGATAGAGTTTCGGTAGGTGTAGTATTCTTGCATGATCTTATTTGCAGCAATGGCATAACTTTTGGTTGGATCGCTCACCTGATTGGCCATGATAAGGCCTAATAACAAACCATCTTCGTTTAGAACTGGCCCGCCACTATCGCCTTCTTTTAAAGGGATATTCATCTTAAGAATAGCAACCTTATCCGTTGTTGCATCTTTATAAACCTCAATAATTTTTCCACGTTTGGCTGTTTCATTCTCAAGTGTTCCGTTAGCGAATGCCAAGACACGGCTGCCTATTTGAATATTAGTGGCATCACCCATGGCAATAGCGTTTAATGAATGATCGGTTGTGATTTTTAGTAAACATAAATCATCGGTCTTGCTGGATCTTAATTTTTTAGCTTCTAGTATTTGCCCATTATGCAGCATCACATAAATGTGTTGAGGGGAGTTTCCAACCACATGTTTATTGGTAACAATGATTCCTTGTGCATCGATCACGATGCCTTGACCATAGCGTTCTGCTTTTCCACTAGATAATTTTCCGTTATGGGATTGAATATGGCCTGCATCAACCGCTCGGATATTTACAAAAGAAGCTTCAGTGTCTGTGTTGGAATGCTTGATATATTTACGTGCTAGTGATACTAACACCTCTGAATCAGGCAAAGGTGTAACCGACAACGTTTGCGCATAGATTGGACTAGCCAACATAAAGCATACAAAAGGCACGTATAGAGAACGATATATTTTCCAAACCATTTTTCTACTCATAAAAACACCTTATGAGAGTATATACCGCCAAAGCCATGAAAAAGGCTGATTAGGGCTACGACGAGAAAGCGTTTTTCTAGATTGTTGTAACTGTATAGCTTCTATGTGATTAAGCCATATTTCGAAGGAAAAATACTTAACAAATCACCCTTGAGGTCTTGACAGGAGGGGTGTATATTACCTTAAAGTTAGAAACTAGGAGGCTCAATGGCTACAAATACTGTTAGGTTGCATCGTGTGTTAAAAACAAACCCTGAGAAATTATATCGCGCCTTTGTTGAGCCTGAAGCCTTGGCCCAATGGATCCCACCATATGGTTTTATCTGTAAAGTTCATCATCTCGACGCAAAAGTCGGAGGAACATATAAATCATCGTTTACCAATTTTGGCACGGGTCAAACGCATACTTTTGGAGGCACCTATAAAGAATTAGTGCCAGGGCAACGCTTGGTATATTCCGATAAATTTGAAGATCCTAATTTGGTTGGAGAAATTACCGTCACCATCACCATGAAGAAAGTTTTGTGCGGCACTGAATTAAACATCCTCCAAGAAAACATTCCTGCGGCCATCCCTGTTGAAATGTGTTATTTGGGTTGGCAAGAATCTCTTACTAAATTAGCTCAACTGGTGGAACCTGTAATCGCTGGATAATCTCATGAAAAATTTCCGCAAAGAACTCTGGTTTAACACCAAAACACGTCGGGCTTATATTAATATCACCTCACAGGTTCAAGATGCGATCAATGATAGCGGCATCAAAGAGGGTTTGTGTTTGGTTAATGCCATGCATATAAGCGCGTCGGTTTATATCAATGATGATGAAAGTGGTCTTTTGCACGATTATGACCGATGGCTAGAAGGTTTAGCCCCGCATGCTCCTGTTTCGCAATACAAGCATAATGACACCGGTGAAGACAATGCCGACGCCCACTTAAAACGCCAAATCATGGGCCGCGAGGTGACAGTGGCCGTTACCAATGGCAAATTAGATTTTGGACCATGGGAACAAATTTTTTATGGAGAATTCGATGGTATGCGCAAGAAAAGGGTTTTAATTAAAATCATTGGTGAATAAAACTAACCGCATGCAGATAACCATAAAAGTCATCCCAGCCGCCCGTCAAAATCTTTTCAAAGAAGAGGGTGACATCATCAAAGTCTATCTAACAGCCCCAGCCGTAGACGGTAAAGCCAATTCAGCCTTGATCAAATTCTTATCTAAGCACTATAATGTCAATGTAAGTCGTATTGAAATCCTTAAAGGTAATAAAGCTAAAATCAAAGTTGTGTCTATAGATAAGAATATTGCTTGATTTTGATGTTTATGGTATAAAAACTTCAAACAGTTTCCCCCAAAACTGTATAAAATTATCAATATATTCAAATCCCCCGAAAACTCATTTTTTTATTAACTTGAAAACGCCCATTAATGTGATACAATTGTATATACAAATGGGTTAGAAGGGGAATATGGATAGAATTCGCTTCAGCCCAATTAAAGATTTTCTAATAAAGCAGAAATATGGCGTCTCATTTGAAGATGTATTAAGTGGTGAATTGGTTGATGAAATTGAACATCCAAAGAGAACTAATCAGAAGATATTGATTTTTGAATATAAGAATTACCTTTGGTCGATTCCATTTGTAGTTGAACACAAGGGGATTTTCTTGAAAACACTGTATCCTAGTCGTAAATTAATGAAACGATACAAAAGAGGAAAAAATGATAAAGAAATATAATTTATCCAAATATGAGCAATCTATTGAAAACACTATTGATGAATACGTTCCTGTATCTAGAGCTAAGTTTGAAGCAACGAAGAAAATGTTCGAAGCTAGAAAAAAGAATGCTGTTTTAAATATTAGAATCAATCAAGGTGATTTAGATAGTCTTAAGGACAAAGCAAAGAAATTAGGTGTTAAATATCAAACTTTTATTACAGAAATCCTTCATAAAGTAGCCATCACAGGTGAATAACCAAATCCACAATCCAGATCCTCTGCACGGCGTAACCCTCGAGATGATCCTCACCCGACTGGTAGAAAAGTATGGGTGGGAGGGGATGTATAATCATGTTAAGATCAATTGTTTTCAAAAAGACCCAAGCATCAAATCAAGTCTAACTTTTCTTAGAAAAACACCGTGGGCCAGAGACAAGGTCGAAACCTTGTATCTTAAAACCTTTTGAGGACAACCTATGCAAGACCGCGCCAGATTTCAAGATAAACGCAAAGAACAACGCGTTGCCGTCACAGCCAAGATCAAAATTAGCATTGGCACCCAGCTCACTGTCGAAGGCCAAATCAAAGATATAACCCTCAATAGCGCATTTATAACCATGCGCAACAATATTTATCTTAATAGCAACGATACGATATCTTACGAATTCGAAGTAACGCTAGACGGAAAGCTTTGTATTTTTAAAGGAAATGCATATGTCACACGTATAGTTAAAGGCGAAGGGTTTGTTATCAGTTTTCTTAAAATGGATGAAGCATCTTTGAATAATCTTAAGAAATTACTAAATATTTCGTATTAATAAAAGGCAGGATGATTAATGCTTAACAATAATGACATCATGAAAAAGCTGCGCGTGGCGCTCAAACTTAAAGATACAGACATCATTGAAATCTTAGAACTTGCAGAATTTAAATCCACACCAACCGAACTCTCAGCGATCTTTCGCAAAGAAGACCATCCAAACTATATGCCCTGCGGCGATCAAATTTTAAGACGTTTTCTCGATGGTCTTATTATTCGTAATAGAGGTAAAAGGGATGTATGAACCACAACGATTTAATTAAAGAACAATTTGATAAACAATCAGCCACGTTTGGCACCATGGCGGGTCATCATGATGCTTTGGATATGATTGTGAAGTTAAGCCAAACCACATCAAAAGACACTGTCTTAGATGTGGCCTGTGGTCCTGGAATTGTGGCGTGTGCATTTGCTAAAGTTGCCTCAAAAGTACGCGGCATCGACCTTGTCCCTGCCATGATCGAACGTGCTAAAGAATCCCAAAAAGCTCAAGGCCTAACGAACATGAGTTGGGACATTGGTCATGTTAGCCCATTACCCTACGAACACTGCTCATATTCAATCGTAGTCAGCCGATTTGCCTTTCACCACTTCATGGATCCTCAAGCCGTCCTTGAAGAAATGACAAGAGTGGCAAAGTGGGAGGGTAGGGTTGTCGTCGTTGATGTTTTCATGACCAACCAAATACAAGCCACTGCCTACGACGCCATGGAAAAACTACGCGACCCGTCACATACACATGCACTTTTGCTCGAAGAATTAGACAATTTCTTTAAGAAATCAGAATTAACCGTTATTGAGAAAAAATTCTATCGCCTACCAGTCGAAGTAGACGAACTCCTAAAAGCCACATTAACCCCAGCTAAAGAAGCCGAAGCATTTAAAAATATCGTTCAAGCCGATGTGGGTATCAATAAATTAGGCATTGAAGCGAAAATTAATGACGGAAAGCTATGTTTTTCATTTTCGATTGTGATAATGGTGGGGCAAAAGCTACCACCGGCAAATTATGGGATAAGCTGTTGTAATTAAAAAAGGTGAAAATAAATCTATTTTCATCTTTTTAGATTTTTTCCCAACAGGACCATTAAGTGAATACATGATCTTAATGTTGCCAGTATTCATATAACGAAGAGTTGGTACACAAAGAATTCTTGCGTAAAGAAAAGCTTGTGTTATCTTATTCTAAAAGTCAGACCAGCTTTCCCTTCAACCGTATTCCTTTATTAAAAGGAGCCCCGCTATGAAGATCACTACTTTAACGATCATACTATTAATAGGCATCTTTACATTTTCTCAATTGGCCCAAGCAAAAGGGCGAACTGGGAGTCATCGGACTTATCATGGTCATGGGAAGGGGAGTTTCTATAAGGGTGGAAAATAGGGAATGGAGTTTCAATATGTTTGAACAATTCAGAAATCATCCAGAATTGAAATGGAATGCTTCTCCAGCTGGACAATTCTATTCAGACGCTGATAGGTTGAATATAAATATTAATTTGAAAGATTTCACTCTAGAAAGAATAGTTGATTTAAGAGAACAGGTTGAGAATGAGGGCTCTGCTAAGCTAATGTTAATTGGAAGCAGTAACACAAATATATTTGTATATGGTCCAAATAATTTAATAAATCTTTTGTATCATACATTACAGAGATACAAGGCAAGATTCTGGTCCAAAATAATTAATATTACTTTAAACGATCATCAGAATTGCGCTAACTTGTTAGTTCCTACGAAATGTGATCCATGGGTTATTGATAAACTTGAATTAAAAGAGATGAAGAGGGGGGCGGTTACGCCATGCACTACTACTTCCGATTTAGAAAAAATTTATGAAATATGTGTTCATTGTGAGAATTTTTTAAAAGAAAGGGATCTTCGTTAAGGTCTAAAATGGAAAAAATATTTCAGTATGATGTAACCTTAAGTTTTGCAGGCGAAGATCGTAAATATGTAGAGCAAGTTGCTCAAAAACTCAAGGCGCAAGAAATTAAAGTTCATTATGATGAATTTAATGAAATTGATGCTTGGGGGAAAAATTTACCAGAAAATTTTGACCGTATCTATCGAAAAGACTCTCGTTTCTGTGTCATGTTTATTTCCGGAGACTACGCTAAGAAAGCTTGGCCCACCTTTGAAAAAAGAAGCGCTTTAGACCGAGAAGTTATCGAAAATGGTTATATTCTTCCAGCTCGTTTTGACGATACAGAAGTTTTAGGAATTCCGCCTTCCAAGTCTTATATTGATCTTCGTAAATATAGCCCTAATGAATTCGCTGAACTGATTATTAAAAAAATAAGTAAGACTCAATCAATAAAAAATGTGTTTGAAACAACAGCTTTTCGCCGTCCCAAGATCACCAAATCATTCGATCCTTATAAAGAATCACAAGTTTGGGTAGAATATCTGATTAAAGAGTTAGAGAGTCGTTGTGAAGATTCAGGAATATCTTTTAGTCATTTTCTTCGCGATGGTAAACAATGTTTAAGATTTGTAATTAACGGCAAACCTGTTTATTCCATTAATATTAAATCAGGCTCTCTTTATTTGGACCAAGGATTAAGTTTTAGTTATGCGCATGGAGAAATGTCAGCAATTCTAGATGGCATTAATGCATTTGGTGAATTTGATTGGAATAAAGACAGGGAATGTATAGTTTTAAAACTTAATGATTTTAGTGTTTTTTCTCGGTCATCTAGCGAACGGCAAGAATTTACGAAACTAGAATTTCTTGATTACATTTGGGAAAAAGTTTGTAACGCCACAGAAGAAAAAATGTAAGGAAAGACTCCCCATATTAATGAGCAGCTCTTACATAACTAATAAGAAAATCTATTTAAATGTACCCTAAGCATTTTTTTGAACAATTTTGGGAATCTGAACAACGAAATGAATTATTTGTTTGTATGCCATTTCATAGTTCTTTAAATTATCGTTTTAACCAAGTAATTAAAGTCGCTGCTAAAAAGGCAGGTTTCGATAACGCCATAAGAGTTGACGAGGATACCTCAGGAAATGTAATAATCACAAAAATTTTAGATGGAATTGCAAATTCAAAAATGGTTTTAGTTGATTTATCAGACGATCCAAGTTGCAAAGAACGACATGTAAATGGAAATGTTTTATATGAAGCAGGTATCGTTCATGCTATTAGAGAACCTGATGCATTAATAATTGTACGAGATCAAGGTCCTGAAGGTGTCGATTTTGATATTCGAGGATTTACAATTAATACGCCGCCTAATAATGTTATTGAAGAAAAATGGTTGATTGAATTATTGAAGAATAGTCTAGAAAATTATCAATGGTTTATTGGAAAGCGAATAAAGTCTACGGCAGAATTAATTGATGATATTAGTTTGCTTCTTATGGCTAAATATGGAGGTGATAAGAATACTTCAACACATTTTAATAGTGCTAATATGGATGCAAAGTATAAGATATCTATTATGAGGCTTTTAGAATTAGGAATTTTAAGATTTCAAACTGCAAGAAATAATAACCCTTTAGAGCATGCTTATCATTGGACTGATTTTGGTTATGAAGTAATGAAATATCTTCACATAGAAAGGCAAAATCCTGGTATTCGCTTATCATGACAACATTAGAAATAATTGATAATGTTAAAGAGCGTGGGTGGACATTTCGCCAAAGATTTAAAGGGAAAAGTAATAAAATCCTACTTATTTTTTCAAAAAGAAGTGCCGAAGATTATGGAGAAAGGAATTGTGTGAATTTTTATGCTCTTAAAATCGATCACGCAAATAGCTATTCTGATATTTATTTTAAATATGCAATTACAGCGAGTGCTTTAGCTACACAAAAAATAGCAGATATAGTAGGTGATCCTGAAGCTTATATTATTAATTCCGGCTTGTTTCGTTTTAAAAAATTATTAAAAGATAGCGATGAAGTTCGTAAGTTCCCTGATTTATTGCTGAGTAGCGATTCTTCTGAATCGGAATATGCTATAGATTTACTTCAAGGATTAGATATAGAAATAAATAGAGTACGTTTTGAAGTCCTTGATTTTTTAAGACGTAATAAATATTTGGGTAGAGAATCATTAAATCTTATAGAGATTGCAGATGTGATTTGTTCAGACCAAACTATAGTTGATACCGTTTATCGTGACTTTGAAGAAAATGGCCTTATTAAAGGAGCTTACGGAAATAAAGGTGTAAAAATTACTGTAGAAGGTGAAAAATATTTAGAAAAAATTAAAAATGAGCAAATGGGTATAAACTTTGGTTCAGAAGGAACCCATAAATGGTAGAGTAAGTCGCAATATTAACTTCCTATAATATATGTTATGTTAAGTAGTTATATAGGAAAGTGCTAAAATAGGCAAAAAATAACCCCTTGGTTTCCCAAGGGGTTTTTAGTTGAATCTTTTTACTTACTTGCTCTTTCTATCTAAGCCACATCCATCATATTTGCTTGTATATAACCCTACGCATGCGATCAGGATAAAGATGTAGATGTCTGCGGATGATTGTCTTGCTACTGTTAGACCGAAACCTAATGTGATTAGTACTACTGCGGTGAAGATCCATGCTTCTTTGAGTTTCATGCCAACAAGTAGCCATATTGGTATGATGGCTTCTGCGACTGGTAAAACATAGACATATGGCCTTAATAGCCATGCTGGTAATGGCGTGTCTTTAAACATGCCGCCAACCATGCCTACATAGTGGTCAAAATCCATGAATTTGCCTAAAGCAGCAACTGCAAATAACGCGGCTATGGCAACGCGTAAAATAATTGAAATCCAACCTAATTCGCTATTTTCTTTTTTATTCATAAATCCTCCTTTAAATATTTAATAAATAACCGTTTTCTTTAAGCCAGCGTTCGTCTTTTTTATAATCTGGTATTAGATTTTCAACTTCTTGCCAGAATTTCCTTGAATGATTCTTTTGTTTGATATGCATGAGTTCATGCACGACAACGTAATCAATAACCCTGTAAGGCGCTAAAATTAATCGCCATGTGAAGTTTAAACTATCTTGAGCACCACATGAACCCCAACGTGTATTGGCATTATTTACTTTGACAGATTTATAGGTTAATCCAGCCATATCAGCATAGTGTTTTACTCTATCATTAAAATAGACTAATGCTTTGGCCCTATAAGCTGATTTCTCGTCGTCAGTTAAGGCAATTTTAGGGACATTTTGACGGTTGCGCAATAGTTCTTGTGTTTTTGTGATCCATTGTTCTTTTTTTATAATGATGCGCTCAATATCATCAACGCTAACCCATTTAGGCGCACGCACAATCAATTGCGCTTCTGGAGTTATGCGTAGTCCAATGCTGCGCCGTTTAGAACGGATGATTTGATCGATTTTAATACTCATTTAATAACGCACCTTGATTAAACATAGGCCATGGCTCGGAGCTGTTTTGGTTTCTACCAAACGGTTCTTCGCTTTAAGAATTTCTTTGATCTTTGCTTTAGTCAGCGTTCCGCCGCCAACTTCGATTAAAGCACCAACGATATTCCTGACCATTTTATATAAGAAACCATCCGAGGTGATGGAAATTTTAATCAAATCCCCCTCTTTAATGACACTCAAATGAGAAATGGTGCGTATGGTATTTACAATTTTAGAGCGATCCGATGCACTTTGAAACGATTTAAAATCATGCTTACCCTTAAAAACACCTGCAGCACTGCGCATTTTAGAGATATTTAAGGGATTTGGATAAAAATATGCACGGTCATGCCACATGGGCGACGGGTTTAGGCGGTTTAAGATGGTATATTGATAGGTTTTATCTTTAACACTTTTTTGAGCGTGAAAATTAAGGGGCACTTCTTTAAGATCTACAACAGCAACATCTTTGTCGAGGAAAGAATTAAGCGCCTTTAAGATGAGCGCCGTATCCATGGTTGTTGCCACTTTAAAGTGCGCCACTTGTGCTGTGGCATGAACGCCACTGTCTGTGCGTCCAGATGCATGACAATGAATCTTCTGCTTGAAAATACGTTCTAGTTTTTCTTCAATATGATTTTGAATTGTACGAAAACCATTGGCTTGGGTTTGCCAGCCGCAGAATTGGGTGCCCACATATTCCAAGGTCAATTTAAAATTGCGCATGGTCTCACTTAACGCAGCGGTAATTCAATTAAGAATTCCGTGCCATTGTCTTCGTCGGCATCAACAATGATTTTCCCTTGATGATTCTGTATTACCGATAATGCAGCAAATAATTTTAAACCTGACACATAATCCGCATTCTTAAAGAATGGCTTAAAGACTTCTTTGGATTCCTTTGGAGTTAACCCTAAACCTGAATGGCGAATGCTTAAATTGATCCATTTTGAATCAAAGTCTAAAGAAATAAAAATGTCCCCGCCATGACGACCAACAACAGTAATGCAGTGATCGAATATAGCCCAAAGCGCTGTTTCTAAATGATGCCGAGAGGCATTAATTTTAATGATTTCACCGGGTTGATAATACCGAAACACCAATGGTTTTTTAACTTGCTCTAACTTCTCAATGGATTCTTCTGTCCGCTTCGCAATGATTTCTATTAATTCTGTAATATTAAATTGGTTCAATTCCATTTTAATAGGCTGCGTATATTCTTTGAGTTGGTTTAAAATATCAGTTAGATATATCGCATCTTGCTCGATTGGTGATTGTGTTGAAAAAGCATTGATGCGCGATAAAGGCTCATCTAATTCTTTCATCATCAAATCAGTCACCTCATCGAATGATTTATACCGCATCATGGCCGCAATTTGATCATGCATGCTCTTATTTTCGATTGAGATCTGATTGATAGATTTTTTATAGATAAACCGCTCAACCAATGACTGGGCAAATCGAAATACAGGAATACTCATGATGGAAATTAAGATCAGCACAAAAAATGAGGCTGAATTTGATTTATAGCCAAATAAATACTGCAAATATCGCTCGATGCCATAAATATAAATTAAAAATAGCGACGATAATAATAAAATGGAGATAGAAAAAGCGGCATTGCGTTTGATCACGATATGAATTTCCATGAGCTGATAACGCACAATGGAATATGCAATGATTAATAAACTAATAGGAATTAAATACACCCCCCACGGATATACAGGGATATTAAGCATAGGCAAAAAGGCATCAACAGCCCCTATCACCCCAATGGCGGACCCAAAAAATAAATATTTTAATTGCTTTCGCTTCTCTTTGGCTGATTTTCGATATTTACGGTGAATTAAACTTAGACCGTAACCCATCAGCAATAAGAACCAGAAAGGCAGAAAATAAAATAATATGCCTGGCTGACAGCTATAACGCATAGTCTGTGCTGTGGTCACATTTGAGATAAACAATTTTGGCGCCATGATGACAGCAAGAGCATAGGCAATTGTAATAAGGTAATATAAGAACAACTCAGTCTTCTTTTGATCTAATCGGCCTGTGAACAAGACAGCGAAATGAAAGAATAATACTGGGATAAAAATAGCGGCGGAATTGAGTGTTAAGCTGTAATAATACGCAGAACTCCAATCATATGAAGTTAATGATAAGAAAAGATACATCCCCATTAAACCAATGATTAAAGAAATAAGACCAGACAACCCTTTTAACAAATTCCAAGGCGGGACCAATAAAACAAATCCTGCATTGATAAATGAGGCAAGGCAAACCAATAAGCTAGCTAAAGATAAATGATCCATAGAGGTTTTATATTGTGATCTGTTCTGGAGTTCTTCCGTGCGGGGTCATCGCCTCAACAGCTTTGATCGTGATCACAGCCAGATGATAATTAGGATCCGCGGGTCCTGCAAAATATTGACGCAACATCGGTACATTTTCAAAAACGATTTCTTTCTTCTTTAAATCATCGCTTAATACAGCAGTACCCGAAGCGCGGCAATACCACATTTTACGGTCAACAAAACATACTTCGACATTAGGATTAGCCTTTAACTGCGGAATTGTCCTTGAACGTCCCAACATGGCCAATAACAACTCCCCTTCTTCTGTTAAATAGGGCATCATGGGGCGAACGCGGGGTTGATTGCCCTCTGTTGTGGCTAAAAACCCAAACCCTGCATCACGGATAATATCAATGGCTTCTTCTGTTGTCATATGCTATTCCTTTTCAATAATGCCTTTAAACTTGGATGTACCAATTTTTTCTTGATTCTTTACGGCAACTAATTGCGCACAAATTGAGACGGCAATTTCTTCTGGTGTTTCACTGCCAATATCAATGCCCATAGGAATTGATACACGTTTTAATAATTTATCGTTAATACCAGCATCTTTTAAACGTTTAAAAAACTTCACACGCTTCGGCTGACTTGAAATAACACCGATATAACCTGCATCAGATTTAATGACAGCTTTTAAACATTCAAAATCTTGCTCATTGCCTTGCGTGACTATTGTTATAAAGGTATTGGCATTAATAGCTAACTTAGCTAATTCTTTAGCATGTTGGCCTAAAATAACTTTATCTACGTGGGGAAATCTCTTTTTCGTCGCAAATGCTTTACGATCATCTATCACTGTGACATGAAACTTTAAGACTTTTGCAAGCCATGAAAGAGGTAAAGCGATATGTCCGGCACCACAAATGATTAATCGCGACGCACTAAAAACAGGCTCGATAAAAACTTTCATTTGCCCGCCACAAACAGACTCACCTTCTCGACCAAAATAATTATACGTGACTGTCTGGGGTTTGTGGGTCTTTAGACTTTTTAAACATTCTGCAATGGCAGCCTTTTCATTACGACCACCACCGATGGTTCCCCACGAAGAACCATCTTCAAACACAATCATTTTTGCGCCTGCTTTACGCGGGGTGCCTTTAAGTGTGGTTTCAACCACCGTGGCAAAGGCATACGGCTTTCCAACTTGACTGCAAGCAATGGCGCGAGAAAGAATGTCTTCCAATTTATTTTACGTAGGCTTTAAGAATCTTTTGTTCTGTAACAGGACGGTCACCTGCACCTGTCGTCGTATTCTCAATGGCTGCAACAGCTTCATAACCCTTAACCACACGACCAAAAATCGTATGACGGTTATTTAACCAAGGTGTAGCTGCGGTTGTGATAAAGAATTGGCTGCCGTTGGTGCCTGGTCCTGCGTTAGCCATGGCTAAAATACCTTTATCGCTGAACGTTAAATTTGGCGCAAATTCATCTTCAAATTTACCACCCCAAAGGCTTTCACCACCACGGCCTGTACCGGTTGGATCGCCACCTTGGATCATGAAATTCTTAATGACGCGATGAAAAATCAATCCGTCGTAATAACCTTTTTTGATCAACCCAACAAAGTTTTCAACAGTTTTTGGAGCTTCCTTAGAATACAATTCAATCTCAACATCCCCTTGGCTGGTTTGTAATACGGCAATCGTAGGCATTTCATCTCCTTGTACATTAGTTAATACAGTAAATGGTAATAACATGATCGATAACGCTAAAAAAAGTTTACGCATCTGCCTTCTCCTTGTAATAGTTGCGGAATGCTCGTAATTGTTCCCGCAGGTGTTTTATTTCTTCATCCATAATGTTTTTAACGTTCTCAAACTCTTTGCGATGTGAGCGCTCATTATCTAATTGTGTTTGTAGACGGTCAATGGTTTTATTTTTTTCGAATAATAATGCTTCTAATTTTTGGATTTTATCTGAACCTGCAAATGAAACAGGCTCATCGTGAATATAATCTCGCTGCGGCATTTCAACACGTGGTGCATCAACAACTATTTGTTCATGCGTCACATCTTCACGCAAATGTGGTTTAGCCCAAGGAAAATTAAATTGCGGCTTGCCAACTTTGACATACATTTCTGGCCATAATAATCGATAGGCGGTAAAAAGTCCTACGCAAACAATCAGGGAAAAAATTAAAAGGTACATAGGATAAAATGTTATATAATTAAACAATGATTACAGCAATTTTATTGAGTGCCGGCGAGAGCATTCGTTTTGGCTCCCCTAAAGCATTGGCACACTTAAACAATACAACAGCCATTGAACATATTCAACAAAAGCTTTTAATTTCATGCGTGGATGAAATTGTTATTGTTTTAGGTGCGCATCAGCCTCGGATAACACCCTTTATATTAAATCATAAAAAGATTAAAGTTGTCTATAATAATGATTATAAGCTTGGGCAAATTTCTTCGATTCAATGTGGATTAAAAGCATGTCTTAACAGCGACGCTGTTCTTATTTGGCCTGTGGACTGCCCGATGATCTTATCCTCAACCGTTGACCTAATTGCCGCAGCGTTCCAAGAATCACACACCCAAATCATTATCCCCACCCATCACGGCAAACGCGGTCATCCGCCGTTGTTGGCCAAATCTCTCTATCAAGATATTTTAACAATACCCACGACACAAGGATTAAACATCTTGTTTAAGAATCATTCGAATTTGTTAATAGAAATAGAAGATCAGGGTATTGTAGAAAGCTTCAATACCCCAGAAGAATTACAGAATTTAAAGCGATTATTTTAGGACTAAAACTTTTGCAGAGTATTGGCAACGGATATACGCATTACCTAAAAGTTTTTCTAATTTAGCACTTTTCCAAGCACCACCAGAGTTAACTTTTACGTCGGTAATGATATCCCCACCTAAGATGGCAGCTTCTTGTTTTAATTTAGGCAAGACATCTTCTAAGTTTTGGCGACGTTCGGTTGTGACCATGACTTCACCAATTTCAACAGAAGGTTGTTCGACTTTTTCTAAGTACTGAACTTCATCAATGGATTTCTTTGGTGTATAGAAATCTTGGGTTGTGTCTTTAGAATCAATTTGGTAAACCGTGCAACCTGCAAAGGTGCCGGTTAATAAAATTAGGGATAAGATGGCTTTAAGGTTTTTCATAGTCTTTAATTATATATTGAAATTACTTTCTGACAATAGAAATTATTTCATTTCTTTATTTTTTAGTGCCTTGATAATTTTTTCAGGTGTGATGGGTAAGTCCCAAATGCGCACACCAATGGCATCTTCGACCGCATTGGCTATGGCTGCTGAGGTTGGTAATAACGATGCCTCACCCATCCCCTTTGCCCCAAATGGTCCTTCCGGATCATTGGTTTCAATTAAAATGGAATTCATTTTTGGAATACCAATCGAACGCGGCACACGGTAACCTGCAAAATTAGGATTAAGGACGCGCCCATTTTTAAATCTTAAATCTTCGTAGAAAGTATAGCCGATGCCCATGGCTAAGGAACCTTCGATTTGCGCTTCAACCGATTGTGGGTTGATGGCTTTGCCAATATCATGCGCATCCCATAATTCTAAAAGCTTTACTTCACCGGTGTCTGTATCAACTTCGACTTCCGCAATCTGTGCTTCAAAACCATAACTCCCTGATACGTTGCCTTCACCGGTTCGAAAATCAATCGGGGTTGTCTTTGGATTATAACTGCCACGGCCAATGATTTGTTTGCCATAGTTAAAGGAATAGCAAAGTTCAAGGGCTTTATCAAAGGTCATTAATTTCTTACCATCTTTTTTAAAGATGACTTGTTCAGCTTTGATGTCTAAATCGTCGATTGAAATTTTATGTTCTTTGGCAACAATTTCTAAGATTTGTAATTTGGCATCACGACCACCTAAGAAGGCGGCATTTCCAGAAATAAAGGTCACACGGCTGGCAAATGATCCTGTATCAAACGGTGTGATTTCTGTGTCCCCTGCCTTACATTTGATGCGGCTAAAACTAACACCTAAGGCATGCGCTGCAATTTGGGATAAAGCAGTGTTTGATCCTTGCCCTGTATCCGCAGCTCCGGTAAATAGGTAAACAGATCCATCTTCTTCCACTTTAACGATAGCGCCGGCACTTTCATGCGACTTATACATTTTTGAGCCCATGACATCCGCGGCAATGCCAATGCCAAGCCCACGTTTTAAATGTTTTTGTTTGCCATGCTTCTCTGACCATTTAGCGGCAGCACACGCTTGTTCAATGCAATCTTTTAGACCATTGGTGGTCAAATGCATTTTATTGATCGTGGTCATATTGGCATGAGTAATATTTTTCAGACGAAATTCAACAGGGTCCATGCCAATGGCATTGGCTATTAAATCCATGTGGGATTCAATGGCAAAACCACTTTGAACTCCGCCAAAACCACGCATCGCACCACTGATGGGATTATTGGTATAGACGCGATACCCTGTCATGCGAAAATGTTGTAATTTATAAACCATGAAAATGCGCATCATGGCCGCGGCCAAAACGGTTGGGCCATAGCTACAATACGCACCACCATCTGCTAAGACTTCACCCGTCATGGCCAAAATGGTGCCATCTTTTTTAACACCGGTTTTGACACGATAAATCATGCCATGTTTACGACGGGTTGTAGAAAATTCTTCTTCGCGGGTTAAAACAATTTTAACAGGTAGTCCGCCTGCTTTTTTAGATAACATGCATGCAGCAAAATCCATGGGCAACATCTCAAGCTTGCCACCAAAACCACCACCCGTCGGCATTTTAATGACGCGGATATCATTTAAATCCATCTTTAAGGTCTTTGCCAATGCTTCACGGCATTTAAAAGGTGCTTGGGACGATGACCACAAGGTGATTTTATTGGTGAATGTTTCCCATTGCCCGATACAAACATGCGGCTCCATGGGTGATGGGTGTGCAACTGGGCACCAGAATTTATCTTCGCGCACATAGTCGGCTTCTTTCATGACGCGCTCAGGATTACCGAAATTAACCGGTAAAATGACGGCAATATTATTTAAGGATTCATGAATTTGGGGAGCACCTGGTTTAATCGCTTCTTCGATTTCAAAGACCCCTGGTAAAACTTCATATTTTACGTCGATTAATTTTAAGGCCGCATCTGCTGTTTCTTCGTCAATGGCTGCAACACCTGCCACTTCATCTCCGATATAACGCACCTTTTCACTCTCAAGCGCCATTTGATCTACGGTGTGTGGAAAGAAATATTCATTAGAACCGAATTTAATTTTATAAGTGTCTTTATGGGTAACAATTGCCTTGACCCCTGGCAAACTTTCAGCTTTTGTTGTATCAATGCTGATGATTTTGGCATGCGGATGTGGTGAGCGCAGCATTTTACCAATCAACATCCCTGGGAAGCTTAAATCAAAGGCATACTTTAATTGACCTGTCACAACCCCGCGTCCTTCTAAGCGAGGCACGCTTTTTCCAACGGGATCCACGTATGCATCTGAAAATTTGGATTTAGCTGCTGTTAAAGCCATGTTATTTCCCCGCCATGATTTTGCCTGCGTGTTTGACAGCTTCAAAAATCTTTGGATACCCTGCGCAACGGCAAATATTGCCATCAAGCGCGTATTCAATTTCTTCTTGGGTCGGATTAGGATTTTTATTAAGCAAAGCTTGTGATGACATGATCATACCTGGGATGCAAAAACCACATTGGGATGAACCATGCTCGATGAACGCTTGTTGAATTGGTGCTAAAGTATCCCCATCTGCCAAACCTTCGATCGTCGTAATGCTTTTACCTTCTAAATTTGACGCTAAGGTAATACAGGATAAAACTGCTTTACCGTCGATGATGCAAGTGCATGTGCCACATTCGCTTTCTTGGCAGGCGGTTTTTGTTCCAGTTAAAGTGAGCTTGTCACGTAATACTTCTAATAAGGTCTCATTCCCTTTTAATTCTAGGGTGTGCGATTTCTTATTGATATTTAGAGTTATATTCATGCGGCTCCTTGAAGTTCAACAATGGCTTGTTTTAAACTGACACGAAACATATGTTGTTTATATTCAGAGCTACGAACGTCATAAATATCTTTTGTGAGATGATCCATGGCCAATGTTGCTAAATCTTCGCTTGGTTTAGCATTATTTAAAAAGTTTTCAAGCGCGGTGTCCCGTTGAGCAAAAGCAGTTCCATTATTTACACCAACGCGTGTATTCGACCACTGTTTATTATTCAATTCTGTTGAAACGCATATGGCTAATAGGGGCACATCCACGTGTAATGTTTTCTTAACCCGTCGATACGTTGTTTTAGCTGACGGATTATGTGGGATGGTCACGTGTGAAAATAAAGCCTCACACCTTGCGGCATTCTTAAAGAAATCTTCGCAAGAAACAGAACTTTCAACGCCATCAGCTGATAAGAAATGCATGGTGGCATTCAATGCAATCATGGTAGCACCCATCTCTGTCCACGTATAACGACATGTTAAATTACCGCCAATGGTTGCCATGTTGCGAATGGGGTTTGTTGAAATATTACGGCAAACCTGATGTAGCACTTTTAAATTATCTTTTAATAAAGAGCTCTCTAATAGATCGTTTACCGTGGTCATGGCTTTGATGGTAAGCATCCCATCTTTAAGAGCCACACCTTTTAACTCATCAATCTTGGCCAAAGATAAAACGTTCTTTGCTGTCTTAGTACCCTTGGTTTTAAGTAGCTTTAAACTATTTAAAATAAAGGTCCCTCCAGCTAAAACCTTAACGTCCTCGAGTTCCTTATAGAGTCGTGCGGCTTCTTTTGTGCTGGTCGGTAAATGTAATTGAAATTGGTTAAGCAACATGGGCGTTATTATAACAAATTAATGACTTCCGGCGGTAGACTTTTTAATACTTGGGTTCCCAAAACCTTAATGGACCAACGCAATACCATGAGCTTCCGTTTAAGCCTAGCATCAGGCGTTGAAACATCTGCTAAACGGCGCTTTGATAAGAAGAAAAGCTTTCGTAAGGTATTAAATACCACACGCGCTTCACGTGGACGAACACTGGTTTTGGTTATTTCAGAAATATTATCATAGGCCAAAGCACTAACCACGCGGTTATAGTGATCAAGCTTTTGAATCAACGCAGGAACCATGGTTTCAAAGTATTGATACCGGTCGAGAACAATTAAGGTGTGCATGATTTCAACTTGAATAAACGGTGAATCCGCACGGTTCATGCGACGGATTAAATTCTTGATGATGGTTGGTTTCTCATCCTTGAAGATCTCTGAGCCATATTTTTGTTTAAAAACACGGATAGCCGCGGTGCACTTATAGGCACCCAATGAATCATCCGCGATCATGGCTAACAATGTTTCTTTTGATTCAGTGGCGTATTTATCTGTATAACCATTGATCAAAGCTAAATCATCAAAGATGGCGTCGCGGCCTAATTCCACCCCTTCAACAGGCGAACTTTGAGCTTTCACTGCGTGTGGAAGCAAGCTAAGACATAGGATGATGGCTATGATACAAGCTTTTATCATAATGAAAAATCCAATGAAATATCAATCGCCAAACGTTGTTGGGTTAAACTGCCAACTGAAATGCGTTCAACACCACATGCTGCATATTTTTTTACCGTCAATAAATTAATACCACCCGATGATTCCAATAAAATTTTAGGATTGGTGGCATTGCGCATTTTAACGGCTGCTGTTGTTTGTTCTGGCGTCATATTGTCTAACAAAATGATATCAGCTTTAGAGGTTAATGCTAACCGTAATTGATCTAATGTATCAACTTCTAAAACAATTTTTTTAGTTGTTCGCTTTCGTACAAGATCAACCAACGTTATTGGGTTTTTATCAAGCACATAGTGATTGTCTTTGATCATCACCATGGAAGATAAATCAAAGCGATGGTTTACGCCACCGCCAACACGTACAGCATATCGGTCAAGTACGCGCAACATGGGGGTTGTCTTACGGGTGTCCATGATCGCCACACGATGCGGTAAAATGGCTTTCACATAATGATTGGTGTTGGTGGCAATGCTACTTAAATAGGTTAAGAAATTAATGGCCACACGCTCTGCTGTTAATAAAGCACGGGTGCGCCCTTTAATGGTTGCAATCACTGTTTTAGGTTTTAGTCGGTCCCCGTCATTGTAAAAGGCTTTGAATTGTATGGATGGATCAAGCTTTTTAAAAGCAGCTTTGGCAAAATTTAAACCACATAAAATGCCGTCTGATTTGAAAATGAGTGATGCACTTGAGACATGGTCTTTGGGGATTAAGGTGTTGGTCGACACATCCCCTGCTCCGATGTCTTCTTTAAGGCTTAAGGCAACGATTTCATTTAATGTTGATGTTTTCATTATGAAATATTTTTTAAAACAAGCCTTAATTCGTCAGCTTCTTTGGAAAGCGTTGCTAAACGTTCTTTTTCTTTTTCAATAACGTCGACAGGTGCTTTTGATACAAATGCTTCATTGCTTAAACGTCCTGACAATGATGTAATGGCTTTCACTTTACTATCCAAATCCGCCTGCAATTTTTTCTTTTCAGCATCTAGATCAACAATACCTTTTAAAGGAATATAAATCTTGGATGTCCCAACTAAAGCTAACGCCGCATCTTTGATCGACAGAGCATTTTTATCAATCCGCAAATCATTGATCTTAGCCAAACGTTTAATATCGTCGGCATTTTGCTTTAAAATCTGTTCGTCATCAGCAATGATCAATACATCCACATCTTGCCCTTGTTTGATATTCCACTGCATGCGCACACCACGGATCGCGCGGATGATATCAATCACACTTTGCATTTGATCAAAAGCTTGTTGATCGATAAGTTTGACAGGAACAGTCGGCCAAGAGGCAACAGATAGACATGCGTCAGATGTTTTAAAATGACTATAGAGTTCTTCAGTCACAAACGGGATAAACGGGTGCAATAACTTTAGGGATTCTTTTAAGACATATAATGCTGTTGCAGCAATCGCCGGTTGATCAAATTTGGACTTGATGAGTTCCAAATACCAGTCACAATAATCCCCCCAGAAAAAGTCCTGAGCGGCCACTTCAGCGTCAGAGTAACGGAATGTTTCAATGCAGTCCGCAACTTTCTTAATGGTTAAATCCATCCGCCCGATAATCCAACGTGAAGGCAAATCTAATTGAGCAACGTCAATATGTTCATAGGCTTTTGCATTAAGAGCGCTTTGAGTATTGGTAAATACCAAGCGTGACGCATTCCAGATTTTGTTAGCGAAATTACGACCAATTTCGAATTTTTCTTTTGAAATGTAAATATCTTGGCCAGAATTAATGATCAAACTAAAACGCAAGGCATCCGCGCCGTATTCAGCGATGATTTCAAGAGGGTCTAAGGCATTGCCAAGTGACTTTGACATCTTGCGGCCTTTGGCATCACGCACGGTGCCGTGGATATAAACCTCTGTAAATGGGGCTTTGCCCATAAATTCATACCCTGCCATGATCATGCGCGCAACCCAAAAGAAAATGATTTCCGACGCGGTAAACAAGGTGTTGGTTGGATAAAAATATTCCAAGTCCTGATTCTTTTGTGGCCAGCCCAGTGTCGCAAAAGGCCATAACCATGACGAGAACCATGTGTCGAGAACATCTTCATCTTGACGCAACGGCACATCTTTGCCATGTTTCACAAAAGCTAGTTTTTTAGCTTCCGCCTCACTGCGTGCAACAAAAACATTATCATCCGCGTCATACCAAACAGGGATGCGATGCCCCCACCAGATCTGACGCGAAATACACCAATCACGAATACCATCCATCCAATTGAGATAAAACTTTTCAAAACGGGCTGGACGAATGACGATTGAACTATCGCGCACTGCATCGGTTGCAGGTTTCGCCAATGGCGCCATTTTAACGAACCATTGTTTAGATAAATATGGCTCAACAACGGTGTCACATCGATAGCAATGCCCAACACTTAATTTATGGTCTTCAATCTTAACCATAAATCCTTCTGCTTCTAATTGAGCAATCAATTTCTTACGGGCTTCAAAACGATCTAAATTATTATATGTGGTCCCTGCTTTTTCATTGAGACGGCCGTCGGGATGCATGATATTGATAAATTCTAAGTTATGACGCTGACCCATGGCAAAGTCATTGGGATCATGAGCCGGCGTTACCTTAACAGCCCCGCTACCAAACTCGGATGTGACATAATCATCCGCAATGATTTTGATTTCACGGTTGATAATAGGCACAATCAAGGTCTTTCCCACAAAAGCTTTATAACGTTCATCGGATGGATTCACCGCAACAGCTGTATCGCCCAACATAGTTTCTGGACGTGTGGTTGCTACAATAATCTCTTGTGAAGGATCATTCTTAAAGGCATAGCGAATATGGTACAACTTGCCATTTTTTTCTTGATGCTCAGCTTCTTCGTCGGACAATGCCGTTTGGCAACGCGGGCACCAATTGATGATGTATTTGCCTTGATAGATTAAGCCCTTGTCGTATAGGCGAATAAATGCTTCTTTAACAGCATCGCTATAAGCATCATCCATGGTAAAACGGGTGCGTGGCCAGTCGCAAGATGAACCTAGCTTTTCTAATTGATGGATGATGGTGCCGCCGTATTCTTGCTTCCACGCCCATAATCGCTTGATAAATTCTTCACGGCCTAAATCATCACGGCGCTTACCCTCTTTGGCTAATTGTTTTTCAACAACATTTTGAGTGGCAATCCCCGCATGATCTGTACCTGCCATCCATAACGCTTCGTACCCATTCATACGTTTGTAACGAATTAAGATATCTTGCAATGTATTATTGAGCGCATGACCCATGTGCAAGATGCCTGTCACATTGGGCGGCGGTATCATCACAGTAAATGATTTTCTAGATGGGTTGGCCACAGCATGAAAGGTGTTATTATCCTTCCATACTTTAAGCCACTTTGCCTCGTTTTCTGCAAAGTTATAACGGGGATCTAAGCCTGACATTATTTTTGACTTTTTAGCAGTTTATATTCAATTGCGTCGACCAAAGCTTCCCAGCTGGCTTCAATCACATTTTCATGCACGCCAACCGTTGTCCACGAATCATGCTCATCTTGTGATTCAATGAGAACGCGCACGCGAGCTCCGGTCCCTTGCTTTGTATCTAAAACACGCACCTTATAATCTGCTAAATGCACATTTTCAATGTACGGATAGAATTTTTTTAAGGCGGTGCGTAGTCCACGATCCAAAACTTCAATTGGCCCATGCCCTTCGACATTGGCCATCTCATCATGACCATTCACCTTTAAACGCACAGATGCATGCGCAATAACTTTATCTTCGGCTGTTTTCTCAGTTAAGACTTTGAAACTCTCCAACTTAAAAAAAGGCTTATAAAGTTTAAGACGACGCTTCATGAACAATTCAAATGACGCATCAGCGCCTTCAAATTGATAGCCTTGATATTCTTTTTCTTGAAGCTCTTTCATGATGGCTTTGGCTTCATTGGAATTCTTATCAAGCGTGATATTCATCTTTTGTGCTTTTAAAATGATGGGCATCTTGCCAGCTAGCTCTGATGTCAGTAACCGACGGTGATTGCCAACGATTTCTGGATCAATGTGCTCATAGGCCTTTGGATTCTTAAGCATGGCATCAATGTGCACCCCACCTTTATGGGCGAATGCTGAGTGACCGATGAATGCATGATTATTGCTCAAAGTATAATTACTTATCTCGCTGATGTAATATGCAGCATCCATAAGTTGTTTGATTTTATTATCTGGGATGCTTTTTTGTTTCATCTTGGTAAATAAAATGGCCATGATGGTGCACAAGTCTGCATTACCACAACGTTCACCTAAACCATTGAACGTCCCTTGGACTTGGATACATCCTGCATTGATCGCCGCTAAAGAATTGGCAACAGCTAAATCTTGATCATTATGGGTATGAATGCCCAATTGAATTTTGATTTTCTTACGCACATCTTTGACAATCTTAGTGATTTCTTCCGGCAATGTTCCCCCGTTGGTGTCACACAAGATGATGGCATCTGCTTTCGCTTTTTGTGCGGCTAAAATTGTTTTGATCGCATAGCTTGGATTATTCTTGTAACCATCAAAGAAATGCTCCGCATCATAAAAGACTTCACGCTTATGCTTTTTTAAGAACAAGACGGAATCTTCGATCATTTTTAAGTTTTCTTCCAACGTCGTCTTGATCACATCCTTGACATGCAAATCCCAGCTCTTACCAAAGATGGTTACTGTCGGTGTGCTGGAGGCAATCAACTCATTTAAATTGGCATCATCTTCAGGTTTAATATTAGCCCGACGGGTGGATCCAAAAGCTGCTAATTTGGCTGTTTTAAGCTTACGGGTTTTCATCACCTCAAAGAATTCTTTATCTTTGGGATTAGACCCAGGCCAGCCACCTTCAATGTAATGAATGCCTAATTCATCAAGTTTTTCAGTGATCTTAATTTTATCCGCAACCGTGTACGAAACGCCTTCTGTTTGAGAGCCGTCGCGCAACGTTGTGTCGTAGATGATTATTTTTGTCATATTAGATTTGCTCAAGTTTAAATGCCTTATGTAATGATTTGATCGCTTTATCTGCGACATCTTGTTGAATGATACAAGAAACACTGATTTCCGACGTTGAGATCATTTCAATATTGATGTGATTATCGGCCAAGGTCTTAAACATCTTGGCTGCAATACCACTATGAGAACGCATCCCTGAACCTACTAAAGAAACACGGGCCACATTGCGGTCTTCTAAAATTTCACCAGCTCCGATGCGATCGCCAATAGCCTTAGTTGCTTTAATGGCTTTATTTAAATCAGCCTTAGGCACCGTAAAAGAAATATCCGACAATTTATCGTGTGGTACATTTTGAACAATGGTGTCAACATTGATGCCATCTTTGGAAATTTGTTCAAAGATTTTAGCAGCAATGCCTGGTTTATCTGGTACAGAACAGATGGTGATTTTTGCTTCATTTTTGTTACAGGTTACGCCGCGGACAGCGATTTCTTCCATTTTCTCATTATCTTTAACGATCATAGTTCCTTCCTCCTTTGAAAAGCTTGAACGCACATGTAAGGGTATATTAAAACGTTTGGCAACTTCGATGGAACGCGCTTGCATGACTTGCGCACCCAAGGACGCCATTTCTAACATTTCTTCAAATGTGATCTTCTTAATCTTCTTTGCTTCTGGCACAATGCGTGGATCTGTTGTGTAAATCCCATCAACGTCAGTATAAATTTCACAGACCTTAGCTTTTAAGGCCTTGGCTAAAGCAACTGCTGTTAAATCAGAACCACCGCGACCAAGGGTTGTGATGTCATCTTCCGACGTGACACCTTGATAACCAGCCACAATGACAATCTTACCTTGCTTGAATGCTTTATTGATACGTTTGCCATCGATGGTTATGATGCGTGCCTTGGTGTGTGTCTTATCGGTCTTAATGCCAACTTGTCGACCTGTAAATGAAATGGCTTCATGACCTAGTGATTTAATCGCAATGGCCAAAAGTGCGCATGATATTTGCTCACCTGTTGATAACAACATGTCCATCTCACGGTCAGGTGGATTCGTGTTTAATTGCAAGGCCAAGGCTTCTAATTCGTCGGTCGTGTCCCCTAATGCTGAAACAACAACCGCGATATCCATATTCTTGTTTTTGTAAGCCACAACCCGAGAGGCAACATTTTTTATGCGCTCGATATTCGCAACCGACGAACCACCAAACTTTTGAACGATGATTTCTTTGTCCATAATTATCCTTCCTTAACACTTAAAAAGTATTGAATTAAATCTCTGCCGCTTTTAAAACTAACCCCTGACGCTGCTGCTGTTTCAGAATACACAGGGATATGATTTGCGATAATCCCTTCGCCATACATTACAAAAGGCACAGGATCGCTGGTGTGCACGCGCTTTAAAACAGGTGTTGGATGATCCGGCGCCACTAAAATACGTACATCTTTATGCTGTTTAGCATAACTTAGAATAGGACCTACAACATCATGATCAATTTTTTCAATGCAATCTTTCTTTGCTTGCCAGTCGCCATTATGCCCTGCTTCATCTGGGGACTCAATATGCACATAGACGTAATCATTTTTACTTAAAGAATCTAAGGCGTAATCTGCTTTACCCCGATAATTCGTATCATAATATCCATTAGCACCTGGAACCGTAATGACATTTAAACCAGCCAATCGACCTATGCCATTGACTAAATCAACTGCTGAGATCACGGACCCACTTAAACCAAATTCTTTTTTAAAGTTTTGTAATTCGGGCTTATTACCTTGACCCCAAAGCCAAATCATCGTCGCTGGATTATCATTACAACTGACACGCAATTTATTGATGGGATGGTCATCTAAAATAGCCTTAGAACGTTCCATAATATTAAGCAACATATCCGCTTGTGGTCCTGATGGCAAAAAAGATGCGATCGGTTGATTTAAAATATTATGCGGTGGCGTTGTCTTAACCTTTAACATGCGCTCCACATTGATGGTCTTAACAACTAAAATATGTCGGTAGCTTTTTCCTACATAAAAACGAACATCAGGCCAAGAAAGACCACGTTCTAAATATTCAATTAAGTTTTCCGCTTCTTCCGTCGTGATATGCCCTGCACTGTAATCCAACATGCGACCATCTTTGATGGTGACTAAGTTACAACGCAATGCGACTTCATCGACATCTAGCAAAATGCCTAGGTTTGCTGCTTCCAAGGGCGCTCGCCCTGAGAAATTTAACGCGGGGTCATAACCCATCAGGGCTAGGTTACCGATATCTGAACCAGCTGGCAATCCGTCTGGGATTGTTTGTACCATGCCTGAGAAACCATGCGCCGACAAGTAATCCATGTTAGGCGTTTTCGATGCTTCAAGTGGCGTTTTATTATTTAATTGGGCAACTGGCTCATCGGCCATGCCGTCTGGTACTATAACAATAAATTTCACAATAATGTCCTTACAAGTTTTTTGGCAATATCTGCTTTGTGTGTTGATGACGCCATGATTTCAAAATCTGCATTTAAAATATAACCTCGATAGGATGGCTCGGTTTGATTCGCTAAAACCAAATCACATCCTGCATCTGTAAAAAGCTTTGACGTTAGATCACGCAAATTTTTTGGACTTACGGTCGATTCTAACTTAAATCCTACTAAAAAACTTTGTGGTGCCCACTGTTTGATCAAGGAAATCAGTTTTACAGTAGGAGTTAATGCTAAATTCAATGCATTTGCAGATGAAATCTTGCCTTTTACCACCGTCTTAAGTTTGTAATCAGAAACAGCTGCTGCGTGCACAATAACATCGTACTTCTTACCGCATTCTTGTTTTAAAACTTTTGCAAGCTCGTCAAAATAATTGTATTTGATCACACGGATGTTGCTTAAATCTGCAGCATCTGTCACTGGTCCTTGTATGACCGTAACCTTGGCTTTATGCGCCCTAAATGCTTGGGCTATCAAATGACCCATTTGACCACTTGAAACATTGCTGATCACGCGCACGTCATCAATAGGTACCCAGGTTGGACCGCACGTGATGAGTACTTTCATGCTACAAACCAATCTCTTTTAAAATCTTTGAACGCTCAGCAGGAACAACAACTGGCTGTGGCAAATCATGCATGGCGGTTTTAGGATCTTTAAGACCGTGTCCTGTGACCGTACAAACAATGCGCTTACCTTCATGACCTTTAAAATACCCTGACTTACTAAGCTTAATGATCCCTGCAACCGACGCTGCCGATGCAGGTTCTACAAACACCCCTGTTTGAGCCGCGAGCAAATGATACGCTGCTAAAATTTCTTCATCTGTGACACTATCAATCAAACCTTTGCTTTGATCACGAGCAGCCAACGCTTGTTGCCAGCTAGCCGGATTACCAATGCGAATTGCAGTTGCAATAGTTTCAGGATTTGGTACAGGTTTTCCAAGAACAATCGGCGCAGAACCAGCTGCTTGAAAACCTAACATCCGTGGCAATGTTTGTGACTTACCTTTTAAATTATATTCCGTATAACCCTTCCAGTAAGCAGTGATATTGCCCGCATTACCAACGGGAATAGCATGAAACTCAGGGGCATCCCCAAAGAAATCACAAACTTCAAATGCTGCTGTTTTTTGGCCTTCAATGCGAAATGGGTTTAAAGAATTAACTAATTCAACAGGATAATTGGTTGTAATATCCTTAACTAAATTCAGCGCATCATCAAAATTACCATCAATCGCAATGACTTGTGCTTGATGGATCATAGCTTGGGCTAATTTGCCTAAAGCAATGTTGCCATTCGGTATTAATACAACACATTTCATCCCTGCTCGAACTGAATATGCTGCAGCAGATGCTGATGTATTTCCTGTTGAGGCACACATGACAATTTTTGCGCCCTTTTCCTTAGCTTTGGAAATCGCCATGGTCATGCCGCGATCTTTGAATGATCCCGTCGGGTTCAAACCTTCACACTTTAAGAAAACTTGCAAACCAGTGATTTTATTCAAAGGTTCTGCGGGCACTAAAGGCGTATTACCTTCATACAATGTCACAACCGGTGTTTTATCACTCACCGGTAAATAATCACGATAATGTTCGATCAAACCAGTCCAACGCATGTTTATAATTTCTCCATACGGATGGCTACAGGTTTACTGCGCACCACCGCTAATTGTGTGATTTGTTCTAACGCTTCACGTAAGGAACGCTCATTAGCCACATGGGTTAACATGACAACTGGCACGGTTGATCCTTTATTCTCTTGCTTTTGTGTGACGGAGGCAATGCTAATATTGTGTTGTCCTAAAACACCTGTAATGATCGATAAAACCCCAGGTTTATCCATAACCATAAAACGAATATAAAATCTGGTTTCAACTTCGTCAATTTTACGTAACTTTAATTTATCTTGTTCTTCCGTTGGATTAAAAATCCATGATGGCATTTGTACATCTTTGCGTATACCAAGGTTGATCAAATCACTGACAACACCAGATGCTGCCGTCATCTGCCCTGCACCTTGGCCTTCAATAAACACATCACCCATTGGATCTAAATCAATGAAGATGGCATTATCAACCCCATTGACCGTCGCTAAACCATGTTCTTTTGGAATCAAGGTTGGATGCACACGCACGTCTAATTGATTACCAATTTTCTTAGCGATGGCCAATAAACGGATGGTTAAATTCAAGCTGTTGGCAAATTCAATGTCATCATGTGAAATATGATTAATCCCCTCAACATGAAAATCTTTGACACTGACAAATTTTTCCTGTGTTAAGAAAACCAAGACAGCTAATTTATGCGCTGTATCCATCCCGCTAATATCAAGCGTTGGATTACTTTCGGCATAACCTTTTTCTTGGGCTTCTTTCAACGCTTCTTGGAACGTTAAACCACGGCGGGTCATCTCCGTTAGAATAAAATTACATGTCCCATTGATGATGCCATAAACGCCATTAAATTTATTACCCGCCACACCTTCAGTGATGGTGCGGATAATGGGAATCCCTGCACCGACCGCAGATTCAAAATGAATCATGCGTGATTTGGCATTTGCTTCACGGAACAATTCTTGACCATGTGTGGCCAATAATTCTTTATTCGCCGTGATCACATGTTTATTGTTGCGTATCGCTCCTAAAATGATATCTTTGGCTGGATTAACGCCGCCAATCAACTCAATGACAATTTGAATTTCTTTGTCATTAAGGATGGTTTGATAATCTGTCGTCAGTAACGTGTGATCTAAACCTGGTGCCGGCTTTTTAGCAATGCTTCGGTCAGAAATTGTCTTAATAAAAAAATCGATCTTATATTTATCACGATAAAACTTCCTGCGATTCTTTAGGATCTTTACAACCCCTTGACCGACGACGCCGTAACCGATGATGCCAATATTAATACGTTCCATAACTAACCCCTATTGAGCGGAATACTGTTCAATCTTTGTTAAAACATTAACCGCTTGTTCTGATAAATTTGCCCATTGTAAATGAATGCTATGAATAACATCTTTGATTTTAACGGATGTATGAATAATAACCCCTTCTAAAACGACGGTGTTATTTAGAAATGGTGTTTTTAACTCTATGGTTAACACACTTCCCTTTGTAAAAGCTGTGGTTGAAGCAAACGCAGCGCCGCCGCGGCTAATATCATGAATTTGGCAAATCTCATGAACCATTTCGGTCCCTTTCACACGGCAATGAATGATAAAGTTCCGATAAATGCGTGGGTACTTCCGCCTGTCCTTAAACGGTTCATTTGTCATAATTTAGCTCCCAAAAGAATATAAAATGGTCGGGACGGTGGGGCTTGAACCCACGACCTCTTGAACCCCATTCAAGTGCGCTAATCCAACTGCGCTACGTCCCGAACATAATATATATAATGCTGCTAAAATAAAGCGTTATTATACATAAACTTGAGGAAATTGGGAAGAAAATTTGATTTCTATTCAGGTTTGACTTGGCGGTCCATCAGATCAAAAAGCGCCTTTTTGGGGTTTTTGGCTTCGAAGATAATTTTGTAGACTTGATCAACAATGGGCATTGGAATCTTGGTTTGCTTTGAAAGTCGGTAAACGGCCTTAGACGTCTCAACCCCCTCAGCCACCATCTTCATGGATTTAAGGATGGTTTTGATACTTTTACCTCGACCTAATGCTTCACCTACACAACGATTACGGCTGGTTGAGCTAAAACAGGTTGTAGCCAAATCACCCAAACAGCTTAATCCATAAAAGGTGTCTCGTTTGCCACCCAAAGCAACTCCTAAACGGGTGATTTCTGTTAAACCCCTTGTTAGGATGGCTGCTTTGGCATTGGTACCTAAATTTAATCCATCGCACACCCCACAGGCAATGGCAATGACATTTTTTATGCTGCCACCGATTTCAACACCAATCACATCAGGACTTGTATAAATACGAAATTCAGCAGAATTAAAGATTTCTTGAACACTTATAGCTAAGGCTTTTGAGCTACTGGCGGCAACAGCTGTGGTAGCTTTCCCTGCTGCCAACTCACTGGCGATCGTTGGACCAGATAAAACAGCATATGGCGCATTGCCTAAGTGATGTTTGAAGATTTCAGAAGCTGTCTTAAATGTTTGAGGATCGATGCCTTTGATAACGCTGATAAAATATTTACGTTGATACCGAGTTGATTTAACTTTATCTAGCGTTTGGGCTAAATATTGAAAAGGTGTTGCTAAAACAATGAAATTGGAATTTTCAATGGCTATATTTAAATCACTCGTCAATTTCACTGATCGAGGTATTTTATATCCAGGTAAAAAATTCTGGTTAATGCGCGTCGCTGCGGTTTGTTTGACATAAGCATCAAAGGCTCCCCACAAGATAACATCATGTCCTTGCTTGGCTAAATGAATGGCAAGCGTTGTTCCCCAACCGCCATCACCTAGAATGGATACTTTTTTAATGGTGGACTTCATACAGTGCAAAGACCTCATTTTGGTATAACTTCTTTAAGACCTCATTATTTTCTTTTGGTTGATAATAATTCATAAACACTATGTAGTCTACTTTATATTTCAAAATCCCGTTAAGAATGGCTTTCTGCGGCACATCGTTAACATACATTTGAAACCCTTTGATATCATTGATGCGTCGATTCCACTCCATGACCGCAGGGTAATCAAACCCAACAATACCGCAATCACGATAACACACCAACACTTTTCTTTGAGAGAAAATACGAAAACCACCATACTCAGTATCATATGGCGTCATGATCAAGGCATCTTTGGGTGTATGTGCACGGACATACTTTTGCATGTCAACCCAACTGCGATGCATTTGCCACATCCCCATGCCCTTTGTTTTAACTTGAATAAAATAATAATGATAGACGCTGTAGTTAAAAAAGCTTGTCAACAACGCGCCTGCGATCAACAATTTTGGCAAAAATTTCCATTGAGACTTAAACAACATCAAGACGCCAATGATGATAAAACCAATGAAGGCAAATTTATACTGCAGTACTCTTGGTACAAATTGAAAGACAGTGCCAAAGCTTAAGATAATAAAAATGATTGCCGTAATGATGGCTGTCCATGGTTTTGATTGCGTAACAATGCGATATGCCCATAACGTTAAATACCCCATCAACATGAACCGAAGATATTGCTCATTACGCAACAAATTCAAATCAATAAAAAATCGACTTGGAATGATATATGAAAATACAAATGCTAAGGTAATAAAGAAACATGTGACTAAAAAGATAGCAATCAACTTCTTGTCAGAACGAACACGCTTATCAACAGCCAACAAAAACCCATACAAACCAAGTAGATATAAATACGGTTCCATACGCGTTAACACAAACGGCACATTAGTTAAGGCCTCTTTTAGCGTCGATGTCCAAAACAAAAAGTTTTGTTGGCAAGCAATGAGATAAATCGGCAACCATTCTGCAAATGTGGGTGGCGTGCCAACGTCTCGATGCAATGAGTGCGGAATTTGCCACGATAAGAAAGGAATGCTGAAGATAATAAATATTAAAAATGACTGACCAATCAACTTGAAACGATCTTTATGAAACAGCAGTAAATAACCCGTCATATAAGCAAAAGGAAATAAATTATAAATGGCATGGAAATTAGCTCCCAACCCAAACCATAACGCTGCTAGTAAAAATCGCTCTTTATAAAAATAATAAATGCCAGCAAACATGAAGATATAGCTAAATTCCTGATGAGAAAAGGTGCGGTATAAAAATTCCTCTGTTCTTCCCATTAAGAAAAACATCAACACTGCCATGGCGGCAACAAATCGATCTTTTGATATTAAACTCCAAAGACGAAAAACCCAGAAAAACATCCAAAAACGGGCAAATAAGAAAAGCACTAGGTATGTTGGTTGGATTTGATCTGTTTTAATTAGTTTTGCTAAAATTGGGTATAAAAAAGAGGAGAAATTCTTAGCCAACCCTTCAACATAATAATCCCCCTTATATAAAGAAGGATCAATCAGGTGTTGAAGCAGCGGGATTTCGAGGTGTTGATCATCCCATGCAAAGATATAACTATTGGTACACAGGTAGGCAACTAAGAAACAAAACGCAAGAAAGAAATCGTTTTGGAAGAGGCGTTTTACGTATGTCATCGCCAAACAAAGAGTTCCCGCCAGATTTCATACATGTAAGCCGCGCCCCATTTAAGCACTTGTAATTTGCGCTCTCCACCTTCTCGAGCAGGCTCATCACCAGGGATTTCAGCAAGCTTTAATTTGCGCTTTGCTGCACGGATGGACAATAAAGGTTCCCAGCTGATCTTTGTTTTAAACAATTTTTCTTCAAATTCAAAACTGGAATCTTTATCTAAATCTAAATCATAAATAAGTTTTTTAGGATAAGCACGGTAAATGACCATGGCGTCGGTATATTTAGCGCCATGCAAATTATTAATGGTGCCTGTAAAAAGCCAATTACCAAAACTAGTCACCGCATCATCATCATAACTCTTAGCGCCCTTGGCATAACGAGAAACAATGACCATGTCATAGCCTTCTTTGAGTTTATTGATACATTCAGGAATTAATTCGGGGATTGAATTGCCATCGGGACTAAAGGTTAGAATGACATCGCCCTTGATGTGAGGCAAAGCATCCATATAGGCCCCGCGAATCCCTGGGGTTTCTTGGATGACAACGTCATAGCCCATTTCCTTTGCTATGGCAACCGTCTTATCTTTGGATTTTCCATCAACCACTAAAATTTGGTCAACCCATTCTTTTTTAACTTTAGGCATAACTTGACGCATGCCGACTTCTTCATTCAATGTTGGGATCAATAGGGTAACTTTCATAGTTTGCTATTATAGTGAAGAGTTTAATATTGTATAGTTGAATTTTATAATTTTGATTGTTTTTTAAGTTGCGGATCATTTATACCTATGTTATATTATCGCTCCTGAGTTAGTAAATATCGTCTTTCGTGCTGGCTTAGCTCAGTTGGTAGAGCAGCTGATTTGTAATCAGCAGGTCGGGGGTTCGAAGCCTCTAGCCAGCTTTTAAAATTTTTGGGCAGTTACTCAAGTGGTCAACGAGAGCAGACTGTAAATCTGCTGAGCTTGCTCTTCGGAGGTTCGAATCCTTCACTGCCCATTTTTTTCACCACTGCGGGCGTAGTTCAGTGGTAGAACTCTAGCCTTCCAAGCTAGTAGCGAGGGTTCGATTCTCTCCGCCCGCTCCATTCAAAGCCTGGGCATGCTAAGTCAACTAACAATAAAAAACTTTGGTTTAATCGATCAAGTCATCCTTGAATTCGACGCTCATTTAAATATTTTAACGGGCGAAACCGGTGCGGGTAAATCTATTTTGATTGATGCGCTGCGTTCTGTATTAGGTGAACGCATTGATGCAACCTCCATCCGTGACGCTAAAGAGCCTCTTTTTATTGAAGCTGTGCTTGAAATCACGGATAAAAATTTACGTCAAAATGAGAACATTGCCGAATTCTTAACGGAAGATGACAACAACCTCATCATCGTGCGCACCTTAACAGCCGATGGAAAAAGCAAAATCAAGATTAATGGCCAAACCGTAACGGTTGGTCAATTAAAAGCACTTGGCAATCATCTCATTGATTTTCATGGACCCCATGACCATCAGATGTTGCTTATGGAAGACCAACATCTATCTCTTCTCGATCAATTGATTGACTTTAAGAACTTGAAGACAGAGTACAAGAATGCATTTGAAACATATTCTAACATCAAGCATGAGATTCAAAAACTAAACGCCTTATCTTCGACCCAAGCGAGAGATTTAGACTTCTTATCTCATCAAGTCAAAGAACTAGAAAGCGTCCCTCTGTCTGAGGAAAAATACGAATCATTGCTTCAGGAACAGACAAAAATTAATAATGCTGAAAAATTACATGAGCATATTCAAAGCGTCTTAAGTGTTTTAAATGACGACGATACGGGCGTCAACAATCGCTTACGCAAGGGATTTACCTCCCTGCGTTCCTTGGTTCAAATCGATGAACGCTCCAAAGCCTTCTTAGATGAATTGACTTTGATCCAAGAACAAAGCACCGAGCTATCGGCACAATTAGAAGATTATGCCCAAAGCCTAGAATATGATCACGATGCGGCACAAAAAATCATGGATCAATGTGATTTATATTATGAAATTAAGCGCAAATATGGTCCTACTTTAGACGATGCTCAAAAGCTTTATGAAGAATCTAAGGCTAAATTAGATTTGATTAAAAACTTTGAACATAATGACAAACATTTGCGCAATGCCTTAGATGCCGCTCATAAGGAAATAAAATCCATCGCCACAAAAATAACCAAAGCCCGACAAAAAGCTGGCGCTGATCTTAAATTAACCATTGAATCCGAACTTAAAGAATTAGGCATTAATCACGTTCAATTTGAAGTGCGTTTGGAACCTATTGAATTTAATACAACGGGACAAGATCGTGTCATCTTCTATATTAGCCCAAATGCTGGCGAAAGCTTAAAACCCTTAGCCCAAATTGTCTCCTCAGGTGAAGCCGCGCGTGTGATGCTTGCCTTGAAGAAAGCTTTGATCCATGTGGACCCAATCCCCGTCCTGATTTTTGACGAAATTGATGCGCAAATTGGCGGACGACTTGGCAGCATTACAGGTAAAAAACTTAAAGAGTTAAGCAAGAAGCGTCAGGTTATCTTAATCACCCATTTACCACAAATTGCGTCATTCGCTAATCGTCATTATAAGGTTGTTAAGCAAGTAAAATCTGGCCGAGCAACAACATCCGTCGTATTACTAGAAGGAAAGAAACAAGTCGAAGAAATTGCTCAAATGATGAGCGGTCAAGAAACAGGCAAAATTGCCCTCTCCCACGCAGAAGAAATGCTGTCATCTGCCCAAAGAATCCGTTGATTTTCATCTAAAATATGGTATTTTAATCATTCACCCTAAACCAGACAAAACACTTCGTTGTCGATTTAGGGTAAAAATTTACATTACAAACGTGGAGGATTTATGAAACGCATTGGTATTATTACTTCAGGTGGTGATTGTGGCGGTTTAAACGGCGTGATTAAGGGTGCCGCAGCCATGGCTCGTTCAATGGGCGCCTCCTGTTTTGTTATTCCGAATGGTTATGCTGGTCTATATAACCTCATTGAATTTGATCATTTAACTGAATTAACCGATGAACGCATTGATAAAATCCATGCCAATCTTGCTGGCTCTGAAGCAGGACATTCTCGTGTTAAGGTTAAGAAGATTGACGATGCCAATAAATATGAACGCATTAAAGATGGCTTAAAGAAGTTTAAGTTAGATGGCCTTATCATTTCTGGCGGCGATGATTCTGGTAGCGTCATGGTTGACTTAACCGAACATGGCATCAAATGCGTGCATGCACCTAAAACCATGGATCTTGATTTGCAGACCTATTCCGTGGGAGCTGATTCAACCATCAATCGCATTGCCACTTTTGTGGAAGAATTAAAAACAACATCCAGCACACATAACCGCATATTGGCTTTAGAAGTTTTTGGTCGTTATGCAGGTCACACCGCTTTCCGTGGTGGGGTTGCCGCTGACGCAGATGCCATCATCATCCCTGAAATCCCTTGCGATTTTGACATCCTCTACCAACACATGAAACAACGTTATTTCCATCGCATCATGACCTCCGACGTCCGTGGTGGCGATTACATGATTGTCGTTGCTGAAGGTATTAAAGATGCAAGCGGTTCTGAAATTGTAGACGAAAATGCACCTGTGGATGCTTTTGGCCATAAACGTTTGGCTGGTGCAGGTAATTACGTATGCCAACAATTATCCAAACGCCTCAAAGCAGACAAGTCCATCCATGGCTTGATGCAAAAAGCTGGCATGTTCGTTAAAGGCATCAATGAAATCCCTGAAGTGCGTGGAGTTACCCCAGGACATCTAGTACGTTGTGGTCATTCCTCTGCATATGACGTCAACTTCGGAAAAGAAGTCGGCGCTGGTGCATTTATCCTACTTAATCAAGGTATCATTGGCGTAACGGTTGCCGGCATCACACACGGCGTCGTGCGTTACATGAACACCAAAGAAGCCATCAAACAACGTTTTGTTGATACCAATCAAGTGGCCATCTATGAAGCTCAAGGGATTTGTTTTGGGCGAGCAGCTGGTAAGGTTCACACAAAGCCAGAGTTGATTACAGGAATGCCAGAACGATTGTTCTAAATTGGGGCAAAATGCCTCAATGTAAATAAATGGTAGCTGATTGGATCTAGCAGTGAATGAGTAAAGAAGAAATTCTGAACACTCACCCAATTGTAAACCACGATCACCGTTACAGCGTATAGCAATAACCGTGGCTTTAAAAGTTGGTATAAATACACTGCTGCACAAATGGCTATAACCATCTCTAGACTTGCCACAAAACGGACAACCTTAGTATGTGGCAACAAACTTAAAACTCCATAGACGTAGACGAAGAACACCACCAAATAACTTTCTACAAAACCCTTCTCTTTGGATTTTAGGAATGCACCAAGAAATCCTAAGAACAGTAAAGTTGTTATTGGTGATAATAAAATAAAATCAACGACATACCTAAACCATGGCCCTGAAGAAAACGCTATGGCATAATAATTTTCCTGTGGATTTTTAATATGGGTCGAAAAGATTGAACCGCAAATCCCCCATAAACCATCTATCCCCCCAAAAATCAACATAAAAGAAGCAATAATGCAAGTAAGTGGCCAAAAGATAATTCCCACTAGAGTTTTAAAAGGGATCGAGTATCCGTAAGGTTTAGCTAGGTAAGCAGCCAAAACAAAAAAGCCTAGTAAAATAATCGACGCTTCTTTAACACTTATGGCTGCCGTTAAAACAACAATTAAAGCTAAATACGCATTCTTTGAGCGGCGTGTAAGCACATCAAGAAATAACCATATCGAACAACACCAGAGCAAATTAACAAGGCTGTCTGCTAATGCGCGACGGCTTAAACCAATTAATAACGGAGAATAACTTAAGAATAAGACCGACAATAACGCCATGTCTAAGGAGAAATATTTTCTTATGTAATGAAAACTTACAGCTAATAATAAAACAAAACTTATGATGGATATCAGCGCAATGGTTGAACAACTAATGCCAAACAGCGTAAAACTCATTGATAATAGATAGATGTATCCAAAACGAATTGGTGACGGATGTTTTTGCGCTTCAAAACTTTCGGTATACCACTTTAGCAACCCTTCAAATGCTTGATACCCATTGTTATGTATTGTCTTGGCGTAGAGAAAATAATAACTTTCATCCGATCCCAAACCAAAATACCTTGGGTTCAATTGATTAAAGAATACATAAATAACCATAAACAGTATTCCTGCACCAATGATCCATCGAAATTTATTATCCATTATTAAATCCCTCTTGCTTTTCAGCCGCAGCAACATAAATAAATCGCATTAAAACACATAAAGCCATAACTGAAATTAAACCCCACAATAAATAAAGATACTTTAAAGGTAAACATTCAAATCTAAGTTTAATTTGATGCTCCCCCTTATCTGCAAAAAAAGCCTGGTAAGCAACATTTGTTTGAAATAAAGGAACAAGCTTATCATCTATAAAAACTTTCCAGTATGGGCTATAACTCTGCGCAACATAAATCCAACTTGGGACATCTAATACAACATCAAAAGCTAAATTATTTGCGTTAAAATCACGGATCTTATATTCAGGGTAAAACCTAGAATTTATAGAATAATCCTGAACTAAATCTTGCTTCATGTTTTTATTAACAATTAAAGGAACATTGCCGTGATAATTGTCTTTAGTTAAAAGGCTAGCTACTTGATCATTTGAATTTAATATAACGGCTTCTTTGTAGAATTGTATCTTATTTTCACTAAATCCAGACATCTTTAATGCAGATAAATTCTCTACTGGAAAACGTAGCCCCTTGTAATAAACCAATCCTTTGGGCGCTTCATTGTTAATTTTCCAGTCTTGATGTTGAATCGCTTTCAAATACACATCTAAAGGTCTTGAAATAAATTCCACCATGTAAGAACTACCAATCTCATCAGAAAATGTATAGGCATTAAAGATGCTATCAGGTGCCCCATTTGATCGTGGAAATGATGCTAGAAATGATGCGCGATGCTTATAATCGGTTGTATGCAAAGAACGCTTGCTTTCAAAATGTGGTTTTAAGAAAGTCAAGAAATTCTGCTCTGCTTGACTGACGGATTTTGTTCGATGTGTAAATTCTACGTATTTATAACCATACACATCCAAAATATGGACCAAAAGTAAGATGCTAAGCAAATATACATGGTTACTTTTAAATCTAGAGACAACAAGACAACAAAAACCTAGAATCAAAATTGACTTGAAACAACAGAACATGATGTGCTTATCAACAATTGGAAACATAGGCAGACCAGGAACGAGATGCGCTTGGCCATTTACAATTGAGAACCAACCATGATCAACAAGAAACAACGACAGACTATAATCCAAATCTTCAATACGTGTGATAACGATTACTAGAATAGCAATTAGAGTTGCCACAAAAATCATCAACCTGCGCAAAAAAACAACATCAATGGAATGATTATTTTTAATAATCATTCTTTCAAAACCAAAGCCAGCGATTAAAATAATGAAAATTTTGATGACAGGAGATATTAACGCCAAATGACGATACACACCCATCATTGGCCAAATAAAATATAATATCTTGGCTACAAATGTACCGGTTGCAATTAATAACAAAACAGTAAAAACGACGATTAAATGACGATGACTTTTCTCCCATGCATCCTTTATGCCTGGAATAAAGAAAATAACAATTAGAATGCCGCCATATAACGTAAAGTCTAATGCTGGTGAGAAACCAAAAATCATTTCAAACCATTTATTTAAAGTTAAATTACCTCCATGCGTCATGAATTGATCTAATGTAACATGACCATTTATTCCCCTACCGTATCCATAATGAACAATGTCCTGGTGAAAAAAATAGAACAAACCAAGGACTAAAAAGATTCCGGTTATAAACAAACTGACTAAAAATATTATGCTTTTAAGAGACAGTGGAAAGCTTTTTGATTTGTTGAGGAATTCACATGATCCAATATATAAACATATCACTAATAGCGACATTGGAAAAAAATAGACCGCATTACCTAAAATCTGTAGAAAGAATAATGCAATTAATAACGCACAATAACGTACCTTGCCTGAATCCTTATAACGGTGGTAAAAATAAAATATAAATGGCAGGCAATAATAAAAATGGAAATTAAACCATACTTGTGTCGCCCAAATTGCACTAGCGCTGATGCTTGCTACAACAAAGAATCGCGTTGCTGGAGATACATAATATCGACTAGATAATAGCCACGACCCAGTTATTAGGATCAACTGGTCAATAAACATATTAAAATTAAATAAATAATTGAATGGTATGTTTTTAAGCAAAGGAGCAAACAACAACATGACATTTTGACCTATGCTTGCTTGCGCACTAAACCACATGGCTACTGTTCCATGCGTCATATAGGGCATCCATTGCGGAATATTTCCAGAGAACACGGCATCATTTAAAAAGAAATACTGAAAGAGATAATAATTTAATCCTTCATGCCCTAGTGGAATACGCTCAGTCACATTGAGCCACATCATAAAAATAAGCTCAAGCGTGATTAGGATGATAAAAAATGGATTTTTCATATAAGAGGTAATGCTGCAATAACATCTAAAGGCATCAATGATGCCTTATTAATTTTTGCACAAGCCAACTGTCCAGATTTACTATGCCAATAAACACCAAAACATGCTGCATCAAACGCAGATACACCTTGAGCTAACAATGCGCCAATAATACCTGTCAACACATCCCCCATGCCCGCCTTAGCCATAGCCGCATTTCCTACTTTATTGACAATAACTTTATTTCTCGAGGCTATGACAATATTGGGGCCCTTTAGCACAACAATGCAATTATACTTTTTGGCAAAATCACGAGCTACGTTTTGACGATTCTTTTCAATATATTGAATACTTAATCGCGTTAATCGAGACATCTCACCCACGTGTGGTGTAAGGATAATTGGTGATTTTAGGGTTTTTAGAAAATCAACGTGTGTTGAGATATTATTTAACCCATCCGCATCTATGACGATTGGTCCTACAAACTTTTTACAAACTTGAAGAATCATCCGTTGATTCTTTAATGATATGCCAAGCCCTGGACCTATGGCTAAGGCGTTAAATCGTGTTAACTTTGCAATAATTTGAGAGTTTCTAGAATATGGTAAGGTCATGATGGCATGATCTATTTTTTTCTGCAGTGTGAGATTAAGATCATCTGAAATAGCGCAAGTAACCATCCCTGCGCCACAACGCATGGCAGCAAGGCTAACTAAGCATGCAGCGCCAAGCATGGGCGCAGAACCAGCAACAACCAAGAGGTGACCAAAATCTTTTTTTGAAACATTGGGATTAGCGCGTAACAATGGCTTGGGCCACCGCATAGATCTTTGTGTGTGAGATGCTTAAGTAAATTTGCCCATTAAATTCATTCTTACTGTAATAGCAGATGGGTTTACCTGACGCATCATTGATGATGTTTAAATCAAGCCATGTGACACGTGGATCACCTAAGGCCTTGAAAATTGCTTCCTTAGCAGCGAAGCGACCAGCATAATGTGGATATGGGAACTTATGTTTTAAAGCCCATGCAATTTCGTCAGGTGTGAAGACATGCTCCGTAAATAAACTCCCCCAACGATTAATCGCCTTCTCAATGCGTTCAATTTCAATGATATCAATGCCATTGCCTAAAATCATTTGATTAACACCATCATATCTTTGACAGCTTTAGTCAAACCAACAAAAACTGACCTTGTGATGATTGAATGTCCAATGTTTAATTCGTTCATCCCTTTGATCATTGCAACGGGACGCACATTCTCATAATTAAGGCCATGACCAGCATTAACAGTGATGCCATATTTAATCGCTAGTGCTGTCATTTCTTGCAATTTTTTAAACTCTACCAAACCTTTGCGGTCTGCAAAATCTTGAGCATACTTTCCAGTATGTAATTCAATGGTCGTAATGCCAAGTTCTTTGGTTGCTAATATTTGTTTCTTGTCCGGTGCAATGAACAAGCTGATATCAATATTTGATTTACGCAGAGTGCGACAGGCTTTCTCAATTGCTTTTTGATTATGTAGCACATCAAGTCCACCTTCTGTCGTTAACTCTTGCCGGCGTTCAGGGACGATGGTGACCTGATCGGGTTTAATTTCTGCTGCAAACGCAACAATGGATGGCTGCAACGACATTTCTAAATTAAAGCGTGTTTTTAAAACTCGACGCAAGACAATGACATCACGATCTTGAATATGCCGACGATCTTCACGCAAATGCGCTACAATACTTTTAGCTCCTGCCTTCTCGCAAATTTTAGCTGCTAGAATTGGATCTGGATCTTCTTCCCGACGGGCTTGACGCAATGTTGCCACATGATCAATATTTACACCTAAGATGGCCATTTAACTTCCCATCTTAACGTAAAACCACGTGATCACAGCTAAACACAAGGCAATTAGCTTTAAGAAGAAATTTGATTGAAACCAAGACTTCATTTCTTTTCCTTTTTGGGTACTAATAAATCATTTAAGAAACGGATAAATTCCTCTTTATTCGCAATTTGATGAAATAACCCCTGAAATGCGATGCTCACATCTGCTGTTTCTTCAGAAACTAAAATAACAACTGCATCACTTTGTTCACTTAAGCCCAAAGCTGCCCGATGACGTGTTCCAACTGTCTTATTCACACTAGGGTTCTCTGATAGTGGAAATAAACATGAACTAGCAGACAAGCGCTCACCTTGAATAACGACTCCGCCATCATGTAGTGGTGAAGCTGTATGAAAAATGCTTTGTAAGAATGCCGATGAAATCTTAGCATCAAGCGCAATGCCACTATCCACATATATATTCAATTTCATTTGGCGCTCTATGGCAATCAAACATCCTATCTTTTTCTTAGAGAGCTTAAAAACAGCATCAGACAATTCATCAATTAATCGTTCTATTTCTTGTTCACCCAACGACAAATTAAATAAATGCTGTTGCCCTAGGCGTGCGAGCCCTGCCCGCAACTCATGTTGAAATACAACCACAATGACGATGATCCAAATTGAAAAGAAGTGACCCAAGAGCCAATTAAGCACGTCAAAATGCAACACATGCGATACCATTAATGCCAGCGTCAGATAACTTATACCCTTAAGAACTTGAAACGCACGTGTTCCTTCAAAGAACAATAAAATACGATAAAAAACCACCCAAAGGATGAGAATTTCAGCTAAAGAATTAAAGATTGTCCAAAAGTGTATTTGCATAAATTATGAATATAGGATCGAGTCTGATACTTTAATTACATCTTTCATGAAAGCCACATCATGCACACGCACCAAATTTGCTCCATGAACAATGCTTAGCGCCACACTTGCTGCCGTCGCTGCTAAGCGATCTTTATTCATATCCTCTGTAATGTGTCCTAGAAATGACTTTCTGGAAGTTCCAACCAGAATTGGGGTTTTTAATTTTTTTAAAAGATTTAGTTGGTTTACTATTTGCACGTTTTGCTCTGCTGTTTTAGCAAAACCAATACCTGGATCAATGATGATTCTATCTTTTTTTAACCCAAAGTCCAAACAAAAATCAATAGATGCTTTTAAATCAGTAATTATGTTACCCATTAAATCTGAGTACTTTACCTTCTGTTGCATGGACTTTGGCGTGCCTCTCATATGCATGATCACCAAGGCTGCATTATAATCGCACACCATCTTTAATAGCGCCTTAGACAACTTTAAACCTTGCACATTATTGACAATGCTCACACCTTGGTCTAAAGCAGCATGAATGACATCCGTTTTATAACTATCCACAGAAACTGGAATATTAATCTGGGGAACTACACTTTTTAGAATTGGTATCAATCGACTAATTTCTTCACGCGAAGAAACTAAACTAGCGTTTGGTCGTGTAGACTCTGCACCAATATCAATGATATCAGCACCTTGTGCAACTAAAGCTTTGATATGATTGACGCGGGCTTGAGGCGTTTTAAATTTGACCAACAATCCATCTTTGCTAAATGAGTCTGGGGTGAGATTTGCTACAGCCATGAGCAAGGTGCGTTTAGAATAATCTAATTTAAACGCACCTGCTTTAATGGTCATATTATGCAGCATCCGCTTGTAGGTCTGCTTTATGTTCAGGAAGTCCTAACAAAAGACGTGCTTCTTCAATATCCATGGTTTCTTTTTCTATCAAACGTTTAGCTAAAAGATCCATTTTATCACGGTGTTGAAATAATAAAGATTTTGCACGTTCATAGGCTTCGTGAACTAGCGCATGGACTTCTTCATCAATCTTCTTAGCTGTATCCTCACTATAATTACGCTCATTCATGATATCCCGCCCTAAAAACATGGGCTGATTTTGTTGACCAAATGCTAACTTATCTAACTTACCACTCATCCCATAAGTACACACCATATTACGGGCAATTTGCGAAACTTTTTGCAAATCATTACTTACACCTGTCGAAGTATCATTCATATATATCTCTTCACCAACCATGCCCCCAAGCAACACAACCATGATGCCTTTGAGTTCATTTTTTGACATATAATGCTTATCTTCTTTTGGCGGTGTCAAGGTGTACCCACCTGCCATGCCGCGTGGAATAATCGATACTTTAGTAAATGTATCAACTTCATTAATCAAGAGCGATAATAATGCATGCCCTGCTTCATGATATGCAGTCATTTCTTTTTCTTTTTTAGAAGTATTGCGGCTCTTCTTTTCAGGCCCCATGGTAACGCGCTCAACAGCCGCTAACATTTCTGCCATACCAACCTTGTCTTTATTACGACGGGCAGCTAGCAAGGCTGCTTCATTACAAACATTAGCTAAATCTGCACCTGAAAAATATACTGTTTGTTGCGCGATCCGGCGATAATTAATATCATCAGCCAATTTGATATTCTTACTATGCACTTTTAAAATACCTTCACGACCTTCAATATCTGGTAAACCAACAGTTACTTGACGATCAAAACGACCTGGTCGCAACAATGCGGGATCTAGGGTATCAGGACGATTGGTTGCGGCAATTAGAATCAAACCACTTACTGAATTAAAGCCATCCATTTCAACGAGCAAAGCATTTAACGTTTGTTCGCGTTCATCATTACCACCACCAATACCAGCAAAACGTTGACGACCAACCGCATCAATTTCATCAATAAAGATGATTGCTCCTTTACCTGATTTTTTTGAAGCAGCACGACCCTGTTCAAATAAATCACGTACACGTGAGGCCCCAACACCAACGAACATTTCAACGAAATCAGAACCACTTAAAGAAAAAAATGGAACACCCGCCTCACCCGCAACAGCTTTAGCTAAAAGTGTTTTACCCGTACCTGGAGGTCCAACTAATAAAACACCTTTGGGAATTTTTCCACCTAAACGTTCAAATTTCTTAGGGTCTTTTAAGAACTCAATAACTTCCTGTAATTCTTCTTTTGCTTCATCCACACCGGCAACATCATTAAACGTTATTTTGTTATTATTACCCACTTGTGCACGCGATTTCCCAAAAGCTAAAATCTTATTACCCATTTGCGACCCTCGAGAGGACACAAACCATATCAATGCAAAAATAGCTACAAATGGAATTAACTGAACGAACAATTGGCTCCAGAACAATTCAGGTGGAACAACAGAAAAATCACGCACGTTGTCACGCATCAACTTTAATAAATCCTCGTCGCGATTTGGAATATTTAACTTAAAATCTGTCCCATCTGCCATGGTGCCTTTGACAGAGTTTTCAGCGCCTTCGGTTAATTCAATCTTTTTAATCTCAGGTTTTTCTTTATTATCTTTAAGAATGGTATAAAACTCAGAGTAAGACAATGTCTTAGTCTTTAAAGCATATTTTCCACCCTCTTGTTGAAACATCAGGAACATAAAGATAACGCCTAATACAACCCACATTAACAAATTACCATTAGGACGCTTGTCGCCTTTATTGGGTTGTTGTTTTGGATTTGGACCGCTTAATTGAGCCATTGCATTTCTCCAGTATATTAATTACCAGCATCTCGCCGGTTCATCTTTACCCCATGTTCATAGGTATCGATATACGCTAAATTACCATCTTTCTTAAAAATACGCACTTGACCTTCAAGCAAACCATTTTCATACCGCTCTTCGCTCATGACTGCCCCGGAGTCATAATACGACTTACTTAAACCCGTTTCTTTATTATCTTCCATTTGCCACACTTGCTTAATCTTGCCATTCTGGTAATATTCCGTCATCTCGCCAGACTTCTTACCATTTTTGAAATTTACCGTCATCCATAAATTTCCTTGAGTATCATACTCTTTCGCCATACCATCTTTTAGATTATTGGCGTAATTCCACTCCATCCACATTTTGTTATTTTCACGATATTCTTTACAAACACCATTCTTTTTTCCTGCGATATAATTACATTCACTTTTTAAATGACCATCTGACCTAAATTCTTTAACAACACCATCAAATTGATTTGCTTTGTAATTCGCTTCGACTAAAACCTTACCTTCTTTAGAAAATTTTCTATTAACTCCTTCAATATTACCGTCGACAAAATTCATTTCCCATTCAACTTGACCAGTAGGATAATACGTCTTACCTGCCCCATCTTTCTGATCAAAGCGATAGTTCCATTGCGCATACAAGGTGCTATCAGCTGCATACTCTTTGGCTATGCCATCAATGTGATCATCTACATAATTGATCTCACTTTTCAACGTTTCATTATCTCTGTATTCACGTGTTATACCAGACAATTTTCCATTTTTGAAATTCATGGCCATCTTCAAGTTACCATTCGGAAAATAATATTGATTCAGACCATCTAGCAGATCTAGCTTGTATGTTTCTAAACTCTTCAATACTTCATTAGGATAATATTCGCGTGCACTACCATGCAACTGCCCTTTTGAATAATTCTTTTCAAAAAACAAAGAACCGTCCTCATAATAGGATTTCATCGTGCCATTTAACTGATTATCACGATATGAGCCAACGCTCAACAAATTACCATTGGGATAAAATTCTCGAAATGGGCCATTCAACTTTCCATTGCGGAAAGTTTTTTCTGCTTTCGGCGCCCCACTATCAAATGTTTCTTTGACAAGGCCATCCGTCACAACCTCTTGCGCATGCAAGGGTTGAAATACAAGCAATATCATCAAAAATAAGAAAATATTCATCGTCTAAATTCTAAATGCTTTTCATGAAGATACACATTAATTCCATTAGGCCAATCAACCACACTCCCAACCGTTCCTTGCAAGGCTAAGTCTTTGACAAGCTCAATGTGGGTGAATGTGATTTGGTTCAAATCACCGGTGATCTGTTCATACACTGATCGCAATCCCAATCTTACAATTGCAGGTGGATTATCACTAAAGAATGATTGCTTTATTTTAACGATTCTACTTTGAATAACAATATATTCTTTTAAGCGCTGCTGTGTTTCATTTGTCAAAAATGCATAATCATCATACGACATTTGAGCTAACTGTGCAACTGCACTGACAATCTTTGGGTTATACTCACGTTGCAACAAAGGAATTAAATTTCGACGAACTTTATTTCTCAAATATAGATCTTGGTCATTGGTTTCATCATATCCAAAATGAATGCCGTGTTTCTTAGCGTATTGCTCAATATCATTACGTGTTACATCTAATAATGGTCGAATCACCATCATCCCATCGATTTGATTCGTCTTTAAGATGCCTCGCATGCCATATAATCCGCTGCCTCGCATCAAACGCATTAATACAGTTTCTGCTAAATCATTTTGATGATGCCCCAACATTAATGCATCCGCTTTTACTTTTTTCATGGCTTTAGAAAAGAATTTAAAGCGCCATTGGCGGGCCTGATCTTCTGAAACTTTTTTAACTTTTAAATCTTGATGTCTTTTTTCAACAAAGATGGGAACATTTAATTGCTTAGCATATTGAACAACTAATGTTTCATCTCGAGCTGATGTTTTTCTTAACCGATGATTGAAATGAGCAACACAGATTCTAATTCCTAAGTCATCCCGAATGGCATGTATGATATGTAGCAGAACCAAAGAATCAACCCCTCCAGAAACACCTAATAAAACCGTGCTCCCTTTAGGGATACATTTGGATTGTCTTAAGGATACTAAGATCTTCTTACTTAACAACATATCAATTGCTTAAGAAACCCCTCTGCTGTGTTCGAGCCTCTTGGTAGGCCTTACGTAATTCTTTGGCATACTTTAAGTTTGGTGGTCTGATCTTCAGTCGCACAAATCCTTGCTCTAAGATCATCACATTCGCTAAAGAATTATCTGGTAAGAATACATAGGCTTGAGAACGTCGATTCTCGTCTAACGCATCAATATCATACTCTAATCGAACTTTTTTATTCTCTAACAAATCCTGTGCAAAATATAATGCTTGTGTTTCTAAAGGAATGGTGGGTTCGACAGGCTCTTCAATGGGACGACCTGTTTTATCAAGTTTTGCATAAGTTCTTGCAGGCGCACCATATGATTCAATGCCAATCATACGGATATGTTTGCCGTCCTCTAAAACAATGGTGTCTGCAGCAATAACTTTAACAACTTTCGATTCTTTTACTTGGTTGTGCGTACTGAATATATCTGAGAACGAAGTTTCTGCAGCAAAGGACAAATTACTATAAAAAACAACCAACAACATTAACCATTTCATGAAACTGCCTCAATCTTCAAAATATAATTATACCCAACCAATTTTATCAGACTTACACGAAATTCTTGTTTTGATAAATTTGTGATAGCCTTGTAACCAGATTTTTTTAAAACCGCAAATGTAACGTTTTGTCTTCTTAAATAACTCTTAAGTTGATCTTCAGTTGTTAAAATTTCAACTGGATGCGGACTAAAATAATTCCCTCCATTTATATTTAACACCGTCACTTTATTATCTGTAAAGAATTTAATCCCTCGTGCATAGGGCTTTGCTGTAAGCACAGTTGTTCCCTCTTTAATAGCTGGTATATATTGAGCACTATCGGATGTCGATATGTAGGGTTGAATATCTGATTTTATTAAGAACAGACTTCCAAGCAATATAATTGGCAATAAACCCTGCAGCATCAAGCATGTGCGTAATTGCTCCAAAAAAATAAAGCTTAAGCTTATGATACCAAGGGTTAATAAAACACCTGAAATAAAATAAATTGGCATAATATCAGGCACATACTGTTTGTAATACGGAAACGCAACTAAGGCAGCGACACCTAAAAGGATGATAAATACCGACATGATGACCGCAAATATTTTGGCTTGCTTTATCCTATAATTCTTTTCAATCATATCGGTAATCAATGAACCTGTAAGTAACGCCACTGCTGGAAATAGTGGCAGAATATAACTTGCTAGTTTCGAATGTGCAAATTGAAACGTTACAAACACCATTAAAATCCAACTAATACAGAAATATTCAAACGGTTGCAATCCAGTTTTTAAACGTTTATATAAATCAACAAAGGCTGTTGCAACAAATAACGACCAAGGGAAAAATCCAAGAATGATCGTTAACGGATAAAAAAACCAACGATCATTACCTTTGTGTTCAGCTTCTAACAATCGTCGCCAATGATCATTAATAAAAAATTCTTTGATGAAGTCTTGACCGTATAGTTTATAGACATACAAATACCATGGCAATGCTAACATCACACACACTGCTAGCCCCACAGGCATCCAGATTGTTTTTAAAAAATCCAAACGTTTTACATATAGCAAAAATAATATGACTGTCATTTCAGCCATAGTTAATGCCAGCGGGCCTTTACTTAAGACTGCAAAAGCTATAAATACAAAGAACAAAATAAGGCCGTTTTTCTTAAATTTCTCAATCGTAAATGCCGTATAAAACGCAAGAAATCCAAGCAACATAAAGACGGTAAAAAACATGTCTGTAAAAACTGTTTTAGCCATGCCTGCAAAGAGCCCCGCTGAACATAATACCAAAGCCGAATAAAACGCTTTGCGTTCATGACGAAAACCAATAAGCCCTAGCGCATAAACACTTAAAACACCAAAACATGCAAAGAGCGCTGGAAAGAATCTCGCAGAAAATGGCGTAATTCCCCATAAATCAAAAGCGATGCGCAACAGCCAATATGTAAAGATAGGTTTTTCAAATTGTGGTTGATCAAAAATGTATGGCACCAACCATTGATTGTGAGCTGCCATCTCTTTGGCGGTAAGCGAATAGAAAACCTCATCTGGATCTGTCAAAGCAACAATGCTATTGCCTAAAAAGAAAAAGACGTAGCAGGTAATGATTAAAATTAAAACTCGACGTAAGATAAAAATATTAGACATGGAGGAATTGCTTTATTTTAGAAATTAAATCAACAATTTCAAAAGGTTTAGGAACATAAACATTGGCAGATTCATGGGCTTCTGCTGCCTTCTCTTCTTCCAATAAGCCACTACAAACAATAATTGGAGTTTTAGCAAAACGTGAATCTTGTCGCACTTTCATCGTAAAACGCCACCCATCCATCCCTGGCATGGTTAAATCAACGATCATTAAATCAGGCGTAATATTTTTTAACATATTCATGGCCAGTTGACCGTTGTGAGAGACAACCACATCAAAACCTTCTATCTCTAGGGCTGACTTTAAAATAAAAACTAAATCAGCATCATCATCAACGATAAAAATCATTTTTCTCATAACATTCACATCCTAGTATTGCTTTATCTCAAGGTTCTTAATGCAGCGGTGATTCATGAACCATTGCAATGGAATGGTTGATAAAAAGAATATACCAATATCCCAAATGATCAAGGAATAATGCGCCGTATAAATATGAAAAACAACTAATAATAAGAATAGAAAATATAATAGGCCTAATGTCATGTTATTAACTTTCTTACCCAACGCATACGAGATAAAAATAGCAATACCTGATGATAAAACCATTGGGGAAGGTAACAACATAAAAACATTCACCAAAGCTGTTGCGCCTGCAATACCAGTGGATGGTTCAGTAGTATTAAGAGAGACTAGGTATGCCATCAAATGCTTAACAAAATATATACTCCCCACCAAACCTGCGATGATTTCAAGTAAGGCGAATACGGTTAAGCTAATCGACGTTGTATTAGTCATTTTAACCTTTTAGAAGGCAAAGAAAAAAGAATGGTGGCGGGGAGTGGATTTAAACCACCGACCTGTCGGGTATGAACCGAATGCTCTATCAGCTGAGCTACCCCGCCATTTTTACTTCATAAAGAACGATAATTTTACTCGAGGAGATGAAAAACTGCAAGAGGATTTTAATTTAGAAGACAAAGTGTTTAAGTGGCAAAAATGATGTAAATCAGTGCGATAATAATGAGCGTTGCAATCAGATAGAAATCATTAAAATAGATAAAATCTTTGATGCGGTCAACGTTGGTATATTCATGATGCACATTCTCACTGGCCACTTCCCCACTGGTGCGCATTTGCATGACTTCCGCACGTTTAAGACGCAAAAACTGGTCTGCAATGCGATATGCTTGCAGTTTATGATTATCAATTAGGTCCATCACTTTTTTCTCGGATGTCCCTAAAATTTGAGCCGTTTCTCTAACAGTGATGTACTGACCGCTCACTATTTAACCTTTCCTGAGTTTGCCCATGATTCAATCTTAGCACGTTCAAAACGCCATTGATCCCCTTCTTTGACAGCAGGGATCTTGCCTTCAACAGCTAAGTCAATAATAGCGGTATTTTCAATCTCTAGGTATTGCGCCAATTCTTCAACGGTTAAGAAATCTTCCTGCATTTGGCAGCGACCTTGAAATAAAGCACCTTCAACAATATTTAATTTTGGCGCACTAACATCTCCTAATAATACAGCTGTCGGCATAAGTACAAGCATCTTACGCGCTACAACATTTCCCTTAATCTTGCCAGCAATAACTATGTTATCAGCAATGATATTAGCTTCAACAGAAGCCGTTTGAGCTATGGTTAACATTCCGTAACAATCTAAACGTCCGGTAAATTTGCCATTAATTCTTAAATTAACAGGATCCTTAAATGAAAGATCTCCTTGCATCTGCGCGCTAATTTCAATGATTTTTTCTTCAGGATCTTCTTGCTTTACTTCTTTGCGATGAAAGGCCATGCAAACTCCTTTGATAAATGATCGTACCTAAACCGGCAATCATGGCGGCATTATCTAAACACAATGCCATTGGTGGAAAATAAACGTCGACACCTTGTAGTTTTGCCTTATGTGTTAATGTTTCACGCAACATGCTATTTGCGGCAACGCCACCACCAACCAACAATGTCTTAATCTTATGTTGAGCGCATGCGCGCAATGATTTATCTACCAACACATCGACAACACTTTTTTGAAATGCGTAGGCAACTTTGGCTTTTGAAAAATCTTTGTCTTTGCCATGCTGTTGCACATAATATAATACTGCAGTTTTAACGCCACTGAAAGAAAAATCCAAGCTACCCTCTAAATTAGCTTGAGGAAACCTGATTGCATCATTTACACCTTCTTTTGCTAATCGATCGATAACAGGCCCACCAGGATAGCCTAAATCAAGGATCCTTGCAACCTTATCAAAAGCCTCCCCTGCAGCATCATCGCGTGTTTGCGATAAAAGCTTAAAGGCTTTAAAATCCTCGACGTGATACAAGCTTGAATGCCCACCTGATACCACCAAACCTATGGCAGGTAATGTGGGTAAGATTTTATCTGGTTGATTCGGCAACCCTGCCTGTCCGGCAGGCAGGCTTAAAAAATTTGCATAAATATGCCCGTGAATATGATCAACTTCAACTAAAGGTTTCTTTGTTGCTTTTGCTAAAGCTTTAGCAAAGCATTTACCGACTAATAAGGAACCAAGCAAACCTGGAGAACCAGTTACAGCAATGGCATCAATATCTTGTAGGGCGACATTGGCTTTTGTTAAAGCTTGCTCTACGATGGGATATATTAACTCAATTTGTCGACGAGAAGCAATCTCAGGTATGATGCCGCCATACTTGGCATGTTCTTTTAGACTGGTTAAGGTTTGGTTGGAAAGAACATCTACCCCGTCTTTGACGACGCTTGCGGATGTTTCATCACAGGATGTTTCAATGCCTAAGATTTTCATTTATTACGAAGCAATTCTTTCACCGATACAATGACAAAGCCATTTTTTTCAAGGACAGGGGCCTGCTCTTTAATCATACGCATTGTAAGCTCTCGATCATGACCAATGGCAATGGCATAGCCCTTCTTTGTTGCTTTTATGACCAGCTCATCAAATTGTTTTAAGATTGCTTCTCGGGTGTTTATGTTATCAAGAAACACATCCCGTTGACCAAATGGCAAACTAACTTCTTTAGCCACTTCATTACCAAATGAATGATTAGGCGACGTCATGCTATCAACAAAAAATAATTGGCGTTGCTTCAAATGACGAAACACTAGTTTCAATAAACGCTTGTCTTCCATAGCTTTTGAACCCATGTGATTATTAACTCCCTCAATCATGGGCATTTTCTTAAAGATATCCTCTAGGATAGCTTCCACCTTATTTGGTGACATTGTCGTTGTTAATAGGTAATTTGCAGGATATGGGTCATGATTTAGATAGGGTTGCATCGGTAAATGCAACATAACGTTTTTACCAGCAGCAGAAGCGCATTTAGCAATACTGTCTGTATGTTTTAAATTAGGCAAAATGGCAATCGCGAGAGGTTGCTTGATTTCTGAAAGGATTGCGCAATTGCGCATAGAATATCCCCAATCATCTAAAACAAACGCAATCTTAATACCCTTACCTGTTGGCACTGACTTTTTAACAGCGGGTTTAACAGGTTTGATCGTAGGTGTTAGTGGAACTATGGTTTTTTTAGGAACCACCGCAACCGGTATAGGCTTTTTTGTCTCGGTTGGGCGTTGAAACTTATTGGCCAACCACAATGTTCCTATCCCTAAAACAAGTATAACCAAGATAACGACCGTTGTCTTTAGATCGCCATTCTTTGCTGCTTTTTTCTTTGGCCTAGCTGTCATTTTTATTTTTGCTCTTGGAAATTCTTATAAACCCGAACACCTTTGATCACATTGATCGCAGCTTGCAACTGATTATCCGCATCATCTTTTTTCTTCTGTTCTAAATCTTTTTTCTTTTGTTCAGAAGTAACATCAGCTCCTTCTTTCTTAGAAACATCATCAAATATCTTATCTATGTCTGCAATCTTATCTTTCTTTTTATCTTCATCTTTTTCTTCTTTGGGTTCAATGCGTTCTACAACCACATCGGGTGTAATTCCAATTCCGTGAATACTAATTCCAGATGGTGTGAAATATTTTGCCGTGGTTAAACGCAAACCAGATCCATCGGGCATTGGAATTACAGACTGAACAGAACCTTTGCCAAATGACTTTGTACCAATGGTTATAGCACGTTTATTATCTTTCATGGCACCAGCAAAAATTTCACTCGCTGAAGCACTGCCTTCATTGATTAAAACAACCATTGGCATTTTTAAAAACGCGCCATTGATATTGGTTGATTTAGAAAATGAATCTTGAGAAGCATGACGTCCTTTTGTTGAAACAATGGTCTTACCTATAGGCAAGAAATCTTCACAGATCTTTATTGCTACGTTAAGCAATCCTCCTGGATTATTGCGCAAATCAACAATCAAGCTATCTGCCCCTTGAGTCTTCAACTTCATGACGGCGGCATGAAACTCTTTGTATGTATCTTCTCTAAATTCAGTTAAGCGAATATAACCGATATGTTCATCAATGACATGTGGATTTTTGATGTCATGCACATGTATCACTTCACGCGTGATCGTATAGTCTTTAATTAATCCTTCTTTTTCACGTAAAATAGTGATATTAACTTTTGTGCCTGGCTCACCACGCAATTTCTTTACTGCTTCATCTAACGTCATATCACGGGTTAAATCTTTTTCGATTTTTACAATGCGATCTTGAGCTTTTAAACCTTCTCTCCATGCTGGTGTATCTTCAATGGGCGTAATAATGGTTACCAACCCATCCTTGAGCGTAATTTCAATACCTAAACCACCAAATTTACCCTGAGTTTCTGTTTTTAAATCTTTATAATCGGAAGGATCTAAAAACTGACTATGGGGATCTAAAGATGACAACATTCCCTTTAAAGAACCGTAAATCAAATCTTTAGGGGTTTTTTCGTCCACATATTCTGATTGGATAGTTGTTAGCGCATAGGAAAATAGTTCGACTTTAGAATACAGGTCGTCTTTGCTATCCTTAGGTTCTTTTTGATCTTTGGCTTCTTTTTTCTCAACAGCAGCTGTTTCAGCTTTAACCACATGTGCAATGCTTACAAATGAGAATATCGCAACAACTCCAACCAAGCCCACTACCAACTTCAAATTATTTTTAGGCATTGCCTAATCTCCTTGTAATGAGCTCATTTAATTTTTTTGGATTGGCTTTACCGCCAGATTTCTTCATGGCTTGACCAACTAAAAATCCTGCGGCACTTGGTTTACCGCTCTTAATTTGTTCTACAACAGCAGGATTTGCTGCAATGATTTCATCGATGATCGCCATCAATGCCCCGTCGTCTGATACTTGAGCTAAACCTTTTTCACCAATCACAGCATCGGCGGATTTGCCTTCATCAATCATGATGGTCAATACATCCTTGCCCACCAAGTTGCTAATCACATTATCTTCAACCTTCACAATCAATTCTGCTAACGCTTTAGGGGAAACCTTAAAATCAGCAATGGACATTTTGCGGTCATTTAATTCTTTTAAAACGGCACCTGTCATCCAATTAGAAACTTTCTTTGGGTTATTAAATGCTTTGACGGTGTTTTCAAAGTAATCACACATGTCTTTATCAGCAACCAAGACATTGGCATCATAATCAGATAAACCATAGACAGATACAAAACGCAATAATTTCGCCTGTGGTAACTCAGGCAATTCTGCCTTTTGTTCATCGATGATCTTGGTATCAATCGTAAACGGCACTAAATCTGGGTCTGGGAAATAACGGTAATCATGTGCTTGTTCTTTAGAACGCATGGCGATCGTCATTTGCTTTTCATCATTCCACAGCAATGTTTCTTGCACTATCTTACCACCGGAAGAAATGACTTGGGTATGACGGGCAATTTCATATTCCAATGCCGTTTTAACGGCACGAAATGAATTCATATTCTTAAGTTCTGTTTTAGTCCCAAACTTTTCTTGTCTAACTGGACGAATAGAAATATTTGCATCACAACGCAATGATCCTTTTTCCATGTCGCAGTCAGAAACATTTAAATATTGCAGGGTTAACTTTAAAGCATGCAAATAATCATACGCTTCTTGGGCACTGCGCATATCAGGCTCGGATACAATTTCTATAAGCGGCGTGCCGGTGCGATTAAAATCAACAAGTGAATAACCTGTTTCATGATTTAATTTACCCGCATCTTCTTCCAAATGTGCACGTGTGATACCAATGCGTTTTTCAACACCATTGACCTTGATCATCAAATAGCCGTTTTTGGCGACAGGATAATCAAACTGAGAAATCTGATAACCCTTAGGAGAATCAGGGTAATAATAATTCTTACGGTCAAATTTGATAAATGGATTGATCTCGCAATTTAAGGCTAAACCAGTGCGAATACCGCTAAGTAATGCTTGCGCATTTAATACTGGCAAAGCACCTGGCAAACCTAAACACACGGGACATACATTAGTATTAGGATCGCTGCCAAACTGATTGGCGCAACCACAAAATATTTTGGTCTTGGTGTTTAATTGCAAATGGACTTCAAGTCCGATGACTGTTTCAAAGGCGCTCATAGATTTGGCTTTTGCGAATGCCACGACGTGTTTTGCTCATAGGCATAGGACACGCGCAACAACATTTCTTCATTAAAGGCTTTGGCTTGTAATTGCATCCCAATCGGTAATCCTGATTTTGAAAATCCACATGGCACTGAAATGGCTGGAATACCGGCTAAATTCGCAGGGATGGTATAAATATCGGATAAATACATGGACAATGGGTCGCTGATCTTCTCCCCTACTCTAAAGGCAACGGTCGGCGCTGTTGGAGTTAAGATAACATCGCAGGTATTAAATACATTATCAAAATCTTGTTTGATCATGGTGCGCACTTTTTGCCCGCGTAGATAATAAGCATCATAATATCCCGACGACAATGCATAGGTGCCAAGCATGATGCGGCGTTTGACTTCATCACCAAAACCAGCAAAACGTGTTTCTTCGTACATATCTGTTAAGGCATTTTTGCGTGTGCTTATAGGATTCTTACGTAAACCAAATCTAACCCCATCAAAACGCGCTAAATTCGACGATGCCTCAGCGGTAGCAACAATGTAATAGGTAGCAACCGCATACGGCGTATGTGGCAATGAGACTTCCTTTATTTCTGCACCTTGTTTCTTTAAGACATCAATCGACGCTTCAACAGCGGCGCGCACTTCGGGATCAAGACCTTCGACAAAAGCTTCTTTAGGAACACCAATCTTTAAACCACGAACATCATTGACCAAGGCTTTTGTATAATCTGGTACATGAAAATTAACGGACGTTGAATCCCGCTCATCATAACCTGAAATGATATTGAGCAACAACGCGGCATCCGTGACATTTTGGGTTAATGGGCCAATTTGATCTAGGCTGGATGCGAACGCAATTAAACCATAACGGGACACGCGGCCATAGGTTGGTTTAAGTCCGACGATGCCACAAAAGGATGCTGGTTGACGGATGGAACCCCCTGTATCAGAACCTAAAGCCCATGCCACTTCATTGGCTGCAACTGCCGCCGCAGAACCACCACTGGATCCGCCAGGCACGCAGGATAAATTCCAAGGATTATAGGTTGGACCATAACATGAAGATTCGCACGATGAACCAAAAGCAAATTCATCCTGGTTTAAAATACCCATGATCAAGCCGCCAGATTGCTTAACTTTCTCAACAACCCCTGCATCATAAGGCGAAACATAACCTTTTAAAATTTTTGATGAACACGTGATTTCTTCACCCTTGGTATTTAAATTGTCTTTCAAACCAATGGGTATTGGCATTGTGCCAGCTGTATCTAAATTAGGTTTTTGCGTCGCTGTATGGACAAAAGCTTTGACTTTGGGATCAACCGCTTGAATACGCGCAGCAAAGGCATCATAAACATCTTTAACCGATGCTTTGCTGGACTTGATTAAATCCAAAATTTCTTTGGCAGATTTTAAATGCAGGCTCATTCGATGACTAAAGGTACTTTAAAAGAACCTTGAGCGCGTTCAACAGAAACACTCAAAGCTTCTTGATTGGTAAATGATTTACGAACAACATCTTCACGCAACACATTGCCAACTGGCACCGCATGCGTCGTCGGTGTCACATGCTCAACATCCAACGATTGCAATTGCTCCACAAAACCCACAATCTTAGACAACTCAGAAGCCAACGTCTCAAGCTTCTCTTCGGGGACATGGATTCGCGCTAAAGCAGCAATATATTGAACATCTTTTTGGGAAATTGACATAGGAAAAATACTAACATCAAAGGCTCATACTGACAAGCCAATTATATAGATAATGCGTCTATATCCGCTGGTTTTTCGATGTTGTGAACAATGGCATCAGGATTGATACGGCGGATGAGACCTTTGAGGACTTTGCCTGGGCCGATTTCGACAAATTCATTGATACCTTGGGACATCATAAATTCAATGGATGCGACCCATTGCACCGATGCGGTGATTTGACGGGATAGGTTTTCACGAATGACTTCTGCATCCGGCTGGGCTTGACCGTTGACATTGGTGACAACTTTAGCGTCTTTTACAACGATGGGCACATCTTTTAACACGACTTTAAATTGATCAGCGGCACTTTGCATTAACGATGAATGAAATGCCCCAGCCACTGTTAAGGGAATAACCTTGGTGCCCCCTGCAGCTTTGATGGCCTCAATCGCTATGGCCACTTTATCAGCGTGACCTGTGATAACAATTTGTTCATTGGAATTAAAATTCGCAACCTCAGCTCCAGTCTGTTTGCAAATTTCGACGAGTTTTGCTTTATCGAAACTTAAAACAGCAGCCATGGCTCCTTTATTTTTGGTGCAAGCCTCGTCCATAAAAGCGCCACGCTTTAAAACCAAACGCAATGTGTCTTCAAAACTCAATGAGCCAACCGCAGCTAGCGCAGAATATTCACCCAAACTTAAGCCAGCGGCAAATTTAACACTGGCGTTCTTAAATTTAGGATTAGCTTCAAAAGCTTTTAACCCAGCAATGCTCATCGTCAATATGGCGGCTTGAGCATAAGCGGTTTTAGTTAATTGATCTTCAGGGCCTTCAAACATCACGTTTAATAATCCGTTGGCACAAATTTTTTCTGCTTGATCAAAAATGGCTTTCGCTTCAGGGGATTGATCATACAACTCTTTACCCATACCAACTTTTTGTGCACCCTGTCCTGGAAAAATTAACGCGATATTTTTCATGTTAGTTCCACTTGACCACATTAGCGCCAGCAACCAAACCTGCTCCAAAAGTTACCAGCACAACGGTTTTACCTTTTTTAATTTTACCCGCCTCAACCGCCTCAAACAAAGCCACACCAATCGAGGCTGCCGACATATTGCCATATTTGTCAATATTGATAAAAATTTTATCTTTGGGAATATCTAATTTTTTAGCAACAGCAGAGATGATACGATCATTGGCTTGATGTGGAACAACCAAATCAACATCTGCTTTTGTTAAACCCGCTTTTGCTAAAACTTGATCAACAGCCTCGGCCATAGAATTAACAGCGACTTTAAAAAGTTCTTGGCCTTGCATGACCACATAAGGTAATTTGACAGGCTTATCATTTTCTGGTTCAAAAGGATTGCGGGCATTTTCTACAACCACCTTCATCAAATCACCTTGGTCGCCATACGCCTTCATATAATCCGCAATGATACCATCTTCTTTAACTGGCCCGATCACCGCAGCACTGGCTCCGTCGCCAAATAAAACACAGGTGGCTCGATCTTTCCAATCAATCAAAGTGCTAATCTTTTCAGCAGCGATAACCAACGCATTTTTCGCCATGCCAGATAAGACATATTGTTTAGCAGTAGTTAACGCATACAAATATCCTGAACAGGCCGCGCTAATATCAAACGCGATTGCGTTTTCTGCACCGATATTTTTTTGAACAATACAGGAAACGGCGGGAAAATTACTATCAGGGCTAATGGTAGCCACGATGATTAAATCAATGTCTTGTGCTTTTATTTTTGCATCTTTAAGGGCATTCTTTGCTGCATGTGTGGCTAAATCGCTGGTTAATTCATTGGGAGCGGCAATATGACGTTCGTTGATGCCAGTGCGCGTGCGAATCCATTCGTCCGTCGTATCAACCATTTTTTCTAAATCAAAATTGGTTAATTTCTTGGCAGGTATATAAATGCCTAAACCTTTAAAACCAACATGCATCATTACTTGATCGCCTCGGCTTTGATTTTAGTTAAGATGTCATGCTCAACTTCGCGGATCGCAGCACGGATGGCATGCTTAATCGCCTTTGGTGAAGAACGGCCATGGCTGATTAAAACCAAACCATTAACACCTAAAAGTGGTGCGCCACCGTATTCAGAATAATCGACAGATTTCTTTGCTTCTTTTAAGGACGACTTTAATAACAACGCTCCCAAAATAGCTATGGGATTCTTCTTAATTTCGCGCTTCATTAAGACGCCAACACTTTCCATTAAACCTTCAGAAACTTTTAATGCTACATTGCCAACATATCCGTCACAAACAATGCATTTAGCTTTGCCTGTAAAAATTTCATTGGCTTCAATATTACCAACAAAATTAGGCGCTTTTTCTTCTAATAATTTATATGCTTCTTTTTGTAAATCAGTGCCCTTGCCTTCTTCTGAACCGATATTAAGCAAAGCAACTTTAGGATTTTGTGTTTCTAAAACTTCCGTGGCATAAACATAGGCCATCTTGGAATATTGCAATAAATGTTCTGGTTTGGCAGCTGTATTGGCGCCAACGTCTAACATGAAGGAAAAACCGTTGAGTGTTGGGATAATGCAACCAATGCCTGGACGATCAACCCCATCGATCATGCCAAGCACAATGGTTGAGGCCGCCACACAAGCGCCGGTATTACCAGCGCTGATGAAGGCATCGTACCCTGGTTTTTTAAGTAAACCGACACCTAAGGTGATGGATGAATTTTTCTTTTGGCGGATAGCAACAGCCGCATGATCATCCATGGCCACCACTTCTGGGGCATGGACGATCTCGACTAAATTTTGCGGATATTTGTACTTCGTTAATTCTTTTTCAATAACTTCTTTAATACCAATTAAGGTGATAGGAACTTGGTATTCATTTAAGGCATCAACTACACCGGCAATGACATTAGAAGGGGCATAGTCGCCCCCCATTGCATCGACGACAATTCTCATAAGACAAGCCCCTAAGTTATTAAAAGCTATGATTTCACACTAACGATTTGAGCACCCTTGTAGAAACCACAAAATGGACACACGCGATGTGACAATGCTGGCTTAGCACATTGTGGGCATTTGCGTAATGAGGCAACACTAACCTTCCAATGTGTACGGCGAAAACGACCGCGTGTTTTTGAGTGTTGACGTTTTGGTAATGGCATACTATGACTCCTTGTTTACTTCTTCTTTTTCGTTGTAGAACATTTACATTGTTCTAAATTTAAATTTACCCCACACCCTGCACAGATGCCTTTACATTCAGGCTTACATAAAACTTTGGTAGGATTAGCCATGATTAACTCTTGGCGAATTTCTTCCCCCAAATCTACATATTCATCGCCATGGTTGATTTCAAAATGAAAATCATAATCATAGGCATGAACCGCGTGCATTTCTTCTAAACAGCGTGCACACAAAAAACCAAAATCTGCTTCAACGTGTGCAGTGGCATTGACCACATCACCCACACGTTCTAAATTTGCTTTAACAGTGATCGGCGAATGTAAATCAATTTCTTCGTCGCTTAAACCGATCCCTTCTTTGGGGATTGTTTGATTTACAACCAATCCTTTAGACGTTATATCCCTTAATGAAATCTTAATCATTTAAAAATATCTTTAAGTGCTTTTTGTACGGGCTTAGGCACAAGCGTTGAAATATCCCCATGCAAACTAGCAACCTCTTTTAATAAACTCGATGACAAAAATGACACATGTTCCGACGGCATTAAGAAAACCGTTTCAATATCTGATGCCAAACGTCGATTGGTCAATGCTATCTGAAACTCATAATCAAAATCCGATGTCATGCGCAAACCACGGATCAACACATTGGCTTTCTTCTTACGCGCATAATCAATGACCAAGGTATCAAACGTATCAATTTCAACCTTACGCATGCCCTTGGTTACTTCTTTAAGCAATTTAATACGTTGCTCAATTGTAAATAAACTTGTCTTACTGGTATTATTTGCAACCGCCACAATCACACGATCAAAAATACGTGATGCGCGTTCAATCACATCTAAATGCCCATTGGTAACAGGATCAAAACTACCTGGATAAATTGCAATGCGTCCAGAAGGCATTATTTTTCCTTTTTTTGCAATATGGTTAATGCTGAACTACCATAGGTGCGTTCAATTATAACCTTAAATTTTTCAGGTATTTCCAACCTTTCAGTCGTATCACACTGAATTATCAGAAAACCAAGAGCGGATAATATATCATTATCATCTAAGACTTTCAAGGTTTTTTTGCCTAAACGACGTCCAAACGGAGGGTCATAAAAAACGATGTCAAAAGTCCTTTTTTGGCTTGCTAAAACCTTAATCGTAGCCAAGGCATCACCTTCTATGATCTTAACTTGCCCCCCTAAATCAAGGTCAATAAGCATGCAATTTTCTCTGATAATTTGGGCATGTTTAGCTTCTTTTTCAACCATAACAACCTCAGCCGCCCCACGCGAAACCGCCTCCAAACCCACAGCGCCACTACCCGCATAGATATCAATAAACGTCAACCCCTCAATATCCTGCCCCAAAAGATCAAAAATAGCCGCCCGCAAATTAGCCTGAGTCGGCCTAACTTCGGATGGCATATAAAAATTACGCCCTCTGTACTGTCCACCTAATATTTTCATAAAATTACCCCGCTAGCACCATATCCAGATATTGTGGAAAACGTCGTTTGATAGATTTCTTTAATGGCGCGTTGTTTGGACTATTAAGTTTAGCATCTTTTGACGTTAATTGTATCGCAGCAGCTCTTGATTGTTCTAGGACTTTTAATTGGGTTAAGGGGTTTACATTTTTAAGTTCATTTAAACCATGTTGAAATCTACCGAAATAATGGCCTGGCCCACGGATTTCTAAGTCTTTTTCGGCGATCTTAAAACCATCGGTTGATTGCACAATAGCTTCAATCCTTGCTTTACCTTCTATTGTTGTTGGATCACCCAATAAAATACATACTGCATCTTTCGCACCCCGACCAATGCGGCCGCGCATTTGATGCAATTGGCTTAAGCCGAAACGTTCGGCATGTTCAATAACCATGACATTGGCATTAGGCACATCGATGCCTACTTCTAGGATCGTCGTCGATACTAAAACGTCGATTTCATGGCGCTTGAATCTGTCCATGATATCATCAACCTCAACGCGTTTTAATTGACCATGGATCAAGGCAACACGTAAACCTGCGAATTCATATTGAACAAAACGTTCATAACTTGTCGTGGCTGTCTTTAAATCAAGCGTTTCACTTTCTTCAATCATGGGATAAACAATATATGCCTGCGTGCCAGCTTGCACCCATTGCCGCACTTTTTCAAAAACACTGGCAGCTTTGTCTAATGGAAAATGATAGGTGCTGATTTTTCCTCGTCCCTGTGGCATCGCATCAATCGTTGTGACATCTAAATCGCCATATAGCGTTAAACATAAAGTACGTGGAATAGGCGTTGCTGTCATGACCAACACATGTGGATTAACGCCTTTGGCAGTAAGCATGGCTCGTTGTTCAACCCCAAACTTATGTTGTTCGTCAATGATCACCAATTGCAAATTTTTGAACTTAACATCCGGCTCAATTAAACCATGGGTGCCGATGATAAAATCAATATCCCCTTTTTGTAACTTTTTTAAAATCGCGTCTTTTTCTTTTTTGGGCAAACTGCTCATTAACAATGCCACCTGCACCTGAGGAAACAATCGTTTGAAATTCGCTAAATGCTGTTGTGCTAAAATTTCCGTCGGAGCCATCAGCGCTGCTTGAAATCCATTTTTTATGGCAGCGATGGCTGCAAAAAACGCCACTACCGTTTTCCCACAACCCACATCGCCTTGCAATAAACGCAACATGGGCTGCGTCTTACCTAAATCTTTGGCGATATCACCCATTGCTTTTTGCTGTGCAGGAGTTAAAACAAAAGGCAATGCCTGCTCAAAACTTTTCTTGATGTTGTCACTAATCTCAAAAGGCTTACCTTCTTTGGCAACAACGCTTAATCGACGCAAAATAACAGAGACTTGAAATAAGAAAAATTCCTCAAAGGCAATGCGCTCACTAGCTTTTTCTTGCTCTCTAATATTGGTCGGAAAATGAATTTGGTTAATGCTATCTGAAAGCGGGCTTAAATGTTGCTGGGTGCGCACGTCTTGTGGAATAATATCTTTTAAATTAAGCGCATGATCTTTTAAACACGCATCAACAATGCGCCTTAAGTATTTTTGACTAATACCCTTGGTTAATCCGTAAACCGGAACAATGCGCCCCATATTAAGTGAACGATCATCGTCGCTAATAACCTCAAAATCTGGTTGAACCATTTGCAATCGGCCTTTAAAAATATCCACCTTGCCATAACAAACTAGTTCCTGACCAACCTTAAAGTATTTATCTAAGTATGGTTGATTAAACCACGCGCAAAATATTTTTCCGCTTTCATCTCCAACGGCAATTTCAAACGTTTTATTCTTTGAATAGAAATTGCGTTTACCAACGGCTAAGACTTTACCGCTCATGCTTTGCATTTGGCCCACAACTAATTTATTAATGGCAACAAAAGAAGACCTATCTTCATAGCGGTAAGGGAAATAATGTAGCAAATCTTCAACGGTTTGAATACCAAGGGTTGCGAATAGTTTGGCTTTTGCGGGCCCTACACCTTTGATAAATTGAATGGGTAATTCCGACGGATTGTTTGCCACGTTAGAAGCGCATTGTTTTTAAACGCCGTGCTAATTGCTTGCGGTAACCTTGATCGAATACAACTTCAAAATCATAGGCGTTTTTGAAACTATCATAGTGATCTTGTTCATTTTTAGACAAGATGCGATATTCAACCAAGTTAAAAACAATGTTACCAAAATCATCGGTTTGCTTGATGCCCCAATATTTCAAGACGGTACGAGCTAAGGGACCAAAATTTTTCATCGACACCTGTTTAATGCCTTGCAATAACTCAGGACCTGTAACATGCTTTTCTTTTTTAAATTTTTTTTGGGTGAAATGCAGCGCTTCCATTACAAATTCATAACTATCGGGGTGATAGCGACTATCTTTGTTGCAGATGTCCAAAACAATATTCATAAATTCATCATTCATTGCTGACATAATAGCACACTTACAAACCTTTTCATTATAAATACAGAAAATTATTCTATAAATAAGGAAACCCTGCACCATATGGTGCAGGGTATAAAAAAAACCGGTAACGTTCTACTCTCCCATGGCCGTGAGACCATAGTACCATCGACCTCTGCAGGCTTAACTACCGTATTCGGAATGGGAACGGGTGTTGCCCTGCCAGTAAAGTTACCGGAATAGGTCGTACTACTAAAAATTCTGACAATTATGGAAATAAGGCTAAATAATTAGCCGAGGTAAAAAATATAAAGATCAAGCGTTTGGCAGATTAGTATCGCTTAGCTAAAATCCTTACGGATCGTACACATGCGACCTATCAACGTCGTAGTCTACAACGTGCCTATTTACCCGAAGGTAATCGATGATTCATCTTGTGATGGGCTTCGTGCTTATATGCATTCAGCGCTTATCCCTTCCGAACATGGCTACCCAGCCATTACCCTTGGCAGGATAACTGGTACACCAGAGGTTCGTATCTCCCGGTCCTCTCGTACTAAGGAGATCCTCACTTCAATCATCATGCGCCCACACCAGATAGAGACCGAACTGTCTCACGACGTTCTAAACCCAGCTCACGTACCCTTTTAACCGGCGAACAGCCGGACCCTTGGGACCTTATACAGCCCCAGGATAGGATGAGCCGACAT